>Ga0207718_100011_pt1 | contig 407131 bp, 337 predicted proteins | sample A23M2SouthBayCA_FD_187749 | JGI IMG/M metagenome (GOLD analysis project Ga0207718, IMG submission 187749) | Aerobic enrichment media microbial communities from Eden Landing Ponds, California, USA - A23 M2 (SPAdes) | ecosystem: Environmental > Aquatic > Marine > Unclassified | place: Emeryville...
ACCATCCATCCAATAACCCGTCTGCTCATCCTGCCCGACACCTCGTCGGTACGGGCGGGATGTGGCGTGTTATCCAGGTTCCTATCGCGCTCGGTCACCCGAGCTGGCTTGTCAAAGAGCGTGCCGATGAGGCGACGAATGCGTCGCTATCGGCGGACCGCCCATCGTATCGATGGAGGCCGCGATGTCAAGCCCCAATCTCGTATCGGCGGACCTGCTCAAAGCGAACGGGCCCGGCCGAAAGACCGGAAACTCTCCAATCGGCCCGACATATCTTAGGGATGTCAAAGCGGCTGTCAAGAGACTTTGCGTACGTCCCTTGGCATCGCAACATCCGGCGAGTCGCGCGTAACGCGACCCGGATGAGCCGTGCCCTCATCGGTCGGACGGAGGTTGAGGGTACGGTCGATCTCTGTCAAGCCTCATCACGGCACAGAGACGCCCAGGCCCTCGGTCGTTCGGGGCCGCGGGGCCGGACAGTGGATACGGACGCGTCTGGCTCCCGGAGAGGCGAGTTCGGATCCGGGGATCGGGGGTTGTCCACGATTGCACCGAGATTGACCGGGCACGGCTACTGATTATCCATTCAGAGCAGCGGACGCACGGTGTTTCGTTTAATGTTGAACTAAGCAACAAGGAGCGATTGTGGAGTACAACTTTCTGGGAGACACGGGATTGCTTGTCTCGGAACTTTGCTTTGGCACGATGACCTTCGGCGGCGAGGGCCAGTGGGAGGCGATCGGCCAGCAGCAACAGGAGGAGGCCGACGAGCTCATCGAGCGGTCGCTCCAGGCAGGGGTCAACTTCATCGACACGGCCAACGTCTACTCGTACGGCCAGTCGGAGGCGATTCTCGGCAACAGCCTCCAGAACCTCGGGGTCGACCGCGACGAGGTCGTTTTGGCCACCAAGGTGCGCGGCGAGATGAGCGACGGGCCCAACGACCAGGGCCTGTCTCGGTATCACATCTTCAACTCCGTCGACGCGAGTCTGGACAGACTCCAGCTCGACACCATCGATCTGTTGTACGTCCACGGGATCGATTCGGCGGTGCCGACCCGCGAGATCATGCACAGCCTGAACGACGTGGTCGAGTCGGGCCGCGTCCGCTACCTGGGCGTCTGCAACTGGCCGGCCTGGCGTGTGATGGAGGCCCAACAGATCGCTCGTCGCGAGGGATGGCACGAATTCAAGGCGATGCAGTACTTCTACTCGCTGTCGGGACGCGATGCCGAGGACGCGCTGATCCCGCTCGCCCAGCAGGAGGACCTCGCCTTCTTGCCATGGAGTCCTCTCGCCGGAGGCTTTCTGACCGGCAAGTTTACCCGCGACAGCCAATCGGCCGAGGGGGCGCGGCGCGACGAATTCGACTTTCCGCCGATCGACAAAGAACAGGCCTTCGACATCGTCGATGTCATGGAAGACATCGCCGAGAACCTGGGGACATCGGTCGCAGAAGTGGCATTGGCATGGGTCCGCCAGCAGACCGGCGTGACGAGCACAATCATCGGCGCAAAAAATGACGATCAACTCGAGTCGAACCTCAATTCGGTGAACATCGAGCTCGGGGACCCCCAACTGGAGGCCCTCGATGAGGTCTCCGAGACCCCCGCGCGCTACCCATTCTGGATGGTCGGCTTTCAGGATGAGGGTCGGAGTGCGTAGAATGGGGTAGACACTTTTTCCCCGCGCTCCGAGTTTGATGATGCCGGATCAGGACCTCAGGATCGGCGAGCTCGCCCTGGCCGAGGGCATCGCGTCGCTGCAACAGATCGTTCAGTCGGCCAAACGCCGGGAGGAGACCGACACCTCGCTGGGCGAACTTCTGGTCGACGAACACGGCGTGGACCCCGAGGCCGTGGCGAGGCTTCAGGAGCGAATCGACTGCGAATCGGATGAGCTGGTCTCGGCGCTGGAGCGCGGGGAGACGATCGCCGAGGAATCGATCTACAGAACCGGCGGTTCCCGGCCCGCTCCCGACGTGGCCACGACCTACGACACACCGCCGGAGACCATTCGCGAGTCTCGGGATTCTCAACCCGACGAGCAGCGCCGCTCGTCACCTTCGCTCGACCAGGCGCCGAGCCGGCGGACCGAGCGCTACGAGTTCCAGAGCCCGCTGGGGGAAGGGGGCATGGGCAAGGTGATGCTGGCCCACGACGACGTCATGTCACGAGAGATCGCCCTGAAGACCCTTCGGTCGGGCGATGACCTTCCGAGACTGGCGCGGGAGCGGCTGATCCACGAAGCTCGGCTGACCGCACGACTGGAACACCCGAACATCGTTCCTACCTACGACCTCGGAAAGCTGCCGGACGGCCAGCCGTACTACACGATGCGGGTCGTGCGCGAAGAGAGCCTCAACCACATCCTTCATCGACGCCGCGTCAACGACGAGGACCGATATTCACTGACTCAACTCGTCGGATTTCTGCGCCAGATCGCCCTCGCCGTGGAGTACGCCCACGACAGCGGCGTCATCCACCGGGACATCAAGCCCGAGAACATTCTCATCGGGAGTTACGGTGAGGTCTTCATCATCGACTGGGGCATCGCCAAGGTAACGGCCGATGAGCCGACCCACCACACGACCGGGGAGCTCCTGGAGTTGGAGGAGGGCGCAGTCGTCGGTACTCCCTACTACATGCCGCCGGAGCAGGCGCAGGGGGACCACGATGCGATCACTGAAGCCTCGGACGTCTATTCGCTGGGGGCGGTCCTGTACGAAATCCTGACCGGGGTGCCGCCGTTCGAGGCCGATCGGACGCTGTCGCTTCTGTTCAAGGTGGTCCAATCCGATCCCACGCCGCCATCGCAGCGACGTCCCGACGCGGAGATTCCCCGGGAGCTCGAGGAGATCTGCATGAAGGCGCTGCAGAAGAACCCGGCGGATCGCTACGAGAGTGCCCAGGCGATGGCCGATGAACTGGAGATGTTCATCGAAGGTGTCAAGGAACGGGAACGCCGCCACGAGATGGCCCTGGAGGCGACCGAAGAGGCCGACCAGGCCCGGGAAAGCTACCGGGAGATTCGCCAGGAACTGGTCGAGCGCCGCGAACGGCTCCGGGAGCTGAAAATCAAGACGCGCTCCTGGGCACCTCCCGGCGAAAAAGAAGAACTGTGGGCCGTCGAACAGGCCGTCCAAGACCTGCAGGTAAAGGTCGAGCGTGCCTTCGGCGAAGCGACCCGACTGTACGGTCAGGCGCTCGGACACGAGCCGGGCATGTCCCGGGCTCGCGAGGCGCTCGCCGAGCTGTACTGGCGCCGTTTCGAGGAGCACGAAGCCGCCGGGGAGCACGCACAGGCCGCCTACTTCGAGGGGCTGGTGCGCCAGTACAACGACGGTCAATATGACGAATTGCTGGAGGGCCGGGCCACGCTGACCGTCGAGAGCAGCCCCATCGGGGCCGAGGCGACCCTCTACGAATACGAGGAAGTCAATCGCCGCTTTGTGGAGCGCAAGACCGCCGATCTCGGGCCGACGCCGATCGGGGAAACCGAGCTTTCCCACGGCAGTTATGTGGTAGAATGCAGAGCACCCGGATACCGGACGACCTCGGCGCCGGTGGTCCTCGAGCGGGATTCGACGGAATCGATCTCGGTGCCACTCTTTCGACCCGACCAGGTACCCGAGGACTTCGTCGTGGTCCCCGGGGGGCCATACCGAACCGGCGACGGCGATCGGTCCGACGACGGGACGCCGGATCCGACGGTCCCGACGTTTGCCATCCAGCGGTGCCCCGTGACGTGTCGAGAGTACGTGGAGTTTCTCAATGATCTCCACCGGCGCGACCCTGAGCGCGCTCGGTCGCACGCCCCGCACATCGAGGGTGAGGAGTCGTACTTTCCCATCAAAGATGGAGAGTACGTGATCCCGGAGCAGGACAAGGACGGCGACTCGTGGGAGCCGGACTGGCCGATCTGTCTGGTCAATCTCGATGACGCGCAGGCGTACGCGGAATGGAAGACGGCCAATGATCCCCACGGTCGCCAGTATCGGCTTCCCGCCGCAGACGAATGGGAGAAGGCCGCCCGGGGTGTGGATGGTCGGCTGTACCCGTGGGGCAACCATTTCGACGCGTCGTTTTGCAACATGAAGGCGAGCCGCCGCGGCCGTCCGCTTCCAGCCGAGGTCGGCACGTTTCCCATCGATCGGTCCCCGTACGGGGCCATGGATATGGCCGGGAACATCATCGAGTGGACCTCCACGCCCGTGGTCGGCGACGACCGCTACGTCATGCAGGGAGCCAACTACCGGGCCATCGGGCTGATGTGTCGACTAGACTGGCAGATGGAGTCGCTGCGGACGAACCGCTCGTCGCACTACGGCTTTCGTCTGGCCCTCGACCTCTCGGAGGTTTCCCCGGCCCAACACCCGGTGGACGGAGACTGACGGTTTTTGATTCCCCGTCGACGTTGGACTACGGTGATTCTGTACGTGTGAAGACGAGACGAGGGTCAATGATGGACTGGATACAAAACCGTGAGTTTCTTCCGTTCGCCGCGGCACTCCTCTTTGCGACGGCCGTCTTCGGGTCGGCCGGGTGCGAGGATACACCGCCGGGCAATCCCCAGGATGCAGGAAATGACGCCTGCACCGGCGATGCCTGCGTCGGGCCGAGTGCCTCGGCCCTTCAGACGATCTACGACCAGACGTCGGTCGGGCTGCCCGGCTGTTCGAACATCCAAGCGCCGACGCCGCAGACGAGCGATCTCTCGACGAATTTTCAGTCCAACGGGACGATCCGTTTTGTGGCCCCGGGAGCGACCGGGAACGGCCAGAGTGCAACGTCGCCGGCACCCGCCTCCCAGATCGGGAGCCTTGCCCAGTCGGCGTCGACCCCGTCGGTCGCCTTCTTCTTGGCCCCCGGAACCTACACGCTCAACAATTCCCTCGACCTGAACAAGGCCGGTCAAGTCCATCTGATCGGTCCCTGTGCGCAGGCGACGCGGCTCGACTTTCAGGGTTCTGCGGGTCTGAGCATCCAGGGAGCGTCGACCGCCAGCATCGTGGGACTGGAGATCCACGCCGGATCCGCATCGGCCGCGACTCCATTGATAGACATCCAGCAGACCGATCAGCTCATTGTCGCCGGGAGCCATCTGACCGACCCCGATGGTTCGACGACCGGAACGGGGATACGGGTCGCCGGATCCGCCACCATTGGAGTGGCCCGCACGGTCATCGACGGCTTCGATACGGGTGTGCATCTACCGGATGGCGCCGATCTATCGGCGATGCGGAGTTGGTGGCGAGACATCGGCGAACGCGGCATCCATGCCGAGAATCCATCGGTCGGCTCAGGGGACTGGGGTTCGGTGGTCACGCTCAACTACACGGCCTTTCACGGAAACGACCCGTCGGGCATGATGACCTCGGCCGACGCGGCGATCAAAATCCAGGGTGGCTTTCTGGCGGCGCGACACACCGACATCTCGGGGCTCGCGTCGACATCGATGGTCGGCTCATCGACCGTCGCAGCCGTCGGCATCCACGCTGCCGACAGCCTCGTGCGACTGACCGACAGCACGGAAGTCACGGCAAACGGCCAACCCGGCATTTATGCACGCGACACCCGACTGGTGATCGACGATACGACGATCACTCAAAACCAGCGCGGGATCTACGCGACCAGCGATGGCAGCCCCGGATTTCCCTCATCGTTTTACGACGCCAACGGTTCCGGTCGTGATCCGCTCGGTGCCGCCCCGTCGAACCCGTTTGAGTCGGGACTCGTCCTGGCGAACGACGGGTTCGTGCCGGGGGGATCGCTCTTTCCCGACGAGCCACAATGGTTCCCCGATGAACCGCAGTGGTTTCCCGACGAACCCCAGTGGTTCCCCGATGAACCGCAATGGTTTCCCGACGAGCCACAGTGGGCGCCCAATCAGCCGTTCTTCGATGGAAACGTCCCGGCTCCCGACGACGCGACGGTCGCAGAGACCTGGACGACCGTCGGCATCGGCAATCGGACGACACTGAGTCAGAACATCACCGTCGGCCTCCAGGCCTCGGGTGTGCTCGCCTACGTCAACGGAGCACGTGTGGCCGATACCCAGCCGTCCCCAATGAGTCCCGGAGCGCTGACGGTCGACCCGAGTCGGGCCGGGCACGGAGTCGTTCTCTCGACCAACGGCACGGCGTTTCTTCGCAACGTGACTCTCCAGGCGAACACCGGCGCGGGCCTGATAGGACGGGCGGTGGCTGCGGTGAACGCGAGCGGTTCCGTCTTCGCCCTGGACGGCCTGATCGCGTTGAACAACGGCGGCCCTGGCGCCGTCGCACTGGACGGCAACGCGAGGGGTACGCTGGCGGTCCGCGACAGTAGCTTCCTGTCGAACGCCGCCGTCGGACTGGCACTCAGACGGATCGAGGCCACGATTCGGGACTCCCAGCTCTCGGGCACTCGCCTCGCGGACTACGGGTCCGGCCAGACGCAATTTTCGCTGGGGGACGGCGTCCACGCCATCGACTCGTCGGTCAACCTCACGCGGGCGAACTTCGCACGAAATGACCGCACCGGATGCTTCATGGTGGGTGGTAGTCTCGTGGCGCAGAACTCGACCTGGAACGCCAACGGCGGCGAAACGCGCCGGCCCGTCACCCTGCACGCCAACACCTCGGTCGACATCGATGCCGACCTGCCGCGGATCTCGTGTCTGGAGTCGGGACTCTCCGAGCAGGAATGCCAGGGGTTGGCTTCGGATTCGGTCAACTTTGGACTTCCCGGGTTCCTGGAGGAATAACCGATGCCAGGCGATTCCTCCTCCGAGCTCGTCGACACCTTCGGGCTCGACGCATTCAGGGCGGTGCACGAGAGCGACCGGGATGGCCTGGTCTATTTTCGCGGCGGCGGAACCGTCGAGTACATCAACCGCGCCGCGATGGACTTCTTCGGAACCGACGAATCGCTCGTCGGCTCGAACATCCTGGAGTTGGCCGAGCGGGGGTTCCCAGGGTTCGACGTCGAGGTCTTGTACCCGTCTGACCACGTCGACCGGGCTCGTCGTTCCTACCGGGAAGGGGTGACGACCCGCTCGCAGCTCGTGCTTATCGAGGGAGACCGCCGCCGCGAAATCGAGGTCATCTGGGGGCCGGTTGAACAGGACGGCGAAATCGTCGGCGTCGTCGGCAGCTACCGCGACATCTCTCCGCGACCCGACATCCACGAGCAGCTCTCCTCGGAGGCCTCGCAACTCGAGGACCAGCGGCGGTTTTTGGCCTCGATCATCGACGTCCTGGACGACGGGATCATCGTCTGTGACGCCGACATGAACATCGAGCTCGCCAATTCCTCGGCCCACGATCTGCTCGACTCCAAGGGGCCGGCCGAAGGGCTAGATCTCGAGTGTTTTCTGGAATCGACGCCCGTCGATTCGCCGTACCGATGTCTCGAACAGGTCCGCCAGACCCGCCAGCAGGGCCAATCGAAGACGGCCGTACATACGCTGAGATCAAAGAACGGACAGCCACGTCGGCTCGAGGTCACGACATCGACGCTCGGCTCCAGGCGCGATCGAGTGATCTGCAAGCTCACCGATACGACCGAACGGCTCGAGATCCAGCAGATGGACCTGCTGGGACGAATCGCACAGTTCTCGACCGGTGAGACGACCCGCGTCGAGCTGGGTGACTCGATCATCGATGCGATCGTCCGGGAGATGGATGTCGATTTCGCCATCTTGATGGAGGCCGAAGACCGCCGGCTGCGGCCCCTCGCCTGGCGCGGCATTATGCTCGAAGAGGATATCAGCCTGCCGATCGACACGCGTGACGACCTCGCTGCGTGCATCGAGAGCGGAGAACCCCGCCAATTCGACGGATGGCTGTGGGACGAAACCTCGGTTACGGGCACCGTCGAACAGATCGTCATTCCCCTGACCGCATCGGGCACGCGGTTGGGGACGCTGAATCTGGGGTACCTGCGGCCGGAGCCGTCGGCGGGTCCCACTCAAACGGCGCTCGATGGGATCGACATCGCGTTTACCGAGGCACTGGGCAACTACATCGCCGCGTCGATGCAGAACGTGCGTCTGCTCGAGCAGACCGAATCGGAGCAGCAGAGATTGTCGGGCATCATCGAGACGTTGTCCGACGGGATCTTTCTGTACAACCAACGCGGTGAAATTCTGCTGCACAACTCCTCGGCGGTGCGCATCACGGGATTCAGCGATTGGTCGAGCTTCAACACGGACTCGCCGCCATACAGAGTCCTGGACCGCGAGGGGGAGCCCCTTTCGCGTTCTGAGCTGCCACCTTTCGAGGCGGTGCGGGCCGGCGAGACGACGAGTCGCGAGGTCATTTTCGATTTTGAAACCCACCGGCGCGACGTCCATTTTTCGGCAGCGCCGGTCGACGCCGACGCCGAAAACCCCGTGTATGTGGCGACGCTGCGAGACATCACCGAGGAACGTCAGACCGACCGCCGAAAAGACGAGTTTTTATCGGTCGCCAGCCATGAGCTGCGCAGTCCGCTGACGCCGCTGACTGGGCTCGTCCAACTCGCCCGGCGTCAGCGCGAGAACGACCAGCCGGTCGACCTGACGCTATTGACGCGAGCCGAGCGACAGCTCACCCGGCTGACACGTCTTATCGACGGTCTGCTCGACCTGACACGCATCGAAACTGGCCACATCGAACTGGAACGCCAAGAGGTCGACCTGCGGCATCTGGTCGAAGATGCCATCCAGCCGTGGCAGATGGCCCCGGGTGACGTGAAGTTGCGCGCGGAACTTCCCGATCAACCGGTGGTTGCCTACGCCGATCCGGATCGGGTGCATCAGGTACTGACGAACATCGTTGACAACGCGATCAAGTACAGTGAGCCTGAGGGCAAAGTGACCATCGAATTGGAGTCGCGCGACAACGACGCGTGCCTGACCATCGAAGACGACGGGATCGGGATGGACGAAGAGACGATCGAGCGGGTCTTCGACCGATTTTTCCACGGGACGAGCGGCGACGATTCCGGGCCACGAAGCATGGGGCTGGGGCTGTACATCTGCCGACAGATCGTCGAGCAACACGGAGGCCGAATCGACGTCGAAAGCTCCGAAGGTGTAGGCACCAAGATCAGCATCGCGGTGCCCCGTTCTTCCAGTGAGACATGTTAGTTTTTACCCGGTGAGTTCCTATGGCGACCTCGACAACCGACGTCTGGACCAGTCTGCAACGTGGTGCATGGAGAGAGGCGCGCACCCAGAGCCGCCGCATCGAAGACGATCACATCAGCGACCTGGGGCTTGCAGCGTCGGCACTGGCGGCCGGGCAGACCGAAACGTGCCTGGATTTTGCCGAGCGCGCCCATGCCAGCGGCCCCTCGCCGGCGAGCACCTTGTTACTCGCGCGCGCTCATTCCGAGAACGCGAACCGGAGTCAGGCGATACAGGTGCTCGAGGAGTACCTCGGCGAATCCGGTCCCGACGCCTACGCGCAGGCACTTCTGGGTGAGCAAAACATTCGAACGGCCCAGTGGGAGCAGGGGACTGAACTGTATATCGAGGCGTTGAACGGCGACGATCATGGGTGGGCGGTCCGCCAGCTCGGCCCGGTCCTCAGCGACTTGACCCGGGTCGTGAAGTCGGGGCGGCTTCCCGCCGACCGAGCCAAGCGTTTCATCAACAGTGTCGACTACAACGTCGGGGCGAAGTCACCGGGCACCCAGCAACTTCTGGCGTCGGCCCGCCGGGCGCTGAACAAGGGCTCGACCATGGACGAGCCTTCGGGGCCCGATCCGATCTTCGAGGTCCTCAAAGAGACGATCGGCGAGCGCCCCTCGACGACGCCCCCTCCCGACGAGGTCTCGCCACCGCCGGAGCCCCAAACCACGTCCGAGCCCACCGAGTCCCGGCAGACCGGGGGTTCAGACGCGCAGGGGATCGAGGCGAAGCAAAAGGACCTGGCCGCCGTCATTCAACGGGATCGACAGAAAAACGAAGATCTGCAGGACGAGGTCGGATACATGGGGCCGCCGGATTGGCCCTCGAGCCCGGAGGCCGGCGCGCTCGATCCGCTCGAGCCGATGGCGTGGGAGGAGCAGTCGATCTTTGCCGGCGAACCCGACATGGACACCTCTCAGTTCAGGATCACATCCGGGAGCGTTCGAACCCAGATATTCTTGGAGCGATGTCTTCAAAACCTACTCGCCGCCGCCAAGCAGGAGCGGACCGTCTCGATTCAGTTCCGGCCCGAATCGATCACCGAGCTCGAGCTCAATTGTTGGGACGGACTGCTCGAGGACCTGCAGCCGGCCAGCGACATCTACGAAGAACACCTCGCCGAGGGGTCCTACGAGGCGTACGCCGTCGGTCGCTTCATCGGGGAGTGTCTGGCGATGCCCTACGACGGGACATGGTCATACGGCGAGACCCCCGAGGAGACGCGGCTGAACATCGGCAACGAAGTACTGGATCCGCTCGGTCTTGCGCTGCGTTGGTTTCGAGCCGATGACCCCGACGATGTGGTCCTCGAGGAGATCGCCGTACGGGCCCGTCGTGCCGCCGAGGAGGGGTCGAGCATGATGGTCGAGCAGGACTACATCGACCCGAGCCGAGAACTCGAGGGACACTCCCTGAAAATCAAGCTCGCCGAGATGTGGGCCAACCAACTGTACCGGCTCTCGGATACCCCCTACGCGGACATTGCAGAGTGGATCGAGATCGAGTCTCAAAACGACGGTGCGGTCATCTTTTCGATCCACCACGAGTGGTGTCCACGCCGGGCTGTCGGACCCGAGAACGCGGCGTTGATCGACGAGCAACGCGTGCCGATGGCCTACCACCGGTCGACGGGACGCTTTCTGGCACTGGCCAGCACCAAGCACGTGAGCCTTCTTCTGGAGGCGACCGTCGAGGGGCTCGAACAGGCGGACCCCGAACGACTGGGTCGCTGGATCGCGGCCTATCACCGTCCCGCCTGGCAATTCGCCCTGGACGACTCGACGGCACAGTCCCTGCGGGAGAAGACGGGCCGCGACTCGATCCAGCCCCCGAAGATCGGTCAGATCGATGGGGAGCCCGTGTTTCAGATGTGGGGATGGACCGGGGGCTCGCTGCGTCGGTTCCGGATCCTGTATCGACCCGAATATGACATCCCCTGGTCGATGCAATCGAAGGGCTATTCGGCGGCCTGAGCCGTCCGATCGAGCCAGGTTTCGACCCGGTCTTCGATGGACTGGCGCAGTTCGACCGGTTCGTGTACCTCCACATGGGGCAACATGCCCATGACGAAGGAACGAAACTCCGGACAGAGGTTCATCTCGAAGCGCACGTGGAGTGAATCTCCGTCGCGCTCGTTTTCCTGCGAAGGATGCAGGCGGTAGCGGTTCAAGTAGGTGATCCAAGGGCTGGAGACCTCGAGATGGATCGGCCGGACCGGGTAATGATCGCCGGCGTAGATCCCGAAGGAGTCCTCGAAAAATGTCTCCGGCGCGTCGTCCAGGTCCTCCACGAATCCCTCGAGCTTCTCCGGACCGCGCTCCAGCGGCGGCGTCGTGTCTTCAGGGACGTCGCCGACGGCCACGTCGTACTCATCGCGATCGAGCTCGCCATCGGCGGCCCGGTAGGTCCCCAGGGCCTCGAATCCGGCCAGATCAAAGAGTTTGAGTTCCATGCCGTGGAGGGCCATCAACCAGAGTCGCCCCTGATACCAGATGATCCGGCGCGGAAGCACGATATACGGCTCGACGTCGTCGAGGGACCGCTCGTACCGGCCCAGAAGCCAGCGCGGTGAGTCCACGAACAGGGAGTCGATGGCCGTCTCGATCATCTCAAGGACCCGATCCTCTTGGACCGGAAGCCAGGTCCTGCGCAGGTGCAGCGCCTTGGAGAGGCGCTCGACACGGGCTCGCAGCGAATCCTTGAGTTTCGAGCGGCTGTGCTCCGCGAATCGCTCGATCTCTTCGCCGTAGGGAGTTCCCTTGAAGAGGTCCAGCGCGATGGCCCCCAGCTCCAATGACGCGGCCGTGGCCACATCGACGTAATCGGAATTGACGCCCGACCAGGTCCACACCTTCGTTCGTCCGTCGCGATGGGTCGACAGTCCGTACAGTTCCTCGAGCAATTTGAGGTCTGCCCGCGCCTGCGGATATTGGATGCCGAATTCGTCCATGACATCCTGGATTTTGACGGCGCGACCACTCTGCAACCATTTCAAAACGGTGTGGGAGCGGCGGCTGGCTGCAAATGTATTTCGGGGCGACATCGGCGGAGCTCCTTTAGCGCGTGACTGCAGTGCGGCGGTGCGACGAGCGTAGGCGAGCAGCGATAGTTTTGCCACCCACGCGAGTCAATCCCCACGAAAGTCAAAGCCGGGATCTCTGCGCGGCGCAGCTCGAGCGTCTCATTGCCGGCAGGTTGACACATTTTTCGCCGTCATGTACTTGATTCGATTCTGAAATGCGGTCCGTATTTTCCCAGATTCGCGCCAGGAGTTTTCGATGCTACTCGCTTCGATTACGGTCGGCATCATCGCGGTGGGACTCATCGCGTACATCGCGGGAGCCATTCTCGTCTCGAAGTACGCGTTCCGAATCAGCACCCTTCAGGGGCTGCTCGTCCTGCTGCTGCCGCCGTACACGTTCTACTTCGCCTTTTGGAAGCTCCACGAAGATGACAAGTCGACGGCCGTCGCCACCTGGGCGTTCGGCTTCGTGGTGACCATCCTTTTGTCGGTCGTCTTCTGGCCGATGGTCCAGGCCCTGATGCAGGGCAACTGGGCGGCATTGAAGGCGCCGGCGGGTCCCGGGGCAGCCGTGGCTGCTGAGGAGACTCCCGAATCCGACCAAGAGGACGACTCCGAGTCGGCGGACCAGGAAGAATCGGCTGACCAAGAAGAGGCCGATTCCGAAGGTGAATCGGAGGGCGCCGCGGAGGGTTCGGAATCCGAAGCCGAGAGCGGCGACGACTCCGAAGGTGCCGAGTCGGACAGCGCCGAGGACTCGGACAATGCCGAAGGGGAAGGCTCGTGATCTCGGGCCACGGTACGCCCGACTGATCGTTGCCGACTCTACTGCGACCCTTCGTGGAGCAGACGCAAGCCACGGAGGGTCAACCATTCGTCGACCCTGTCGACGACGTCGCTCTGTCCAGCCACCAGTTTGGCCAGACCTCCGGTGGCTACCACGCGCGTCTCGCCGCCGAGTTCGTGCGTCATTTCCCGGACGATTTCGCGGACCAGCCCCTGGTATCCGTACATCAGTCCCGATTGCATCGACGTGACCGTATCGGTCCCGATGACCGAATCGGGCCGGTCGAGTTCAACGCGCGGAAGTTTGCTCGCCGTCCGGAAGAGTGCATCGCTGGAGATGTGCATTCCCGGAGCGATGGCGCCCCCTACGTAGGCCCCTTCGGCCGAGATCGCGTCGAAGGTGGTCGCCGTTCCAAAATCGACGATGATTTGGGCCCCCGCATGGTCTTCGACGGCGGCCGTGGCGTTGACCAGTCGGTCGGCCCCGACCTCCGAGGGGTTCGGGATCTCGACGGGAACCGATGCGTGGATGTCTCGCCCGACGACCCGAAGCGGTTGGTTCAGATACCGTTCGACGGTGCCCTGGAGGGCGTGTTCCATCGGCGGCACCACGCAGCTCATCACGGCGGCCTCGAGCTCGGCCCAGTCGATCCCGGCCGATTCAAAGAGGTCTCTGAGCAGCGTGCCGTGCTCGTCGGCGGTGCGGCCCCGATGGGTCTGAATGCGCCAGTGGTCGACGAGTTCACAGCCGTCAAAGACTCCCAGGACCGTGTGTGTGTTCCCGACATCGATGACAAAGAGCATACGACAGGACCTCCATTCGGGTGGTATCGATTGGCTTCAACCGATAAGCTCGTGGCGCGACGGCCTGCGCCGGAGCGTAGACCGTCCCGGCGTGCCCGTAAACGGCGAGCCGTCGACCTCTGATCCCTTGCAGTTTCTCGAGCCTCATTCATGCTCCGATACTTCGTCCGTCGACTCGCTGCGTCCGTCCTGGTCGTATTCGGGGTCGTCACCATCGTCTTCTTCGTCGTCCGGGCCGTTCCCGGCGACCCGGTGGCCTCGATCCTCGGCGAGCAGGCCCTGGAGGTCGACAAGCAGGCCCTGCGCCAGTGCATGAATCTCGATGAACCTCTGCTGGAGCAGTACGCGCTCTTTTGGGGCGACGTCCTCAACGGCACCTTCGGCGAGCTGTGCGGCGAACGAGGCGCCACGGTCGCCGACAAACTGGTCGCAAACATCCCGGCGACGCTGCAGTTGGCCGCCGCCGGCCTGGGGGTCGCCATCCTGATCGGCATTCCTCTGGGCGTGGTCGCCGCGCTGAAGCCGTATTCCTGGATCGACAACACCTCGGCCGTGTTGGCTCTGCTCGGGATCTCGATTCCCAACTTCTGGCTGGGGCCGATGCTTCTGATCCTCTTCAGCCTGACCCTGCAGGCGCTGCCCAATCCGGGAAGCTCCGTGGCGGGGCTGTCGGCGTTGATTTTGCCGGCCATCACTCTGGGCACGGCGATGTCGGCGAAGTTGATGCGGATGATGCGCTCGAACATGCTCGAGGTTCTCAACAAGGACTACGTGCGTACGGCCGCGGCCAAGGGAGCCGGCCGCTCGAGGGTCGTACTCAAACACGCCCTGCGTAACGCCATGATCCCGATCATCACCATCCTAGGGCTGCAGTTCGGGGCGCTTTTGACCGGCGCGATCATCGTCGAAAAGATCTTCGCGCGCCCCGGCCTGGGAACCCTGCTTTTAGACGGCATCCAGCAGCGCAACTACATGATCGTACAGGGCTGCGTGATCTTTATTTCGCTGAGCTACGTGGTGGTCAACCTGTTGACCGACTTGGTCTACGGCTCGGTCGACCCACGTATCCGATACGACTAACTCGTACTCATGCGCCTCGGTTTCACCGACATCCTGCGCCGCTTGAGCCCGCTGGCCAAACTCGGGCTGGGGATCGTGGCGGTCGTATTCCTGGTCGCGATCTTTGCACCGTGGCTGGCGCCCTATCCCCTGGGCCACGTCGACGTGACGCACCAGCTCGAGGGGCCCTCGATGGCCCACCCGCTGGGGACCGATGAAAACGGCGCCGATCTGTTGACCCAGGTCATCTGGGGGAGCCGGGTGGCGGTGATGGTCGGCGCGTCGGTCGTGGGGATCTGCTCGACGGTCGGGATCACGCTGGGCGCCATCAGCGGGTACTTCGGCGGATGGATCGACGAGGTGATCATGCGGATCACCGACATGCTGATGGCCTTCCCCGGCATTCTACTGGCGATCCTTCTGATCTTTATCACCCAGGAGCCGAGCCTGCTCGCGGTCATCGGCGCCCTCAGCGTCACGGGCTGGTCGAGTTATGCCCGCCTGGTCCGCGGAGAGGTCCTCTCGGAGCGCGAAGAGGACTACGTGGAGGCGGCGCGGTCCATCGGGTACAAAAGCCCGCACATCGTCTTTCGCGAGGTCCTGCCGAACGTCCTCGCCCCGGTCATCGTGCAGGCCACCTTCGGCGTCGCCGGGGCGATTCTGGCCGAGGCGTCGTTGAGCTTTCTGGGACTGGGGCCGCAGGATATGCCGAGCTGGGGGGCACTGCTCGACCAAGGATCGACCTACTTTCTGCTCACGCCGCACCTGGCGATCTTTCCGGGTGTGGCGATCATGATTACTATCCTCGGGTTGAACTTCCTGGGTGACGGACTCCGTGACCTGCTCGACCCCAGGGGACTGACCCGACACGGCAATTGACCATGAAAGATCTCCCCTTCGACACCCTCGACGAGGCCGCCGGCCAACTGCTCATCGCCGGATTCGACGGCGCCGGCGAGTCTCCCCCTTCATCGATAAGACGAGCCCTGCAGGCCGGTCATCTAGGCGGGGTGATCCTCTTTGGGCGCAACGTCGAACACCCCGCCCAGGTGGCACGACTCAACGAGGCGATCCACCGCGCCGGCACCGATGCGCCGATTCGACCCTTCGTGTCGGTCGACCAGGAGGGCGGCCCCGTCATGCGCATCCGCGACGGACTCACCGACATCCCGCCGATGCGCCAGGTCGGCGGCGGCCGCGACCAACGCGCCGTCGCCGACTTAAGCCAGGTCATCGCCACCGAGATCGCCGCCCTCGGCTTCAACCTCAACTTCGCGCCGGTCCTGGACGTCGACAGCAACCCCGAAAACCCGATCATCGGGGAACGCTCTTTCGGCTCCAGTCCGGGCTGGGTCGGTATCGCCGGTGGATCCTATCTGTTGGGACACACCACGGCCGGGGTCATCCCCTGTGGCAAGCACTTCCCGGGCCACGGCGACACCGACGTCGACAGCCACGACGATCTGCCCGTCGTCACCCACGATCGAGAGCGACTCGACCAGGTGGAGCTGACGCCCTTCCGCCAGGCGATTCGGGCCGACTTCCCGATGCTGATGACCGCCCACATCCGGGTCGACGCTCTGGATGACGAACATCCGGCGACCTTCAGTCCAAAGGTCATCCAGGAGCTGCTGCGCGATGAACTCGGCTACGAAGGCGTCGTCGTCAGCGACGACCTGGAGATGGACGCCGTCGCCGACCGCTACGACATCGAAGAGATGGTGAGGCGCGGCCTACGGGCAGGCGTGGATCTCTTTTTGGTCTGTCACACCGAAGACAAGTGGCAGAGGGCCAGAGAGGCGCTGGTCCGTGCGGCCGAAGAGGACGAGGAGATGGAGCGCCGACTGCACGAAAGCGCGGCGCGGGTCACCAACTTGAAGCAGGGATTCTTGAAACACCTGCCGAACCCGTGGGTCCTGCGCGACGACTGGCAACAACGCCTCGACACCGAGGAACACCGAAAGACGGTACAAGAGGCCTGCGGCGACTGAGGTCTACGAACTGCCAGCCGTCGTCGCATCGAGGAGTTCACGGGCCGCAGCCTCCGGATTGCTGGCGTCGCAGATCGATCGAATGACGGCCACGCCCGAGGCACCGGCCTCGACGACCGCCGCCGCGTTGTCGGCCGTGATCCCGCCGATGCCCACGAAGGGGATAGTGACTTCGTCGGCGATCTCTTGCAGGAACGCCGGCCCCTTTGGCTCCGAGGCATCAGGTTTGCTGGGCGCGGCTCGATACACCGCGCCACATCCCAGGTAATCCGCGCCGGCCTGTTCCAGTCGACGGGCCGTCTGGACGTCACCGGCCGACGCCCCGATCACCATGTCCGGCGCCACCCGCCGGGCGTCGCTGACGTGGACATCCTCCGGACCCAGATGGACGCCATCTGCCCCGGCGGCCAACGCCACGTCGAGGCGGTCATTAACGACAAAAGGCGCGCCCATCTCGCTGCAGACCTGCTGTAGACGCCGAGCGCGCCCAACCAACTCCCGCGCAGTGCTCGTCTTGTCTCTCAATTGAATGACGCCCGCGCCGCCTCGAACGGCGGCGCGGGCGACGTCTTCGAGCCGTACATCACCGGAGACGTGGGCGGGATCGATGATGGCGTAGACTCGCCAGTCGACCTCGTCGATGTCCCGGTGTTCAATCACGGCCGACCTCTACTTTGCGCATTTGGGAACGGCGTCCCACCCTTCCTTTCCGGCGATGGTCTCGGCCTGCTGATCCGCCTTGTAGCTCGAGCGCACCAGCGGTCCGGCTTCGACATGTTTGAAGCCCATCGCCTCGCCGGCTTCGGCGAGTTCGTCGAACTCGTCGGGGTGCACCCAGCGCTTGACCGGAAGGTGGCGTTTGCTGGGGCGCAGATACTGGCCCAGGTTCAGAATATCGACGCCGTGGTCGGCCAGATCCTCCATCGTCTCCAGCGTCTGCTCGGTGGTCTCTCCCAGACCGAGCATCATGCCGCTTTTGACCAATGACTGGCCGTTTTCCTTGGCGTACTGTAGAACGTCCAGGGATCGCTGGTACTTCGCCTGCGGCCGCACCGTTCGGTGCAGGTCTTCGACGGTCTCGATGTTGTGGGCAAAGCAATCGGGTCCGGCATCCAACACGGTCTGCACGTCGTCGAGGTCGCCCTTGAAGTCGGGCGTCAAAACCTCGAGGCCCATGTCGGGACACGCATCCTTGCACCGACGGATCGTCTCGGCCCAGATCCCGGCACCGCCATCCTCCAAGTCATCGCGATCGACGCTTGTGATGACCACGTAGTTCAAATCCAGGCTCGCCAGCGATTCGGCCACCCGGCGCGGTTCATCCTCGTCGACCTGATTGGGCTTGCCAGTCTGGACGTCGCAGAACCCGCAACTTCTGGTGCAGACATTGCCCAGGATCATGAACGTCAGGGCCTTGCGACTCCAGCATTCGCCGATGTTCGGACAGGAGGCTGACTCGCAGACAGTATTCAAATCCGCCTCGTCGACGAGCTGCTTTGTCTCGAAGAACTCCTCGTTCATCGACATCCGTTTACGCAGCCAGTCCGGGCGTTCGCCGGCCTCGTCTTCCTGGTACTGATGGTCCGGCCGTGCGGGTCCGCTGATGCGTTCCGACTGGCTCGGCTCGTGGGTCCCCAGCACGCGACCCGACTTCTTGGAGTCGCCCTTGCTGGAGGGACATCCGCCCGATTGATCACTGTCTGGGCCGTCTTGATCGACGATGGGAAGCGAGATCTTTTCGCTCATGGCTGGATCCTTCTTCGAGGGAGGAGATCTATCGGCGGGGCCCGTCACCGTTCAAATATGCGACGACCGCACGCCGGTCAAGCCGGTCGTGCGGTCGTCGCGGGGTTCGGAGCTCGGTCTACATCGCTGGCCGTTACGGAGAGATGAACTCCTGGAGGCGCAGGAAGTAGGGGCCGTAGGCTGTGTTGCCTCCGACAAGGCCGGGGTAGATGTAGATGTCATACGTCGACCCCGCGGTGTAGGCGAACGTTCCACCCACGCGATTGTCCGAGCCGGTGTTATTGTCCTGCATGACGATAGAGCCGGAACTGTCGAAGACCTGAACGCCGAGCTGGTGTTGCGAGGAATTCAGCAGGGCTTCGAGTTCAACGGTTCCACTGGAAGACGGTGTCCAGCTCAACCGGTCATCGCCGTCACCACACATCGTCAGCTTCTCGACGTACGGCAGGGAGCCGACCTGAGAACTCGACCCGGTGGGGTTCTCCAACGGCTTGTACTGACCCGGGTTGTCGTTCGGCTCATACTGGTCGTCGGTGCACCCGCCGGAGGTGAAGTTGTTGTTACTCAAGACTTCGAACGGAGCCAGCACCTCACTCGTCGACGACTTTTTGAACCCGACGCGGAACGTGCCATCGGAGCCGGGCGTGAAGACCGCATGCTCATCGTCGTCGGTCGAACTGTTGGCAAAGCTGATGGCATTGCCTGTGTTGTCATCGTTGACGAGATTGCCCGAGGAGTCTCGAACTTCCAGGTTCACGTCATCGCTGGACGTGTGGTCGAAGAAGACGTCGAAGTAGTACGTCGTGCCACCGGTGAGTGACACCGTGTACCAGTCCTCCTCGGTGCCGCAGGCAATCGCGTCGTCCCACTGCAGATCACTCTGCGTCAGGGAGTAGGCGATGTCTGGAGTCGACTCGTCGTTGCGCTCGTAGGGGTCGGGGCACCAGGGCTCGCTGGGCGAACTACTCGGGAGGCTGGCCCACAGGTCGTAGTCGTTCCTCAGGAACGCTCCGCCCGTCGGGTAGACGCGCACATTGTAGGTGTTGCCCGATGTCACGCTCGCGGAGGCCTCCTGGATGTTGCTCGAGGAGGTCGGCGAAGTGACCGTGCCCACGGCGTTCCCGCTGCTGTCGAGGATTTCGATGCTGATGCTACCCAAGGCGCCCTTGTGCTCGAGCCCGAAGGTAGCCTGTCCATCGACAGTGGGCGTAAACTCGAACCAGTCTTCGGTGTTTTCACACAACTTCAGGCCGGTCGAGCCGTCGTAGTCGACGCCACTGCTGAGGGTCTTGGCCGTGCCCGAGCCCGAGCTGCTGGCGTCGATGTTGCCCAGCTGATCCTCGCTGCAGCTCATCGGGTACGACGGCTGCAGGTCGAGCGAGTAGTCGGCCAGGAAGGTGCCACCCGATGCACTCACCTTGACGTAGTAGGTCGCTCCGGAGCCGGAATTCGTCGCACTCAATGACGCGTCACCCATGTTGTTGGCGGTGCCCGACGCCACGCTCGTACCGGAACCACTCGGATCGCCGTCGAAGATGTCGACGTCGATCTGGCCGGTCTGGGTCGTCGAGGTCTGAGAGACCGTCACATCCAGGGTGACCGAGTTCGGCACGAAGATTTTGTAGAAGTCTTCATCGGCGGTGCCGTTGAGGTTGCAGACGCTCAGGCCGGTGTACTGCTTGCCGGCCACATCGGAGGCATTGGCCGCCGTGTCGTTGTCCTCGAACTGATCCGGGCATTCGCTGCCGGCCGGCCAATTGTCGGAACTGTCGATCGACCCGTCGCCGTTTGTGTCGCGGAAGAACCGCAGGTCGTAGTCCAACCGAGCGTTTTCCGGCGACACCACTTTGACGTAGTGGGTCTTCTGAGCATTCGAACCGCTGTAGGTGTACTGCAGGGTCTCGGGGTCCGAATTGGTCGTCGACGAGGCGACGTTGGTCGGACTTCCTCCGCCAGAGGCCGCTTCGTACAGTTCGATGTCGAGGTTCCCGGTGTCGACCGTCGGGTCGGGGTCGGACGAATCATGCAGCAGACTGACCTCGAAGAGTTCACCGTCGTTGAGGGTGACCTCGTACCAGTCTTCATTGCCGTCGCACTTCTTGAGGTTCAGGATTTGACCCGGAACCGTGGCCGATGTGGCGGTACCCGCGGTGTCGTTGCCGGGGCTCTCCAATCGGTCGTCATTGCAGGTCGACGGACCCGACTTGCTGACATTCAAGTCGTAGAAGGTGCGGCTGCTGTTCGTCGTGACCTTGTAGTAGAAATCTTGCGTCTTGTTCGACGTGTAGCTCGCCGCTGCCGCCGTCGCCGTCGAGACCGGTGTGCTGAGACTGTCCTCGCTGTAGAGGTCGACCGTCAACGATCCACTTCCGGAGGTCGTGGCATTGACGTCCAGGGTCTCACCCGGCCCGACCTGGGTCTTGTACCAGTCCGGGTTGCCGCTACACGAGACCAAGCCGGATTCGGTTCCCGTCGAAAGGCTCACGGCCTCGCAGCTCATGATGTTTCCGCACGAGTCGTTGATCTCGTAGCGGTCGGGACAGCTCGGTGCATCCGGTCCCTGGTCGTTTACGTAGGCCAGCACGTCGTAATCGTTTCGCTGCGGCTTGTTCCCCTGTACTTTCAGGCAATATTTTCCGGCCTGCGACGCACTGGAGACAGATACGTTCTCATTATCAGTCGTGGAATCGCCGACTCCGGTCATTGGCACGGTCGAGCCACTCGGGTCGGTGAGGAAGGCATTGAGATCCCCATTGGAGTGGTCAAACTTCACGTCGAATTCAAGCTTGTCGCCAGACTGCACATCGGTCACGCAATACGCGTCGACATCACTGTCACAGATCTTTTCGTCGAGGAATGCCGCATCATCTCCACCATTGATAATATTCGAGCGACTCAGAGCGGTGAACTGAGGGTTCGTCGATGCGTACGGCGAATCATTTGGTTCGTACTGTGAGTTGTCGACGCAGGGCGGGCCGGGGTTGACCTGAAGATTGAAGTCGTAGCTGTTCGCACCCTGGCCCTGGTTTTTCTGGACGAGGAAGTAGTACTCGCCGCCAGAGTCGACCTGCGCGGAAACCGTCCGCACGGACTCTCCAGCCATATTCGTGGTCGTTCCGTTGTCGGTCGCCACGGGAATTTGGCAATTGTTTCCGGTGACCAACTGGACCACTGAAAGCGCGCTCGGTTGCTGTGTAATGAATTGTGCCTTGACCGTATCGGCGGGATTCAACTGGATCCCGTAGGAATCACTGCCGTTCCCGGCATTCTGCACACTCCCGTCGCAGACCCGAAGATCGGGAGCCACGCTCTTGTACGAGGAACCGGTGAAATTATCCCGGTCGAGATAAGATGGTGACGGCTCCGATGCGGTTCGCTTTGGAAGCGGCGGGCACTGATTGTTCGGTTCCAGAGAGTCGTAACACTGGTTGGGCGACTGACTCCATTCGAAGTCATAGTTCACCAGGCCGGTGCCGTTCTCGACCGTCACTCCCACGACGAGGTTGGCGCCGTCGTCGGTCGCGAACCGGAGTCGCTCAAGGTCGCTATCGCTACTCGCCTCCGCGACGCGTGTCCCATCCTTGTACATGGTGACCGTCAGATCACCGAGGTTGAACGGCGCATCGACGAGGATGTCGAGATTCTGGTTTTGAGAGGCCTGATCCAGGCTATAGAAGTCGGGATCATCCCCGCACACGGTGAGTCCATTCTGCGGTGTATCCGGTGCAACGGGGACAGCCGCGCTGATGGAATCGTTTCCATTCATCCCTTCCAACGAGTCGTCGTTCTGCGAATTACATGGCTTCGGATCCCGAACTTCGACATCCAAGTCGTAGTTGACGAACTGCTTGGTACGCCCGGTCTCGGGATCGGGGTGCTGGATGATTCCGCCGCGAATCTGAAACTCGAAGGTCGACGCGGCCTGGACGCCGTAGACGATGCGTTCGGTGCCGCCATCGTTAGGACCCGTAGAGGTAACGATGGGCTCGCTTTCGCCCTGTCTGTAGAGAGCCAAGTCGACGTTACCTGTGTCTCCCCCATCGATTTCCTGGGGATAGGTCACGGTAATGTCGATGACCTGATTGTTTCCGATTTGGCTTCCCGGGATGCGGAACCAGTCCCCTTGAGAGCCGTATTGTCCGCAGAGTGCGGGAGTCCCCGAGAATGTCTTCTGTTCAGGCGATCCCGAGAGCTTTGTGTCATCCAGGAGGTATGCATCTCCTCGTTGGAAGTTCTGACCAAATCCGTCATCCGGACACAGCGGAGGGAGATCACGGCAGAGGCCGAGACTGTCGTCGTTGGCGAATTCCTCGTTGATTCCCTGACTTGTGTCGCAGAATTCGCGGTCGTTTGCGCTGCCGCAATCGGCGTCCTGCCGGCAGTGTTGGCAGACGGTCTGCTCCTGGCTGGTGGACCCTTCAAAGGTACGACAGGCGAACCCGTCGGTCTCGCAGTCCATATTGGAGTCGCAGGAGTCGATGCATTGGTCATTGACGCAGTAGGCTTCGCCCGAACCTTCACCCTGGAAGTCACAGTCCTGGTTGGTCGAACAACCCTCTACGCACGTGCCGGCCTCACCCATCTGGAAGGAACACACCTGCCGCACACCACAGTCTTTTTCGCAACCATCGGTGCAGCGACATCCACGCCGACAGACGTTTCGCTCACCTTCTTTGATCTCGCAGATTTCATTGGCCTCACAGTCCGAGTCCTGCATGCATTCGGGGGCATTCTCGCAGACACCATCGTCCGTACACACCTGCGGGATCTCGATGCCTTCCTGCTCGGCGTAAAATTGGCAGATGGAGTCCGCATCTGAACGGTCGGGATTACAGGTCCCGTCGTAACAGCAAAAGTCTTCGCAGTTAGTGTCGCCGCGATTGCATACTTTGAACTCGCTCGGGCAATCCATTGCGGTACATTCTTCGGACTCGCATTGATCAGTCCGTGGGTTACAACGTTGACCCTCTGGACATTGCAGCCTCTCTGGACTCTCACCGTCTGGGACGCACTTGCGCTGGCAGATGCCAGCCGAGCACGCAAAGCGGCCTCGACAGTCACCCGTCTCCTCGCACGCGTTGGAGATGCAATAGCCGTTGGCGCAATACTGAGCGCCGGAGCATGAATTCTGGTCGCTCGAGGGACCGCAGGTTTCGGGCTGCTGATTGGCGTCGTCCCACCAGCAGATGTCGCCATCTTCTGTGCCCTCGACGCAGCTCTGAGCGCTGGGACACGACGAGTCTTCGCCGTCGACGTCACAGGGAGACACGCAGATGCCGCCGACGTCGCAGACTTGGTCGCCTTCACAGTCGGCCGGACTGTCGCACGACTGAGAGCATACGCCGCTGCGGCACACCATGCCCTCGCCGCTACAGTCTTGGTCGACCTGGCAGGAATCGAAGGGAAGGTCGCCCCCGGTGCCGCTACAGCCGGTGGCTGCAAACGTGGCAAACCCCACGGTGAGAAGAAGGGCCTGCAAGAAGGTGAGTTTCTTCATCGATAATCCTCTCGAACGTTGAGACTGTCTTTCCCCCGGTCCGAGACCACTAATCACCTTGCGGTGTCGGCCACGGCCGGTTGGGAGGCTGCGAGATCCGGCACTAAATATGTCGGCGGCCCACTCCGGCTCCTGGGCTTATCTGGCCGTCAAAGACGGCGAAATCAGGCCGGGAGCGGCAGGGGACCGATGAGAGTGTAACAGAAAAGATAGGGAAAACTAAATCCGGTTTCTGCTAGGTGGGGAATCGGGGAGAGTGGCCCGCGGCAGTTATTCCGAGGGCTGCTCTTCATCCGGAGCTTCCATGTCGGCATAGAGGCCGAGAAGTTCATCTTCGCTGAGGATTCGGGAGTTGTAGTTGCCCCACATGTCGTTGACGGCGACAAGCTCGCCGTCTCCGAGATCCTCGGTCAGATAGATCGCATAGTACTTGCCGCCCTCTTCGGAGGTCATCCCGGGAATCTCGTCGAGTTCTTCGCCGGTCTCCGGGACCGTCAGCTTGCAGCGTTTTCCCTCTTCGAATTCTTCGGTCCAGACCTTGCTCGGATCGCCGAAGAACGGACTCAACAAGACGTCCTCTTCTTTGTCGCCCTGCTCGACGTGGATGCGAATGCCCGGCTCGCCGCTGAACTTCGGGCCATCTTCGTCGATCAGATCTTCACCATTGGGGCCGAAGGCCCGGGTGACGAGGACCACAAACCCCTTCCCGTTTTCGGTCAGATCTTCGAGGCGAGAGCGCGTCTCGGAGCGCTCGTCAAATTCGTTGGATTGATCGGTCGACATAGAGACTTCTCCCGTATAGAAACTTTTCTCAACCGCCTACCTACCGCACACGAACCCGTGTTACAAGTGGGTGGCTCGCGCAGCTACTTCCTGACCGTCGACGACCTGTCATGAGTGTTTCCGCCGTAGATACCGCAGCTCGCGATGGCCGTACATTTTGGCAACGGGGTTGGGCGCCCGGCACCGGGGGCAATCTTTCGGTCAGAGATCCCGACGTCGACGCTCGACAGCTTATCACGGCCTCGGGGACGGATCTGGGCCGGGTGACATCCGACGATTTCGTCGCGGCCGATCTGGAGGGAGCAACCTCTAAATCGGAGGCAGAGCCCTCCGCCGAGGCCCCGGTCCACGGAGCGATCTATCGGGCGGTCCCGGATGCGGGCGCCGTCTATCACGTCCATCACATGGAGGCCGTGCTCTGTTCGCAGGCCGACTGCGGCGAAGGAGCCACCGTCTTTGAGAATGTGGAAATGATCAAGGCGCTCGGATTTTGGGACGCCGACGACAGGGTCTTGGTACCCATCGTCGACAACCGACACAACCTGGAGGAGCTGGCCCGATTGGTGGCCGACGCCACTAAAAAACCGCCGGCGGGCGAGCGTCCACCGGCGGTCATGGTCGAGGGGCACGGTTTCTACGCCTGGGGCGACGATCCCGATGCGGCACGCCGCCACACCGAGGCCCTCGCGTGGTTGTACGAGTGGAGCTGGGAGCGGCGGCGCTGACTCAGGTCATTCGTAGTCGCGCAGGACCATCTTGGCGATGGTCTGCAGCTGCATGTTGCTGGTGCCCTCGTAGATCGAGCCGATCTTGGCGTCGCGATAGTACTTCTCGGCGGGATACTCCTTGGTGAAGCCGACGCCGCCGAAGAATTCGACGCACTGCGAGGCGACCTTCTCGGCGATCTGGCTGGTCCGAAGCTTCGCCATCGCCGCCTCTTTCATGAATGGTTCGCCGTTGTCCTTGAGTCGAGCGGCGTTGTAGACGAGCAGCTTGGCCGTCTCGATCTCGGTGGCGAGCTGGGCGAACTGAAACTGCATGCCCTGGAAGTGGGCGACGGGCTTGCCGAACTGTTCGCGCTCGACGATGTAGTTCATGGCGTGGTCGAACGCGCCGCGAGCCAGCCCGAGCATCTGCGCACCGATACCGATGCGGCCTTCGTTTAGGGTCTCCATCGCCACCTTGTAGCCCTTGCCGACCTCGCCGAGGACGTTTTCTTTGGGGACCTTGCAGTCTTCCAGAATGAGCTCGACGGTCGACGAGCCGCGGATACCGAGCTTGTCTTCCTTTTTGCCGACCTCGAATCCCTCGAAGTCGTCTTCGACGATAAACGCCGTGATGCCCTTGTACCCTTTGTCGGGGTCGGTATTGGCCATCAGGATGTAGATGTCGGCTTCTTTGCCGTTAGTGATCCAGAGCTTGTTGCCGGTGATCGACCAGTGGTCGCCCTCGTCGACCGCACGGGTCTTCATGGCAAACGCGTCCGAGCCACTGCCGGGTTCGCTCAGGCAATAGGCTCCGATCGACTGCCGGGTCAGCCGCGGCAGATATTCTTCTTTCTGCTCGTCGCTGCCCCAGCGAAGCACGGCGTTGTTGACCAGCGTGTTCTGCACGTCGACGCAGACCGACACGCTCGGGTCGACAAACGCCAGCTCCTCGATTGCCAGGATCGAGTTAAAGAAGCTGCTTCCGGCGCCCCCGTACTCTTCGGGCACCTCGATGCCCATCAGCCCCATCTCGAAGCATTTATCGAGCAGCCCCTTGTCCATGGTCTGCTCGCGGTCCATCTCCTCGACGAGGGGGCCGACCTCGTTTTCGGCAAAATTGGCCACCGATTCTTTAAACATCTGTTCTTCTTCGGACAGATTCGTCACGGCCTTGTGGGCAGTCATAGCTTCCTCGTCAGGTGAGAGTACGGGTTACAATCCAACGGCTACCTTTAGTATGACGCGCGCGGCGATTCAATGCAGCGGGCTTACGTGATAAAGAGCCCGTCGACGATATGTGACCTCGACTTCAGGCCAAAATGTCATGACCAGCTATCCGACCGAGCCGCTCAGCGGCGACGAACGCGTTCCCATCGGCATCATCGGTGGGAGCGGATTGTACGACATCGATGGTCTCGATGCGGTGGAGACCCGCGAGATCGAGACGCCCTTCGGCGAGCCGAGCGCGCCCGTCGAGATCGGCGAGTTGGAGGGCCGACGCGTCGCGTTTTTGCCACGGCACGGCAACGCCCATCAGTACAGCCCCACGCAGGTCCCGTACCGGGCAAATATCTGGGCACTCAAACGACTCGGCGTCTTCTGGGTGATGACGGCGAGTGCGGTCGGGTCGCTTCGAAAATCGATCGAACCCGGCGATATCGTCATCCCCGATCAGGTCATCGATAAGACGACCCAACGGGCCAATACGTTGTACGACAACCTTGCGGTGCACGTGAATCTGGGGCGTCCATACCACCCAATGCTGCGGGAGGTGCTCTTCGAGGCGGGCCGCGAGGTAGTCGGAAACACGGACCAGTCGATCCACGACGGCGCCACCTACGTCTGCATGGAGGGGCCAGCGTTTAGCACGAAGGCCGAGAGCTACATGCACCGAGGCTGGGGTGCGGATTTGGTCGGCATGACGGCGATGCCAGAAGCCCGATTCGCCCGCGAAGCGCAGATGTGCTACGCGACGATCGCCATGCCTTCGGACTACGACGTCTGGCGCGACGACGTGCCGGGTGTCGACGTCGACGACGTGATGGCCATTTTGAATCGAAGCACGTCGCTGGCCCGAGACATCCTCTCGCGCGCCATCCCTCGGATTCCGCTAGAGGAGGAGTCCGAGTGCGACGCCAGCAGTGCCCTTCAGACCGCGATCATGACCCGACCCGAGGCGATCTCGGAGGAGACGCGCCGCGAGTTGGCCATCTTTCTGAACGACTATCTTTGAGCCGGGGCATCGTTGAATGGCGCAGGGGCGTGTAGTACACGTCTGCGCAGACAACCTCCCCGCCGACGACGGAGTCTGCAGTGAGTGATCAAGAAGAAGAAGAAGCAGAAGCAGAGGAAGCCGAGGCCCCCGACACCTACAGCCCGTACTTTCAGGCGCTGCTGTGGACCTGCAAGACCTGCGGGTTCGTCAAAGAAGGGGAGCAGCCGCACATGGAATGTCCGATCTGCGAGTCGTACAAGGCGAACTTCATCGACATTCCGCAGCACATCGAGCGCGAGATCCGGGAGACCTATCCCGGCAAGAACCCGAACGCTCGCGCCTGCCGTGAGCGTCGCCTCGAGCTGATGCAACAGGAGGACGCCGACTCCAAGAAGAGCTTCTCGGGTCGGATGTTGCCGAGTCAGTCCGGCAACAACATGCAGCCCTCGTAATGCCGCGGGACAACTCTCAAACCCCGCTCGCCGAGCGGATGCGGCCGACGTCCCTGGACGATTTCGTCGGCCAGGACCATCTGCTCGCCGACGGCAAGTTTCTGGCGAACATGCTCGAGGCCGACCGGCTGTCGAGCCTGATCCTCTGGGGCCCGCCCGGCACCGGAAAGACCACTCTGGCAAAACTACTGGCCGCCCGGGTCGACGCGGAATTCATCGAGATGTCGGCGGTGATGGCCGGCGTGCAAGACATCCGCGACGCGGTGTCGCGCGCCGACGACGCCGGGACGCTCTTTTCCCGAGAGACTGTCGTCTTCATCGACGAAATCCACCGCTTCAACAAGGCCCAGCAAGACGCCCTTTTGCCCCATGTGGAGCGGGGCACGATCACGCTGATCGGGGCGACGACCGAGAACCCGAGCTTCGAGGTCAACTCGGCGCTGCTTTCGCGCTGCAAGACGTTGGTGTTGGAGCCGCTGGACGACGAGGCGCTCGACGCAATTGTCGAGCGGGCGCTCGACGACGTACAGAAAGGCCTCGGCGAGCTGGATGCCCAGGTCACCGAAGGGGCGCGGGCGGCGATCATCGATGCCGCCGATGGCGATGCGCGCATCGCTCTGAACACCCTGGAGATTTCGGTCGAGGCGGTGGAGGCCCACACGCCCGAAGGCGAGCCGGTGATGGTGGCCACCGAGGACGTCGAAGAGGCGCTCCAGCGCAAGGTCGTCCGCTACGACAAAGAAGGCGAAGAGCACTACAACGTTGTCTCGGCCTTCATCAAGAGCATGCGCGGTAGCGATCCCGACGCCGCGCTCTACTACATGAATCGCATGCTCGAGGGCGGTGAAGATCCCCTGTTCATCCTGCGTCGCATGATCATCTTCGCCAGCGAGGATGTGGGAAACGCCGATCCCGAGGCGCTGCAGGTGGCAACGTCGGCGCTGCAGGCCTTTAAGTTTATCGGCATGCCCGAAGGCGTCTTGCCGATGACCCAGGCGGTCACCTACCTGGCGACGGCCCCCAAATCGAACTCTGTCATCTCCAGCTACGGCAAGGCGCGTTCCGACGCCGTAGAGCACGGGAACCTCCAGGTTCCCAAGAAACTGCTGAACGCCCCGACGGACCTGCACGACGAGATGGGGCACGGACGCGGGTACAAATATCCGCACAATTTTTCGGGCAACTACGTGGCCGAGGACTACCTGCCCGACGAGCTCCAGGGACGCACCTATTACGAGCCGTCGGACAACGGCTACGAGGCGACCATCAAGGAGCGACTGGAGGCCTGGCGCGAGCGCGACACCGAGGACGACGAACGCAAGGAAAACGCCGAACCCTTCGACCACGACGACTGACTACTGGTCGCCGTCGTCCTCTTGGAGGGGCGCGTTAGGAAGAAAGGGCAGCATTCCGACGCCGACACATCCCAGGCATGCCAGCACGAAGGCCGCGTTCGAGTAGCGCGGCGACGCCACCGGGAGTCCGAGCCAACTCGAGACGTGTTCGGGCTGAAGCTCCGCCACTGTCACCGCGATGGCCACGCCGGTCGCCCCGCCCACAAAGAGCACCAGCATGAAGATACCCATCCCCCCGGAGGTATCGCGATCGGACAAGACCTGTGAGGCCGTCGACAACAGCGGCGGCTGCACGAACGCGTACCCCAGCCCAACCAGCGTCATCCCCACGGTCACGCCCCATACGTTGCCGCCGGCAAAGTAGGTGGTCGTCAGATTTCCGGCCAGCAGGATGGCGGTCCCGATCGCGACGGGTTTCAACGGGCCGATGCGGTCGGCGATGTCGCCGGCGCGTCGCGACAAAAACCCGATGGCCAACGCCCCGGGAAAGAGGACGACTCCCGCCCAGATGGCCTGCACCTGATTGACCTCCTTCAAAAAGATCGGGATCAGTACGACGGTGCCAAATCGCGCCCCATTGGCGGCAAAGGCCTGGGCCAGCGTGCTCACGTACCGGGTGTTCTGGAACATCTCCGGGGCGGCGAAGGGGTCGTCGACGCGGCGTATCCAGAGGGCAAAGGCGATCAAGAAAGCCACGCCCGCGCCGGTGGTGCCCAGAAACCAGCGGCCAAACCCGGCGTCCTGCACGACGTTGAACCCGTAGATCAGCAGGGCCACTCCAACCCCCATCAGGAGCGCGCCCACGGTGTCGAAGCTTCGCCCGCCGACATCGTCCAGCGACTTCGGGAGGATGCGGATGACCGCCGGGATCGCCAGCAGGACGATGCCGACCAGGGCAAAGACGACGCGCCAGTCGAAAAACTGCACGATCGCGCCGCCGAAGAACGGGCCCAGACTGGCGGCGAATCCGACGGTACTCATGATGACGCCCATCGCCGCCCCGCGATTTCGAGCGGGGATGAGCCGACTGATGATGATCGTCCCCATCACCGGAAGCCCGGCGGCGCCGGCGCCCTGGAGGACGCGGATCGCGATGATGATCTCGATCGTCGGAGACACGGCGATGACAAGCGAAGCGACGCCGAGCACAGAGATCGCCGCCAGATAAAGACGCCGCACTCCCAGGATGTCGGCCAGCCGGCCGTTGATGGCGTTGAAGACGCCGAAGGCGACGACGTATCCGGTGACAATCCAGCCGTAGACGCCCTCGGTGACACCGAAGTCGTCTCCGATGTACGGGAGGGCCACGTTGATCATCGTGCCGTTGATGACGGCGATGAAGACGACGGTGGCGAGCAACGCCAGGACCTTCGTCTCGCTGTAGTCCCTTTCGTTGTCCGTGGTTGAAGCTGAGTCGGTGATAGGTTTTGTCCCTGAATCACGAAGCCCCGCACCGACGGGTCGGTGCGGGGCCTCGTGTTCGTGCTATCTGTCGGTGCCGGTCGTCGGTGTCAGCTACCGCCTCGCTGGCGGCGCTTCTTTTTGCGGCGCTCGCGGCGACGCTTCTCTTTGCGCCGACGACGCTCCGCCTCGCGCTTCTTGCGGCGCTTCTTTTCGCTGGGCTTCTCGTAGAAACGCCGCTGCTTGAGTTCGCGGCTGATGCCTTCGCGGCCGATCTCCCGCTTGAGGCGGTTGATGGCGCGATTGATATTTCCGTCCTTTACGCGGACCTCGATGGGTCCGAGCTCATCGCGTCGTGCCATGGTAATCGACCTCCGTCGAGTCTGGGGTGTTCTGTTCGTGTCGTCTCAAAATCAATGCTTTAGAATCAGGGCCTCACCGGGCCGATGATCCTAACCGCGGCCCGGGGTTACAGCAACCGCTCGATGATCGGCTGGACGCCGTCGCCGGCCATCGCGACCGGACTGAAGACCATCCAGAAGTATTTGAACGCCTCGGGATCGTTGCCGTGGAGCGCATCGATGAGGTTGATCTCGTAGTACGTATCCAGAAGGCCGATCGTGTCGCGGTGGTACAGTCGCCACAACTCGCCGTTGGTGACGATGCCCCACTGAACGCCGGTCGAGCGGACCAATCGGTCGACCTCGTAAGCGACGTTGTAGGTCTCGTCCTCGGCCTCGTAGTTATCGATGTCGTCACTCCAGCCGATGGCCCGCATCACACCGAGGGCCTGGGAGTAAAACTCCCGTTCGCCGCGGTGCGGAATGGCGTTTTCCAGCACCTGGGAGCTGGGGAAGAGCGTGAAATCGGGCCGAAAATCGATGTCTTCGCTGAAGTCGGGCGTCAGTTCGGCGACGCTGTATCGGAAGTTCATCGCCCGGAGAACGTAGCTGACCCAGTAGTAACGGGTCTCCATCTCCGAGAGGCCTTCCTCGATCTGGCCCTCTCGCTTCTCCCAGAGCTCCTCGAGCGCCTGGCGATCCTCCTCGATCTGCTCGGAGTTCCACTCCTCGTAGGTGTCGATCTCGCCGAGGCGCTCTTCTGAAAAGAGCCCTTCGTTTACAAAAACATCGGACATAGTTGCTCCATTGATGGCGGCCCGACTCCGGGACGCCGCAAACAGTCGCTTGTTCACGTGGCAGTCGAAATCTCTCAAAACCGACCGGCGGCAGACCATACGTATCGGCCCATCCCCTGTCAATCCTCCGGACATGACGACCACTTGACCCCCGCAACAGCAAGCATCATCCTGAAGTCTCGTCCGATGCAGTCGACCCTTCGTTGGTGCTACCCCGATGCCCGAGCGCGTCTCCAATCCGCCGAACCCCTGGGTGGACGGTCATGTCGAATGGCTGGGAGAGCCACCCGAGGTGGAACTGAAGGTCTACGAGGAGGAGTCGGCCTCAATCCTGTCGACCAATGAGAGCCCCGATCTCCCCTTTAGCTACAGCGTCAATCCCTTCCGAGGATGCTTCCATGGATGCGCCTATTGTTATGCGCGCCGCACGCACGAGTATCTCGATTTCGGCGCAGGCACCGACTTCGACCGTCGGATTGTCGTCAAGGTGAACGCGCCCGAACTCCTGCGCGACCGGATCGTGCGGCCGGACTGGGAGCGCGAGCCGATCATCTTTTCGGGCGTCACCGACTGTTACCAGCCGCTGGAGGCGAGCTACGAAGTCACCCGGGAGTGTCTGGAGGTGTGCGCCTCGATCGGAAATCCCGTGGGCATCGTCACCAAGGGGGCGCTGGTGCGGCGCGACATCGACGTACTCCAGGAGATCGCCGATCGGGCGCCGGTACGCATCTACGTGAGCATTCCCTTTGCCGACGATGAGGCGGGCCGCAAGCTGGAACCCCACGCGACGACGATTACCCAGCGATTCCGGACCATCGAGGCGCTGGCCGATGCGGGCCTGGCGGTCGGTGTCGCGGTGGCCCCGATCATTCCGGGGCTGTCGGACAGCGATGTGCCCGACATCCTCCGCCGCGCTGCAGACCGGGGTGCCGATCACGCCTTCTACACGCTGTTGCGTCTTCCCGGGACAGTCGAACCGGTCTTCAGAGAGCGACTGCGCGAGGCGTACCCGGATCGGGCCGACAAAGTCTTCAGCCAGCTTCGACAGATGCGCGACGGTGAGGTCAACAATACCGAATTCGGCGACCGGATGGAGGGGAAAGGGGCCCGATGGCAGACGACGCGTTCGCTGTTTGAGCTCCACTGCAGACGCCACGACCTCAACGCCACCGACCGTGCCCAAGTCGGCGAGATGGGCGCGGCCGGCTCTCTGCAGGGCGACCTGTTCGATGGGCCCCAAACTAACTGAGGGCCCCCGGCTTAAACCGGGAGCCCTCGATGTTCGGTTGGTCCGCAGCACCTACTGGCCGCCGTCGGTCACGGTCAGGTCGTAGACCGCGTTGTCCCAAAGGTCGCCGTTGTAGACGATCAGTGCGATCTTCCACTGACCGGCGACGTCGGGCCGCACGGCGAATTGCAGGGCATTCCCGCTGGCGCGCTGGGCGAAGAAGCTGCCGCCCATCGGTCGATCCAACACGAACCACTCGTATGTGACGTTGGAGCTGTCCATCGTGTTCAGGACCGAATTCTCGGCACTCATCTGAGCCACGTCGCCAGCGTCGACCGAGCTTCCTTCGAAGCGCGGCGTAATCTGTGCCTCGGGAGCCATGGCACCGGAACCATTGTCGTGGACGGTCACATTCATTCGAGCCGTCAGCGGGGTGGTTCCGCTGGAGGAAGTGAAGGAGACGTCCTGCATCACGCCCGGTTCGTCGGAGGTGGTCCCCAGGTAGCTTATCTCACCGGCTCTCAGGACCCCGGGGTCTTGCGTGAAGCCCGAGGCCAGATCGACGGGGTCGATACTCAGGTCGGCCGGTTCGGCGTCGCCTCCCCATTCCAGCACGCCATCTAGCGGCTGGGTACCGATCGAGCGGACTGTAAAGGGCCGTCGGACGTCTCGGTTTTCGTCGGCCGGGAAGGCCTGAAAGTTCAGGGAGCTCGGTACGATCTGGGCGACGCCACTGTCGCGGCCGGCCATCAGCAGGAGCCGCGACGTCCCGGACTGGGAGGCGTCGGAGGGAGGTTTTCCGGAGGTCACCGGATCGTTGTGCTGGATTACCATCCAGCCGAGCTTTCCATTTGCCGGCCCGCTGAAGCTGATATCGAAGGTGGCCGACTGGTTCGGCTCAATTCCGGCATTGTTAGTGATGCGGCCCTGGTCATTGATGTTGTCGGGATCGCCCCGGTAGACGACGTCGTAATTCGCTCCATCGAAGGTCTGTCCGGGCTCGGCGGCTTCGAAGGAAATCGAATCGAGCCGCAAGGTGTCGGTCCCGGCATTGGTGACGGTGAGGGTCTCGGCCGGCCCGCCCGACTCGAAGCTCAGCGACTTTTTGTCGTCGGTGTAGACGGGGCCCGTTCCCAGAATATCGACCAGCACGGCCTTGGCGGTATTCACGTTCGACGCCGACGATTCGATATAGATCTCGGCGGAGTCCGGAATCTCCTCCTGAGAGACCTCACTGGGGATCGTCACCGTGAAGGTCCAGGTCTGGCCGCTGTTGGAGGGAAGCTCGGTGGGCAGATTCTGCGGTGAAAACGACATGTACTCGGCCGCCCCGCCCTCGATGGAGATACCACTGATCTCCATGGGATCCGTGGAGTCGACATTCCGGATTGTCAGCTCCCGTTCGACCGACGAGCCCGGGCGGACATCGCTGTATGTGAGCGTGGCGGGCTCGACTTCGATCTCGCCGGAGGTCGACGGGTCGTACTGGAAGTACAGCGTGGTATCGCCATCTTCGAAGGTGTCGTTGGTCGTGGTCGCGTTGGTCTCGAGGCGAATTTCCCCGCAGTAGTTGTCGCGGAATTGGTCCGGGACCTCGGACCCCGGTTCGGGACAGTCGAGTTCGTTGGTCCCATCGGCGATCAGGAAGAAATCGAACTGTTCGGAGGTTGTGGGCCCGATCTCAAAGGGCCGCTCCGGCAGCACCGTGGAGTAGCAGACCGCCGGGATCTGTTTGCAGACCTGATCTTGGTTGCAGCCTCCGGTCGAGTTGGTGGGCGTGCTCTGGCCGTCGTACTCACAGGTCGAGTCGGTCTCCTCGCCGTCGTAGACCAGCACGTCGGGCCCGGTGACCTCGAAGGTCTCTACCTTCAGCGGGGCCTCGCCGCTGTTTCGAAGTTGAATCGCAACCTCGCTGCCCTGCTGAGTCGGACTGTTTCGTTCGGGTATGATGAATGCGACATCGTCCGCATCCTCCAAGACAACCGAGGGCGACAGAGTCTCCTGGATACCGTCGCCGCACGAGGCGAGCGCCAGGCTCACCAGTGCAACCAACGCGATGCTCGTTTTGACCTTCATGTACAATCCTCCGTGTGTAACTGTCTCCTGCGGAACAATCCCGATCGACTCGCATATACTAGCAGTCGGCGGCACGTGAATTCAACTTAGACAAACCATGGCGTTCGTTGGAATCGACCTATCCGGCCCAAGCAACCTATCAGATACCGCCGTCGTCACAATTGACGACGACGGCACGTATCGGTGGCACGGCCGCGGGTTTGGCGATCGGGATATCATGGAACGTCTCGACGCGATCGAGGATCTGCAGGCGGTGGGACTCGATGCGCCGCTCTCGTACAATCCGGGAGGCGGCGACCGTCCCGCCGAGCGCAGCCTCCGAACGGCACTCACCGAAGCGGGAGGCACGTCGAGCTCCGTGATGCCGCCGACGATGACGCGCATGGCGTATTTGACGCTGCGCGGAATCTCGCTGGCCCGGCTGCTCGAACATACATTGGGCTTGGGCCCCTCACGGATCGTCGAAGTCCACCCAACGTCGGCCCTGGTGCTCGGTGGAGCCGAAGCCGACGACGTCGATGCCCTCAAAATCGAACGGGCCGCCCGACGTCGAATCGTGACATGGCTCAACCAGGAGGGCGGACTGCGAGGACTCCCCGACGGAATCGCCGACTCGGACCACCTGGTCGCGGCGGCCTCGGTGGCGATGGCCATGCTGCGATGGAGACGCGGCTCGCCGGCCTTTGAGCATCCCGCCGACCCGCCGATTCATCCGCACACCGTCATTGCCTGAACGATTCGACCGTCACTCGCCGAAGCACTGACCCGGATTGCCGGTCGTCCCGGTGCAGCGGTCGGAACAACACTGACCGTCCTGGGTGCAGGTGACGCCGGTGACCCGGCACGTCGGTCCGCAGGTGCCGTCGTCGCGACAGTTGCCACCGCAACACTCGTCATTCGTCGAGCACGAGTTCCCGCCGATGGTGCAGTCGGGACATCCCTCGTCGACCTCGTCGTCACAGTCGTCGTCCATGCCGTTGCAGATTTCGCGACTGCAGGGCTGGCACTTGGGGATCTCATCGACTTCGCCGTCGCAGTCGTTGTCTTTGTAGTCGCAGACCTCCTCGTTGACGGGCATGCACTGGGTCTTGCACCCCGCCTCGATGATCAGGGGGTCCTGAGTATCGGGCGGAAGGCTGTTGAGTTGGTTGCAAGCCGACTCCGACAGCGTCAGCGTGGACGTGTTTGAATCGTAGTTGTAATCGCTGAGCGGCAGATAACTCCCGTCGACCTGTACCCACAGCTTGTTGCCGTCGAAGCTCATCGGATCGGTGAGCTGGAATTCGCAGGAGATGACTTCGTCGGCGATCTCCCCGATGACCTGGGTCAATTGCGATTGATTGCTCGCGAAATACGAACTGCCCGTTCCGCCCTGCTGGGCGATCTGGTCGAGCTGCATCTGGTCGGCCTCGCTGGTAAAGCCGATGGCATAGACGGATACGCCCGCCTGATTGTGGAGGTTGCCAGCCGCGGTGTCTGGATCACAGGCCGGCACATCATCGGAACGACCGTCGGAGATCGCGATCACGGCCTTCGTCCGCACGCTGGACTGCGGATCCATGGGCAACTCGTAAAGTTGGTCGACGCGCACCTGCTCCAGGGCGGCACCAAGCTTCGTGTTTCCATCCCCGGTCACCGACGCGTACGAGCTCTGGATGTCGTTGAGGGTGTGGGTATCGAGCATGTCGAGCTGTTCGGGCCACGTTCCGGGACAGGTCGTCGAATCGAAGGCCAGAAGTCCGAAGTTCGCGTCCCCGAACAGGTCATTGGTGATCGTATCCAGCGCATTTTTGGCCGCCGCCATCTTCGAGCCGGATCCGGAGCCCATCGACCCGGATTTGTCGAGCACGAAATAGATGTTCGGCTTCAGGTTCTTGAACTGTTCATCCTTTGTCTTGCAGATGTCGCCGACGGGCTGAGGCGTGCAGGCATCGCCCTGGCCGTCGTTGTTGCTGTCGGCCTGATCGAAGTTGGCGACATCATCGCAGTTGTCGCAGGCATTCCCGAGTCCATCGCCGTCGGGATCGAGCTGGTCTGGATTGGGGACGCCCGGGCAGTTGTCATCGACCTCGTCGACACCATCGCCGTCCAGGTCGGTCTCCGGGTCATAACTCTTTCCATCCTCACACGCGTCGCCCGGGGGCATGCCATCGGAATCGACTTGGTCTGCATTGGCAACCTCCGGACAATTGTCGCACGCGTCGCCGATGCCATCCTCGTCGGTGTCGGCCTGACCCGGATTGTCGACGGTCGGGCAATTGTCGAAGCGACACAGGATGTCGTCGCCATCGTCGTCGGTCCACTTCTCGCAGCTTGCTCCGGGACCGCCGCCATCGCCTCCCGCTTCGCCGCCATCTTCGGCGTCTTCGGCGTCCATGCCGCCGTCGTCGTCGGCATCGGCGTCCCCGCCATCGGTCACCGACCCGTCGGCATCCATGCCACCGTCGCCGGGCGCCACACACGAACCATCGGGGGCTTCGACGAGACCATCGCTGCACGGACTCCCCGGGATGTCGTCCTCGCAGCCGAGGCTCACGACTCCGATGGCTCCGACGACTGCCAGAATGCTCGCCCACGTCTTCATCACATACTCCACGTTCGGGTTCCCCGGCACCGAGACAATCAACAGGTATCAAAACCTAGTGACTTGCAGGATACCCCGAGACCGACTTTCGAATAAGCGAATAGCTTTCCCTCTCAAGCCTCGTAAATTCCCCATCAATTTTCAAGGAATTTTCGGGTGACACTCGGGGGGAAACCCGGCACCGGGCGCCCTGGAGGAATCACCACCCCAGGGTGATGAGTATCTTGGTCGACAGCGCCAGCGAGACCGCGAGCATCAAGGCTGCAGCCCCCAGAGTACGGATCCAGACCTGGCGGTCGTGCCAAAACACCGACCGGTCTTCGCTGCGCCAGAAGATGAGGGCGGCCAAGCCGACCCCGAAGTTCAATCCGGCCCGCATCATCCGGAGCGTCGTGTCGCCGAGTTGCCCACCGAAGATGACCGTGGCCCCCTGGACGGCGCACCACCCGGCTGCAGCGATCGCAACCAGGACCACCCCGCGGCGCGTGGTCAACCGACGCGGAGCTACGAGCACGGCACCGACGAGGGTCGCCAGCGGCCCCACCAAAAACCCCGACTGCAGCAACAGATACGGTGATAGATAGGGCTTTTTGCGGTCACGTTTCCGCAAGCCGGGCCCTTTGACCACCGGTTTGGGCTCTTCACCTTCGACGCCGTCGTCGCGTCGCGTCCGCCGCCGCGCCTCTTCCCACTGCTCTTCGATGTCCAGTTGATCGTTCACTGCTTCCTCCACTCGCAATCGACGCCGTCCCCATACCATGCTCGCCCAGGCTTGTCGGGGGTCACCAAAGCTTGACGATTCAAGTCCATCTGGTTACCCACGCTGCGCATGAAGACTGGGACCCCGCCCGATCATCTCGAACGCGGGGCGCACCATGAATTTTCGTACTGTGCGAGACAAACGATGAGCGACAATGAATCTGAAAACGAGACCCTGATGGCGCTGAAGGCCGAACTCGGCGACCAGGCCCTCGAGGAGCTCGGCGAAGAAAAGGTCGTGTCGATGTATAAAGACATGGTCCGCATTCGCCGCTTCGAGGACCAGGCCGGCAGAGCCTACCAGCAAAAGAAGGTCAAGGGCTTTTGCCACCTGTACACCGGCCAGGAGGCCTGTGCGGTCGGCGCCATCAACGCCCTGCGCGACGACGACAACGTCATCGCCGCCTATCGAGAGCACGGGCACGCACTGGCCCGCGGGCTGGACCCGGACCGCGTCATGGCGGAGTTGTTCGGCAAGGCGGCCGGAGTGACAAACGGAAAGGGCGGGTCGATGCACCTGTTTAATGTGGATAAAAACTTCTACGGCGGATGGGCCATCGTCGGCGGCCACCTTCCCGTCGCCGCAGGCATGGCGTTTGCCACGGAGTACAGGGACCTCGATGAAGTCACGATGTGCTTCTTCGGAGAGGGCTCGATTCACCAGGGCGTCTTCCACGAGGCCGCCAACATGGCCGAGGTCTACGACCTGCCGGTTGTCTTCGTCATCGAAGACAACCGCTACGCCATGGGCACCGAGCTCAGCCGCGTCAGTGCCGTCACCGACCTCAAAAAGAAGGCGAAGGCCTACGACATGAAGGCCTTCGGCGCCGACGGACAGGATATGTTCGACGTCTGGTCGACCTCCAAAGACGCGGTCGACTACGCGCGAAACGAATCTCGCCCCGCACTGATTCACCTGGACACCTACCGCTACAAGGGTCACTCGATGACCGACCCGGCCACGTACCGGGACAAAGACGAGGTCGCCGACGAACAACGTCGCGATCCGATCCAGCGGATGAGCAACTGGCTGGTCGACCAAGAAATCATGGCCGACGACGATCTCTCCGAAATCGACGAGGCCGCCAAGGAGATGGCGAGCGACGCCGTCGACTTCGCCGACCAGGCAGACTTTCCGGACCTTGATTCGCTCACTGACGATGTCTACGTCGACTGGCCCTGGGAGATCCGATGAGCCGCGAAATTACGTACCGACAAGCACTGAACGAAGCGCTTTTCGAAGAGATGCACCGCGACGAAGACGTCTTCCTCATGGGCGAGGAAGTCGCCGAGTACGACGGTGCCTACAAGGTCAGCAAAGGTCTGCTCGATGAATTCGGGTCCGACCGCGTCATCGACACGCCCATCGCCGAGGCCGGATTCAGCGGCATCGGCATCGGGGCGGCGATGATGGAGACGCGCCCGGTCATCGAGATGATGACCTTCAACTTTGCCATCCTGGCCCTCGACCAGATCCTCAACAACGCCGCGAAACTGCGGTCGATGTCGGGCGGGCAGTTGAGCTGCCCCATCGTCATCCGAGGCCCGGGCGGCGCCGGCGGCGCGCTGGGTGCCACCCACTCCCAGTCGCTGGAGGCCCAGTACGCCCACGTGCCCGGCCTGAAGGTGATGATGCCGTCGACGCCCGCAGACGCGAAGGGCATGCTCAAGACGGCGATCCGTGACCCCGACCCGGTGATCTTCATCGAGTCGGAGGTCATGTACAACTTCACCGGCGAGGCGCCCGACGCCGACGAAGAGTACACGATCCCCGTCGGCTCGGCCGACATCAAACGCGAGGGCTCCGACTGCACGGTCGTCACCTGGAGCCGCGTCTACCACGACGCCGTCGACGCCTGTGAGACACTCGAAGAAGAGTACGACATCGACGTCGACCTGGTGGACCTGCGCTCGATCCGTCCCTTCGACAAGGAGACGATCGCCGAGTCGGTCAAAAAGACCAACCGCGTGGTTGTCGTCGAAGAGGGGTGGCCGCACGCCTCGGTCGGCTCGTCGATTAGCTCCTGGATCAGCCGGGAGCTGTTTGACTTCCTCGACGCCCCGGTCGGCCGCGTGCACCAGCGCGACGTCCCGATGCCGTACGCCTTCAACCTGGAGGCCGAATCCCTGCCCCAGGCCGAGGACGTCGTCGAAGCGGTCAAAGAGGCCACGTACTACAGTTTCTAGAAATCACGTTCTCGCTGCTGGATAGATATTACCATGGCTGAAATTGTCGAAATGATCGCCCTCAGTCCGACCATGGAGGAGGGTACGCTCGCGGAGTGGTATAAGTCGGAAGGCGACACCGTCGAAGAAGGCGAGATCATCGCCGACGTGGAGACCGACAAAGCCACGATGGAGATGGAGTCGTGGTATGACGGCACGATGCTCAAGATCTTTGCCGAGGCCGGCAGCACGGTCGCCGTCGGCGACGCGCTGGCCATCGTCGGCGAAGAAGGTGAGGACATCAGCGACCTCATCGACCAGATCAAAAGCGGCGGCGCGCCCACGTCTGACGAAGGCGACGCCGCAGCCGAAGCCCCCGAAGAGGCGGGCGAGGAAGCTGGCGACGATGCCGGCGAGGAACCGGCGGCCGAACCCGCCGCTTCCGACGACGCTGCGCCGGCTGCCGACGTCGAGACCGACGAGGGCCGCCTGCGCGCCAGCCCGCTGGCACGCCGCATCGCCGCCGACAACGACATTCAAATCGCCCGCGTCGAAGGAACCGGCCCGTCCGGTCGGATCATCAAGGCCGACGTGGAGCGCTTCATCGAAGAGGGACCGGCCGAGCCCGCCGTAGCAGCCTCGGCTCCCGAGGTCGCCGCGGCGTCGGACATCCCCGCCGAGATCTTTCAGGCGCCCGACGTCCCCGGCGAGTCGATCCCGATGAGCCAGATGCGCAAGACCATCGCCAAGCGGCTGCGCGCCTCCTGGCAGACGACGCCCCACTTCGCGCTGACGCGCGAGATCGATATGGGGCCGGCCATGGAGTACCGAAGTGAGCTCAACGAGGGGCTCGCCGAGGCCGAATGGGACGGCAAGATCTCGGTCAACGACCTCATCGTGAAGGCCTGCGCCCAGGCTCTGGAGAAGTATCCCAAGATGAACGTCTCCTACCAGGGAGACCACGTCATCCAGTTCGACGAGGTCAACATCGGCGTCGCCGTGGCCGTCGACGACGGTTTGGTCACCCCGACCATCAAGAACGCCGACGACAAGACGATCGGCACCATCTCCAACGAGGCCCGCTCGCTGGCCGAGAAGGCCCGCGACAAGGGTCTCGCGCCGGATGACTACGGAAACAGTACATTCAGCGTCAGCAACTTGGGGATGTTCGGCATCGATCACTTCATGGCGGTCATCAACCCGCCGGAGGCCGGCATCCTCGCCTGCGGCGCCGTCGAAGAGAAACCCGTCGTCGAAGATGGGGAGATCGAAGTCGGCACGCGCATGAAAGTCACGCTTTCGTGTGATCACCGCGCCGTGGATGGAGCCATCGGCGCGCGTTTTCTGGCGCACGTGGCGGACCTGCTGGAGAACCCGGTGCTGCTGGCGATCTAAGGTGTGCGGGCGTTGGACTCCCGGGGTTCGCTGGCTTTGGTAGGTGTGCGGGCGTTGGACTCCCGGGGTTCGCTGCGCTCACGCCCGGGTAACTCGATGTCGGCCGCGCGCCTCAGCGGCGCGGCGGCCTCGCGTTAGGAGTGCGTCAAAGCCTGACGCTGACGTGGGAGGGACTGCGGCGATCGTGGGCGTAAGGAAGAGTTGCACAACGAGGATCGTGGGTTCCACGCAGCTGGACGCGAGGGCGAAGACTCGAGGTCGTGGATCCCAGATTCGTCGACCGCGAAGTCGTGGATCCCGGGCTCGTCGACTCCAAGCCTCCTTTTCCCTTTGCCTATTCCGCGGCCGAGCGCCTCTGGCGCGACAGCTGCAGAAGACCCTCGGTTCGATGCGCCGCGCACGGCGCGGCGAGAGGCCGGGGTGACCATCGGCTCACGCCCGATCAAGCCCGTCCGACATCTCCAGCCAGCTTCCGATTCCCAGAACCCCTTCCCAGCCAGCCCGTCAGCGGCAGGTCGCCGCCGGACATTTTCCACCAATCGTCGACCACGTCGGCATCTCTCGGGTGAGATCCAAAGCCCCATCACATTCGGCGCGCGCCATCCGGCGAGCGGCCGAACGGTCGGGATGGACGCCCCATCCGCAGATGACATCCTCGCCACTTGCGGCACATTCACCGTCGACGAGCTTGCCTTTGTCGTTGGTGGGACAGAGACGAACGCAGGAGAAACACTGGTGTTCTTCGGGGCCTTTGGGCTCGGGCGGTGGCTCCTGCGGCTGGGCGGGTTCGGCGGCCGCCTGGTCGCCGGAGTCGTCACCGATCGTTCCTTTACTGGGCGCCTCTTCGGCATCCTCGGGGGTCTGGATAATCCGGAAGGGATCATCTTCCTCGGAGGGGGGTGAACCGACGACGGTTTGATCATCTTTTTGTTGCTCCGAGCCCGAACTCTGGCAACTCACGGCGGGAGCGGCGCAGCAGACAAGGATCAGACAGATGAGGCGGGTGCTCAGGTTCCGCTTCACGACGTTCCCCCTTCGCCTTCGGCGGGATCGCGAAACGCCCAGAGATGGCCGACCAGAAAATTGATAGCCATGCCCAGCGCGATCCCCGTCAGGAGGGCCAGCCTGGGCGCCAGCGGGCCCGATGGAATCGAGATGCCCAGGACCGTCGCACCCGGAAAATGAAGGTCCAGGGGCCCCCAGATCCATGCTTTCGCCGGCCAGAATGTCACGAACTGAACCCCACCGGCGACCGACGCCCCGATATAGTACTTGCCCATCCGGGCAAGCCATCCGCGGAAGCCGCCGTGTTTGGACCGATCGCCCCACGTCCACAGGTCGTTGAGTACGAAATTGGTAAAGATACTGAAGGTGATCCCCAGAATCACGCCGACGGCGTGGGCGGGATCCGGGCCGAGGCCCAGGGCGACGGCGACCCCTATCTCGAAGAACAGCCAGTTGACGAAGACACCCACGCCACCGACCAACCCGAACTTCCACAGCCGTCGATGATTGCGCTTGACCCAATCGACAGCCCAGAGCCCGAAATCCTCGGGTCGGTCGGTTGTCTCGGAGCTGTCGGTATCGTCGATGGGATGGGTGGTCATGAGGTCGCGGGATCGGCAACAAAAATCGTCTGATAGTCGGTGTAGTACGAGAAACCGACCCGTTCGTAAACCCGGCGCGCCGCGCCGTTATTGTCATTGAAGTACAGGACGATCCGCGGCACCTCCCGGTCGAAGAGATGCCGGCAGATGTGGTGCATGCCCCGCGTCGCCACCCCCTGGCCCCGACGCTCGGGCGTCGTGTAGACCCCGGAGATCTGCACGCCGAAGTGGCCCTGTGCGGAGACATCCGCTTTGAAGATCAGCTCGTCGCCGTCGTACCAGACGAAGCTTCGGTCGGAGTTGATGCGGTGGCGCACGTGGCGGCGAAATTCCCGCGGCTTCGTCTGGATTGGGTCTTCCAGGGTCTCTTCGTGGTGCATCCGTGCGCTCGCCGCGTACACATCCTCCATATCGTCGCTGGTGGCGTAACGGAGTCCATCGGGAACCGCGGAGCCGGCGGCGGCGCTGTCTTCGGCCGACCAGGCATTCGGCTCGAGCACATACATCGATTGGCCGCGATTGAGCCGAGCCCGGATGTCGCCGCCATCCTGTGGACCCGCGTAGGCACGCCAGAAGGGCTCCACGCTCGACGCCGGAGACACGACATGCTCGAAGCGCATGCCCCGGTCGCGATACCAGCGTCCGAAGGCCTCGGCGAGTTCGGAGGTTCGGGCGTAGATCAGCAGGAGCCGACCGGTGATGACCAGAGAGACGGCCCCGAGCCTCTCCTGATCGCCGGGATAGCCGCGGAAGCTGAAGAGGTCGGGTTGTCCCAGCGGACGCACCCCGTGATTGCCGAGCCAGCAGAGCTGAAAGAGGTTCGACGGAATTTCGTCAGACAAAAGCTCGACGATCGCGTCGTGGTGACGGGTCGACAACAACTTGGGTGCCGACCCGGGATTGGTATTCAGATGGTCGATCGCCATCGGGATTTAGAAGCCGCTGTTGAAGGGATCGGTGTCGTCCAGGTCGAGGTCCAGATCATCGCCGTCGGACTGCCCGTCGCTGGATGTGTCGGAACTGGAATCGTCGCTTCGAGCGGGGGCCCGGCGTCGTGGGGCGCGGCGTCGAGCCGGCTCGGACTCCGGCTCCGATTCCTCGGCTTGCTGATCGGGGATGGGTGTAAACCCGCCCTCCTGGACGGCGTACTCCGGCTCGACCGGCGAGAGTTCGGTCTTCGCGTAGGTCGACGAATCGAGCTCGTAGCCTCGTTGGTTCCAGTAGTAGGCGACACCGGCCCCGATGGCACCCATCAGAAGCACGGCGACCAGCCAGCCCCCGCTGCCCCCTGATTGGTCGGCAGCCGCGAGATCGTCGTCGGTCTCCGGGGCCTCGGGCCGTGGCTCATCCGGTGAGTCGGAGGCCTGGGCCCCCTCCCAGCCATCGGAGTCCTCGGACGACTCGGCTTCGGCGGGAGGAGCGCTCTCTTCGGGCGGCCCCGCCGGCGCCGTCGACTCATCTTCCTGCTGTTCGCGCTCGACGCGCCGTCGTTCGAGCTCGTTCATACGCTCGACCTCGGCGCTGATACGCTCTTCGGCCTCCTTTCGACGGCGCTCCTCTTCCTGCTGTTTGCGTCGCTTCTCCTCTTCGCGTCGCTTCTCGATCTCGCGTTCGACCTCTTCGACCTCGCGTTCGGCGTCGGCCTCGGTCTCATTGAGTAGATCGGAGAGCAGTTCGCCAGCATCGTCGTCACTGGCCCACTCTTCGTCCTTTCCGTTTTGATTACCCACACCAACCTCCTGGACAGCGAGTCACCGACATTCAACCGTCTAAATCATATCCAGCCAGCGCCACCACGTCCAACGACACGCTCCGGGCGCCGATAAATTCTTGACACGCTGCAGGGCGAACCCATACCAACGAGGTAGGCATCTGAACTGATGTGTCTCACTCATTCCTCCAATATCGGAGACAGCTATGAGCAAATTCGCAAAAGTATTGATGGCTCTGTCGGTCGCTCTCTTCTGCCTGAGCGGATGCGAAAGCAAGTCAGGCGGCGACAAGAAGGCCGACGACAAGGCCAAGAAGGCCCCGGCCGCCGGGACCGAGCAGCCGGCTGAGGGCGAAGACAAGGCCGGCGAAGAGTCCGCCGACGACGAGGGAGACGAAGCCGACAACGGTGACAACGCCGCCGAACAGGGCGACGAGGCCCAGGAGAACATGGAAGAGGCCGCCGAAGGCATGGCCGACGACAGTGCCGACAAGAAGGAAGAAGGTGAAGACGGCGAAGGCGAGAAAGGCACCGACGACAGCAAGAAAGAAGGCGAGAGCGCCGAGTAATTCGGTTGCGCCTTCTTCGCAGACACCACCGACCCCGGCGTCCCAGCGACGTCGGGGTTTTGTTTCAGTTGCCATTGCCTCCACTGTCGCCTAGGTTGGCAGCGGCGCGTGAGAGGCGTCCTGAATGGCCACCCTACCGAGGCTAGATATCGTGGCGGAACAGCCCAATCAGACCGTGGATACATCGGCGGAGGACGATCGCATCGAGTCGATCATGAAGGCCTTCCACAAACGACTGCAGGAGGAAGGCCTCAAGTCGACCAAGCAACGCGATGTCATCGTCGAGACCTTTTTTCGACTCGACAAACACATCACCGCCGACGAGCTACTCGAGCACGTCCGGGAAGACCTCCCCCGCATCGGGTACGCCACCGTCTATCGGACGTTGAAGCTTCTGGTTGACCAGAACTTCGCGCTCCCGAAGGATTTCGGAGACGGCCAGACGCGCTACGACCCCCTGCACAATCAAGATCCGCAGCACGACCACATCATCTGCGTCGATTGCCGCGAGATCGTGGAGTTCACCGATTCGGTGATCGATGAGCGGCTGGAGGCCCTGGCCGACGATCATCAGTACAGCATTCGGCGCAAGGAACTTGAACTGTACGCCGAGTGCATGCGAACGAATTGTCCGAACCGGCCCGAGTCGGACGAGTAGTCCGCCGAGCCGCGGCCGACAATTCCGAGGGGCCTGCCGAACGCGGGGCCCTCCCCGACCTACCTCCCCTTTTTGTACCCGCGAAGCTATGAAAGACGATTTTTCGATCAAAGGCGAAGTCATCTCGGCCCTCGAAGAGATCGACGACCCAGAGAAGGGCAAGAATCTCGTCGATGCGCACATGATTGAGAATGTGGAAGTCGACAGTGGGGTCGTCGACATCATTCTCGAAGTCGAGGCGGGCCGCGAGCGCGAAGAGCGCTTCGCCATCGAAGACGAAATCTACGACACCGTCGAGGCGATCGGCGGGGTTCGTGAGATCAAGATCAAGACGATGACGCCGAAGGCGATCCAGCGCGAGGCCGAGGGCGGATCCGACGAGGCCGCCCAACAGCCCGATGCGCCGGGAGCGGCCGCGGGTGCTGAGGCCGGCGCCGCGGGCCCCGCGTCTGCACCGGGCCAGCAAGGTGGCGGCCCGGCTGCGGCCGGGCCGGCCAGTGGTGCTCAGTCGCCATCGGTCCCCGATGCCGAGGAACTCGAGGGCGTCGGGCAGGTCATCGCCGTCGCCTCGGGTAAAGGCGGCGTCGGAAAGTCGACCGTGGCGGTCAACCTGGCCCTGGCTCTCCAGGAGCAGGGACACCGCGTCGGCCTGCTGGATACCGACATCTACGGCCCCAGTCTGCCGACACTGCTCGGCATTCAGGGCCGACCCAGCGTCAGTGACCGACGTATCGTCCCGTTGCAGGCCCACGGCCTCAGCGTCATGAGTCTGGGCTTTCTGATGGACGACGACACGCCGGTCATCTGGCGTGGACCGATCGTCACCGGAATCATCCGGCAGTTTTTGCGCGACGTCGACTGGAGCGGACTCGACTATCTGATCGTCGACATGCCTCCCGGCACGGGCGATGCGCAACTGGCGCTGGCCCAGACCGTCCCCGTCGACGGGGCCGTGGTGGTCTCTACGCCCTCGGAACTGTCGTTGATCGACGCCGCGCGGGGCTTCGAGATGTTCAACACCCTGAACGTCGACGTCATGGGCGTCGTCTCGAACATGTCGAATTACAAGTGCCCGGAATGTGGCCACGAAGAGGAGATCTTCGGTGGCGGCGGGCTCGACGACGAGATCGAACGGCTCGAGACGCGGCTGTTGGCCGACATTCCGCTGGACCCCGACGTGCGACGCGGCGGGGACGAAGGTGCACCGATCGTCGTCTCCAAACCCGAGAGTCACACGACCCAGGCCTTCCTGGGACTCGCCGAGACCGTGGCCGGTCTGAAATCGCCCCACGGTAGCGATGATAACGACGGCGGCGGTGACGACGACAAAGAGGGACTCTTCTCGTTCCTGAAGGAATAACGTCCAGACACGACCCGGAAGCGGGCTTGAGCGACCCGGATCGACATTTCGAGCGCGTTCGGGACCTGAAGGCCTTCGAGCGGCGCCTCCTGAAGCTACTCATCCGGAGGGACGAAGTCCTCGATCCTCCGCAGGAGGCCCTCGCGCGGTACGGCCTGGCCCTGGCGCAGATGGATCAGTTTCGCACCCCGGATGGTCGGGATGTGTCGCTGGCCGACGAGGTCGACACGCTTCGCCGCTGGATTCTCGAGCACCTGGTCCCGACGATCCCGGCTGACTCCGAGCCCGACATCCCGTCGTTGCGCCGCGCGGTGAGTTCGATGGCCGACCGGGTCGACACGACCCGAAACGGGCTGCTGGAGAACCACCGACAGGACTTCGACGCCGACCATCTCGACGACGAGCTTCGCCACAAGGAACTCGTACTGGTGCTGGGCGGCGGCGGCGGGGCCGGACTCTTCCATCTGGGCGTCTTCCAGCTCCTCGAAGACATCGATGTGATCCCGGAGTTTATCGTCGGGAGCTCGATGGGCAGTATCATGGGCCTGGTCCGGGCGCTGAGCCGCGAATACGACCCCTTTGCAACGGCGCTGGCGCTGCCACGCGAGCTCGATCGAGAACACGTCTTCAGGCCGTTTACCGGGTACTCACGCTACGGGTTTCCCGGGGCCTTTCACCTGAACCTGCTTCGAGTGGCCCGCGAGCTCTTCGACGAGTTGATGGGCACGCCCGACCTTCGGTTCCAGGACCTCTCGATCCCCCTCGAGATCGTCGTCTGCGGCATTCGGACCGGCTTCGACATCCAGCCCCAGGAGTACGAAGAAGAGGCCCCCGAGAGCACCACGCCGCTGTCGATCCGCAAGAACTTGAAGCTCTTCTTCAGTGCGGTCCGTCAATTGACGCGAAACCGCCAGATGCTCGAGGAGGTCGTCTTCGGACGCGGTCGGTTGACGGCGAACTTCCCGGTCGTCGAGGCAATGGGCTTCTCGTGCACGGTGCCCGGCCTGCTACACTACGACATCTTCCATGACGATCCGGCGACGATCGGTCCACTCGAGACCCTCTTCGATCGCCATGAGCTGCTGAGATTGTGCGACGGTGGCGTCATCAACAACGTCCCCTCGGATACGGCCTGGGAGTCGGTCTACGAGGGAAAGATCGGCACGCGAAACACATTCATCGCCGCCTTCGACGTCTTCGCCCCGGTGCCCCGCACGCAGAATGTCATCTGGATTCCCGTCCAGCGGCTGGTGCGGCCATCGGTGCTGGCCAAACGACCGTATTCGGACTTTCACAAGACCTTCCGTGAGCCGCCGAGTCCGCTGCAGGTGATCGTCAATAGCTATTCGGCGATCCGAAACATCGTCGACTCCTCCCGAGATGAGCTGACCGAAGAGCGGCCCATCATCGAAAAAGCGGTCGAACCGCTGCCTCCCTACGGTGTCTGGAAGGCCGAGGGTCCCCCGGCTTAGACGAGCGCCCGACGAAGAAGCGTGGCCGGATGATGAGACTCGGCATCGGTCCCATGGGCGATCTGGTCTCGGCACGACGTCCCGGGCGCGCAGATCAGGCGGTCTTCGTCGGCATCGCGGATGGCGGGAAACAGCACCAGCTCGCCGATCGCCATCGAGACCTCGTAGTGGTCGGCCTCGTAGCCGAACGACCCCGCCATACCGCAACACCCCGACGGGATGGTGTCGACATCGTAGCCGGCGTACTTCAGGGCTCTCTCGGTCGGCTCGGTTCCGACCAGCGCCTTCTGGTGGCAATGTCCGTGTAGATCGACCGACCCCGGTTCGCGGGCCCACTCGGCGTCGAAGGCCCCACGCCCGGCCGCCTCCATGACAAACTCCTCGAAGAGCCGCGCACGCTCCGCCAGAGACTCGGCCACGTCACGCCACTCTTCGTCGACCAGATCGGGCGTCTCGTCGCGAAAGGTCAGCACCGCGCTCGGCTCCAGTCCCACGACTCGACGGTCGGGGTATTCGCGCAGGTCGTCGGCGATCTCGGCCATATTGTTGTTCGACAACTCCCGGGCGCGGCCGAGCAGCCCCTTCGAGATCTGGGTTCGACCGTCATCATCGAGAGCAAACGGCTCGACCGTCCACCCGGCGGCCTCCAGAACCCGTACGGCATCCATGCCGACCGCTGGCTCGGTGTATTCGGTGAAGGGGTCGACGTAGAGCCAGACCGTGCCGTGGCGACCCTCATGGGTGCCGCGTTGTTCGCAGTGGCGACGCCAGCGACGCGAAAAGGTATCCCAATGAAACTGCGGCAGGTCGCGCTGAGAGGCCAGACCGTACCAGGCATCGATAATCCAGCGGGTGAGTACGAAGGATGCCGCAACGTTCACCAGCCAGGCGACCCAACTGGCGAGCTTCGCGCGTTGGGCAAATCGGCCGAAGAACGCCGCCGATCGCGGCGGCCCTCCCTGCTCGGTGTGTCGACGATGAGCGACCTCGGCTTTCATTCGCGCCATATCGACGCTGGCGGGGCACTCGGTCTTGCAGGCCTTGCACGACAGGCACAGGTCCATGGCGTCTTCGATGGCATCGCTCTCGAAGGCCGCTCCCGGCTGGTCGCCGCGCAGAAGCTGACGCAACACGTTGGCGCGCCCGCGGGTCGAATCCTTCTCTTCACGGGTGGCCATGTAGCTGGGACACATCGTCCGACCCTCCCCTTCGCGCTGGCGACAGACGCCGGCGCCGTTGCACTTTTCGACCGATCGCAAAAACCCCTGATCGTCCGACCAGTCGAAGACGGTCTCGAACTCCGGCATCGACTCCCCGGGGGTCACCCGCCAGTCGGCATCGTTCGGCTCGGGGTCGACGATCTTTCCGGGATTGAAGATCCCCTGAGGGTCGAAGGCGTCTTTGACCCGCGCATGCATCCCCATGATCTCGTCGCCGTAGAACTGATCGAGCATCGGCGAGCGAAGCCGACCGTCGCCGTGCTCGCCTGACAGGGCCCCGCGGTATTGTTTGACGAGATCCGTCACTTCTTCGACGATCTCGCGAAATTTGTCGGCGTCGTCGCGGCTCTTGAGATTCAGCTCGGGGCGTAGGTGAAGTTCCCCGACCGAGGCGTGCGCGTAGTACACACACCGGGTATCGAACTCGTCCATAATCTGCCCGAAATCCCGGGCGTAATCGGGCAGGCTCCAGACCGGCACCGCCGTATCCTCGACCAGGGTCACCGGTTTGGTGTCGCCCTGAATGCCCATCAACAGGCCGAGCCCCTCTTTTCTGAGTTTCCAGACCTCGGCGTCGCGCGGCGGATACACCTTGGGAAACGCGTACCCGAACCCCGCCTCCTTCAGCGCACGGATCCCCTCGTCGGCCTTGCGTTCGACCTCCTCTTCGCTGTGGCCGTAGTACTCGATGACCAGAATGGCTCCCGGGTCACCCTCTACAAAGAACCGGTGCTTCTGGTGTTCGGGATGGCCCTTCGTCAGGTCCATGATCCGCTTGTCCATCAGCTCGACGGCCGCCGGCTCCTGCTCGACGGCCTCGACGGTGGCGTTCAACGACTCGGCCAGGGTCTCGAAATGCGCACAGACCAACAGACTGTGGGTCGGCTTCGGCTCCAGGTTGACCTTGATTTCGGTGACGATGCCGAGGGTGCCCTCCGTCCCGCACAGAAAGGTCGCCAGTGAAAAGTCCGTCCCGTCCTCCTGAAAGGGACGCATGCCGAGCATGGCGTCGAAGGGATACCCGGTGTTTCGTCGGATCAGGTCGGGGTGTGGGTACCCGCGGCGGATCTCCTCGGCGTGATCGTCGACCTCCTCCTCCAGGGCGCGCAGCGCTTCGCCGAGGCGGTCGTCCCGGCCGCGGTGGCGAGCCAGTGTACCCTGCGACCACGGCCCAACGGTCTCGACGGTGCCGTCGCTGAAGACGACCTCCATCTCCACCACGTGATCTCGCGTCGTACCGTAAAAGATCGAATGGGCGCCACAGGAGTTGTTGCCGACCATCCCGCCGATCTGACACCGACTGGAGGTCGAGGTGTCGGGCCCGAAGATCAGGCCCTCGCGTCCCACGTGTTCGTTCAGTTCGTCGAGAATCACGCCGGGCTGGACGCGGGCCCAGCCCTCGTCGGTATTGACCTCGAGAATCTCGTTCATGTGTCGCCCGACATCGACGACCAGCCCCTCGCCGACAACCTGACCGGCCAGGCTCGTGCCGCCGCCGCGGGGAATCAACGGCATCTCGAGGCTCGCCGCCGTCTCGACGATATGACGCACCTCGTCGGTCGATCTGGGATACACCACGCCCGCGGGCTGCTCCTCGAAGATCGACGCATCCTGGGCGTACAGCCGCCGATGCAGCTCGTCATCGCGCAGGTCGAGTTCACCGTCGAAAGCCTCGAGCAACGCCGGCCGTTCCGACTGCTGAAGTTCCGAATGCGCGTCCCCGTCGATCGCTGACTGAGCCATAACTGAAATCTATTTGGAGATGGAGGGAGCTAGGTCGTCCCACGGGCGGAGGGTAAACGCGGACACCGCCCGCTACAATCCAAACCGCAAGAAACAGCCGAGCCGGCCGAGGCAATCACCTCGGCCGGCCCAACATCTCGCAAACTGTCGCCTTCTTTTTCTTCTTCCTCAGACTCCGGATTCTCTACGAATCCTCGTCACCAACTACATTGCGACGACCCAGACGCGGATGTCGGCGAAGATGCCGCTGGCGAGCTTGATGGGCACCTTGTAGATGCCGAGCTCGCCGATCGGCGAGTCGAGCATCACGTCGCGGTGTTCCACATCGTAGTCTTGGTCGGCGAGCACGTCGGCGATGTCGCGGGCCGACACCGAGCCGTAGAGGCTGTCGCCTTCGGCGACGCGCTCCGGCACGGAGATCGAGATTCCCTCGAGATCATCGAGGACGGCCTGCGCTTCTTCGCGCTGCTCCTCTCGCTTTCGTGAAATCTCGCGCTTTCGGTGCGCGATCTGCTTCTTTTTGCCCTGGGTGGCCGGCTCGGCCAGCCCCTGGGGGATCAAATAATTTCGACCGTACCCGGCGGCAACGTCGACGACTTCGCCCATCTCGCCCAGGTTCGGCACGTCATCTGTCAGAATGACTTCCATGTTTGACTCCTGCTGCGTCGAATCTCTGGTTTACTGCCCGTGAGCCCGAGGGCCCCGCGCATTACTCTTCTTGATAGGGCAACGTCTCACCGGGGATTTCCGTCGGCTGATCCAGACGCTCCTCCGGAATCAGGTCGTCGTCGAGCTTGACCGTCAGGTACTTGAGGGCCGACTCCACGAATTTCAACTGTTGTTCGGCGACGTCGGCCGACTCCGAGGGAACCATGTACCGCACGTACTGGTACTTGGCGGATTCGAAGACCCGGCCGTCATCGTCGTCGCGCATCTCGAAGGCGAGGTCGCGCTGACCCCAGTCGTCGAAACGCAGGTTGTGACCACCCGCGTCTTCGATGGCATCTTCGATTCGCTGTCGAGCGTCCTTTTCTTCTTCGCCGGTCGCATCCGGCCGAAGTAGATAGACGGTTTCGTATTCACGCTGTCTGTCTTTCATGGTGCAACCTCATGGCTGATAGCTCCGCCTCTCAATCGGGCGGAGCGAGGCGTCGTGTGAGTTAACTGTAATCCGTTCCGTTGAATCTATTCTGTGCTGATTCGCCGCCCTCTTCGATGATGGCCTCGGCGGCGTCGGCCCCCGCGTCGACCACCCGCTCGATGACGGGCTCTTCGTCGTCTTTGAATCCGCTCAGGACCCAGTCGGTGACATCGAACTCCGGATGATCCGGTCGGCCGACCCCGACGCGGATGCGGGTAAACCCGCCGTCTCCCAACTGGGAGACGATGTCGCGCAATCCGTTGTGTCCACCGTGGCCGCCGCCGATCTTTATCTTCAGGCGGCCGACCTCCAGGTCGATGTCGTCGTGGACAACCACGACCTGGTCGGAATCCATCGAGTAGTATCGGGCAGCCTCGGCCACCGACTTCCCCGACTGATTCATCATCGTCTGCGGCTTCAACAGGGTGACCTTGTTGCCGTGCATCCGGCCGGAGGCCACCTTTCCGTCGAATTCCCGCCGATTCATCGTCCAGCGGTAGCGGTCGGCGAGTTCGTCGACCACACGAAACCCGACGTTGTGGCGGGTCCCCTTGTACGAGGGACCGGGATTTCCAAGTCCGCAGATGAGAAACCGTGACACCGTCGAGCCTTTGTGTGTCGGTCAACTCGCGGCCCGTCCGGACTCACGCGCCCGGAGGGGCGGCGTCCGGGGTCGGACCTTCCTGTTCTTCGCCTTCCTCGGCCGGCTCTTCGCCCTCTTCGAGCTCTTCGCCCTCCTCGAGTTCGGCTTCTTCTTCGTCCTCGGCTTCCGGGCCGGTCGGCTCCAGGCCGATGACCTTCTCGCGAGGCATCAGCACGCGGATGACGGTGTAGTCGTTTTCGGCCGCCGCTTCCACGTCGCTGGGATAGTCGAGATCAAAGGCGGAGAACGCATCGCTCGGGCCCAGGCCGGAGACATCCACGCGAATGGAGTCCGGGATGGTGACCGGCGTGCATCGGACCGGGACCTCGGGACGGACGACCTGAACTTTGCCGCCCATCTGCTTGGCCTCGGCCTCGCCGAAGGGCTCGACCGGCACGTCGACGACGATCTCGCGGTCGGTCTCGACCACGAAGAGGTCGACGTGGGTCAGCTCGCGCTTGACGGGATGAAACTGGTAGTCCCGCAGAAGCACGTGTTCGAATGCCTGTCCCTTGTCGGTCTCCAGCTGAAACAGGGTATTTCGCCCGCGGCCCTCGTCGAGGACATCACGCAGCCGATCCGGGTCGACGGCCACCGGGAACGACTCGGTCCCCGAACCGTAACAGACTCCGGGGATCATTCCGTCTCGGCGCAGCCGTCCAGCGGCCCCGCTTCCGGTGCTCTCGCGCACCTTCACATTCAATGTCGGATTTTCTCCAGCCACTTGTGGCCTCCTTCGTCAATTCACAGATCTCAAATGGCGGCTGGCCGAGCCCTCCCGACCGCTCTGGTCGGGAGGGCTTTCGGCAGGGGGCGACTCTTAGGGGATCGTCCCCGGCCCGTAAAGCCTCGGCTCACGCCGCCTGAATCAGGCGTTCACTTCGTCGAATTCCAGTTCTTCCTGTCCGTCGTCGTCAAACAGCGAGCTGACCGAGGTTCCCCCGTGGATCCTCTTGATCGCCTCGCCGACAATTTCGCTGACCGAGACGACCTCGATGGTCTCGCAGTCTTTGGCTTCGTCGTCCAGTGGGATCGTGTCGGTCACCAACACCCGTTCGAGCTCCGAATCGGCGATGCGTCCGATGGCCGGCCCACTGAAGATCGGGTGCGTCGCCACGGCGTTGGCCGATGCCGCGCCCTCTTTCATCAGGGCTCCGGCCGCCTGGGTCAGGGTGCCGGCGGTGTCGATCATGTCGTCGACCAACACCGTGTGCCGGCCCTCGACATCGCCGATGACATGCATGACTTCGCTGACGTTCGCAGCCGTTCGGCGCTTGTCCAGAATCGCCAGCGAACATCCCAATGCCTTCGAGTAATATCGCGCGCGCTCGACCCCACCGCTGTCCGGCGAGACGATGACCATCTCCTCGGCCGGAATGTCCATGTCTCGAATGGCCGACACGAAGACCGGGCTTGCGTACAGATGCTCGAGCGGGCGGGTAAAAAAGCCCTGAATCTGACTTGCGTGCAGATCGATGGTCACCACCCGCGAGATGCCGCTGACCTCGAGGACGTCGGCGACGAGCTTCGAGGTAATCGGCGTGCGCGGCTTGGGCTGACGGTCCTGGCGAGCGTAGCCGAAGTACGGAATTACCGCCGTGACGGCGTCGGCCGACGAACGGCGGATCGCATCGGTCATCGCCAGCAGTTCCATCAGGTTGTCATTGACCGGCGACGAGAGACTCTGGACGATAAATACGTCGCTCTCGCGGACGCTCGTCTGGATCTCAACCTGAATCTCGCCGTCCGAAAACCGGCCCACCAGCGCATCGCTGAGCGGGACGTTCAGGTAATCGGCAATCGTCTGCGCGAATTCGGGATTCGCGTTGCCGGTAAAGAGTTTAAGGTCGCGTGTCATGGGTAGGGCCCCGGCCCGATGGGATGGATCCGGCAGAACGTGCCAATGAGCGCTCGGCGCACAGAACTGAGAAGTTGGGGCGCCAGGATTCGAACCTGGGATCACGGGACCAAAACCCGATGCCTTACCGCTTGGCTACGCCCCATCAAAGCAGGTGCGAAACGTCTATCGGACGCGCAATGGCGTCCACGCTTGGCGGGAAAAATCCCTCTCGAGCGCGAGCCGTTGGCTAGCACGCCAATTTGAAGCGTGTCAAGGCTTGGCGCGCTACTCCGAAGTCGAGAAGCACGCGTCGAAGGGACGCCCCTGAAGTTCGGCGCATTCACCCTCGTCGCAGGGGTGATCGCCGTCGCATTTCGGCCGGCACGTCTGCTCGTCGGTCCCCAGCACTTCGACGCACGTCTGATCCTGATTGCAATCGGTCGACTCGGTGCAATCGTCGCCAACCGAAGCATCGGAATTGTGGGCGCGACACCGCTTGCCGATCGACAGCTCAAAACACGACTCCCCCGACGGGCAATCGTCGTCGGGCCACAGGGTGCACTCGTCTTCGACCGGCTCGCAGATGCCCCAGGGCTGGGACTCCCCGTCGACCGTCACACCCATGCACGCCGAATCGGGCAGGCAACTCCAATCCGAATGCGTGCCCGACGGGTCGCACATCTGCCGGCAGCTCCCCTCGAAGCAGCGCTGCCGCCGGCTGCAATCCAGGGAGTTCTGGCAGGCGTCCCCGACGCTGGCCTCCCCATTAAACGGCGCACACCGCGGCCCCTTCGTAGTCGAATAACAGGTCTGATCGTCCGGGCAGTCGCCCATAAAGAAGGCGCAGCTCGTCTCGCCGAACTGGGGGCCGGTGTCGACATCCATGCCGACATCTGAAGGCCCGGCGTCGCTCGTGACGTCGCCGCCGACGCAGGCGGCGAGGAGGGTCGATAGCAGGATTATGGGGAAGGCAACTCTCATGGCGGCTGGAGGGTACTGGAAAGTGGAGCTGGAGATCCAGCCGGCTGGAGATGATCACCCCCGGGCTCCCATGCGGTCGCATCGGGGTGATCGCTGCGCGCCTGCGGCGCGCGGCCACTGACGATCTCCGTGTTGGCGAGGCTTTCAGCGCAGCAATCGATCTCCGTGCTTGCGGGGGACTTTCAAGCACGGGCTATACGGGCTGATGGACTGCGTGCTTGCGGGATGTGCAGCCGGCTGGATCGTGTCTTTGGAATCGGCAGCCGACTGGAGATGGGGGTATGGAATCGGCAGCCGGCTGGAGATGCCGGACGGGCTAGATCGGGCGTGAGGCGATGGTCACCCCGGCCTCGCGCCGCGCCGTGCGCGGCGCATCGAACCGAGGGTATTCTGCGGCTGTCGCGCCGGAGGCGCTCGGCCGCGGAATAGGCAAAGGAAGAATAGGCAAAGGAAAAAGGAGGCTTGGAGTCGACGAGCCTGGGCTCCACGACTTCGCGGTCGACGAGCCTGGGCTCCACGACTTCGCGGTCGACGAGCCTGGGCTCCACGACTTCGCGGTCGACGAGCCTGGGCTCCACGACTTCGAGTCCGCGCCCCGGCTTCGAGCCTCATCGAGTCGACAACCGCCGTTGCCCCACTCCTCCTTATCACCCACAATCTCTGCAGTTCGACGATCAGCAACTTCAGGCTTTGCCGCACTCCCAACGCGAGGCCGCCGCGCCGCTGAGGCGCGCGGCCGACATCGGGTTACCCGGGCGTGAGCGCAGCGAACCCCGGGGTGTCCCCAGCCCGATGATCCCACCATCCACGACCTCGAGTCCGGGCGTGAGCGCAGCGAACCCCGGGGTGTCCCCAGCCCGATGATCCCACCATCCACGACCTCGAGTCCGGGCGTGAGCGCAGCGAACCCCGGGGTGTCCAACGCACAAAGACCCACCACCGTCGACTCCACCCGTGAGCCGTCGTACCTCGTACGTCCTACGCGAGACGCGGCCACGTGCCACGCGGAGACCGTCGTACCTCGTACGTCGTACGCGAGACGCGGCCACGCGGATCCCACAAAAAACCCCCGATGGCTCACACCACCGGGGGTCGGTTCGGTTTGTGCACTTGGCGTCAGTTCTGCGGCGGACCGCACGTTCCGACCGCGTTGTCTTCAGCGCTGGCACTGCAGACATCCCGTCCGGAACAGTCGTCGTCATTGGTGCAGAACTTCAGGCAAATCGGCGAGTCCCCGGAGAGGACGCAGGCCGAAGCCTTGCCACACATCAGACCGACGTTGTCCACGCCGCAGGGCTCACCACTCGAGTCGTTGGCGATGTCCTCACCGTTGTCGATGCAGACACCACTGATCAACGCGCTACTGAAGGCGAGGTCGGGGAGACACGACTTGCCGTCGGCACAACCGCTGTCGCCGTCGGAACCCGGGAACGGGTCACAGCGCTGGCGACACTGGGCGCTGGGCGCCGGCGGGTCATAGGGCACGCAGGCCTGAGACGGATCGTCGGCACGGCCGAACCAGTGACCGACGAATCCAAGCTGGAAGGTCTCCGGACTTCCCTCGGCGTGCGTGCAGTACAGCCCCGGCTGACAGTTCTGCCGGAGCAGGCTGTCTTCGGAGGTACCGCTGCCGCAGGTTTCACCTTCGGTTCGAGATCCGGAGGCCTGACAGAACGCGTTGATGGCGTTGCCGCTGTCGTCGAAGCGTTCCGGGATGCAGTTCTTGAGGTTTTCCGGGCAACTCGGGTCGGTCAGATCCGTCTCGCTGTTGGGCGTACACGGAATCCGGCAGGTGCCGAAGTTACCGGCTTCGGTAGCGCTGCACTCGGTGCCGCTGGGGCACTCTAGCGCGGTCGGAACCGAGGTCGAGGTGTCGGCCAGACACTGAGACTGACAGGTGCCCGATTGGGCGCCACCGGTCTGACAGAACAGACCCTCGGCGCAGTCGGCGTCACCTTCACAGGTTCCACCCAAGTCGCTGCTGCCATCGGTGGCCAGGCAGCCGATGAAGTCGTTCTCACCTTGAAGCGGGGTGCAGGCACTCTGGATCGTTCCGAATTGCGATTCCGGGTCCGGGAACGTAGCGCAGTTGTCCTTGCCGTAGTCGCTGAGTTCGCAGCGCTCGATGCAGATGCCCTGGGCTCCGCCCGGGGCTTCGGCGTCGGCCGGAAGACCGCGGTTCCAACAGCGAAGCTTGGGGGTGTGGCCAGGTTTGGTGGCGCGAATCGCCGTGGCGCTGACGCCGGTGCCGGCGTCGCCGTGCAGGTAGATCGACTTGCCGGCGTCCAGCGTGATGCCCTGGACGGTGGCGAGTTGGTTCCCCTCGTCGCGAACGGCGCCGGTCGGGAAGACGTAGACGTCGTAGGTACCGGCGGAGGCGACTTTGTACTCACCGACGGCCTCCAGGCCGACGTCGGCCGCCAGTTCGACGGCGCTGGTCAGGTCGGCGCTTCCGCCGTTGACCGGCGCGGCGACGACATCGACGTTGTTGGTCAGTCCGGTCACTTCATGGACGGCGCGGACGACGACCTCGCCGCTTGTGGTCTCCGGCTGCAGCCTCGGCGCGGGCACCCGATGGAGGGTGGCGCCATTGGTGCCGTTGTAGACGGAGATTGTCCATTTCAATCCGCTCAAAAGCTGGTCACTGTAGGAGACGATCGGGCTGCTGGCATCGGAGGCGCTGGTATCGGTCACGGCGAACTCGGTATTCTGCAGGCCGGGAACCAGCTCGTAGAAGTCGGCGGGGGTGCCGACGCCGGGGGCGGCATCGGTCACGTCGCCGAAGTTGACGTTGTCGACGAGTTTTTCGCCCTGGTACCAGATGTCGACTTCACCGGCTCCATCGGCCACGTGAAGGAACCGGGCACGGATGTTTCCGCGACAGGTCGTGTCGTACTGGAATCGGTCCCCCTCTTCGACCGTTCCCGGCGGCGATTGACACGGCGGCGCACAGAAGCCGAAGCATGTCAGACCGTCGGCGCATTCCGTGGTCGATTCACAGGGAGCACGGTAGCCTTTGTTTCCGGCTTCTCGGCAGTAGCCGAGTTCGTCGTCGATGACCTGGCACCCTTTGTCTCCCGAACACTCACCGCGGCTAAACGGTGTGCAGGTCTCGCCGCAGAAGCCGAGACCGGCTTGCACGATACCGTCGTCGTCTTCGCCAATGCAGGTCTCACCGCTCTGGGAGCATTCCCCGTCGGATTCACAATAAGGCGTGCAGGTACCGCCCTGGCAGGCGAGGCCGGCTTGACACGACGTGCAACCCGACTGTCCCGACTGACAGAATCCAGCGTTGCACGATTCACCCTCCGCTTTGGTTCCGGCGGGCACGCATGTGTTGGCGCTGCTGTTTTCGCCCGTCGAGACCCGAGTACATTTGGCTCCGTTGGGAAACGACTCGAAGAGTACGCTCTGAGTGATGCCCTCGCATGAGGTCGTGTCCAGCGGCCCATTGCACTGACCCTGGAAGCAGACGCCTTTTTCGGGATTTTCATCTTCGGGAAAGCCCTCGGGATTGACCCCCAGACACAACTGGTTGTTTCCGCAGGCATTGTTGTCGGCGTAGAAGCGAACGCATGTCGGACCCTGGTTGGAGGTCTCGATGCATGCATAGCCGTCGCCGGGTCGAGCGCTGGGGTCGCAGTCCTGTCCGGCGGACGTACACTCCGGCTGGAAGGATTCGCAGGTATTTTCCGCGGTGCAAAACGTGTTCGACTCGGTGCAATCGGTGTTTTCGACGCACTCGACGCACGTTCCGCCTCCGCCCTCGTCGTTGGGCTTACAGGCGTTGAAGGGACCGCAATCCTCATCGACGTTTTCGCCGGGAGTACAGGAGATCGCCTCGCACTGAAACGAGTCGTTGCAGGTCTCCAGGTCGCCGCAGTCGTCATCGACAGTGCACTCGGCGATATCGGGCGAGCCCATATCCGCGTCGGTGCCCGCGTCAGAGGTATCTCCGGGACCATCGTCACCACAGGCAACGCTCAGGACGAGCACCGCCGCAGCAAGGTACGTTATCAAGCTTCTACTTCGTCGACTCATCTGGTCCTCCGACCCGGGTGTCTGACTGTTCGATTTAGTGTGTATCAATTCCCAAATACACGTTGATTCACAACGGCGGAGCATAGAGAAGTGCCGATGAGGTGTCAATTATTGACCGGACGATCGTAAATGCTGGTACCCCTCCAGGCGCGCCGACCCGCCCGGAGTGTCGGCCAGACGAGCCGTCGCGTCGTCGATGGCCCGAACCCATTCGTCGCCGGCACGTTCGACCAACTCCGCTCGATGAGCCATCACCCGATCGAGCAGATCCAGACAGTGGTCGAGCCGGCCCAGCGTGTATCCCGCGGCCCGGGCGCGGTAGGCCGTCCCGTCGGCGAGCTCCGCCTCGAAGCTCGACTCCCCTTCGGTTTTGGCTTCGAGATTGGCCAACAAGATCCGCCAGTATACGCCGAAGAACTCGGACCAAATCGTCTCCAACAGCCCCCACGCCGGCTCAGCGTCCGCATCGTCGGGGTGCAACCAGGGCGATTCCAACTCCGGATCGGGCAACTCGAGTTCGCGGATTCGCTCGAGCAACTTTCGGGTCGCGGGGTAGCTTTCCATGCGGTCACCGCCGGTCGGATCGCGACGATACTGTTCCAAGGGACCGTAGAGTCCAAAGTCGGCCACCGTCGGAGTCGCTCCAAAGACGGGGCGATTCCGACCATCGAGGGCCTCTTCAAGTGCCTGAAGGGTCCGGTCACGGGACTGCTCGAGGGCATCGAGATTCTCACCGGAGACGCCGCCGCGCTCGAGTTGCCCGCGGATCATCCTGGCGGCCGCGCGGCCGACGAGGGTCTGCAGACCGGGGATTCCAAAGAGCATCTCCCGTCCAAGATCCACCGATACTTCGTCGAAGTCCCTGTCGTTGTGCCAGCGCGAATAGATGAACCACCGATTGATCCATTCGTCGGCGAACTCCTCGACGATCCAGGCGAGCGCCTCCATCAGCGGCGAGTCCGGAACCAACGACGTGGCGCCCCAGTCGATGGCGTAGCGAGCAATCTTCGTCGAGTCGTTTAGCGCCCACTCGCCGCGACGAAGCACCGGCACCATCGTCTTACCGGTCAACCGTTTGAGGACCGCGTACCGGGTGACGATATTCTGGGTCTCGGGCTCACAGGGAAAGCCCACGGACCCCAACATGGCCGAGGCCTTGATCGAGTATGGACTCATCGAATTGACGTACAGTGTGTACTCCGACATCGGTCATTCCTCCCGTTCGATCAGGCGACGGCGATCCTCTTCCATGGCCATCAGGTCGTTGAGTCCAAGCGTGTAGAGTTCGGCGGCCACGCGGTCGAAGGCTCGGCAGATCTCTTCGGTCAACCCGGCGGTTTCGGCCCGCTTCCAAAGCGCATCGAGCTGCTGGACCGAGCGTCGATGGTCGGGTTCGAGCAGAGCCCGCGGCATCGGGCATCGTTTGAGCGACGCACCCGTCACGGGGCACCCGGCCTCCGAGCTGTCCGATGCGACGGCGAGCGCCACGGGAGCCGATGACAGTAGCGCTCGCAGGGCGTCCTCGTGGGGCCCGTCGACGACGAGCCACCGGACAGCGAGCGGATCGACCGTCAGCCGGCCACGGAGGAGCTGTCCCCCGATGCCAATCCCATCACGTTCACCGTCATCTTCGATCGGTGCCTCGAGGACATCAAACGCCTCCCCGAGCGGCACGGTCGGAGCCTGGCGCAATGTCTGCAACCAGTCATTCATCGATATCGCTCGCTGCTCATCGGCGCGTCAATGCCTCGGCCGGGTCGAGACGACTGGCGCGCAACGCGGGCAGCAGCGCCCCGAGCCAACAGGAGACGAGCGCCGCCGTAAGGGCCACCGCCACCATCCAGCCTTCGACCAGAAAAAGGGTGTCGGGCTTGAAGGGGAAGTCGGCCACGCGGGTGGCAAAGATCCAGTCGCCCAGTCCCATCAATCCGTACCCGACCGCCAGGCCAGCGACTCCGCCGATCAGTCCGATCACCGTCGATTCACCCAGGATGAGCCAGCGAATCTCGGCCGGCGTCGCCCCGATGGCACGCATGAGCCCGATTTCGCCGCGTCGCTCCAGCACCATTCGATAGAACGTATGCATGATATTGACCGCGGCGATGCCCAGGATCACGATCCCGATGAGATTAAAGATCAGGGTCACCACATCGATGAGCCGGCCGGCCCGGCGTGCCTGTTGGTAGTCCCCGCCGAGTTCGAGATCCATGTCGTCGGTCAGCGTGCTGACGACATCGGAGATCGCCTTGTTGCTGCCGACCCGCACAACGATGGAGTGGTAGGTGTCCTGACCTCCTTGTTCACCGAACTGGGCGTTCAGGCGTTTGACGTATTCGATGGGCATGGTGGCCCCGAGATCGATCGCCTCGGCCGAGAATCCCACGAGTCGGAGTCGACGCTCCTCGGGGTCGCCACCGCGAGCGCTGCGTCCCAGGAAACTCCGACCGAAGACGGCCCGGGCCTCCATGCCGACGAGCATCGACTCCGAGAGGTCGGGCAACTTCGACAACGCCCCCCGGGCCCCCGACATCGAGGTCTTCAGACTGCTGTTGTAGATCTCCAGGATCCGCGGATTGGCGATCACGGGAATCGGCTGACGACACGGGTCGGCCCCCTCGCCGCAGTCCTCGACGGTGAACGTCTGCTGCAGATCTTTAGAGACGACGTCGGCGGGAATGCCGTCGGCGACGAGTTCCAAGACAAGGTCCTGCCCGAGAATGTCGCGGCCGCCGCGCACACTCGATGGGAAGGTGAGTTTCATCCTCGGGTACGCTGCGGTCACCCCGTCGATCTGGCGAATACGCTCGAGAGTGTCATCGTCGAGGCCGGGTTCCCCACCTCCGAGCAGGCGATTGGCCATCGACTCCGCCACGCCCATCGACCGGGGTACGACCTCGAGTTGGCGGACCGAAAAGACATCCTCCAGGACCACGCCTTTTACGCCGGCCCCCAGGGCCGTAAACAGCAAGAGAGTGCTGATGCCCACGACGATCCCGACCGAAGAGAGGACGACGTCTCGACCGCTTCGCCGTATCGACTGGCCCACCCACTGCAGCCCTTTTCGAATACGCACATTGCCTCCTGTCAGTCCCGAATCGGCTCGTCTGATCGCTTGTCGGAGACGACGCCTCCGGCCTCCAGTCGAACGATCCGCTCGGCCATGTCGGCGATGTGTTCCTCGTGGGTCACCAGCACGATGGTGACGTCGTGTTCACGGTTGAGCCGCCCGAAAAGCTCGAGCACCTCAAGGCCGGTTCGGCGGTCCAGATTGCCCGTCGGTTCGTCGCACAACAGCACGGAGGGATTTCTGTACAGCGCTCGGGCGATCGCCACGCGCTGCTGCTGTCCCCCGGAGAGCCGGGCGGGGCTGGCGGCTCCGGTGTCTTCCAGGCCGACCTGCTCGAGCAACTGCTCGGCTCGATCGCCCGCGTCGTCGCCGCCGAAAAACCCCGGCAGGCGCACGTTCTCTTCGACGGTCAGGTGTTCCAGCAGATGAAATTGCTGAAAGACGAAGCCGAAGGTCCGGTTGCGCAGGTCAGCGATCTCGGATTCGCCGAGCTGTTCGAGGTCTCGTCCGCCGACCTCGACCCGTCCAGAGTAGTCACGATCGAGGCCGCCGACGATGTTGAGAAGCGTCGTCTTTCCGGAACCGCTGGTACCGACAACTGCGATGAATTCAGCCGGGTCGACGACGAGATCGATGCCGCGAAGGGCGTGGATCTGACGGGTCCCGTCGTCGTATCGCTTGTGCAGATCAGTTGTCTCGATTCCCGACACCAGGTCCTCCCGAGCAACACATCTTACCGCACGACAAAACGCCGCGTGGCGCGCACCTTACGAGACGCCACTCCTCATCACAACGCGCCATCCGTACACACCTCCGGGTCGGCCTGGCTTGCTTCAAATTTGAAGATTGCTCCAGTATAGAGGGTGGTCGTGATTGAAAGTTGATGTCACTCGTCCACAAGGAGAATCCATGGTCACGTTGAACCGGCCCCGACTTACCGTACTCGTCGCCACGCTTTTGTTCGTCGCCGGCCTCGCCTCGGGCTGTTCAAATCCAAAGGAGAAGGTCAAAAAGAAGATCACCGGAGAGGTTGAAGAGTGCCAGAACGGCAAGGGGACGTTTCACGACGTCAAGATGTCGGATGGCTCCACAAAGCGGGTCCTGCGCGCGACGTGTTCCGAGAAGATGGGCCGGGTTCAGATGCCCGACAGTCTGACCGGCAAGATGCAGGTCGGCCCCTACACGTGGCAGGTCGGCCAGGATGCGGAGACCGGGCTGTGGGTGCTCGAAGGCGTGAGTTGGTCGCCATTGGACAGCGCGCTGAATCGGATGGACCGAGACAGCGATGACCTCAACGTGATCAACTCGCTCATCTCGAATCTCGAGAAGGCCAAAGAGGAATTTCCTTCGAGCGAATGGATTCGGCTGAAGCTGTTCGAGACGCGACTCGAGGCGCGCCGGATCAAATGGAATGAGGTCGACGACATCGACCCGATGTCGCTGGGAGAGGCAGTCAACTCCCAACTCGAATCACTCGAGAAGTGGGCGATGGACAACGACAATCCTTCGCTGGCGGCCGAGGCCCGTCTGGCGGTCGGCGATTACTACGGCAAATACATCGATTCGTTGAAGATGCAGAAATCGTCGGTCGCCTCGGATTCCGTCGAGGTGCGGCTCAAGAAGTCGGCCGAACTCGCCGAAGAAAAGGGCAACGACAAAGAGGCCAAGGAGTATCGCGAGGAGCTCGAGAAATTGCGCAAGGAGCGTCCCAAGAAGATCAAGGCGCTGGAAGAAAAGGTCGCAGAGGCCACCGACAAGATGTGCGAGGTCATCATGGGGATCGAGACCGAGGGGCTCAGCGAGGAAGTCGCCGACACCGTCTCGAAGCGGCAGGCGACCCCGGACTGCTGAGCGCCTACACACAAAGGACTACTGGAGGAAGCCCCGGATCGACGAGGTAAAGTCGGCCGGGGCGTCTTCCATTGGGCAGTGGCCGACCCCTTCGAAGACCGACAACTCGGAATCCGGAATCACCGAGTCGAGCAATTCGACGGCGTCCAGCGACACCAGGTGGTCCTTGTCCCCGGTGATCAGCAGCGTGGGTATCGAAACCCGATGGGCGCCCGGCAGGCGGTCGGGTTCGCTGACCATGTCGGCGCCCAGCGACAGGATGAAGTCGAGGCGATCCGGGTCCTTGAGCGGCCGCAGGTAATCCTCCATCTCTTCGCCGTCCATGCGGCTCTGACGCCACTGGATCGGTTCGTAGAGTCGCATACCCAGCCGATTGGTGCCCAGGCTCGCCAGGGGACGCGGCAGCATCTCGATGAGCTGCGAGGTCCAGGTGGGCACGCCGATCCGAATGCCCGGGCTGACCAGTACGACCCGGTCGATGGAGCGAAACCGGGGTTGTTCGCGAGCGGCGACGAACGTCAAAAGCGCGCCCAGCGAGTGACCGACGACATCGACCGACTCGTCGCCGGGAGCCACGGTCTCGAGCAGGCAATCGAACCATTCGATCAAATCGTAGATCTCGGGCCCCAGATGGGGCGACCGAAAGGTCCGGTCGCGTCCGTGGGCCGGCAGATCGGGGATGATCACCCGATAGGAATCGGCCAGCGTGTCGAGCACGCGGCGATACGCCATCCCATGGGCCATGAACCCGTGGACCATGACCACGGTTTGACCGTCTTCGGGCCCCGCCTCCAGCCAGTGAAACGATTCGTCGTGGATGGGAGAGTAGCGATAGACCGACCTCACCGAGTGGCGGGTCGTGTCGGAACCGGTACTGTAAAACACACTACGTCCGTGGAGCAGATACTGAACTCGCTGGCCCCCGTCTTCGCGTTATTGTACAGAAGGCGTCACCTGAATGACAAGTTTTCAATGAGATATCGGCCCAAAACTTGACGATTTTCGGGGGTGTTGATACCCACGAACCAAGAGTCTGGTGGCTTGATTGGGTGATGCAGAGGATCGAAATGGCGCGGACGAGACACACCCTGGCGGGGCTGGCGACAGCGGTGCTGTGCGCGACGATCACGCTGTTTGCCGCGCCCACGCCGGCCGTCGCCGCCGACTACGACATCAACCTCTCGCGGTTCGCCGATTTCGACCGCCCCAGCAACAATCCCTGCGCGCCGCAGGTCTGCGGAGAGGCCGACCCGAACAATGCCCTGTTCAACGACCTGGTTCGCGACTTCGGCCAGGTCATGGCTCCGGCGCTGGCGGCTCCATCCAAGACGCTCGGTCAGGCCGGGTTCGCCGTGCAGTTGATCCCGGGGATGAGCATCATTCCCGCCGAGGAACGCCACTGGCAACTCGCCGTGCAGCAAAACTCGTTTCCCCGCAATTCCGACGGAAGTCTCCCGCAGGACCCGACCAATGCCGATCCCGGGCCCGGGCCGGTGCTTTTTACGCCGCAGGTGATGATACGGAAGGGCCTGCCCTTCTCGTTCGAGATCGCGGGGACGTTCTCCCACATCGCCAAGAGCAGCATGTTTACCGTGGGAGGCCAGCTCAAATGGGCACTCTTCGAGGGATTCGAGAAATGGCCGAACATCGCGGTCCGCGGAACGGTCAACACGCTGGTCGGCTCCCGAGACCTGCAGATGGTGACGGCCGGCGGCGACGTCTCGATCTCGAAGTCGTTCGCCATCGGCAGCACGTTTGCGATGACCACCTACGCCGGGTACCAGAACCTGAATGTCTTCGGCTGGTCCCGGCTTTTGACCACACGGCCTCAAGATCCGAGGCCGCCGCAGGAGATCAACGGTGAAACCTACAACCCCCTGTTTGCATTCGAGTCCCGTCACCGCATGATCCACCGTGGGTTCGGGGGCATCCGCTTCGACTTCTGGGCCTTCGACCTCCTGGGCGAAGCGGTCATCGGCGAGGGGATCTACCAGGTGAACCTGTCGGCGGGTCTCAACTTCTGAACACACCACGGTCTACGAGGTATTCGATGAACATTCGGTGCCCCGAATGCTCCACGGAGTTCGATGTTCCCGATAAATCCGAAGACGCGTCGCCCCGGGAGGTCTTCTGCCCGGGATGCGGCCACGGCTTCGAGTTCGACGGCGCGGGCGGTCAAAACCGGAACAAGACCCAGTTGGGGGCGATGGGTCACATCGACGCCGAGGAGGACGCCCCGGAGGCGACTTCGAACGAATCCACGACCGACACCGGCCCCGATAAAACCCAGATAGGCACACCGGCCGGCAAAATCCCCTCCCCGGGTCAAGTCGCCGATGACGCCCCGGAGCCGACCGATGAATCCGCGGATCGTACCGACGACGCCGATTCGATCCCCGAGAGCACGTCCCCGGACTACAACCCGTTTCCGCACGCCAAGGAAGACGTGTCGACATCGCCCGGCCGCCCCACGCCCGGTCAAGAGGAGCCGAAGACCGACGACCAGCAGGACAACCCGTCGGACCCGAGCTTCGGGGCCGTCGAAGCCGAGTCCGGAGAGTCGAGCACCGCAACCCCCTCGACATCGAACTCCTCTGCACCCGTCGACTCGGGGGGTTCAGCCGAGGAAGACGACTTCTGGTCGTCGGACTCCGGGGACGAATACGATGCGTTTTCCCCGGACACCGGCATGGATCCGTCGTTCGACGAGGACCGGGAGTTCTTCGACCCGGACGCACCGGGCTCACGCACCGGCGGCTCTCGGAACGAGAAGTCTCAAAAGGAGCCGTCCCAGCCGGACGGCGGGGCCAATAGCCCTAAACCGGGAGGAGCACCCGGGTCGGTCCGGAACCAATCCGCGTCAAACTCCAACTCGGGTTCTTCGTCGAGCAGCCAGCCACCAAAGCAGCCGCCTTCGCCGGGCCTCCGTTCGGACAGCAAGACGACGTCGACACGGACGACACCCGGCAGCCAGAGTCAGACGTCGACGTCTTCGGAGGATGGGGACGATCGTTCGTGGACGGGCGACAAGGAGCCGGCGGTCCGCTCGGGGAATTCGACGTCCCTGGCCCAGAAGGTCGCCCATCTGGCGTTGATCGTCCTGTTGGTCGTCAACGGCTTGCTCGGCTGGGTCGCCTACAAAAACGACTGGATGATAGACTTCGTGAAATTCGAGCAGATGCTCGAGGTCGCCTTCGAAGGGGGCACCTACGAGCCCCGGGAGGAATGGCTCAAGGAATGACGACTCCCCTGGACCGAGTGCGCAACCGCTACCGGTCTCGCATCCGCCAGCTCGATCGACTGCCGGACATTGGAATGCAGGCGGCGGCGCTGCGCGAAGCGGTCACCGAGCGCACACCTCACCAGGCGATCGTGTGGCTCGACGAACTCGTCCGCGGCGCGCTGTGGGGCCATCGCCCCGAGATGTCGATCGTCGTCGCGCTCGCCCACTGGTTGATCGAACGGGACCGAGACGACGAGGACTACGCCTTCTTCGAGGCCGTCTACCGGACCTGCCACGAGCACGACATTCAGACCCTGCTCTTCCTTTTGCGCGACCCGCCGCCTCACCGCGAGCTCCCCGACCCTTCGGACCTACCCGATATCCGACTGCCGCTGGACCGAGACGATATCACGGTCGGAGAGCGGCGAGCCCTGGCCCGTGGGTCGGATCGCGATGTGCTGGACCGCCTCGTCATGGACCCCGATCCGAAGGTCCTGGACGTCCTCCTCGGGAACCCGTCGATCACCCAGACCGAGGTACTCCGGGTCGCCTCACGCCGGCCGACGACCGCGCACCACCTGCGCACGGTGGTCAGCCACCTCGATTGGTTGCAACTGCCCGAGGTCCGAAAGGCGATCCTTCTGAATCCTTACTCCCCGACCGGGATTTCACTGAAATTGCTGCCCACGCTGGGCATCCACGAACTCCGGCGGGCCTCTTTCGGGTCGGATCTCCACCCGATGGTCATCGAGGCCGCCGAGCTGCTGGTCGACCTGCGCGAGACCCGCACCTACCCCTGGGAGGTCTGAGCGATCTGGCGCTTGGCTCGGGCAACTGAATCCTCCAGTTGTTCGAGGTACGCGTCGCGCTCCTCCTCAGAGAGAGCCTCGGCGCGCAACACCAGCTTCGGCTGGGTGTTGCTGGCTCGCACCAGCCCCCACCCGTGCTCGAAGGTGATCCGGGCCCCGTCGACCGTCGAGACGTCGTGGCCTCGCTCGGAGAATTCCTCGGCCACCACTCCGGGGATCTGGAATTTGAGATCCTCGTCGCAGTCTCGGCGCAACTCCGGCGTCGCGAAGGTCTCGGGTACGTCATCCAACAGCTCGCCGACGGATTCGCCCGTCTGAGAGATGATCTCCATGACTCGGCACGTCGTATACAGCGCGTCGTCGAACCCGAAGTACCGGTCGTTGAAGAAGATGTGACCGCTCATCTCGCCGGCGAGTTCCGCGCCGGTCTCCTGGATCTTGTCCTTGATGAGGCTGTGACCCACCGCCGCCATGATGGCATTGCCGCCGTGCGCCTCGATATCGTCGAACAATGTCTTCGAACACTTGACCTCGCCGATGATCGTCGCCCCGGGCCGCTCGGCCAGGACCTTGCGCGCCAGCAGGATCATCAGCGTGTCGCCCCAGATGATGTCGCCGTCGGCATCGACCACGCCGATCCGGTCTCCGTCGCCGTCGTAGGCAACTCCGAGATCACAGTCCTCCTCGCGGACGACCCGCCGGAGGTCTTCGAGATTCTCTTCGACCGTCGGATCCGGGTGGTGATTCGGGAACGTCCCGTCCGGCTCCGAATACAGCTCGATCGGTTCGGTATCGAAGACGGCGCGAACGAGCTTTGGAGCGGCGACGCCGGCGGTTCCATTGCCGCTGTCGAGGGCGACCTTCACATCGTAGTCACCGACGTCGATATCGTCGGCCACCCACTCGATGTAGTCGTCGATCAACTCGGGGTGGGCCCATTGGCCGCCCGGTTCGGCGTCGACGAAATCCTCGCGGATCATCGCCTCTTTGAGCGCCTGGATGTCATCGCCGAATAGCGGCGCATGCCCCTGCATCATCTTGAAGCCATTGTACTCGGCGGGGTTGTGGCTGCCGGTGATCTGAACCGAGCCATCCAGGTCGAGCTGATGGGTTGCGAAGTAGACCAGGGGCGTGGGTACCACACCCAGGTCGACCACATGACAGCCGGTGCGGCGCAGCCCCGTCTCGAGGGCGTCGAAGAGGCGGTTGCTCGAATCGCGGATGTCGCGTCCGACGCCCACGCGCAATCCTTCGCCGACGTCGTCGGCCCTGCGCACGAGATGGGAGCCGTATGCGCGGCCAAGCTTCTCGACGGTCGCATCGTCGAGGTCCCGTTCGGCCACGCCGCGGATGTCGTATTTTCGAAAGATATGGTCGTTCATCGTCGGTGATCCCGTGTAATGAGAAAGACTCGGGGATTGGGTGTACGACCCGTCCAGATCACGGTCAAGCGGGTTGCAGCGAAAGGCGCATCCAGACGCGTCGCCAATGGACGGGCACGTCCACAAGATCCGCGTTGAAGGTCAGCTCGACCCAGAGGTCGATAGCATCGGTTTTTCCTTGAGCCAGCGTCCAGGGAAGCCGCTTGAGCGGAAAGGAGAGATGGACCCGCCGGCCCGAGACGCGTTCGGGTTCCAGCGGCTCCGGGTCCGTCAGCGGAACCCACTGGACCCCGATATCCGCGAGGTCTTCGCGCGGAACCCGTCGTCCGGATTGGCCGGTACATCGGGCGGCCCAGAGCGTCGACGACGTGAGATCGTCGAGGACGTTTCTGCGGCCTGAGGCCAGATAGCGATTGCCCTTTGTCTCGAGCGCGGCCTCGACCGTCACTCCCCCGTCATTGGGTCCCACGAGCGTGCCGGCACCGGCGATCCTGGAGGTCGGCACGCCCTCGAGCCCGTCGCCGGAGTTTCGCGCCATTCGGCGTCGCACCTCATCGCGGTCGAGTTCGACGGCGGCCCAGGTCGACGAATCCCGGTCGCCGTATCGTACGATGCCCACGCAGGGTGCCCGTGAGAGGGCCGCGTAGCCGAGCAATTCCCGCTCGCAACTCCACGCTCCCGCAACCAGCTCGACCAGATGATTCGCCGACGAGGGGGCGCAGCTCGATGCGTAGGTGACGTGGTCGCCTTCGCTGCGAATTCGACGAAAATTCGTGCCGTCGGTTCCGTATAAAGTGGTCCGCAGACCTTCACCGTTTTCGTCTGCGTCCGACCGATGTCGCACGAACAGGTAACATTCGCTGAATGTCTGACGCCGACGTCGCGGCACACCCGTCTCCAAACTTCATCTCGACTGCAGTCGCCCAACGCATTCTAGCAACGTGTTGCACTTTGTGAACCGTGTATTCCGCAAAAATTGACTCCGGCGCCGGCAGGGCATATCCACAAATAGGCTTTCGTTTTAACCACCCAGACGATGAGATGACTGTGACGTCTTTCAGGTGCCTCGCGCTCGTCGCTTGCCTCGCCACGTGCCAACTCGCGCTCGCGGGCTGTAAGTCCCCAGGCAGTGCCGACAAACGCCAGCAGCCGGCCGATCCGACCGACGAAGCCTCGGATGAACTCCCCTTCGACATCGAACCGCTGGTCGAGCAGGTCGAATCCCTGCGAGACCGTTCCTTCAAACAGGAACCCTCCGCACGTCCACATGACGGGCCTATCGACCATCGTGCGGAGATGTCGCCGGAGGCCCGCCGTGAACGGAGTCGACTGGCACAGGTGTTGTTCGGGCTGCAGCTCCAAGAGCAGCCCCGATCTTCGAAGCCCGAGCGGCTGGCGACATATCGTCCCGAGGCGAACCGGATCGACGTCGCCACCTCGGCCGGAACGCGAGCGGAGTTGAAGACCGCCGTGCGCATGGCCCTGGTCTCGGCCCTGGATCACCAGCACTTCGGGAGTTCGTCGGACGCGTCGACCTGGGACGGGGCTCTGGCCGAACGGGCCGCACGCATCGGCGACCGCGTGTTTGTGGCGGCATTGGCCGACAAACCCGACCGACTCTCAGCCGCCGAACTCGCCGCGCGACCCGAGGTCGTCGGACGGCTGAATCCCCTTGAACAATGGCTCGATATCGGCGGCGGCGACTCGCCGTCGATGATCCAGACCGCCGAGGATCTCGATCACCGACTCTCGGCTTTTACCCTGCGTGAAGGATTGTCGCTGGCCGCGGCATTTCACCGTGGAAGCGGCTGGTCGGGCGTAGAACTGCTGTTTTCGCGCGATCCCGACTCCACCCGCGATGTCGTCAGCCCGAACCGCTGGATCGACGGCGAAGGCCTGGGCACATGGAGCTGGCCCGATTCCAACACCGACACGTGGACGGTCGTCGCCGATGGCCGGGTGGGGCCGGCGCTGACCGCCACGTGGGTGGCGCAGACCGTGCCGCCAAAGCTGGCTCGAACCATCTATACCGGCTGGACCTCGGACGCCTACCGGCTGCGGCGCGCCGACGGCGATTCGACGCGATGGCAGTTCGAGTGGCTGACCCACTGGTCGACGCCCCACGGCGCCCGTCAGATCGCCGCCGCCTTCGAACGTATCATCAAAGAGGAGCGCAAGGATGGACGACCCGACCTGTCTGGCAGCGTCGTCCGCCGCGGACTCAAAGTTTCGTTGGTCCTCCGGCGAGGCGGCCAACCGGCGACGGCCGACGGCGAGTCCAACGACGATACTGCAGGCGAGTCCGAGCAGGAAGGCAGTCTGCAGAAGCTGGCGACCCGACTGCTCGGGGCGGGCATCCGATTTCAGCCCCGCCGACGCTTACCCATCGGTTTTGTACCGACCCGTCGTCAGACCTACGAGTCCGAGATGAAGAAGGCCGACCTGACCGACAGCTCGTGGTCGGACCCCGCCTCGGGCATCGAGGTCGACCTGAGCCCACTGTCGGACTGGAAAGTTCTGCGCAGTCAGACGTCGCCGCTTCGGTGGTTTGCGCGCGGCCCGGATGGCACCCTCCTACAGGTGTCGACGGAGCTTACCGATCCCCTGGGCCCCGACTTCGGCAGCGACGCTTACCTGACATCGTGGCGGTCGGGGTTCGAATCGAGTCTCGAGAACGCGTCCTTGTCCGACACCGAGCGTCTGCAAGAACCCGTCGATCCAACCCTGAGCTTTTCGATGGAGGGCAAACGCGAGGGTCAATCCATTCGGCTGAAGCTGTGGCACTTCCTGCGCGACGATGTCCTGGTGACGGTGAGCCTGCAGGGTCCGCGCGGCACGTTCGGCGAAGTCGAACCCGCGGCCACCTCGGTACTCTCGGGCATCGAACTCGACGAGAGCCAAGATCAGCCGGCCGACGGGGCGTCGGACGACGACGGCGGCAGCATCGAGTACGAACTAAACTCCGATTGATCTACGAGCCGGAGTCCTCCGAAAAGCCGACGCTGGCGCCCACGCCGACGGTCCATCGATTGACCACGTCGTAGCGACCCGTGTCGCGGAGTTCCCAGAGGCGACTGTAGCCGGCCTTGCCGTACAGCGGGCCCCAAATCTGGACCCGCGTCTCACCGACAAACAGCATCGAGTCGCCGTCGACGATACCCTGGGCGCCATCGAACGATTGCGTGTAAAAGAACGCGCCGAGCTGAAAGCGCTCGATCGGGTCGACGCGAAGCTGCGCAGTCAGGTTCGAGTTGGCCGCGCCCTGATGGTCTGCATAGCCGATCGACAGGTCAAACCAGTCGAAGACGCGCGCCGAGATCACACCGTGGCCGCCGTGTCGAATGCCGCTCGGCTGGGTGGCGGCGACGCGCTGCTTTGGCGCCGGCAGACCGACGTCCCAGCCGTAGTACTGATATCGGTCGATCTCGTAGAGCGTGCCAAAGTAGTTCGGGAGGTAGTCGTTGCCGAGAAGGCGATATTCGAAGGAGCCCTCGAAGACGAGGTCGTCCGTCGGCTCGACGCGCAGATCGAACCCGGTGTGCATGCCTCCGCCGAGCTGAAAGTGGTAATTCCCGTCGATGTAGGGGGTCAGAGACCACGTCTCGGTGTCGACCGCGTCGACCGACAGATCGACGCCCCCGATGGTCGCGGCGCGCTGCTCGGCGACCGCCGGGCGTCGAGCCGGCCCGATCACCGGGGTATTGTTCGGCTGTCTGTCCAAGGTATAGGGCGCATCGACGTCCGAGGCGACCGTCAGACCCACCGTGACTCGATTCCATTCGGACTCGCGATCGAAAAACGCCGCCGGCCGCAGATACGCACGACCGCCGATCAGATCCGGATTGGCCAGGTTGTCGACCAGAAGCTGTCCGCCACCCCAGGGCGTATCCGAGGTGACGTTGAGTCCGAGTTCCCAGTAATCGGCGGTCACCACGTTGTAGTAGTCCCCGACGATGCTCCCGTGGCCGATGTCCAGGTCGCCCAGTTCCCCGAGCCGGCCGTACAGGGCTTCGCCGTCGCGGCCGTATTCAACCCGGCGCAACACCCGCAGATAGTCGGCGACTTCGTCCCAGTCGGCGTCACGAATCGCGCCGGAATCCTGAGGGTCACGATCGACAACCCGCAGCCGAAGGGGAAGCTCGAACTGCCCGAGAAGCCGCGTCCAACACTCCGAGGCGTCCGGGCACATCACCTTTGGGACGGGCAACTGAAAGCCGCCCTTGGCTCGCAGGCCGATGTAGTCGTCCTCTCCGAGCCCCTCGTACCCCACTTCGCCGGCCACAAAGCCGCTTCGCGTTGGCTTTTCGCCGTCCCCTTCGGCAGCCCGGCTCGACGTGGGCAACATCAGTACCACTGAGATCGCGCACGCCAGCCAGGCGACGGCCCCGACGCTTCGCGCCCACGACCGTTTCGTCTCTCCTTGTTTCATCGGTATGCCATCCATGGCAAAGTGCAATATCCGTGGCTCGATTATCGAGGTGAGCGGTGTCGATGCAATTTTTCCGGCCCGCAACGCGCCCCGAGCCGAACGAGCGAATGGATCAGACTCCCGAAGATGTGATAACCCGTTCGGGAGACGAAGCCTCTCCCTCTGCACGCCGATTATCAATCATGGGTCCAACCGGGATCTTTCACGACCTGGAGACCGCCCGCGAAGCGCTCTCGAACCCGGTCGTGACCATCGGAAACTTCGACGGGGTCCACCGAGGACACCAGACGATCTTTGAATGGGTCGTCGAAACCGCACACGAGCGGTCCGTGCCGTCGGTGGCCCTGACGTTCGTGCCGCACCCGGTGCGGTACTTCAAGCCCGACGCCGACGAATTCCGGTTGACCACCGACCGCGAGAAGTTTCGCCTGATCGACGCGGCCGGCCTCGACGCCATCGTCGCCCTCACCTTCGACGGCCACGTCGCCTCGCTGCAGCCCGACGAGTTCGTCGCACGCATTCTGCACGAAGGCCTGGGAGCCGGCGCCGTCGCCGTCGGCGCGAACTTCCGATTCGGAAAAGGCCGCGCCGGCACGACCGATGATCTGAAGCGGCTGGCTGACAGCCACGGCATCGACCCCAAGATCTTCAGCGAAGTCACAGTCGACAATCAGGCCGTCAGTTCCACTCGCATTCGCGACGCTCTACGAGAGGGCCAAGTCGCCCAGGCCGAACACCTCCTCGGCAGGCCCTATCGACTCTCGGGCACCGTCGTCCGCGGCGAGCAACGGGGACGCGAGCTGGGCTATCCCACGGCCAACATCGAATCCGAGCATCTGGTTCCCGGCCATGGGATCTACGCCACCGAACTGATCCTGGATGACCAGGCGTACCCCGCTGCCACCAGCATCGGCGTACGCCCCGTCTTCGAGGGCTCATCGCGCACCGTCGAGGCTTTTGTCCTCGACGCCCCCTCCGATTTTGACATCTACGACCGAGAGGTCGACCTCGACTTCCACGCATACATCCGCGACGAACGCGACTTCGAGTCCGCGGATGCCCTGGTGGCGCAGATGGATCGTGACATTACCGACGTGAGACAGGCGTTGGGGATCGCATAGGTGGGGCGGGCCGCGTGGGCGCGGGCCGCGTAGGACGTACGAGGTACGACGGGATCCGCGTGGCACGGGGTCGTGGGCCGCGTAGGACGTACGAGGTACGACGGGACCCGCGTGGCACGGGAGCGCGGGCCGCGTAGGACGTACGAGGTACGACGGGATCCGCGTGTGGAGTCGACGTGGCTGGGTCTTCGTGCGCTGGGACACCCCCGGGCTCGACGGCGCCCGAAAGCGCCGCCAGCACCGGGGGTCACGAAACCGCGGCACGCCGCGCGATCGCCCGCCTCGACCGAAGCGCCCTGAGGCCAGGGCGCGAGGGAGACCGGGGGACCATCGTGCGAACGCCACACCTCGCCCGTGCCGGAATCTTCAGCCGCCTGAAAACCCCGCGAGCACGAACTCCTGCCCCGCCAACTTCAGAAAGGAAAACCGAATCGCCGATCGGGAGGACCCGCCGTTCGCTCGCGACGGACTGAGTGGGGAGGTCAAGGAGACGAACGGAGGCGATGCCGGAGGCATCGTCGAGGCTCGCTCGACGAAGAGATCGCCGCTCAGAACGAGCGAGAAGCGGTGAGGGCTCCCGATCGGCGATTCAATCAGTACGCGCTCTGTGGGACGTAGACGACGTCGCCGGGTTGCAGGCGGATGTTCTTTTGCCGTCCCTCGACGACCTCCTGCATCGGCACGCGGACCTGAACCTCTCGGCCATCCATCTCGCGGGTCAGCTTCGTGCCGTTGGTCGCGGCGCGGTTCGTGGCGCCGCCGGCGAGTGCAAAGGCCTCGACGATCGTCAGGGTGGCTTTGTAGGGATAGGAGCCGGGTTCCTTGACCTCGCCGAGCACATAGATCCGTTTGGAGTTGTACTCTTCGATTGCGCAGGTGACATCGGGTTTTTTCAGGTACCCGTCTTTGAGCCCCGTGGTCACACGGTCCTCGACGTCCGCGCAGGTCATCCCCTCGATATCGATACGCCCGATGTACGGGTAATTGATGGTCCCGCCCTTCGAGACGGAAAATTTCCCGGTCAGGTCCTCTTCGCCAAAGACACGGATCGAGATGATGTCGCCCGGTCCGAGTTCACCGGCGGTTCCCGATTCGTCGGAGCTTTCGGCCAGCGCGGTGTAACCGGGATCGACCGGCTTCTGGAAGAGCCCGCAGCCAGTGAATCCGGCGCAGGCGACCAGGATCAAAAGGGTCCGTGCGAGATGGCGCGCGTTTGGTCTCATGTTCGAATCGGGAGGTGTCGGTCAGTCAAAAATCCAACGCCCGCACCGTGGAGACGGGCGGGCGCCGGGTCAACACTGGAATGTTCTGGCGAGCATCAGTATTTGACCGTCGCCTTGAGCTGCACGACGTGTTGCTGGAATTCGCGCAGCGCGGTGACGTTTTCGGTGGGCGCTCGGACTTGGTCGTCGGTGAAGTTGCCCCAGAAGTTGTAGGACAGCTCCAGGGAACCCCAGTCGGCGAAGTCGCTCATGATCGCCGCGTTGATGTTCAGAATGTTGTCGTTCAAGCCGAAGGGAATGCGAATATCGTTTCCATTAGCGTTACTCACGATGTAGTAGCGCGGCTCGGTGTTTGGGCCGGACGGTCCCGTCCTGTCAGCATCGAGATCGGCGTAGTCGCGCAGGATGTATTTTGCGCCGGCGCGTAATCCAAACGCCTTGTCGAAGAAGTTCTGCTGAACTTCGCCACCGACCTCGTGGCTGCCATAGTAGTTACCGAGTGTGGAGTCGTCGAAGCTTCGCTCGTAGTGGACACCGATGCCGCTATCGAGCGACAGGTCGCCCCACTTGAATCCGAACTGCGCGCGGCCGATCGGCTCGGAATAGTCCGGGCCCGACTCGTAAATTCCCCATTCCCAACCGAACAGAAGTTTTGTGCTCAGACGGCGGCTGATGAGTCCGCTGAGCCCGCCCTTTACGTTGACGGGCATGCTGTCGGTATTGGGCAACCCGGAGCCCTGCGCGCCGCGAGTCGGCGACTCGTAGCGGTTGACCTCGAGGTCGCTCTCGAGGATGAACGCCGTCTTGGGCAAAAACCTCCACGTCATGTCGAACGACGCGACGTGTTGCTGTTTGTCGAGATCGAGCCCGGTGTCGAAGTAATACCGGTTGATGTTCCAGTGGTAGCCTAGGTCGATCCGCAGGATATCGTCACCCGGGTGGATGCCGATGATTCCGCCCACGCTGTTGCGCAGCCAGTTGCGTTCGTTGGCGGTCGAGACCGTCGGCTCTTCACTGTTGTGCGTGAAGTCGTTTTCAACGGTGAAGCTGAAGCCACCGTTCGGATTTAGCTCGGCGCCCAGGTAGGCGTTTCCGGTCAGCCCGGTCTGGGCATCGACGGCATTGTCGCCGCCGAAGAACTGTTCCCAGACCAGCTCTCCATCGAAGTTGAGGTCGAGCGCCTGGGGATCATCGGTCTGAATACCGAGACCCGGAGCGATGTAGAGGATGGGAGCCGAGGGCAGGTCGGATACCCCGGTCTCCGCGGTGGTTCGACGAAAGACGTTTGTGTCGTACTCACCGGTCAGACTCAGGCGCGGATGAACAACGAGATTGCCCGCTTGAAGTCCATCCCCCGGGCCCGCGAGGCCCGTCGCCGGCCACAGCATGAATGCTGCGACCGCCAGACCGGCCAAGGGTGCTAGAACCGAACTTCTTTTGATCATAGACAAACCCAATCCTCAATATACACAGGTCATCGAGCCCTGAAGTCAGTCATCCATTCAGCGAAGTGTAATCAGGGCCGACGTTGTTCAACTGTGTTAATCTACTGATACGGCGTCAACTCCGGAAGGTCCATAACCCCGATTGCCTGGTCATCTGACAGATACTCGGGGTCCTCTGGCATTTGACCGTCGACGTTCATCTCGACGTTCGTCTCATCGGAGTACCGCTGAATATCGCCAGCACACATCTGGGCCTCCTGGGTCAATTTATCGACCTTTTGGTGGGAGACTGCAATGAGTGTGTAGTGATGTTTCGCCGCCTGGCCGTCCCCTTCGTCGGTCGCCTCTTTGAGTTTGACGTAACTCTGTTCGGAGACCTTCAGGAACCCCTTGATGGCGGCCTGTTTGTCGTTGATGCAGTTGATCTTGCCGATGTCCTTGTCGTCGGCGCGCGCCGAATCCAGCATCGAGTTGGTGTTTCCCAACTTCGTTTTCGCTTGTTTGATCTTCTTCTGCGCGCGGTCGAGCATCTGCTGATTGCTGAGCGCGTCGATATCCTCGTCGATGAGGTCACGATTCTCTTCAGCAAGGGTCTTGGCCCGGGAGCGCTGTTGATTTTGCGCGACGGACGGACCCACCAGCATAAACACAGCCAGTCCAACGGCCCCGGTCAAGAGCCACTTCAGACGTTGTGTTTGCATCGTGCACCTCCTCTCGGAAACTTGGCCTGCGAGACCAAGACTATATGCGTCATCGGACACGGACTGCTCCCAACGTACCACTCAACGACCAAATTTCAAATTGATCGCCACCGGTAGGTGCCCAAGACGGCAATACTCTAACGTCGGAGCCCTTGATAACTGGCCTATCCCCGCGATTCAAGTCCGTGAGATGATTGCATTCCAGAAGTCCACACACAAAAGCGGCCAGCATGGAGACGCCCAATTAGGCGATCCATACCGGCCGTTTGAGGTCCACGCATTCAAGCGCGGTATCAGCCACCGGACTCGAAGACGAAGGTCTTGTTGATCATGACCTCGCCACCCTTGGGTTTCGGAAATCGAAGTCCCTGGATGACGTTCGAGACGCACTGGCCGACGCCGCCGCCGACGCTGTCTTCGATCGATTGCGACTTGGTGACGCGGCCGGCCCGCCCGATGGTGAAGTTGATCACGACCTTCCCAGATGCGGACTGATTGACCTTGAGTTGTCGTTCGTAGCAGCGTTGAATTCTGGACTGATACCGCTTGAGGGTATTGGTCACCGACGAGGAGTCGAGAGACCCAGTCCCGGCTTTGGTCTCGGGCGTCTTCAGATCGACCCGTGCCTGGACCTTTTCCTCTTCTTTTTCACCGGTCTCGACGCCACCCTCGGCCTCTTTTGACCCAGAGGTCTTGTCGAGGTCCCCGATCCCAGCGGTCTTCCCGCTGCCATCGGCATCCGACGAGCCGGTCGGTAGGCCACTCTTTTCGCCGGGACCCGCGGTGATGCCCTCGGAGTTTTTGAACGCAGACTCCATACTCGTCTCCCCGGCTCCCTCCGATAGGACGTCGGCCACACTTCCTTCGCCGTCCTTGGTCATGGACCCGATCTGGCCGAGGATGGTTTTGTTCTGCACTTCCTTGGCCATCTGCCGCTGCTTCTCGGCCTCCTTTGCAGCCTGCTCCTCTGGAGACAGTTCTTCTTTCTTTTCTTCTTTTTGCTCCGGTTCCTCTTGCGGATGGGGCTGCGGCTCGGTCTTTTGCTTCTCTTTTTCGGAGGGTCCTTCGTCCGATTTTTTCTCTTTTTTCTTCTTAAGATCGAGCTTCTCCTTTTCTTTGTCGCGCATGATGTCGACAAAGCGATCGGGAACCTCGGAGTTCAGGTTTTTGGGTTCGGGCCAATCACGTGTCTGCAGAAAGACGACGAATCCGATCTGCAGGAGGGCAGAAACCCCGATGACCAGCGCGAAGATCGGCTCCATGCCTCGGATCCATCCGCCCCGCATCGACGCCGGAAGCGCCGGTCGAGCGCGTTTTGGAGGGGCCGCGACAAACTGGAACAGGAGGGTCACTTCGCCGAGTTGAAGTCGCCCTCTGGCGGAGGGGGGAAGCTCGACTTCATACCCCGACTTCGTCTTATTGGCCCGGCCGGATTCGACCAGGCTCTCGAGGGTCTCGACTCCGCCTCCGGCGGCGATCTTGCCGCCCATCTCCGAATTGAAGTGAAGGACGTACGAGCCGTCCCGGTTTTCGAAGATGCGGAACGAGTCCGGCAGGTCCGACACGGGGACGACAAACTGATTGCGCTTGAAGTCCTGGCCGACGGAGATGTCCTCCTGCTTTCGCATCAGCCGTTCTTCAACGATCTTCCCGTTACGGATGAGACCGATGCGCAGGACCTTTTTGTCGGACTGCTTGGACATGAAGCTAACCTTCCTGGAAAACTGCCTCGGGGGCCATCGGCAACTCGTCTCGGCGGCCCCCGTTTACCTCGCTCAGACGCGCCCGGGCCTCAACCGCTGCCGGCAACGCCCAGCATGGAGCGCTCGGATTTGATGACCGCGAACTTGAATTTGCTCAGACCAGCCTGGCCGGCGGTGTACATGACCTCGGTCAGCAGGCGGTACTTGATGGATCGGTCAGCCACGATCGTGACGATCGGCTCGAATTCCGAGCCCATCTGTTTGGCCTGGCGTTTCTGAACCTCGATGATCTCGTTGAGACGGTCCATCAGATCGATGATCTCGAAGCCGGCGTCGCCGCCGCGCTTCTGACTCTTGTCGACCGGGACGTCGTTGACCTTCTCGTCGTTAACGAGAATCGACGAACGAGAGACCGTGATGGTCATCATGTCTTCCGGCGAGAGTTTCGTCGCCGATTCAGGCACCTTCAAGTCCTGCCCGGTCGCCTGGATCGTCTGCTCGCCGTAGCTCTTCAGCAGGAAGACGAGCAGAATGACCATGATGTCCATCAGGGAGTTGATGTTGACGGACCCCTCTCCGCCATCATCCCTCTTCGAGCCGCGGCTCTGGCGGCGCTGCTTGCGCTTGCGCTGCTCCTTGAGCCACTCCTCTTCCTCTTCGCTGAATCCTTCTGGAGTCTCCTGCTCCGTCATCGTAATCTACTCCCGTTACTTTGCGACGGCGAGCACCGGGTCGTTGAACAGCGGCTGCGGGATTTCCTTGCCACCCTTCACTTCGACCTCGGCGTCGGCCGCCCAGAAGTCTTCCATATTATCGTACGACTCTTCTTCGAGCTTGTATCGGGCCACGTCGAGCACCCGGACCACCATCGTAAACGGGATGTTCGGATCCCCGGAGACGTTGATGACCGTTTCCTCTGGGTACTCTTTTTTGATCTCCATCAGTTTATTGTAGAGGCCCATCCAGTCGTAGGCGTCACTGGCCTGGCGGAGCAACTTCTCGCCCTCTTCTTCGTTGCCGTTCTCATAGGCCTGGCGAGAGTTTTTGATCAAATTACCCACCTGGACGGACGTGTCGGCCAGACAGATGCTCGGGCCCGTCTCCGGACAGTCGCCCTGCGGTGGCAGAACCGCACCCGTGGCAGCGACGCGGAATCCATTGGATCCGACGCCGACCGTCAGGTTCAGCGGCTCTTCGTCCGTCTTCTTTTTCTTCTGGTCCGTCGGCGGTCCCACCGAGAGTTTAGGCGCGGTGATGTTCACCACTCCGATCTTCAGGAAGACCACTGACAGAAGCAGCAGGGGAATGAGAATAACGACCATGTTCATGAAGGGAGCGAGGTTTAGCTCTTCGTGTTCGCTCCCTCCGGCGTCTCTATTGCGCGGCATGCAACCTCCTCAGTCGTGCAAGGACCCGCTTGGCAACTCCGCAGACTCCCTGAGCGGGCGGCCGTATTCACGCGACCGCCCGCCGGGGGTGTACGGAGGAACAGACATCAGTCGAGCGGGTTAGTTCCACCCTTGCCACGCGTGACGAGCAAGTTCTCGAGTCGCACGCTATACTGGTCTATCTCGTCGAGGATCTTTTTGACCATACCCGACAAAAGCAGGTGAGCGGTCATCGTGGGGATCGCGACGATAAGACCGAACGCGGTCGTGTTCATCGCCAGGGAGATACCGCGTGACAGCGCCTGCTGTCGTTTCTGCGGGTCCTGGACCTTCTCCAGCGAGGCGAAGGCGTCGATCAGACCGATGATGGTTCCGAGCAGTCCAAGCAGCGTGGCGATGTTCGCGATCGCGTTCAATGCGCCGACGCGCTTCTGGACCTTCGGCACGACCTCAAGGGTCGCTTCTTCGATAGCGTTCTGAATCTCGACCTCGCCCTTGTTGGCGCGGGTGAGACCGGCTTTGATAACCTTGGGCAGCGCCCGAGACGGGGCCGCGTTGCACAGCTTGATGGCTCGGTCGATGTTATCGGCCATCACCATCTTCTGGATGCGAGCCATGAAGGCCTCGCCGTTGATATTGTACTTGAAGAAAAGGAAGATGAATCGCTCAATCGCGATTCCGATGGAAAAGATACTCACCCCGAGGATGAGGTACATCCAAATTCCGCCCTGGCGAAATGCTTCTGCGATTCCAGCCATTTCGAGTTTCCTCCGTACGAACTGGTATGGGATCGAAGTCTGGGTTCTGATTCGATGACTATGTATCAGGTCCGCATGGGACCTTGCAACGGTGGTGGTTCGGACCTCACGTCCGACCGACCACTCGGTGGAACCCGTACAAATTCTGAGTGGTATAACACAACAGGAACAACCCAACAATGCCGATTCAGCTTAAAGCATGGCTTCGGGAAATCGTCCCGCATCGAGCGGTCGGTCGACTAAAACGGGTCCCGGTCGACCGACTTCAGGAGCTCATCAATGAATGATCTTTTGGGTTCGATCTCTTCGTAACTCAGGTTGGCGTGCTGAAGGATGTAGAAGGCCTCTGGCTTCTGGATGCGGCCCTCGATGACCGTCTCATCGAGGTTAATGACGCCTCCCTGGTCCTGAGCCATCGCCGTGCCGTTCGCCCCCAGCCACAGTGCGGCTACCGTCAGCACCGCCAGACATACGCTCGTCAGTTGTCTCATGGTTTTCTCCCGTGCGTGTGGACTAGTTGGAGCCGTCTTGGCCGGATCCGTTCTGCGGGGTGCCCTCTTGCGTTCCACTACTGTTCTGCTGGGTCTGCGATGAGCCGTCCCCGGACTCGTCCGACGAGTCACCGCCGGAATCGCCGCTGGAGTCTCCACCTGACTGCTTCTTTTGCATCTGTCGCATCATCTTTTTGCGCTGTTTCTCTGCATCGATCTGTTTTCTCGCCGCCTGGATGTATTTGTCGGCGGGGTCGTCTTCGCCGAGTTGGCCCCGCGAGACGCGTTTGTACTCGTTGAGCATCTCGATGGCCTTCTGAAGCCTGGGGATCTTGTCCATCCCGGGTACGCTGGCGTCCAAATACAGGATCCCGAGGTTGAAGTAGGCATCGGCGTGGTCGCCTTTGATCTCCAGCACTCGTTGAAAACTAGCCTCGGCTTTCTTCGGTTTGCTCAGGTTTTTGTAGGCGTTGCCCAGATTCAGGTGTGCGCCCGCGAATTCGGGGTAGGCATCGATGGCGGCCTGATACTCCTCGGCGGCGGCCTGGTAGTCGCTGGCCTCATCGTACAGCAGGCCAAGGTTGTTGTGGGCCTCGGGGAAGCGTGGCGCGTACTTGATCGCCTCCTTGAAGTTGGCGATCGCCTTGGAGGTCTCTTCGTTCTCCATGGCGATCAATCCAAAGAGGAAATAGAGGTCGGGGCGTTCCGGGGACAGTTCGGAGGCCCGATTCAGCACGGCCCGGGCCAACTCAAAACGTCCCATTTTGTAGTTGGCAGTCGCCAGGGCCACCATCGCCTCGACGTTGCGTTCGTCTCGCTTGAGGATCGACTTCGCCTGCTGGACGACATCGTTGTACTGCTCCTTGGCGAGCATCACCTCGAGCTGGACGGCCCGGTGGCTCATGTTTTGAGAGTGGTTTTCGGCATATCGCCGCGCCACCGAGTCCGCCTTCGAGAGGTCGCCCCGGCGCAGATGGAGTCGCACGAGATTCATCAACGCGGGAGTAAAGGTCCCGTCCTTCTGCAGCGCCGATTCGTAGTGGGACTGAGCCTCGTCGAGGTTCCCCTGCTTTTCGGCGACGACCCCGAGGTTGTAGGCAGCCAAAAACCCCTGATCGGAGTCGAGGGCTCGCTCCAGCCGGCGGATCGCGACGGTGTAGTTTCCGCTGTTGGCGGCGTCGACCCCGTTGGCGATCGGCGAGATCGCCGGGCCCCCGTCGGAGTCGGTAGCCTTTGTATCCTTCGCAGGCTTGGCGGCTCTCTTCTTGGAGTCTTTTCCCTTGTCTGCCGCCTTCTTTCGGGTATCGGCCGGTTTTTCGGCCCCTTCTTTCGATGTCTCCGCTTCGTCGGGTGCATCCTCCTGGCCCGAGGCTTCCATCGCCTCGGCCTCACCGGATGTGTCGGACGTCTCCTGCGACGACGAAGCGCACCCGGAGATCAGCAACAATCCTGCGGTGAGCAGGAATGCTGCGAGCGTGCCAGGTGCCGGTCTCGAAGATGGTGTCGACTCTCGAATCACGATTCTCCTTTTTCGTTCGTCCCGGAGGCCGATTCGTCGCTCTGTGTTCCGGAGGCCTGATCCCCGGAGTTGGATTCGTCGCTGTCAGTGCCGGAGGAGTCACCGCCCTCCTGAGTGCCGTCCCCTTCTTCCATGCCACCGCCGCCGTCTTCTTCGAAGCCGGTTCCGGTCTCGAGGGTCGGGACTTCACTCAGCAACGACCGTCCGGTCACGATACTGCGCTGGCGAGCCTGCCTGGCCTCTTTATACAGAGGGTATTCCTCGGGGCGATACTTATTGAGTTCTTCGAGTGCCCGTTTGGTCCACTTGTTGACGACCTTCGCCTCGCGCGCCCTCTCGATGGTCTGCGCGTAGCGTTCGACCGCCTTGTCCTCCAGGGGGATGGCGATGTCTTCGAGCTGGGTCCGGTAGATGTTGTAGCGCTCGGTTCCGGGCTCGAAGGGGATGGGTACCTGGTAGAGCGACTCCGCGAAGCCCTGAAAGAGGCTGCCGAGCCGGAAGCCGGCCGCCAGCGTCCACTCCAGGTTTTTGTAATTGAAGACCTTCCGATAGACGGCGGCCACATCCTTTTGACCCTGGACCTTCTTCTGGAGTTTGGATTTCTGTTCGTCCAGGGAGCCGTCGATGGTGATCTCGCTCCATTCCGCGTACTCGCGCTCGGCGAGTCGGAACTGCGCCTCGGCGGCGTAGTAGGCGGCGTCGGTGCCGGTCGGGGATCCTCGCTTCTGGAACTCCTCGAGGATCGAATTGTACATCTCGACGGCCTCGTCGGTGTCGCCCTCTTTTTCGCGGTACTCGGCGATCCGCATCATGCCCTCGAGGACCCGTTCGGTCCGGTCCTTCGGGGCTCCGTAGTTGTTTCGGTACTTCTGGATCGCGGCGACCATTCGTTCGGGTCGGTCCGCCTTCTTCCATGACTCGGCCGCCTGCCACTGGGCCAGGTGAGCATCCTCGCGGTCGGGGTATTCGGAGACGTACTGTTCGTAGCGGCGCGCCGATTCCTCGTAGCGCTGGAGATTTTCGGCCAGTACCGCCGTATTCAGCAGTGCGCTGGCGCGTTTCTCCGACACTTCAAAGCCCATCTTCTCGAGTTCCGGCGGCGACTCGCCTTCAAATTTGTCGTAGAACAGCCGGTAGGTCTGGATCGCATTGTCGAAGTCGAAGTACCGCTCCGAGTTCACTCCCACGCGGTACAGCGCGTAGCCCGCCAGAGGACTGTCGGGATACTCGCGGTAGACCCGCTGGTACAGCTCCATGGCGGACTCGTACTTCTTGATGTTTTCGTAGGCGACCGCTGCGTTGTTCAGCGCCCGTGGGGCGTTTTCGTGGTCGGGGGCCTGGTTGACCAATTTCACGTATTCGGCCGCGGCCTTTTCGTACTTTTCGTTGCTGAAGAGTTGTTCGGCGGTCTTGAACATGGCGCCGAGCTTGAACTCCCGGACTTCCTCGCGGACGGCCTCGGCCTGTTCGCCCTTGAGCACACCCTCCAGGCGCGTCGCCCACTTGGCGAGCATGTCGTAATTTTTCTCCTGTCGATACGTCTCCAGGATCAGGCTACCCGCCAGATACGCCTCTTCGCGCTCGGGGTAATTGTCGACGATCCATTCGAATCGCTCACGCGCACGATCGTAGTGCTGGAAGTCGTAGAACAGTTTTGCGGCGTTGAAGGCAAATTTCGCATCCAGCGCCTGCTGTTTTTCGTACTCGAGCTGCAGGACCACATAGCGGTCCATCGCCGTGATGTACTGTTGGACCAGATCCGGGATTTCCTCGGGTTCGATCTCGACGGACCCACCCTCCTGGGTGCCCTCGCCGTCCTCGGGGGTCTTTTGTTGCTGCTGGGCCGTCTCGCGGGCCTCCTCCCGATTTTGCCCGGGCATCACCTGCGATGGAAGCTCGCCCTTTTTGACGAGTTCTTGGATTCGGAACTCGAGGCTCTTGACCGCGTTGAAGGCGCTGGTGGCCTGAAATTTGTTGTCGGCGATGTCCAGCTCGCGGACCACTTTGTACTGGTCGTACGCTTCGGCGTATTGCTGTGAGTAGTACAGAGTCTCGGCGTAATAGAAGTTCCAGCGGTAGATGTCCTTGTCGTTCGGATACCGCTTGAGGAACCGCTTGTAGGCCTCGGCCGCCTTCGCGTAGCGCTGGCGAGCCGTCGCAAGCATCTCCGCATTCTGTTTGACCCGCGCCTGGTCCATCCTGTCCTGGGCCTGTTCGTGATACCAGGTCGCCGCCTGAATCAGGTTCTCCCGGATCAGGTTGTCGCTGAATTCCAGCGCTTCTTCGTGGCCGGCCTTTTTCTGGTTGGCGTACCAGTCACTCTCGGGCCCGTACTGTTCGATCAGAACCCGCCGCTCCTCGAAGGCCTGCTCGCGGGTCTCTTGCTGGCGCATCAGGGCGGTGATCATCCGCTCGTGCAGACGCGGATTCTTGCGGTGCATCGGATACTGATCCAGCGCGTACTGGATGACGTTGACCGCCACGTCGAATCGCTCGTTTTCGAACAGATAGTCGACGAGCTGGGTCATCACCTCGCGCTGGTAGTCCCCCTCGCCGTCCAGGTATTTTTTGACCCTGGGGAGCCCGAAGTTCTCATCGACCTTCCGGTCGAGGTTCCAGTCGTCCTCGGCCAGGCTGACGGCCACGTACTTGACGGCTTCGGCACGAAGCACCGAGCCCGACTCGCCGGTCTCGCGCTTCATGCGATCGCTGTATTCGACCAGGCGCTTGAACTCCTCGATCGCCTTTTCGAAGTTGTCGAGCCGGTAGTCGGCCCACGCCAGTTTGTAGAGAGCCTTGTCGAAAAAGCGGCTCTCTTCGTACTTCATCGCCTGCTCGTAGGCCTGGCGCGCCAGCTTGATCTCTTCGGGATTGTCGGAGCGGTCGAAGTGGTACTCACCGATCCGGATCCAGGCCTCGGGGACGAACTCGCTCTGGGGTCGCTTGACGATGAGTTCGGCAAACAGGTCCCGGGCCTTGCGGGCATTGCCCATCTGGTCGTTGCAGTAGGCGAGAAGGTAATAGGCGCCATCGAGCAGTCGGTAGTCGGGCCACTCGCTGACGAGCTCGGAAAAGGTCGCGATCGTGTCGCTGTAATCCTTGCGGGGCGCCTCCGGAGCCGACGGCCGCCGGCCCGCCTGGTAGCGCTCCATCTCCCGCTGATACCGTTCGTCGGCCAGAAGGTAGTCGTCATTTTCCTTCTCGAAGTACAGCTCCGCCAGCCGAAACATGGCGTCCGGCGTGTACTGGGGATGGTCCGGGTAGCGCTTCAGAAACTCCTTGAACTCCTCGATCGCATCGAGGCGGCGCTGGCGTTCGGCCTGGGTCAACTGTTCGGCGCGGCGGTCGTAGCGGGCGTTGATCTGGGAGCGACGCTGGCTGTAGGCCGACGAGACGATCGAGTCGATCGTCGATTGATAGTCCTGGATTTCGTTTGAGTACCGCTCGTAGGCCTGCCGGTAGGCGGTCATCGCCTCTTCGGGCGCGTCGGCATTCGGGCTGATCTCGGGCTGATCGGGAATCTCCGAGGCGGCGCCGTCGGCCTCATCGGACTGCTCGCCCTCCTGGCCGTCCGTCGAATCGCCCCCGTCATCCTCCCCGTCGGTCTCCGAATCGGGAGCCGATGGCGGCCCCTCGGGACTCTCGGGCGGAGCCGGCTGGTCAGGAGCCGTCTGATCGGCATCTGTCTGATCGGCAGCCGGCTGCTCCCCGGAGGTCTCCGACTGGGCGAACCCGGTCGACGAGACCCCCAGCACCAGCCAGAAGGCCGACGAGACGAGAGCCAAGGTGATCCAACTCTGTTGTGTGCATCTTTTCAGCACCATAGTGAACCCGGTGTCCCCGCGGCGAATCGACGGCGAATCGAAAGCTCGATCGCGTCTCACAACGAGGGGCGAGGTGTGGTCAGCGAACTTCTTCGAACGAATCTCTGAGCGCTTCCAGCTCCGAGCGGCGATTCTCCCGGAGCTGGTCGATCTTGTCGGTCATCCCTTCCTTTTCCCGCCATGCGACGTCGATCAGTCCGACGTCTCCGCGAAGGACGATCTGGTCGAACTTATTTTTGACTTCGGCGTAGTTGCGCATGGCCATGCCCGCGATGGTTCCTTCGGCGGAGCTTCTCAGGTTGGCGAGTCGCTCTCTGCGCCTGTCGAGCATCTGTCGCTCTCGAGCGATGGTCTCGCGGAGGTCGGCAGCCTTTTCACTGGCGATGGAATTCATCTCGGTGAAGAACGTCTGCAGCCGCTCATCGACGGGAGGCAACTGACTCCAGGCCTGTTCGATCCGATCGAGCGAATCGCGGCGACTGGCGGAGACGCGGTCGTGGAAGCGCTCCAGGAATGCGCGTCGGTCGGCCAGCAGATTTCTATATCGCTCCCGAAGGGCCCGTTCCTTGTCGGTGACCGCGTCGCCGACGCCCATCTTCTGACGGCTGACGGCGAGCTCCTGGCGCATCGCCTTTTCGCGCTCCTCGAGTTGGCGGATGTTGTTTCGAACCTCGGCGCGCAGCTCTTCGATCCGCTGGCGACGCTTCTGGCTCATGGTCCCTTCGAGATTCTCCCGAACGAACTGATTGATGTCCTTGAGCTGCTGGCGCTGTCCGTCGATTTGCCGGCTCAGGCGGTCCAGCTCGGCGCGCATCTGTCCGAATTCTTTGCCCAGAAATTCCTCGCGTGCCTGCACTTCTTGGCGGGTGTGAGGCGCCGCTTCATAGCGCTCCTGGACATCTTGCATCTGTTTGCGCATCCGGTTCCAGGTCTCGCGCTCGGCCTGGCTCATCTGCGGCTTCAGAAGTTCGTACTCCTTTTTGAGCAGCTTTTCGCGCAACTCGACCAGTTGGCTCTCGAGCTCGATCCCCACGCTGATCCCCTCGGCGATCCGCGGGAATGAGCGCACCCGCGATCCCGAACCGAGCCGCGCCTCGATCTCCTCGATCGCGGCCTGGGTCGTCTCGATCTCGTCTTCCAGTCGGTTGATATCCTCGACGGTCAATCGGACGTCCTTCATTTCAACATTTTCGTCGACGTATTCACGGACGTCCTCGGGCAGGTAGGTCGGATCCTGGCCTTCGAACTCCTGTTCGACGAGCTTTTTGAAATACTCGCGGACGGTCTCGCCGCGGTCGATGAACCGGACCATCGAAGACTGGATCGGCTCGAAGGTCTGGCTGGCGTTTTTGTAGGCGGTCTTGGCGTCCTCGTATTCGTCGAGCCGAAGCATCAGATCGGCCTTCAGAAGCCGGATCTCGGGGATGAAGGTCTTGTCCGGGTTCGACAGGTACAGGAAGATGTCGGCGTTTCGGCTGGCGGAGCGATATTCGCCCTGCGAGACCAGCACCCAGGTCAACTCGTACAGCGCCTGGTCGAAATGCTCGCTCTCGCGCGGCAGTTGTTGATAGGCGTTGATCGCCGTATCGAGATTGCCGGTCTCGTAGGCGATCCGGCCCAGCGCCAGGTGGCTGAGATGTTTGATCGACCGGGACTCTGCGTCGCCCTTCCCGATCCGCTCGATCAACCGTCGATACGTCTCGCGGGCCTGCTGATAGTTCCCCTCGGCCGCCTGGGTCACACCCTTCAGATACGCGACCTTGTGGGCCAATTCGTCATCGCGGGCTGCATCGGCCAGAAAGCGACGCGCCTCTTCGTACTTCTCCTGTCGATACAGGGTTTTGGCACGCATGTAGCTGACACCCGCCGACAACTCCGTCTCGTCGACGCGCTCGAAGAGCCCGTCGACCCCGTCGTAGTTGCCCGTCTCGACGGCGATCTCCAGCAAGGTGACCACCGAATCCTGGTAGTACTCGCCGGGGCCGAGATCGATGACGCGGCGCAGATAATTCTGAGCGGCCAGGAAGTTTCGCTGCTGGTAGAGGCTGTCACCGAGCAGATACAGCGCACGGCGATAGCTGTCGAACTCCCGGGGATCGGCGTCTCGAACCACGTCGACCAGGAGGAGACTCGCCCGGTCGTAGTTCTCCAGCAGGTACTGAACGCGGGCATCGTTAAACCGCGTCTCGAGCTTGTAGCGCTCCTCGAGGATCGCCGGCTTGAGGTATTGCTGCTCGAGCCGGTCGACCCGCTGGTCGAACCGATCAGCCTGTCGCACCAGCTCCTGCAGGTCCTGGGCCGTCGCCGACTGGGAGAGCCCCAGCGAGACCGCCCAAAACGCGGCGGCGACGGCCACCCACCTCGCCAGCCGTCGCGCCTCTGTTGCTTTGGGTTGCTGATATGTCATCGAATGCCGTCTCTTATCGGGTCACTACGGACGTGTCTGCGGAAAGCGGCCGTGCGCATCACTGCGAATCGTCGCCGGGCTGCTCGGCCCCGGAGCCGGCCGCCGACGCGGCGCTTCCATCGGCCGCCCCCGACTCCAGATCGTCCATGGTGTCTTCGGTCAAATCCTTCGTGGTGATCTCGCAGCGGATGTCGGCCTTTTTCTCCATGTCCGAAAATGCGCCGCCGCCGCGAACCGCCTGGATTTCGATCATCGTCGCCTTTCCTTCCTGGGCATCGAAGGGACACGAGGACCGGACCTTAAACTGGTATCCCTTCATGTAACTGAAGATCCCGACCGGGCCCCCTTCGTATTCCAGCAGAATCGACACGTTGTGATTGCCGGCGGTCACCGAGCTGTCGAAGACCTTGATCTTGTCGGATTTCTTGAGGCCTCCACCCTCGCGGGACTCGTTGAAGACCCGGGATCCGTCCAGGCTGTACATCGCCCGTTTGAGCTTGAAGCGCGGTCCAAGTTTGTTCCTGTGGACGATAACCGCGCGACTTCCCGACAGATTCCCGCCGAGTACCGTCTCTTTGAGGAGGACGACGCGCGACTTCGACTGAAAGACTTTTTCTTTGAGGTCGTCGATCTTGGTCTCGAGTTCCTGAAGCCTCATATCGTAGGCCTCAGAGGGAGCTCCCTCACCCTCGAATTCAAGACCCTCGATGCGATCGGTCTCCATCTTCGACTGCATCGCCTCGTCGGTGCCGGGATAGTCCTCGCGCATCTCACGACCGCCCGGGCCCTTGGAGGGCTTCGTGTCGCCGGACTGCTTGTCAGCGGACTTCTTGTCGCCCGATTGTGTACCGGCGGCGTCTTCGGTGGCCGACGTCTGGTCGGACTCAGCCTGCGAATTCGCAGAACTCGATTCCGACTCCGCCTCACCGTTGTTGGAGGACGCATCCGACTGCGCCCCGACCACCCCGGGAATCGTCACGACCGAGAGGCCGACGACGACGGCGAGCTTCAAGGCTTTTGAGCTCAACGATTCCATGCGTTCGTCCTATCTTACGTCCGCAAATAAATTGGCACACCCACACATTCTCGATGCTTGCCCCTGGCGGAATCATGCTGGAGCGACAGGGGTGCGTCAAGTTGGTGGGGACATCCATCGAGGGAACGACCCCGAGGTTGCTAAACATTGTTCGCATGGGACCATAGTTGATAATCGCCTTCAAATCCAACGGAAGAACCCACCGAAGACGCCCGGCGTTGCTGTCCAACGCTCGGGGCGTCTGATAATAGACACACGCTCAGGGTCTCAGTTCCCCTCCGTCACCCCGCTTTCAGACGATGGACAACAAACATTACGCCTCGGTGCTCGAAGACGTCGGCGCACTGCTGCAGATCAAAGGGGCCAACCGATTCAGGGTCCGCGCCTTCGAGAATGCCGCACGCACCATCAGCCGGCTGTCGGAGTCGCTGGACAGCTACGTCGAGGAGGACCGGGTCGAGGAGATCGACGGCATCGGCGAGAGCATCGCCGAGGATCTCCGCCAGATCCATAAAACCGGCACCTGCAAGGCTCGCGAATCGCTGCTCGAGGAGCTCGATCCCGGGCTGCTCGATATCATGAAGATCCAGGGGCTTGGGCCGAAGCGGATCAAAAAGATCTACGAGGAACTCGGGATCGCGACCATCGACGCACTCCGGCAGGCGGCCGAGGCCGGCGAGGTCTCGAATCTCAGCGGGCTCGGGGCCAAGACCGAGCAATCGATCCTCGATGAGATCGATCGGCTCTCGAAGGACTCGGGACGCACGCCGCTCCCGGCGGCTCAGCGCACCGCCGATGCCCTCAAAGACCGCGTCGCCGATCTCCCCGCCGCCGAGCGCGTCGAGATCGCCGGGTCTCTGCGCCGCGGCCGCGAGACGATCGGCGACATCGACATTCTGGTCGCCACCGAGGACCCCGAGGCAGTCGTCGAGGACTTCCTGGATCATCGCGAAATCAACGACGTTCTGGCCCGCGGCACAAAGAAGACATCGGTGCGCACCTCCGATGGCCAGCAGGTCGACCTGCGACTGGTCAAACCGGAGATCTTCGGCTCCGCCCTGCACTACTTCACCGGCAGCAAAGAGCACCACGTCCAGCTTCGGACCCGGGCCAAACGCCAGGGGCTCAAGATCAGCGAATACGGCGTCTTCGAGCAGGGTGAAGACGAGCCGATCGCCTCGAAGACCGAAGAGGACGTCTTCGACGCTCTGGGGCTCGACTACATCCCGCCGGAATTGCGCGAAGCCGCCGGCGAAATCGAAGCCGCCGAAGAGGGGTCACTGCCGACGCTCATCGAGGCCGACGACGTCCGCTGCGACATCCACATGCACACGACCGAGACCGACGGCAGCGCCTCGATCCGCCAGATGGGCGAGGCGGCACGCGAGCTGGGCCACGACTCGATCGCCATCACGGACCACTCTCAGGCGGTGACGGTGGCCAACGGCATGACGCCCGATCGGTTTCAGAGCCACATGGATGCCATCGCCGAGGCAAACGAGACCATCGACGGCATCGAACTGCTGGCGGGCATAGAGGTCGACATCCTGAAGGATGGCAGCCTCGACATGGATCACGATCTATTGGCCGAGGCCGACTGGGTCGTCGGCAGCATCCACAGCCACTTCAACCTCGAGCCGAAGGCGATGACCGACCGGCTGCTTACGGCTCTCGAGACCGGCCTGCTCGACGCCATGGGCCATCCAACGGGCCGAATCCTGGGCGGCCGCGACGGATATCGATTCGACTACGACGCCATCCTGGAGGCGGCGCTGGAGCACGAGGTGGCCATGGAGATCAACGGATCGGCGGGGCGGCTCGACCTGAATGCCGAGATGGCGCGGACCGCCCGGGCCCGGCAGGTCAAACTCGTGTTGGGCTCGGACGCCCATTCGACGCGCGGTCTCGGAGAGATCCGATACGCCCTACAACAGGCGCGTCGAGCATGGCTCGAGGCCGACGACGTATTGAACAGTTGGTCGCCCGACGAGCTGCGCGACTGGTAGAGCCGCTGGTATTCGACGCCTAATAATTGACTGAAAACGACAGTTCGGGAACGGCATCGCCGTCGTAGAGTCGCCGGTACGCCCACCAGTGAGTCAGTGCCATCTTTACGTATTTGCGCGTCTGCCCGTACGGGATCGCCTCGACCCACATATCCAGAGGCTGATCGCCCCGGCGGCGCAGCCAGTCCGACACATTGCCCCAACCGCCGTTGTAGCCGGCGGCGATCAGGGCCGGATGCCCATCGCATCGATCGCCGAGATCCTCCATGTAGGCCGTCCCCAGCCGCACGTTCAGCTCGGGCTGCAGGATCGTCCAGTTGTCCACGCCGTCGACACCCTGGCGTCTGGCCATCATGTCGGCGGTGCCCGGCATCAATTGAAGCAGCCCCCGCGCCCCGGCCCACGACTTGATGCGCGGCGTAAAGGCGCTCTCCTTTCGCATGATCGCCCACACAAACGAGGCGGTTAGCCCACGCTCATCGCTCCATTTTCTGACGATCCGCTCGAAGGCCCGGGGATACGAGATCTCCCAGAGCCGACGGGTCTGGTCGGTGGGATATGCCTGCTTCCAGCCGTCGATCCGATCGGGCAATCGATGGGCCATCGGGTGGGCACCGGCCTGACTCAGCAGGTCGGCCAGACCCTTCAGGGCCGAGTCCTGCCCGCCGAAGGCTTCAAACAGCGCTTTTAACTCACCGCGGGCTAGCTCCTGCAGGCCCAGGTGCAGAAGTGCGACACCCTTTTGAAATCGCATGTCTTTTTCGACCTCGCCCGGGACCGAATACTCCCGGACGGGACCATCGACGGTCCGGCAGACGGCGGCATCTTCGCGCTGACACCAGTCTTGCCAGTCGGCTCCCGAGGCTTCGACCGAATCACGCAGCCGGTTGCCTGCCAGCAGTCCGTAATAGGTCATCGGCGCCGCCTCGGTGACCCGTCGGTAGGCGTCGCGCGCCGCGTCGCTGCGACCCATCTTCTGCAGGGAACGGGCCCGCATGTAGCCGAGCCGGCCGATCGTGTCTCGGTCCTCTTCCCCGGTCGACTCCAAACCGTCGACGTAGTCGATGACCCCGGACCAGTTTTGGGCCTCCATCATCTCGCGTACCAGAAGCCAGTGCGCCTGGGCGGCCATGTCGCCGTCGGGATGTTTTTTGACCTGCTCGCGCAGGATCGCCCGCGCCGCTTCGCCGTCGTTTCGTTCCCGGTGGATGCGTCCGGCGAAGTACATGGCATCGTCGGCAAAAGAGTGGTGGTCGAATCGCGTCCACAGGGTCTCGAAGATCTCCAGGGCCTTCTGACGCTCGCCGACGTTCCAGTAGCCGCGCCCAGCGTTGTACAGCGCCATGCGCTCCCAGGGCTCGATGCCGCGGCACTCCTCGAGGACCTTCTGATACCAGCTCGCGGCGTCGCGGTGATCCCGCAGTTTGGTGTGGGACTTGGCCATCCAGTACAACCCGCGGCAGCGATGCTCAGTCCCGGCGGTCCACCCTTCGAGCGGGTCGGCCAACTCGTCGATCAACCGGCGACTGTGGTGGCCATCGAAGAGGGCCTGAAAATAGGCCATCGTGAACTCGCGCGGCGGCGACGAGACGATGTCGCGCTGCGCGTCGGTCAATTTGCTCAGGTTTTCTTCGAGCAACGACCGCGCCTTCTGGCCGACGTCGCTGAGCGGATGGCGCTTCCAGACCTCGATCAACTGCTCGGCCGCCTCCTGCCAGGAGCCCTCGGCAGCCAGGGTCTCGCCGAGCATAAACCGAACCTGTCGGGCCGCACCGCCGGCCACCATCTCCAGGTACCTGTGCATCACCCGGATCGCCCGTTTGACGTCCGAGGCGCCGCCGGCATCGAGAAGGGCTCGCCCCAAAAGGCCCAGCCCCGGGCCGTACTTCAGACTCGTGGGCGGGATCTGGGCGGCCATCATCACGGCCCTGTGGGGTTCGTCGGCCTCCAGCGCCGCCTTCGCCCCAAGATAAAGAGCGTAATCGACGAGCTTGGGCGCGCGGGCCGCAAGCGACTCGAACCTCCCGGCCGCTTCGGCGGCGTTGTCCATCTTGAAGGCCACGTAGGCATCCACAAACGAGAGTTGCCAGTCCGGCTCGCCGCTGGCGTCGGCCTTCAACCCGTCGATTCGATCGCGCGCCGCCGACCAGTCTTCGGCGCGCAGGTCGTCGAGGAGTGCATCGGGCAACGTCGGGGTCGACTCCGCCTTCGATTCGTCGGGAAAGCGTTCGATGACACGGAAGTTGGCGTCGCCCCCGGCGCTCTGAAGCCCGCGGTTGCGTTGTTGCGCATCGACGATCGTCGTCCAGAAAAGTGTCACGGCCAAGGCGATCCAGCCGGCCATTCGAGCGGCCGCCGGTCGGCGGGCCTGATCCAGTCTGGTCATCATGCGTCTCACCGGTATCGTGGGGTCGCGGGTGCGATTCACCCGTGGGTCGTGCGATACTAACAGCGGCCGCGACGATCACCCAACGAACAACGTGTCGACCATGATTGAACGCATCACCATCGAGACGCCGGAACAGGGGCTCTTCGAGATCACCGACCGCATCGACGCCCTCGTCGAAGACGCCGATCTCGACGAAGGCCTCTGCACCCTGTTTTTGCAACACACCTCGGCGAGCCTTCTCATCCAGGAAAACGCCGCCAGCGCGGCCCGCCGCGACCTGGAGGACTTCTTTATGGACCTCGTCCCCGAGGACAACAGCCTCTACACCCACACAGCCGAGGGGCCCGACGACATGCCCGCCCACATCAAGGCAGCCCTGACCCAGACGAGCCTACAGATCCCCATCACCGATGGCGAACTCGCGTTGGGCACCTGGCAGGGGATCTTTTTGTTCGAGCACCGCTGGGACGGCCGGCGGCGCAATCTGGTGGTTCACCTGGGGAAGTGACACGGATGTCACGGGCTCTGGCGAGCGATGACGACCTTGGCAGAGGGGGGACTTCCATAGGCGCACCATCCACCGGCGCCGGTCTCCAAGTTCGCCGGATCCGATACATAGTCGTTATTGTGACGCTGCGCGTAGACGTTCCAGAACTCATATGAGCCGCCCGCGGCCGGTATCTGCGCATTCGTTCCCATCTCAATAGTCACTGTGCTGTCTCCGGAAACAGTCAGCGGTTCCATTCGATGGACGCCCGGACAGTAGTAATAGGTCACACAGGTCGCAGTCTCCGGATCGGAGTAGTCGGCTTTCATCTCAATCTGCAGGGGCCCGATCTGCTCGGAATAGGAGGTGTCAGAGTAGTCCGGATCTCCTCGGTGGGGCTGTCCGACTTGCCCGACGTGCAGGAGAAGCCTCGACGACTGCTCGACGTTAACCTGTAGAGAACCGCGATCGTCGATAACGCGCAGTTTGGTGCCCTGCGAGGGAAGATCGAGTTTGGAAAGTGGCACCGGCACCGAGAGGTAGTAAATCTGGGACTGTCCCCCTTCTGAAACCTTGAGTTTCAATCCCTGATCGGTCTGACACACAAACCCCGCCGAATCCATGTGGCTCGGGCAATCCAGATCGGCCGCCGAGTCCAATGTTTCGATCCCGTGGAAGGTCGCCTCGAAGTCGAGGTCCTCTCCCACCTCCCGGTCGACGCCCTTCCACGCCCATCGGATGTTGTTGTTCGTCGATCTGTTCAACGGAAAGAACTCCGGAATTTCGGCCTTGCAGTCATTTGGAACTACCTGGGCCGGGCCCGTCTCAGAGTCCGAGCCATCGGGCGTCGGCTCGCCGCCGACATCGCCGCATCCAGCCCCAATTAACATGAGTGCGATTGCCGTCGTGCCGAGCCAGCGTATCATCTCGTCCCCAGTGCGTTCGAAGCGCATGAAGTAGCGGGTGCACCTTCGAGAGTAGAGAATGCCAGACCGGGAATCAATCGAAGGAATTGCCCGCCCAGCGGGCCCATGATAAGCCGTGAAAACCACCATGGGAGATTTTCTCAAATCGCTGGACCGCGCGAAGCTATACTGGACGGCCGCCGGACTCATTGGGTTCTTCTACACCCTCGGCTGCCTCCACGAAGTTGCCAACTACTGGCAGTGGGGACACAACGGCTACATCGGGTCGTCGTATATGCAGGCCGCCGTCAACTCGCTGCGGTTCGAGATCTTCGGTCAGGTGAAATTCCACACGGGGCTGGAGGCGCCTGGTGCCGAGGATATCTATACGCACCATCCGATGTTGATCCATCTGCATCTGGTGCCGCTGGTCTGGTTGGCCGGCCCCATTGAATGGCTCGGCCGACTCGTTCCGGCCATCTACAGCATCCTGAATCTCGGGATGCTCTTCATCCTGGTGCGACGCCACTACGGGGATGCCGTCGCGCTGATCGCCGCCGCCTCCTTTGCATTCCTGCCGATCAACCTGGTCTATGCCAACATGATCGGCCACGAGCAGGGAGGGATGTTCTGGTGCCTGGTGACGCTGTACACGTACACTCGCTGGGCCGAGACCTACGAGCGGCGATATTTCATCGGCACGATGATCGCCATCACCCTGGCGGTCCAGTTCGAGTGGTTCGGCTATTATATCGCCCTGTTCACTGTCCTCCATGCCTTCTATCAGGGTTTTCACCGCGCAGAAGAGATCGAATGGCGCCCGGAGTTTACCTTCGTCGTCGTCTTTTCGATCGTGGTGCTGGCCAATGCCGCCGCCTGGTTTGGCTACATCTACGTGGTGCGCGAGGGCTTCGGCGACATGTCGCAATCCTTCAGCGCGCGGACTTCGTCGCCGAAGGGCTACTGGACGGTCCTGTGGACCCAGCTCAAGAGTCTGTATGGCGTCCTGCCGATCAGCATCCTCATCGTCTGGCTGTTCGTTGCGACGATCCGCCTGGCCCGCTGGGATGTTCACTACGGGGACCTGATCCCGATCTTTTTTCTGCTCGGTCAGGCAATCCGATCGTCGGTCTTTCAGCAGGCCGGCAAGGTTCACTACTTCTGGATATACTTCCTGGGGCCCGCCGTCGCCGTGGCCACCGGACATCTTCTCTGGTCGGCGGTCAAGACGGCTCGAACTCTCCTCGAGCGGTGGGAGGATTCGGAGGCGGCAGCCCGGGACCGGATCCCGTGGCCGCCAGACGCCGCGACGATCGTCTTGATCCTGGGACTGGTAGCAGCCCCGCTGGCGGTGCAGGCTCAATACGGCTACCGCCAGATGGAGCGCGGAGCCGCCGTCGCCGGAGCGATGAGCTACGAGACCTACGACGACCAATTCGACGACATCATGTGGGTCCAAAAGCTGACCCAGATCTACGATCGCTCCGACACCGACTTTTTGATCCACTTCGACAACAAATACCGCATCGAGTGGTACTTTTATCTGGATGCCCCACACCGCAGGTGGCGCCGCCTCTCGTTCCCGGAGTCGCTCCGAGAGAAGGAGCGCAAACAGGTCCTGTTGGTCGACCTCAGGCAGGTCGAAGATCGCGCGCAGCTCAATCGGCTAGTGCATCGCTACCGCACGACGATGTTCGACCGGACGTTTCTGGCCATCGAAGCGACCGAGCCAGGAGGATCCTTCGAAGCGTACGACCGCACCGAAGGTGAGCCGAGCTTTCTGTGGAAGTGGTTCGTCAACGGGCGTCGGCCGCCGGTCGAGTGGGTGCCCGATGATCGCTTCGCGGACCCCTCGCGGATGTTCCCCAAGACGCCCGATCTGAAACCAAACTTCGCGGTCGGTGGCTCGGGCGGTGAACCCACCAAATGGAACTGTCCGGTCGAGATGACCCTGCAGGGATTGAATATCGGTCTTCGGGACCCATCCTCGCCGAAGGTCGAATGGTTCGAGCCGATCTGCGTGCCCGGCGGCCCCTCTTCCAAGGATGAGGATCGCTACGTCGGCCCGGTGTTTGGTTTGAAGCCAGCCGGCAAAACGGGGCGCCAGAATCTGTGCCCGCCAGAGACATCGGCGGTCGGGTTACACGGGCGCGCCGGCCGATTTGTCGATGCTCTCGGGATCACCTGCCAGACCTCGGATGACGCCGAGACCAAACGCGAGATCATAGGTGGACCTGGCGGCGACTCGTTCTCTAAACGATGTCCCAGAGGAACTGTCGCCTGGGGGATCCGCGCACGAACCGGCAATTGGGTCGACGGTGCGGGCCTCGTCTGCCGTGAACTCGAGGAATTCACCGGTCGATGAACGATCTGACCGAGAGATTCAGTCGTGAGGATTTGGCCTTCTGGGGCGCCCTCGCTGCGTCCCTGACGGTGCTTATCTGGCCGGTCTGGATGGGCCCGATCTTTCCGGCCTGGGACTGGGGCGGCCACCTGGCGATGGCCGACGCCTGGGCCCGACTCGAAGAGGTCGAGCTCTACGGTCAGATCTACGAACGCCGCTCGGGGATCGTCCCCAACATCCTGTCGGCGCGGTTCGTCGGGTGGATGTATCCGCTGTTGGACCCGCTGGCGGCCCTGCGACTCTTCACCAGTCTGGTCATGCTCTCCACGGTCGCCGCTCTGTTGGCGGTGGCGCGGACTTTCGACCGATCCCGCTGGCTCGTCTTTTTGTGCCTGCCCTTTCTGTGGAACGGGTCATTTTACTTTGGAATGATCAACTACGTGGCCGTCTTCCCCCTTTTGTTTGCCGGCGTGGCGCTGTCGGCTCGGACGGCGGAGACGGGCGAGTGGCGCTACGCCGTCGGGCTGGGTTCGGTGGTGACGGCGAGCTTCTTCGTCCACGGGCTCGGCTGCCTCTTTACGGTCGCCTCGGGCGGGCTGATCTATATACTTTCGCTTCGACGCCCACGGCGGGTCTGGGGCCTGTTGCTCTTTGCGCCGGCGATCGCTCTGTGGATGTACTGGCGAGCAAACATCGACGGACAGGGACTGCCATCTTCTGGGATCATCGAAACCCTGCAAAACGCAGCCTGGTTCGGTCCCGTCTGGATCCTCGAGCGCGCCTACAAACACTCCCTGGACGTCACCTCGCTGCCGTTTGAATCATGGGTCCTCGGCGGACTCGGCCTGGCCTGGGTGATGGCCGCGGTGGCCGCACTGCAAGTCGACTCACCGTCGACTGAAGACGACTCTCCTGGTTTCTTCTACGAGTATCGCCTGCACCTGCTGGCCTTCGCCCTGGTGCTCGCTGTGTTTGCAACCCCAGGATACATTCAGCACACAAACATCAACACCCGGTTCGTGCCGCTGGCCCTCTGGGCGTTGGCGCTGGTTCCCCGAGCCCCCACCCGGCATCTCTTGACCCGGTGCACGGCGGGGTTGGCGATCGTCGTGAGCCTCTCCTTTGGCGTACACCTCGTTCAGAACGTCGAGCGGCTACACCGCCAGGAGTTCGACTCGCTAGTCGAGTTGATCGACCAGATTCCTCCGCAGAGTACCGTCGACTGCATGCAGGTCGGCTACGGGACAAACCCGGTCTTTCGGGGACGCGCTCTCCAGCACAACTGCCCCGGCCTTTTGCATGTGCGCCGGGACTCCTACGGGGAGTTCGGCTTTCCCGACACCGCTTTCAACCCGATCACCTTTCGACGCAAAGACTTTCCGATTCGAAGCTCCCTGGGCGGGTGGCACGATCTGGGTGGGCTCCAGACCTTCGGCTACCTGATCATCCGCGGCGACCACCACCCTCCGCCGACAACGGTCACCCGTCGCGCCGCCCGCGCTGGCGGCCGACCCGACCCAGATTTGGAGCCCGGTCGGACCCATACGACGGAATGGACCCTCTACAGAGTACTGAACCAGGAATTCGATGCGACGCATCGTGAGGTGTCCGGCGGCCCTGGGGGACACCCGTTTCAGTGGACCTGCCCGGAAGGCGCGTCCTTGGACGGTTTCTCAGGGCGTATCGACGCCAACGAGACCGTCACCAGCCTTCGGCCAACCTGCCAGGCATCCGAAGACGGCCGAAACGCAACGCGGGGGCCTCAAATCGGAGCCACCGGGGGCGCGCATCGACGGATATCTGCCCGATGCCCGGACGGCAGCGTCGCAGTCGGACTCGAGGGTCGGGCCGGGAGGTTCGTCGACCAACTGAACCTGCTGTGCGCGCCTATCGAGACGGCCACCGAAACGGGCGCTCCTCGATGGAGCGAATCGAAGCTCGAGACCATCGAGGGCGGTGGTGGCACCGGCGGCGAACCGTTCCGGATCACCTGCCCGACCGACAGCGCAGCAGCGGCTCTGACGGGACGAAACGGCGCGCGGATTGACGCCGTCGGCGTGGCATGCCGGGCGTTGACCTCATCTCGGTAACTTCGCTTCTTCGCGCACGAAGAATTCACCGAGTTCCTTGAAGTCGGCGACCCGCTTTTCGTCCCAGTCCGAGCCTACCGCACGGATGCCGGCCACACCGACCAGAAACGTCGTCGCGCAGACGAACGCGACGCCGATCCTTCGGAGTCGGAATCGGTGGTGTCGGATGAGACCACGGCCCACGACGATCCCCGCGACAACGCCGACCAGCACAGCCAATGGGAGCAGGGTGATGACACCGGAGAGATCGGTGTAGTGGGTCAGCCAATTCGGGGCGACCAACCCGTTGTTCCACATGACCGCAAGCGCCTCCATCAGGGGATTTTGGGAGTCCGCAGGCAGCTCCGGGAAGAGGGCTCCGACAAGTTGGTGGCCCAGAAGCCCGAGAAGCACCAAGCCCCTGGCCAATCCCGAGGCAAACCACCGACGAAGACACCAGGCCAGCCCGGCCGCCGTCGGGATCATGGCCACGCCCATCATCGCCACCAGATGCCGGGGGCCGTATCCCCATCCGCCCTCCCACAGCGGCCACGAGGCGATGAATGCGATGTAGTAGAGGACGATTGCACCGGATGTGACGCACAACGCGCGCCGCCCACGCCGCCAAAGAAGCCACAGTCCCGGGATGATGAGTACAAAGAACGGTGAGGTGCCAAGCCAGCCGCGATGGAGGCTGAAGACGCCACCTAAAAACCACTCCAAGTGGGGCCATTTCAACCCGCCAAGTCCCGAAGTGTGGACCTCGTCGAAATTCTCGTTGACCAGATGGAAGTACGGCAGCTCGAGCGGACCACCGAAGGCCACCGAATGATAGACAAATAACCCGACGGCGAAGGGGAGCGCCCCGGCGGCGAAGGCCGCCAGACTCCCGACGTCGCGTCGAATCAGCACCGTTGTGGCGTACATCGCGATCATGATGCACGGGATCGCGGCCGGATACTCCGTCATCCCGGCGACGCCGGCTGCCATCCCGCCGCCAAAGGCGACAGCCCGCGCGGCCCACTTCCCGCCAGAGCTCAACCGCTTCTGACAGCGCACCAATCCGACGAACGCGCCCAGCAGGCCGACGGCCACGATTTGATGTCCGAAGAAGGCATTGCTGTAGTGGAAGGCCGACGATCCCAGAATCCAGGCCAGCGACGCCACGTCTACGGCCGGCGGATCGAGGCCGATATCCCGCAACACCATGCGAAGAAGGAGAAACCCTGCCACGCCGATCGGCAGCATCAGCCAAAAACGCATCAGATCGAGCAGTTCGCTCTTGGTCCACGCATCGGCGGCTGACGCCAGCCGTGCTGCCCCGTAGACGACAGCTCCAAGAAGACCGGCGCCGGGAGCCTTGTCGCTTCGGTGCGACCCCTTCACCTTCGCAACATCGAGAATGCCGCCGTAGGTCTCTATGGGTTTGTCGATGGCAACAGTCCCATGATCGACCAGCGCCACGCTCAAATAGATCCGCGAGCGTTCATTCGGCGCACTCGCCCGACGAAACATCCATGAGTAGCCGAGGGTCAAGGCGACAAGCAGACACAGCAGCGCCTCGCGGCCCCACCACCAGCGCCCGGAGGTCGTGCTCGTGTTGTCGGCGGTCTGTCCCATAAACCTCACGATGAATGTTGCGGGATCCGCAGCGCGTCGTACCATACTTTGCCGTCAGATCGAGCCTTTCACGTGTGTTTTAGACCAAACCGCGATGACATCCTCCCTGCGTTCGTTTCTCTCCAATCTGCGCACTTCCAGCCTACGGGCCGTCGCGTTCTGGGGGCTGCTCATTGTAGCCACGGGGTTTTTGATCTGGCCCGTTTGGGTCGGACCGATGCCTCCGATGACCGACATCGGTGGGCATGTAGCCAACGCCGACATCTGGGCGCGCTACGATGAGGTCGAGCTGTATCGAGAGATGTTCGTGCTGCGCACGGGAATCTCGCCGAACACACTTTCGGCCCGGTTCGTAAGCTGGTTGTACCCCCTGGTCGACATCATCACCGGGATCCGGCTGTATATCACGCTGATGATGCTCGCCACGGTGGCCGCGTTCATCGGTGTCACCCACGCATTCGGACGTTCCCGTTGGGCTGTCTTCTTGGCGGTCCCGTTTCTTTGGAACACCGGCATGCACTGGGGCATGGTCAATTTCGTCGCCTTCTTCCCCTTCTTTTTCGCGGCCATCATCTTTGCTCGCCATGCGGGGGAATCCGGCGAATGGAGATGGGGCCTGGCGCTGGGAGTCACGACCGCGGTCAGCTTTTTCGCCCATGGGCTCGGACCGCCGCTGGCGGTCGGTGCCGCTACCTTCGTGCTCGTGTGTTCGCTGACGCGACCTGCGCATCTCATCCACCTGATCACCATGCTGCCGGCCGTCGTCATCTGGTTTTGGTGGAAGGCCGGTGCATCTGGAAAGCACGGGGTCCCTGGCGATAGCCTTTGGGAGATGCTTACCGAACACTCGACGTGGCATCCGCCGCTCAAGAAGATCGAAGTCCTGGTCGAGCATGCCTTCAATGCCACAACGACCAACGTCGAATATTTCATTCTGGCCGGGCTGATTGGGCTGTTCATCCTCGCGATGACCATTTCAAAACCCGCCCCACAACAGGAAGGGTCCCGGGCACGAAGACACACCCTCCTGTGGACCGTCCTTTGCCTCTGGATCGCCGTCTGGGTCTTTCCCTCTTACTACGGCTACACCAACATCGCGACGCGCGTCTGCGCGGCGTTTTTGATGGCCGCCGCACTCCTGCCGAGACTGGATAGAAAAGCCCCATTGACCTACGTCATCGCCGTGGCCAGCGTGTCGATCTGTGTCGGTTTTGGTCTATTTGTGGGGCAAACCTTCGAGCAGTTTCAGCGTCAGAATCTTCGGCCGATCGACCGACTCTCCAGCCACGTTGAACCGCAGTCCCGGGTCGAGTGTTTCGGGCTTCCCGGCTACATGAACTCAAGGATCATCGTCTCTCCCCTTCGAAACAACTGCGTCGGCCTCGTTCAAGTCAGGACGGGGAGCTTCGGCGGCACCTCCTTTGCGCACAATCCATTCAATCCAGTTGGGTTCCGTCGGGGGTACGAATACAAGGGCATCGAGAATCATGGGCTCGACAATATCGGCTATCTTCAGATGTGGGACTACCTGTTGACCGACGGTCCGTATCCCAAGCCCCCGACGGATCTGACCAACCTAGTCGCCACCGAAACGAGCCCGGGAGACGAGGCGCCTGTCTGGAACCTCTACCGAGTCGAGTCCTTCGAAACAGACTGGACGCACAAGGCGACGACCGATGCGAAGAGTGGGGCGCCGTTCACGTGGAGGTGTCCGACGGGTCACGCGCTGGCGGGTTACCGGGGCCGACACACGGGCGGCGGAGCCGTCTCGAGTCTTCGACCGGTCTGCCGACCATTGAAGGCGGCCGACAACGGAAATGGCCCAACCGTTGGCCCAAGGATCGGTAAAGTCGGGTCCGCAGAGAAGACGTTTGCCCACATGTGCCCACAAGGGACCCACACCGTCGGCTTGGAAGTTGCGGCCGACAGCCCCGTCCGAGACCTCGCCATCCGATGTGCGCCGGTCTCCGATTCGGGGTGGTCCGAGGCCGACAGTCAGCTTGTCGGTGAGGTCGACGCTACCAAGTCCAACGCGACGCGAACGGCGTTTAGTTGCCCCCCCGACAGCGTCGTCACGGGCGCGATCGGCCGAAACGGCATGCACGTCGACGCGCTCGGTATCGGCTGCGAATCGATCCGTTCAGTCACCGAAGGACAACAGAACTGATGAGCAGCGCGCTTCGCCACAAAGAGTCATTCTTTTGGATCCTGCTCGCCGTCGCGGCGGGCAGCCTGATCCTTCCGATCTGGATCGGCCCGATCCCGCCGATGCCCGATGTCGGGGCGCATGTCGCCAACGCCGACGTCTGGGCGAAGTTCGATCGAGTCGAGCTGTACAACCGGATGTTCGAGCTTCGCACCGGGCTCATTCCAAATACACTGTCGGCACGGTTCGCGAGTCTCTTGCACCCGATGTTTTCGACCATCGCCGGCATCCGACTCTACATGACCCTGGCGCTTGTCGGGACGGTCGCCGGACTCATCGCGACCGCCCGGACCTTTGGGCGCTCGAAATGGGTGGTCTTTCTGGCCCTTCCGTTTTTGTGGAACACGGCGCTCCACTCGGGGATGGTCAACTTCATGGCCCTCTACCCGTTTTTCTTTGCGTCGCTCGCTTTGGCCGGCATGGCCGCGAGGACCGGGGACTGGGAATGGGGAGTCGCCCTCGGCGCGACGACGGTCGCGAGTTTCTTCGCGCACGGACTTGGCCCGCCGCTGTGCGCATCGGTTGCTGCGCTGGTCATCGTCGTTTCGGTCCGCCGTCCCAGGCATCTGGGTCAACTCGCGAGTCTGGCTCCCGCCTCCTTGCTGTGGTTTTACTGGAAAGCCGGCGCCCAGGGGAGCTACGGAGTCCCGGGGAAAGGCATCCCGGATATGTTGGTCAATCACAGTCGTTACCAACCCCCTCTGGAGAAGGTCCGTCGACTGGTCGACCACGGATTCAATGCAACCACGTCACCCGTCGAAGTCTACATCTTCGCCGGGATCGTGGGCCTGTTCATCCTCTGGATGGGCATCTCGAAGTCGGATGCCGACGACAGGCACACTCTGGTCTGGGTGACCCTCGCCCTCTGGGCTGGATTCTGGGTGCTCCCTTCGTATTACGCCCACACCAACATCGCCACACGCGTCGGAGCGATGTTCTTCCTGACGGCCGCGCTTCTTCCACGTCCCGACGAGGACGACATTCTCAGCGGAGCCGCGGCGGCTCTGTGCGTACTCACGTCGATCGGCTTTGGCATCTACGTGACCGACACGGTCGATGAGTTTCACGACAGGCACCTGAGGCCCGTCGCCGAGCTCTCCGAACACATCGAACCCCAGTCGCGCGTCGATTGTTTTGCCCTCCCCGGCTACAACCAAACGAGCATCCGGGCTATCCCCCTTAGACACAATTGTCCCGGCTTAATTCAAGCCGCAACGTCGAGCTTTGGCGGGAACCATTTTCCCAGATATCCCTTCAACCCCGTCGGATTCCGGGATGGCTACGACTACGAACCGATCGACGAGCACGGGCTCGACGACATCGGGCATCTGCAGATGTGGGACTACTTGGTCACCGACGAGTCGCATCCTCGCCCCGACCGGGAGCTCGCCGAGCTGGTCACGACCGTCGAGGGTCGAGGCGACGAGGCACCGGAATGGCATCTCTACCGGGTCAGGAAATTCGAGCGGCAGTGGTCTGCCCGTGAAGTCGGGAGCGAAACAGGCGGGGCCGCTTACACATGGAGTTGTCCGAAGGGCCACGCCTTGGCCGGCTACCGCGGCCGACGCACGAACAAAGGTGTTGTCTCAAACCTCACACCGGTCTGCCGAGAGGTCCAACCGGGTGTAGTCCCTGGTATTGGCGCGAACTCTAGCCGCCCGCGACCGAATCTGCCCGCGGTGCCCGATCCAACCCGGATTCTTACGCCGGAGCCGCTTTTGCCGAACCCAAAACCGGTGCAACCACCCCGGGTGCAGGGTGCTCGGATGAGCGGACCGATGATCGGGCATCTAGGGGCAGGGGAGAGCGGATTCGAAGCAGTCTGCCCGGAAGGGGAGTTCATGGTCGGTCTGGTGGGAGTTCGCGGCGACCTCGTGCGCGACCTCGCTGTGCGCTGTTCCGGCGTGAAGACGACGGTCGATCGCAAGACGGGGCGCACGCTCTTTACGTGGTTGCCGGCCGAGAGTCACCGTGTCGGCTCCGTAACGGCCGAGGGTGAGAAATTCTCGTGGAGCTGCCCCCACGACAGCGTCGTGACCGGAGCACTGGGACGCAACGGACAGCACATCGACGCGGTGGGGATTGGCTGCCAGCGGGCCGACGAGCTCACGGAGATGCCGTAGGGCAAGTTCAGTCGCAGCCCCCGGACCTCATATAGACGCACGTCTTCCCAAAACACCGTTTTCGGTCGAAACCGGCGTGGTGCTCACGCTCAAAGTCATCGACCACGAATGCATTGAAACGGGGAGCATCCTGAGGAATCGCGTCGGGATGTGGCATGTGCTGAATCTCGACATCGTGATGAAGGTAGCTGTAGCCGCCCGTCGCGATCTGTCTAAACCCTACGCGCGCCACTGCGCAGACATCCCGTCTGCTCAGGTATCGGTAGGCCAGAAGTTTATCTTGAGCCATCGTCCAGTTGGGGGCCTCGTGGACCTGGCCGTCCGGCCCCAGCCTGAAGTTAAGCCCTCCGACGACCGATGCCGTACACCAGCAAGCCAGGAGTACGGACAGCGTCACGAGCCGTGCTCGCCGAAAGCGAATCTTCATTCCAACGTACTTGGCGAGAGCCGCCGCCTCGAGCCCTACGATCATCGAGGAGAGGGCAACGACCGGATAGGCAAACCGATACTCCTTGTGCGGGATCGCACAGTGTGCGGCCAGAATGGCCAACGCCGGGCCCGCCAGCATCGGATAGCGGACAATCCCCGTCAGCAGTGCGACCCCCATCGCCACCGACCCAGCCGGTGAGACATCCCACGCCCACGCGAAATACTGCCACCACGGGAAGGTACCCCACTGGCTGGCTTTTCCCTCAATGACGTTTGTGTGGAGGTTCACGATGAGCGAATGGAATGGAACCCCGTACGCGACTACATCGACCAATCCAGCGATGCCAGCTCCGGCCACAACGCCCGTCGCAAGCGCTGAAATGGAGACGTGGGGACGCCGAGCGTACATCGGTATCCATGCGGCCAGAACAATTGGAACGGGCGCAAGATGGGGGCGTGTGATGACGCAGATTCCAAGGACGAGCCCGCCACAGAAAGCGCGGAGCCAGCGCCCATCATCAAATCGCACCAGGAAAATCGCCGCCGCGACAAGGTGGATCGTGAAGGTTTCAAAGAGGCTCTTCGGCCCGAAATAGATGTTCTCGAACCAGAGGAGGGGAAAGAGCATCGCCACGACCGGCAACCAACCGCCGCCCCACTTCCGGCGAGCCCAAAGATAGGTCACCGCCGGGGGAATGAGCGATATGAACGACAGAAAAAGGGTCGTCGCGGCGAGGTAGCCCGTAGACCCGTCGCCGAAGAACTGCCCAACCCACATCACACCGGCAAGCATTCCGGGGAAGACCCATGAACGCAGGCCCTCGGAGTACTCCCACATCTGACTTCCGTACCCGAAGGCCAGCCGATGGGCGGGCTCGAGGGTCTGATAGATCTCGTCGGGCCAATACATACTCGGGGAAAAGTGCTCGATGCCCGCTCGGACCAGCAGGCCCCCGACCAAAAGGAGCGATCCCACCACCCACAGTCGATTCGTTTCGGACGAGTTCATAGAACCAAATCTTTCAAAAGACCGAGTAAATCGGGGATGAATCGACAGACGGGCATCTAAACCCATCGTCGATCGGCATGCAAATCAGAAGAGATATGCGCCGCCGACAAAGGCGGTCTGGCGGCGGTAGTCGCCGGTGGCGCCGAACTCCTCGATGAAGAGTCGGTAGCGGGCTTCGACCTCCCAGTGATCGCCGATGGCGCGGGCCAGTGACAGGGTCAGGGCGTTGCGGTTTTCTTCGTCGACCCGGAAGTCGGCGCCCACGAAGATGGGATCTTCGTACTGGGTCCACTGCAGGCGAAGGCGGCCCGACAGGTAGAGTCGCCAGGGCAGCGGCGCGGTGACGTCGACCTCCGCGCCGTGGCGGACCAGGCCCTGGCCGTAGGAGTTCGAGCGATTCATCAGCAGCACGTAGGCGGCCTCCAGGATCAGGGGCCCGCGGTAGGTGCCGCCCAGGCGCAGGACGTGGAGCCAGTCGCGGCGTTCGCGGCCGGTGGTGTCGCGTTCGACCACGTCGGCCGAGGGATCCAGGACGAAGCGGACCGAATCGAAGATGCGCCGGGAGAGGTCATAGGAGCCGCGCACGCGAACGGGATCGGCGACCTGGACGCCCACGGACGCTGTCAGGTGCGGGCCGTGACTGCTCGACGAAGGGTTGGGTCGGAAGGCGAAGTAGCGCCAGCCGGCGCCGAGGCTGGTCGAGACATCGCCGAAGTCGGCGCTGACGGCGGTGCGCAGGCCGCCGCGGCTGTAGTCCTGGCGCGAGGTCCGCTCCAGCCGGTCTTTAAAGTGCGTCTGCACGCGTACCCCGAAGGTTTCGCCGAGACGCTGGCGCCAACGGGCGTCCAGCGAGGTCAACAGCGCGTCGGCCGATCCCGCGGCCGGGTACCACTTGCCGCCCTGCTGGAGTCGGAGCTCGAGGGCGGAGTCCTGATACGGTTCGAATTCGCCATCCAGGGTCAGAAAGTAGCGGCCCAGCCCGGCGATCCGATCGCTTTCGGTCAAACCCCGGAAGGCATTGGTGTCGTACTCGACGCCGGCACGAAGGGTGCCGCCCAGATTTGGCCGCTTCCCGTCCTTTTGGTCGCCGTCGTCCGAGCCCTCGCGGTCGGGATCGGCGGGGCCGGCGCCGATCCGATCGTCGTCGATGCCGGGGTCAGCGGCGGACTGTGCCATCGCCGGCGAGGGCGGCCCCGCCAGCAGACCCAGAAAAAGCACGATGTATGCGGACCTCGGTGGCACTGAATAGACTCCACTCGTGGTTGCCTGCGAAGCTACACTTTGCCATTGTCCGACCTCGCTGTTTCTTTGCAATCTTGCTGTCGACGCCCTCCATGAGAGATATTCGCACCATCATCGCCACGCTGCTCGTTCTGGCGACGCTGCCGGGCTGCCCCAAAAACATCCCGCCGCCGGAGGGGATGATCGAGGAGCCGTCGAAGCTGCGGTCGGCCGTGGACGCCCGGCTCGGCAGCTTCGAGTCGGCGCGCTTCAAGGAAGTGGTGCTCGACTACTTCGGCAAGCGCGAGCGGATGAAGGTGCGCCAGCTCATTCTGGTGGAGGCGCCCGACAAGGTGCGCGTGCAGACGCGGCTGCCCGGCAGCAACGAGATCGTGAGTCTGCTGGTCACCGACGGCGACACCTTTGCGATGCACCGACGAGACACGAACGAGTATCTGACAGGCGAGCCGACGCCCGACAACATCAACCGAATTTTGCCGGTCGATCTGTCGGCCCGCGACGTGGTGCGCGTGATGTTCGGCGGGGCGCCCTGGGACCGATTCGACGCCGAGCCGGGAGACCCGCAGATCAGTTGGGACCGCCGGACGGGGCGATACGTCTACAGCGTGGCCACCGCCGAGGGCGGCGAACTCGCGATGCAGGTGCGCCCCAGCGACTACGCCGTGGCGTCGGTGACGGAATACGGACCCGAGGGGGACGAGGTCTACAGCTACGAGACCGACAACTGGCGCCGATACGGCGACCGTCTGCTGCCGACGTGGCGGCGATTCGTGTGGCCGGCGCGCGATCTTGACTTTTCGGTTGACGTCGGGAAGACTGAAGTCGACATCAGTCTGCCGAATCACCTGTTTCGGCTCGAACCCCCGCCGGGTAGCACTATCATGCGCCTCAAAGAGGGTTCGTCGCCCTGACCGGGCCCCTCGCCCGGGCGAAGCGACGCCACCGACAGAACGCCTCTTTCCATGATCGACGACTCCGAACTTGCCGATGCCCTCCGCAACCACGATCTGCTCGATCGTGGCGGACTTCGCCGGGCGATGGCGCTGAGCCAGACTCAGAATCGTACGCTCTACGCCACACTGATCGCCAACGAGATCGTCGACGAAGCCCGGCTCGTCGAGATCGTCTCGGAGATGATGAACGTCGAGAGCGTGGACCTGACGTCGGTCGCCCCCCAAAAGGAAGCCCTGGAGAGGGTCCCGCGCTCGCTGGCGGTGCGCAACCGTGTGCTGCCGCTGGCGCTCGAGCAGGATCGAGGCATCGAGCGACTCGTACTCGCGATGAGCGACCCCCTCGACATGGTGGCGATGGATGAGATCGCCGACCACACGGGGATCGACATCCGTCCGCTGCTGGCCGGCCCCGGCATCCTGACGAAGACCCTGGAGCGGGTGTATCCCGAACCGAACGACGAGTCCGACATCGAGCTCGATGCGATGATCGCCAGCTTTGTGGCCGAGCCATCCGAGATGTCGGAGATCTCCGAGGTCGATTCTCCAGACGTCACCGTCGAGGGCGATCCCGAACTGATTCAGGAGGCGGCCAACTCCTCGTTTTTGGCCGATGAATCGTCGGCGACGACGGCGCTGGGTCGGATCGCCGTCGAGAAGATCCCGGCGCCCGGCACCAACCTGGAAGACACATCGACCGGCCCACAGGACGAACAACACACGGAATTCAGCGGCAAACCCTCGCAGTCGTCAAAGTCGAAGTCGACGCCGAATCCTCAGACCGGCGACGAGCTAGACGCCCTGCTAGACCGGATCCGTCGCGACCGTGACCGGCCCAACCAGAAACGCGACGAGCCCGAGGAAGCCGAAGAAGCCGAAGAAGCTGAAGACGACGAGCCGTCCGAGGGCGACGAGGTCTCGACCGATCTCGCCCGACGCATCCTGGACGCCGAAGAGGAGTCCCCGCCGGAGGTCCGCAAACGCCTTGCGGAGGCCTCGCGCCGGGAGATACTGGAGAGCGCAGTAGTCGCGCTGGTGAAGGCGGATGTCGTATCGGCGCGGGATCTGGTCGCCGCCCTCGACGACTGACTGGGTTCAATCCGAATCGTCGCGCTCTTTCTGAAGGTCGACCAATTTGGACGTCGTCTCCCGAAGCCGGTCGGCGGCGCGCGTCAACAGGTTTCGAAGTAGAGTGTTTCCGAGTTCCGGATCCTGAACCTCGGTCATCTCTCGGAAGTCCCCGCCCGTCATCTCGAGAACCAATACCTCTTCGGTGGGGATCACATCGGCCGACCGCAACGCCCCGCCAAAGAGTGCAAGCTCGCCAAAATGTTCGCCAGGTCCGAGCGATCCGATGTCACTGCCCTCCGAGATCAGGTCGACCCGCCCCTCGACGATCATGTAGAGCGAATCAGGGGCCTCGCCCTCCTGGACGATCGTGTCACCCGGCCCGAATTCCCGCCGGTAGATGATCGGCAGCACGCGCAACAGCTCCTGCGGTTGCAGGCCGCTAAAGAGCTCGATCTCTTCGAGAAACTCCAGTTTGCGCAGCGTATCGAGCCGATCGTCGGAGCGATCCACGTCGGCGAACCCGGCGCTCGCTTCGACCACGACTGCGGTCACGTTGTCGGTGCTGCCCTCTTCGGCCGCCGCCTCGGTCAACGCCCGCGGCCTGTCGGGGCCATCGTGGGCGGCCAGGATTTCGCGCATTCGCTGTTCGCCGAGCGCATCGCTGACCCCGTCGCTACACAGGATGAACTGGTCGCCCGGCTGCACGTCCACAAAGATCGTATCCACGTCGACCCGCGGCTGATTGCCCACGCTGCGCGTCAGCATGTGGCGAAACCGATCGAGGCCTTCCTCGGAGTCGCTGCCGTGGGCGCGGCGCTGCGCCTTGAGTTTTTCGGCAAAGGTATGGTCGTCGGTCAGCCGCGTCGTCTGTCCGTCACGGATCAGGTACACCCGGCTGTCACCCACGTGGGCGATGTAGGCGGCGTTGCCCGAGACCGCCAGCACGTCGGCGGTCGTCGACATCCTGCCGCGGCCGATCCGAAAGACTTCGCCGTTGGCTTTCTCGATCTGGCTGTGCAGCGTGTTCAGGACGCGCTCTCGATGGCGCCCGTCCTCTCCTGAACCGCCGGCCCGGGCCAGCTCCCCGATGGTCTCGGCCTCGGAGCGGACCATCTGCACCAGCACCTTGCTGGCGACATCGCCCCCTTCGTTTCCCCCTACCCCGTCGGCGACGGCAAAGACCCCATGTTCCGGGTCGACCAACCAACTGTCCTGGTTTTGCTGGCGGACGTTTCCGGTCTCGGAGTGCGCCCAGCCACGAATCGTCATTCCGGTCGACATCGGATGTCCCTTGTTCCCGATTTATCTGTCTGTGGAATCTCGGTGACTCTCTGTCTGTTGTTTTAGTCGGATGAGGCGCTCTTCCATCTTGACTCGCGAGCCCTCACGTTTTTACGTTCCCGGCTGCATCGTTGGATGCCCGGTATCAACTCAATCGCATCGGAGTACCGACTATGATTTCCCTGTCCGAAGACGCGGCAAGCCACGCGGTCGAAATGATGAACGAGCACGGCATCTCGCCCGACAGCGACTACGGACTGCGCATCGGCGTCGAATCCGGCGGCTGTTCCGGGCTGGAGTATGTTCTCGACATCGTGGATGGTCCCGACGAAAACGACCGGACCTTCCAGATCCACGGGGTCAGCGTCTACTGCGACCCCAAGAGCTATCTGTATCTGAACGGCACCGAGATCGACTACGAAAAAACGATGACCGGCGGCGGGTTCAAATTCAACAACCCGAACGCCAAACGCTCGTGCGGTTGCGGAACGAGTTTCACGACCTAACCCGACGAATACACGACAGAATTAAACCGCCTCCGGCGCCATGCCGGAGGCGGTTTTGTATTTCTTGTTCCGGCCGTCACAGCCCCAGCGCCGCCAGCGACAATACGCCGGCAACCACGAGGACGATCACCGCGGCGGTCAGAAACACGCCGACCACGATGTTCACGATGCTCAACCAGAAGCCGATCTTGGCGATGGTCCGTCCCGAGGCGGGGCTCTCACCGCGCTCGATGCGATTCATCTCGATCCATCCGAGGACCGCGCCGACGACGGCCCCGAGCATCGGCAGCGCAAACCACGAGGCGATGCCCAATATCAGGCTGGCCACTGCCATGCCCGAGGGCGAAGCGTCGGTATCTTGGGGGTCGGGGTGCATAACTCCCTCGCACTGTTGGGATAAATCCGCACCTAAAAAGGTAGTGCCTCTGTACCCGCCGGTCAATCCAGGGATCGCGGATCGGTATCGAGCCAGCTCGTCACGGTCGAAAAGTCGTCCGCGGCGACCAACGCGGGACGGTCGACGTGGTCGGCCTCCCAGGTCGGTCGTGTTTCGTCCTCGGAGGGGCCGAACGACCGGTCGCCGTGGACGATCCAGATGGTGTCGCTTTTGCGCTGGCTCGGCGGGGCGAGCTTCACGGCGAGTCGTCCGTCGTAGCTGCCGACCTCGACGATCTCGTCGCCATTGATCAGGACGCGGCGAAGTTTCTCGTCGCCGCGCTTCAGAATGAGGCGGCGACCGTCGTATTCGAGCTCGCCAGCTCGGGTTTCGATGCGAAGTTGCGGGCCACGCAGCGCCTTCAGACGGCTCTGCAGACTCCGTTTTTGCGACTCCCGAAGCGGGATGACCAGCGCCGAGGCGGCGAAGAGACCGCCAATCAGCACCCATCCCACCGACCCACCAAAAATCATGGCGGTCGCGCCGACCACAAAGGCGACGGCGCGGATCTGGGTGGCGGTCTGACGGCCGGTCTTGGTCGAACGATACGAGGGAAGGAGCGCGACGAACGTCTGTACGGGCCCCAGAAGCTTGGTCCAGAGGGGCACGTACTCGACCGTCTCCTCGAGCCGTGCGGGGACCGAGCCGGGGTCCGCCCCCGACTCGGTCTCATCCTGTGGCTTCGCTTCTCCCATCAGTGACCGGCGGAGTCCGCCTCGGGGGCGTCGGCCGGGATGTACTGGGTATCGAAGACCTTCGAGAGGATGTAGGCGACTCCGGCGGAGCCGAAGCTCATCAAGGCACCCAGCTTGAGCATCGGCATGTACTTGCCGCCCGCGAACTCGGTCAGGCCGTATGTCGATCCAGCGACGGCGACCATGAAGAGGGCGACGGTGAATCCGATCCCGGCGATAGCGCCCAGGGCCGGCAGCTCGCGCATCTTCATGCCTTCGGGCAACGACAGGCCCAGTTTCTCGGCGACGATGCAAAACAGCGGGATCCCGACGGTCTTACCGACCACAAGCGACAGGAAGATGATCCACGTCGCAGATCCGGTCAGCGCCTCGCCGGTCAACACCACGCCGGCGTTGGCAAACCCGAACATAAATAGCCCGACGTCGACGACCGGCGCGAAGATCTCCTCGAAGTCGTGCATCGTGTCGTGGGCGTCGTCATCCTCGACGAACAGCCCGGCGTCGCGCTCGGCGTGGGGCATGAACGGAATGATGGGCACAAGCGCCAGCGAGGCGTGCACGCCGGCGTTAAAGAGTCCCAACCAGGCCAGCGGGCCTCCGACCAGGAGGTACGGCCAGAAGTTCTTGACACCGACGCGGCGCATGATTTCGCACAAGACCATGCCGACCAGCACCAACAGCAGCCACATGGGCGCCGGATTCGCCGTGTAATAGGTCGCGATGATCGCCATGCCGATCATGTCGTCGACGATCGCCAGGACCAGAAGGAAGGTCACGGCGGGGTGGCCGCGGCCGAAGATCAGGCCGGCGAACAACCATGCATATGCGATGTCGGTCGCCGCCGGGACGGCCCACGCCCCTTCGATGACCTCACCGGGCAACCCCAGCGCGAAGCTCAGTGCAAAGAACGTCCCGATGGGGACGACGACGCCGCCCAGGGTTCCGACCATCGGCATCGACGCCTTCTGCAGGCTCGACAGCGCGCCGCCGGGCAGAAAACTCTCGGAGACCTCTTTCCCGGCGATCCCGAAAAAGAGAACCATGAAGATGTCGTTCGCAAAGAAGTGGAAGTTCATCTTCAGGGCGTGCCCGTGGTATTCGAGCCACGGCACGGTAAACCACGTCCCCTCGATCAGGTGGTGATACCCTTCGTAGTCGATGTTGGCCCACAGAAGCGACAGGGCCGTACCGAACAGCAGGAACGCCGAAAATTCGCGTAGGGTTCGAAAGCTCTTTTTCAGAATCGACATGCGCGGATCCGTGCAGAATCAGCCAAACTATCTCGTCTTTCAGTCTTCGCGCGCCTCGGGGACGCTCTTGTACAGGGCTCGAAGCGGGTCCGGCTCGTCGCCGTAGATGTACCCGGGACCGAGCCCGATGGACTTTTCGCCAAATCCGCCGACCAGCGACTCCGACGGGGATGCATCGTCATCGCGCCAACTGGCGCGCTCCTGGGCCTGGGCCTGCTCCCACTGGGCCTGCAGGACCATCAGGTCCTCGAGCTGGTCGGGGAGTCGGTCCTCGAAGGCATACAGGATGTGGCCGGCCACCTCGGCGTCGTGGGTCGCACGGTGAGCCTCCTCGAGCGGAATGTCGAGCAGGTCGGCGACGGTGCCGAGGTTTTTCTTTCGCTGATCTTTGAAGAACTGACGAGCCAGGACGAGCGGGTCGATGGTGGGCGCTTCGTCGGGCCACGGATAGTCGAACCGCTCCAGCTCGCTTTTGATGAACTTTTTGTCGAACTCGAGGTTGTAGGCGACGATTCCGACGCCCTGCAACTGTTCGTGGACCTCGTCGGCGATCTCCTCGAAGGTCGGTTTGCCCTCCAGGTCCTCCTCGGTGATGCCGGTGATCTCGGTGACCCGTTCGGGGACGTCTCGCTCGGGGTCGACCAGTTGGCCGTAGACGTCGACCTTCTCGCCCTGCTCAAAACGGACGATCCCGACTTCGATGATCCGGTCGTCGGGCGGCTCGAAGCCCGTCGTCTCGACATCGACGACGGCCATCGGCAGGTCCATCCATTTGTCGGGCCAGTCGCTCATCGAGCCGTCACATTGAGGGTCAAAAATGTCAGGAATCAACCTCGTTCGTCCGCCCGACGGTTTAGCATACGGCCCGCGCGGTGGAAAGACGATGGGCCACGTTCCGGTCGGCTACTCGACGGCTTCGACGTGGTGGTGCCACCAGGCTTTCACGTCGGTGGCCTTCCAGTAGACCGGCGCATCGGGCAGCGACTGCAGAAAGTAGCTGCCGTAGCTCTTCTGGGCGATACGCGAGTCGAGGATCGCCACGATCCCCTGGTCGGACCGCGAGCGGATCAGCCGGCCGAAGCCCTGCTTGAGAGACAGCGCCGCCGACGGCAGCGACAGGCTGGCAAAGCTGTTGCCGCCTCGGCCTTCGATAAGCTCCATCCGAGCCCGAGTCAGCGGGTCCGACGGGTTGGCAAAGGGCAACTTGTCGATGATCACCATCGACAGCGACTCGCCCTCGACGTCGACGCCCTCCCAGAACGACTGGGTGGCAAACAAGACCGAATGGGTGTCGGCGCGAAACTCCTCCAGTAGTTCGCGTTTGGGTTTGTCGCCCTGTTTGTAGGTCGGAAAGGGCAACTCGCCACCCAGCTTGTCCCAGACGGCATTCAGGTTGGCGTAGCTGGTAAACAGCACGAAGGCCCGCCCGTCGGTGACGTCGAGCAGGTACTCCGAGACCATGGCCACGTTGTCGGTGAAATCGTCGTCGGACGGCGGCGGCATCTTGCGCGGCACGTAGATGGCCGCCTGGTCGCGGTAGTCGAAGACCGACGGCAGGATCATCTCGTCGACGTCGGACATCCCCGCCCCGGAGCCCTCCTCGGCGAACTCGGCAAAGCCGAGCCGGCGTTTGAAGAAATCGAGGTTGCCCCCGGTGGCCAGGGTGGCCGAGGTGAAGACCATCGAATCGTGGGTCTCCAGAAGCTTGTGGCGAAAGAGGTTCGCCAGATCGATGGGCGCGGCGTGCATGAAGGTGCCGCGGCCTCGGATGTCCACGAAGTAGGCGTAGCGGTCGTCGTCGCGGCCGGTGACCAACTGTAGGTTCGACTTCAATTCGGCAGTGCGGCCTTGCAGCCGTTCGCCGCGCTCGCCGAGTTCGGCGCTGCCACCCAGCGCCGCCGCCAGATCCCGCAGGGCTTCGACGAACTCGTCGGTCGCCGTGTCGATGTCGTCGGAGTCGCCGCTATCGAGGGCGCGTTCCATGTTCCAGCGGCCATCGCCCAGCCCGAAGGAGACGAGCGAGAAGAACTCCGACAGCGTGTCGTCCACACGGTCCATCGCCTCCTCGATGGCCGAATCGACGACGTCCTCCTCGGTCAGCGCCAGGCGGATGTCGCCCAGCAGGTCGGTGACCCGGTAGTTCGAGACGTGGACGCCAAAAAACGACGTCGCCACGCTCTCCAGGTGGTGGGCCTCGTCGAAGATGACGGCATCGTACTCGGGCAAAATTTCGCCGACGCCGCGGTCCTTGAGCGACAGGTCGGCAAAGAAGAGGTGGTGGTTGACCACGATGATGTCGGCGTGGTGGGCCTCCTCGCGCACCTGGGTGACGTAGCACTCCTCGTAGTGCGGACACTCGGTGTGCAGGCAACTGTCGGAGCCGACCGACAGCTCGTGCCACAGGGCCGAATCATCGGGCAGCCCGTCGATTTCGGCGCGATCGCCGGTCTCGGTCTGGCGCGCCCAGCGTTTGATGCGCTCGAAATCTTCTTCGTCGCCGTGACTCAGCGACTTGGGCCCGTTGACGAACTCGTCGAAGCGCATCTTGCACAGGTAGTTCGACCGCCCCTTGAGCAGCGTCGCCTCGAAGTCCTCGGGCCAGTGGCGCTCCAGAAAGGGAAGGTCCTTGTTGAAGAGCTGGTCCTGCAACGCCTTCGTGCCCGTCGAGATCACGACGCGCTGGCCGGATCGGAGCGCCGGGATCAGATACGCCAGTGTCTTGCCCGTACCCGTGGCGGCCTCGCAGATCAGCGGGCGGCGTTTGTCCAACGCATCCTCGACGGCCTGTGCCATCTCGACCTGCTTGGGCCGATGCTCATAGTTCGGGTGAGCGTCGGCCAACAGGCCATCGGGTCCCAGAATGTCAGAGATATCCTTCATGCCGGCGCCCTTCATAACGGTTGTCTCGCGCAGGCGCCAGACCCCTTCAATCGCCCTTCTTCTTTTTGTTCTGTTCCCGCAGCCGCCCCTGGAGTTTCGTGCGAAGGTAGCCCTCCAGGTAGGGCGTGTTGTCCAGGATCGGGCACCCCACGGTTTCGACCCAAATCCCCTCGCCGCCGGGCAACGCCTTCGGCAGCGACTCTCGGGGCCACATCACCTGTTTGGTGCCAGCCACCCAGACCTGCTGGTCCTCGCCGATGCGCGCGACGATCTCCAGCCGCGGCATCTCGCGCTTGGAGCTGTCGTAGAACTCCGAGATGTCGGCCGCCGCCAGGCATCCGCCGCCCAGCTTCAACACGGCGTGGGACCCGTCGACGGTGATATTGAATGTTCGCGTCTGCTCGTCGGCCGACGTCACGATAGCCTCGGAGGTGCCGCCCACGAGTTCGATGTGGCGAAATCCGCGCGGCTCCAGGGTGTGGCTCTTGCGGCCCTCGACGGTGACGGTGTAGTTAGAGTCCCCAAGATTCACCGCGTAGAGGGTCCCGCCGTCGTAGGCAAATTGTCGCCAGCCGAACCAGCCCGTTCCGGCAAATTTGCCGACGGCGCCGATGCCGACCAAAACCAGCACCACCAGTAGACCGATCACGATCCAGCGCAGCACCCGGCCCGACTTATCTACGTCGATGTCTTGTTCGTCCATCCTCTGCCTCTCGCGAGTCACGGCGACGAAACAAACTAGTTCAATAGATGTCCCTGAACCAAGGGCCTCTTTGGTTGATCGAAGACATACGTTTTTAAGCCTACCGCGCGGTAGATTATCTGGAGCTTTACTTCTATGATCGCAGTGACGATTCATCTGCCCTTCTGGACGCCGTGATGTCCCCTTCCGAACCGACACAACCCTCGCGCTTCGACAACCCCGTATCACTCGGCCCCTTCCAACTCGAGCGCCCCCTGGGTCACGGGGCCTCGGGCGTCGTCTGGCGCGCCCGGCACATGGACGAGGGCATCCCCGTGGCGGTCAAAATCCTGACTCGCCACTACGTCTCCCAGCGCCACTTTGTTGAAGAAGTACAGTCGGTCGCCACGCTGAGCCATCCCGGCATCGTGACCATCCTCGACTACGGTCGAACCAAGCCGGACGTCTCGAAAAAGAGCAACGGCGTACTTCCCGGCGACCGGCCCTACCTGGTCATGGAGCACGCCGACCGCGGCACCTTCACCGAATTGGGGCCCGACATGGACTGGGGGCTCTTGAAGGACCTGCTGCTCGCCGTACTCGACTCACTGTCGCACGCCCATGCGCACGAGGTCATCCATCGCGACCTCAAGCCGAACAACATCCTTTTGACCAGCTCGGCTGATAGCAGCCTTCAGATAAAACTCTCGGACTTCGGCCTCGCCTTTCGACGCGACGCCTATCTGGATCCGATGGAGGATCGAACCGAAGAGGCCGACTCGGGAGGCACCGCCGGCACCCCCCACTACATGTCGCCGGAGCAGTTACGGGCGCGCTGGCGCTACCTGGGCCCTTGGACTGACATCTACGGACTCGGGTGCATGGCATGGCAGCTCTCGACGGGAGACTACCCCTTCGATGGGCCGTCGATGATGGCGATCGCGCGCGGTCACCTGATGGACGGATTGCCCGACTTCGAGCCAAACTTCCCGGTCCCGGAGCGGTTCACCAATTGGCTGAGCCGCACGCTGCAAAAGCGCCCGGAGAAGCGCTTTCGCACCGCCGCCGATGCCGCCTCGGCGCTCTTGAGCCTGGGCAATCCCCAGCCCGTCGACGGCTCCAGCGAGGGCCTCGGCGAACCGAGCCAACACTCCATCGACAGCGGCCGCATTCGGTTCCGGTCGATGAAGACGCTGCATCTGGACGACCTGGACGACACACCGACCGAACTCCCCGATGAGCTCCCCGAATCGGTCCCGGACGTCGGCTCCGGCAGCATGCCGGCCCCGATCCGGACCTCGCCGCCTTCTGTACCCGACGACTGGCGGCTTCCGGGCTCGTACCAGCCGCCACTCGCGTTGGTCGCAGCGGGGCTGGAGCTCTTCAGCCTCCGCCGCTTGGCGATGGCCGGCCGCGTCGAAGAACGCGACCGCCTCTGGCAGGGTCTCAAATCCGCGGCCACGGATGGCACGCCCAAACTCACTTTCATCCACGGCTCGGCCGGCGTCGGCAAGAGCAGGCTGGCCGACTGGATCACCCGACGTGCCCACGAGGTGGGCGCTGCCACGGTGCTTCGCGCCTACCACGAACCCGCCGGCGCGCCCCTGGACGGCCTGCGCTCGATGTTGGTCAAGTTCTTCGGCGTCACGGGCATGCAGGGCGAGGATCTGAGAGCCCGCGTCCGAGCCATCGTCGAGCGTTTCATCGTCGCCGACGAGGACGACGACGACGTCGAGGCCATCGCCGAACCCCTTGGAGTCTTCCTGGACCCGACGGTCAGCGGCGAGCTCGGTGGCCGCCAGCCGATCTTTCGGGCGATCGACACGATGCTGGAGCACCTCACCCGGGAACGCCCCGTGGTCCTCCACTTAGACGACCTTCAATGGGGCGGCGAGACCGTCGAGTGGGCCTCCTCGATCGTCGACAACGACGATCTGCCCGTCTTCATTGCAGCGACCTACCGCGACGAGGACCTCTCGGACCGTCCGAACGAAGCCCGCCTCATCGACGCGCTGCAGGACCACCCGGCCTGCACGGACCTGCCGCTTTCCGACTTGAAGCCCGGTGAACTGACCGAGCTTCTGGAACACAGCCTACGGCTCTCCCCGGCACTGACCCACGAGGTCGTCGACCGGACCGACGGCAACCCCCTGATGGCCGTGCAGATGGTCGACGACTGGATCGCCCGGGGCATCCTGGAGTCGAGCGACGACGGATTCGTCCTGGCCGAGGGCCACGATCTGGAGATCCCCGAAGACATGCTCCAGACCTGGCAGCGGCGTCTGGAGCGCGTCCTCCAGGGGTTCGAAGATGAGATCTGGGACGCCGTCTCCGCCGGCTCCATCCTGGGCCGCGCCCCGCGCGAAGAAGACTGGCGCGCCGTCTGCGAGCGCCTCGATCTACCCTTTCCCGAAGATGCCATCGACGCCCTCTCCCGGGCGAACCTCGTCCGCGACACCGGAGAGGGCTGGGAGTTCGCCCACAACATGCTCCGCCAGGCCTTTGAGAGGCGCGTCCGCGACGCCGAAGAATGGGCCCGAGTCAACCGCGCCTGCGCCGAAGTCTTCACGAAGGAACACGACCTCGACCACCCGCGAAATCAGTACCGAGCCGCCCACTTCTGGCTGGCCGCCGGCGAGGACGAAGAAGCCCTGCCGCTGCTCTTGGACGTGGTCAACTACCACGGCAAGATGGGCCAGTTCGATGCGGCGAGCTACCTTATGGAGCGCATCGAAGAGGTGCTAGAGCGATTGGACCTCGACGAAGACGATTCACGGGTGCTGGAGTATCATCTGAGGGCCGGGAGATTTGCGCTAACACGGCATGATCTTGACCGCGCTCAACATCATTTCAAAACAATCGTTGAATCGCCGACAGCGGGTCCGAATCGCGTTACGGCCCAGGCCCTCAGGGGCCTAGCGCGGGCCTCTACGCTCGCCGAAGACTACGTGAAAGCTAAGAGATTCTTGGATAGAGCGCTGGAGGATCACGCATCCATACTCGACAGTGCTGAGAAAGGCTCCTTGCGACGGATGTCTGCGTCAGTCGCATTCAACTTGGGTCAGCACGAAGAGGGGATTAACTTAGCAAGAGACGCCGTAGCCCTCCACACCAAACACCCCATGGAACATGCAAAGAGCCTTGTCTCGTTGGCCGATCTCTTGCGCAAGAAAGTCAGTTATGACGCCGCGAACCAGGCTTTGGACAAAGCCTATAGGATATTCGACGATCTCGGCTCTGACTATGGGAAGGGTAGGGTCGTCAGCCAGAAGGGCGAAGTGAGCCTAGCCCGCAACAATGTCAAAGACGCTTTCGAAAAATTTGAGCAGGCGGCCCGTCTGTTGTCTGGATCGCCCGAAGATATGGGATTGATGAGGCTGTCACAGGCGCAGGCTGCGCTGAAGCTAGACAATCTAGAGACTGCCGAAGAATTGCTGACTCAAACGATGCAGATGACTAATGACCGGACCCAAGGCCGTCTTAAAAGCTTGGAAAGGGCGTTGAAACTCCACCTCGAATTGCACAGATCCAATGAGGACGCATCCAAAGAGATAATTCTAGAACTGGAGGATTTTGCCTCGAACCGAAAATCGTTCAATGAGCAGCTTGGAGAGCTGCTGTACGAAGCCCTTGACATCGCGACGGATCAAAGGCTGGGTCCCGAACTTGTGCGCAGACTAGTAGAATTGGTTGCTCCGATGTACGAAGCCTCCGGGAGAATCTCGAAAGCCGAACAAATTCGAAGCCATCTCCCAGAGGCATGACCGGATTCTCGTGGAGCTTATCGAGGATTACGGCCTGTGCGCATCATTGTCCCCATGACCGTGCCAACTATCGGTTATGGTCCAATCTGAGGAATCATCGGTTTTCTCGAACTCGACGGCACCGACGTCGTCCAGTTCTTTGAACTGCTGAACAATATCTTCAACTTCAGCTCGGTCGCCTTCGACATCGAGCCAACTCCATCCCCCATTCGCAACGAACACCCCTCGGATTTCTCCGCCATCGAGGATCGAATAGACATCATCCACGAACTGCTCCTGCTCGGAGCCGCTCAACTGCGAAGCATTCTCGGATCGAATCAGGTATCGTCGTTTCGGCATATTCAGTCTCCAGAATCAGAGTACACGAAAGAGCGCATAGATACTGCCGCGCCGAGTTGTCGACTTCTTCCCGCATCTTATCGTATTCGGAGCCACATTCAAACCGCTTCCTATGGAAGCTGGCACTAAATTGATCGAATAAGCATGAGTCAACCAACATTGACACGGTTGTCATGAGCCAAGCACGAGCAGAACTGAAGATCACGGGACACGTTCAGGGTGTCACCTATCGGGCGTCGACCCGGCGGCAGGCCCAGGAGCGCGGGCTTTACGGCTGGGTCGAAAACCAGCCCGACGGCAGCGTCGAGGCGGTTGTCGAGGGTTCCAAAGACGCGATCGAGGGGCTGGTCGAGTGGGCCCACACCGGACCGAAGCGCGCCCGGGTCGAGTCGGTCGAAGTCGACTGGACCGAGCCGACCGGGGAGTTCTCTAGATTCAAGGTTCACCGGTAAGGAAGACGATTGGCTGACGCCCTACCCATCGACAAGCAGCGCGGGGAGTTCGAGGAGAGCCTCCGAGCCGACCGGCCGACCATCGTGGTGGCGCCGACGGGGTCGGGAAAGTCCACGCGACTTCCCCTGTGGATGGCCGAATCACTCGATGGGCCGATCCTGGTCGTCGAGCCCCGACGTGTCGCCTGTCGGTCCCTCGCCCAGTACCTGGCGAAGGGCCGCGGAGAGGAGGCCGGCCAGTCGATCGGGTACCGGGTGCGGTTTGACGATCGTACGTCGGATGAGACCGAGGTCATCTTCGCCACCACCGGCGTGGCATTGCGGATGCTCGGCGGTGCCGATGGGGGAGACGACTGGCCGTTTGCCGGCGTCCTGGTCGACGAATTTCACGAGCGCGGGTGGGAGGTCGACCTCATCGTCGCCACCCTGCGCGCTCATCAGGACGACCCCGCCTTCGGCCCCTTCGTCCTCACCTCGGCGACCATCGAGGCGGAACGGCTCGCCGAGGAGCTGAACGCCGACCTGGTGCGCTCCGAGGGGCGCACCTATCCCGTAGACATCTCCTACGCCGGGGAGCCGAAGGCACCGACCTCGCGCGGCCTGGAGGGCCGGGTCAAAGACGCCGTCCAAGAGGTCTGCGAGAGCCCCGACGACGACGGCGGCGACATCCTGGTGTTTCTGCCCGGCAAAGGCGAGATCTCGGACTGCAAGGGCGCCCTCGGCGGGGTGGCAAACACCCACAACCTGGATCTGGTCGAAGTCCACGGCCGGCTGCCGCCTCACAAGATGGCGAAAGCCTTTGACGATCAGGACAAACGCCGGGTCTTTCTGGCCACAAACGTCGCCGAGACCTCGGTGACCCTGCCCGGCGTCACGACCGTGATCGACAGCGGATTGGTCAAACAGATGATCCATCGCGGCGGCGCCTCGGCGCTGGCGTTGGTGCCGACCTCCGAGGCATCGATGGACCAGCGCGCCGGCCGCGCGGGGCGCGTACAACCGGGACGCTGCGTGCGGCTTTGGAGCGAGCGGTTTCGACCCAAGCCGTCGACCCCACCGGAGATCGAGCGCATCGAACTGGACGAACCGGTCCTGCAGGCGGCGATGTGCGGCCTCGATGGCGAACGTTTTGACCGCGCGGGTTGGCTGACCGAACCGCCGGAATTCGCGGTGGAGAATGCCCGCCAACGCCTACGCGACATCGGTGCTCTGGATGAGGACAACGAGCTGACCGACAAGGGAGAGCGGCTCGGGGAGCTGCCGGTCGATGCCCACGACGCCCGGATGTTGATCGGCGTGACCGACGAGATGGCCGGGCCGATGTGCGACCTGGTGGCGCTGCTTCAGCGTTCCACGAATCTGATTTTGCCCATGGGTGCCATACGAGGCGACACTCACCGGGTGCAGCAGAATCGAAACGACCTGTTTAAGGGCTGCGATGACGAGGTGACCGCGCAACTGACCGCCCTGCGTGAGGGCCGTCCGCGCGAGCACGGCCTGCACCGCTCGGCGTGGGAGGAGGCAAAAAAGATCTCGTCGAGCCTGCGTTCGATGGTCGATGCCCCGGCGCCCGATCCCCTCAGCGACGACCGGCCCCTGCCCAAACCGGGGCGCATGGCCGAGTACCTGCTCGATCGAATCCCCGAGTCGGCCTTCGTGCTCAGGGAGCGCGCGATGGGCTACCGCGACGACGGTCAAGCCAGCTTCGGCCGCTCGGAGCCCTGGGGAAACGGAGATATCGAGGTGTCGGTCTACCCCTTCGAGTCGCCGGTCCAGGAGCGCGAACGCGACGAGAAGCTGACCCATCCGACGGCTGGGTTGATCTTGAGTCTGTTCTGGACCGGCGACGGCTCCAAGGGCGTCCACGGCATCGGCAGCATGTTGCTGCCCGCCGACGAGTCCCAACTGGCCGACGCGGGCCTCGGCGAGCCCGAGATCTCGAGGCCCAAGCCGAAGGGCCACGCCGACGCGCCCCGTGTCGTGGCGACGGTCTCCAGAACCTACGCCGGCCGGACGCTCAGGACGACCAATCGCGAGCTCGACGGCCGGCCGCTGTGCGAAGCCGTTGCCGAGCTGACCTTCGAAGGTCGCATGTTCCGCGACGCGGGCGACCGGATCCGTGACGACCTGCACCTGTGGGACGTGTTGGCGCGCTGGCCCGCCGAGCGGCGTTGGTGGGGCGAGGTCGAGCCGCCCACGGAGCCCGAGGAGTGGTTGACCGAGCACCTCTGGGAGCTCGGCCTGCGCTCAAACGACGACCTGATGCTCCTGGAGCCCGACGACTTGCGACCCGACCTGGCCGACCACTTTGGCATGAACGACCATCAACTGGCCGAGTGGCGCGAGAAGTTCCCCCGGCTCTGGAGCCACATGGGCCGCACCTACCGGTGCAAGGTCCAGCCGAGCACCCAGAAGGTCATTTTGGAGCCGGCCGACAAGGCGGCGCGCAAGGGAGACGACCCGCAGGCGATGCACGTGCCCCGATTCGAGGGATTCAGCGTCTACTACCGCAACGCCAGCCGGGTCGTCCCCGTGACGTGACCGACGATCCAACCCCACTTGTCACGTTCGAGCCCTCAGCATAAATTGGCGCACGTATGGAGACTCCAAGTATCATCATTCACGGTGGCGCCGGCAGCGCCATCGGCGATGGTCGCCGCAAAAAGGTCCGCAACGCCCTGGGCCGCATCCGCGACGAGGTTTGGGAGATCCTCGCCGACGGCGCAGATGCTCGCCAGGCCGTCGTCGAGGGATGCCGACGCCTGGAGGACGACACGCTCTTTAACGCCGGCACCGGCGCCGTGCTCCAGTCCGATGGACAGGTGCGACTGAGCGCCTCGATGATGGAAAACGACGCCGGTCACTTCAGCGGCGTGGTCAATGCCCGCCGGCTGCGTCACCCCATCGATGTGGCCCGGTTTCTTCAGGACGAACGTGACCGGGTCATCGCCGCGCCCGGAGTCCAGGAGCTGTTGCGAGAACTCGAGATCCCCGTCCACGAGCCGGTGACCAAAAAGCGGCTCAAAAAGTGGGCCAAAAACCGGGGCAGAAACGTCGACTCGGCCACCGACGAATTGGTGGCCGACGACGACCCCGGCTTCGAAGACGGTCACGGCACCGTCGGCGTGGTCGTCCGAGACACGGAAGGCCGGCTCGCCGCAGGGACGTCCACCGGCGGCCGCGGCCACGAACGCGTCGGTCGAGTCAGCGACTGCGCCACACCCGCCGGCAACTACGCCGGTGAGTCGGCGGCCATCAGTTGCACGGGCATCGGCGAGGACATCCTCGATGAGGGGCTGGCCACGCGGATCGCCGTGCGAGTCGAAGACGGACTCTCGCTCCCCGACGCCCTGCGGCGCACCTTCGACGAGGCGGAGCGCCGCGAGCGCAGCTTCGGCGTCATCGCCATCGACGATCAGGGAGACATCGGCTGGGCAAAGACCTCGGACGTGTTACTGTCGGCCTGGCGCAGCGACGTCGGCCGTGGAGATACACTCGAATTGGATCACGGAACGATCGTCAGCGAACCAAACGCGACTTCAGGAGGAACGACATGAACATCCAGCACACAATGGCCGGACTCGTCGTGGGACTGATTCTGGGCGTCGGCATCACCGCCACCGCGCAGGACGAAAAAAACGCCCTCGGCGAGGTCGTCATGAGTGAAGGGCTCTCGGCGACGCGGCAGGCGCCCGACGGCGACACCCAGGTCGGCATTCTGGCCGAAGGCAAAGAGGCCTTTCTGGGCAAGCTCCGGGTGCGTCCCAACGGGAGCATCAAGAAGCACAGCGACCCGTCGGAGCAGTACCTCTACATTCTGCGCGGCTCGGGCACCCTGACCATCGACGGCACCGAGTACACCGTGGAGCCGAAGATGACGATCTTCGTAGAGCCGGGCGCCGAGATGAGCTTTCAGAATGGCGACGGACTCTTCGAGGCGCTTCAGGTCTACGCGCCGCCCGAAGCCGCCAACAAGTACAGCAAATGGGAGACGGGCGTGAGTCCGTTCAAGCCGCAGCCGACCCGCGGTGAAAACCAGGGTAGCGGAAGCAGCGGCGGCGGCTCGGTCTCGTTCTGAGCCCTCGAAGCCGGGCTCTCAGGAGCCCGCGCTCACCTTCGGTGGGCGGACCGTCAGCACGCCATAGGTGCCGGCCGTGGGGACCTTCTGGTCCTCCGGGCCCTGGCGCCCCTTCTCCAGCGTAAACTGCTGGTCGCCCACCCGTAGGTTCCCGCCCACGGGATAGGCTTCGCCCTGCATGATCATGTTGGCGGCGACGTCCATCAGCCGGAAGAACGCCTCGTTGAATTTGCTGCCCTGCACTTCGGTCTCCAACTCCGGCAGCTCAAAGCAGGTCAGCCCCCGGGTGGCCATCCAGCCATCCTCGTCCCAGGCACTCACAAACAGATTGGTCAGCGCCTGTACCTGTGTCAGATCCTCGGTCTGATCGCGGATCATCGACGGCGAGTGCATCTCACCGCAGGCGGGCAAGAAGGCTCCGGCCGCCCCGGCCTCGGCAAACGTGTACATCAATCGCCCGGCGACCTGTGAGGCCGCCACGTGATCGACGCCCTTTTCGGCATCGGTCTGGGCCGGTGTGACCACCAACCGCCAGACCTTTTCGTGTTTCGTCAGCATCGACGCCTCTGACGCCGTAAAGGCCTCCTTGGCCATCGCCGCCACGCCCTTCAGCTCTTCGATGCGCGGCTCGATGACCACATCGACCTCGTCGACCTGCTCCGAGGGACCGCCCTCCTCCAGGGTCATGGTACCCGTAGCCTCGGCGTCTTCGGGCGCGCCGTCGGCGAGTTCGTCGTGCCACTCCAGGTTCATCGGTTCAAACCACAGCTCGTGGTGAACCTCTTCGATCATGTCGGTCTGGTCGCGGCCCCAGGTGACCGGGATCACGACGACGAAGGCGTCGGGCGAAACTTGCATGGTAGTGGCTAGTTAAAGGTGTGGATCTCGAAGGTGTCTGTCAGCTTTTTCAGAATGGCTTCGGCGGCCTTCGGGCCGGGCGTCTCGATCGCCTCATCGACGCCGAAGGTGTCGGGACCCAGGGTCTTGTCGACCAGAAGCATCGCGCTGGCTCCCGAAGACTCCAATCCGAGCGGGCTCTCACCAGATCGGGGGTCGATCGCCTGAAGGTCGACCGTCGTTCGTGCGTCGGTCTTCCAGGTAAAGGATGTCCACTCGTCGTCACTCTGGCCCGCTTTCTTGGTAGCGCCACGGATCAGAAGCGACGTACCGACCATCTCTTCGGTGCGGATCGAGGTCGAATTCATGACATCGCTGTCGGCGGGCGCCACGACGGGGACCACTCGACACCACCGCCCCAGAGGCGGCGCGATCTCGCCGATGATCTTGGCGCTGCCCGGCTTGGCCAACAGGTCTTCCACGTACGGCGTTCCCAGCCGGGTGGCCGAGCTCGGCACATGGGCGGAAACCGGCGGCACCAATAGGTCGTAGAGGCCATTGATGAGTTCGGGATTGCCCGAGGGCTCGTAGCCGTCCCGGCCCGGCTCGCAGGCGTGCAGCTCGAAGGCCGCCATCACCAGATACGCCTCGTCGATGCGGACCGTCTTGTTAGACTGGTCACTTTCGACCTCGACGGTCCAGGGGCCGCCGGGCTCGGCGTCGCCCTGGTGGTGATGGATGGCGCCGAAGGTCACCGACGCCTTGTCGGCCCGGGCGGCGGCCTGCTGTTCGAGCTTGCGCTTGAGGGCCTCGTCTTCGCTCGGGGCTTCGTCTTTGGCGTCGCCACAACCTGCGGCAACGACCAAACCGAACAGGACCAGCGAGGCCGCCACCCCGGTACGCATGTCGAATCGAAACGGAGTCATTCGGCTTGTCGGCCGTGCTCGAGCGCCGCACCGATGAAGCTCTCAAACAGCGGGTGGGCGTCGGTCGGCTTGCTCTGGAATTCGGGGTGGAACTGACAGCCGATAAACCAGGGATGGTCCGACAACTCGATCATCTCGACGAGGACGTCGTCCGGCGAGATACCGGTGATGCCCATGCCCGCCTCTTCGAGCTGCTCTCGGTAAGCGTTGTTGAACTCGAATCGGTGGCGGTGGCGCTCGCTGATCTCGTTTTTCCCGTAGATCTCGGCCACGCGGCTCCCCGGCGCCAACTCACAGGGGTAAGCCCCCAGGCGCATGGTGGCGCCCTTGTCGACCACGTCCTCCTGGTCGGGCATCAGCGAGATGACCGGACTTTCGGCCTCCTCGTCAAATTCGAAGCTGTTCGCGTCTTCCATGCCCGCCACGTTTCTGGCGTATTCGACCACGGCCAACTGCATGCCAAGACAAATGCCGAAGAAGGGGATGTCGTTTTCGCGCGCGTATTGGATGGCCTCGACCTTGCCGTCCATGCCGCGCTCGCCAAATCCACCCGGCACCAGGATGCCCTGGCAGTCGTCGAGCTTCTCTGCCACGTCGTCGGCCGTCAGCTCCTGGGAGTCGACAAACTTCAGATTGACCTTGGCCTTGTTGGCGATGCCGCCGTGCAACAGCGCCTCGTTCAGCGACTTGTAGCTGTCGGTCATGTCGACGTATTTGCCGACGATCCCGATGGTGCATTCACCCTCGGGGTTTTTGATGCGATCGACGATCTGGTCCCAGCGACTCAGGTCCGCCTTGCGCGACCAGATGTTCAGCGCTTCGGAGAGTTCTTCGTCGATGCCCTGCTCGGCCAGTGCGCTGGGCACCTCGTAGATCGATTCCTCGTCCTTGGCGGTGATGACCCGGTCGACGGGCACGTTACAAAACAGGGCGATCTTTTCTTTGATGTCGGAGGTCAGGTCGCGGTCCGACCGGCAGACCAGAATGTCGGGCTGGATGCCGATCTCGCGCAGGGCCTTGACCGAGTGTTGGGTCGGCTTGGTCTTCATCTCGTCGGCGGCCTTGATGTAGGGCACCAACGTGACGTGCATGCAGACCGAGTTCTGGGGGCCCAGGTCCAGGGTCATCTGTCGAATCGCCTCCATAAACGGAAGCGACTCGATGTCGCCGACGGTGCCGCCGATCTCCACAAACGCGATGTCGGCGTCGCCGCAGGCATCGAAGACCCGCTGTTTAATTTCATCGGTAATGTGGGGAATGACCTGCACGGTCGTGCCCAGATATTCGCCGCGGCGCTCTTTGCTGATGACCGCGTCGTAGACCTGACCGGAGGTGCAATTGTTCGCCTCGGTCATCGTCGCCGAGGTAAACCGTTCGTAGTGGCCGAGATCCATGTCGGTCTCGGTCCCGTCCTCGGTCACAAAGACCTCGCCGTGCTCGAAGGGATTCATCGTCCCCGGATCCACGTTGATGTAGGGATCGAGTTTGATGAAGGTCACCTTCAGACCCCGGTTTTCCATTAGGGCTCCGAGGGCCGCGCCAGTGATGCCCTTGCCGAGGCTCGAGATCACCCCGCCGGTGATAAATACGTATTTCGTCTGATGATTCGCCATGATTCTCCAGCAATTACAAAATCGGTAGCCGGCGCTCGGTCCACACCACTCCCACAGGACCACTCAACAGCAATACCACAGAGCACTCACTCGTCGATCACCGGACGAATGAACGTGCGGATACCGCGGTCTGGTATGCAGAAGGGCGTTGTCGAAACGCCCGTCGGTTCGCATTCGGTCAGATCACGTGTCCGCCGATTTGGGACGGCAGACGGAATCGCAATATAACGACCCGGTTCGCGATTGGCAACCGGGCTAAATCAGGTGGGCGCACACAAAAAGGCCGGCCGCAGTCGCACATTCGAGTGCGACTGCGGCCGGCGAGTTCGGGTCATTCCGCAGCCATTTCATCGGCTTCGCGGAAGGTGAGTTCGTCGGCACCCTCCTCGTGGTCGACCTCCACGATGGCGCCCGGCTCGAACTGGTCCTCCAGGAACAGTTTGGCCAGTTCGTTCTGGACCTCGGCCTGGATCACGCGCTTGAGCGGCCGCGCCCCGTAGTCGGGATCGTAGCCCTTGTTTGCCAGCCACGCCTTCGCGTCGGGGGTCAACGTCAGGGTGAAGTCCTGCTCGGCGACGAGTTCCTCCAGCCGGTCGAGTTGAATCTCGACGATCTCGTGCATCTCCTCGCGGGTCAGCGCGTCGAACAGGATGATGTCGTCGATCCGGTTGAGAAACTCGGGCCGGAAGGTGTTGCGCATCTCCTGCATGACCAGCTCGTCGGCCTTTTCGGGCTCGTCGTGGCCATAATCCTGGATGTACTGACTGCCGACGTTCGAGGTCATGATGATGACCGTGTTGGTGAAGTCGACGGTCCGACCCTTGCCGTCGGTCATCCGCCCGTCGTCCAGGACCTGAAGCAGGGTGTTGAAGACCTCGGGGTGGGCCTTTTCGATCTCGTCGAGCAGCACCACCGAGTAGGGCCTTCGCCGGACGTGCTCGGTCAGATGACCGCCCTCCTCGTGGCCGACGTACCCGGGCGGCGACCCGATCATCCGGGCCACGGAGTGCTTCTCGGAGTACTCCGACATATCGAGCCGGACCATGTTGTCTTCGTCGTCGAACAGAAACTCCGCCAACGACCGCGCCAGCTCGGTCTTCCCGACGCCGGTGGGCCCCAGAAAGATGAAGGTGCCGACGGGGCGATTCGGATCCTGCAGACCGCTACGCGCCCGACGCACGGCATCGGATACCGATTCGATCGCCTCATCCTGGCCGACGACCCGCTCGTGCAGCCGCTCCTCCATCTCGAGCAGCTTCTGCTTTTCGGACTGGAGCATCTTCGAGACCGGGATGCCGGTCCAGCGGCTGATGATCTCGGCGATGTCCTCGTCGGTGACCTCCTCGCGCAGGAAGCTCCCCTTCTCCTGGATCTCCTGCAGCTCGTCCTGGCGCTCCTCGAGTTCCTCCTCGACTTCGGGCAGTTTGCCGAATCGGATCTCGGCGGCGCGGTCGAGCTTACCCTCGCGCTCGGCGGTCTCGTATTCGTGATTCAGGTCCTCGATCTGACCCTTCAGGTCGCGGATCTGGTCGATGACATCGCGCTCGCGCTGCCATTTGGCCTTCATCGTGTCGACCTTTTCCTGGAGCTCGGCGATCTCGCTGCCGAGTTCCTCGCGGCGCTCCTTCGACTTCTCGTCGGTCTCGGACTTCAAGGCCTCCTGCTCGATCTCGAGCGCCCGGATTTCGCGCTCGATGACGTCGATCTCCTGGGGCAGACTCTCGAGCTCGAGCTTCACGCCGGCGGCCGCCTCGTCGATCAGGTCGATCGCCTTGTCGGGCAAAAATCGGTCGCTGATGTAGCGATCCGACAGCTTCGAGGCCGCGACCAGCGCCTGGTCGGCGATCCGGATCCCGTGGTGGACCTCGTAGCGCTCCTTGAGGCCGCGGAGGATCGTCACCGTGTCGTCGACCGAGGGTTCCTCGATCAGAATTGGCTGGAATCGGCGCTCCAGTGCCGCGTCCTTTTCGATGTGCTCGCGGAACTCACCCAGCGTCGTCGCCCCGATGCAGTGGAGCTCACCGCGGGCCAACGCCGGTTTGAGCATGTTCGACGCATCCATCGCGCCCTCGCTGGCGCCGGCACCCACCAGTGTATGCAACTCATCGATAAAGACGATGATCTCGCCTTGGGCCTCGTCGATCTCGTTGAGCACCGCCTTGAGGCGATCCTCGAACTCACCGCGATACTTGGTGCCGGCCAACAGCGAGCCCAGATCGAGCGCCATGACGCGCTTGCTCGTCAGACTCTCGGGCACGTCGTTGGCGGCGATCCGCTTGGCGATCCCCTCGACGATGGCCGTCTTTCCGACGCCGGGTTCACCGATCAGCACGGGGTTGTTTTTGGTGCGCCGACTCAGCACTTGTAGGGCACGGCGCGTCTCGACATCGCGCCCGATCACCGGGTCCAGGTCGCCCTGGCGCGCCTCCTCGGTCAGGTCGCGCATGTACTTCTCGAGCGCCTGATACTTCGACTCGGGGTCCTGATCGGTCACGCGCTGGCCGCCCCGCAGGTCCTTCAGCGCAGCCATCGCATCATCGTAATCAATGCCATTTTCCCGCAGAATCTCCCCGGCCTTGCCCTTGGCTTCGGTCATCGCCAGGAAGACGTGCTCGGTGGAGACATACTCGTCGTCCAGCGAATCGGCCTCGTTTTTAGCCTGCTTGAGCAGGTCGTTGAGCCGATTCGAAAAGTCGAGCCGGCCTCCTTCGACCGTGGGCAGCCTACTCATGCGGTCGTCGACGGCCTTTTTAATCCGGTCGGGCCGGGCGCCGAGCTTCTCGAGCATCGGCACCACGATGCCCTCGGGTTGGTCCAAAAAGGCTTTCAAAAGATGAATCGGGCGCAGCTCGGGATGGCCGCGATCGTCGGCCAGATCTTTGGCATCCGCCAGCGCCTCTCGCGTCTTTATTGTAAACTTATCCGTGCGCATAGAAGGTACTCCTACAGCTTAAATTGTGGCTTGATGGATAGTTGGGCGGAGGGATTTCCTCCATACACGCTAAACAGTAAACAGGGTCGGGGGTTCGGCAAGGTTGAGCGAACGAACGCAGACCGATTTTCGCACTCCGGTCACCCCGCGCTCCCTGACGGTCGCATCGGGGGGATCGCTGCGCGCCTGCGGCGCGCTGCGACTGACGATTTTCGTGCTGGCGGGACGTTCAGCGCAGCAATCGATCCTGGTACTTGCGGGGGTTTTCGAGCACGAGCGCCGTAGGCTGATGGGGTGCGTGCTTGCGGGGTTTTCAGCCGGCTGGAGATGCCGGCACGGGGGTTGGTCGATTTCAGAATGATGGTCATCCCGGTCTCGCGCCGCGCCAGCGCGGCGCATCGAACCGGGCGATCACGCGGCGTGTCGCGCCGCAGGCGCGCCGCCGCGGCCTCCAACGCCCAGATCTAACTCGCCGTAAAGCTGATGGTCGTCGTATCCGTCGCGCCTTCGGGATCCGTGACCGTGACTTCGAAGGTATAGCTGCCGGAGACATCCGGTGTGAAGTTCGTCGAGGCCATCGAGGGCGATGAAAGGGTCGCCGACGAGCCCGACGGAGCCGTCGTCACCGACCAACTGTAGGTCAGCGTGCCGCCTTCGGGATCCGTGCTACCGGAGGCGTCCAGGGTCAACTGGGTTCCGGTGGGTTCGCTGTTGGACGGCGAAATCGTCGCCGAGGCGGTCGGCGCCTGGTTGGTCGCAGTGAAGCTGATCGTCGTGCTGTCGGTCGCGCCTTCAGGATCCGTGACCGTGACCTCGAAGGTGTAGCTGCCGGAGACATCGGGCGTGAAGTTCGTCGACGCCATCGTGGGCGACGACAGGGTCGCCGACGATCCAGACGGAGCCGTCGTCACCAACCAACTGTAGGTCAACGTTCCGCCTTCGGGATCCGTGCTGCCGGACGCGTCCAGGGTCAATTGGGTTCCGGTGGGTTCACTGTTGGATGGCGAGATGGACGCCGAGGCGGTCGGCGCCTGGTTGGTCGCAGTGAAGCTGATCGTAGTGCTGTCGGTCGCGCCCTCGGGGTCCGTGACCGTGACTTCGAAGGTGTAGCTGCCGGAGACATCCGGCGTGAAGTTCGTCGACGCCATCGACGGCGATGAAAGGGTCGCTGACGAGCCCGACGGGGCCGTTGTCACCGACCAACTGTAGGTCAGGGTGCCGCCTTCGGGATCCGTGCTGCCGGAGGCGTCCAGGGTCAATTGGGTTCCGGTGGGTTCGCTGTTGGACGGCGAGATCGTGGCGGAAGCGGTCGGCGTTTGGTTGTTGGCCTGAATCGTGACCGTGGTCGACGCCGTCGCGTTGTTCGGGTCGCTGGCGATTAACTCGACCGTGTAGCTGCCAGCGACGTCCGGGGTGAAGTTCGACTGCGCCGAACTCGTGCTCGAGAGCATCGCCGATGAGCCCGAGGGCGTGCTGGTCAGATTCCAGGTGTAGGAGATGGTGCCACCCTCGGGGTCGGTGCTGCCGGAGCCGTCCACGGTCACCTGGGTACCGGTCGCGACCGACGATGACGGTGAGACCGATATCGACGGGGTCGGCGGCTGGTTGGCATTGACCTCGACCCGCTTCGACGCGAGCGCGGTCTCAACCCCATCACTCACCGATACGGTCACGATGTAGTCGCCCGTGGCGTTGACGGTGAGTGTGGCGTTGGCCGAATTTGCGTTGCTCAATGATGGCTGGTCGGAACTCGACAGACCCGATGGCTTGGCGGTGATCGACCACTGGTAGGTCAGGGTTTGACCCATGTCGGGGTCGGAGGCAGACGCGCTGAGGCTGACCGTGTCCGAACCACCCGAGGGCAGCACAACCGTCGAATCCGACAGCGGCTGCACGGTCGGCGCCGTGTTCCCGGAGGGCGAACCCGTCGCGTAGAAGATGACCGACGTGGTGTCGGTGTCCATGCCGTCGTCGACGGTCAATTCGACCTCGTAGGCGCCCTCGACATCGGGAGTAATCGTGGAACTCGGCCCGCTGGTCGAACCGAGCGACGCCGTCGACCCGGTCGGCTGGGCCAGAAGCGACCAGGTGTAGGTCAGACTGGCGTTCGAGCCGTCGGGATCGTTGCTCGACGATCCGTCCAGATTCAGTTGTGTGCCGGTCGCCGCGGGGCTGGAGATCGACGCGATCGACGCCGTCGGCGGCTGATTGACGTCGGGATTCACGGTGATCTCGACCGTGTCCATCGCCGTCATGCCGTTGCCGTCATCGACGGTCAGCGTGGCAGTAAAGGTTCCGGTGGTCTGGGGCGTGAACGTCGGGTCGACGACCGATGGATCCGAGAGGGTCGCCGACGAACCGCTCGGGCCGGACAAGCTCCAACTGTAGGTCAAATTGTCGCCGTCGGGATCGCTGCTGCCGCTTCCATCGAGGGTTACCTGATCACCCTGGACGACGGTCTGGTCGGCCCCGGCATCGGCGGTGGGTGCGCGGTTCGGCTGCTCGACGGTCACCTCGGCCGTAGCGCGGAAGCCGTCGAGCTCGACCAGCACGGTCACATCGCCGACGGCTTGACCGGTAATCATCCCCGTATCGTCGACGCTAAGGATCGACGACGAGCCCGAGATCCAAGCAGACGGCCGTCCGCAAGGCGTCGATGTGTCGGTGTACGCAGCCTCGCTGCAGAGCGGATCGCCGGCGTCATTCAAGGGTACGGCATTCAACTGCGTCGACTCCCCGATGAGCACCGTCGTCGGCATATTCGGCTCGATGCTGAGGCCGGCGACCGCGGACTGTTCGACGATTACCGTAGCGGTGGCCGAACGTCCCTCGGAGGAAACCGTTATTTCCGTGGCACCTGCACCGCTGGCGGTCACAACGCCCTGATCGTCGACCGACGCGACGCCCGACTGGGCGCTGCTCCAGTCGAAGTCTCGGTTATCGAGCTCATTCCCCTCGGCATCGTAGGCAGTCGCCTGCAGCGTTTCAGTCGTACCGACCGTCAGAAAGACCGTTTGCGGGGTAAGCTCGACCCGCGAAACGGGGACCGTGACGACCGAAAGCGAGACCTGCGCGGATACGTCGCCGACGCTGGCGGTCACCGTTGTGTCGCCGGCCATCAACCCTTCGATCTCGGCGACGGTCCCGGAGTCGCTGGTATTCGTGACGCTCGCCAGGTCGCCGCTCCCGACGTCCCAGCTCACATCGGTCTCCGGCGTGATGACCTCTCCGCGGGAGTTGATGACCCTGGCCTCCAGCGAAGCGGTGCGCCCCACACCGACCTCGACCATCTCCGGCGAGGCCAAAATATTCCTGATCGTGGGACCGGTATCGCCGGCATCGTCCATCCCACCATCGTCCATGCCGCCGTCGCCCATACCACCGTCGGTTTCATCGGGCGCGACCTGACAGCGGCCCTGGACGCAGATTTCATCCAAAAAACAGTCCCGGTTCGTCTCGCATTTGTCGTCGGAAAATTCGGGCGCACAGCCCGCCAAAAGCATCCCGGCGACGAGGGCGAACAACGACGATACGATCCAGTAGCGCTTACTCATTACAGCCTCACAACATGTCTGCAGATCACGTGTCGTGGGGACTATAACACCCGCAGGGGCAGCCTTCTAGCTATCCAGTTTCACGGCACACGTGAGCGCGGGCCGCGTAGGACGTACGAGGTACGACGGGGCCGCGGACGACGTGAGCGCGGGCCGCGTAGGACGTACGAGGTACAACGGGAAGCCGCGGACCACGTGATCGCGGAGATCAGCAGACGTGCGGAGGTGGAGACCCCGCAAGCACGAAGATCGGTTGCTGCGCTGAACGTTACGCGAGCACGGAGATCGACAGTCGCCGCGCGCCGAAGGCGCGCAACGATCACCCCGTTGCGACCGGATGGGAGCCCGGGGGTGACCATCTCCAGCCAGCTGCCCTCTTCGCAAGCACGACCCCAGCGGGCCCAAGAAATCCCGCAAGCACGCACCCCATCAGCCTACGAAGCTCGTGCTCGAAAATCCCCGCAAGCACGAAGATCGGTTGCTGCGCTGAAGGACTCGCGAGCACGGAGATCGACAGTCGCCGCGCGCCGAAGGCGCGCAGCGATCCCCCCGATGCGACCGGTAGGGAGCCCGGGGATGTCTTCAGTCGCCCACGCCGAGCTTCTTCAGTTTCTCGTTGAGCTCCGGCACGACCTCGAAGGCGTCCTGAACGAGGCCGTAGTCGGCGACGTCGAAGATCGGCGCCTCGGGATCGGTGTTGATGGCCACGATGAACTTCGAACCCTTCATCCCGGAGAGGTGCTGGATGGCTCCGGAGATGGCGATGGCGACGTACAGTTCCGGGGCCACGACCTTTCCGGTCTGGCCGATCTGCCAGTCGTTGGGGGCGTAGCCGCTGTCGACCGCCGCGCGGCTGGCGCCGACGGCGCCGCCGAAGAGGTCGGCGAGTTCCTCGAGCATGTCGAAGGCTTCGGCGGATTTGAGCCCGCGGCCTCCGCTGATGACGACGTCAGCGTCGGTCAGCTCCGGGCGCTCGCTCTTTACGAGCTCGAGGCCCAGGTGCTCGACGTTGTCGAAGGTGGGCACGTCGACATCGACGGACTCGATGGGGGCGGCGTCGCCCTCGGGCGAATCGTCGAAGTCGGTGGTTCGGACCGACACGATCTTGGTGGGCGTGGTGACCTCGACGGTCTTGATGACCGAGCCCGACCAGATCGGTCGCCTGAAGCGAAGCGTGTCGCCGTTGGTGACGTCCATGGCGTTGGTGACCATCCCGGCCTCGAGCGCTTGCGCCACGCGGGGCAGGTAGTCGGAGCCCTGGGAGCTGGCCGGGCCGCAGACGATCTCGGCGTCGACCTGCTTTGCCACCTGAGCCACGACGGGCGCCCAGGTCTCGGCGGTGTAGGTCTCGAATTCCGGGGCTTCGGCGGTCAACACCTTGTCGACGCCCCGCTTGGCGACGGCATCGGCGATGTCGCCGGCGTCGTCGTCGAGGACCAGCGCGTAGACCTCGCCGCCGATAGCGTCGGCGGCGTCCCGGGCAAAACTGATCGTCGGGAAGGTGCTGGAGCGAAGCTTGCCGGCCTGAATCTCTGCTACAACGAGTACGTTACTCATGGGTGCTCTCCTGTTCGATGTTCTGCGCGTTCAACCTCGGCGACGGTCAAATGAGGTTCGCTTCTTCGCGCAGCTTTTCGATGAGTTCATCGACGTCTTCGACGATTTCGCCGGCCTCGCGTTCGGGCGGCAGCTCGTATTTGACGCCCTTGACCTTCGGCGCAATGTCGACGCCGAGTTCGTCGGGGCTCGTCTCGTCGAGCGGCTTCTTTTTGGCCTGCATGATGCCGGGCAGCGAGGCGTATCGCGGCTCGTTGAGCCGTTCGATCGCCGTGATGATCGCCGGCGTCTGCACGCGTTTGACCTCTTCGCCGCCGTCGACCTCGCGGGTGACCTTCAGCCAGTCGCCGTCGACCTCGACCTTCGAGGCCTGGGTGACCTGCGGCCAACCGAGGTAGCCGGCCAGAAGCTGTCCAGTCTGATTTCGATCGGTGTCCAGCGACAACTTACCCAGCGTGATCAGATCGGGCTCTTCGTCCTGGGCGATCTCGGCCAACAGACGGGCGACCCCGTCGCTGTCGACATCTTCGTCGGTCTCGACGAGGATGCCGCGGTCGCCGCCCATGGCGATCCCCTTTCGGATCTCCTTGGTGGCTTCCTGCGGGCCGATGGAGACGACCACGACTTCGCCGCCGTGATCCTCTTTGATCCGGACCGCCTCCTCGACGCCCCATTCGTCGAGCTGGTTCATGACATGCTCGCCGCCTTCTGCTTCTACGGCGGTGCCGTCATCAGAAATCGTGATCTTCTGGTCCGGGTCGGTGACCCGTTTGACAGTCGTCAAAATCTTCATCGCATCCTCCTTGCATCGGACGTAAGCGTTACTTCTGTGCGAACGTTATTCTCTGGCACGAAGCCCATCGATCAGAAGGGCCGATACCTGCGTGGCCTCCAGCGAGACGTCGCTGGGCTTCTCGGCCGAAAGGGTCAACTGCAGCAGCACCTCGTCGAGCGCCCCGAAGACGGCCCGACTGACGAGCCGGCTGTCGAGGTCTTCGCGAAAGGTGCCGTCCTGCTGGCCTTCTTCGATCAGTCGCTTCAGAATGCCCAGGTAGTCGCCGAACTTCGGGTTGTCGTACTCCTTGATGAACTTCGCGCTCTGGCGAAGCTCGACGGTGATGAACTCGGCGAGCGCCGGGTTTTCGACCGCCAACTGGAAGTGCAACTCCATGTACCGGCGCACCTTCTCGATGGTGCCGCCCTCGACCTGCTCGAGTTCGGCCTCGATCCGGTCGATGATCCACTCCATCCGGTCTTCGAACAACGAGATGAGCAGATCGTCTTTGTTTTTGAAGTACAGATAGATCGTGCCGTCGGCGACGCCGGCTTCATCGGCGATCTCCGAGACTTTCGTGTTGTAGAAGCCCTTTTTGGCGAACGCTTCGAGCGCTCCCTGCAGGATCTTCTCTCGTTTATCCCCCTGGGCCTTTTTTTCTTCCTTGGTTTCCATGCTCAATTCGCCGTAAAGTCGGTACCATCCATTGAATGAATCGTCGTTCAGTAATTAGCGACCGAGATCCGCAAAGTCAACCTGAACGGTCGATAATGACCGCCTTTTAACCGGTCACGTAGTCGCCAAGTTCTTCGGGAAGCGGGCCGTCGAGCCGCAGATTATCGATGAGCCGCGCCTCACCGACGTGGACCGCCATGGCGATGACGACGCCGTCTTCTACGGTCGAATCCGGACGGTCGTCGAGGCGTTCCAGGGAGTCGGGATGGACCGCCTGCACGTAGTCGATCGCCTCGGGGTCGGCGGCGTTCAAGACGACGTCCCGCGCCGCCTGTACAAGCGCTTCCGCGTCGCGTTCGCCGCCGTTCCACAGCTCCCATGCCTCGGCGAGCCCCTCTGCCAGGCAGGTGGCCCGGGCGCGCTCGTCGTCGTCGAGGTATCGGTTGCGGCTGGAGACGGCGAGCCCGTCGTCCTCGCGGACCGTCGGAGCGCCGACGATTTCGACGGGCATATCTAGATCGCGCACCATCCGACGAAGGATGGCGAGCTGCTGGTAGTCCTTGCGGCCAAAGACGGCGACGTCGGGTTCGACGATATTCAGCAACTTGGTGACGATGGTGGCGACCCCGTCGAAGTGACCGGGCCGCTGCGGGCCACACAGTACATCATCCATCCCCTCGACGTGGACGGTCGTCGAGTGGCCGTCGGGATACATCTCTTCGGGGTTGGGGGCGAAGATCAGCTCGCAACCGAGGTCGCGGCATTTTTCGGCATCGGATTCGAGCTCGCGAGGGTACGATTCGTAGTCCGAGCCCGGTTCGAATTGGGTCGGATTGACGAAGATACTGACGCATAGGTGGTCGGCCCGCTCGCGGGCGTTGCGCATCAGAGAAAGGTGTCCCTCGTGCAGGGCCCCCATGGTGGCCACAAATCCGACGGTCCCGTCGAGTTGGGATCGGGCCCGGCGAAACTCTTCGATCGTACGGCAGATCTTCATGTCGGTTGGTGTGGGATTGTCCCGAAAGTCTTCATCGGCACGGGATTACCACGCGTGGTCGTCGGTTGGAAACTCTCCCGAACGCACCTCGTCGCGGTAGCGCTCCAGAGCGTCGACCACGGTCTCCTCGAGGTCGGCAAACCGCTTGAGAAACTTCGGTTTAAAGCTGTTGTCGAGGCCCAGAAGGTCCTGAAGAACCAGCACCTGTCCGTCGGTCTCGGGGCCGGCGCCGATGCCGATCGTGGGTACGTCGACTGCGTCGGTGATCCGTTCGGCCAGATCGGCCGGGACCATCTCGAGGACCAGCGAATAGATGCCCGCATCTTCCAGGGCGCGGGCGTCCTCGATCATCTCGTCGCCGGCCTCACCGCGGCCCTGAACCTTGTAGCCGCCGAACTGGTGGACGGACTGTGGAGTCAGACCCAGATGGCCCATCACGGGAATGCCGGCGTCGGTCAATCTGTCGATCAGCGGAGCCACGCGCTCGCCGCCCTCGATTTTGACCGACTGGACGCCACCCTCCTTCATGAGCCGGCCGGCGTTTTTCATGCCGTCGCGGTCGCTGGACTGGTAGCTCATAAAGGGCATGTCGGCGACCAGATGGGACTGGCCGTCGGCACGCCTCACCGCTCGAGAATGATAGACGATGTCGTCGAGCGTCACCGGCAGGGTCGTGTCGCGCCCCTGGATGACGTTGCCAAGGCTGTCGCCGACGAGCATCACGTCGATGTCGGCGGATTCGACGAGCCGCGCGAAGGTGTAGTCGTAGCAGGTGACGACGGTCAGCGGCGTCCCCTCCCGATAGGTCTCTTTTAGCTCCAGAACGGTCCTGCGTGCGGCCATGTTCGTTCCTCGATTAAATTGCGTTGAATCACTGGCTGGCCCACTCGACCAGAAACTGTCCCACGTCGGGCTGGTCGATCATACCTCGAAGCTGCGAGGCGCCGGGGCCGCCGGCAAACACGGGGGTAAAGTTCGCGGTCGCCGGGCCCTGTATGGAGCCGTCGGTCCGCAGCGATGCCTCTTGCTCGGCCCAGCCGTACTGCAACAGCAGGGTCGGGGGTGCGAACTTTCCCTGCAAGTCCCGGTCGTCGAACCCCTCGACGGCGTCGAGTCCCTGGGCGTCGACGCCGACTTCGTTCATCTCGTACGACCCGCCGCAGCGTTTGGCCGCATGGCAGACGTCCGAGGAGAAGCCATAGTGGTCATCCAGGACGGTCAACGAGTAGTCGCGATCACCCAGGGCGACGACCAATGTCCGCCCGTCGTTTCGGGCGAATTTCATCCCTTCGCGAACCGCCCGGTCGAAACCCCGGACGGCCTGGGGAACCGCGGCGTCTCGGTTCATGGACCGTTGAAGCTCGCCAATTCGGTTCGATTCGACGACCAGGAAGAAGGCCTGATTGTCGGCCGAAAGCCGGCGGATCGCCTCTTTGGTCATCGACGCCAGCGACGCGCTGCTGGAGGTCGAGCCGCCGTTTAAGGGCATGAGCGCCCAGCTCGGCCCGTCGCCCGAGGCGACGTCTGCCCAGCTTGTCGCAAGGCCCACGTTACGCTTCTGAAGTGTTTTGCGAGCCCGCTCGGCCTCGCCGTCGGATCCGTGACCGAAGACGACATCCACGCCCTTCGAGTCGTCGTCATTCATGCCCGCGGAGAGGAGATCCTTCAGACGGGCCCGGCGCGAGGGAACCTCCTCGCCGCCGGAGGTGTAGAAGGGGGCCAGTGAGTCGCCGACGACGAGCCCGTCGGAGACGATGCCCGTCTTCATGTCCCGAGCCTCACCGAGTTCGAGGACGGACATGAGGTCCTCGCCATCGGGGCCGACGCCGACAGACCCGCGCATCGTGCGCCGGCCCGTCGCAAGGGCGGTGGCCGCCGAGGCCTGGTCGGAGACGATTCGGTCGGCGGCGTGGGTCGCCATCAGCCCTCGAAATGGGAGCTCGCGCATGGCCAGCGAGCCGCCGTTGTATGCGGCGGCGGTGATCGCATCGAGTCCCATGCCGTCGCCCACAAAGAGTATGACATTGCGCGGCTCGACCTCGCCGACACCCGAGGGGGTCCGCTCCGGGGAGGTCTCGGTCAACCGGGCGGTCCCCGAGATCATCGACAGCAGCGCCGCACCCAGGTGGGTATTGTCGGTCGAGGCATTCACCATCTCGGCGCCCGGACCCTCGGCCCACAGCGGGATCAGTTCCGGGGTGTGGGTGCCGTAGATATCCCACGCGTCGTCGATACCGGCCCGGCTTGCGACCGAGAGGTGACCGAATATCGTCGAAAAACTCTCCGCCTCGAACGTCTCGTCCAGATCGAGCGACGAATCCGTCATCGACGCGCCGTGTTTGTCGTAGCCGCCGGCGTCAACCTCGGCGACGGCGGCCGGCGCCTCCGTCTCGGCCTTCGAGGAGTACGCCACCTGCGACTCGGCCTTCTGGCGGCCTCCCAGGGCCTCCAGGTAGCGTTCGGCATCCTGGTTGTCGTAGACGCCGAGACCGCCCGTCTCGTGGTCGGCGACCGTGACCACCAGGGTATCGTCGCGGTCGCGGGCGTACTCCAGGGCTCGGGCGACGGCGCGGTCGAAGTCGAGGGTCTCCTCGATGACGCCCGGGCCGTCAAGATCGTGGCCCTCCCAGTCGATCTGCGAGCCCTCGACCATCAAAAAGAAACCCTCGTCGTTGTTGCGATCCAGCACCGACAGGGCCGACGAGGTCATCTCGCCCAGCGACATCTTGCGCGGCTCGTCGGCCTGCATCGGCGGCGGGTCTTTTTTGTCAAGCAGGCCGATCAGCCGGTCGCTGGTCTCGCGTGCCCGGCGGACACCGGCGGCATCGTCGACGACGGTGTAGCCGTCATCGCGAAACCCGGCCAACAGATCGCGGCCATCGTCGCGCTGTGCAAAGTGGCGGCGCCCGCCCCCCAGAAGGACATCGACCCCTGACCCGCGCAGGTCGTCGGCGATCGCCTGGTAACTGTCGCGATTGGCCCGGTGGGCGGCAAAGGCGGCCGGGGTCGCGTGGGTGATCCGCGCCGTCGCCACCAGGCCTGTCTTCCAGTCTCGGGCCTCGGCCTCCTCGATGAGGGTGCGAAGTTGAAAGGCCGGATCGGTCTCCTGCTCTTTGGTCGTCCCCGGCTCGACGCTGACGCCCTCATAGTGAGTCTTGTGTCCGGTCGAAAACGCGGTGGCCGAGGCGGCGGAGTCGGTGGTCACGAACTCCCAGGAATGGGTCGTGATGAAGTTCAGATAGGGCATCGTGGTCATCGCCAGCGGCCGCCCGGCGGCGTAGGTCGCCGCCGTCTGGGCCGACGCCCCCATTCCGTCGCCGATCAGCAAGATGATCCGATCGGGCCCGTCGCTTTCGGCGGGCTCGGCGGTCTGCACCTTCGGAGTCTGCTCATCGGCGCCCGCCGCGCCAGAGGTCGAACAGCCGACCAACAACATCGACAGGAGCGTCCACAGCGCGACGCATCCCCTTCGTTTCCACGTATGTCGCATGCTCGTCCTCGGCTCGTCACCTGATTGTCCGCGAGACCCAAACACGAACGCCCGGCCGGATGGCCGGGCGCTCGTTCAAACGTGTTCTGTGCTGCCAGGTTGTCTTCGTCCCGGCATCACACCTCTTCTTCGGGATCCTCGTCTTCGATCTCTTCGTCGTCGACGACTTCCTCGCTCTCGATGAGGTCGAGGATGTGGTCCGGAAAGCGCAGTTCCTCGGTGTTTTCCAGGTTCGACCCGACCCAGGAGATCCGCGTGATAGCCGCATTGTCGCCCTTGCGGTTGCCGACCTTGATGAGTCGGACGTACCCGCCTTCGCGCTCGGCGATCTCGGGGCGCTCGGCCAGGTCATTGAAGACCTTGTGGACCAGGTCGCGGTCATTGAGTTTCGACTGCGCCTGGCGAAAGGCGTGTCGACTGCCGCGCTTGCCCAGCGTGATCAGCTTGTCGGCGAACCGCCGAAGTTCCTTGGCCCGAGCGTCGGTCGTCTGGACCAGCTCGTATTTGACCAGGCTCTTCAGCAGGTTCCGGATCGTCGCCTTTCGGTGGTCCGGGCCGCGGTTGAGTTTATTTCCTTTATGACGATGTCGCATCAGCTCACTCCTCGTCGTCTTCGTCTTTCAGATCGCTCGGCGGCCAGTTCTCCAGGGAAGTCCCCAGTTCGTATCCCAGCTCGTCGAGGATGTCTTTGATTTCTTTGAGCGACTTGCGGCCGAAGTTCTTGGTCTTCAGCAACTCCGCCTCGGTCTTCTGGATGAGATCGCCCACGTGGGTGATCCCGGCGCTCTGGAGGCAGTTGTAGCTTCGGACCGACAGCTCCAGCTCGTCGATCGGCTTGAGCAGCTCGTCGTCGAACTCCGGCTCTTCTTCCTCTTCGACGATGTCCGGCTCGATGTCCTCATCGAAGTTGATGAAGATCGTGAGCTGCTCTTTGAGAATCTTGGCGGCGTAGGCGACGGCATCTTCCGGCACCACGCTTCCGTCGGTCCAGACCTCCAGGGTCAACTTGTCGTAGTCGGTACGCTGACCGACTCGCGCGTTCGTGATCTTGTAGTTGACCTTGTCGATCGGACTGAACATCGAGTCGATGGGCACGACGCCGATGGGGTCGTCTTCGACCTCGTGTTGGTCGGCCTGCACGTAGCCGCGGCCACGTTCGGCCGTCAGCTCCATTTGAAGCCGGCCGCCGTCGTCGACGGTGGCGATCACGTGGTCGGGATTCAGAATCTCGACCTGCCCGTCGTTCTGGATGTCGGAGGCGCGGACTTTCCCGGGACCTTCGAAGTCGATGGTCAGGGTCCGCGGCTCCTCCACATGGGACTTGAGCTTCAGTTCTTTGATATTCAGGATGATGTCGGTGACATCCTCCTTGACCTCCGGGAGGCTGGTGAACTCGTGGAGAGCTCCCTCAGCCTTGACCTTGGTGATCGCCGTGCCCCGAATGCTGCTGAGCAGCACGCGGCGCAGAGCATTGCCCACGGTCACCCCGTAGCCCCGCTCGAGGGGCTGGCACTCAAATTTGGCGTACGTCTCGCTCTGAGTGCGCTGATCGATCTCAATTTCGCGAGGTTTAATCAGATTGCGCCAATTTCGATACATCTATATGCCTCCGCCAGACGAAGAAGTCCCACTCGGGGTGGTCGACAGCTGCTGTGTGACAGCCAAGAGTCGCCGCAAACGAATCAGACGCGGCGCCGCTTGGGGGGTCGACATCCATTGTGCGGGATCGGCGTGACGTCACGAATCGTCGAAATCTTGAGCCCGGCCGACTGAAGGGACCGAAGCGCCGACTCACGGCCGGTACCCGGTCCTCGCAGGCGGACGTTGATCTTTTCGAGCCCGTACTCCTGGGCTCGGTTGGCCGCCGTCTCGGCCGCCACACCCGCCGCATACGGCGTCGACTTGCGGGAGCCCTTGAATCCTTCGGCGCCCGCACTCGACCACGACAGGGTGTTTCCCTGATTGTCCGTGATCGTGATCAACGTGTTATTGAATGTCGAATGAATGTGCGCGATGCCGTTGCGCACTCGTCGCTTCTTGTTGGACATCGTTCAGTCTCCTTGCAATCCGAAAAGCAAACGCACCCCGGCGACTCCTCGCGTCGAAGAGCCGGAGGGCGCGCCCTTTCCGGGCTGTGTTAGGAACGTCGTTTTCGAACGGTCGAGGAACTCGGCCCTTTGCGCGTCCGGGCGTTGGTCCGGGTGCGCTGGCCGCGAACGGGAAGACCCTTCCGGTGGCGGATGCCACGGTAGCAGCCCAGATCCTTGAGCCGCTTGATGTTTCGTTGCACCTGACGGCGCAGGTCTCCCTCGACGGTGTAGTTCTCGTCGATGGTCTGTCGAAGCGACCGAATCTCGCCCTCGGTCATATCTTTGACGTCGGTCGAGCCGTCAATCCCGGCTCGCTCGACGATCTCTTCGGCACGGGAATGGCCCACGCCGTAGATGTAAGTCAGGGCGATATCCACGCGCTTTTTTCTCGGCAGGTCGACACCAGCTATGCGTGCCACAACCAGACTCCTTTGGTCTCAATCTCGATGGTGAGGCCTTGGGGCGCAGAGTGCGCCTCGCTCGAGGCCGTCGCCGTCAACCCTGGCGCTGCTTGTGACGCGGGTTCTCACAGATGACCCGAACCACGCCGTTGCGGCGGATGATCTTACACTTGTCGCAAATCTTTTTGACTGAAGGTCGAACTTTCATGTCGTGCTCCCGTGTTAGGTGTTACTTGGCCGCGAACTCGACGCCGCGAGATTACTTCTCGCGATAGACGATGCGTCCGCGCGTCAAATCGTATGGGGATAGTTCCACCGTCACCGTGTCGCCGGGCAGGATCTTGATAAAGTGCATCCGCATCTTGCCCGAGATATGAGCCAGGACTTCGTGTCCGTTCTCCAACTCGACACGAAAGACGGCGTTCGGGAGGGCCTCGGTGACCTCTCCCTCAACTTCAATGGGTTCTTCTTTGGCCATAGAACAGAACTCGTTCCGTGAAATTCAGTGTGCACCGGCGAAGCAGCCACATTCGGCGTGGACGCCCCGCGTGCTGAGAAAACAGCCTCGGTGCGCATCAAGGTCCGCTAGATAGCGATGTCCCCCGCCGAAGTCAACCTTGGTCCGGCGAGAGTGCTCAAACCGCGTCGATCGCCTGCGCAATCCGCCCGGCGACCGCCTCAGGCGAGCCTTCTCCGTCGATCCGGACCAAAACACCCCGATCGGCGTAGAAGCTCTTGAGGGGATCGGTATTCTCCTCGTACGTCCTCATCCGCTCCCGAATGACCTCCGGCTGGTCGTCCTTTCGGCGTTCCAGCCCCTGGTGTCCGCATTCGTCGCAGACGTCTTCGGTCTGGGGCGGGTCGAAGGATTTGTGGTAGCCCGCTCCGCATTCGGGGCAATGGAGCCGCCCGCTGAGCCGTCGGACGATCTCGGATTCCGAGACCTCCAGGCTCAGGACCGCATCCAGTTTGACACCCTGGCCATCCAGCGCCTCGGCCTGATTCAGCGTGCGCGGAAACCCGTCGAGCACGAAGCCATCCTGCGCGTCGTCCTGCTCGAGCCGCTCTTCGACGATGCCGATGACGACGTCGTCGGGCACCAGCTCGCCGGCGTTCATATATTCGGCGGCCTTCTTGCCGAGGTCGGTCCCGCGATCACGGGCGTCTCGGAGCATGTCACCCGTGGAGATGTGCGGAATCTCCAGTGCCTCGGTAATGCGTTCGGCCTGCGTGCCTTTCCCCGCCCCCGGCGGGCCCAACAACATCAATTTGGTCTTTGGCATAATCAGTCTCGGTCGCGTCCGGAGATCTGTCCCGCCTCTCCGGGTCGTCGGCCGGCGGTCTCGCTGAAGTCGTCGTACTCGCGGGTGATCAGGTAGTTCTCGATCTCATTGACCGTCCGCAGTCCGACGCTGACCGTAATCACCAGGCTGATGCCGCCAAAGTAGAAGCTGACGTTCATGTAATCCTGGATGAAGTACGGCATCACACACACGCCGGCCAGATAGACCGACCCGGCGGTCGTCAGTCGCGTCAGCACGGTGTCGATGTACTCGGCCGTGCGTTTTCCTGGGCGGATGCCCGGGACGAACGCGCCCGACTTCTTGAGGTTGTCGGCCATGTCGACCGGATTCACCTGTACGGCCGTATAGAAGAAGGTGAAGAAGATAATCAGCGCGACGTAGATCAGATTGTACTGCCACGCGCCCGGCACCAGGACGGCCTGAATCTGCTGGCCGATGGCATAGTCCTGGAAGTAGCTCGCCACGGTCGTCGGGAAGATCAGCATCGACGACGCGAAGATCGGCGGGATCACGCCGGACATATTCACCTTTAGCGGCAGGTGGTGTTGCTGGCCGCCGTAGATGCGCCGCCCGACCATGCGTTTGGCGTACTGCAGGGGGATGCGCCGTTGAGCGCTCTCCATGTAGACGATGAACGCGGTGACGACGAGTGCGATAAACAGGATGGCGAGGATTGTGAACGTGGTGATCCCGCCGGTACTGAATTTCTGGTAGGTCTGGAAGACGGCGTCCGGGAAGCGGGCGATAATGCTGGCGGTAATGACCAGCGAGATCCCGTTTCCGATGCCGTATTCATCGATCTGCTCACCGAGCCACATCACAAAGATCGACCCCGTGGTCAGGGTCAGGACCGTCATGAGCCGAAAGCCCCAGCCGGTCTGGATCAGCAGGTCGGGCCCCTGGCCGGTGGCGTGCATGTTCTCCAGGTACAGAGAAATCCCGAAGCCCTGGACGACACAGATGACCACCGTCAGGTAGCGCGTCCACTGGTTGACCTTCCGGCGGCCCTGTTCGCCCTCGTCCTTCTGTAGCCGTTCGACCTCGGGGACGACCACCGTCATCAACTGCATGATGATCGACGCCGAGATGTACGGCATGATTCCGAGGGCGAAGATGCTCATCATCTTCAGGGCGCCACCTGTAAACAGGTTGATCAGCCCGAAGAAGCCCCCGCCCCCGCCCATCATCGCCTGCATTGCCTGGCGATTGACTCCCGGCACGGTGATAAAGACACCGACCCGGTAGAGGGCGAGGACCCCGAGCGTAAACAGCAGCCGCCGCCGCAGCTCGGGGACTTTGTGCATGTCGGTGAAGTTTGTAGCCACGTCAGACGACCTCTGCGGTACCGCCGGCCGCTTCGATTTTCTCGCGGGCCGACTCGCTGAACTGGTGGACCCGGACCGTCACGGCGATGTCGATCTCGCCTTCGCCGAGGACTTTCAACTCGTCGAAGCTGCGGCGCACATGGCCGCCCTCGACCAGGGCCTCGACATCGATCTCGTCGCCGTCTTCGAACTGGCGGGCGATCTTGCCCACGTTGACGACAGCGACGTCGGTCTCGGTCGGATTCTTGAAACCGTACTTGGGAAGCTGGCGGTACAACGGCGTCTGCCCACCTTCGAAGTAGGTCGGAATCTGGCCGCCCGAACGCGCCTTCTGTCCCTTGGTCCCTCGCCCGCAGGTCTTGCCCTGGCCGCTGCCCGGACCACGACCCTTGCGCGTGGACTCTTGATTTGCCCCTTCCGGGGGTTTCAGATTGCTGAGTTCACTCATAACCTCTCCTTGTGGATGGCCTGAAAGCTGGAATCACTCGACGTCGCCGGCGATCCTCGCCGCCATCTGCGCCGGGTTTTCCTGAGGAACCGTCTCCTCACGCTCCAGCCGGTCGCGGTAGGCATCCGGGTGGTAGAGCCGGCCGAGTCCCTCCATCACAGCGTTGACCACGTTGTGTGGGGTGTTCGAGCCGAGGCTCTTGGTCAGGATGTTTTCGATGCCGGCCGATTCCAGAATCGCCCGCACCGGTCCGCCAGCGATGACGCCGGTTCCCGGAGATGCGGGTTTCAGAAGCACCTCGCCGGAGTTGTACTCGCCGGTGACTTCATAGGGAATCGTCCCGTCCACGATGGGGACCTCGATGAGTTCCTTACTGGCCTGCTGGGTGCCCTTTCGGATGGCTTCGGGGACCTCTTTGGCCTTCCCGTAGCCGACTCCGACGTGGCCGTTGCCGTCTCCGACAACCACGATGGCGCCAAATGCAAACCGGCGCCCACCCTTGACCACCTTCGACACCCGGTTGATGTCGATGACGGTATCTTCCAGGTCCAGATTGTGATCGTCTGTGCGTCCGTATGCCACGATCTATCTCCTCAGAACTGGAGTCCATTGTCACGGGCGCCGTCGGCAACCGATGCCAACCGACCGTGATAGATGAACCCATTGCGGTCAAACACGACTTTGTCGATATCTTTCTCGAGCGCCCGCTCGGCGACGCGGCGGCCGACTTCTTCGGCCTGCTCGGATTTGCTCAAATCTTGGTCGTCCGACGCCTCTTGTTCGACGGTCGACGCGCTGGCCAACGTATGGCCGGCCAGATCGTCGATCACCTGGGCGTAGATGTGCTGGTTCGACTTATAGACGGACAACCGGGGCCGACGGGGCGTGCCAAACACCTTCTTTCGCACGCGCCGCTTGCGCCGCAAGCGGTTGTTCTTTCGCTGACGTTTACTCTGCATGCATTCCTCCTGCGAGGTGCCGACGCAGCGGGCGGCGACACCTGAAAATCAATACGGGTCTCTACGCGACGCCGGCCTTGCCGACCTTTCGGCGGACACGCTCGTCGGCGTACTTGATGCCCTTGCCCTTGTAGGGCTCCGGCGGCCGAAGGTCGCGCATCTTCGCGGCCACCTGGCCGAGAAGTTCCTTGTCGGGGCTGCTCAACTTGATCTCGGTCTGGCTCGGCAGCTCCACGGTCACCTGCTCGGGAATCTCGAACAGAATCGGGTGACTGAAGCCGAGGTCGAAGCGAAGAAACTCACCGGACTGCTCGGCACGGTACCCGACGCCGTTGATCTCGAGCTCCTTGGAGAAGCCCTCGTGGACGCCCCTGACCATGCTGTCGATCAGCGAGCGCGTCAGCCCCTGAATACTGCGGGCATCGCGGGTGTCGTCGGGTCGGTCGATGACGAGCTCGTCGTCGGTGAGACTCAGCTCGAGGTCACCGTCGATCTCCCGGGTCAATTCACCCTCCGGGCCCGACACGGTCAACTCGTCGTCTCCGATGTCGACCTCGACCCCGTCCGGGATCTCGACCGGCTGCTTTCCGATGCGGCTCATAGCAGACTCCTTCGCTCAAAACTGCTGCGTTCAAGATGCGTACAAGACAGGCGCTTGGCGCCCCGTCAATTCAGTAGACCCGGCAGACGTACTCGCCGCCCACGTTGGCCGCCTCGGCCTGATCGCCGGTGACCACACCGTGGGAGGTCGACAGGATCGAGACGCCGAGTCCGTTGAGGACATCCGGGATCTCGTCGCTGGCTACATACACGCGTCGCGACGGCCGGCTGACTCGTTCGAGCCCCTGAATGATGGGGACCTCGTCCTTGTCGTAGCGGATCTCGATGCGAAGCTGCCCCTGGGGGCCCTCATCGGACCATTCCACATCGGAGAGGTATCCCTCGTCCGACAGGATCCTGGCGATCTCGAACTTCAACTTCGAGCCCGGGACCGTCACCTCGGCATGCTTCGCCATCTGGGCGTTGCGGATCTGTGTCAGAAAATCCGCGATTGAATCATTTACGTTGGCCATTGTTCTCTCTCGCCTCTGCGACAGTCGTTACCAGCTCGCCTTGACCACGCCCGGAATCTCGCCCTTGTGGGCCAGCTCCCGAAAGCAGATGCGGCACATATCGAACTTCCGCAGATACCCATCGGCGCGGCCACACAGTGGGCAGCGGTTGTACTCGCGGACGTCGTATTTTTTGTCCTTCTTATGTTTTTCAACCAGACCTTTCTTAGCCATGGCAGCCTCCTCAGTTCTTGGGTTGGGTCCCACGGAAGGGGAATCCCAGGGACTCGAGCAGCCGTCGGCCCTGCTCGTCGTCGTCCGACGAGGTGACAAACGTGATCCCGAGTCCGCGAATGCTGTCGACGTTGTCGTAATCGATCTCCGGAAAGATGATCTGCTCGTCGATCCCGAGCGTGTAGTTGCCGTGCCCGTCGAAGGCCTTCGGATTCGTGCCTTCGAAGTCACGCACACGCGGCAGCGCCACATAGATCAGGCGCTCCAGAAATTCGAACATGTAGGTCCCGCGCAGGGTGACCTTCGCCCCGATGGGCATGCCCTCGCGGACCTTAAAGGCCGCGATGGAGCGTTTGGCCTTGGTGACGACCGGCTCCTGGCCGGTGATCGCCGCCAACTCGTCGACGGCTTTGTCGATCACCTTGGGGTTATCGACGGCTTCGCCGAGGCCCATGTTGACGATGATCTTTTCGAGCTTCGGGACATTCATCTGGTTGTCCAGCCCGAACTCGTCCATCAACTCCGGGACCGCTTCCTTTTTGTATCTTTCGCGCAGAAACGACATTGATTTCTCCAATAAAAAGACCGTCTCTTCAGGGGACGGTGGACTAACCGAAGGGCCTTGAGGTGTCAAGCACTCGACCCTGCGGCACCGCCGTCCAGTTCATCTCGCCCATCTTCGGGCAGTTCGCTCAGTATGTGGGCATCGGATCGAGTACGTCACCCGTCTGACGGGCGATCCGTACCTTCTCGATGACCTCGGGCCCGTCGCCCTCGAAGCTGTCGCGGGCGGCGCGCTTGTCGGTAAACAGTTCTCCGTCGGCCCCGACGTATCGGTAGCCGACACGCACGGGACGGCGGTTGAATTCGTCGTCTTCGCCGTCCTCTTCGATGAAGAGGGCGACGTTCGACGCGTCGATCCAGTTTTCGCGCTCGACGCGTGCACCTTCTTCGCCCGTGATCTGATTGGGCTGGCGGTGCTTGACGATCATATTCATCCGCTCGACCTTGACGCGTCCGTTGTCGGGATCCGCGTCCAGGACCTCGCCGACTCGGCCTTTGTCCTTGCCGGCCAGAATCAACACTTCGTCGTCGGTTTTAACGTGCATAACAAATCTCCTTCCGGTCCATCGCCTTTCCGCGGCCGGGCCCCTGATGCTCAGAGGACCTCGGCGGCCAGACTGATGATCCGCATGTAATTATTGGTGCGAAGCTCGCGGGCGACCGGCCCGAAGATCCGCGTGCCCACCGGCAGGCCGTTGTCGTCGACCAGCACGGCGGCGTTGTCGTCGAATCGCACGTAGGTTCCATCGTCGCGGCCCACTTCTTTGTTGGTCCGCACGACCACGGCGCGTTGCACTTCGCCCTGGGCGACCTTCGCGTCGGACAATGCTTCCTTGACCGACACGATGATCTCGTCGCCCACCGAGGCGTAGCGTCGCTGCGAGCCTCCGAGTACCTTGATACACTGGACTTTCTTTGCGCCGGAGTTGTCGGCGACGTCCAATTTTGTCTCTTGCTGAATCATTCTGTTACCTCCGGTTGGGCGGGTCCGCTGGCCTCAGACCACGGTGGTCACACCGCGGTGTCACACCACCGGCGCCTTCTCGATGACCTCGAGAATCCGCCAATTTTTGTCCTTCGAAAGCGGACGCGTCTCTTCGATGAGCACTTTATCGCCGACCCGACATTCCTCGTCCGGATCATGCGCCTTGAAGCTCTTCCGGTCTCGGACGTACTTCTTGTACATCGGGTGCATGAACCGACGGGTCACCTCGACGGCGATCGTCTTGTCCATCGCGGTCGAAGTCACGGTGCCGGTGCGCGTCTTGCGCTCGTGCTTCTCGGAGGCGTCCGCCTGTGGGGTGTCTGCCTCGTTCGTCTCTGTTTCGGTCGTCTCAGCCATAACGGTCTCGTTTATCCAGGCGACGGGCTCAGCTTTCGGCGCCGAGCTCCCGTTCGCGAAGAATCGTCTTGATGCGTGCGATGTCTTTGCGCTTCGACTTCAACTCCGCGGTCTGCTGAAGCTGGCCGGTTTGATGGCGCATCTTCAGCCGGAACAGCTCATCGTCGAGCTGGTCCTCGAGGTCGCGGAGCTCCTCGTCGGATTGTTCTCTGAGCTCTTCGGGGGTCATAGAATCTCTCCTCGGACCACGAATTTCGTCTTGATCGGCAGCTTGTGCGCGGCGAGTCGAAGGGCCTCGCGGGCGGTCTCCTCGTCGACGCCGTCCATCTCGAACAGCATCCGACCCGGTTTGACCTTGGCGACCCAGTGTTCCGGGGGTCCCTTGCCTTTCCCCATCCGGACCTCGGCCGGCTTCTTGGAGACCGGCTTGTCGGGAAAGATCCGAATCCAGACCTTCCCGGTCCTGAGGATGTGGCGGTTGATGGCGATACGGGCGGCCTCGATTTGACGCGCTGTGATGCGCGCCGGCTCCGTCGTCAGCAAGCCGTACTTGCCGAATGCAACGGTGGTGCCGCGCGTGGCCTTCCCTTTGGTGCGGCCGCGCTGCTGCTTGCGCCACTGTACTCGTTTGGGTTGCAACATAGTGTGTTCTCCTATTGAGCAGGTCGTCGGTCCGCCGCGCCTGAAGCCTCAACGGCTCAGAAGCTCGCGTCGGCCTCCAGAACCTCGCCTTTGAATATCCAGACTTTCACGCCGATCATGCCGTAGGTCGTCTCCGCCTCCGCCAGGCCGTAATCGATGTCGGCCCGGAGGGTGTGCAGCGGAACGCGCCCTTCGAGATACCATTCACGCCGGCTCATCTCGGCTCCGCCCAGACGACCCGCGCAATTCACGCGGATGCCTTCGGCGCCGAACTTCATGGCCGTCTGCACCGACTTCTTCATCGCCCGCCGGAAGCTGACGCGCCGCTCCAACTGCGTGGCGATGTTCTCGGCCACCAGCTTGGCGTCGAGCTCGGCCTTGCGCACTTCCTGGATGTTCAGGAAGATCTCGTTGTCGGTGATCTCCTGAAGGTCGCCCTTCAGCTTCTCGATCCCGCTTCCGCGCTTGCCGATGACGATGCCCGGTTTGGCCGTAAAGATCGTGATCTTGACCTTGTTGGCCATCCGCTCGATCTCGATCCGGCTGATACCGGTGTGACCGACGGCATCGCGCAGAAAGCGCTTGATGCGCAGGTCTTCGTGGAGCCACTCGGCGTATTCTTTGCCTTCGGCGAACCACTTCGACGTCCAGGACCGAATGATCCCGAGTCGAAATCCATTTGGATGTACTTTCTGACCCAAAACGACCTCCTCAGTCTGAGCTGTTTGGCGCGAGGGCGACGTGAATGTGGCTCGTCCGCTTCAAAATCGTGGTGGCGCGACCCATGGCCCGCGGCTTGAACCGCTTGAGCGTGGGGCCCTCGTTGGCGTAGATCTCTTCGACCTTGAGGTCGTCGATCTCCCAGTTGAGGTCGTCGCTCTCCTCGACATTGCGCAGGGCCGATTCAATGACCTTCGAAATGATGGGCGCGGCGCGCTTCTGGGTGAACTGGAGAATATCCAGCGCCTCCAGAATCGGTTTGCCGCGCACGAGGTCCACGACCATGCGCACCTTGCGAGGCGCGATCCTGACGTGACGAGCACTCGCCGTGTTGGCGCGTGTCTTCTGTTGTGTTGCGTTAGCCATGACTCTGTCTCATCGGGCGATGGGGCGACTCAGTGCGTGCGCACCCGGGTGGTCTGCTGCCGACTGTGCTCATAGAACGTGCGTGTCGGCGCGAACTCTCCGAGCTTGTGGCCGACCATATTCTCGGTGACATACACCGGCACGAACTTCTGGCCGTTGTGCACGGCGAAGGTCAAGCCGACGAAGTCGGGAATGATCATCGACCGGCGGCTCCAGGTCTTGATCGCCTTTCGCTCGCCCTTCTCCTGCGCCTCCTGAGCTTTCATCAGGAGGTGGTCGTCGACGTATGGTCCTTTCTTAATTGAGCGTGGCACGGTTGTCTCCTTGCTCGGCGTGAGCTCCCCGGGGGAGCGTCACTGTCAGTTGCGTTTCGTCTTGCGATGCTTCTCGATGAATCGTTCGGTGCGCTTGTTGTGACGGGTCTTGCCGCCCTTGGTGACCTGACCCCAGGGCGTGACCGGGTGGCGTCCACCCGAGGTCGCACCTTCACCACCACCGTGAGGGTGGTCGATGGGGTTCATGGCCACTCCGCGTGTGTGCGGACGGCGGCCCTTCCAGCGGTTGCGGCCGGCCTTTCCGAGCGACACGTTTTCGTGCTCGGGATTCGAGACCGACCCGACGGTGGCGCGGCATTCGAGCTCCACGCGACGGTGCTCGCCGGAGGGCAGCTTGAGCAGTCCGTATTTGCCCTCTTTGGCGACGACCTGCGCCCAGCATCCCGCCGAACGCGCCATCTGTCCGCCCTTGCCGGGCTTCATCTCCACATTGTGAATGACGGTGCCCACGGGCATGTGCTTGAGGCGCTTGGCGTTGCCGGGTTTGATGTCGGCATCGGCCGCGGTGACCACTTCGTCGCCCTCTTTGAGCTTCTGCGGGGCGATGATGTAGCGCTTCTCGCCGTCGGCGTAATGAAGCAGCGCGATATAAGCGGTGCGGTTGGGATCGTATTCGATCCCGGCGACCGTCGCCGGCACGCCGTTTTTGTCGCGCTTGAAGTCGATCTTTCGATAACGTCGCCGGTGCCCGCCGCCGCGGTGCCGCGCGGTCATCCGACCGTCGGAATTGCGGCCGCCGGTCGAGCGCAGCTCCTCGGTGAGCGATTTTTCGGGCTCCGACTTCGTCACTTCGGAGAAGTCGCTGAGCCGCGCAAATCGTCGTCCGGGCGACGTCGGTTTGTAGTCTCGGTTTGCCATGATTCGTATCCTCTAGCGGCTCGGTTAAACGGTGCCCGCTTCCTGGCCAGCGCTGTCGAGGGCGTAGAAGTCGAGGAAGTCATCGTCCGAGAGCGTCACGTAGGCCTTCTTGTAGGCCGAGCTCTCGCCGATGTACTGCCCGACGCGCCGGGGCTGGCTGGGCATGATGAGTGTATTGACCTTCTCGACGCTGACGTCGAAGAGTTCTTCGACCGCCGCTTTGATCTGCGGCTTCGTGGCGTCGTATTTGACCTGGAAGGTCGCCTTGTTTTCCTGCTCGAGCATGTAGACCGACTTCTCGGTCATGATCGGCTCGAGGATGATGTCGTATGCGGTACTCATTGCTCGAGTCCCTCCTGAATCTGGGCGGCTGCCGCCTGGCTGAGCACCAGGGTCTCGTGGTTGAGGATGTCCCGGACGTTGACGCCTTCGGCCGCGAGGTATTTGACGTCGGGCAGGTTCCGCACCGACAGGCGAAGCGCCTCGTTGTGCAGAACCTCGCCGGCGTCTTCGTCGTATTCGGTGACGTCGACGACCAGGGCGTTGGTGGCATCCAGCGCCTCGAGCATCTCGACGGCCCGCTTGGTCTTGATTTCGGGCAGCTCCAGCGAGTCGACGACGCGCAGGTTGCCGTTTTCGGCACGGGCGCTCAGGGCGGCCTTCAGCGCGGCGCGACGCTTGCTCTTGGAGAGCTGGTAGCTGTGGTCTTTCGGCTCCGGCGGATGGGCTTTACCACCGCCGACCCACAGCGGGGAACGGATGCTTCCGTGTCGGGCGCGGCCGGTTCCCTTCTGACGCCAGGGCTTTTTACCACCGCCGCTGACTTCGGAGCGTCGCTTGGCCTTGGCCGTCCCCTGTCGGTTGCGGGCCTCCTGCCATTTGACGACCTCCCAGAAGAGGTGCTCGCGGACCTCGACGCCGAAGACGTCGTCGGCCAGGTCCATCTCCCCGGCAGCCTCGTTTTCGATGTCGACAAGTTCAATGTTCATCGTGTGCGACTCCTTGTGCGTTCGCGTCGGCTCGTGTGTGGCCCGATTTCACGGGCACCTCACCGTTGAGGTGATCCGACCGAACGGTAGATACTGTTGCGTGGGTTCGGGAGGAGCGCCGCAGCCGGTCTAGCTTTTGATCTCTACGTTCACACCGGCGGCCAGGTCCAGGCGCATCAGCGCATCCAACGTCTGCTGCTTCGGGTCGTGGATGTCCAGCAGGCGCTTGTGTGTGCGCATCTCAAACTGCTCGCGCGACTTCTTATCCTTGAACGGCGACTTCAGCACCGTCCACCGACTGATCTGCGTCGGCAGGGGAACCGGCCCCGACACATTCGCGCCGGTGCGGTTCGCCGTCTCGACGATCTCGCGGGCCGACGCATCGAGCAGCTTGTGGTCGTAGGCCTTCAGCTTGATGCGGATTTTGTCGCTGTCCATGACTCTTCCTCGGCTTCTCGGGGCGCCACCCGGGGGTGGACGCCATACAATCAGGCGATGATGTCGGGCACGACCGATGGGCCGGGCCCAGATGATGTGTCACAAAAGAAAACGACTTCACAGTGTAACGACAGCGTGTGAAGCCGCGACATTCTACGGTGACTTGGCAGCCCCGGGGGTCGCCCGGCGCGCCGCGGGACGCTATACGAGCCGTCCTCCAAGATCAAGCCGTATCCGGGACTTGTCTGCCCTGGCTGCAAACCAGAGCCGGAGCGCCGCGGCTGGACGGCCGCGGCGCCCCTTTTTGCCCGTTATTCGATGATCTCAGTGATCACGCCGGCGCCGACGGTGTTGCCGCCTTCGCGAATCGCGAAGCGCAGACCCTCGTCCATGGCGATCGGCTCGATCAGCTCACCGGTCAGGGTGACGTTGTCGCCGGGCATGACCATCTCGGTGCCCGACTCCAGCTCGGTGACCTCACCGGTCACGTCGGTGGTGCGGAAGTAAAACTGCGGCCGGTAACCCGGGAAGAACGGCGTGTGGCGTCCACCCTCGTCCTTCTCCAGGATGTAGACCTCGGCCTCGAACTTCTTGTGGGGCGTGACGGTGCCCGGCTTGGCCAGCACCTGACCACGCTCGACGTCCTCTTTCTCGATACCACGAAGCAGGCATCCGACGTTGTCGCCGGCCTGGCCCCAGTCGAGGTCCTTGTTGAACATCTCGACGCTGGTGACCGTGGTCGTGGTCGGCTCGTCTTTGAGTCCGACGATCTCGACCTCGGTTCCCGGGTCGATGCGGCCACGCTCGACGCGGCCGGTCACGACGGTTCCGCGACCCTCGATCGAGAAGACGTCTTCGATGGGCATCAGGAAGTCACGGTCGACGTCACGTTCCGGCTCCGGAATGTAGTCGTCGACGGCTTCCATCAGGTCGAGAATCGCCTCGTCGGCATACTCGCCCTTCTCGCCGTTGAGCGCCTGAAGCGCCGAGCCGACGATGATGGGCGTCTCCATGCCCGGGTACTCGTAGCCCTCGAGCAGTTCCTGGACTTCCATCTCGACGAGCTCGATGAGCTCCATGTCGTCGACCATGTCGGCCTTGTTCAGGAACACGACGATGGCCGGGACGCCGACCTGACGGGCGAGCAGGATGTGCTCACGCGTCTGGGGCATCGGGCCGTCGGCGGCGCTGACCACGAGGATGGCACCGTCCATCTGGGCGGCACCCGTGATCATGTTCTTGACGTAGTCGGCGTGGCCGGGGCAGTCGACGTGGGCGTAGTGGCGATTCTCCGTCTCGTATTCGACGTGAGACGACTGAATCGTGATGCCACGCTCACGCTCTTCGGGCGCCTTGTCGATGTCCTCGAATTCGGCGCTCGTGGCGAGCCCCTGGTCCGACAGCACGCGTGTGATCGCGGCCGTCAGAGTGGTCTTGCCGTGGTCGACGTGACCCAGGGTTCCGACGTTGAGGTGCGGCTTTTTTCGTTCGAACTTTTCTTTGGCCATCGTTGAACTCCTTGTATCGCTTCGAGTGAATCAGTGGAACGCGTTCCTGGACGTCACACGCCGCCGGTCGCGTCCGAAATCAGCTCGTCAGCGAGGCTCTGAGGAACGAAGTCGTAGTGGGAAAATTGCATCGTGTAGTTGGCTCGCCCCTGCGAGATACTTCGCAGGTCAGTGGCGTAGCCGAACATTTCGGAAAGCGGAACGACCGCGTCGACCACCTGGGCCCCGGCTCGCGGGTTCATACCCAGGATCTCGCCGCGCCGCCCGTTCAGGTCGCCGATGACGTCGCCCATGAATTCTTCGGGCGTGACGACCTCGACTTCCATCATCGGCTCGAGAATCTTCGCCGACGCCTTTCGGACCGCCGCGCGAAACGCCTTCGATGAGGCAGTTTTGAAGGCCATCTCATCGGAGTCGACCTCGTGGTACGACCCGTCGACGAGCGTGACCTTGCAGTCGACGACCGGATACCCGGCGAGCACGCCGGCTTCGGCCGTCTCGCGGATGCCCTTCTCGACGGCACTGAAGAATTCTCTCGGCACCACACCGCCTTTGATGGTCTCTTCGAACTCGATCCCCGAGCCACGCTCGAGCGGTTCGATTTCGAATTCGACCTCGGCGAACTGTCCGCGTCCACCGGACTGCTTTTTGTGGCGCTCCCAGTGCTCGGCCTCTTCGGTGATCGACTCACGGTACGAGACCTGCGGCTGACCGACGTTGGCTTCGACTTTGAACTCTCGAAGCAGCCGGTCGACAATGACTTCCAGGTGAAGCTCCCCCTGGCCGCCGATGATGGTTTGACCCGTCTCGTCGTCGACGTAGACACTGAAGCTGGGATCTTCTCTGGCCAGCTTCTGCAACGACTCCGACAGCTTGTTTTGGTCGGCCTTCGAATCCGGTTCCACCGCGATCTCGATGACCGGCTCGGGGAAGTCCATCGCCTCCAGGACCACGGTGTCGTGTTCGTCACACAGCGTGTCCCCGGTGGTGGTGTTCTTCATCCCGACTCCGGCGACGATGTCCCCGGCGTAGACCTTGTCGAGTTCCTCGCGCGAGTTCGCGTGCATCTGAAGGATGCGACCGGCGCGCTCGCGATTGTCCTTGGTGGAGTTGTAGACGTAGCTGCCCGACTCCAACGTACCCGAGTAGACTCGGAAGTAGGTCAACTGACCGACGTACGGGTCGGACATGATCTTGAAGGCCAGCGCCGAGAACGGAGCGTCGTCGTCGGCGTGGCGCTTGATTTTGTCCTGTTCTTCGGGCTCGGCGTGCTGCTCGGTGATCCGGCGGTAGGCCTCGGGGGTCACACCCTCGATGGCCGGGACGTCCGACGGGGCCGGCAGGTAGCGAACCACGGCGTTGAGCAGCGGCTGCACGCCCTTGTTCTTGAGCGCGGTGCCGCAGAAGGTCGGGACGATCTCCATCTCGAGGGTCCCCTTTCGGATCGCCTCGTGGATCTCCTCTTCGGAGATCTCCTCGCCCTCCAGGTACTTCATCATCAGTTCATCGTCGAAGTCGGCGGCCGCTTCCATCAGTTTCTCGCGGGCCTCTTCGGCTTCTTCCTGGAGTTCGTCGGGGATGTCGATGTACTCCCAGTCAGCGCCCAGGCTCTCGTCATTCCAGACGATGCCCTTCATCTTGACCAGGTCGATGACCCCTTCGAAGTCGTCCTCTTTGCCGATCGGAATCTGCATGCGCACCGGCCGGGCTCCCAGTCGGTCGCGCATCTGCTGGACCACTGCGTCGTAATCGGCGCCGACGCGGTCCATCTTGTTGACGAATGCCATCCGCGGGACGTTGTAGCGGTTGGCCTGGCGCCACACGGTCTCGGACTGCGGCTCCACGCCACCCACGGAACAAAACACCGCGATCGACCCGTCGAGCACACGAAGCGAACGCTCCACCTCGATGGTGAAGTCGACGTGGCCCGGGGTGTCGATGATGTTGAATCGGTACTTTTCGTCATCCAGCGGCCAGTAGCAGGTCGTCGCAGCGGAGGTAATCGTGATTCCGCGCTCCTGCTCCTGCTCCATCCAGTCCATTTCGGCGGCGCCGTCGTGGACCTCACCGATCTTGTGGGAGACACCGGTATAATAGAGGATCCGCTCGGTAGTCGTCGTCTTACCGGCATCGATATGGGCCATCAGCCCAATATTTCGAACGCGTCTGAGCGGTGTCTTGCGTGGCATTGGTCAGTCTCTCGTCGAAGAATGTCTTCTATATGAACGTCGGTCTGTGGGGCCCTCGCCCGACCGGTGCATCACCAGCGATAGTGGGCAAACGCCTTGTTGGCTTCGGCCATCCGGTGCATGTCGTCCTTGCGGCGAATGGCGCCGCCCCGGTCATTCGAGGCGTCGAGCAGCTCGTTCGTGAGTCGCTCGACCATCGTGTACTCGTGGCGATCGCGCGCCGCGTCGATGATCCAGCGCATCCCCAGGGCGGCCCGCCGCTCGGGGCGAACTTCCATGGGCACCTGGTAGGTCGAGCCGCCGACGCGTCGCGACCGAACCTCGACGGCCGGTTTGACGTTCTCGACGGCGTTCATGAAGACCTCGATCGGGTCGGTCTCGGTCGCCTCTTCGACCGCATCGAAGGTCTCCAGGAAGATGCGCTCGGCGGTGTGCTTCTTGCCGTCGCGCATCATCATGTTGATGAACTTCGTGACCCGCTTTTCCCCGTAGATCGGGTCCGGGTCGACTTCACGATGCTGCTTGTTTGCTCGTCTGGACATAGCGTTCTCGCTTCAGCAAAGTAGCAATTCGCAGGCTGGCCGGGCCGGCCCAAACCCACTAGCGGGGCTTTTTGGTTCCGTACTTGGAACGGCCCTGGCGGCGCTCCTGCACGCCGATGGCGTCGAGCGTGCCGCGAATGATGTGATAGCGAACGCCCGGAAGGTCTTTGACACGACCGCCGCGAATCAGAACGACGCTGTGCTCCTGAAGGTTGTGCCCTTCACCCGGAATGTACGCGGTCACCTCCATGCCGTTCGTCAGCCGCACACGTGCGACCTTTCGCAGAGCCGAGTTCGGCTTCTTGGGCGTGGTGGTGTAGACCCGCGTGCACACACCGCGTTTCTGCGGACAGCCCTCCAGGGCCGGTGCGTCGGTCTTACTCTCGACTTTCTTTCGTCCCTTCCGAACGAGTTGGTTGATCGTCGGCATTACAATTCCTGAAACGTTGCGCGAAGCAGATTTCCGCCGTGAACGGCGAACACCCTGGTGATGATTCACCCAGTTGTCTTGTCGGGGTCCGCCGGGGCAAGCCGTTTGATTCTGCAGGTCGCACATGCCCGAGAAGCGAACTTAGGTCGCGTAAGTCTACAGACCCGGGTCCCGGTGTCAAGTGTCGACCCGCCCGTGTATTCCCGACTCGTCAAGCGACGGCCGTCGACCCGAGGGCCTCGAGACGCCGCGCAGCGAGCGGCGTGATTAGTTAAGGACTTTCGTCGGTATGATCAAGGGAGATGATGCACAAATCCGCGCCCGGGCCCAAAGGTTACCCTCTCAACACCTCGCGCCAGCCGGCCTCGGCGTCGAAAAACGCCTGAATCAACCCGGCCTTGCCCCGGGCCTCCAGCCACGCATGCCCCTCCAGGCCGCCCCCTTTTCGAAACCCCACGACGACCTCCGACTCCACACCCCTGCGCGCCAGCCACACCCTGGAGGCCAGCGCCCTGTGCAGACACCGCGTGCCGGGCACCCAACGGCTGATCCGTTCGGCCAAAAACCTCGCCCGCTCGACCAGCCGTTCCCTCTGCTCACCGTCTACCGCCGCGTCCTCCTCCCCGAAGCGCTCCGCCCACGCCGAAGCCTGATCCAAAAGAGGCTGAGTCCCCTTGGTCCACGACAGGACGTCGAAGGCCACCAGCAACCCGCCCATCTCCGCGTGTTCGAACATCCCTTTGAGCGTCATGCCGAGTCTCCTTCATCCGTGTCATCAAAAAGTGCATTCCACATCGCATCCACACGCTCGGCCGCGCCGATCGCCTCCGGGTCGTATCGATACGCCCATACTTTCGTCTGCTTGACCATACGCCCCACATTCCGAAACCGCCGCTTCTTCCACGCCCGCGGCGCCTCTTCAAAATCGAAGGTCTCCGAAAGCACCGCCTGTAGCGATTCGGCGCCCCTCAACTCCACCAGCTCTCCCGATCCCTCGACGCCCTCGGTCGGCTGCAGCACCACGATGTCACCGAGTTCGCAATCCTCCCGGGCGACCTTCTCGTCGCCAAACCGCATCCAGTGTTTCTTGAGCTCCGGATGAATCTGCCCCGACTCCACAGGACGCGCCTCTCCAGGCACCGGCGGCTCGATCCGAAGCGCCGGCCCACCGTGAAACAGCGTGCCCGACTCGGTGTCGACCACCGCCATCTCGTCGGCCACCAGCTTCGCCCCATGCCGATCCATATCGTGATAGATCGTCGTCGACTTGCCCGCCCCCGTGGTCCCGATGACGAGCACGCCGTTATTAGTCGCGGCGAGCGCGCCCGCGTGCAGGGCGACTCTCTCTTGGTGCGTCACCGCCGAGTAAAGCGGCAGGATCTTGCGCTCGAGCATGTGATCGACGGGCACCGACCACGTCAGATCGGGCACCAACTGATAGCGGATCTCGTTGTCATCCAACCTCAGCTCGAAGCCCCAGCCCCCAAAACCAAGCGGCAGCCGTTCTTCGGTCAAAACACCCCAGGCGTCGTCGTCGATTCGGTCCAGAAGACCGTCGTCTTCGACGATCTCCAACTCCGCGGATTCGTCGCCGGACCGTGCCGGCATCGGAAGATCCACGTCAGCGTCGATCGCCAGCCCAAAAGCCGATACTCGCCGGCCCCGCCTGATGCGCTCCCGCTGTGCTCTCACGACTCATCCTCGACCAACAGTCCGCGATCGACCGCATCTTCCAGAAAGGCAATCACGTCTTTCTCGGCCCGCTCGCGCTCGACCTCGAATTCGGCGAGCACGTGGTCGACGATGCCATCCAACTCGGCACCGTTTTTGACCGCCTTCCACACCGACTCCCCGACGGGGTTCAGCGAAAAGTACAGGTCCGCTTCCAGATCCAGGATCACCAGCTCGCCGTCGATCTCCTCGGCGATGGTGTCGGTCGACGGCCGAAGCCGCGTCTCTTTGGTGATTTCGATATCGTTGTCGCTCATAAAGGGGCCTTACGGGGCCAGTCACTACATAGGTCACTTGCAAACTAGAAAGGTAGAACCGAACCGGGGCAACTGCAAATTGGGATGGGCGATTGCCCCTACGACACAAACTGGCCCTTCTGGATTCGATGGACCGTTTTGGGATTCAGCCCGGAGGGGATCCGGTGGCCCACATACAGTATCGACAGGTCGTAGTTGTCCTCGATCCGCTCGAAGATCCGCTGGCACAATTCGTCTTCCAGATCCGCGGCCAACTGATCGACTACCAGCACGTCCGGATCTCGAAGAAGCGCCCGCGCCAGAGCCACACGCTTTCTCTGGCCGCCCGAGAGCTTGCTGCCGCCCTCGCCGACGTCGAACTCCAGCCCGTCGGCGTGCCCCTCCACAATCTCATCGACCGCGCTGGTGTGACATGCCCGCTCGATCGCGTCGTCGGAGGGCACCTCCGCAAGCCCAAAGAGGATGTTATCGCGGATGGTGCCGTGAAACAGCGCCACCTCTTGACCGACCGTGCCGACCCGCGAGCGCCACTGTTTGACTGCCAGCTCCGGCAGCGGCACGCCGCCGGCACGCACTTCGCCCTCGTCCGGGTCGATCAACCGAGGGAGCAGCCGCGCCGTCGTACTCTTGCCCGCTCCCGAAGGCCCGGTGAGCGCGATCCGATCCTGCGGCTCGATCGCCATCGACACCCCATCGACCGCGGGATCATCGTCCTCACCGAATCGAACGGTCACGTCGTCGTACTCGATCCGTGGGACGCCCTGGTCCAGCTCGACCGGGTCGTCGGCCTTCGGCAAATGAGCATCGGCCTCGAACAGCGCATCCAGTCGCTCCTGTGCGACCTGCGCGCGATACCAGCCAAAGACGATACTCGGCGCCTTGCGCACCGGACCCAGGCTTCGCGACACGTAAAAAACAAAGGCCACCAGCGTGCCCAAGGTCAGCGTGTCGTTCATGACCATCTGGCCGCCCACGCCCAGGCACAGCAGCACCACGATCGCCACCGAGAAGTTCACCAGCGGCAATAGCTGCGATTGATACCTGGTGTGCTCCAGCTCGGCGGCCTTTAACTTTCGTCCCGCCTCATCGATGCGATCTTCGAACCACGACTCGGCCCCGTAGACCTTGACCGACTCGATGTTCGACATCGACTCCAAAAGCGCCGAATAGACCTTTCCCCGCTGCTCGGCACTCTCCCTCGACAGCGGCCGGACCTTGTCGTGAAACACCCACGCCGTCAGCGCCAAGGCCGGCAGCGCGATAAACGCCAACAACGTCAGTTTAGGCGCCATGACCACTAGGATCACCGCCGTCGCCAGCACACCGACGGCAAAGTCGACCACCGACGGAAGGACCCCCGTATACAATTGTTTGAGAGAATACGTATCGAACTGAGCCCGCGCGACGTGGTCTCCCACATCGCCGGACTGATGGTACCCCAACGCATAATCCTGCAGGGTCTCAAAGACCCGATTGCGCGTCTCGAGCCAAAACTCCTCCCCCATCTTGGCCGCCCGCCACTTGCCCCAAAACTGTGTCACCGACGCCCCGGCATAAGCCGCCACCCCGATACCCACATACGGCCAAAGCAAATCCGGCCGACCCGCCCGGATGACGTCGTCGACCACCAACTTGGTGATGTAGGGGGATACGAGGCCTAGGAGGGAGGCCGCTGCCAACGTAAGAATCGAGAACAGGAGCCTGCGAAAAATTCCACCGGGGAGCTCGGATCTGGTCAGCGCGTCCTTAGAAATGGGATCTAGCTCGTCGCGAAGACCAATACCCACACCTTATTCAAGAGCCGTTAAGAGTATCGCCCACACTGCCAGGCTGACCTGAAATAAGACTGCTGAGATCTCCATCAACGTTCAACGAAGGTGCTGCATAATTGCGTTTCCCGCACACGGGAGTATCGTTCAAATCTAGCTTTCCGCGTTCAGTCCTTTTTTCGCTAGTAGAGGACTTCATGCTCTTCTCCTATTTCAGTCTCAGATTAGCAAGGAAACGTGACAAACGCGCAAATTCGACTCATGTTCGAATTCTTTCATCCCGCTGGCAAGCGTACAGCCAATTCACAGTCGCGACAACCTGCCACACCGAGTAAATGCCCAGTTGAAACGACAGATCGGCCGCAGACGCATCCGCCGCCATTTCGAGTGACCTGAGTGAACTGTCGAATGCCTGCCTGTCCAGAAACTTATCAGACAACAGATTCATCTCTTCACCTACCCCTTCGCGAAAAGCACCAATCCCAGAGATAATTCCGGAATTTACAAGGGGGTGGTAGTTCGTATGATCGGCGCTGTTCAGTATTTCGTCGGGAACTAGCCCCGCTACTGCCCTTCTCAAGATGGCTTTCTGCAGCCCTCGGCACTCTAGATCTCCCTCGGAAATCTCACTTGAAAGATTCCATACTTCAGGGTCTAGGTAAGGCATCAAAAATGTGGCGCCGTATCGCCTGGCGCGCTTTGCCATGCTTAAATAGAATTTTTCTACTGACCACTGCTGATTCTCTTCGAATAGTTTCTCGATCCGACCCTGAGTACCAAGTTCGCCAGTCTCGTACGCCGCTTGCGAATGCCGATTACGTCTCCGAACCCATGCCTCGTTGTTGACCCATGGTCGAGACAGCCGATGGGGTATGCTCTGAGTGTAGTTCAAAAACAACCCTTCCCTTCCAATGATTGAAGCGCCCTGGAATAACAGTTGGAATGCCAAGTTATTCATCCGCTGAAACTGGCTGCTGCGAAAGAGCACTTCAAGCATCTTCCTCAAGACCCCCCTCCAAATTGAATCACTCCGGTTTGGACGCTTCTCGAATAGACGATCTGCGCCAACCCCTAAGAACACACCATCGCATTGATGGAACTCCTGCATCTCTGGCGCAAAAAGGTCCCACCAGAATTCATCCACCAAGTACCTTGGTCCCCACGCGACGGTACGGCTCTTTACCATCGGGTCAGGCAAGGCCGCGCTGATATCCACTTCAGCATGACAAGAACCAAGGTGATCGACTGCCAATCTAATCCAGTGGGACTCATCCGCTTCGGGGAAATCCTTGCACACCATCGAGCCCGTTCGTATCGAGCTTTCGCAAGACAGAGCCATCTCCGAATGTATCGCAGCCAGAGACGTCGAATCGAGACCCCCGCTGAGCGAATGCCATCCCGAAAAGCTCTGATACTGCTCAACCGATTCCTTCAGCCGATGGAGAAGCTCTTTCGGAGTTGCACTGTTGCCATCCGACGAAGAGGGTTTCCAATACCGACGACGTTCGAACGCAAGAGCTGGGCAATCGACTGAAACGCATTCAGACGGTCGGATTCGTTGGAAATTTTCGAAGAAGTAACTTGTGTTCGCAGAGATTCCAGAGGCGATATTCTCAAGCAATAGCTCGTAATCTACGGAAACCTTGCCGGATGATTCAGTCAACAATCGATTTGGATCCGACCCGATGAAGAGCTCACCAGACTCTCGATGTATGAATAACGGTATCTGACCAAAGTAATCGCGAAAGATCTCAAGATTCCGGTTGGCATGATTCCAAACGACGCCACTCAAAGGTCCTCGTCGAGCACCTAAAACCTGATCGAGTCGTTTCGGCCTAGATCTAACCAGCTCGGTCAAGACCGGAAAACTGTCTTCCGCTACGAGAGCGCCGGAATTCGATCCACCCTGGGGATTTCCGACAACCAATGCGAAATCATTGCCGTTTTGCGTGAAACCGACAGGCCATGGTGATTCTCCATCATATAGTCTGACGGATATTCGCTGACCTTCCGATATCGAAATATTGAGCAGTTCGCGTGAGTCCTCATCGGTTCCGATGCCCCACTGTCGACATTGTTTAGGACGATTTTTGTTTGAGCGACGGTTACTATAATGTACTATGAAGTCGTGAGTCATCGATTCGTGAGTTTGTTGGAGAATTTAGTGCCGGTAAGGCACTCGTGCAGGTTCCTAGAGCTTAGAGTGGCCAAGCAATTTCGGGTCCACACCGGGCTGTAACGCTAGTTGGTTCAACTGCATTTCGGCATACATCGGCGCCGGAAACTCTCAGACAAGGGTTAGAGTCAGCATGAATAACTTGATGTTCATAAAAGACAAAATTTTCGAGAAGCGTCCTAGGCGGAGACTTCTTGCGGCCACTGTTACCGTCGCAATGGGTGTTTTCGCAATTTCGTGCTCTTCGGACCCGAAGTCTGATGCGGCCGAACACGCTCCTTCTGCAGAAAGGACGACTCATTTACAAAAAGCGGACGGGGCCAGATCTGATCAAGAAGACGACAATGGTGGCTATACCGATCCGGCTGAAGCGCCCAACGATAACCACATCTTGTCGTCGAATCTCACCCAAACAAGAGGGTTCGACTCTCGACATGGGGAAAATGAGTTTAGTGCCACTATCATTGGGCTGGGAGATGTCACGGTGAGGTCCGATGGGTCGACAACAGTTACACCAACCCCCCTTTATGATCCCTCAAGCGGGATGGACTCCAGCGAAAACTGGAAATTCTCTACGAAATTGGCCACTGTCGCAGCCTCCGGAATTAGTGGAGAAACACAACTGCTCGATATTGATAGACCAGCCGATACTTTCGTTGCACCGGATGGATCGCTAACTCTTTCTTACGCCGAAGGGCTTTCCGTCCACTACAGGAACTTCGGCACCTCACTAAAACAGGCCATTACGATCTCTGAGCGCTTCTCCGATTCGAAGGATATCAGATTGCGGTGGGATATCCATCAATCGATGGAAGCCAAAATTCGTCCAAACGGCGGCGCGACCATTCGGTCTAATGAGACTGACAGAATAATTCTTGAGTGGACCCCTCTTAGGGTATTTGACTCAAACGGTGACGAAGTTGCCGCGAAGATGAAGATAGAGTCTGAGCACCTTGTGTACTCTATAGATAGCCGCGAGGCCGATTTTCCAATTAAGATCGACCCGCTCGCTCAGAATCCGAGCTTCCAAGACTCCGGGAGTCAAGCATCATCTCTTTTCGGGCAAAATGTTGCCTCCGCGGGCGACGTAGACGGTTACGAAGATCTGCTCGTCAGCCAAACCGGTTTTGACGACGGCGCAACAAGTAGTGTTGGAAAGGCTTACTTGTTTTTGGGTTCATCGTCGGGCACGGCGTCCACTGCGAGCTGGACTACTAAAGGCACTACCCTTGAAGAATTTTACGGGATTGGCACCGGGATAGGGGATATCGACGGGGACGGAAACGACGATTCAGTCATTTCTGGATTCCGATGGATTTCCGGAAACCAAGATTTAGGTCAAGTCAAACTCTTCCTCGGCGGAGCCACGGCTACGGGCCTCAATACCTCTGCTGCAGAGACCATCTCAGGATCACAGAGCGATCAGTTCTTCGGCAGATCAGTCGCGGGAGGGGACTTCAATTGCGACGGCACGCCTGACGTGGCAGTGGGTTCACCAGGCTACGATGGTTCAGCAGGTGGTGGCTCCGGCAAAATTGAAATTTTCTTCGGAAACACCTCTTCTCCCTATTTACCAAATTCGGCATCTTGGACCTACGAGAGCTCGAAAGCCGGAGCGAATCTTGGCCAAGACATCGAGAATGCAGGTGATGTGAATAATGATGGATGCGATGATCTCATTGCAGGCGGTGGACAGTATCCCAACAGCTCTGGCACGCCATCTGGGATTGCGGTGCTTTTCTACGGGAGCAACTCCGGAATCTCTTCCACGCCTGACTGGTCGAGGGTGGGGCAAGCAAATTCGCAGTACGGTTTACGGATCTCCCCTGCGGGTGACGTGGACGGAGACGGTTTCGATGACATCGCGGTTGGCGCCCAAGGCGCCAACGCAGGAGATGGGCTCGTCGAGGTATTCTATGGCAGCACTTCCGGGCCATCCTCTTCCCCGGACTGGTCAGACAGCGGCAGCAATGGAGCCAAACTTGGAAGTGGTTTGGCCAGTGGAGATGTCAACGGTGACGGAACTCCCGACCTAGTTGTTGGAGCCACCGATGAAACTGAACCTTCCTCCGGAAGCCGATTCGGATCGGTCAGGCTTTATCTTACGGGGCCCGGCCCTTCTCCTTCCCTGTCGAGTTCTCCAAACTGGCAGGCCTACAGCAGTAACGTGTCTTCCCTATACGGATTCACAGTAGCCACGGTGCGGGGAAGTCAGACCGCAGGTGGAGAAGACGACATATTTGTCGGAGCTCCATTGCACAAGAATATGATGGGGCAATCGAGCGCTGGTAGTGTATTCGGATATCAGGGGCAACCCACCTGTTACATCGGAGGTACTTACTACGCAGCTGGAGACACCAATCCAAACAATGCCTGTGAAGTCTGCACGCCGTCACAAAACAATACCTCTTGGTCAACGAAGTCAGTTGGAGCGACATGCGATGACGGAAATGCTTGCACAGAGAACACGACTTGCAATTCAAGTGGACAGTGCACTGGCAGCCAGGTCAACTGCGACGACGGGAATCCGTGCACTCAAAATCAGTGCGACCCCCAAATGGGATGTTCTTATCCCCCCGAGCCACAAGGAACGGCTTGTACTGATGACGGGAAAACCTGCACCACAGACCAATGCGACGGAAACGGTGCCTGCACCCATTCGGTAACTAGTGGCTGCCTAATCGACGGCTCCTGTGTAAGCCAAGGTCAGTCGGATCCTTCAGCTCCGTGTCTTCAGTGTGTCCCGTCCCAGAGCACTACCAGCTATTCAGCGGTAAGCGCTGGCACCCCTTGCAATGACGGATCCTACTGCACTGTATCGGACACCTGCAACGCCTCGGGGCAATGTACGGGTTCGCCGCGAAACTGTGCTGATACAGTGGATCCCTCGATTGCCGCCTGCAACAATAGTTTCTCATGCGACGATGTGCTGGATAAGTGCCGCTCATCACAACCCAAATCTGACGGTACGAGTTGCGACGATGGAAACGCATGTACCTCGATGGAGACATGTCAGTCAGGTGTTTGCCAAGCTGGTTCCACAGTCACGTGCTCCGACCCCGGAACCTGTCAATCCGCGTCCTGCAATCCTGATACCGGGACGTGCGAAACGACTAACGACCCAGACGGCTCGACTTGCGAAACTGGCGATGCGTGCACAACAGGCGCTTGTCAGTCCGGAAGTTGCATGACGCAAGGACCTGTCGACTGCGACGACATGAATCCATGCACCGCCGACTCGTGCGACAGTCAAACTGGTTGCCAGAACTCGGATGTCCCCGACGGCACAGAGATCGGCACGCCGTCATGCAACGACAACTTCAACCTGTTGCAGTCGGCGACTTGCCAGGACGGCGAGCCGCAGGATCCGACGATTCAGGACTGCGGAAACTACAAGTGCTCAAGTGACCCGAACCCGAATTGTCCCACGGCCTGTACGGAGGATTCCGACTGCAAGGACGGCAGCTTCTGTACGGACGTGCCGGGATCGAACGATGGCGACCTGGAATGTGTGGGCAACCGGCCACCGACTGCGGATGCCGGGCCCGACCAGGGTGGCTACAGTAAGAACGAGCGCGTACGGCTGGATGGCACGCAAAGTAGCGACCCGGACAATGACATGCTGAGTTACACATGGTCGCTGGTCGATGCGAACTGCCCGGATGCCGGTGAATCGGCCGACCTGGCTGGGTTGCAACAGGCAATCAACGACCAAGACCAGTGGGACCCGACGGCGGCAAATCCGCAGTTCAGCGCTCCCGCGCCGGATTGCGAAAACGAGGAGCTGACGTTTGAGCTAGAAGTCTCGGATGGCACCTACACGGTGACCGACGAGGCAGTCGTCAGCTACGGCACGTGCAACAATCCGCCGAACGCGGTGGTCGCCGGTCAGCCGGCGACGGCCGAGTGGGGATCGAGCGTCACGCTCGATGCCAGCAACTCGCAGCCCGGTTGCGGTTCTTCGCTCGAGTACTCCTGGAGCTACATGCCGCAGGAGCCGGAGCTGACTACGTCGGGGAGTGAATCGCTGAGTGTGACGCTTCCGGACATCTGCCGGGAGGAGAGCACGACGTACACCTTCAACCTGACGGTCTTCGACGGTGTGCAAAACAGCGAGCCGTACGACCGGGATCTGTTCGTGCCGGCCAACGGCCCCTGCGACGATGGCGGCGACGTCTCGGGCTCGGGCGGCTGTTCGTCGACCGGCAACAGCGGCGGACCCATCGGCGGCCTGGCTGCCATGCTCTTCGCCGGCGGACTCGCCGCACTTCGACGGCGCCGACGCAACTAACTCACACACCCACATTCGCCCATGACCGACCAACACTCCGAGGGCGACACCGGCGACGGTGTCGCCCTCGTCTCTTATGTGACTTCGGAAGAGGTGCCCAAAGATACGCCCTTCGGACGGGCGTGTCGCGGCATCGGGGATAAGCCGCTGACCGCCGGACTTATCGGCGGGCTGGCGGTCGTCTCACTGGCAGCACTCCTAAAGCCCGGCGGCGTCGCCAACGCCCCGTGGGTCGCCGCGCAGCTCGCGGCGATCGTCGTGTTTGTCTGGGTCGTCCTCATCTACATGATCCGGGGGTTCTTCAGGGAACTCGGGATGACCGAGACCCACCGTATGTACGAGATCACGCGGTTTGGGCCGGCCGATTCACCCTCGGCGCTCACCTGGACCCGGAACAACGAAGTTTTGAAGATCGTCGAAGTCCCGAAGACTCAGGTGTTTCACGAACCGGGGCTGGAGGTCGTCGATACCTCGAAGGTCTCCGGCGATGAGGTCGACGACTTCATCGAGGGCCGCGACCACAAAGAAGCCGCGGATGCAGATACGGTCGAACCGAACCAACCGGCCACCGTCTGGATCGTCGCCGGGGGTTCAGACGATCAGCAACTGGTGATCCAGACGCGGGTCACCGCCGACGAGGCCAAGAACTACGCCGAGGCCGACGCGGTGCCGGCCTCGGTCGATGAAGAGCTCCCAATCCACGTTGTCAGGGATTGGATTCAACAGATCGGCTAGTCAGTCGTCGAAGCCCTGTCGGTAGAGGTGGGCTTCCCAGGCGTAGATCGCTTCCTGAAGGACCTGGCGTTCGGCGTCGTAGCTTATCTCTTTGACGGCGTCGGAGAAGCTGAACCACTTGGCGGTCTCGACCTCGTCGTCGTGGTCTTCAACCTTTCCTTTTTTGTACTCCATCACGAAGAACCGCACGTGCTTGCGGATGCGGATCTTTTCGCCGGTGTCGTCGTGGCGACGCGTGTACCAGTACTCGATGTCGCTGATCTCGCTGATGGGGCGGCCAAGGCAGCCGGTTTCCTCGCGCGTCTCGCGCACACCGGCCTCCTCGGCGGATTCGCCCTCCTCGATTGCCCCTTTGGGAAGGCGCCAAGTCGGGTTTCCCCCTCGCGTCTTGACCTTGATGAGGCAGGCGAGATTGTCGGACTCGCCGGGTTGGATCAGCACCCCGCCGGCTGATTCTTCCACTACGGTGTCCATTCGCGCTGAATCGGTGATTTTGGCTGATTGCCGAAGGACCCCACGCTGAACGCTGGTCGAATCAACCCCTCTCGGTCAGATGCTCGAGCCCTCGCTCGAAGACGTCGAGAAATCCGTCGATTTGCTGTTCAGTTGCGACGAATGGAGGTGTCAATCCCACGACGTTGCCGTGGGTCCCTGATGGTAGAAACAAATAGCCCGACTGGCGGCAAAAGTCCATGAGCCTACGCACCAGCGATCCGTCGGGCTCGACGCCGGCGCCGGATTCAACGACTTCCAGCCCCCACATCATGCCCCGCCCGCGCACGTCAACGATCCGGTCGGGCCAACGCGCCGCCAACGACTCGAGTTTGTCGGCCAGCGCGTCGCCGCGTTCGCGCACCCTCGAGGGCCAGTCCTCGTCGACGATCGTATCGACGGCGGCCTTGGCCATCGCACAGCACAGTGGATTCCCCAGAAACGTCTGGGTATGGATCGCCTCGCCTTCGGAGGTGCCCCACGACTCCATGATCTCGGGCCGGCCGATCGCCGCGGACATGGGCGCGCCCCCGCCCATCGACTTTCCGGTGCACAAGACGTCGGGCACCACGTCTTCGTTTTGACATGCGAACAGGTCGCCGGTGCGGCCGAACCCGGTGTAAATCTCATCGAAGATCAGGACCAAGTCGTGGCGGTCGCACACATCGCGAAGCCCCTGCAGAAAGCCCTCGGGTGGCACGACCTTTCCGCCCCGCCCCTGAATCGGCTCGACGATAATGGCGCCGATGCCCTCCGAGCCTGTTGCGTGGCCGCTCAACAGTTGATCGATGTGTTCCAGGCAGGCGTCGCGGATCTCTTGGGGCGTCGCGTCGCCGCGCACCAGGCCAAACGGCGGCCGCAACGGATCGGGGTACGGCACGTGGCGAGCGTGGTTGTTGAGTTGGTCGAGAAAGGGTTCACGAAATTCCTCGCGGTAGGCCGACGCGCTCAGGGCGCCGTAGGCGAGCCCGTGGTAGGCGCCCCAAAAGCTCAGAAAGCCGGGTTTTCCCGTGTGAACGGCGGCGGTCTTGAGGGCGGCGGTCACGGCGTCGGAGCCGCTCTGTCCCAGAATCGATTGCTGCAGATCGCCGGGGGCGACGTCGGCGAGTCGATCGCACAGCTCGATTTTGATCTTCGAGGGATAGACGTCCCCCATGGCGTGGATCAGCGTATCAAGTTGGTCGCGCGCGGCATCTACTACTTGCGGGGGACGATGCCCGAGGCCGGCGACGGCAAACCCGGCGGTCATGTCGACATAGACATTCCCGTCGGCATCACGGACATTGGCACCACGCGCCTCGTCCCACACAATGGGATCCTGACCCGCCCCGGTTTCGCGTTCTCGGCGCGCTCGACGCGCTGTAATCGCTGGACACTCCGTCCGGCTGAGTCGGTCGACCCATTCTGTAGAGGTCGGCCCCGGAGAATCGGTCGTCATACGGGGCATTTGGTCGCCGGTGAGTGCTTCGCTGGACATGTTCGCCTCGCCAATTGGCAGACGTTGACTTGCGAGTCAATCTGTGCTGAATAGACAAACCGCTCACAGGAATTGAAGAATGGCCCCCTTCACGGATGCTACGGTATGACGAACCAAGCCCCAGAACGCAACCGGCAGGACGCCGCCCAGCCGTCGGCTCCCGCGGAGACACGCCCGTCGAAGACCGAGCGTAACAGCCGGATTTCGGGCTTCTACAATCTGGACCGCACCGAGCGGCTGAACTTGCTTCGCGACCGCGGTTTTTTGGACGAGGAGTCCTACGAGTACCTCTCCGAGACCGACAGCGGCCTCGGCTTCGAGACCGCCGACAAGATGATCGAAAACGCCATCGGGACCTTCGAGCTGCCGATGGGCCTCGGACTGAACTTCACGGTCAACGGTCGCGACTACGTCGTGCCGATGGCCATCGAGGAGCCCAGTGTGGTCGCCGCGGTCAGTCACACCGCTAAGATCGTGCGCGGCGCGGGCGGGTTCGAGTCGAAGTGTAAAAGCTCGCTGATGATCGGCCAGATCCAGGTGCTGGAGTGCGAGGACCTGGACGAAGCACGCACGTCGGTGCTCGAAGAGCGCCAGCGGATCATCCACATGGCCAACGAGCTGCACCCGAAGATGGTGGAGCGCGGTGGAGGCGCCAAGGACCTGGAGGTCCGGGTGCTGGAAAACAGCGGCGGTAACGACATGCTCGTCGTGCACCTGCTCGTGGACGTGTGTGACGCAATGGGGGCGAACCTGGTCAACACCATGGCCGAGGGTGTCGCGCCGTTTATCGAGGAGTTGACCGGCGGGCGAGTGTCGCTGCGGATTCTATCGAACCTGGCGGACCGCCGACTGGTCCACTCGCAGTGCAAGATCCCCTTCGACCGGCTCGATTGGAAGGGCTTTCCCGGCGAAGAGGTCGCCCGCGGCATCGCGGAGGCGAGTGAGTTTGCAGAGCTCGATCCGTACCGGGCAGCGACCCACAACAAGGGTGTGATGAACGGCATCAGTTCGGTCTGCATCGCGTCGGGCAACGACTGGCGAGCGCTCGAAGCGGGCGCCCACGCCTACTGTTGTCAGGATGGGCAGTATCGCCCGATGGCCACCTGGCACCTGGAAGAAGACGAAGACGGCCAAGGCTACCTGGTCGGCCAGCTCACCATCCCGGTGCAACTCGGCACCGTGGGCGGGCCAACCAAACTCCACCCGACGGTCAAGGTCGCTCACCGCATTTTGGACATCGACTCGGCCGCACAGCTCGGCGAAGTGATGGGCGCAGTCGGCCTGGCTCAGAACCTGGCGGCGCTCAAGGCGCTGGCCACCGAGGGCATTCAGAGCGGCCACATGTCGCTGCACGCCCGCAGCGTCGCCGCCACCGCCGGCGCCACCGACGAGGAGATGGACGAGCTCGTCGAACGGCTCATCGAGACCGAGGACATCAAAGTCCGGACGGCACAGAAGATCTTGGCCGAGATGCGGAGCTGATCATCTCGTCTAGCCTGGTCTCGACCGCTCGCCAGAAGGCGCCGGAGCTGGCCCGCGAGCTGTCGAGCAACGTGAGCAGCGCCTGCAATTCGTCGTCGGCCTTGAACGTAAGCTTCAGGGTCGGCGGCGTTTCTTTTTGCGTGGCGACGATGCCCAAATCCTCCGGTGCCGTCTGGCCCTCGAGAATCTCGCCGGGCTCCCGGCGATCCAGATAGGCAGCAAGTACCCGAATCGACGGACCCTCGTTGGCGTCGCACCACTCCCCGAGCGGCGTCAGGTCCATGACCCAGGGCTCCTCAACGTTTACGGACGGAAGGTCGCGGGCCTTTACCATACCCACCATCAGGACCTTGGCGGCGTCGGTCGGCTCCAGCTTTTGGACCCAAGAGGCGCCCGCCAGCCGCGCATTCGCAAGCATCTTCGCGAAGGATTCCAACGGATTGCGGCCGATCTCGTCGCTGACCGCCTCCCACGCCGCGCGGGCCTTCGCCTCGGTCTCGGTATCAAAGGTGGCCGGCGCGCCCACGGCGCCCCTGTTGAAGCCGCGGGTCCAACCGCCCAGCAATCCGGCGAGCCGATGCCCCAGGTAATTAGCAGGGTCGCGAGCCATCCATTGGCCGCGCTCATACGTGGCGAGCCCTTCATCCGAACTCCTCTCCGGCCGGTCGGAGGCCACGGCAAACTCCTTGACCGAATCCTCGACAGACCGCAGTGCCTCGCGGGCGGGTTCCGTCACCCGACCGTCGGCCGCCAGGTCGCACATGTTCATCAAATGGAGGCAGAAGTGGGCGAAGCTGACGGCCTCGGTCTCGGAAATCTGTCGGTCCTCGGCAAACTCCCGGCACGGCCCGCGCAGATACTCGACCCAGGGTTCCAGGTGCCGCATGGTCGCCCGGCCCGAGAGATGTTCGACACACCGGCCGCGCATGGCCATCAGGGCGCGGGCGAGCTTCGCCAGCGGAGCATCGTCCCGAAACCGCCCGAAGGCGTAGACCGCCTCCGACTGCGCTTCATCCTCACGTTGCCCAGTGCCGACGGCGAGCGCCGCTGCAACGGCCGGCCTCAACCCGTGGCGGGCCATATTCTGGGCGAGGCTTCCCTCGAATTTACGGCTCCGCTCATCGAGCACGTCGAAGGCCTCGGGTAGATCGCCCTCTTCCAGCGTTTCCAGGGTACGAAGCGCCCGAGCGCGCCGGCTGGCAGAGGCTGCGTCGAGGTCCGACAGCGCCAACAGTTCACTCAGCCGTTTGGCAAGCTGCCCATTCGACGACGCCACCAGCTCGAGCGCGGTGCCCAGTAGCGGGCCGTCGTCGAGCAGTTGCGCCGTCACCTGTTCTTTGGGAGCGCCGACGAGCTGCTGAAGCTGCCGCTCGAGCCCGGCGAGGTCTAGAATGCGTTCGTCTTCGAGGAAGGCGCGGGCCGTCGAATCGGGCACCAGTTGCAGCGCTCCGGTTTGGTGGAGGCGCTCCAACAGATGTTCGCCGTCGGCGGCCTCTTCGGACCGCGCCCCAAGCGCAACGCGCAGCCATGGCAATGCACGTTGCAGGTCAGCCAGCGCCTCCGGGCCACGCAGGTCACCCAGACGCACGAGTTCGGCGAGGAGGCTGTCGATCCCGTCCTGATCTGTCGTCGAAGTGGCCGGATCCTCCGGGAGGAAGTCGGCCAACAGAGCGCGCAGGGAAGCCTGATCGCGGCTCATCGGTCACCGTCCGTGGTTTCAGATATCTGTCGTCGCTGCGCCATCCATGGCGCGGGCGGAGATCATAGGTCGTTCGGGGGATCGGCGGCAAGGGGAACTGCGGGCTTCCTGCCGCGACGCGGGAGGGTATGCGTGCTTGGGACACCCCCGGGCTCCCTGCTGCGACGCGGGAGGGTATGCGTGCTTGGGACACCCCCGCGCTCCCTGCTGCGACGCGGGAAGGTATTCGTGCTTAGGACACCCCCGGGCTCCCTGCCGGTCGCATCGGGGTCAGTGTTGCGCGCCTGCGGCGCGCGGCGACTGCTGATTTTCGCGCTGGCGGAGGGTTCAGCGCAGCAATCGATGTGCGTGTTTGCGGGGGTTTTCGAGCACGAACTATGCGGGTGTATGGGCTGCGTGGTTGCGGGGTTTCTGGGGCTCGCTGGCGTCGTGTTTGCGGGGTTTCCAGCTAGCTGGAATGCCGGCAAGGGCTAGCTTTGGCGTTCGCATGATGATCACCTCAATCTCGCGTTCACTCCGTTGAAGGTGAATTGCTCAGTGGGGGGCGACTCGAGTTCGAATCTCCTCGATAAATTCCGCGAGCCCCACGTCCGCACCCGCCGCCTCAAGGTCGTCGATAATTGACGATTCGATCAACTCGTCCTCGCGCCGATGCTCTCCCTGCAACAATTCATTTAAGACTCGTTTCGCGTTCTTCTTGGCTCCGCCTTTTTGGGCGGTCAATTTCTGTGCGTGCTCAGTCGGGTCGAAACCAAGAGCCGCACGTAGGTTTCCCAGAGCCTCATCGTCGTCGGCATCTTCAGGCTCGAACGCGACCAATATCCAGCATTCTCTTTTGGTGTGGGGAAGGCCGAGAACGATCTCGAAGTTCGTATCCGACGACACACGCGCCTGTTTCAATCCGGGGCGTCTTTCCGGGTCACCATCGGTATCCCGGATCAGGAAAATCGCAAGAAGATCGCCATCGATCTCCTTGTTTAACTGTGCATCTTTGAAAAGCCGAATTGCCTTTGTGGCCTGAAGTGCCTCTCCGCTTCCCGGCTGACCTGAAAACTCCCCGTGCACGCGAAGATTTCGGTCGCGAGCGAGCCCTTTAATTCCCTTTTCCCCGGCCCAAGATGTGAAGTCCTGCAGACCAAGGACACCCCGCCATCCGATGAACTTGCTAAAACTATCGATCAGCCAGTGAACCTCGTCGGACAAGACTCGTTCGACCAGACGAGTCACTGTACGTTGGTCCGAAGGGCCCTCGCATACGAGGCCAAACCACATTTCTGGAGAATTCCCGTTAGTCATCCGTACCGGTTACCCAGTTTTCCCCCACATAGCTCCAGAACTCACCTGGAGACATTTCGTCAGCCCACTCTTCGTAGTCCGGGTGCTCGCTCAAACGGCGAGCCACGGTTGAGCCGTCGTCGTCCAAGTTCGTCAGCCAGACCTCGTCCGCGTCTAGATGATCGAGCAAGTACGGCGAGTGAGATGTAGCGAGAATTTGTAGATCGGAGTACTTCTCAAGCAATTTTCGAAGCGTGCCGATCAAATCCTCGAGCGCCTTCGGATGCAGCGACTGCTCGATATCATCAAGGAGTACCAAATTCGGCCTCCTTTCATTCATGAGGACCGCTAGGAGCCCAAGAACGAGAAGCGTGCCTTCGCTGACCGCATGAGCGGGGAGATCGGACGCCCCCTCCATGTCAAAGACAACCTCTTCACCCATGAACTTCTCGGTCTCCTCGCCGGTGAAGCTCTCACCGTCTACAGTGATTTTTCGGGTGCTCGTCTTCCATACCGGAGCACGCCGTGTACGAACTCCCTCGACAGCAGGAACAACGGCTTTGAGTGATTCTATCAGATCGCTAAAGGCATCCGGCCGGTTGGCCTGCATTTCTCGCAGGACCGTCGCCAAGCCTTCGCCATCGTACTTTATCCGCGGTTGCTCGGTTTCGCTGTATGAAGGAGCTGCGAGCTCTTCTGGATTCAGTCGAAGGAGCACGGCCGACTCGACGGCAAAGCCGAAATCACGGGTCTTCGGAGCGTAGACAAGCGGTTTATCTAAAGGTTGACGTTGTGTTCCATCATCGAAATTGGCGCCCAACTCAAACCTAGGCTCGCGGTCTTCACCATTCTCCGAAGAACGGGAAACCTGAACGCAAAGGTGTACAACCCCTTTTGTACCACTCCAATCCCCCTCAATCTCTATTCCGATTTGGGAGTTCGACGCACCGCGACGAAGAAGCGTGGCCGCTTCCCGCTGTTCGTCGAAAAACTCTGATGGCTTTCTCGTTCCGAGCTTCGAGACGTAGTGTAATGCTTCCAAAACCGACGTCTTTCCGGAACCATTTGGCCCCACGAACGTCGCAAAGTTGCCGAGCCTGTCGAGCTCGACGTCTGCGAGGCACTTAAAGTTCGTGAATTTCGCCCGGTGGATCATCGCGTTGGACCTGATGCCAAGTTGGGTCAATTCGCAGCCGCGAGTGTACGCTCGCCGAAAGGACTCCGCAAACTCAACCTGACCCTCGGCCGACGATGACGAGCAAATTCCGGTCGAACGAATTCGGATCAGCTCCAAGCGGATTCCGCATTGCGCCAATCCAGATTTGAATCAAGAGAATGAAACCCGTTCATCTTCGCGCTCCATCTCCTCTTCTTCCTGCGGCGTGTTCGTGAAAACAAACTCGATGAGCTGGTGATCCTCTTCTTCGAGTCTGTCGTAAATGACTCCCCAGACCTCTGACTGGCGCTCCGCCTCGTTCATCCCGTCAAAATCTGGAGTCGTCACGACTGCAAATAGTTTGCGCCCCCTCTCCATGTCGACCCTCACCTGGAGGTCCCGGTAGTCCAAGTCGCGCAGGACCTCCTCGAGGTCTCGTTTTCTCTTTTGGCGCGATTTCATAGTTGTTCCTCCACAGATGCCAGAACGCGGTTGCCAAATTTCTCGATTGCCGAACACCACGGTTTAAGTAGGTTCTGAACGCGGCTCAGGTTCTTCTCAAAATCCGTATTGATTTGATTTTGCATCCCCACCTCGCTGAGATCATTCAATCATCGGCCAATTGTAGCGATTCGACTACGGAAACTCCACTTCAATCTTGAAAAGCGGGCAAATCCAAGCCGCCGGCCTACGATCGTGCCCCCCCGGACCAAGGACCGGGGAGTCTTTCGAGATCGACGTTGGAGGGGCCTTCGTTCGTTTGACGCCTCACCGCCTCCAGGCTTGCCCAGGAGGGTGAAGTGATCGTTGGCCGGAGCGGTGCCCTTGAGGTTTCGATGTAGAACGGATGCAATGATCGAGACTACTGCCCCGGAGGAGCCAATGACGAACCGTACAGTCCAATCCGTGACTCTACGCGTACCGCAGCTCGAATCTGCGCGGCGCTTCTACCAGGAAGTCGTGGGCCTCGACGTCCTCGAGGAAAAAGACGGTCGAGTCGGCCTCGGCAGCGGCGGCCGGGAGGTCGTCACGCTGGTTGCGGCGCCGGACGCCCGTCCGCGTGGGTCGGGAGACGCCGGGCTGTTTCACCTGGCGATTCTGTTTCCGGAGCGCGGCGCACTGGCCGACGCCCTCGCTCGGGTGACGGAGATGGACTACGTGATGACCGGCGCGTCGGATCACCTGGTCAGCGAAGCCCTCTACATGAACGATCCCGGGGCCAACGGCGTGGAGTTGTACCGCGACCGGCCGGAATCGGAGTGGGAATACGACGATTCCGGGGAGGTGCGGATGACGACGAAGAGGCTCAATTTGGAGCACCTGCAAGGCGACGGGTCTCAGCCCACGCCGGACGGGGCCCCCGAGGCCACCCGGCTCGGTCACGTGCATCTGGAGGTGACCGATCTGGAGCGCGCGGCGACGTTCTACAGGGATATCTTCAGCATGGAGATGCAGACGAGCCGGCGCGGTGCGCGCTTTCTCTCCTGGGACGGCTACCACCACCACGTGGCGCTCAACACATGGAACCGTCGCCGCAAAGCGCACGAGTCGGAGTCGCTCGGGCTGGAGTCAGTCGCCGCTACGATGCCGGCGTCAGACGGCGACGAAGTCCGTCAACGCGCCACCGACAGCGGCATCTCCGTGAAAGAGACTGACCGCGGATTTCGTCTAACCGATCCGGACGGGATCACGTGGTGGGTTCGGTCGTAGTTGCGGCGCGCCCCGGAAGTCGCAAACGTCCAACCTGAACGTCCAACGTAAACGAGCTCCGTCCAACCTGAACGTCTTTCGTAAACGTCCAACGTAAACGAGCTCCGTCCAGCCCGAACGTCTCTCGTAAACGTCCAACGTAAACGTCCTACGCGAGACGCGGCCACGTGATTGGCGGCCCCGTCGTACCTCGTACGTCCTACGCGCGACGCGCCAACGCGGGCCCTAATTCCGATCTTGCTCTCTCGGCAACAGCCAATCGATGCGGAAGGTCTCACCCAACCAAAACACAACGGGCATCGTCAGAAAGGTGGCGACCAGGGTGGTGCCAATGCCGACGATGGCCAGATGACCAATCGAGCTGAGGCCGCCGTGATGGGTGATCGCCAGGCCGCCGAAGCCGACCATCGAGGTAATAGACGCCATGGCAACGGCGGAGCCGACCAGGCGCAGGACTTCGGGGCCGGAGCCTTCGCCGCGTTCCAGGTAGCGGCGGTAGAAGTGGACGCCGGCGTCGACGCCGATGCCGATGACCACGGGGATGATGATGACGTTGAAGAAGTCGAGGTCGATGCCCATGTAGGCCAGGACCCCGAACATCCACGCGGCCCCGAGGATGAGGGGCAGCAGGGCGACCAGGCCGCGGATGGGGCTGCGGAAGGCGGCTGAGAGCAGCAGGAAGACCAGCGCCAGGGCGATGGAGATCATCTTGGCGCCGTCATTTTTGATCTCGTCGAGCATCTGCACGTAGATGTACGACTGACTTCCGATGCGGAAGTCGATGCCCGTCTCGCGGCGGACCTGCTGGATCTGCTTGAGAAATTCGCGAGCTTTGGCGCCGCGCATCTGATCGATGCCCTCGTTGACGTAGACAAGGTAGCGGTAGGCGAACGGCTCTCCCTCTTGGGCCGGGTGAGCGCCCTCGCCGGCCTCCTTAAAGAGACTCTTGGTCCACTCGGGCAGATTGGCGGCGGTGACGGGCTCGCCGACCTTTAGCTTCTTGCGAAACTCCTCGAGGCGCTGGCGGGCGTCGTCGTCCAGACCCGAGAGGTCCTCCTCGTCTAGCATCTCCTGGATCTTGCGGATCTCGGCGAGCCGCTCTTTTTGGTCTTCGACGGACCCGGGCACGAACCCGTGGATCGAGGCCACGCTGTTGATGGTGCTGAGCCCGCCGGACTGCAGCTTCTTCTGCATCGCCTGGTAGACGGTGGCGGCCTTGTCGGCGTCATCGAACAAAAGGACGGTGGGCGTCGAGGAGTGCTGGCCCTTGAGCGCCGATTCGAACTTCTCCTCGGTCGTCTCGAATCGCCGTTTGTGTTCGTAGGTCTCGGGATTGGTCTTGCGGCGCACATCCCGGGTGACCGTACTGACATGTTCGGCGACATCGTCGCCGGCTTCGCGGGCATCGGCCCGGGCATTCTGCAGCTTCTGGTACTCGTCGTCATTTCGCTGCCATGGCCACTCGATCTGGCCGAGCTGGCGGAAGTTTTCCTCGAAACTCAGGTTCGGATACTGGGTGATCGACAGGCCGGTGAAGGTCAGCATCAGGATGATCGCGACGGGCACGTAGACCTTGCGGCGCCCGTCGGAAATCAGGGCCCCGACGCCGATGCCACCGCTGAGGGTCGGCGCCTCGCGCGGGTAATAATGATGGAAGGTCAGCACCATCGCCGGTAGGACGACGATCATCGCCAGCAGGGTGAACAACACACCCAGGCTGGCGACCTTTCCGAACTGGCTGAGGCCGCGAAACTGTGCGAACGACAGGACCACGAAGGTCGTGAACGTGGTCAGGGCGCCGATCACGGTGGCGCTGCCGACGCCCTTGTAACAGTGGATCAGGGCGGCCTCGGGATCCTTGCCCTCGATGCGGGCGTGGTCGTAGCCGCTGAGCAGGTGGATGCTGTAGTCGATCCCCAGGCCCAGCAAGATGGCGAAGATGAAGGCGCTGATGGTCGTCAGTTCGCCAAACAGGATGAACGACAGCGCCAGGGTCCAGCAGACGCCCATCACCAGCGGGATCATCACCAGCGCGGTCGCCCGCTTGCGCCGAAAGTAGAGCCCGATGACCAGCAGCAGACCGATCAGCGTGAAGAGCGCCGAGGTCTTCAGGTCGCCGGTGATCGACTGGTAGTCCTTCTGGCGGTTGATGAGCCCGCCGCCGTACTCGATGTCGAGCTGCTTGTTGTAGGTGTCGGGGTCGAGGCCCTGGCCGATCTGGCGGATCTGGCTGATCAGCCGGTTGGTGGCGGCCAGATCCGTCGACGATTCGTTGAACCGAAGGACCATCGTCAGCGAGTGCTCATCCTCGGCAGTCAGGTACTCGCGGTAGTCATCCTGGGCGAGGCCGTCGTATTTGGCGCGGATGTCCCCGGTCTCGATGAACTCGCCGTCGTTGCTGTCGTCCTCCGAATCGAGGGAGGCAAACAGCGGGTTGGCCTCCTTTTTTTCGTCGCGGATCTTCTGGCGGAGCCGCTCCCGGATCGTCGCCAGATCGTCGGCCCTCAAGTACAGAAGCTGGTGTTTTTCAAAGAAGTCCTTGGGGTTGTGGAAGTGAGCCAGGGAGACGGGGTCGAGCTTTCGCAGCTCGGCGGCGAAATCCCCGGCGAACTCCTTGTTTGCCTCCATGTCGGGGCTGTCGATCACCACGAACAGGGCCGACCCGGAGCCGACGCGCTCGCCAACCTCGGTCATCGCCTCGGCGGCTTCGGAGGTCTGGGGCAGAAGCGCCTTGAAGTCGCTGTTGATGTTCCACTGGGTGACCATCACCCAGATCGACAGAATCGTCAGAACAACCGCCGCACCCGTGATTTCCCGATAGTACCGCGCCACGAATCGGTGGACGAATCGGGAGATGACATCTTCAATCAGTGGATTCATCTACGAGCAGCGCCAACGACATGGAAGGGGATAACAGCGATTCGGAGCATCAGTTCTTTAGTCGAGACGGGCCGTCCTATCAAGAAAACCGACGCGCCATTTGGTTCTTTCTGTCACGGCAGCGTCGTACGGGGTTCGTTCCAGTCGGACGCAGTCATCGCGAATCCCCCGAGGAGCTTGCCCGACGCCATTGAGAACCTATCATCTGAGCGCGCACCGAACACTCAGTCGGCATACACGTCGGACTCGATGCTGAATATTCGTCAGACCGAACCGTCTGACGTGTGAACGACGCCGAGACGGCCACCTTCAACAGGTCTTCCAGACGGTACCAATAAGATGACATCTGCACCTGCCCGTTCGAAACGATGGACGAGCCTGCTGGCTCTCATCGCTGCCCCGCTGGTCGCCATGGCCATCTCTTCGCCCGCCCACGCGGCGGTCACGGGATGGGCCGATGGAGGCAGCTCCACACCTACGATGCAGGATCTGGTGCCTTCGATGTCCTCGGGCGAGGCGTACTCGGAGCGCTACGGGTTCAGCGCGAAGATCGACGGCGGCGGAGAGGTAGTCGTCAATTTCACGATCTCGAACCTGGGGTGGGGCGACGGCTCGGCGGCGGTGAAGGTCCGAGTGGACCTGCCGGACCGCGATGAGTACGTCTATCAGAAGAAGGTCGACCGCGGCTCGTGGTCTTTCAGCAAAAATAAGTTCCGCCTGAAGGTCGCCAACACCGAGGTGCAGGGAAAGGGCGACAACACCTTCGTGGTGGACCACAACGGCGACCTGAAACTACGGATGAAGCTGACCAGCGACATGTCGATGTGGAGTCCGGGCAACGGCGAGATCACCGTCGGCGACGGCTACTACTACCGGCTGCACGCCTTTGCGCTGCGCAGTGATATGACCGGAAAGGTCAAGCCGAAGGGGGAGTCGTGGACCCAGATAAAGGGGACCCGATCGGGCTACGGCGACCACGTGGCCACGAACATCGCCCCGTTTGACCTGGGCACCCGATTCTCGCGCTTTCGCGTCTACGACGACGAAAACGACGTCTTCGCGATGTGGCGTGAAATCGAGTTGACCGACGATTACGGCGGCAAGTCGCTGTCGTTTCTGGTCGTCGGGTACAAGGATCAGATCGTCTTTTCGGACGCAAACGCCAAGACGACCTACGCCCGGCGGGTCAAAGACACGAAGACGGGATACCGGCTGCCGTACGCCGTGCAGATCGACGGCAAGGACGGCGATGACGAGGTGCGGGTCGTGCTGGAGGCCACCAAGGTCGACCGTAAGGATCTGCTGGCCGGCTACGGCGGAATGGCCCGGATGATCGCCTCACAGGTCAGCCAGCCGTGGAACTACTATTTCGACTGCACCTACAAGATCCAGATGACGATCGGCGGGTCGACCGCCAAGGTCGAGGGCAAGGCCGGCTACGTCATCGATTTCGTCAACAAATGACGCGGTTCAGGAGCCGATGAGATCCATCGTCGTCTCGACGATCTCGTCGGTGATGGCACCGCGGGGCCGATCGGCATCGAGCCGAACGATCCGCTCGCCCTCCTCGTCGAGGGTGTCTATGACCTGAAGGTACTGGTCGCGAAGTTCGGTCAATCGCTCGCGATTCTCGTAGATGTCGCGGCTGCCGCGTTCGGCGAGCCGGTCGAGACACAGGTCGACGTCAGCCTCCAGAAAGAAGGTCACATCGGGCGTCCTCGCCCGTTCATTGAGCGTACGCACCCACTGAAGATCGAGGGGTTGTTCGTCGCCGGGGTCGCCCTGGTAGGCGTAGCTGGAATGGTAGTATCGATCCGTAACCACGTGACGTCCCGCGGTCAGCGCCGGTTTGACGGCCGATTCCAGATGGTCGAGCCGGTCGGCGGCAAACAGCAGCGCCAGAGTTTCGCGGCCCACATGGGTGGTGCCGCCGTCGGGAGCGGGTTGCACGAGCCGACCCGACAACATCTGCCGGATCAGTGACCCTATCGGACCATCGGAGGGCTCCCGGGTGGCCACGGCGGCCAGTCCGTCTTCGCGCAGCCGGCTGACCAGTTGATCGGTCTGCGTGGTCGACCCGGAGCCGTCCAAACCCTCGATGGCGATGAAGAGCGGAGTGTCGATGTCGTCGCCGCGAGACGTCGTCATGAACCCTCAAAGTCGTGCGATCCGAGTGTATGGGCGGGAACCACCGGCAATGTGTAACAGATTCCCGGCTCTTACACACGGGCCTTGGAGGTGATATGTCCTCGCTCGTCGCGCAACTCTCTGGACCAGCAACGTGACGGGAGCCATGCCTCGCGAAAAAGACTTCGGGCCGGGTGAACTCGGCCCCCCGTGGACAGTCCTGAAAATGCTCCGTTGGACGTCGAATTTCTTCGAAGAGCGCGACGTCACGGAGACCCCGCGGCTCGACGCGGACCTGTTGTTGAGCCACGTCCTCGACGTGGACCGGATGGACCTGTACCTGAAGACCGACGAGGAGGTCCCCGAGGCGGCGCGCGACCGATTCCGAGCGATGGTCAAGCGGCGGGCCGGCGGCGAGCCCGTGGCATATCTGGTGGGGCACCGCGAGTTCTGGGAGACCGACCTGAAGTGCGATCGCAGGGCGCTCGTCCCACGGCCAGACACCGAGGTGTTGGTCGAAACCGTCGTCGACACCATGGACGCCGACGGCGACCATCGGCTCGCCGACATCGGCACCGGGACCGGGGCGATCGCCCTGGCACTGGCCGATGAATTCCCCAACGCGACCATCGCCGCCACCGAGATCTCGTCGGACGCAATCGAGCTGGCTGCCGAGAACATCGAGGCCCATTCGGCATCGGGGCGGGTCACGCTCCTGGAGGGCGATCTGCTGGATGCCCTCCCCGACGACTGGGGTCCGTTGGACGCGGTTGTCAGCAATCCGCCGTACGTCAAAGAGGACGACCCCGACGTTCAGCAGGCGGTACTCGACCACGAGCCGGCCCAGTCGCTGTTGGCCGGGCCCGACGGACTCGACGTGATCCGACGGTTGATCCCGCAGGCCTACGAGGCATTGCGCGGCGGCGGCTGGCTCTTTTTCGAATTCGGCTACACCCAGGCCGAGTCCGTGTACACATTGCTCGATGAAGAGGGCTTCGAGGCCATCGAAATCCACCAGGATTATTCGGACCGCGACCGTGTTGCGTCGGCCCGAAAACCACAATGACATTGGTTATCGAAACTGATTGTTACGACTCGACAGAGGAGACACACCATGACTGATTCCGAAGAACGCTCCGCGATCATCGATGACTTGACTCGCGTGAAGTACGTGGGCCCGGCGAAGGCCGAGCAGATGATCGACGAGCTCGGGATCAGCTCGGTCGCCGAGCTCGCCGACGCCGCCCGCGAGGATCGACTGTCGGCACTTCAGGGAATCGGCAAGACCACCGCCGACAAGATGCTCGCTTCGGCCGAGGAGCTGCTGGAGAGCGACGAGCGGGAGGAGCCGACCGAGGACACCGAACAAGAGGCCGCCGACGAAGACGAGGAGCCCGACCAGGCGGCCGACGACACCACGACGTCTTCGGCGCCGCGACCGCGTATCGAGCGGTTCATCGAGCGGGTCCGGTGCCCGGCCTGCGGCCACGACAGCTTCGACAGGGAGGCGGCGGTATTGTCATGTACCGCCTGCAAGCGCCAGTACAATATCACCGACGGCATTGCCGATCTCGCCCCGCCCGACACCCCGCGCTCCGGATTGGCCCAGAAGGTCATGGAATCGGGGCTGTACTCGCGGCTGTACGAAAAACACGCTCGTCCCAAGCTGACCAGCCTGATCAGCGACCGGACCATCGACGAAGAGATGGATCTGGCGGCCGACTACCTGGAGCTCAGTCCAGAGACGATGCTGTTGGACGTGGCCTGTGGGACGGGGAACTTCACGCGGTACTTCGCCCAGCGGATCGGGTCGGGTGTGACCGGCTACGACGATCAGTCGCTGGTCGTGGGCATGGACATCTCGTGGGCGATGCTCCAGCGCGCCCGCTCGTATCTACGCCGCGACGGCGTCAACGACCGGGTCTTCCTTTTGCGCGGAGACGCCACCCGCATTCCGCTGGGACGCGCCACCTTCGACAGGGTCCACTGCGCCGGCGGGCTGCACTTGATGGACGATATCGACGAGGCCCTGCGCCACTTCGCCCGGGTGCTGGAGCCGGGCGGCATCTGCGTGGTCAGCACGTTCCTGCTCAACGGCGGCGTCTTCAAACGGATCGCCAAACGACTGGCAGAGATCCCGACGGACTTCCACTGGTTCGAGCGCGACGAACTCCACGAGCGGCTCGAACGCGCCGGCTTCGAACTGGTCACCGACAGCGTGTCGCGAGAGGCGATCACGGTGAAGGCGAGGCGCACCTGAGCGGCGCTCGGGTTCTCACAGTTCAGGCGTCAGAGTAGAGCGCGGCGGGTCGCCTCGTAGACGTCCTCGTCGCCGTCTTTGGTGTCGACGACGAACTGGACGCCCGCGTCGCGGAGCTTGTCGCTGAACTCCTGGCCGCGGCTGTGCACGACGATGAGCTTGATGGGTCGAAGATCCAGGTTTTCCTGAATGGCATCGGCCACATCGAGGGCATCGACACCGTGAAGGCCGTCCTCGATGATGGCGGCGTCGGGCCGCCACTCGCCGATGCGAAGCAGCGCCGGCACCATCTCATCGCTGGCACCGTATTCGTGGATCTCGCCGAACCGCTTGCGGAGTTGTTCCTCGATCTCGGTGTTCGCCGAGTAGGCAAACACGTACTTGCGTTTGCGCTCGACGAACGGGTTCGGCATGCCATGTCGGTTCAGAAAATCCTGCAGGACTTTCTTTTTGATCCGGTAGTGTCCCCCCGGTGTCCGGTGCGCCTGTAGCTCGCCCTGCTCGATCCAGTTTTTGATCGAAGTGATATTGGCGTTGCAGATATTGGCGACGTCGAAGGTCGTGAAGACCTCTTTGTCGAGGTTGACTTCCTCGGTGCCCATAGGCGTCCTCGCGTGACAAGTTCCGACTCTCGGGGATGACGGTTCCAGCCCAAACCGTTAGAAAATTTATACCCCGACTCAGGGAGTTCGTCAAACCCTGCCAATTCTGTGGACTCAACCGTTAGAAATCCGAACAGACCCTCGAGAACCGGGCTTACAGAAGCGGCTTCGCGTCGACTTCCTCGAGGATCGCGTCGATGCCGTACCGGTGTTGGAACCCCAGATCGCGGCGAGCGCGGGAGTCGTCGACCATGCAGGCGTATTTGATGTGATCGACTTCGGGGACCGGCCAGTCAGTGACTTTCAGGGACCAACCCGCCTTGAGCATGGCGCGAGCGACGGGTTCGGGAACCCGGAGCGGGCGCCGGTCCAGGCGCCGTAGCAGTTCGGACAGCGGAACGGGTGTGGGGCCCGAGAGATTGTAGACCCCGCGAACGCCGGGATGCAGGCTCTCTTCGATGGCGGTGACGACATCTTCGACGTGGACGATCTGGACCATCGGATCGAAGCCGAGGATCGTGATGGGACGCTCCAGCCGAAGATACCGGCTGGGGGCGTTGTCGACCCGCCCGACGATATGGACCGGCCGGAGGATGACCGTCTCGATCTCGGGATGTCTCCAAAAGAAGGTATTGCAGTACATGTCCAGGGCGATCAGGTCGCGGATCGCCCCGAAGTTCTGCCCGCCCATCAGCGGTGCATCTTCGGTCAAAAGCTGATTGTTCGACGGGTGGGGGCCGTAGACATCGGCGCTCGACAGGACGATGATCTTCGGGACCTCGTGGCGAGCACACAGCTCGAAGATCTTCTGGGTGCCGGCGATGTTGAACGAGTGATGGGTCTCCTGACGGGCCCTCGGGTCGTGCATGATATTCAGATGGACGACCGCATCGAAGGAGTTCAGCCGAAAGACGTCTTCGATGCCGCGACGCCGGATGTCCAGATTGAGGACCTCGATGTCCTTGGGCAGGCCTGGGACCTCGCGGCGATCGATCCCCAGGATCGTGTGATGGCGGTGCAACCGGCGTGCGACGGCGCGGCCGAAGTGTCCGGCGATGCCGGTCACCAGGATCTTGCTGGAGGACTCGCCGCTCAAAAGAAGACCCCCCGGCGTCGACGAAGGCCCTCATGGATCATCTCGCGGATCCGGCCGCGCACCCGCTCGACCTTTCGGTCGACGATCCGATCCTCGTCATCCGGCGAGCCCTCGAAGTGCATCGGCTCACCGACATCGATGTGAATCTTTACGGGAAGCGGGATGGCCCCGAGTGGGCCCAGAAACGGCCAGGTCGGTGTGATGGGAAAGCCGGGCGAGCCGAGCAATTTGGCCAACTTCTCGGAGTTGGCGATCGCCGGCATCTGCTCCTCGGTTCCGACGACCGAGATCGGCACGATCGGGGTGTCGGTCTCCAGGGCGAGTCGCATGAATCCCAGGCCGAAGGGCTGGAGCTCGTAGGCGCGGTCGTAGGTCTTGCCGATCCCGGCGACGCCCTCGGGAAAGACAAGGACCGAGGCCCCGCGATTCAGCAGGAGACGACAGTTTTCGCGGGTGCCGACTACCTGTCCACATCGCGCCAGCACGTACGACACGAAGGGAATCGTGGGTACCCAGCGTTCGACCATGCTCCGGGCCATGCGCGGCACCTCGCGATCGACCAGAAGGCCGGTCCCGATCATGAGGCCGTCGATGGGGATCTGCCCGGAGTGATTCGAGACGAGAAGTACGCTTCCCTGATCGGGCACCCGCTCCAAGCCGCGGGCCTCGACACGAAAATAGTGCCGATACAGCCACGCGGTCACCGGCAACACGTACTTGAGGAATTCCGGCTGAAAGCCGAAGGGGTCGAAGCCGAGTTCGGTCTGCTCGGCCTCCATCGAACGGATTCGCTCCCAGACCTCCGGCGAAATCTGATCCGCAAAGATCTGTCGGAGCAAGGCTTCGATCAGCGCTCCTCGTCGTGGGCTTCGCGCAAGTAGCTATCTTCGGAGCGGACGGCATCGACGGACTCGGCGTCGGAGGAGTCGTCGCCCAGCAGGTTGCGGCCCAGGTCGACGAGGCCCCCGACGAGGCCCAGAATGATGTACAGGACCATGCAAGCCACAAAGGCGATGGTCGGTTTGGCGGCCACGGCGATCCCTGCAACCACGCCCGCGACGGTCAGTACGATCCAGAGCGTGCGGCCCTGCAGGTTCAGATCCTTGAAGGTCCGATATTTGATGCCGCTGACCATCAGGCCGCCCAGAAGCGTGGCCATCAGAGCCACGTTCCAGCTCGCCGAAACCTGGGCGCTGCCGGTGACCGTGGAGTGGGCCATCACCACCGACACGACGGTCCCGGCCGCCAGCGGTGTGGGCAATCCCAGGAAATACTTCGAGGGGCCGCCGCCGTCTTTCGACATGACGTTGAAGCGTGCCAGCCGCATGATCGCGCCGGCCGTAAAGACGAATGCGAAGATGACTCCCAGAAGTCCCAGCGATTTCAATCCCCACGCGTACATCAGTATGGCCGGGGCGACGCCGAAACTCATGGCGTCGGTCAGGCTGTCCATCTGCGTGCCGAATTCGGTCTCGGCGTCGGCCATCCGCGCGACGCGGCCGTCGAAGAGATCGCAGACCATCGCGATGACGATAAACCACGCCGCCACCATCATCTGGTCGCCGGTCTCGGCCTGCATCGCTTGCGTAATGCTGAAGAGACCGGCCAAGATGTTTGCCAGCGTGAAGAGATTCGGCAGTATGTAACGAAACTTGTCGGTGTTCATCGGTCCTCAATCGGTGAGGGCTCGACTCGATCCTATACATTTTCAGGTCAGAAACGAACTCGGAAACCCAACTTCAGTCACGTTCCACCGGGGCTCAAGCCGTCGCGGACCATGAAACACGTCGATTTCGAAACATTCGTCCAACAACGTCAGGTCTACGACGCGGCCGTGGAGCGGACCCCGTCGGTCGATCGGTTCTGTAGTTCTTCTTATTGGATTGTACCAGCCATCGAGACCCTCTTTTCGGACCACGACCCGTGGATCCGACGCACCGAAGACGGGTCGGGCTGGGTGCCGCTGGCTCGAGGCCATCACGAAGCCATCGGGCACTATCTGCAACCGATGGAGGCCTCCTGGGGGCTGGCCAGCCCGATCGTCGGCGACGACCCGGAGGCCGTCGTCGGGGCGTTCGTCGACGAGGTCCGCCGCGCCAACCAGCTCCCCAACCAGGCCGGCTGGGACATGCTCTTTTTGTCGGGCGTCTTCGAAGATTCGCCACTCTTCGAGGCGATCATCCGTAACTTCCGCCGAAACTACGTCGTCGGCGTCGGTCCGACGATGGGGCGACACATCGCCTCGCTGGAGGGCGGGTTCGACGCGTGGCTGGAAAACCGGTCGTCGAAATTTCGCCGCAACCTCCGTCGGGCGCGTCGCCAGGCCGACCAAAAAGGCGTCTCTTTCGAGTATCACCGCGTGGCCGGCGACGACACGGCCGGCTGGTCGGACCATCTCAGCCGAATACGCTCGCTGGAGCGTCTAAGCTGGAAGGGCCGCGAGGGGTCCGGCATTGCCACCGGCCCGATGTATGATTTTTACCGAAAGATGATCCCGATGCTGGCCGAAGACGGGGCGCTGCGGGTCTCGTATGTGACCCTCGACGGGGTCGACATCGCCTACTGTTTCGGGGGGATCCTCGGCGACCTGTATCGCGGCCTTCAGTTGAGCTACCACGACGACTACGGAGACCTGTCGCCGGGCAACCTGGCCCAGTGGGCGATGATCAACGGCCTGTGCGACGAGGGGATCACCACCTACGACATGGGCCAGTCGATGGACTACAAAGAGCGGTGGTCCGACCGGGAGGAGACCTCGGTCGCTCTGGTCATTCGCTGAGCTCCCAGGTTCCGAACCACTCTCCGACGCGGACGGCAAGTTCCATGCCCGACTCCTCGATGTCATCCCAGATGCCGAGACGCGCACGGGCGGCATTCGCCGAATCGGCCACGACCTCGACCGCCCGGCCCTGCAGGGCGACCACCACGTCGTCGGGCTCGGTCAGGTCGACCCCCTCGCCGGCATTCGACAGCTCGATCCAGGTTTCGCCGTCGCTCTCGTCGAGTACGAATTCGACGTGAAGTTCGTCGTCGTTGTGCAGATCCTGTCGTATCATCGTCTCGCGGAGTCGGTTGCGCTGGGTACGCTTGAAGCGGACTACTCTTGAGGCGAGCGGCCGGGTCGAAACAGAATTTCTCCCGGGGATTCGCCGCCCGGCTCGATGGGGGGCAATTCGACTTCAATCTCGGGGGCGTCGGGATTCTCCTCGATCATCTCGGGGACGCGGTCGAGTACTTCCTGGACCTTTTCGGCGTAGCCGTCGGGGGCGTCGTCGGGGTCACCGAAGACCTCCTTGAGGACGCGGCGCACGTCGACCGGCCGATTCGGGTTCATCGGGACATGGCCCGTCGGATCGAGTTGTTCGCCGTAGACCACAGCCGGCAGCCGGGAGGAGCCCGAGACCTTGTCACGGTGGTGAGCGGCCTTTTCGGGTTTGCCCAACTGTTCGTAGGCCGACGCCTTCATGGCATCGATGTCGGGCAGATCCCTGGGGTTGTCGGCGCGCTCCTCGGCTTCGTTGAGCGCGGCGATGGCGTCGCCGGCCGAGCCGGCTGTCAGCAGCACCGCGGCTTTTTGCAGGTAGCCCCAGGGCTCGTCGGGGGCGACCTCGATGGCCCGCTCGGCGTCCCTCTGGGCCGGCGTCGTCGATCCCAGGGCGACGGCCATCTGGCTTCGTAGCAGCGCCGCGGGCATCACAAACAACGGGTCGACGCCCTCTTCGACGAGCGGTTCCAAAAGCTCCATCGCCTCTTCGTTCTGGTCGTCCAACGCCTTGATGCGCGCCAGATCGAGTCGAGATTCGTCATCGTACGGGTCGCTCTCGACGGCCCAGCCCAGGTCGCGCTCGGCCTCGTACCGTTCGCCGAACTGCAGGTAGACGGACCCGCGAATGGCGAAGGGTTCGGCCTCCTGGTCGTCGAGTTCGATGGCCCGGTCGAGGTCGATCAATGCGGCCTGCAGGTAGCCGAGGTGTTCGTGAACCATCGCTCGACCCACGAAAGCCGCCCAGAGGCTGTTGTCCTCGCCGACGGCTCGGTTGAAGGCGACACGGGCATCGTCTTCGCGGTCCAGATAAAACAGGGAGTAGCCGCGAAAGGTCAGCAACTCGGCCCGCATGCCCGGGTCATCGACCGCATCGAGGTGCTCGGCCACGCGCTCGAGACACGCTTCGTAGTCCTGGGACTCGAAGGCGATCTCGGCGCTGAAGACGCGCAAAAGAGGCGTCCAGCCGAAGGCATCGACGGCGGAGTCCAGAGACTCGTCCGCGCCGGCGAAGTCGCCGTCGTCGATGGCCTCCTCGATTGTTGCGAGGGCGTCGTCGATATCCTGCACGGTCAATCTCCCGTGTGTGGAGGGGTCAGTCGCGGCGCAATCTGTCACGTCGTCCGCCTCAACGTCAACTCTTTCTGCATCATACACGTGCGGGAGCGCCGGCAGAGGCGGACTCACCGGTCGGCGCCCGGGGGATGGGCCCCCGTTGGATCGACATCTACCGTGTGATATGAACCGCTGCCACACGCGCTTACTCAGGACATCAAATCATGAAGAAGAGACTCGCAAAACTCAGAGACCGCTGGGACGGAGAGATCCTCCGGCTGATCGGGGAGACGGTCCACAGCGTGCCCTCGGATGGGACGTCGCTGGGCGAGATGTGCGACTACCACATGCGCACCGGCGGCAAGCGTCTGCGGGCGATCGTCCCGCTGGCCATCGCCGAGACCCTCGGCACCGACCCCCAGAAGGTCCTTCCCTTTGCAGCCGCCTGCGAACTGCTGCACAACGCCACCCTGGTCCACGACGACCTGCAGGACGGCGACGAGACGCGCCGCGGGGAGCCGACGATCTGGAAGAAGTACTCCGAGGCCCGGGCCATCAACCTGGGCGACGCGATGCTTCACTGGCCGATCGTGTTGCTCGACCGACTGGACTGCTCCGACGAGCTGTACCGACGCCTCTCCCAGCGTCTGTCCCGCGAGACGTTGCGTGTCATCGACGGACAGGACCGCGAATTCCTGCTCTCAAACCAAAACGAAGCCACCTGGGACAGCTACTTTCGTATGGTCGAGGGCAAGACCGGCGGGCTCTTCGTGCTGCCGACGGTCGGCGGCGCGGAGCTTGCGGGCGCATCGGCCGAGCTGGTCGAAGCGGCCGAGCAGGCCGCCGGCGAGCTGGGCGTGCTCTTTCAGATCCAGGACGACGTCCTCGACCTCTACGGCGACAAGGGCCGCGACCATCGCGGCATGGACATCTGCGAGGGTAAGATCTCGGCGTTGGTGGTCCACTACCTGGGCAACGCTTCGCCGGACAAAGCCGACTGGCTGCGCGATCTGCTCGATGCCCCCCGCGACGAGGTGTCGATCGAAGACATCGACCGGGTCGCCGAGGAGTTCCGGGCCGAGGGTTCCCTCGATGCGGCGCTCGAGGAGATCGAAAAGCGACGGCGTCGCTCGCTGACCCACCCGGCCTTCGAGGAATCACCGGAATTGAAGAACCTGATGGGCGGGATTGCGAACCTGTTTCTGGAACCGATCGATCACGTCATCCACGCGCGGTCAGCGTCATGAGCGACGACGAAGATGCAACCGATGGCTGCCCCATGCACGGAGGCGGCTACGGCGGGAACGGCGACGACCAGTTGAGCTACGGATCGTATTTGAAGGTGCCGGAGCTGCTGTCACTTCAGCAGACCGAGACCGACCCCGCCGCCCACGATGAGCTGCTGTTTATCACCATCCACCAGGCCTACGAGCTCTGGTTCAAGCAGATCATCTACGAGCTCTTGTCGATCCGCCAGTTGCTCGACAAGGGTGACATCTACGAGTCAACCCGACTCTTCGACCGGGTGCTGACCATCGAGGAGCTGCTCGTCGACCAGATCCACATCCTGGAGACGATGCGGCCCAGGGACTTTCTGGCCTTCCGCTCGGCGCTGCAGCCGGCCAGCGGATTTCAGTCGATCCAGTTTCGCGAGGTCGAATTCCTCAGCGGCATCGGCCGGCCCGGCATCCTCGAGCACGTCCATCTGACCGACGAGGAGCGCCAACGGCTCGAGCAGCGCATCGAAGAACCGAGCCTGCGCGAAGGCCTCTATCAACTACTGGCCGACAAGGGCTACGACGTGGCCGTGCCCGAGCGGCTCGAGCCCTTTGAAGGCGAGGACCGCGAGCGCACGATAACCGCCCTGGCCGAGATCTACGGCAACCCCCGAGAGCATCAGGACGTCTATTCGCTGATCGAAAAGTTCGTCGACCACGACCAGAACCTGTTGCTGTGGAGGTTCCACCACGTACGGGTCGTCGAGCGTCTCATCAGCACCAAGCAAGGGACCGGCGGCTCGCCGGGCGTCGAGTATCTTGAGTCGACGCTCGACAAACGCGCCTTCCCGCTTCTGTGGGAGGCGCGCGGCGAACTCGACGACGAGACCTACTTCGGCCTCGACCCGTTGGGCGACGATCTCAACCCCGAGCACCCGACGTGACAGCCGCCGCGCCTGCGTTTGCGTGATTGTATGGATAGTTCATGTTAAGGGCTGATCGGAATCAGGCTTGCATGCCTGATCGACGCGGCTCGGTAGGGACCGACGCATCTGGTCGGCCCGCCGCCCACATAAGAATCGGCAGTTGTTTCTTAATTGATTGGAGTATGAATGCACTGGCGAACACGGCTGATCATCGCGTCCGTCGTCTCGTTGTTGGCTGCACCCGTCGTGATGAGCCCCGCCGTCGCGACCGCGGCCGAAAACGACGACACTGAGACATCCTCGACCCAAGAAGGCGGGACCGACGGCGAGCCGTCCGAACAGGAGAGTACCTCCGAGCAAGAGACTGCGTCCCAGCAGGAGGACGAGGCCTCGGACGAAGCGGAAAAGGCCGAAAAACGCGAGAGCGAACACGGCAGCTACGAGTACAAACGATCGTACGGTGCCGGCATCGAGTACGGCGGCTTCTTCACCGACATGGGTCGGTGGAACCAGAATCTGATGAACCCGTCGAACGCGCCGACCTTCGACAGGACCGCGCTTCACTCGTTTACCCTTTCGGTCGAGGCGTCGTTTCTGGAGAGTACGCGGCTGACGGCCTTCGCCGGATTCGAGTCGGCCTTCAGCGACAATCCGGGCGTCAGCGCCATCTACGGCGGGCTGGAACCGGCCTTTGCCTTCCGCCAGGATCAGTGGGAGCTGTCGATTGGAATGGGCGTCGGAGCCGGCAAGATCAACGTCGACACCAACAACAGCGGCAGCTTCGAGACGGGAGTCATCGTCCTGCGCCCCGCCATCGAAGTCCGGCGATACTTTAAAGAGATCGCCGCGGTCTACGCCCGCATCGGGTTCAACCAGTGGCTTCCCTTCAACCCCGAGAGCAACGGGCTGGCCATCGGCACGAGCAACGACAACGCGGGACCGAACGTCCTCAACCAGGGCGGTCCCTTCCTGAGCATCGGCGCGCGCATCGGCCACTACCCCAAACACAAAAAGACCGTCCCCGACACCGACGGTGACGGCATCCGCGACGACATCGACGACTGCGTCAACGAACCCGAAGACAAAGACGACTGGAAGGACTTCGACGGATGTCCGGACCCCGACAACGAAGGTCAGGAGAGCTCGACCTCCGATGACGGCTGACGAGTCCGACACGAGCGAGGTGTGGCATGAGCACGACGGTCACCCCGGTCTCGCGCCGCGCCCAGCGCGGCGCAGCGAACCGGGGCGATCACGCGGCGTGTCGCGCCACAGGCGCGCCGCCGCGGGCAAACAAAGTGGCGGCACGAGCACGACGCTCACGACTACGATCGCTGGCCGGTGCCGTGCTTCTCCTGTGCGTTTTCGTGTCGGGCTGCGCGACGGCTCCGGCCGAAACACGGGCTGAAGAGGCGGCCGAGTCGTCGAAGGCCGGGCAACTCGATGCGGGGATCTACGCCGTCGAATCTGGCGAGGAGATCTCCAAGAAGGCCCTCTACAGACGACTGGCCGATTACACTTATGTGGTGGTGGGTGAATCCCACGACAACGCCTGGGACCACGACGTCCAGAACCGCGTCTACCGGGCGCTGCTAAAGCGACGCGGCTCCGTCGCGCTGGGCATGGAGATGTTTCAGCGGCCGTTTCAGTCGCCGCTGGATGCCTACATCGCCGGAGAGATCGACGAAGAAACCATGCTCGATCGCGCCGAATGGTCGGGCCGCTGGGGCATGGCCACCGAGGCCTACGCCGCCCTCTGGCGCCAAGCCAGGGAGACCGGCTCTCCCATGGTCGCGCTGAACGCGCGCCGCGAACTCTCAAAACGCGTCGCCGAGGTGGGTCTCGACGGCCTGGAGCCCGAACGCCGCCGCGAGCTTCCCGCGGACATTGATCTTGGGATGGAGGGCCACCGTGAGCTGGTTCGAAGGGCCTTCGGCGCCCACGGATCGATGTCCGACCGGAGGTTCGAGCGCTTCTACCAGGCCCAGGTCGTCTGGGACGAGACGATGGCCCACACCGCCTACACCTTCATGCAGGCTCATCCCGACGTGAAATCGATGATCGTCCTGTGCGGCCGCTTTCACGCCTGGCCCGCCTTCGGGATTCCGCCCCGCATCGAGCGCCGCGCCGGCCGAGATGTGGCGGCCACCCTGCTGCCGATCTCCGAGGATTCGCCCGAAGCGGAGTATTCGCTCGGCGAGATGCGGGATCGGCAGGTGGCTGATTTTGTGTGGGTGCGATGATGGACGCCCCGGCCTTGCGCCGCGCCGTGCGCGGCGCAGCGAACCGAGGGTACTCTGCGGCTGTCGCGCCCCAGGCGCTCCGCCGCGGGAGAGGCAAAGAAAACCCCCGGCCGATGACGGCGCTGAGCGCCGTCGAGCCCGGGGGTGTCCAACGCACAGCGGCCCAGCCACGTCGCCTTCACGCGAGCACGAAGGCCCAGCCACGTCGCCTTCACGCGAGCACGAAGGCCCAGCCACGTCGCCTTCACGCGAGCACGAAGGCCCAGCCGCGTCGCCTTCACGCGAGCACGAAGGTCCAGCCACGTCGTTCGCGCGAAAATCGTCGCACGTCCCCACGTCGTACGTCCTACGTCGTACGCGCGACGCGGCTCCGTGAACACGTGGAAGCCGTCGTACCTCCTTCGTCGTACGCGCCCCGCGCCAACGCGACATCGTGCCCTCTACCCTTGACGAATTCCCCCACAAACTTTAGATTCCCCGCGTCGACATCTCCCCTTTTCACACGAAGGATCATCCCATGGCCCGCGTCACCGTTGAAGACTGCCTCGAGAAGGTCGAGAACCGATTTGCGCTCACGCTTCTGGCTTCGGAGCGATGCCGGGAGCTGCGCAAGGGGACCGGCCCCAAGCGGATCTTTCCGTCCGAAAACAAGGAGCCGGTCCACTCGCTGCGTGAAGTCGCGGCGGGCTATGTGGTCTTCGACGAAGCGAGCAAAGAGAAGCTCAAGACGACGCTGTCGGACGAGTCGTTCACCGACAAGATCGTCGGGTGACGCGACCCGTCGGCCTCAGTTGGTCTCATCGGGATCGCTGAGGCTGAATCCGGCGCCCTTGAGCGCCTGAAATTGACCGTCGTCGTTCGTCTGGTTGCCCTGGTTCCACGCCTGCTGGTCCCAGATCTCGACGGTCTCTCGACTCACCTTCATGCCATCGGAGCTCAGGCTCCGTCCCAGGTGTTTGAAGGCTTCGACCATGCCGTCGAAGTTTCGAGTCAACTCCTCGTAGACCGATGCAAACACGCTGGAGGGCGCGCGATTGGACACCAGATCCGTCAGACGTGCGTACGATGAGCGGCCGACGTCCTGGTAGTACTCCGCATCGACCAGACGGCGACTGATGTATCCCTCGAAGAAGCCGCAGTTAAACAGACTGGCATCGCCCAGGCGGCGGTATTTTTCGATGCGCTGGCCGCCCGGCGTGTTCATCGCCTCGCCCAAAAGGAAGGCCGCGGGCTTGTCGAAGCCGACTTCCTGCGAAGATTCTGGACTGAGCCGAGTGAATCCTTCGAGCAGGTGGACCAGGTAAGCCTCCGTCTCGTGGGATGCTTCGAGGTCGAGATCCTCGAAGGCCGTGAGGAGCTCCTCGCGGAAATACTCCAATACGTTTTCGACTGTCTGGATGGTACCGTGGGAACTCGACATCTCTTTCCTCCTACGTCTGCTGCGATGAGCGATACTTCCCTCACGTCTCGGCTAGCCGCCGTATCACGCGCGGCCCTTCTGGTCGGGTTCCTCGCTCTGGTGTCCCTCGCGACCGTCCCCATGACGGCCGCGGCTCAAACCGGAACCGGCCAATCTGCTGCGGACGACACAGCAACCGGCTCCCCGTCAAACAGTACAACGGGACCGACCCTCTGGTTGTTTCGAGAGGGAGATGTTTCGTCGACGGCGATGAGCGAATTTCGCCGTGGTTTGGCCGAGGCGCTGCCCGACGTCGAGAGCCAGCATCTGTTGGACCGGAGCGCGTTTAAAAAGCATCTCGAAAACCAGAATGCGCCGGTTCCTCCGTGTATGAAGGGACTGGAGCCGTGTGGGTCGCCGCAGGCCGCAGCTTTTGGGGCCGCGGGGCTCGAAAACCTGGTTCGTCTGCGCCTCGAGTCGACGGGCGAAGGCGTGCAGGCGACCTACAAACTGATGGACCGGCGCGGCCGAGTGGCTCGAGACGGAACCGTTCGCGCCCAGAGCCCGCGCCAGCTCGGCTTTGCCGTCGTGCGGGCGATCTTCGATGCGACGGGCTCGGTGTCGATCACTACGACACCCTCGGGCGCCACGGTTCTCGTCGACGGTGAAAACATGGGCACCACCCCCCTGGATACGCGTCTGGCGGTGGGGACTCACAACTACACGATCGAGTTGCAGGGATACCGGACCGTGGAGGGTGGCGTCGAAGTCACAAGCTCCGGCAGCGAACCGATCCGCCACGAACTGGAGGCGATGCAGGGGACCCTGATCGTCGAGGGAGCTCCCGAGGGCGCCCGGGTCTTTATCGACGACACTGAAGTCGGCCCGGCCTCGAAGGAACTTCCGATCGCCCCGGGTAATCACACCCTGAAAGTCACGGCCAAGAACTACGAGCCGCTGCAGACGACCGTGTCGGTCGAGGCGGGGCAGACCGTGACCAAGACGGCGGCGCTCCAGCGGGTCAACCCGCTCCTTCAGTCGGTCGACGCCGACCAGATCGCCAACAACAAGTACTTCTTTCGGCTCAGCTACGACCAGAGCATCCACCGCACGACCTTTCGCGATGCGCGCGGCGAGACCGGCGGCACGACCTACGAGTTTTTGGGATTCGCCAACGATAACGGCGACCTGCCAAACGAGCTGCAGAAGCGCACGGTAGGCCCGCCGGGACTCCGGTTCGATGTCGGGTACACGGGACGAAACTTCGGGATCGTGGCCCTGTCGCTGTCGTACCACGGTGTCGCCCAGGATCGCCGTGTTATCCTCGACTCTTCGCCGACCGACGGTGGGACGCAGATCGGGCGTATCACGCAGATGCACCGGCTGCATTTGCGTCCACTGCAACTGAAGGGTCGGCTGATCTTCAACAACTTCGTGCCGACGGCCGAGATCGGCACGGGCATCGCGTTTCAGTGGGTCGAAGCGGAGTTTCAGGAGCAGGGAAATACCCGAGAACTGACGCTCAACCAGACCGAAGCCTACTGGACCATGGGAGCGGGGCTCGAGTACTACTTCTCGCCGAATTGGTTCGCGATGTTTCGCTACAGTTTTCAGGACTATTTCAACGCCGGCCGCGGCGTCGAGCACATGCTGAGCTTCGGCTTCGGCGGCGCGTTTGCCAACGTCTTCGGCATTGAACCCGAACCGCCCGAGGAGCTGTGATGCACCGACGAACGACTACAACCATCGTGGCACTTTCGCTGGGGCTGGCGAGCCTGGTGCTGGTATCGGTCATGGGGACGCCGACCGCCCGGGCTCAGTCCTCGGCCGACGGTGCCGAGTTGCCGTCGACCCAGGCGTATCGGGCGGCCAACGAGGAGGGGCGCACCGCCTACAACAACGGCAGCTACGAGACGGCGCTGGAGCACTTCATCGACGCTGCTCAGGCGAGACCCGATCAGCCGTCGGTGTATCGCAATATCGCCCGCACGTACTACTGGATGAAACGGTACGCTCCGGCGGTGGCCTACTACGACATGTATCTGCGGGTGGCACCGGAGTCGGCGGAGACGAAGCGGATCACCCAGGAGCGCCGCTCGGCGGAAGACCGCACCGGCGACACCGTCTGGAAACTCCCCGACGATCAAAAGCGTGTCTACGAGGCCCTGCAGGATCAGTTAAACACCGGGGACGCCTACACGAACGGCGGCGGGGGCGCCTGGGCGCTGTACCAGACGCTCCTTCGCACGGGATACGCCCGGCCCGATCTGGCCGAACTCAAAGAGAGGCTTCGAACGAAGCTCGTCGACGAATTCGAAGCGCGGCTGGCGCCGCAGGACGGGCAACCGACGCCGCAACTCAGCCTTTCGGAGTGGCGACTGCAGGAGGAGCGACTGGAATCAGCGCTGAAGCTGGCCGACACACAATCTTACGCGGGCCGGCTGCGCGACCGACTTCAGATCGTCGACGCCGCGGTCGCCCTACTGAACAGCGAATGGAACCGGGCCGCCGAACTCGCCAGTTCGGCCGCCGGATCGAACCCGCAGATGGGTTTTGTGCGCTGGTTTCACCTGGCCGCCCTGGTCCACGCCGAACGCTACGGCGACGCCAGCTCGGCGTTGGACAACCTGCGGTCCGAACTCGCCGGAGAATCGTCTCAGCTTCGCGACTACCACCGACTCATGCAGGCGATCGTGGCCCAGCGACGAGGCGACACCGAATCGGCCGCCTCGATCTATTCGGACCTTCTGGACTGACGCGTCCGCGTCACTCCTCCAGGCCGAGCACGTGATCCAGCGAGATCCGTCCCGGGCCGGTAAAGAAGAGCGACAGGAACATCGCTGCATAAACGATAGCGAGTTCCTTGTCGCCAAACGGGTCTCCGGCGTGGAAGATCAGCGCCGCCACCAGCATGGTGATCACCAGCGGAAGCGCCGCGATCCGGGTGGCGAGCCCCAGGACAACGAGCAGCGCGGCCCCGAACTCGGCGCCGGCGGCCAGCCCGAGGCTGACACCCTCGCCGAGGCCGATGGGGTCGGCGAAGCTCCAGTCACCGCTGATGAACTTCTGAAACTTGCCCCAGCCGTGAGCGTAGATCATCGTCGCGCCGGCGACGACGCGTACGACAAGAAGACCGATTGGATGAAGTGTCTCTCGAATCGATTCGTTCAACATCAAACTACCTCCGTGACAAATGATGCTTGAGTGCAACTGCGTGAAACTGCGTCGGAACGTCTACTCGTCGTCGAGCTGAGCCTCGAACCACCGCGGAGGATTGGCCTCGAGAGCTGCGACGTAATAGTCGGCCTCGCGACTGTTCTCGAGCTCCCCGGCGATGATCGACTCCTCGAGCCAGTCCTTCAGCTCGCCGATCAACGGCGACGGCTCCAGGTCGAACCCAGTCATGAGGGCGTTTCCGAGCCCGCTCGGGAGCCTGGGCCGCAGATCCTTACTCGCCGCCAACCGTTGGATGCGCTCGTACAGAGTATCGATTTGATCCTCGACCGACTGCACGTCGTCTCGGTCAGCGCTGACGAACCGAGCCCGGGCAAACCGCAGCGCCGGCTCGATGTGAGGATCCAAAGCTCGCGCGAAGCGTCGAATCTCGACGTCGGAATCGAGATCGACCTCCAGCGGCGAGGTATTCTGGTTGTCGAGCAAAAACCCGACGGTATCGCCGGTCTTGTTGTCGAACCGAAACCGTCGGCGGATGCCATCGAAGAGCATCGCTGAATGCTGGGCGTGACGGGGATAGCTCGCCGAGCCGTCTTCCGATTCGAGTCGTGTCCAGTGTTTGCCGGTCAGATGCAACACCGCCGTCCATGCCAAGGCCGCGTCGGCAGGCGCCTGCTCGAGCACCTGCATCGTCCGCTCAAAGAGGCGCGGTTCGTCGACCAGCACGTCGACCTCGGGCAACATGATGCCCAGCGCCCGCACCGAATGCAGAAACCGAAGAGCACCCTTCGGATAATCCCCGCACAACAATTTAGTCATCTCCTGGAACCACCGCTCCCGGCTGATCTCCAGAAGGTGATCGGCCCGTTTTCTGCACGCTTCGGACAGCACCTCGGTCGGCTGAAAGCCGAGTTTGCTCATGAACCGGCCCACGCGCAGGATTCGCAGCGGGTCTTCGGCCAGCGTCTCGAGCGGTTCACCGATGACCCGCAGGATCCCGTCGCGCAGGTCTTTCATTCCGTCGTAGGGGTCGACCAGCTCCCCCTGGCCATCCAGCGCCATCGAGTTGATCGAGAAGTCCCGTCGACCCAAGTCCTGTTCGATGGTGTCGCCGAATTCAACCTCGGGATGACGACTTCCACGCCGGTAGTACTCGTCGGAGCGGTAGGTCGTGATCTGGCAGTCCTTCGGGTAGCCCTTGGCATCGTCGCCGTAGAGCACACACCCGACGGTGCCGAACTCGATCCCCAGGTCGTAGGTATTGAACTCGTGGTCGTTCAGTATCTTCAGCGACGCCTCGGGGCGGGCGTCGGTGCAGAAATCGAGGTCATCGAGGCGGGTCAGCGACTTTTCGAGGGCGAGATCTCGGACGGCGCCCCCGACGAGGTAGAGGTCGTGGCCGGCCTCATCGAAGGCGTCGAAGAGTCGTTGAATCGTGTCGAAGTATTGGACCATCAGGCAGATTTCCTTTGAGGGGATCGACGGCAGGTTGGTCCTATCAGACCCCGGGGACCGGCGACAAGTTCTGCTGCGATGGGCCTCAAGCCGGGCCGCTTGAATCGACCTTCAGCCAGTGGGACACTTCCGGGTGACATGACTCGCAGTACGATACACATTTTCATAACGCTCGCCCTCGCCGCCGCGCTGTCGGCCGGCTGTGGGGCAGACGGTGCCGGCGAGACGTGCCAGCCGGGGACGGTCTGTTCCTTTGACGAACTCCCCGGCTGGCAGCAGGCCGTTCCCGGGCGATCCGTCCGAGTCGCGAGCACCGGCGAGACCTTCTGGGTCGCCACACGCGATCCCGGCTCGGGCTCGATTCTGGTGGGTCCCGCAGGCGACGCTCTCGATGGCGAACTGAAGATGCGCATTCTGGCGAGCACGGCTTCGGAGGGACTCGCCATGGATGGCTCCCGGACCCGGCAACGGGTGGCCGTGGCATGGGCCGACCGACAGGGTCAGCTCTTCGTGGCGGTCGGCGACGGCGATGGATGGCGACGCACTGCCCCCCTTCGGATTCGAGGTTCCGCCGACCCGATCGCGGCGACGAGCGACCTCGACATCGCCATCGGCAACGGAGAGACGCTTCATGTCGTCGTCCGCGACCGCGCCCGAGACGCCCTCATCGGACTGACGGGAATCGCCGCCGACGAGAGCTGGAGTCTTCGAACCGTCGACGACGGCGCACCGGGGGCGATCGCCGGTGATTGTCGGGACACCCGATCGGATCTGGAGGGCCAAATCGGCTACAACCCCTCGCTGCTTCGGACCAGTTCGACGCTATCGGTCAGCTATCACGATGCCCTCTGCGGCAATCTTCGGTTGGCGCAACGCCAGGCTGGCTCCCAGGGCCCCTGGACCCGGAGGCTGGTCGACGATGGCGACATATCGCTGGGCGACGGATTCGGGGCGTTGCCCGGCGATGTGGGACGCGATTCGAGCATGGCACAGGCGGCCGACGGGACGACCGGGATCGCCTACCAGGACTCGGCTCGAGGTCGTCTGATGTACGCGCGGATCGAGTCCGACGACATCTCACGCAGCGTAGTCGATCCCGGCGTGCGCGTGGGCGACGAGGGTCAGACTGACAAACAACTCGTCGGAGCCTTCCCGAGCCTCGTCTTCGACGGGGAGTCTCGACCTCGGATTGCTTACTTCGACGGAACCCGGGCCCGGTTAAAGCTGGCAAACCGCCGACGGACGGGACCCGGAGTGCCGCCCCGGACCGTCTGGCTCCCCGAGACCCTCTCGGCGCAGCCTCCCGTGGGCTTTTCGGCCGACCTCGCCAGGGCATCCGATGGTTCGGAGCTGTTGGTGGCCGAGCGGCTCGGCTCCGTGGACGGCGACACTCGGAGCATCCTCGTCGTGCAGGACGAGGGGGGATTTTGAGAGCAACCATCCCACGTATAATGGCGTTGGTTTCGTGCCTGTTCCTAGCGTGTCCGGGAGCTGGCTGCGACCGCGTGAAGATCGACGACGCACCGACTTCGGACTCGGCACGTATCGATCAGACGGGCGCCTTGCGCACGGCCATGCGCCCGACCTCTCTGAGCAGACTGTATCGATGGTCCGAGCCGCAGGGGCTGCCCCTCGATGAGCCCGCGAAGACCGTTTATCTGGAGGGCCGTGACGTCTCCATCGGCCCCCTGGAGACGCCCTTTCCGATGGAGAGATGGACGAGCAGTGCGCAGGAGGGACGACTCGAACTGGAGTTGCACGAGCCCCAGGGGAACCTGCTCATTCCGATCCGGGTCCCCAGAGAGGTCGGTGTCCGGATCTGCAGGTTTCGCCTGAGTGCCACGAACTGGCGAGTGAACGCCCGGGCGACACAGGCGGCTGGACCGACGTGGGACGTTCACCTCGAGGAGGATCCCTCGACGAATCTCGACGACCCTCGCGTGACGACCGTCGGCGAGTGTCCCGAACTCTCCACCGGGCAGGCCCCGTCGACGGCGGTCAGCGACCAGCTTATCGACTACGCCGAAGATGCGCTGGCCGGCGGTCTCGAAGGCATATTTGCAAACTCGCCGGTCTCCGCTCTGAGGCTTCCACGGGGGGAATTCGAGCTGTTATCGGCGAGCCCCTTCGACAGCCGGCGCGGCCGTCTGCGAGTGACCGGCAGACCGTCGGAGTCTCCGTCGCCCCAGATCCAGGAGTCGGCCATCCGCGCCGCACTGGATCTCGGCGTCGAGGCTCGGCGCGCCGACTGCGCTCCCCTCTCGACTGTGCCGCCCGTCGGACCGAGCCCCACGGCGGGCTTCATCGCCCCGAACTCCCTGGACGATTCGCCGTATGCCGTCGGTTTTGCGCTCTCGGGCGAATTCATCACTCACCTGCTTCGGGCATCGACCCTGGCCGGTTTCGGATGCCGCGGCCTCGAGGCTTACGACGGCCTGGAGGCGGGTCTGAAACCCGAGGCCGCCGAGCTCGATGCGGTGGGGCTGGCCGACCTTCCTCTCCAGGGGCCGCTGGAAGTGAGCGTCTCGGTCGGAGGACTCCCGGACCTCGAACTGGAATCGACGCTCAGCGCGGTGACGATGCGCACAGCTCCACTTCGAGTTGACCTGTACGGACGACTTCGAGGGGTACGGGTCCGGCTGCTCAGCGCATCGGCCACGACCGAATGGAGGGCCGAGCCCCGTATCTCCGGCCCCCGACAGATCACCCTCTCGATCGTCAACCTCGACGTCACAGACCCGTCGGTCGACTCGCCCTTCGACCCGGCGCTTCCTGACTCCGAGGAGCTCGGCCGGTGGGTCCGTCGTCTCTTTCAACTCGTGTTGGAGGATCAATTGATCCTCCCGGCTCCCCTGCTGCCCGACAGCCCGCTGCGCATTGAGAACGTGCGAGTTCGCCCCGATGACATATTGTTTCTCGGTCGCCTCGATCCGCCGCCGTCCTCCAGACCTTGACACCATTATCCCGCGGCGCATCATACAGTCGTCGACGCACCAATCGATCAACACAGTCTCCAGCCTCCCGACAGGCATTATGATGGTACCTTCCCGTAGGATTTTACTATTGGTAACCGGCTCTCTCCTCTTGAGCGTCTCGCTGATCGGATGCGAACGGACGCCCGAAGACCTCGAGAAGTGGCGAAATGCCCAGCAGGGCATGGAGAAGATGGTCGAGTGGGCCACCAGCCCCGACGAGCCGAAGGACGTCCGGGTCAAGGCGACCCAGATCCTCATCGAGGAGAATTCCGTCAGCAAGCTGACCGACGTCTTCGAGGACGTCGAAGACGGCCCGGTCCGTCAGGCGATGATGCGTGCGACGGTCGAGAAGATCGAGGAGATGTGGAACAAGCAGGACTTTCCGACGGTCGACGAAGAGACCGAAGAGAAGGGAGGCCGCATCCAGGTCGGCGACTCGAAGGCCGTACAGGCCAAAGACGCCGCCTACTTTTTGATTCCATTCGCCGAGGGACCCCAAAAGAAGAAGCTGCAGTCGATCCTGGCCGATTGGCTCTCCAAAGACTGGCAGCTCCGGGATCAACTCGGACGCACGAATCTCAGCCAGGTCGTCCCGCGAGCGGGCGCTCAGGGGATGAAGAATGCGATCCGCTGGATCGAGAAGACCGACCGGCCGGGCACGGTCACCTCGAATCTGCTGCAAAACGCCGATGACGCGATGAAACAGGAGATCGCCGAGACGGTCGCTGCTCGCGCCGAGAGTGCCCACCCCGATCTGTCGGGCGAGTTGATGTCCGCGGTGATGCAGGTCGAGGATGACGCGATCGTCGGCTATCTGCAGAAGGCGATCACCGACCCGAAGAGCTCGCCGAAGCTGGTCGACGGCGCCATGGAACGTCTCAAGGTCATCAAGGGTAAGCTTGCCACGAGCTTCTTCGCGGACCTGATCAGCAACTACCAGGGCAAGCTGCGCTGGGCGGCGGTCAACGACCTGATCGACCTGCGCGGCAAAGCCGGCATCCGCAGCGCTGCCACGTCGCTTCCGTTGGACAAGGAATCCTACGCCTTTCCCGAAGAGGGCAGCTTCCAGGATGACGTCAAATGGTTCGCGAGTTTCGTGGTCGGAAAGATGGCCGAAGACGGGGTCAACAGCATCTCGGACCAACTGTCGCAGATGCTGTCGAGCGACCGATGGCCCTCAGAAGTCCTGGCCATGTCGACGGCCCTCAGGGCGGCTACCTCCGACAAGGAGGCCGAAAAGCAGCTCCTGGATCCGGGCAAGGACCAGATCGTCGAGAAGATCAAAGCTCTGACCAGCAGCCGCGAGTCGATCCCCGGCTGGGGCAGTCAAATGCGCGTCGGCGAACTCGCCCACAACGTCCTGGACGCCATGGGCGCAAAGTGATGCCCGCGGCGTGAACTCACAACGACAAAAGGCCCGGAGGGCGAACCCTCCGGGCCTTTCTTAGTCGGTGTGTCTGTCGAACCATCTTACTTGAGTTCGACGGTTGCACCCGCTTCTTCGAGCGCTTCTTTGATCTCGTCGGCGGTCTCTTTGTCGACCTGCTCTTTGACGACGGCCGGCACACCTTCGACCAGCTCTTTGGCGTCTTTGAGGCCCAGGTCGGTCACGCCGCGAACGGCCTTGATGACCTTGATTTTGTTGTCGCCGAAGTCTTCCAGCGACACATCGAAGACGGTCTGCTCGTCTTCTTCCTCTCCGCCCTCGGCGCCACCGCCGGAGGGGACGGCCGCGACGGCGCCCGCCGACGCTTCGACGCCCCACTCGTCTTCGAGCTCGTCGACGAGCTCGCTGAGTTCGATGACGTTGAGGTCACTGAGGTATTCGATGACTTCTTCTTTGCTGACGTCAGCCATGGTCTTTCTCCGTTGGTTCGAAACAGGTGAAGGCTACAGGAACAAATCCTCTGATTACTCGTCGATGTCGTCCTTGCGGGACTGAAGGACACCCAGGAAGTTGCGGCCGGGCGTACCCAGAAGTTGCACGAACTTCGTGGGTGCCGACTGAAAGAGGTTCAACAGTTTGACGCGAATCTCGTCCTTGCTGGGCATCTCGGCCAGATTCGAGACGGTATCGACGTCGATGACGTTACCGTTCAGGAACCCGGCTTTGACGCTGTATTCTTCGTGCTCTTCGGCAAAGTCCCGGGCGATCTTCGCCGGCATCACCGCGTCGTCAAAGCTGTAGGCGACGGCCGTCGGGTAACGGAACTCATCGCTCAGATCTTCGACTTCGGTATCTTCGACCGCCATGCGCGCCAGGGTGTTCTTGACGACGTGGTAGTGCACGCCATTGGCGCGGAACTCGCTGCGGAGTTCGTTGACGGTATTGACTCCGATCCCGGAGTGATTCGTCAGGATGATCGACTGGGCCTTCTGGAAGTCCTCTCGGAACTTCTCGACCCACTCTTCTTTTTCAGCGCGATTCACGGTCGACTCCTCGGTTCAAATTCGCTGTGAAACACTGCCGCCAACACGCAAAAACCCTCCGGCCAACCGGGCACGGAGGGATGCAGACGTCCCGACCACCGAAGTGGCGGTCGAGCAGGGCGTCGTGGCATCGTCTCCGCTGGGTCAATTAAGAGGCTCTCGGCCTCCCCGGCTTCTTCGACGTGCGCAACTATGTGGCGGTCAAGCGTCGGCTCTGGTTTGTCCTCCTGAAGAGGTGAACACTCTCGACGACGGCGTCGGTACGTCAGTGCCGCCGTCTTGTCAATTCGGATCCGGTCAATTCAGGATGAAGTTTCGGGCCCAGCTCGTGTCGATCTTGATGCTGGGGCTCATGGTGCCGCTGACGGCGATCGACTGGAAGTACGGCAGCTTGGCGCCCGCCGGCTTCAGGTCGGCCAGCTCTCGGGCCACGGCCTCGAGGTTTTCCTCGAGCTCGTCGGCGGGAAACCGCACGCGACCGAAGGTCACGTGGATGATACCCGCTTTGTCGACGCGGAACTCGATGCGTCCGGCCTTCAGCTCGTTGACGACCTGCTCGATGTCGAAGGTCACGGTGCCGGACTTCGGGTTCGGCATCAGGCCACGCGGACCCAACACACGCCCCAGTCGGCCGACGGTCCCCATCATATCGGGGGTGGCGACGGCGACGTCGAAGTCCAGGAAGTTCTCCTCGTCGATCTTCTCGACGAGATCCTCGTCGCCGACGATGTCGGCGCCGGCCTCGCGGGCCTCTTCGGCGTGTTCACCGCGGGCGAACACCGCAACGGTCGTGTCGGCGCCGGTGCCGTGAGGCAGGACCAGCGAGCCGCGGACCATCTCGTCGGCGTGGCGCGGATTGACGTTCAGTTTGAACGCCACATCGGCCGCCTCGTCGAAGTTCGCGTACGAGACCTCCTTGAGCAGCGACACCGCCTCGGCGGGGTCGTACTCAAAGGTCCGGTCGATTTTTTCCCTGGCGTCTTCGTAGTTCTTTCCTCGCCGTGCCATCGGCAGACTCCTTCGTGATTCTCGGACTGAAGCTGAATGCCGAGTCTGGCGCATCGACGACGGGTGGTGGCCCGGCGCCGTTGAGCCGACTCAGTCCTCTCGTTCAACGATAACGCCCATCGAACGACAGGTACCGGCGACGGTGCGCGCGGCGGCCTCGATGTCGTCGGTCGACAGGTCGGGAAGTTTGACTTCGGCGATCTCTTTGACCTCATCCCAGGAGAGGGTTCCGACCTTCTCCCGGTTCGGCACGCCACTCCCCTTCTCGATCCCCAACTGCTTGAGGACCAGCCGGGAGGTCGGCGGCGTCTTGGTGATAAAAGAGAACGACCGATCGGCGTAGACGGTGATCTCGACCGGGATGATCGTCCCGGGCTCTTTGTCCTGCGTCTTGGCGTTGAACGCCTTGCAGAACTCCATGATGTTGACACCGTGTTGCCCAAGGGCCGGACCCACCGGAGGCGACGGATTCGCCTGACCGGCCGGCACCTGCAACTTGATCATTGCGATTTCTTTTTTGGCCATAACTACTCAGTCGTGCAAAAGACCAGTCAAACGACGAGGGCCGCGATGTGGCCCGCGCCGCGAGGCGCGGGATCGGTACAATACTCACACCGACGGATCAACCGCCGTAACGAACCCGGTCGACAACCCGGCTCAGCCGCCCTGGCCCCTCGTCGTCGAGAGACCGGGACAGACCCGAGCCCGGTTCCGGGCTAATCTGCTTTTTCGACCTGATTGAACTCGAATTCCACCGACGTGGGACGCCCGAAGATCTCGACGAAGACCTGAAGTTGCTCTTTGTCGTCGTCGACCTCTTCGATGGTGCCGGTGAAGTCTTTGAAGTTGCCCTCCGTGATGCGCACCTTGTCGCCCTTCTGGAAATCGTGGCGAGGCTCGGCCTTGAGGCTGCCCTCCTCGATCTTCTGGGCGATCCCCTTGACCTCTTCGGGCGGCACCGGCGTCGGGTTCGATTGATTGCCGGGAAACCCGACGACCTTCGGCGCGTTCGTCACGGCGTGCCATGTCTCTTCGGTCAGGTTCATCCGAACAAACACGTAGCCTTTGTAGAATTTGCGCTCGCTTTCGCGACGTTTGCCCCGTTTGACCTCCGTGACGGTTTCGGTGGGGATGTAGACCTCACCGAAGTCGTCCTGGAGGCCTTCGCGCCGGATCTGCTCCTCGATGGCGAGTTTGGCCTTGTCCTCACTGCCCGTGTAGGTCTGGAGGATATACCAGTCCATCGGGTCGTCTTCCCGCGCCGGTGTCGTCTCGTCGGGTGTCGCGTTGTCCGCGTCTTCAACCATATCGATCTGTTCCTCAAATCCGCTGAGCGGCTTAAGTCGGGGGCGTCAGAATCCAGTCAGTCACCACGCGCCACACTGAGTCCGAAATCCACAGGAAGCCAGAGAGGATGATGGTGAAGACGATGACAATCAACGTCGAGCGACGCGTCTCGTCGGCGCCCGGCCACGTCACCTTCTTGAGTTCAATGACGACCTCGCTCAGAAAGCTTCGGTACTCGTCGGGCTGGTAGGCCGCCACCATGGCAGCTCCTGCCAGAACCAGGGCGATCAGGGTCGTCAGTGTGACGTAACTCCCGATGATCGCCCAGTTGTGCAGCAGGTTGCCCTGCGCACCCATCATGCGAAACAGCGTGTTGGCCCCGTTTTCCAGCGCAGGCCAGACCCACAGGACCATCTTATCGAACACCACGAAGGTGATGACCCCCGCGATGATATAGATCAGATTGACGAGCTGTTTGACATCCATGGAACTTTTTCTCTCTACAGGAGACGCCCCGCATTGTCAGCAGGCCAGGAGGGACTCGAACCCCCAACCGTCGGATTTGGAATCCGAAGCTCTGCCAATTGAGCTACTGGCCTATGAACCCCGGTCGCAGTCGAGTCGCCCAAACGGACAAATCGGGCACCCGCGAGAGTGCCCGACCACTGGGTCCGTCGACAAGACCGGCAGAGCCCTTGATCGGATTTGAACCGATGACCCCTTCCTTACCATGGAAGTGCTCTACCGCTGAGCTACAAGGGCAATCCTATGTAAGCGGGAGACGAGACTCGAACTCGCGACCCTCAGCTTGGAAGGCTGATGCTCTACCAACTGAGCTACTCCCGCCCAGTCCACCCGAGGGCAGACTGGAAAAGTGGTGGGGGAAGGATTCGAACCTTCGTAGGCAATGCCGCCTGATTTACAGTCAGGTCCGTTTGTCCACTCCGGCACCCCACCGAATATCTCCACCCTATGTCTGGTGGCGCGGCTCGAAACCATGCGCCAGCCGAAGCTGGCGGTGGGATTCGAACCCGCAACCTGCTGCTTACAAAGCAGCTGCTCTGCCGTTGAGCTACGCCAGCATCTCCCGATGTCTGACCGGGCCAAAAACCCGTCAGCCTCAACGGGGCGCACAGTTCTAAGGTCCGACCCTCAGACTGTCAAGTATCAATCAGCCGCCCGTCTCCCACTGGCGCTTGGCCTCGTAGGCGAGTATCGACGCCGCCGCCGACACGTTCAGGCTGTCGATGCCGTGGGCCAGCGGGATCGACGTGTAGAGGTCGCAGGTCTCCTCGACGAGTCGCCGCATGCCGCGGTGCTCGCCGCCCATCACGATGGCCGCCTTCATATCCAGGTCGACGTCCCAGGGGGCGGGGTCGTCCTGCATGCGCGTGCCGACGGTCCACCACCGCGCCTCTTTGAGGGTCTCGAGCGTGCGGGCGATGTTGGTGACCCGGGCGACCGGGATCCGAAAGGCGCATCCGGCCGACGTCCGCACCACCGTGGGCGTGACGGGCGCGGCGCGATCCTTGGGAATCACGACGCCATCGAACCCGACGGCGGCGGCCGTCCGTAAAACCGCTCCCAGATTGTGGGGATCCTGGACGCCGTCCAGCACCAAAACGCCGGCGTTGTCGGCCCCGTCGCAGGCGTCGATGATGCCCTGAAGCGCGGCGTACTCGAAGCCGATCGTCCGGGCGACGACGCCCTGATGGTTGCCCCCCTCGGCCATGCCGTCGAGCTTCTGATGATCGACGTTGTGGCACGCGATCCCGTGGGTTCCGGCCCGCTCAAAGACGGTCTGCAACCGGTCGGCCGCCTGATTGTCGTAGTAGACGGTCTCGACAGAGCCCCCCGCCGCCTGCAGAAGTTCCTCGACGGGATGAACCCCGTAGATGTGCATCGGTCCGGCCACGTCGCCTCCGGTTCGTTACGCGTTCAAATCAAGAGTTCGAATGTCGCTCACGCCTGGTCCGCCACATTGTCGACGATCCGGTCGACGGCGGCCTCTGGGTCGTCTGCCCCGTAGATCGACCGGCCCATCACCAGATAGTCGCTGCCGGCCTCCAGCGCCCGGCCCGGGGTCATCACGCGTTTCTGGTCCGACGTGTCGTCGCCCGGCAATCGGATTCCCGGCGTGACCAGCAAGGCCTCGGGCCCCAGAAGCTGGCGCATCCGGCCGGCTTCCTTCGCCGAGCAGACGATTCCGTCGGCGCCAGCTTCGTCGGCCATCTTGGCCAGCCCTTCAGCCCACGCCTCCAGTTTTTGACCGCCGGCAACCTGACGCACGTCCTCGGCATCGAGACTCGTCAAGGCGGTCACGCCGACGACCTTGACTCTGGAGCCCGCTTTTCGGGCCGCCTCTTCGATCATCGCGCGCCCGCCCGAGGCATGGACGGTCGTCAAAAAGACGCCATCCAGCCGGGCCGCCTCGGCGACGGCCGCGCCGACCACCGAGGGGATGTCGTGAAACTTCAGGTCCAAAAAGACCGATCCGCCCCGCGCGGCGATCTCCTCGACGAGCTCGGGCCCGTGGCGGGTAAAGAGCTTGTTGCCGATCTTGAAGTGATCGATGCGCCCGGCCAGCCGCTCGACCAACTTGAGCGCGCGCCTGTCGTCGTCGACGTCCAGGGCGGCGATGACCTGGTTTTTTACCTGTTCGGCGGCGTCCGTCACGTCATGCCCCTCGCTCTTCGACGATCTCGACGATGCGGTCGGCGACCTCGTCGACCGGGACGAGTTCGTCGTCGTCCTCCTCGCGGAGTTTCAGCTCCACGTTGCCATCCTCCAGCCCGCGGGTGCCGATGGCGACGCGCACCGGGATGCCGATCAAATCCGCATCCTTGAACTTGGCGCCGACGCCCTCGTCGCGGTCATCGATCATGACCTCGACTCCGGCTTCCTGCAGCTCCTCGTAGATCTCCTCGCCGGTCTCGACGACCTCGTCGGAGTTCATCTGAAGCGGCAGCACCGTAGCGTGGTACGGCGCGATCGGCATCGGCCAGATCAGCCCGTGTTCGTCATGATTCTGCTCGGCGACCGCCGCCAGAATCCGGGTGATGCCCATGCCGTAACAACCCATGATCAACGACTGGTCGACGCCCTCGTCGGTCTGGACGCTGGCGCCCATGGCGTCGGAGTATTTCGTGCCCAGGTAAAAGACGTGCCCGACCTCGATGCCGCGACTCGTCTCCAGGGCAGTTCCGCACTCGGGACAGGGATCGCCGGCCTCGGCCTCGCGCAGATCGGCGAAGCCCTCGACGTCGAAGTCGCGCTCCCAGTTGACGTTGCGCCGGTGCGTGTCGTCGGCATTCGCCCCGACCACGAAATTCGCCATCTCGCGGACGGCGTTGTCGGCGTAGACCGGCACATCGAGGCCAACGGGCCCGGCGTAACCGACCGACGCGCCGGTCAGGTCGTAGACGGTCCCGTCGTCGGCCATCTCCAGGGTGGCGAACTCCATGCCGACCTGGTCGCGCAGGAAGTCGCGAACCTTGATGTCGTTGGCCGCATGATCGCCGCGCACCAGGACTGCCACGGCCTGGTCGTCGACTTCATACAACAGCGTCTTGACGCAGTCGGTCGGCTCGACGCCGAGAAAGTCGCAGACCTCACCGATCGTCGTCTTGCCCGGCGTCTCAACGGTCTCCATCGACTCCAGGTCGCCGGCCTCGGGCGCCTCGAATCCGTCGGCGGGCAGCTGGGCCTTCTCGATGTTGGCGGCGTATCCGCAGTCGGGACAACTGACGAGCTTGTCCTCACCGGTATCGGTGACGACCTGAAACTCGTGGCTCTTTTCCCCGCCGATGGCGCCGGTGTCGGCCTCGACGGCGCTCCAATCGAATCCGAGCCGATCGCAGATGCGCCCGTAGGCTTCGTACATCTGCTCGTAGCTCGCTTCGGCGCCCTCTTCGTCCAGATCGAAGGAGTATGCATCCTTCATGATAAATTCGCGCCCGCGAAGCAGCCCGAAGCGGGCCCGCGGCTCGTCGCGAAATTTCGTCTGGATCTGGTACAGATTCAGCGGCAGTTGCTTGTAGCTGTTGAGCTCGCCGCGCACCAAATCAGTAATGACCTCTTCGTGGGTCGGCCCCAGGCAAAATTCGCCACCCTTGCGATCCTCGAAGCGCAGAAGCTCCGGCCCGTAGTCGTCCCAACGGCCCGATTCCTGCCACAACTCCGAGGGCTGGACGCCGGGCATCAGGATCTCCTGGGCGCCCGCGGCATCCATCTCCTCGCGCACGATGCGCTGGATCTTCTTGACGCTCTTCCACCCCAGCGGCAGAAACGTGTAGATACCTCGGGTCAGTTGGCGGACGTACCCGCCGCGGATCAGCAGCTTGTGGCTGGCGATCTCCGCGTCGGCGGGATCTTCTTTTCGCGTCGGCATGAACATGCGTGACAGACGCATCGGGGTCTCCGTCTTCAGATCAAGAAATGGGGAGCTAACAAACTGCGCAGATACACGAGACGTAGCCGTGCCTAGCGCAGCACTTTCAGACCGTCAATCTGTGGGGAAGTGGATACGGTACTCAGCGTACCGGCAGGTCGACCCGGCGACGATCGACGGTCGACAGGGTGAAGGTCGAGGCCTCCAGTCCGTCGATATCGACCGGCTCGGAGGTGACTCGCCTGACCGCCACATCCAGGTGGGGGCGGTCCTCGGTCACCTGCTCCAGAAGGTCGGCCGGGATGGTAAAGCGCCCGTCGTCCTCGAGTCGGCAGCGAAGCTGCACACGCTCGGAGCCATAGCCGCTGTCGAGGTCGACAAAGACGTCGCCTCCGCGGGCCGACGCCCCGGTCCAACGAAGCGTCATCCCGGAGTCGACGGTGCCGACGTCTGCGGTGGGTGACAGCAGCCGGATCGGCGCAGGCGCCTCGAGTTCGACGTGAAATCCGCCCATCTCGCCTTTGCCCGGCGCCTGAAAACTGTAGCGTGTGCCCGGCTCATAGTTCAGCATCGGCCCCGAGGCCTGACGCTCGCGGCGGCGTTCATCAGTGCCGTAGATGACCCCTGAGAAGGAACTCGAAAGGTCCGGCAGGCGCCGCGCCTGAAGTTCCAGATGATCGGTGGGTCCCTCGACGGTAATCGGGCCGACATTCAGAAGCCGAAGACGCATGTTCCGGTCGCTGCGGCTCCGGCCATCGAAGGCGAGCCCCGATTCCAGGCTGCAGGTGTCGCGGTCGAGCGCATCGTCGCGCGTCCAGACTTCCAGCGCATCCAGCGCCCGGTCGGCCGGCACATTCATGGCATTCAAAAACTGGGCGTGCACCTGAAGTGCCCCGTTGGCGGCCATCTCGAATTCCGCCAGCAGTGTGCCGGTACGCGAGGAGGTGACCGCCTGATCCGAGCTCGAATCACGCGGCGGCAGCGGCTCTTCGACGGAACAGGCCGTCGACGCCAGCATCACCCCGATCAGCACCAGACTGTGAATCGGCTTGCGCATGCGCTCTAATTCGGTCTTGAGACACTCACACGTCTCCCATCGGACAGGGACGCTTACAATAAAAAGGCTAGCATTGGGAAGGGGAGAGTCAAGATCCGCGTGGTCGCGGGGGGCACGTCTTCGCGTCTCGCGTAGGACGTACGAGGTACGACGGGGTCCGCGGAGCACGGGGCCGCGTCTCGCGTAGGACGTACGAGGTACGACGGGATCCGCGAAGCACGGGGCCGCGTGACGCGTAGGACGTACGAGGTACGACGGGATCCGCGGAGCACGGGGCCGCGTCTCGCGTAGGACGTACGAGGTACGACGGGATCCGCGGGGCTGTGAGTGCGTAGATCATGAGTGTGCGGAGGAGGACACCCCTGCAAGCACGAAGATCGGTTGCTGCGCTGGAAGTTCCGCGAGCACGGAGATGGACAATCGCCGCGCGCCGGAGGCGCGTATCGTTGACCCCAGCGCGCTGGAGGCGCCCCGGCGGGGCGGGGGCGCCTCCGAGCCTGGGGGTGTCCCAAGCACGAAAACCCACCCCCTCCCGACCTCACAAGAATTTGTCGACGCACAAAGCTTCGGCTGATAGTGTGCTTGGCGCGATGAAGCAATGCGTCGAATGTGACATTGAATTGCCGGACGATACCTTCTTTTGTCCGGAGTGTGGCCAGGCCCTGACGGAGTCATCGACGACCGAGGGGACGGGTGCGTCGGAGCTGGTGGGTCGGACGTTTTTTGGGGAGTACACGATCACCGATCACCTCGGCGAAGGGGGCATGGGTGCGGTGTATCTGGCCAAGCAAGACACGATCGACCAGCGCATCGCGCTGAAGGTGCTGCACCCGGAGGCCGCCGAGAGCGACGAGATCATCCAGCGCTTCCACCGCGAGGCGCGGGTGATCAGCATGCTCTCTCATCCGAATATCGTGCGGGTCTTCATCTTCGGGCGGACCGAGGACGACCTGCTCTTTTTGGTGATGGAGTACGTCGACGGCGTGGAGCTGCGCGAGCGGCTCGATGGCACCCCGATGGACGAGCTGGTGGCCATCAAGATCATGAAGCAGGTCTGCAGTGCCGTCGCCGAGGCCCACGATCTGGGCATCATTCACCGAGACCTTAAGCCCGAAAACATTCTGTTGACCGAGTTTCGCGGCGACGACAATTTCGCCAAGATCCTCGATTTCGGGATCGCCAAGATCAAATATCCCGAGGGGCAGCAGGGTCCACAGTTGACCAAGGCCGGCATCGTCTACGGCACCCCCGAGTATCTGTCGCCCGAGCAGGCCCAGGCTCACGACCTGGACCCGCGAACCGACATCTATGCACTGGGGTGTATGCTCTTCGAGATGTTGACCGGGCGCATGCCGTTCCAGGCCGACAGCTCCGTCGAGATCCTCAAACAGAAGGTCTTCGAGGATCCCCCCTTGGCGGCCAACCACGGGGACATCGCACCGACGATGAACGAAATCATCGCCACGGCGATGGCTCAGGACCGGGAAAACCGCTTCGACGAGGCCCTGGAGATGTTCGAGGCGCTGGATTACCGCGAAGAGGAGATCCGTTCGGAGCGTCAGATTTCGACGCGCGAGACGTGGTTCCCAGGCAGGGAATTGACCGGCGTTCATCAGACGGTCGAGACCGACGGGGCCGAAGACGACGATCAAGAAGACAACGATCAAAAGGTCGCGCGGACCCTGCCGCGACCCGGCGAAGGGGCGCGGGAGTCGACGTCTCGAGAGTCATCCGGTCAACCGCAGCGCCCGGACCCCGCATCGAACCAGCAGTCGAGCGGCGGACGGGAGATCCCCGAGACGCGAGCGCAGGCCCCACCCCAGCAACATGACACCTCCCAGCCGAGCACTCAGATCATGGATCCCCCGCCGGGCGCCCCGGGATCGGACGAGTTCTCCGGTCAGCAGCGGTCGGTCAAACACCATCTACTGTTGGGCGGGGTCATCGGTGTCTCGATCATTGTGGCATGCTTGGTCGCCTACTTTGGCTATGTAACGCTCATGTGAGCATGCTCTTTTCTACGGATACGCTGACAAAAACCTACGGGTCGGAGCGCGCCGTCGACGGTTTGTCCGTCGATGTGCCGGAGGGCCGCGTGGGACTGTTGGGGCCAAACGGCGCCGGCAAGTCGACGCTGATCCGGCTGCTTCTTGGCCTGATCGATCCGGACCACGGGTCGCTGGAGTTACTAGGCAAACCGGTGCAGCCCCACGAACCGGGCTCGCGACGCACCATCGGCTACATGCCCGAACACGACGCCCACCTTCCGCACATGACCGCCGTCGAATCGGTGGCCTACAGCGGGCGTTTGTCGGGGCTTCCACGGCAGGCGTCGTTCCAGCGGGCTCATCAGGTGCTCCGGTATGTGGGCCTCGACGAGGCACGCTACCGGCCCCTGAGCGGCTATTCGACGGGCATGCTCCAGCGCGCCAAACTCGCCCAGAGCATCGTCCACGACCCAGATCTTTTGTTTCTGGACGAGCCGACCAGTGGTCTCGACCCCGACGGCCGGCGAGAGATGCTGGAATTGGTCGGCGATCTGGGGGAGCGCGGCACCGACTTGATCGTCTCGAGCCATCTGCTGCACGAAGTCGAGCAGGTCTGCGACCGCGTGTTGGTCCTGGACGACGGCCAGGTCGCCTTTGAAGGGGCCATCGCCGAGATGACCGGCGACGATGGAGACGTCGTCGAGGTTCAAGTCCGCGCCGAGCTCACTCCGCTGGCCCAGGCCCTGGATGAGCGCGGCTGGTCATTCGAGCGAGACGACACCACGCTTCGGGTCGAACTCGGAGCCGATCGCTCCAAAGACGAGCTGCTCGAGATCGCCCTGGACGCGGGGGTCCAGATCCGCCACTTCATGCCCGCCAGGCGCAGTTTGGAAGCTGCCGTCCTGGGCGTCCTCGACCCCAAGCAGCGCGCCGAGTAACCATGCCGATCCATCCCGACAGTTACGAACCCTACGATGGGCCGCGCGGCACCGAGCGTCCCTGGTGGACCGTGGCGCGCCAGACCCTCGGGTCGATGCTGTCGTGGACGCGAACCAAGCTGACCCTTCTGGCGGTCTGGGTTTTTCCCGCCCTGGCGCTGATCGGCGTGATCGTCGAGTACAGCCTGCGGTCGTCGGGGACCGAACTCCCGGTGCCCGAGGGCCAGTTCGTCGGCGCCTTTGCGACGTACCAGGCCTACGCCGTGGCGCTGGTCTACCTGGCCTCGGGATGCGGCATCGTCAGCCACGACATCCGCTACCGGACCCTGCCCTTTGTGCTGTCGAAACCGATCACCCGTTGGGACTACCTGGGCGGAAAACTTTTGGGGCTGTCGCTTCTGGGAGCCCTGACCGCGGTGGTGCCGACCCTTCTGGTGGGTGCGCTTCGACTCGGCATGCTCGCTTCGATCGACCTGGCCGGGCCCATCGTGGGCGCGACCCTCGCGGCACTGGGTGTGGCCATCGCGGCAGTCGTGGTCACGGCGGCTCTGGTCGGCGCCATCTCGAGTCTCTCCGGGCGAACTGGCCTGGTGGTTCTTGGGGTCATCGGTGCCTTCGTGGCGCCCTGGATCCTGAGTTCGATCCTGCAGTTGGCCACCGAGGCGAAGGCCGCGGGAAATCTGGTGAGTCTGCACGGGGCATTTTCGCTCGTCATCGATCAGTGGATCTATGGCGACGCTTCGGGCGTGCCGGCGTGGAGTCCATTCGTTGCGCTGGGCGTCCTCTGCGGCGGCTCGATCGCGGTGATGCACTGGCGGCTCAAGCAGGCGGGGGACATTCACTGATGACCGACGCAATTCCCACAACCGGCGGCGACCCGAAGACCATTCAGGTACGCAAGGCGTCGTACTGGTACGACGATGTGATCGGCATCAACGATCTGTCGGTCGACATCGGACCGGGCGTCACCGGGCTCCTGGGACCCAACGGCGCCGGAAAGTCGACGCTGATGAAGGTAATCTCGGGCCAGCTTTCGCCCAGGACCGGCGAGGTGCGCATCAACAAACGGCCGCTGGCCGGAAACCCCGAGGTCTTTGCCGATATCGGGTTTGTACCGGAGTTCGATGCCTTTTGGCAGGGCATGTCGGGCCGCGAGTTCGTGGTCTATCTGACGCGGCTTCACGGCCTCGATAAGTCGAATGCCGCCGCCGCGGCCGAGCGCGCCATCGAGCGGGTGGGCCTGACCGACGACGCCGACCGGCCGGTGTCCGATTACTCCAAGGGGATGCGCCAACGCATCAAGGTCGCTCAGGCCCTGGCCCACGAGCCAAACTGCCTGCTTTTGGACGAGCCGCTCAACGGCACGGATCCCGTCGGCCGTCGCCACATCATCGACCTGATTCGCGAGCTCGGGGCGGCCGGCACCACGGTCGTCGTCTCGAGCCACGTGCTCCACGAGATCGAGCAGATGACCGACGAGGTCGTGCTGATCCACAGCGGCCGGGTCCTGGCCGACGGGCACATCCAGGAGATCCGGGATCTTATCGACGAGCACCCGCACACCATTCACGTCGACTGTGACAGGCCGCGGGAGCTGGCCGCCGAACTGGTCGGCTTTGAGGACGTCGTCCGCGTCGAGCTGGCCGACGACCACGTGCGGGTAGCCACCCGGGATCCGGCGGCGTGCTACGACCGAATTCCGCGGCTGACGCTCGAGAACGACTTTGGCTTCCAGGGCATGACCTCGCCGGACAACGACCTGGACGCCGTCTTTCAGTATCTCGTCGACTGACCTCTCAGGGAGACCATGCCGAGCAGCGATCGACAGACCGCCGGGGCGACCTCGATCGGAGTGCTGATGTCCGAGGAGCTGCGACGGGTGTTACGTCGTCGTGCCACCTGGATCGTGGGTGGTCTCGGGGTGCTGGTCGCCCTGGTGATGGTCGGCATCTCGGCCTTCACGTCACTGGATGGGCACGGGGTCTATCGCACGACGCTAAACGGCCTGATGCGCCCGCTGGTGATCCCGTTTGTGGCGATCCTTCTGGGCGGTCCGCTGATCGTCGAGGAGGTCGAACAGCGCACGCTGCCGTATCTGTTGCTTCGGCCGATTCCCCGCGCTCAACTCTTTGCCGGAAAGCTGATTCCGGCGGCCGCAGTCGGCGCGGCGCTGACGGGAGCGATGCTGGGAATCGTGTACCTGGGCTGCGAAGTCCCGTCGATGGGATGGGGCGACACGATCGCCGACTTCGGTGTGACGTTCGGTGGCGTGGGGCTTGCGACGGTCGCCTACACGGCGGTCTTCGCCGCGCTTGGGGCCCTGTTTAGCTCATCGTTGTATGCGGGCATTCTCTACTACGGAGTGGTCGAGCTCGTGATCAGCCAACTGCCGATCATCAAGCTCGTCAGCGTGCAGTACCACCTGGCCAACATGACCGGCTCCGAGACGGCAAATCCCGGCGGGTCTTCATTGATTTCGGCCCTCCTGAGCGGCGCGTCGATCGGGCTCCCCTGGTGGGTCTCGATGCTCTTTTTGGCCGGCCTCACCGTCGCGATGACCGGCGTTGGAGGACTGGTGCTGTCGAAGAAGCAGTTCGAGATCTGACTTACGCCTGCTTCAGCGACAGTTGGTTCCCGCGCGGGTCGACCCGATTGACCTCGACCTTTGCTTCCTCGCCGACGGGCACGGCGGTGCGAAATCGGCAGGTCTCCTTCGACGCGATCGCGTGAACCCAGACGGCGGCCTTGGTGCCGTCGTCGTTGTAGTGCTCGATGACCTCGGCCTCAAAGGGGCCATCGTCTTTGTGCTGGCGCAGGTACTCCAGGGTCCAGTAGCGCGCCGACCCACCCTGGGCGCGGCCCGCCTCGCTGGAGTTGCTGTCGACGTCACCCAGGACCTCGACGAGCTCCGAGCCATCGTAGGGAAGCGGCCGATCGGTAAGCCACGCTTTGATCTGGCGCTGACACACCAGGTCGGCATACCGGCGGATCGGGCTCGTCGCCTGGGTGTAGACCGGTAGCCCCAATCCGAAGTGTTCGTTCGGCTCGGTCGACATGTTGCCCGGCTTCATCTTGCGCAGTAGCGCGAAATCAGTGGGCAGCCCGTCGGGCGCCTCTTCGACGCGTTCGTCACGCACCTCGCCCTCGGGGGCGTCCTGGGAGCGAAACAGGATCGGGATGTCCTTGAGCCAGGCGAGCCGTCCGGCGAGGTAGCCGGCCATAATCATAAACTCACTGACGAGCTCGTTGGCCTTCGATTCGTCCCGGCGCACATTCAGCTCGACGTTCGGCTCACCGTCCTCCCAGGTGATGTCGAACTTCGGCTCGGGCAAGTCGATCGAGACGGCGCCCTTCTCTTCGCGGGAGGCGCGGTGCTCCTCGGCTATGGTCGCCAGGTCCCTGAGCATCTGACCGACGTCGTCATCGAGGTCGCTCTCCTCGTCGTCCAGGAGTGCATCGACCTCCTCGTAGGTCAGCCGGTGGTCGACGTCGACGACCGTCGGCTGGATCGACCAGTCGACGATCTCGAAGTCCTCGTCGAACTCGGCCAAGGTCGTGATCGCCGGGCGCCTGGAGCCGGCGACCAGGCTGGCGGCCTTCTCGCTGACCTCCGGCGGAAACATGTTGATGGTGCGCTCGGGCAGATAGACGCTGGTGGCGCGCCGGCGAGCGTGGCGATCGAGCCGGCTATCCTTCTGGACGAAGGCGTCGGGATCGGCCACGTGAATGCCGACCTCCCAGCCGCCATCGGGCAGCCTGCGGCATGACAGCGCATCGTCGATGTCGCGGGTCGACGCATCGTCGATCGACACACACAGCCGATCGGTCATATCCGAGCGCCAATCCTCGGGCTCCCAATCGGCCTCGGCGACCTGGTTGGCTTCGGCCTGCGTCTCTTTGTCGGGTTCGCCGTCCAGGTTGTAGCGGTGGACCCACAGATTCTCGTGGGTATCCCAGATGCCCAGGTCGACCATCAGATTGAAGGCCTTGGTGTCGGAGCCGCCATCGATCTGAGTGTCGGCGCTCTCTTCGATCGACTCCAGCAGGTCGCTGGCATCGTCGCTGTCGCCGAAACGGTTGCCGTGGATGGCGTAACCCTGCAGCGTGGTCATGTGGGAGCGAAACTCTGGATCGGCCATGCGCTGGTCGATCATCTCGGCGCGCTCGGACGACTCGGCTTCGAGCACCTCGACGACACCGTCGATGAAGGCCTGGCGCTGGCGGCGACGCTTCTCTTTGGCCTCGCGCTGACGCTTCAGCTCTTCGACCTGATCGGGGCCGCGCGGCTCCCAACCGTCGTGGCCCGATTTAAAGAAGACCGCATCGTCCCGCAGCTTCTGCAGGACCGCCAGCACCTCGATCGGCTCGCTGGACTCGAAGAAAAGCTCCGCCAGCATCCCGGCCGAGACGGCTTCGCCGGCGTCGACGAACTCCCACAGGAAGCTGACGTCGATCTCGGCGGCGGCCTTGTCGATCCGCTCGCGGATCTTTTGCAGCGAATGGGTCAGCGCGCGCTGGCTGCCACTGGCATCGAGGCTCTGGCCGAGCTCAAAGGTGACGTCATCGGGAGCGGGACGCATCTCGTCGCCCCCCTCGGTGACGACGATCCATTTTTGGCCGAGTTCACGGGTGAGTACTGCGAGCAGGTGTCGATCGCCGGTTTCAAACTCGACGACATCGCCGACTTCCATCTTGTGGGTATCCCGTCTGGGGTTGGGTCAGAGTTCGATCTGGGTGAGATCGTCGGCCACCTCGAAGGAGGCTTCGGTCTTCTCTTCGATCTCGTCGACATCGACGCCGGGCGCCGTTTCGCGCAGCACCAGGTGGTCATCCTCGACGGTGAAGACCGCCAGGTCGGTGATGATCTGGTCGACGCATCGGACGCCGGTCAGCGGCAGGGAGCACTCCCGAAGGATCTTCGAGTTGCCCTTGACCGTGTGCGTCATCAGGGCGGTGACCTGGCCGGAGCCGGCCACCAGATCCATGGCGCCGCCCATCCCCTTGACCATCTTGCCGGGGATCTTCCAGTTGGCGATGTCGCCGGTCTCGCTGATCTGGAGCGCCCCCAGGATCGCCATGTCCAGGTGGCCGCCGCGGATCATCGAGAAGCTCATCGCACTGTCGAAGAACGCCGAGCCGGGCCGGGTGGTCACGGTCTGCTTGCCGGCGTTGATCAGGTCGGGATCCTCTTCGCCCTCGCGGGGAAAGGGGCCGATGCCGAGCAGCCCGTTTTCACTGTGCAGCGTCACATCGATCGAGTCGGGGATGTAGTTGGCGACCAGCGTCGGGATGCCGATCCCCAGGTTGACGTAGGCGCCATCCTCGAGCTCGTGCGAGGCGCGTTGGGCCATCTCTTCACGCGAAAGAGTCATGGTGATTCTCCTTGATGCTGAATGAAATCACTCGTCGTCGGAGCGGGTGGTCAACTGCTCGATCCACTTCTCGTAGTGTTCACCCTCCAAAATTCGCTGGGTGAAGATCCCGGGCAGGTGGATCTCGTCGGGATCGAGCTCTCCGGGTTCGACCAGCTCCTCGACCTCCGCGATGGTGACGTCTGCGGCCTGGGCCATCAGCGGGTTGAAGTTGCGGGCCGTCTTGTTGAAGACGAGGTTGCCGTGCGTGTCGCCGCGCTGGGCCTTCACGAAGGCGAAGTCGGCGGTCAGCGCCGTCTCCATGATGCACGGTTTGCCGTCGAACCAGCGCACGTCTTTGCCCTCGGCGACTTCGGTGCCGTAGCCGGTGGGCGTGTAGAACGCCGGGATGCCCGCGCCGCCGGCGCGGATGCGTTCGGCCAGCGTCCCCTGGGGATTGAGCTCGACCTCGAGGTCGCCGCCCAGAAACTGCTGCTCGAAGTTCTTGTTCTCGCCGACGTAGCTGGAGACCATCTTGTCGATCTGGAGGTCCTGCAAAAGGACGCCCAGGCCGTATTCGTCGGTCCCGCAATTGTTGCTGATGACGGTCAGGCCTTCGATGCCCTTGTCGTTGACCGCGCGGATCAGATTCTCCGGATTTCCGCACAGGCCGAACCCGCCGCTCATCAACGTCGCATCGTCCTCGACGTCGAAGATCGCGTCTGGTGCCGTCTCGTACACTTTGTCCATGGAGCCTCCCGTCGGATCAGAAGTTTGGGTGTCTCTACTGCTCGTCGCGCACAATCTTACATAACCGCCGCCGAGCGTCGACAGCGCGGCGTCATTCGGCCGCTTCGCTCTCGGCCAGCCGCTTGAGGTTCGTCTCGTAGGGCGGCTCGACGATGCCATCCTCGGTGATCAGCGCATCGACGTACTCGGCCGGCGTGATGTCAAAGGCCGGATGCGCCACATCTATCTCGGCGGGCGCGATCGTCGTCTCTCCGACCTGCGTGACCTCTTCGCGACTGCGCTGCTCGATGGGGATCTCGTCGCCGCCGGGCGTCTCCAGATCGACCGTCGAGATCGGCGCCGCCACGTAAAAGGGCACGTCGTGGGCGTCGGCCAACACGGCCAGGCTGTAGGTGCCGATCTTGTTGGCCACATCGCCGTTGGCGGCCACGCGGTCGGTGCCGACGACCACGGCGTCGACCTCGCCCTGTTTCATGAAGTGGCCGGCCATGCTGTCGGTGATCAGGGTGGCGGGGATGTCGTCTTTCAGACATTCCCAGGTCGTCAACCGTGCGCCCTGCAGATACGGTCGCGTCTCGTCGATCCAGGCCTTCTCCAGCTTTCCCTGTGCGGCGGCCGCCCGGATGATCCCCAGCGCGGTACCGAATCCGCCGGTCGCCAGGCCGCCGGTGTTGCAGTGGGTCAGGATCTTGACGCCGTCGTCGAACAACTCGGCCCCCAGCTCGGACATGCGGCGATTGTTCTCGCGGTCCTCGCGCTGAATGGACTGGGCCTCCTCAAATAGCCGGGCGACGAGCTTGTTGGCCGCCCCGCCGTCATGAGCCTGTACGACGTGACGCATCCGTCGAAGCGACCAGCTCAGGTTGACCGCGGTCGGCCGGGTTTCACTCAGCATCTCGAAGACCGGTTTCAGCTCCCCGGCGGCGTCCTGTCGCGTCGTCGGTCCACCGTCGACCCGTGCTCGTGCACCGAGAACGACGCCGTAGGCGGCGGCGATACCGATGGCCGGCGCCCCGCGAATCACCATGTCACGGATTCCGTCGGCGACATCTTCGGCCGACGACATGACCTGCCAGACCTCTCTACCCGGCAGAAGCCTCTGGTCGAGCATCTCCAGATAACCGTCCCCGGCTTCCCCCACCCATCTCAACGGCGATACTGCAGATTCCATCGCTACCTCTACAAAAGACCTAAGAATCCAGCTTCTCCTGTAACAAAGATCGGACGATCTTCGGATCGGCCGAGCCCCCGGACGCCTGCATCACCTGTCCGATGAACCAACCCAGCACATTGTTGTTCCCGCCGCGGTACTCGGCGACCTGCTCGGGGTTGTCATCCAGCACGTCGTCGACCAGCGACTCGATCGCCCCGGCGTCGGTCATCTGACGCAGCCCCTCGTCGTCGACGATGGTCTCGGCGTCGCGGCCCGTCGTGATCATCTCTTCGAGCACGGTCTGGCCGGCGTTCTGGCTGATCACGCGGTCCTCGACCAATTCGACGACCCCGACGAACTCGCCGGGCTCGACCCCGGCCTCGTCGATGGTGTGGCCGGTGTCGTTGAGCACCCGAAGCCACTGGTTGACGATCCAGTTTGCCACGGTCTGGGCATCGCCGGACCAGTGGGCCACCGACGCTTCGAAGAAATTTGCCAACGCTGGCTCCCCGGTCAACACGCCGGCATCGTCGCGGCCGACGTTCCATGCCTCGCGATACATGCGTCGCCGTTCGGCGGGCAGCGCCGGGAGGTTGGCCCGGATCTCCTCTATCCACTCTTTGTCGACGGTGAAGACGGGCAGATCCGGCTCGGGGAAATACCGGTAGTCGTGGGACTCTTCTTTCGAGCGCATCGGCCGGGTCCGGCCGGCGTCGACGTCGTAGAGTCGCGTCTCCTGCTCGACCGATTCGCCGGCCTCCAGCAACTCGATCTGCCGGCGGATTTCGGCGGCGATGCCATCGTGGACAAATTTGAAGGAATTGATGTTCTTGAGCTCGGTGCGGGTGCCGAAGGCTTCGTCGCCGCTGGGGCGGACCGACACGTTGGCGTCGCAGCGAAGCGATCCCTCGGACATCTCGCCGTCGCTGATATCCAGAAAGACGACGATGTCTCGAAGCGCCTTCATGTAGGCGCGCGCCTCGGCCGGCGTGCGCAGATCCGGCTCACTGACGATCTCGATGAGTGGCACCCCGCAGCGATTCAAATCGACCAGACTGTGGGGTTGACCCTTCAGGTGAGTCGACTTACCGGCATCCTCCTCCAGGTGAAGCCGCTGGATGCCCACTCGTCGGACATCGCCATCCCCCAGAGGATCCCCGTCGATCGGCACCACCAACTCGCCATTCTCGCACAGCGGCGCCCGATGCTGACTGATCTGGTAGCCCTTGGGCAGGTCCGGGTAAAAATAGTTTTTGCGAGCGAACTTCGTTTCATTTCGGACATCGCACCTCAGCGCGAGGCCCGCACGCACCGCATACTCCACGGCCTTGCGGTTGACGACCGGAAGGGTGCCGGGAAGCCCCATATCCAGCGGGGCCACCTGACTGTTGGGCTCGGCGCCGTATTTCGTCGACGCTCCGCTGAAGAGCTTCGATGCGGTGTCGAGCTGGCAGTGCACCTCCAGCCCGATGACGGCTTCGTACTCGTCCCCGAGGATGTCGCTCAGATCATCCACGGCCGCTCGCCTCGTCATTGCATTGCTCGAAGATCTTCTGAGCCAGCCGAAACAACACCGGTTCCGACAACGCCGGCCCCAGAAGCTGGGTGCCCACGGGCAACCCCTGGTCGGTCGTGCCCGATGGCACGCTCATCGCCGGGATGCCCGCCAAATTCGCCGACGTCGTAAAGATATCTTCCAGGTACATCTCGAGCGGGTCGTCGCGCTTTTCGCCGAGCGTCCAGGCCGGCGTCGGCGCGACCGGGGCAACCAGGGCGTCGACCTCTTCGAACGCACTCTCGAAGTCGCGACGGATCAGGGTGCGGACCTTCTGGGCCTTCTCGTAGTACGCTTCGTAGTAGCCGGCCGACAGCACGTAGGTTCCAAGGATGATGCGGCGTTTGACTTCGTCGCCGAATCCCTCGGCGCGGCTTTTTTTGTAGAGCTCCGCCAAGTCGTCGGCGTCCTCGGCCCGCCGTCCGAAGCGGACCCCGTCGTAGCGCGCCAGGTTGCTCGACGCCTCGGCCGTGGCGATCAGGTAGTAGGTGGCGACGGCGTATTCGGTGTGCGGCAATGAAACACTCGTCGTCTCGGCGCCGGCCTCTTCCAGCGCTTCGATGGCGGCTTCGACCCGGCTTCGGACCTGCGGGTCGAGTCTGGAGGCCTCGCCGAGATACTCTTCGGGAAGCCCCACGGTCATGCCGTCGACGCCTTCGGACAGTACGTCGGCGCAGCCGGGCCCGGCCGGCTCGACTGCCAGGCTCGTGGCGTCTCTGTCATCGTGGCCGGCGATAGCGTCAAAGAGCCGTGCGCATCCCTCGACCGTCGACGCCATCGGTCCGATCTGATCCAGGCTGCTGGCGTAGGCGATCAGTCCGTTCCGACTGACCCGACCGTACGTCGGCTTCAGCCCCACGACCCCGCAGTGAGACGCCGGCTGACGGACGCTTCCACCGGTGTCGCTTCCCAGCGCACCGAGCGCCAGCTCCGCGGCCAGCGCCGCCGCCGATCCGCCCGAGGAGCCTCCGGCGACGCGGTCAGGGTCGGCGGGGTTTCGTACGGGTCCGATGTGGGACGTCTCGCTGGACGACCCCATGCCGAACTCGTCCAGGTTTGTCTTTCCCACCACGATCGCGCCGGCGTCGCGCAGCCGCTGAACGGCGGTCGCCTCGTAGGGCGACTCGAAGTCCTCGAGTATTTTACTACCGGCGGTCGTAGTAAGATTCCGCGTGCAGATATTGTCCTTGATGGCGACCGGCCAGCCCTCCAGCGGCCGGGCCTCTCCAGCCTCTCTGGCTCGGTCAGCTCCGCGCGCCTGCTCCCTCAACTCGGAGGGATCGACCAGCGAGACGAAGGCGTTGAACACATCGTCTTGGGCCGCCTCGATAATCGCGTCGATCACCTCGAGACTGGAGATCTCACCCGCGCGCAGCTCTTTGAGGATATCCCGGCTCATTCGTCGACGACCTTGGGCACACGAAACTGACCGTCCTGCTGATCCGGCGCGTGCCCGACGACCTGCTCGACGGTCAGGCCTTCGTTGACCTCATCGTCGCGTCCGGTGTGCTCGGCCGCCACGGGGTGGGTCGTCGGCTCCACATCGTCGGTATCGAGTTCGTCGAGTTTCCCGACGTACTCCAGCACCGAATCGAGTTCATCGACGAGTTTCTCGGCCCGCTTTTCTTCGACTTCCAGGCGAGCGAGCCGTGCGACCTTCTCGACTTCAGTCTTGGCGATGCTCATGGGGCTCGCGTTGCGGGAGTGAAGGGACGCAGATCGGGACTCGTTGGCATATCAAGCAAGCTGAAGGTGCGCAACGTAGTTAGGTGGGTCGGCTGGAGTTGGTCACCCCCGGGCTCCCGGTTGATCCCGTTTCGGGATAGGCTGGGTTTTCGTACTTGGGACACCCCCGGGCTCCCATGCGGTCGCATCGGGGTGATCGATGCGCGCCTTTGGCGCGCGGCGACTGCTGATCTCCGTGCTCGCGGAACTTTCAGCGCAGCAATCGATTTTCGTGCTTGCGGGGATTTTCGAGCACGAACTCCGTAGGTGGATGGACTGCGGGCTTGCGGGGGTTTTAAGGTGCCTGGAGGTGCCGTACGGGCTTGATCGGGCATGAGGCCGATGGTCACCCCGGTCTCGCAAGGCGCTGAAGCGCCTCGCAGCGACCCGGGGTTTCGTAACCCTGTCGAGCCCGGGAGTGTCCACCTTCGCACGCCCATGATCCGCGCATTCACCACCCCGCGGATCCCCGTCGTACCTCCTACGTCCTACGCGAGACGCGGCCCCGTGCTTCGCGGATCGCCGTCGTACCTCGTACGTCCTACGCGAGACGCGGCCCCGTGATTCGCGGATCCCCGTCGTACCTCGTACGTCCTACGCGAGACGCGGCCTCGGGTGGACCGGGGGTGTTCACCTCCGCATGCCCACGCTCCTCGCAAGCACGTCTGACATTCCAGTTTACAAATCGTTAGTTTCGTCCGATTCATAGCGGTGCCCGAACGATGTTTCCGACCGAGGAGCTGCTATGTCGCGCCGATTGATATTGATACGTCACGCTCACAGCCCGCATCCGAAGGGGGTCGAAGATCACGAGCGGCCGCTGAGTGAACGCGGCCGCCAGCAGGCCTTTCAGGTGGCCGAGGAGCTGGTCGACCGAGACTGGCTGCCCGACAAGGCGATCAGCTCGGACGCCGAGCGTGCTCACCAGACCTGGAACGCGATGATGCCGGTGTTGGAGGCGGCGGCGGGCACCATCGAGATGGAGCTGACCAACGCCCTGTACGAAGCCGACGTCGACGACATCAACGAGGTCATCTGGGCGGAGGACGAAGAGACTCGTTGTCTGGCGCTTGTGGGCCACAACCCCGGCTTCAGCGACGTGGCCGGCTGGCTGACAGGCACGTCGCTGTCGCTGTCGAAGGCATCGGCGGCACTCGTCGAGATCGACGGCGACTCCTGGGCAGAAGCCGTGCAGCAGTCCCAGGGTCGGCTCGTCGAGCTCATCCGTCCGTAAGTGTCAGCCCGCTCCAACCGCTTCGGGGAGTCCATGTCCACGCCACGTCTCAGCGGTTCGCTACTGCGAATCGTCCGCGCGCTCATCCAGCGCGAACCCTTCAAATCGATCGCCAGCCGGCGCCTCCGCGCCACGTACGGCATGGAACAACTCTTTGAGTTGCCCGCCGAGGCGCGCGAGTTCTTCGACGCCGAGCCGCGACCTATCGTCGGAGACTCGACCCATCGATGGGAACACGCCGGCCACGAGCCGCCATCGGGCGACGGGACTCGGGCGCTCCAGCAAGCCTACAAATCTGGCGAGGCCGATCCCGTAGCCATCGTTCGGCAACTCCGAACGCGTGTCGATGATCGAGAGGTCGGCGCGACCCGGCACAGCCCCTTTGTGATCGCCGACTGGACGGGAGCCAAAGAGGCAGCCGCGGCGAGCCGAAAGCGTTGGGCCGACGGCGAACCGAAGAGCCCGCTGGATGGCATACCTGTGCCTATCAAGGACCACCACCGGCAGAAAGGACTCCCTACGAGCTGCGGGACGCCGTACTTTCAGGATTACACGGGGCCGGCGGAGGTCGACAGCGAAGTCGTCGGCCGGCTTCGCGAGGCGGGCGCACTGCTCGTGGGCAAGACCCATACGACCGAGTGGGGCCTGCAGCCGACGGGGTTCAACGCGCACTTTCCGATGCCGCGCAACGCCTACAGTCGCGACCACGCAGCGGGAGGCTCTTCGACGGGAACGGCCACGGCGATCGCCACGGGCATGGCGCCGGTTGGCCTCGGCTCCGACGGGGGCGGATCGATCCGGATCCCGGCGGCACTCAACGGCCTCTTCGGCATCAAACCGACCTACCAGCGGCTGAGTCGAGAGGGCGACTACTGGAAGCAAGGGACCGTCTCGCACAATGGACCACTGGGGCGATCGACAGCCGACCTGGTCGACTTCCTGAGTGTCACGGGTGCGACGCCCGACTCGAATGATCTGGCCACGCAATTGGCGCCGGAGGGTGATCCGACCGAGCAGTGGAGGAAGGCTCTGGGACGCGGTGTCGACGGCGCGCAGATCGGTCTGTGGAGCTGGGCCTTCGACGTGGCCGAACCCGAGATCGCCGAACCATGTCGGCAGGCAGCCCGAGACCTGGAAGATGCCGGCGCCGAGCTCGTCGACGTCGAGATCCCGTGGAGCGGGTACCATCAGGCGATCGGCACGCTGACTATCGGTATTGAGGCCGTCGGGCTGCTCCACGAGGTCTTCGAGCAACTCGGCGAACACACCGGCGACGATGTTCGGTTGATGTTGACGGGACTGTCGACGGTGACGGCCGGAGAGTACATGCTGGCCCGGCGCACCCGGGCGACGCTGCGGCGCACACTCGCCAGGACCTTCGAGGATGTCGACCTGATTCTTGCGCCCACCACAAACATGACGGCGCCCCATTTCCCTGCCGTCGACGACGGGCGGGCGATCTTCGACGAGGATGCCATCCGCGAGTTGTGCCGTTTTACGTTCATGGGAAACATCACCGGCGTGCCGACGGGAACGGCGCCGGTGAGCATGGTCGACGACCTACCGGTCGGCCTGCAGATCATCGGTGACGCCTGGGACGAGGCCAGCGTCTTCGCGGCCATGGCTCAGTTGGAACGACTGGGCATCACGGACCTTCCCGCGCCGCCCGGGCCGGGCCCGGCGTGGGCGTAGGTCAGCGTCCCCCGATCAATCCGAGCGCACCGCGAAAGACCGGCGGCACGGCGTCGAGAAGTCGAATCATCGGCCTGTGGACCCTTCGAATGCGCGTCAGCCGGTACAGGGCTTCGGTCAACCAGAAGTAACGCCGCGTCAGACGCCACCAATCGTTCTCGTAGCGCGCCGGCACCCCATCGAGGATCGCTTCGACGGCGGCCGCCGATGTGTCGACGGCCATGGCGACGCCCTCTCCCGTAAGCGGATCGACGTAGCCGGCGGCATCGCCGACCAGGAGCACCCGGCCGTCGACCCTCCGGCGACTCAACTGCGCAAACGGGCCGCTGCCGCGGGCTCGAGTCACCGGTTCGGCATCGCCGAGCCGCTCTTGCAGGCGCGGGAACTTCTGCATCAGCGGGTCGAACCGCCCCTGGCCGTGAAAGAGCATGGCCACGCCCACCAGGTCGGCCCCCACCGGCGTGACGTAGGCCTCGGCGTCGTCGGCCCAGTGGACCTCGACCCGGGACGTCCATGGTTTGGCCCTGAAATGCCGCCGGATGCCGTAGCGGGAGCGACGCCTCTTCGTGGTGGTCAGCCCGAGCGAGTCGCGGACCGTCGAATGCAGGCCATCGGCGGCCACCAGGTAACGTGCGCGAAGCCCCGCTGCTGTCACCCCCGAACTATCCTGGGAGACCGTCGAGACCCGCCGGGGGATGCGCGCCACGTCGAGTTCCTGGAGCCGGTCGCTGAGCCGCTCGTGGAGGACGACGCGGCGGACGCCCCGCCCCACGCCACCGGGAAAGTCGGCTTGGGCGCTGAGATCGGCGTCGACGGCATCGCAGTAGCGGATCCCTCGGAATTCATGGCCCGGCAGAGCGTCGGGATCGATGCCGAGCTCGACGAGCCGCTCCAGTGCCGACGGCATCAACCCCTCGCCGCAGGCCTTGTCGATCGGCGAGCTCTTCGGCTCCAACAGACCGACACCGAGCCCATGTTGGGCGGCGCGGATCGCCGTCGCCAGACCGGCCGGGCCCCCGCCGACGACGAGCACATCGAAGTCAGGTGTCGCCGTCATTCGCGTTGGAGGGCTACAAACTCGGCGGAAAACCCCGGGCCCATCGCCATCATCACGCCCGGCGCCGGCCCGGCGGACTCGTCGCCCCCGTCATGCCAGGACGGCTGCTCGATGGTCTGCTTGAGCACGTGCAACACAGAGGCACTCGACAGATTGCCGATCGTCCGCAGCGACTCCCAGGCCGAATCGAGGGCATCGTCCGGGAGTTCGAGGGCGTCGGTGAGCGCCTCGAGCACCTTCGGCCCGCCGGGATGGGAGATCCAGCGAGTCACATCACGGTGGCCGAAGCCGACGTCGGCGAAGAAGTCGCGGGCGTCCGACGGTACCTCCGTGCGGATCACCTCGGGGAGATCGCCGGACAGGACGAGTCCGAAGCCTTCGTGATCGATGTCCCAGCCCATGACCCACTCGGTGTCGCGGTAGAAGAACGACCGGCTGTCGACGACCTTCGGCCCGTCGGCCCCGTGGGTCTCGGCGGCCTCGGCCCCCATGCCCACGACGGCAGCGGCGCCGTCGCCAAAGAGAGCGGCGGCGATGTAGTCGGCCACCGACAGATCGTGACGCTCGATGGTCAGAGAGCACAGCTCGACCGACAGCAACACCGCGGTATGGTCCGGATGCCCTCGAAGGTAGTCGGCCATACGCGCCACTCCCGCGGCGCCACCGACACAGCCGAGCCCGAACATCGGGGTTCGTCGGGTCTGGCGGCCCATCTCCAGCGCGTTGATCACCTTGGCGTCGATGCTCGGACTGGCCACACCGGTGACCGTCGTAAAGAAGATGGCATCGACGTCGCCGGGCACGATCCCGGCGAGTTCACAGGCCGACTCAATGCTCTCGGCTCCGAGGCGAGTCGACTCCTCGATGAAATGACGGTTCGAGTCGCCGAAGGTCTCCATTTGAAGGTAGGTCTCCGGCGGCAGTGCCAGATGCCTTCGATCGACCCCGACCGACTCGAAAAAGTGCGAGACCCATTCCTCGTCGAACTGGAGGTCCCGGCTGTCCCACAGCCTCATGGTCTCTCTTAGAATCGTCTCCTGGGGGAGCGCTTCGCCGGGAAGGGCCGTACCCACGCTCGCGATCACTGGGTCTGCGTCGTCAGCTCTAGATTCGGTCATTCGTTCTCCATGGGGCCGTGATGCAATGCTTCGAGGCGTCGACACTAAAAAGGTCGCCAGCCGACGCCGCGGGACAAGGGGTTCCCTTGTTTGTTGTGGAGGTCCAGACTAGGTCGGAGCCAAGCTGGGCCTCACGTTTCTGATGCAGCGGTCGCCGAGATGTTGCCCGATTTCTCCACAAGAACCGACAGAGACGAGTGGATGGACGACCTCTCGTTGCCCGACGAGACCCTGCGTCGTACCACCGACGCGGTGGCCTATGTCAATCGGTGGACCGGCGGGCTCATCGCGTCGACCGCCGGCCTGGAGTCGCTGGTTTCGGACGACCGAGAGAGCCTGAGCATCCTCGACGTCGGCACGGGCAACGGCGCGATGCCGGAAGCCTTCGTCGCGTGGGGACGCGACCGGGGCCTCGACATCGAAGTCACGGGCATCGACCTGATCGAGGCGGCCATCGACACCGCCCGCGATCGCGCCCGGAGTCCGCGGCTTACCTACACCTGTCGGGACCTCTTCGAGATGGATCCCGAAGACGAGGCCGACCGCTTCGACATCGTCCACGCCGCGCTGATGTTGCACCACTTCCCAGACGTACAAGCCACACGGGCACTGCGGCGCATGCAACAGCTCGCACGCATCGGGGTGGTCGTCCAAGACCTCCATCGCCACCCGCTGCACTGGGCCGGCTCCCATCTGGTGATCCCCTGTCTGACCGACGATGAAATGGCCAGGCACGACGGACCCATTTCGGTTCTGCGCGGTTTCACCCGGGGTGAACTCGAAGATATCGCCCACCGAGCGGGGCTCAGCCACGTCTCCGTCGGGTGGCATCTTCCTTTTCGATGGTTGCTCGTTGGCCGAAAGTAACGAATGCTAGGTTCTGATATTTACAACGCGCCTGCGTTATTCTAACGATACGCGGGACAAATTGAGGTCCTTCTACACGTTTGACGAATGATGAATGCTGCGGCCACCACACTGGATATCGAGGCGACTCTGGGTCCGGAGACGGATGAGGAAGACTGGCAATTTTGCTGGGATCGCCTTCTGGAGGTCTCCCGGACCTTCTCCCGACCCATCGCCATGCTCCCCGGACAACTCAGGGTGGCAACGACCGTCGGATACCTGCTGTGTCGCATCGCCGATACGGTCGAGGATCATCCGACCCTGAGCATGGAGCGGCGAGACCGGCTCTACCAGGCGTTTTTGGACGTCATGGAGCGCAACGCCGCGCCCGAGACGTTCACGGAGCCGTTCTCGGAGATCCCCGGGGACAGTCCCGAACACCACCTGGCCGAAGAGCTGCCGCGTGTGCTGCACGTCTTCGACCGACTGCCGGCGTCGATGCAGGAGACCTGCCGGCGCTGGGTCGTCGAGATGACCCGTGGCATGCAGTTGTACTCCCACCGACCCACCGACGACTCGGACCTCGTCGTCCTGGAGAACCTGTCGGATCTGGAGCGCTACTGCTACTTCGTGGCCGGGACCGTCGGCCACCTGTTGACCGGCCTCTTTTTGGACCACATCGACGATATCTCGGCGGCCGACCGCAACACCATGAACGACGTGGCCGAGTCCTTCGGCCTGGGACTTCAGTTGGTCAACATCGTCAAGGACCAGACCGACGACCTGGAGCGCGGCTGGTGCTTCATTCCGCAGACGTTGGCCGAACATCACGGCCTGCAGCCGACCGACGTCTACAAACCCGAACACCGAGACAAGGCCCACGACGTCGTCCAGCCGATCATCGATCGCGCCCACGACCACCTGGACGACGCCCTCGAATACACCCTGGCGATCCCCGCCAGCGAACAATCCCTGCGGCTCTTCTGCCTGCTTCCCCTCTGGATGGCCGTACGCACGCTGGTCCACGCCGAGGGCAACGATCAGATGTTCATCGCCGACGAACCGGTCAAGATCTCCCGCTCGGAGGTCGAATCACTGATCGCCGATGCCGTCGAGCACGTCGGTGATGATGAGGCGCTCAGGCGGCGGTACCAAGAGCTGTGGGAAGGGTGAGCGATGGGTGAGCCGCGGATCACGTGGCCGCGTCGCGCGTAAGACGTAGGACGTACGACGATTTCCGCGAGAACGACGTGGCTGGGTCTTCGTGCTCGCGTGAAGGCGACGTGGCTGGGCCGCTGTGCGTTGGACACCCCCGGGCTCGACGGCGCTCAGCGCCGTCATCGGCCGGGGGTTTTCTTGTCCTTTTCCTCTCCCGCGGCGGAGCGCCTTCGGCGCGACAGGCCGCAGAGTACCCCCGGTTCGCTGCCGGCGCCTGCGGCGCCGCGCGAGACCGGGGTGACCATCGGCTCACGCCAGATCAAGCCCATCCGGCATCTCCAGCCGACTGCCCCCCTCAAATTCCTGTCACCCCGTCCCGTCGGGGATCTCAGAAATGTCTGAAGATCTCCGGCGAAGGCGGTTGGCGGCCGCAGACGTCGACGCCCAAAACCACGACATCTCAAGGGGTTACACCTATCGCCCCTTGACCAACAGGTGAATGGTCTCGATCTTGCAGCAGTAGACGGGTGACAGAGAAATGAGACCGCGTAGACCCCGCTCAAGACCGGAGGCTCACCATGTTGGATACATCGAATACCCTCGTCCGCAGTTTCATCGTCGGACTTCTGGCCGGCTCGCTCGGCCTGGTCGGAATGGCCTGTGGCGACTCGGGCCAGGACGGCGACCTGCCGCCCATCCAGGAGAGCGACCCGCAGCCGACGCCCGAAGAGGGTGAAAACACCTTCGCGTCGGCGGCGGCTCAGAATGGCGAGCAGACCCAGGAAAACGGCTTTGCGGGTAACGCCGAGGCTGACGGTCGCAATGACGCCGGTTCTGCGGCTCCCGGCGGCAAGCAGCGGACCGTCGAAGAGGGCGACATCTATCAGGTCGTCGATCACAGCGATCAGATCCTGAACCTCAACCGATACCGTGGCCTGCAGGTCATCGACGTGTCGGATCCGACGAACCCGACCATCATCGGTCGAGCCCGGATCCACGGTGAGCCCGTCGAGATGTATCAGGTCGGCGATCAGGTCTACGCGCTGCTGAACAGTTGGCGCGGCTACTACGTCACCCAGGAGACGGCGATTCTGCCCGACACCTACGAGGGTGGCGTCGTCGCGGTCATCGACATCTCCGACCCGACGAATCCCAAGGTCACCAACCGCACCCGGGTGCCCGGCTACATTCAGACCAGCCGGCTGACCCGCGGAGGCGGGGACGAGGCGCTCTTCGCGGTCGCCTCGGAGGGTCGGTACACAAACGGCCGCTACCAGGGTGAGACCTACGTGCGCAGCTTCGCGGTCTCCGGCCAGGGAGCGTTGACCAGCAAGACCAAACTCGACCTGGGTGGCGACGTCCAGGACATCAACGCCATGAACGAGCGGCTGCTGGTGGCCCGCCGTCACATCTCGAACAAGAACGGCTCCCAGCACGTCACCAGCAAGGTCTCGGTCATCGACATCTCGGATCCAAAGGGGACGATGGTCGAGGGTGACTCCGTCGAAGTCGAAGGGCAGATCCAGGACAAACACAACCTCCACTACCACGACGGCATCCTTCGGGTGGTGTCGGGCGCGACCTGGGGCGGGACGCGCACCAACCACGTACAGACCTACGACGCCTCGAACATCCAGTCGTTGCAGCGGCTCGACCACAAGACCTTCGGCGACGGCGAGCGGCTGGAGGCGACGTTGTTCATGGAGGATCAGGCCTTCTTTGTGACCTACTTCCAGGTCGACCCCTTCCACGCCTTCTCCATCGGGCCGATGGGCCAGTTGGAGCAAAAGAGCGAGTTCGTCGTCAGCGGATGGAACGACTTCTTCGTGCCCACCCACGACGGCGACCGACTCGTCGGGATCGGCATGAACGACCAGAACGGCCGCACGATGGCCGTCAGCCTGTATGACATCACCGACCTGTCGAACCCCGACCCGATGATCACCCGCAAGGAGATCGACCTGCGGTGGAGCCACTCGGAGGCAAATCAGGACGACAGGGCGTTTACGGTCCTCGAGAATGCCACGGCCGTGCAGGCCGACGACGGCACCGTCGAGACCGGGATGGTCCTGCTGCCGTACGCCGGGTGGGACGACCAGTCGAACAGCTACGAGACGGGCGTCCAGATCTTTACCTTCTCGCGGTCCACGCTCACGCGACGAGCGACGATGTCGCACGGCACGCCTGTGCGGCGGACCTTCATGTCGGACCGCAGCCAACACGAGACCGCGAACCTGTCGGAGGCCGAGCTCAGCCTGTTCGACACCTCGCAGCCGGACTCCCCGACGGAGCTGGGGCGGGTGGATTTGGCCCCCAATTACGAGCGGTTCTGGACCTTCGACCAGTACGGCGTACGGCGTGATTCTCGCGACCGCTACTACTACTGGTACGTGGGCAACAACGGCCAGCAAAAGCAGGACACCCTGGAGGTCGTGCCGATGTCGGAGAACCCCGATACGGCGTCTTCGATCGCCGAGATCTCGATTCCCGCCGGCGCTCAGGTCTCCCGGAAGGGTGACACGATGCTGGTCATCGATTGGGAGCGCACGGACCGACAACGCCAGGTGGGCACACAGACTCAGCAGGTGTGGAACGCCTACATCGACGTCTGGAACTTCTCGGACCCGAGTTCCCCGACGTTGGTCCGAAGCCTGACGACCGACCGTCTGATGCCGCAATACAGCTACGCATACGGCGGCGGCTACGGCAACTGCTTCGACTGCGGCTCCGCCCGTGTCGATGCCGGGTACTACTACTACGATTCATCGATGGAGGCGCCGGTCGCCTCGGTGGGCAACGCCGCCGTCTTCGTCAACCGGATTCCCCAGCGCGAGAAGGTCGGCACACGACACGTCCGCTACACCTATCCGGCCCAGGGTCGATACTACTACGGACAATGCAACAACTCGGGCAGCCAAAGCTGCACCTACTACACCGGCACGCGGTACTGTCGTTGGACGGTCAAGACCGACGGCACGCGCACCGCGCAGACCTGCAACGGCGGCATCCGCGAATGCACGGTCGACAGCGATGGCACCCGGAGCTGTGACCCGGTCGATCCGGACTCGATCCGGACCCAGTCCGACTCCTACTCCTACGAGCACTACGACCACTGGGTGAACTTCGAGTTGGTCCCGATGGATCTGACCGACCCGAACAACCCGACATTGCGCTCGTCGCTGAAGATGCCCACCTCGGAGCGCGACGTCGACTTCCTGACCTCGGACTCCAAGCTCTACATCACCCACAAACAGCCGTACGACGTCCAGGGAGACACGCGGCCGTACGTGCGCTACTACTACAAGACGGTCGACTTCAGCGATCCGTCGAACCCGCAGACCGGCACCTCGATCAACATCCCGGGCCGGCTGCTCGCCGTCGACGGGCAAGACATCCTGACCCGCGACTTCCTGTGGGGAAGCGAGATCGTGGAGAGTTCGATCAACCTGCTGCGCGTCTACGGAAACACGGCGTATCTGCGTGGAACCCATCGATTCACCGACCGCCAGATTCAGGGCGTCGAAGTCAGCACCGGCGGCGACCTCTTCGTCAGTCACAACGAGTCGTACTACGTGACTCGCAACGGGAACGCCTCGTCGACCAAGGACGGGACGTACCTGACGATCCTCGACGGGCAGTCCAAGCTGAACAAACTCAGCGAGGTTCGGCTCGCCGACTGGGCCACCTTGCAGGCGGCCACCCCGAACGACCGTGCGCTCTTCTCGGTACCCGGCGGGCTACTGGTCGTCGATGCCACCCAGCCGGCCTCTCCGAGTCCGCAGGCGTTCTTCCCGACGCGCACCTGGCCGAGGGATGTCTACGTCGACGGCAACCGGGCCTTCATGGCCGCCGGCTCGTACGGCATCTATGACTTCGATCTGACCGCCAACAACCTGCTGTTCTTCGGCAACTGACCGAATCGACGGTCACCGCGGACACACAAAAACGCCCGGCCAACACGAGTTGGCCGGGCGTTTTGTGTTGCGTCTGGCAGAGCCGTCAGGAGCCGTCAGACGAAATTGTCGAGGCTGTTGTAGACAAGCTCAGCGCCCTTCTGAAAGCCGCGCTCGAAGGCCTCGGTGTCGGCCCAAGTCTGGCGCACCTTCTTGCCGAACAGGATGTGGTCTTCCTCTTCTTCGGCGTGCTCGTCGAAGAAGCCCAGGTGCTCGGCGTCGACGCCGTAGTGGTTCAGCAGCCCATCTTTCTTGGTCTCGGCGACCTCGGGCTGTTGGACCTCGTAGGCGTGCAAAGCGCCGGCGAGTTCCGAGGCGTTCATCGAGTCGAGCCCTTCGAACAGCGCGGTCATCTGTGGGGCGTCGTCGGCCTGGGGCATCTGGCGGCGCCACTGGGCCCACAGTTCGACGTGCTCGGTCTCTTCAGCGACGATCTCGTCGCCGGTCTCGTCGTCGATGTCGAGGCCCTCGAGGACGCGATCCCACAGTTCGGGGACCTTCTCCATAAAGACCTGATACGAGGCAGCGTATTCGGCCAATTGCTCACGGGTGATCTCCCCGCGGTTCCAGGCCTGATAAAACGGGTGGTCGAGAAGGCGACACGACAGTTCCATGGTTTCTCCTCAGACTTGCGCGTTGAAGCAGTCGGAACAATCCCGACCGCGTGATCGTTGTCCACATGCGTTCAGTGCGGGCAAACGCTGACAACGTTTTACCGATCTGTCAACCGGATCGCTCCCGCCTGATGTCGTCTGGTGAGCTGGCGCTGGTGACATGGCTAAAGACAGAAAGGGCGGCCTTGCGGCCGCCCTTTCCAAACCATCACCACTTACACAACAGCCATTTATTCGTCATCATCCAGCTCACCAGACAACATCAAACGCATTCTCGCCTTTCGAAGCGATTCCCGATATTTCTCCAGAAGTTCCTGTTCCGGCTCCTCCTGCTGACGCAGCCGTTTCATCTCTCGTTCGGCATCCTTGAACTCCGCGCGAGCCTTCTGAATGTCGATATTGTCGACACCTTCGCACTCTTCGGCAAGGATACGAACGCGGTCGGACAACACCTCGGCAAATCCGCGCACGAGGAAGTAATTGGCCTCGTCGCCTTGATTTTTGACGATCATCTCGCCGATGCCAAGGGATGTCAGCAGAGGCATGTGACCGGGCAGTACGCCGATCTGGCCCTCTTCGCCCGGCAGGACGACTTCGTCGACGTCCATGGCGAGGACCGCCTCCTCCGGGGTAACCACTTCGAGATGGATTCTTCCAGCTTCCATAGTGTGTTCCTAGCATGCTCGTCGGCGCGGCGAAAGAATTGATCGCCGCGCCGACAGCGATTCGATCGAACGGGCTGGCTCAGACGTCGCTCTCGATGTCGGCGGCCTTCTCCTTGGCCTCTTCGATGGTGCCGACCATGTAGAAGGCCTGTTCAGGCAGGTCGTCGACCTCGCCGTTGATCAGCGCCTTGAAGCCCTCGATGGTGTCTTCGAGGTTTACGTATTTGCCCGGCACGCCGGTGAACTGTTCGGCGACGTGGAACGGCTGGGAGAGGAAACGCTGAATTTTGCGGGCGCGGTCGACGGTCTGTTTGTCCTCCGGCGACAGTTCGTCCATGCCCAGGATGGCGATGATATCCTGCAGCTCTTCGTATCGCTGCAGCGTCTCCTGAACCTCGCGAGCGACCTCGTAGTGTTCGTCGCCGACAACCTCCGGCGACAGGATGTTCGAGGTCGAGTCCAGCGGGTCGACGGCCGGGTAGATGCCCAACTGCGACAGCGACCGCGACAGTGTCGTCGTGGCGTCGAGGTGAGCAAACGTGGTGGCCGGAGCGGGGTCGGTCAGGTCGTCGGCGGGCACGTAGATGGCCTGCACCGAGGTGATCGACCCGTTCTGAGTCGAGGTGATTCGCTCCTGGAGATTCCCCATCTCCGTCGCCAGCGTCGGCTGGTAACCGACGGCGCTGGGAATCCGTCCGAGCAGCGCCGAGACCTCGGCGCCCGCCTGGACGAATCGGAAGATGTTATCGATGAAGACGAGGACGTCGGAGCGCTCTTCCTCGCGGAAGTACTCCGCGATCGTCAGGCCCGACAGTGCGACGCGAGCGCGGGCTCCCGGCGGCTCGTTCATCTGGCCGTAGACCAGGGCGACCTGGCTGTCTTCCCAGTCGCCGTCTCGGCCGAGCACGCCCGACTCCATCATCTCGAAGTACAGGTCGTTGCCTTCGCGGGTCCGTTCGCCGACACCGCAGAAGACGGAGAATCCACCGTGCTCCATGCCGACGTTGTTGATCAGCTCCTGCAAAAGGACGGTCTTTCCGACGCCGGCCCCTCCGAACAGCCCGGTCTTTCCGCCCTTGGCGTAAGGGGCGAGCAGGTCGATGACCTTGATGCCCGTCTCAAACATCTCGGTGGCCGTCGACTGCTCTTCAAACGGCGGCGGATCGCGGTGGATCGGCCAGGATTCTTCGGCCTCGATCTCTTTGACTTCCGCGATCTCGGACTTCTGAAGCGTCCGGGGTTCGCGCTTGTGGACGTCGTCGGGATCGGGGCGCACGCCGATCTCGTAGGTCTCGTCGGTCTCCTCGATGAGGACACCGCGTACGATGTCGCCGTTTTCTTTGACGAAGACCTGGATTTCATCGACGGGCTCACCGGTGACGTCGAAGATCCGTCCCAGGACCTTCTTGCCGACCGGCATCGAAATCGGCCCGCCCGTGTTGCGGACACTCTGGCCGCGGACGAGTCCGTCGGTGGTGTCCATGGCGATGGTTTTGACGACCCCTTCGCCCAGGTGCTGGGAGACCTCCAGCACGAGGTTCCAGTCCTCGTCGGAGATCGTGGGGTTCGAGACTTCCAGGGCGGTCTCGAGCTTGGGAACGTGCTCGGGGTCGAAGGCCACGTCGACGACGGGCCCCATCACCTGCTGGATCTCCCCGAACTGGGCGCCTTCGTGCTCTTGGGACGCCCCGGTCGTGGTGGTCGGTTCGGCGGTCATAATCGGACTCCTTCTTGGTTCGTGACCTTCAAAAAGACGTGCGTTCTCGTGTCAGTCAAACTCGTGGCAGCGGTCACCCGGCGGATTACTCCATCGCCTCGGCGCCGCTGACAATTTCCATGATCTCGTTGGTGATCGCGGCCTGACGGGCCCGGTTAAACTCGAGCGTCAGGTCTTCGATCATCTCCTCGGCGTTCTCGGTGGCGTTGTCCATGGCCGTCATCCGCGCGGCCTGCTCGGCGGCGGCCGACTCCAACAATGCCTGCAGCACCTGGACCTCCAGGTGGCGCGGCAGCGCGTAGTCGAGCAGCGAGAGCTCGTCGGGCTCGTAGATGTAGTCGGTGTCGACGCCGCCCGGCTGGTCGCCTTCTTCGTCCTCGTCGACGAGTGCGTCGATCGAGATGGGAAGAAACGGCTCGATGATCTGTTCGTACTGAATCGCCGAGACGAATTCGTTGTAGGCCAGGTAGATGTTGTCGTAGTCGCCGCTCAGGAAGGCCTGGATGCCGTCCTGCGCAATCGCTCGGGCGCCGTCGTAATCGACGTCGCCGATGACGCCTTCGTAGTCGCGGACAACCTCGACGTCTTCGTGGCGTCGGAAGTTCCGAAGCCCCTTCTCGCCGATGTTCGCGATATCGATCTGCTCGTCAGCGACCTCGTGGGTCTTGATGAAGTCGTCGAGCCGTCGAAACAGGTTGGCGTTGAAGCTGCCGCACAGGCCCCGGTCGGTCGACACGACGATGATCAGCGCCGTCTCGGGCAGCTCGCGCTGCTCGAGCAGGGGATGGGCCTCTTCGTCGACCCGATCCGCCAGGCTGGCGATCACGCGACGAATCTCGTTGGCGTACGGCCGGGAGGACTTCATCGCCTCCTCGGCCCGCCGAAGCTTCGCCGTCGCCACCATCTTCATGGCGCGGGTGATCTTCTTGGTGTTCTCGACGGAGTCGATCCGCTTGCGAATGTCTTTTAGGTTCGCCATCTATCCGTCCGTCAGGTGAATGAAATCACTCTGCCGCAGCCTCTTCCTGCTGGGCGTGGTAGTTGTCGCTGTACTCTTCGATAATCGACAGCGCGTGCTCGGTGACCTCGCTGGGGTCGCTGTCCCAGTCGTCGCCGAAGTCCTCGTCGTTTTTGATCTTCTCGTACAGTTCCGGGTCCTTCGACTCGGCGAATTCGTAGAGGCCGGCTTCGAAGTCGGTGACCTCCTCGACCTCCAGTTTGCGGAGGAATCCGGCGTTCGCGGCGAGGATGGCCAGGCATTGCGCGCCGACGTGAAGCGGGCTGTACTGATCCTGCTTGAGCAGCTCGACCAGCCGTTCGCCTTTCTCGAGCTGGCGGCGCGTGGCTTCGTCGAGCTCGGAGGCGAACTGACTGAAGGCCTCCAGCTCACGGTACTGTGCCAGGTCGAGCTTCAGGCTACCCGCCACGTTCTTCATGGCGCTGATCTGAGCGTCACCACCGACGCGCGAGACGGAGTTTCCGACGTCGATCGCCGGGCGAACCCCGCTGTAGAAGAGGTCGGTCTCCAGATAAATCTGGCCGTCGGTAATCGAGATGACATTCGTCGGAATGTAGGCCGAGACGTCGCCGGCCTTGGTCTCGATGATCGGCAGCGCGGTGAGGCTTCCGCCGCCCTCTTCGTCGGACATCTTGGCGGCGCGCTCGAGCAGCCGACTGTGAATGTAGAAGACGTCGCCGGGGTAGGCTTCGCGTCCGGGCGGCCGTCGCAGAAGCAGCGACATCTCGCGGTAGGAGACGGCCTGCTTGGAGAGGTCGTCGTAGATGATCAGCGAGTGCATGCCGTTGTCACGGAAGTACTCGCCCATCGAGCAGCCGGCGTACGGCGCCATGAACTGAAGCGGCGCCGGTTCGGCGGCGGCGGCCTGCACGACCGTCGTGTACTCCATCGCCCCGTGGCGCTCGAGCCGCTCGACGACCTGGCGGACCGTCGACTCTTTCTGGCCGACGGCCACGTAGATGCAATGGACCGGTTTGTCGGTGTCGTGGGTCTTTTTCTGGTTGATGATGGCATCGACACCGATGGCGGTCTTTCCGGTCTGGCGGTCGCCGATGATGAGCTCACGCTGGCCTCGACCGATGGGAATCATCGAGTCGATCGCCTTCAGCCCGGTCTGCAGCGGCTCGTGGACCGATTTGCGCGGAATGATGCCCGGAGCCTTGACCTCGATTCGGCGGCGGTCGCCCTCGGTCTCGATCGGGCCCTTGCCGTCGATCGGCTGGCCGAGCGGGTTGACCACACGGCCCAGCAGCTCTTCGCCGACGGGCACGTCGACGACGCGGCCGGTTCGTTTGACCTCGTCTCCTTCGGTGATCCCGCTGTCGTCGCCGAGAATCGCGGCGCCGACATTGTCCTCTTCGAGGTTTAGGACCATGCCGTAGATCTCGTCGGGGAACTCGATCAGCTCGCCGGCCATCGCCGACTCGAGCCCGTAGATACGGGCGATCCCGTCTCCGACGGAGATGACGCTTCCGGTCTCACTGACCTCAACGCGCTGCTCGTAATCCTCGATCTGTGATTTAATGATCGAGCTAATTTCTTCGATGTTGATATCCATCGTTGCGTCGTCCTCGGCTCAAGTTCCTTTGGTGGCCGTCAGAATATTGTCTTTGAGTTGTTCGAGCTGGGTGCGGACCGACCCGTCGTAGACGGTGCCGCCGATCCGGGTCACAGCCCCGCCGATCAGCGACTCGTCGACGTCGGTCGTCATCTCCACATCCTTGCCGGTCATCTCGGCGATGGCCTTGCGCAGCGCCTCTTTTTCGCTCCCCTCGAGCGCGACCGCACTGGTAATCTCGGCGCGGACCCGATTTTGCTGGTCATCGAGCCGGTCGTGAAAGGCCGCCAGGATCTCCGGGACGTGTCGCACCCGGTCGTTGTCCAGAAGAATGAACAGAAAGTTGACCATCATCTGGTCGAGGTCGATGTCCTCGCCGAGCGAGCGGATCGCCGCGCGGCGTTCCCCGGATTCGATCCCGGGGTTCAGCAGAAGGTGGCGAAACTCGGCGCTCTCGTCCAGCAGGCGCACCACGCCCTGAAGCTGGGTCGCAAAGACCTCCAGCTTGTCGTGCTCCTCGCCGAGTTCGACGAGGGCTTCTGCGTATCGTCTGGCTACTGCGTCTTCGGCCATGGTTTCTACCTTCGAGATCTCGGGACGTATCGAACCGCGCGGCGGGTGGTCGTCGGGTATCGGTCAGCCGGCCGCCCGGGTGTCGCCATCCTCGAGGTCATTGACGTATTCGTCGATCAATCGATGTTGTTGGTCGGTGTCGAGCCGCTCGCGAGCGATGTCGCGGGCCATCTCGACAGCCATCTCGACAGCCTGTTCCTCCAGATCGGCGACGGCCTTGCGGACCTCCAGGTCGATGGTCGTCTCGGCGTCGTCGCGCATCTTCTCGATCTGCTCTTTCGCGTCTTCGATGAGCCGCTCTTTTTCGCGCTCACCTTGCTGGCGATACTCCTCGAGCAGCGCTTCGCGTTCCTGCTCGAGGGCGTCGAGCTTCTCCTCGTACTCGGCGACCTTCGCCTCGGCCTCTTCGCGCATGCGCTCGGCCTCTCTGAGGTCGGAGCGCAGGTCCTCGCGTTTAGCCTCGAAGTAGTCGCGCATCGCCGGAGCGGCGTAGTAGATGATGATCCCGGCGAAGATGGCGAAGTTGATGAGCTGGAACGCCCACTTTCCCCAGTCGAACCCGGCTTCGCCGCCCTTGCCACCCCCGGCGGCCAGAGCGACCGTCGGGTACTGGACCAGGGCGACCGCCGCGGCCGCGGTGAGCGTGGCCGCCAGTCGGGCGAGGATGTCTCGTGTGTGAGTCATGGATTCTTCCAGGTTCACGGCTTGAGTATGAGCGGCGTCCGACTCGTCGGCGACTACCCCTGCGGGATGATCTTGTCGACCATGTCGCCGGCGAGCTCTTCGGCGCGCTCCTTCATCTGGGAGCGAGCCTCGTCGACGCGCTGCTGAATCGACTCGCGCTTTTCGGCGATGTCGTCGCGCAGCTCGGTTCGGACGTCCTCGACCATTTCATTCTGGGTCTCGACGCCCTGCTCGCGCAGCTCCTTTTGGACCTGCTGGGCGTCGCGACGTGCCTCCTGGCGTCGGTCCTCGTAGGTGTCCTTGAGGTCGTCGGCCTCGGCTTCCATTTCGGCGGCCTCTTCCCGGGAGCCGCCGATGCCTTCGTCGCGGGCCTCGACGACCTTCATGTAGGGTTTGACCAGCACGAAATGGACGAATCCGACGACGAACCAGAAGATGACCAACTGGATGACGATCGTGCCGTCGATATCGAGGTACAGCCCGAGGAGCGGGGCGAACGCGGCGGGCGTGTATGGCATCTTGAGTCCTGAGCCGTCGGGGAACTTCGTGCGTGCGCGGCTATATAACTGGTCGAGCGGGCCGCACAGGTCGGTCGGCGGGTGGACTAACACGGGGTTTTGAACGGTGTCAAGCGGTCGAATCGGGGTCTCGAAGCCCCGACTTTCAGGGGGCTTTTTCCCGCCCAGAGACGGCGTCTTCGGCCGTAAACGGCCACCTTTTGTTTCTATGAAGAAACGCTCCTTCGACATCAGCCCTCTTATCATCCGTCGAGAAACACCTACATTGGGGACTGTCGCGGGAGATTTCCCCTTCGCATCAACAATTGACCCGAACCAACCCCCCGAGCGATATGACCACCTCATACGACCCCCAAGATTCGACGGACCATCCCGGCGCCAAACCCGCCCCCACCCGACATCCCGTCCGACCGGTCATTCGCGACCGGTGGAGCCCGCGCGCCTTCGCAGATGAGCCTGTCGATTCGGCTGATCTCGACTCGATCCTCGAGGCGGGCCGTTGGGCGGCCTCGTCGTTCAACGAACAGCCCTGGCGATTCATCGTCGCGACCAAGGATGAGCCGGAGGCGTACGAGCGCGCACTGGCCGGGCTCAACGAGTTCAACCGAAAATGGGCGAGCACGGCGCCGGTCTTGATTCTGGCGTTCGCCCGCACGACGTTTTCGAAGACCGGCGAGGCCAACGCACACGCCCGATACGACCTCGGGCAGGCGGTCGCTCACATGGCGCTGGAGGCGACCCCTCGAGATCTGTTTATCCACCAGATGGCCGGCATCCGGCCCGACCACATCCGTGAGACCTACGATGTCCCCGACGAATTCGAGCCCGTGACGGGGATCGCCCTGGGTCACTGGGGCAGACCGGAGCGGATTCCGGAGGATATGCGCGAGGGTGAACGCGCCGGCCGCTCCCGAAAGCCCCACGACGAACTATTCTTCGATGGAGGATGGGGCGAGCCGCGCAGTTGAGGGCGTTGTCTCCACTGTACAAAAACCCCGCCGGCCAGAGCCATGCCAGGGGTCGCAACATGGGTGGCCGGCGGGGTCGACCCGGACTCGGTGTCGGTCGCGCCGTCAGCCCTCGGGGCTGTACTGGGCGCGGATCTTTCGGATGAGGTTCATCTTGGCGACCACATACTCCATATCCTCTTTGACCTCGGCAGCCGCCTCGGTCTCGCCGTTGTCGCGCAGCGTCTGAAGCTGGGTCTTCAGGTCGTTGGCCCACTCGACCAGCTCGTAGGTGATGGACCGGCCGTCGGCCGCGCGGATGGCGACGAATTTGCGTTGCGAGTTCGGATGCACGAACACCGCCTTGTCGTCGGCCGGCAGGTCATCGGGCAAAAGCTGACGCTCGTGCTGGGAGGCGGCGATGATCGTGTACTCGTCGAAGTCGGTGTTGGCGTCCTGCCAAGATGAGAACTGGGAGATCGCCCCGAGGATGATGCTCAGCCGCACATCGAAACTACTCGGGTCCTTGATGCGCCGGCCGTTCGAGATAGGCGGCATCGCATCACCCTCACCGGTGGCGGGATCGACCAGCTTGTAGGGGATGAATTCACCGTCGGCGGTCATCGCGCCGCCGAAGTTGCTGTAGTCACCCAAGAATATCGATCGCAGCATGCCGTACAACGGCTCTTTGAACTCCGTCCAGTACGATAGATGCGTCGCCCGCAGGTCGGTACTCCAGTCGGCGAAGGCGAAATCGGAACTGAGCTGGAAGAGCCGCGAGGCCGCGGTCGTCTTGTCCACGTAGGTCCCCGCGCGGTCGATTCGGTAGTTGTATTCGTCGGAGAGCTCGAATCCGAAGAACTGTGCCGGCCCCTCGTCCATCGACATCGTGGTGCTATCCTCGCAGTTGTCGGCGAGGGTGCCCGAATCGTCGAACGCATCGTCGGTCACGTACGCCCCTTGCACATTCATCGCTTTGCCGCCGTAGACCCCGCGAGGTGAGCCCGGCGTCGACAGGTCGCCCTGCTCATTGGTGCAGTACTCTCCAGGCTTGGGACGCGTCAGAACCTCGGCGTAGAAGTTCAAACCGATACGCGCGGCGACATCCAGATCGTCGGACCTCGCCCCGGCGTCGTAGTCCAACGCGCGATACAACGAGGAGTATCGGAAGGGGGTATCGGCGCGACTCAAGGCGCGCAGAAGCCGACTTCGGGTGTCGCTGACCGTGCCATTGAAGCCCCCGATGGACGATCCACGGTACCGTGCGAACGGCTGCATCGTCCGGTACTTCTCGAAGGCGTAGGTCAACACTTCGGTTTGATTTGTACCCCAGTCGAAGGTCGCGCAATTGCGGGCCCGCCCCGCTTTGTCGTCGGTACAGTAGTCGTAGTCGACCAATCGCTCGGTCATGACACCGTCGGCGTCGCCGTCGCCGGTCGCCAGGTTGGTGTTGTTTTGAAGCACCGTCTTCTTGTGCTGCTTGGCCTCTTCGATGCTGACCCACTCACGGCCGTTGAGGATGATGTCGATGCCTTCTTTGACGCACTCGGGATCCGGCTCCCGGTCGAACTGCGAATCCTTGCACGCCATGTTCGCCTGCGTGTGGTTCTCATCGGCCAGAAGTGCCGGGATCTGTTCGTAGTGGGCGCGGTCTTTGGTGAACGTGTAGATCGGCGAGATCTCGATGTCGTCCTTCCACTTCTGGACGTGCTTGGCGTAGGCGAAATTGATCGCCGACTGGTCGTACTTGCTCAGTCCGGCGATATTGCCGCCGGTCGGCGCGTAATCCATGACGCTGCCGGTCTTGAATTCCGACCTGTTGACAAAATCGGCGTAGGGATTGTCGTCGACCAGCTCGGCCAACTCGGGGCCGCCGGCGCGCGCTTCCTCCTTGGTCAGGGTGCCGTCAGCGCATCCTTTGACATCGGTATCGTCGGGACACTCCGTCTGCAGCTTCTGAATCTGCCAGAACCCGTCGTGGTAGTTCATCGGGTCCATGCTCGACTCGAAGTTGTGCCGAAGCCCCATGGTGTGTCCGACCTCGTGGAGCATGGTTCCGTACAGAATTCGCCTCTGGAAGAAGTCGCGAATCTTCTGACGACTGTCTCCCTTCAGGTAGTCGGCCGCGCCCGTATAAAGGGCGATGCCCCGTCCAAGTTGCCTTCCGGCTTTTTTCGAGTAGATGTTGTTCCGGGACAACAGCCGCTGGGTGCGCTCCTTTTGCATCTCCTGGACCATCGGCTGATACAGGTCCATGTAGGCCTGATGGAGCGCCTGGTCGCGCTTTTCGCCGGTTGTGCCGCTGGAGTTTCGGCTGTCGGCGCCGCCGTTTTGCAGGATCGACGTGCCGTAGCGCTCGAAGGCCAGCGCGTTGACCGTGTCGGAGGCCATGGGCCCGGAGAGCAGAATCTCCTTGACCGACGGCTTCTCATAGAACTCCATCGTTTCGGTGTCCGTCGCATTCGCGGCGGCGGCCGAGGCGACCGCGCGGTCGGCCCTCCGCTCCATGACGTCGTGGGGGATCGACCGATGGACCTGGTCGAGGCCCCCGGTGGCGCCGTCTTTGATGGCCTGGTTGAGTCGATCGAGTTTCTCGTCGACGTCCAGGCGTTTGACCGGTCCGGTCACATCGTTGCGAGCGAAGCGTGATGCATTGCTCGCCTCCGGCGGGGTCAGACCCTGCCGGGTTTGTCCATCGGCGGGATCTCCGTCGCCATCCAGTTGCCGTCGCACGTGCAGCCCCTGTTCGATCTCGCGCCGAGTGAGATCACCGTTGAGGTACTGCAGGATATCGGTCATCTCGGTGGCGATCGGCCTGAGGAGTTGACCGGCGAAGTTGGCCGTCGCGCTGATAATCTGCCCGGTCTTCGGGTCGGCGGCCATCGGGCCGTATCCCAACCAAGAGACCTCATCGTGGACGTACGCGAAGAAGTTGTAGCGAAGATCGCCGCGGCGCTGCCAGGTGAAGGGATGGTCGGCGTCGTCGCGCTTGTTCGTCGCCCACTCCAGCTCCGAGCAGAGTTGTTTGCGCTGGGTGACGGCCATCTCGTTGAGACGACTCCGCAGGTCCGAGGTCCCACCGGCGTACTCTTCGAAGAGCTTCTCGACCGAGTTTCGATCCGACGGCTGTGAGGACTGCAGGTCGTACCAATCAGCGATTTTATCGGGATGGCAGCCATTTTTGACGACCCTGAACATGCGGCCCGCCTCGTGGCCCGAATCGATCAAATCCTGCTCGACCTGGTCGTTCGATTCGTAGCCCTTGGCGAGTCGCACCGCCTCCATGAAGGCCTGGTTCCAACTGTCGGCGACCATCTGGGCCTCTTCGACGAACTCCTCCGGGTAGCCGGCGTTCATGTGGTAGACGATCGGCTCGGGGGTGCGCTGTTCGGCCGGAAGCACATTGCCCTGCTCGTCATACATCGTCTCCCAGATATTCCAGCGGTTGGCCCACTGCTTTCTGCCCTTGTCATAGGTACCGTAGTTTTCGTTCCAGGTGGCCATCTCGGTGCGGAAGAAGCCGAAGCGGTCGAAGTAACCGAACGACGCTTCCGAACAGATCTCGGATGGCTCCGCGCCGAACGCCTCCCGATTCTGGTCGTTAACAGTCTCGTTGTTGCAGCGTGCAATCGAATAACCGTTGCCGACGGCCGCCCTCGACTGAAGCATCGGCACATGGTCGGCATTCGGCTTCATCAACGGCTCGTCGCCACGATATTGCATCGGCTTGTAGGTCTTCTCGTCGGGCACCTTCATAAACGAGCTTCGGACCTTGGCCGTCGCGCCCTCGCAGCGGAAGGTGCTGTCGACGCCGAAGTTGCTGCGACATGCCATGACATCGGGGTCGAAGACGTACTCGGTGGTCGTCTCGACGTAATCTTCGGTGATCCGGGTGCGCGAAGGGTTCGAATAGGCCTTGTCCTGCGGAATCTCGCGCTTCTTTTTGGCGGTGTCTTTTGGGGATAGCTGCCCGAGACCGTCGCCGATCGAATAGAACGACGTGACGAGATTGGTCGACCAGTCGACCCGCATATACTCGCGCTCGTCCCATTCCCTGTCGGTCGTGTTCTCGACGATGACATTGGATGGCTCGCCGGTCTTGGGGTTGTAGCGGCGCTGAACGTCGAAGTGCTTCTCGATCGGATAGGCCGCCACAATGCCCAGCTGGTTGTGATCCTCTCCGTCGACCTGCTCGGTCAACCCGCGCACCGGCTCGACGGTCGCCTTGGCGTACAGGACATTCTCTTTGATCTCCCACTGAATTCGCTTGAGCCGACGGTTCTTGAGCCCGGCAAAGATCGGCCGGGAGTCCTGCCCGCCGAAGACCGTGCGACTGGACTGACCTTCGACGGATGTATCGACGACCGTCTGCTCGAAGTACCACTCACTGTCGCCCTGGAAGATCGACTTTTCGACCTTGTTGGGCTGGGTCCGGTCGATGTCGCCGACATCCTGAGCACACCCTGCGGCTCCGAATGCCATTAGAATGATCACTATGATTTCTGACTTCCATCGTCGTCTCATGGCGGGACCTATGTGCGTTGGGTCGCGAAATCGCGCATGGGCTCGAAATTCACTTATTTGTACTATCAAATTTCATTCCGAAACGTCGCTAACGCGCTAAATAAGGGGGGAACGGCCCGTTTTCTCCGGTCATAATGTCACAAAAAAAAGACGACCCCGCCGGCCGTCGCAGTGACGGCCGGCGGGGTCCGGGGTCGGAACGGTCTGTCCGTGACAGCGGTTAGCCCTCCGGGCTGAAGACCGCACGGATTTCACGGATGAGGTTCATCTTGGCGACCACATTCTCGAGATCCTCTTTGATCTCGTCGGCCGCTTCCTCGTTGCCGTTCTGGCGAAGGTTGACCAATTCGGTTTTGATGTCATTCGCCCATTGGACCAGATCGTGGCTGATCGACCGACCGTCAGGGGCGCGGATGGCCACGTATTTACGGTTGGTATCGGGGTGGACGAACGTCGCCTTGTCGGCGGCCGGCAGGTTGTCGGGCAGCAGTTGACGCTCTTTCTCCGAGGCCGCGATGACGGTGTACTCGTCGAAGTCGCTCTTGTTGTCCTGCCAGGTCGAGTACTCGGCGAGGGCGCCGATCATCAGGTTCAGCCGCACGTCGAAGCTGGTCGGGTCGTAGATGCGTTGCGCATTTTGCAGCGACGCATTCGGATTGGGTTCCCCGGAGATCGGGTCGACCAACTTGTAGGGGATGAATTCGCCCTGGTCGTTCATGGCGCTACCGAAGTTCTCGTAGTCGCCCAGAAACAGCGACCGGAGCATTCGGTACAGCGGGTCTTCGAACTCCGTCCAGTACGAGATGTTCGTCGCCCGCAGGTCGGTGGTGAAGTTCGAGAAGGTGAAGTTCGACCGAAGCTGGAAGATGCGCGAGGACGCGGTCACCTTGTCGATGAACGTCCCGGCGCGATTCAGCCGGTAGTAGTACTCGTCGGACCATTTGTACCCGAAGAACTGGGCCGGCCCTTCCTCCATCGACATCGTCGTACTTTGCTCGCAATTGTCTTGGAGCGTATCGGCGCGGTAGTAGGCGTCGTCGACGATGTAGGCACCTTCGACGTTCAGAGCGGTTCCGCCGTAGGTCCCGCCCGGCGAGCCAGCCGTCGAAAGATCGCCCGGCTCGTAGGTGCAGTGTTGTCCCGGCTTCGGCTTGGTCAGCACTTCGCCGTAGAAGTTCAGGCCCAGTCGCGCGGCCTTCTCGAGATCGTCGGTCAGCGCACCGATGTCGTAGTCGAGTGCGCGGTAAAACGAGAAGTAGCGGAACGGTGTGTCGGCGAGACTCAGTGCATTCAGCAACGCACCCTGTGTGCTTCGCACGACGTCGTTGCCGGCCCCGATTTCGGCGCCTCGATAGCGCTCGAAGGGCTGCATCGTCCGGAACTCCTCGAAGGCGTACGTCAGGACTTCGACCTGGTTGGCACCCCAGTCGAAGACCTCGCAGTTCAAGGATCCACCCCGACGCTCGTCGGAGCAGAAGGCATAGTCGGTGAGGCGCTCGTTCATCACGCCGTCGGGATTACCCTGGCCGGTCGCCAGGTTGGTGTTGTTTTGCAGCACGTCGAGCTTGTGCTGTTTGGCCTCGTCGATACTCACCCATTCACGACCATTCAGGATGATATCGATCCCCTCTTTGACGCATCCGGGATCGGGCTCCTGGTCGAACTGTGAGTCCTTGCAGGCCAGGCTCGCCTCCTGGTGGGTTTCATCGGCCAGCAACGCCGGGAGCTGCTCGTACTGAGCTCGGCCCTTCGTGATTTCGTACAGCGGCGAGAGCTGGACGTCCTCATCCCATTGCTGGACGTGCTTGGCGTACGCGAAGTTGATGGCCGCCTGGTCGTACTTGCCCAGACCGGCGATGTTTCCGCCCGTGGGGGCGTAGTCCATGACACTGCCGGTCTTGAACTCCGACTTGTTTACGAAGTCGGCATACGGATTGTTGTTGACCAGCTCGGCCAGCTCCGGTCCACCGGAGCGCGCCTCTTCGAGGGTCAGTGTGCCGTCGTCACATCCTTCGACGTCGGCGTCACACTCGACTTGCTGGGCCTGAATCTGCCAGAACCCGTCGTGGTAGTTCATCGGGTCCATGCTCGACTCGAAGTTGTGGCGCAGCCCGACGGTGTGTCCGATCTCGTGGAGCATCGTGCCGAAGAAGATCCGCTTGATAAAGAAGTCACGTATCTCGGGTCGGCTGGCTCCTTTCAAATAGTCGGCGGCGCCGGTGTACAGCGCGATGCCTCGACCCAGTCGCTCGCCGGCTCGCACCGTGTAGATGTTGTTTTTGGCGAGCATCTTCTGGGTCCGCTCACGCTGCCTCTGTCGGACAAGCGGCTGGTACATATCCAGATAGGCCTGGTGCAACGCACTCTCGCCTTGCTGGCTGGAGCCGCTGCTTCCGGGCGTCTGGCTGCCGGTTCCGCCATTGTTGAGTACGGTCTCGCCGTGGCGTTCGACGGCCAAGGCGTTGACCGTGTCGGCGGTCATCGGGTTCGACAGCAGCAGGTTCTTGATCTCCGGCTTCTCGTAGAACTCCATCATCTTGGTGTCGGTGACATTGGCCGCCCTCGCCGTTTGAACGGCACGGTCGGCGTGCGGCTCCAGAAACTCCATCGGATACTGCGACTTGGCCTCTTCGAGGCCGCCGTCGGCGTTCTTCTTGAGCGACTTGTTCAGTCGGTCGAGTTGCTCGCGGACATCCAGCCGTTTGACCGGACCCGTGCGATCGTTTCGGGCCAACTGTGACGCCTTCGACGCCTCCGGCGGGGTCAGCGGTTGCTGGGCCTCTTGACCCGTCGGGTTGCCGTCCTCATCGAGGTTGCGGCGCACGTGCAGTCCCTCCTGGATCTCCTCACGGGTGAGGTCCCCATTGATGTACTGGAGGGTGTCGGTCTGCTGGGTCGCGATGCGCCCCAGAAGCCGACCGGCGAAGTTGGCCGTCGCACTGATGATCTCGCCGGTCTTCGGATCCGCCGAGAGCGGTCCGTATCCCAGGTAGCCGACCTCGTCGTGGATGTAGGTAAAGAAGCTGTGGCGCAGGTCGCCGCGACGCTGCCAGGTAAACGGATGCTTGTCCTCTGCCCGCTGGTTGGTCACCCATTCGAGCTCGGAGCACAACTGCTTGCGCTGATCTCTGGGCAGATCCCGGAGGTTCGATTCCAGATCCGACGTCGAACTGACGTACTCTTCGAAGACGGCCTGAACCGAGCCGCGGTCGGAGTCCTGTGCGGACTGGTCCTCATTCCACTCGGCGATCTTGGAGGGGTGACAGCCGTTTTTGACGACCTTGAACATCTTGCCGGACTCGTAGCCGGCATCTTTCAGATCCTGCACGACCTGATCATTTGACTCGTAGCCCTTGGCCAGGCGAACCGACTCTATGAACGTCTTGTTCCATTCGTCGGCGACCATCTGCGCCTCTTCGAAGAGACTGCTCGGAAAGCCGGCGTTCATGTAATAGACAATCGGTTCGGGCGTGCGGTCTTCGGGCCGGATCAGATTGCCATTGTCGTCGTACATCGTCTCCCAGATATTCCAACGGTTGGCCCACTGCTTTCGACCCTTGTCGTAGGTGCCGTAGTTTTCGTTCCAGGTCGCCGTTTCGGTGCGGAAATACCCGAATCGGTCGAAGAACTCGAACGAAGCAGTGTCACAGAACTCGGCGGGCTCTTGGCCGTAGAACTCGCGGTTCTGGTCGTTGATCGTCTCGTTGTTGCAGCGGGCCGGCGCGAAGCCCTGGTTGTTGATGACGGTCGTCGAACTCTTGATCGGCTCGTTCGGGGAGTTCGGGTCCATCAGCGGTTCGTCGCCCCGGTACTGCATCGGCTTGTAGGTCTTTTTGTCGGGCACCTTCATGAACGAACTGCGGACCATGGCGGTGGCGCCTTCACAGTGGAACACACTGTCGGGCCCGAAGTTCGACTGACAGGCGATGATGTCGGGGTCGTAGACGTATTCGGTGGTCGTCTCGACGTAGTCTTCCGAAATCCGAGTCCGCGCCGGATTCGAGTATTCTTTGTCCTGCGGGATCTCGCGTTTCTTTTCGGAGGTTTCCTTCGGAGACAGTCGACCGAGGCCGTCGCCGACCGAGTAAAAGGAGGTCACCAGGTTGGTCGACCAGTCGACGCGCATGTACTCGCGCTCGTCCCATTCTCTATCCGACCGGTTCTCGACGATCACGTTGGTCGGCTCGCCAGTCTGCGGGTTGTACTGGCGTTGTACGTCGAAGTGACTTTCGATCGGGAAGGCCGCGACGATACCGAGCTGGTCGTGGTCCTCACCGTCGGTCTGCTCGGTCAGGCCGCGTACCGGCTCGACGGTCGCCTTTGCGTAGAGCACATCCTCGTAGATCTCCCACTGGATGCGCTTCATGCGGCGGTTCTTCATGCCCGAGAAGATCGGCCGGGCCACCTGTTCACCATACAGGTTTCGACCAGACTGCCCCTCGACGGTCGTGTCGATGACGGTCTGCTCGAAGAACCATTCACTGTCATCCTGAAAAATCGACTTCTTGATCTTGTCGGGCTGGGTGCGATCGATGTCACCCACGTCCTGGGCGCACGCACTCGCCCCGATGGCCAAGAGAGTCACTGCCAAAATGCTGAGTCGCCACCGTTGTGGCATATCGACCCCTGTGTGCTTCAAGTCACTAAAATTAAGTCCGGCCGCTGCATCGCGGCGGCGTCCGGAGCGGACTGCGGATAGGACACAAGCCGTCCCGTCTGCAACCCGCGGGCCCCGTCTCCGTTGCCGGTCGGGGCGCGGAATTCATCACAATGTACATTCAAGATTCATTCCGAAACCGAACTTACGTGCCATCGATCCCGCCGATCAGCGCCGATCCAGCGAGATCGCCCCCCGGGATCGGTCGACGTCTCGCCCCTTGCACCGCGCCGGACCGTCCTTATGATGTCACGTCCGCTGAAGCGCCCTCATCCGGGCGCCCCGATTCATTTTGGCCCATCCAGACCGACGGCACTGACGTGAGCGACCAACCATCCCGCGACTCGAAGACGGAGTTCATCGCCGACAACCTGGGATACTTCGAGGAACTGTACGAGCAGTACCGACGAGATCCCGACTCCGTAGACCCGAGCTGGCGCCCCTTCTTCGAGGAGTACCTCGACGGCGAAGACGCCAACGGACGACACCCGCACTTTCGACGCCGAAGCATCTTCGAAGGCCCGGCGGGAGCCCCGGCCGAGCCGGCCGCAGGTGGGTCGGTCCCCACCGGCGAGATCACCGGCAGCACCATCGTCCCGGTGGACCGACCCGAAGGCTTCGCCGCGCGCGTCGAGGCACTGGTCCGATCGTACCGCCTGCACGGACACCTGGTCGCCAACATCGATCCGCTGGGACGTCGCCGCCCGAAGAGCCCGTCGGAGTGGGACCCGGAGCGCTACGGTGAACGCGAGCCGGAGCTCGACCCCTCCGAATACGGTCTCTCCGACGACGATCTCGAAGCCGAGGTACGCGCCGAAGGGCTCTTTCCGTCGGATCGAAAGGTGACGGTTCGCGAGGTCATCGACCGACTCGAATCGCTGTACTGCCAGCACATCGGCATCGAATACCAGAGTATTCCCGTCAGCCGGCCGCGCAACTGGCTGCGTGAGCAGATCGAGACCAATGACTACGCGCCCATCGACGGCGCAGACGAGAAGAAGCGCATCCTCGAAGGTCTGATCGAAGCCGAAAGTTTTGAATCATTCATTCACCAAAAATACATCGGCGCCAAACGCTTCGGGCTGACCGGGGGCAATGCTCTGATTCCGATGCTCGACGCCGTCCTCGACGAACTCGGCTCCCGCGGCGTCGACGAAGCCGTCTTTGCGATGGCTCACCGCGGCCGGCTCAACGTCCTGCACAATATCATGGGCAAGCCCGCCGACCTGATGCTCTCGGAGTTCGAGGAGGACCCGGAGCCAGAGGACACCCTCGGGTCCAGTGACGTCAAATATCACATGGGCTATTCCGCCGATTACACCAGCGTCGGCGGCCACGACGTCCACCTGTCGTTGTGCTTCAACCCGAGCCACCTCGAATTCGTCAATCCGGTGGCCCTCGGTCGTACGCGTGCGAAACAAGAAAGGCGCGGCCAGGACGCCAAATCGCGCATCGCCCCCATCCTCATGCACGGAGACGCCGCCTTCGCCGGGCAGGGAGTCGTCGCTGAATCGCTGAATTTGGCGCGGCTCTCCGGGTTCGATGTCGGCGGCTCGATTCACATCGTCATCAACAACCAGATCGGGTTTACGACCGAGCCCGAGGCCGGGCGATCGACGACTTACGCGACCGACATCGCCCAGATGCTCGAGGTGCCGATCTTCCACGTCAACGGCAACGATCCCGAGGCGTGCGTGCGGGTCGCCAAGCTTGCGGCGCGCTACCGGCAACTCTTCGGCGAGGACGTCATCATCGACCTGGTCTGCTACCGGGAGTACGGCCACAACGAAGGCGACGAGCCGCGGTTTACCCAGCCCCGGATGTACGACGCCATCGATTCGCTCCCCGATGTCTACGAGATCTACGGCGAACAGCTTCAAGAGGCGGGTATCATCGACGAGGACTTCGTGGACCAACACTGGGACCGTCGGATGGACGAGTACTCCGAGGTCTTCGAGGATATCCACGAGACGCCCAAACCCTCGGACATCGATTCGGGCCGGGGGCTCTGGTCGGACTACACCGGCGGGTCGGTCGAGGAACACACGGACGTCGACACCTCCGTCGACCGCGACCGCCTGGTCGAGCTCGCGCACGGGCTCGCCGAGGTCCCGGACGACTTCACGCCCCACCGCACCCTTCGTCGGTTCATGAAAAACCGCAAGGCGATGGCCGAGGGCGAAGAGGAGCTCAACTGGCCGATGGGCGAAGCGCTGGCGACCGCCTCGCTTCTCGAGGAGGGAACCTCGGTCCGCATCTCCGGCCAGGACGCCATCCGGGGCACCTTCAGCCACCGCCACGCCGCACTCTTCGACACCGAAACCGGCGAGGAGTATTGGCCGGCACGCTCGCTGGCCGACGAAGATGCCACCTACGATGTCTACAACAGCATGCTCTCGGAGGCCGGAGTCCTGGGCTTCGAGCATGGGTTCAGCCTGGACAGTCCCGACAAACTCGTCGCCTGGGAGGCCCAGTTCGGCGACTTCTCGAACGGCGCCCAGGTCATCATCGACCAGTTCGTCTCGGCGAGCGAAGACAAGTGGGATCGCCTCAGCGGCATGGTCATGCTGTTGCCCCACGCCTACGAGGGCCAGGGCCCCGAACACTCGAGTGCGCGGCTGGAGCGGTACCTGCAGCTCTGCGCCGAAGACAACATGTTCGTGACCTACCTGACCAACCCGGCGCAGTACTTTCATGCGCTTCGCCGCCAGGTGCTGACCGACGTACGAAAGCCGCTGATCATCATGACCCCCAAGAGCCTGCTTCGGCACAAGGACGCCAAGTCGAGTCTGGACGACCTCGCCGACGGCGAGTTCAAACCCGTCATCGACGAGGCCCGCGAGTCGGTCGATCCCGAGGCCGTCGAACGGGTGTTGCTGTGTACGGGAAAGGTCTACTACGACCTGCTGGAGTACGCCCGGGACAACGACCGCGACGACGTCGCCATCCTGCGGCTCGAACAACTCTACCCGCTGCGGCGCCAGGCCCTGACCTCGGCCGTCGAACGCTACGGTGACGCCGAACTCACCTGGGTTCAGGAGGAACCGCGCAACATGGGCGCTTGGACGTACCTGCTGGAGCCGTTCATCGAGATGTTCGGCGCCGAGGACCGCCCCGACTTCGTCGGACGAGTCCCCAGCGCCAGCCCCGCGACCGGCTCGAAGGCGAGCCACAAACTCGAGCAGAAGCGCCTGGTCGAAGCGGCCTTTGACCTCGGGTGATCTCTTGCATATCGACTTGATGTATCTAGACTGCCGCACGAGCCTGGCACCGATTTATTTGCTGGATGCACCCCACCGCTCAGAAGGAATCCCATGACCGTTTCCGTCGAGGTCCCGACGCTCGGAGAATCCGTTACCGAAGCGATTATCGCCCGTTGGCTGGTCGACGAAGGTGACTACATCTCCGCCGACGACATCATTGCCGAGCTCGACACCGACAAGATCAGTGTCGACGTCCCGGCCCCGGCCTCCGGAGTCGTCACCAGTCTGAAATACGACATCGACGACGATGTCGCCGTCGGCGAGGTGATCGCCGAGATCGACACCGACGCCGAGAAGCCCGAAGATCACGGCGACGACAGCGACGACGACAGTGACGACGCGGACGAAGCCGCTGACGAGCAACCGGCCGCGGCCGCGGAAGCCGACGAGCCCGAGCCCGCCGAGGCGACCGAGGAGACAACCGAAGCGAAAGGCCCCGGCGTCGACGCCGACGAGTGGGAGCTGAGCCCGGCGGTCAAACGCCTGATCGACCAGCACGGCCTGGACCCGGCCGCCATCGAGGGCACCGGCCCCGACGGCCGCATCACCAAGGGCGACGTCCTCGATCACGTCAATCGCGGCGGCTCGACGCCGACCCAGCGCGAGTCGGTCGAACCCGAGGTCTCGACCGAGCAGCGCGAGGAGCGGGTCAAAATGAGCTCGCTTCGCAAGACGGTGGCCGACCGGCTGTCGAACGTTCAGAACGACACCGCCATGTTGACCACCTTCAACGAGGCGGACATGTCGGCGGTCATGGAGCTGCGCAAGAAGTATCAAGACCAGTTCGTCGACGAGTACGACACGAAGCTCGGCTTCATGTCGTTCTTCATCAAAGCGTCGATCGACGCGCTGAAGCGCTATCCGGCGGTCAACGCCGAGATCGACGACGACACGATCGTCTACAAAAACTACTACAACGTCGGCGTCGCCGTCGGTGGGCCCAACGGCCTGGTCGTGCCGGTCATCGACAACGCCGATCAACTCAGCTTCGCCGACACCGAAGTCGCCATCCAGGACAAGGTCGACAAGGTCTTCGACAAGTCGCTGTCCCTGGACGACCTGCAGGGCGGGACCTTCACGATCTCGAACGGCGGCGTCTACGGCTCGATGATGTCGACGCCGATCCTGAACCCGCCGCAGTCGGCGATTCTGGGCATGCACAACATCGTCGAGCGCCCCGTCGCCGTCGACGGCGAAGTCGAGATCCGGCCGATCATGTATCTGGCCCTGAGCTACGACCACCGTATCATCGACGGCAAAGAGGCCGTCTCCTTCTTGAAGCGCATCAAAGAGTGCATCGAAAACCCGGAGCGGATGCTCCTGGAAGTCTGAGCACTCGAACACACCGAGGAACCCTATGTATGACCTGGTAGTGATTGGATCCGGGCCGGGCGGCTATGTCGCCGCCATCAAGGCCGCCCAGATGGGTATGGATGTCGCCTGCGTCGAAAAGTACGACGACTTCGGTGGCACCTGCCTGAACGTCGGCTGTATCCCCAGCAAGGCCTTGCTGGAGGCCAGCCACAAATACGAAGAAGCCCGGGAAGATCTGGGAGATCTCGGCATCGAGATCGACGGGGTCTCCCTGGATCTCGACAAGATGCAGGCTCACCGTGAAAAGTCGGTCAAATCCGGCACGAACGGCGTCAAATTCCTCTTCGACAAATACGGCGTAGACGGGCTCCACGGCCACGCCACCATCCAGGACGCCAACACCGTCGACATCGAGGGCGGCGACACCCTGGAGACCGACAAGATCCTGATCGCCACCGGCTCTAAACCCGCCTCGCTCCCGGGCATCGACTTCGACGACGAGCACATCGTCGACTCGACCTGGGCGCTGGAGTTCGACGAGGTACCCGACGACTTCATTGTCATCGGCGGCGGCTACATCGGCCTGGAGATGGGCTCGGTCTGGAGCCGACTCGGATCGAACGTCACGGTCCTCGAATTCCTGCCGCGTATCCTCGCCGGCTTCACCGACGAGGATGTCGCCGACGAGGCCCAGAAACTCTTCGGCAAACAGGGGCTCAACTTCGAGCTTGAAGTCGAGGTCACCGACGCCGAGGTCATCGACGGCGACGACGGCAAACGCGTCCGCGTCACCTACACCGACCGCGACTCCGGCGACGAGGAGACCGTCGAGGCCGACAAGGTCCTCGTCAGCGTCGGCCGCGTGCCCTACACCGAAGGGCTCGGGCTGGAAAACATCGACCTGGATACCGACGACAATGGCTTCCTGGATGTCGACCACAACTTCGAGACCGACGTCGACGGCGTCTACGCCATCGGCGATGTAACCGGCGACCCGATGCTCGCTCACAAGGCCGAAGACGAGGGTGTCGTCGCCGTCGAACGGATGAACGGCGTCACCTCGCACATCAACTACGATGCGATTCCCGGCGTGGTCTACACCCACCCCGAGATCGCGGCGGTCGGCGCCAGCGAGGCCGACCTTCAGGACGAGGGCGTCGACTACGAGCGCGGCGAGTTCAGTTTCCGCGCCAACGGTCGCGCCCGAGCCATGAACGACCTGGACGGCTTCGCCAAAATTCTGACCGATGCCGAGAGCGACAAGATCCTCGGCGCCCAGATCATCGGCCCCCGCGCCGGCGACCTGATCAGCGAACTCGTCGTCGCCATGGAGTTCCACGGCAGCTCCGAGGACGTCGCCCGCTCCTCGCATGCACACCCGTCGCTGTCGGAGGTCGTCAAAGAAGCCGCCCTCGACGCCCACGGCGATCCCTTGAATTCCTGAGGGGACGCCTGCCGGACGCTCCCGGCAGCCGCACCTCAATGATCGATGCGAAACGACTCGTCGGCTACAATCCGAAGATGGCTGTTTGCTGCCGCCGTCGCCCTCTGCTTTGTCCTCCCGGGCACCTCTACGGCCACGCCTCCCGCCTCTTCGACCTTTGGCCCTCACCTCGAGGTCACGAGCGTCCTCCGAGACCGCCTGCGCACGAGCTCCCCCGACGACATCGCCAGCACCCCCGATGCCCTGCTTCGAGACCTGGGCACCCGACTTGTGCCGCCGTCGATTCTGGCGGCCTTTCAGAATACGAATACGCCGGGCCCCTTCGACTGGGACGGCGCCCGGCATCTCGACGACGGCGAGACCTACAACGTCCTGGTCATCGGCGACTCCCTGGCCACCGGCCTCCATGCCGGTCTCGTCGGACTGCTGGGCCAGCGCGACGACATCAATCTCATCCGCCAATCCAAACGCTCCACCGGCCTGGTCAACGACGGCTATTACGACTGGCCCAAACACGCTCGTCGACTCGCCAACCGTTATCGAATCGATGCCGCCGTCATCGCGCTGGGGGCCAATGACCGGATGAACATGGTCACCGACGACGGCGTCCATCGGCTCTTCAACGACGCCTGGACCGAGCACTACACCGACCGCATCGACCGGGTGATCGCCGCCCTCAAGGACGACGGCGCCGCCATCTACTGGATGGGCATGCCGATCGTCGAAGGCGAGGAGTTCGCCAGAAAGATGAAGAACCTCAACGCCCTGTATCGCAAGCAGGCCTCCAAACGGAACATCCGCTACATCTCCGCCTGGGATCGCACCTCGACCGACGCCGGCGAGGTCAAAGAAACCTACCTCACCCCCGACGGCACCCGCCGTCGCCTGCGGCTACACGACGGCGTCCACTTTACCTGGAACGGCTACAACTACCTCGCCCGCCCGCTAGCGAGTTGGTTGCTTCACGATTTTGGACTGCGGCCAATGGGAGAGGGTCGGTAGCTGAAGGTTTCGGCGCGCGGGAGCCGCGTCTCGCGTAGGACGTACGAGGTACGACGATCTCCGCGTATCACGTTCCCGCGTCTCGCGTACGACGTACGAGGTACGACGATCTCCGCGTATCACGTTCCCGCGTCTCGCGTACGACGTACGAGGTACGACGATCTCCGCTTATCACGTTCCCGCGTCTCGCGACGGGCCTTAGAATCTGCGACGTTTGACGACTCCCCCGGAGTTCACCTCCGCGGGTGACAACGATCGCCAGCCGGCCGGCTGGCGCCTCCTCTTGATATTCGACTTCTCGAGGACGGGGAATCGCGGTGATTCAAGATTACGGCACGGGCCAGGTGTGGCGATAGCCCGATGGACACCCCGGCCTCGCGCCGCGGAATAACCCGTGGTCCTCGCTCTTGGACTCTTCAACGTCCTTCAAACGGTCGAGGCCACAAGCACGTAGATCATGGGCCGATGCAGCCCGCTAGCACGCAGTTTCAGCCGGCTGCCCCGGTCGCTGGCACGTAATTCGGTAGCCAGCCGACCCCGTGCTCGCAGATATCCCGCCAACGCGAACTCGATTGCTCCGCTGAAATTGACAGCAGCTCCGACGCCGTCAGTCGGGGCGCGCCGAAGGCGCGTATCGATCACCCCGATGCGATGGACGCGCCCTCTGGGCGCGCTCCGAGCCCGGGGGTGTCCAGCCCGCGAAGACCTACCCTAGCCCGAACTCCCCAACCACCGTTGACAACCCACGGGCCGATCCTTAATCTCCGCTGCCGCAGTGAAATTGAAACCTATTTTCATTTTCAAAGCGGACGACAACTCGACTCATGCTCGCCGGCCTGACACAACTCGACCCGGGGATGATTCCCACGGCCCTGACCGTGGGTCTTCTCCTGGCGGTGATCCCGGCCGGTGTGCAGAGTCAACCCGAGGGGAAATCGACGCCCAAAGCCAAGTTGCAGCGCCCTGAACTCACTGATTTCGTCCAGGCCGACTATCCGGACGAAGCCCGCAAGGAGGGCGTTGCCGGTGACGTCGTCCTGATCCTGACCATCGATGCCGAGGGCCGGGTCCAGAAGGCGACGATTCAAAAAGGCCTGGGGCACGGACTCGATGAGGCCGCCAAGAAGGCCGCCCTTCAGTTTAAGTTCGAACCGGCCAAACGCGGTCAGAGGCCCGTTCGGTCGAGGATTCGGTATCGATACACCTTCGAGCTGCCGGAGAAGCCAAAGCCAGAACCCGAGTCGGCCAACAAGGACCCCGAACCCGAACAATCGAAGCCTCCGGAGGCCATCGAGGTCACGGTCCGCGGTCAGTCGCGGGCCGACGAGTTGCGCAACTCCGCCCGCTCCGTCGAAGTCCTGGATACGGAAGCCGCCAAGAAGGAGTCGGGCGACATGGGCGAAGTCGTCTCTCAGTCCGAGGGCGTCAACGTGCGTCGGACGGGCGGCCTCGGGTCGGGAAGCCGGCTGTCGATCCACGGCCTCAACGACAATCAGATCCGCTTCTTTCTGGATGGCGTGCCCCTGCGCTACGCTGGCTATCCCTTTGGCCTGGTCAATGTACCGGTCAACCTCATCGATCGGATCGACATCTACAAGGGCGTCGTCCCGGCGGATTTGGGCGCCGACGCCCTGGGCGGAGCCATCGACCTGATCCCGCCTCGATCGCCCGAGCGCACCGGCATGTACGCAAGCTACCAGGTCGGCTCCTTTGATACTCACCGGGTGACTCTGACCGGCACACTCAAGCGTCCCAGCGGCTTCTACGCCCGGGCCAACACCTTCTTCGACTACTCGAAGAACAACTACGAGGTCGATGTCGAGGTCGCCGATGACTCCGGGCAGTCTTACCAGGTCGAAGTTCCGCGGTTTCACGACGCGTACCGCGCGCTGGGCGGCGGACTCGAGTTCGGTGCGACGGGGCTCGACTGGGCCGACAACATCTCGGCGCGGGTCTTTATGGCGGACATGGACCGGGAGCTTCAGCACAACACGATCATGACCGTGCCCTACGGCGGGGTCGAAGCCGGCCAGACCGCCGCCGGTGCCGTCCTGCGCTACGACCATGCGCCGACCGACCGGCTGACCCTGGATCTGAACGCCGGCTACAACTTCACGCGCCGCAGCTTCGAGGACACCAGCACCTGCATCTACGACTGGTTCGGCCGCTGCGTCCGCGACGACAGCAGCCCCGGTGAAATTGGCGAGTTTCCCACCGATCAGGTCGTCGACGAACACGCCGGTTACGCCCGGCTGAACGCCGACTGGGACATCGCCGACCATCACACCCTCAGCTTCTCGATGTCGCCGACGGTCGTGACCCGCACCGGAGAGCAACGCGCCGAAGCGGCCCGCACCGACCGGCGCGACCCACTTTCAGCCCAGCGCGACCTCTACAATCTGGTGACGGGCGTCGAATACAGACTCACCCTCTTTGACGAACGCCTCGAGAACATCGCCTTCGTCAAAGACTACGTGCAGGCTGCCTTTACCGAGGAGCCGCTCCCGACGGGCGCATGGGTCGAAAACGACCGCATCACCCACCGAGTCGGCTTCGGCGATTCGCTGCGATTTCGCATCAACGACTGGCTGTCAACCAAGGCCTCCTACGAGTGGGCGACGCGCCTGCCGACCGCCGAAGAGATCTTTGGCAACGCCCGGCTCATTCAGCCGAACCTCGACTTGGAGCCGGAGCTCAGTCACAACGCCAACCTCAGCCTCAAAGCCGACAGCGAGACGAAGAACGCGGGGCGTTGGCAGGGTGAGGTAACGGGATTCGTGCGGGACACCAACGGCCTGATCGTCCTGTTGGGCAACCGTGAATCCTACACCTATCAAAACGTTCTTCAGGCCCGCTCGGTCGGTGTGGAAGCGGCTGCCGGGTGGACCTCCAACGACGGCATTGTCGATGTCGACGGGAACGTCACCTACGTCGACCTTCGCAACACCTCCGACTCAGGAACCTACGCCGACTTCAAGGGCGATCGCATCCCCAATCGGCCGTACCTGTACGCCAACGGAAAGCTGCGGCTGAAAGCCGACGACGTCTTCAACGACGGCGATTCTCTGTCGGGCCGGTGGCGCACGCGGTTCGTCGGCTCGTACTACCGCGGCTGGGAGAGCCTGGGCGCCTCGGAGTTCAAGACCGAGATCCCGGCCCAACTCTCCCACTCGGTGGCGGTGACCTATCAGACCGGCTCCTCGTCGCCGTCGCTGTCGACCACCCTCGAAATTCAAAACCTCACAGACGCGAAGTTGTACGACTTCTTCGGGGTCCAGCGCCCGGGAAGATCGTTTTACTTGAAAATGACGCTGGCCATCTAGAACGGAGGAATCTCATGAACTTGCGACGCACAGCTCTTGCCATCTTTCTCGGATTTGCCGTCGGATTCGCGGGCCTCGCAGGCTGCGGATCGACCGATGATCCCGTCGATGACGGAAACAACAATCAGGGCACAAGCTTCTCGAACGACTTCGCCCTGGCCACCACCGTCCTCGGCGAGTCGAACACGACCTACGTCTCGACCTTCAGCGATCTGAACGCACCGAACATCGACCTGGAGAGCGCCCGGGAGTACCCCGGCTACGCCACGATCGGCCGAACCGGCGACATGTTCTTCGTCGCCAGCGGAGATACGCCGAAGATCACGCGCTTCACGCCCGACCCCGAGACCGGTGAACTGTCGGAAGACGGCACACTCAACTTCAGCAACTACGTCACCGAGGCGCCGCTGTACGCCAACGTCTTCGCCAACTCGACGACGGCGTACCTGGACCAGGAAGACAAGGGCCACGTCATCTGGAATCCCGAAGAAATGACCATCGAGGGCGACTCTCGCACCTCGCAGGTCGACGCCGAGGTCGACGGGCTCTCCTCGTTCCGTGCCTTCCGACGCGGAAGCGTCGTGCGCGGCAACCTCGTCTTTCAGCCATTCCACTGGCGCGGGCCGGACTTCTACGAGTTCGCCGACACCTCCAAGATCGTCGTCTACAATGCCGACGACAACAGCGTTCAGAATGTCATCGAAGCGCCCTGCCCCGGTCTGGACGTCGGGACCAAGGACGAAGACGGCAACATCTACTTCACGACCTGGGTCAACGCCGTCTCGGCTCCGGTTCTCGAAGGCGAAGAAAACACCCACTCGCGGTGCGCCGTGAAGATCAACGCCGGCGAGACGACGCTCAACGAAAGCTGGACCAAGAATCTCTCGCAGTGGGCCGATGGCAGCCCGGTGGCCGCCCTTCGCATCATCGACGGCTCGACCGCCGTCGCCGCCGTCCTGGATGAGAGCCGCGTCGAGACCGGTGCCGACGCCGACCCCTCTCAGATCACCTACGCCGCCAACTGGAAACTCCACCGCATCGACCTCGAAGAGGGCACGACCGAAGAGATCCCGGGCATCGGCTACATCGCCGGTGGCTACTACGCCTTCGAACTCGACGGTCGACTCTTCGCGACCCTGCCGTCCTCCGACTACTCCTCGACGACGGTCTACGAGCTGTCAGCGAGCGGGCCCGCCGAGGAGAAATTCTCCACGCAGGGTTGGGTCTACCAGATGGTCAACCTGAAGTGACGCTCTGAGGCGTTCATGAAACTCTCACCGCACAGCCACAAGACGTACTGGGACTTTCACGCCTGGGGGGGCGTGATCCTGGGTCTGATCGGCTTCGTGATGTTCACGGTCGGCAGCGTCATCGTCTTTCGTGACGCCATCGCCACGTGGCAGGATCCGATGGCCCAGAAAGCGAGCCCCGATGCGTCGCTGGAGCACCAGGTCGACCTGGCCGGCGCCGAGATGGCCGACCGCAAGGTCACCGATTTTGCCCTGATCTTTCCCCATGACGGGGAAGGGTTGTTGAGGACGGGTTACTTCGACCCGGCCAGCTCCAGCTACACCGAATCCTGGGTCGACGCCGACAAAGACCGCCTGGTCCCCAAGCGCGACAAGTCGGCGACCCTGCTGTACCACATCCATACCCTCTACTCGCCGTCGGCCGGATGGGCCTACTACATCTACCTGGCGGCGGGGTTCATCTCCGCGATTCTGGTCATGATCCTGGTGACCGGGGTCCTGATCCATCTACGCAATATCGTCCAGCAATTCCACCAGTACCGGCCCGAGGCCAGGCCGCTGGTAAAGTGGAATGACATGCACAAGGTGCTGGGCGTGATGAGCGTGCCATTCCAGCTTCTGTTCGCCTACAGCGCCGTGATCATCGTGCTGGGACCGATGTTTGTGGGCGGCATCGCCGGGCCGATCTTCGATGGAGAACAAGGCGAGACGCGTCAGGAACTCACCGGCGCCATCGCGCGACCCGGCCACGAGGCAGGCGAAGCCGCCGAGATGATCCCGGCCGATGAAATCGTCGCAACGGCCCGACAGAAGCGTCCGGGCCTGAAGCTCGACCAACTCAGATTTCGCCACTACGGCCACGAAGGCGCCTACGTCGACGTCCGCGGCACGCTTCCAGACGAGCATTTCTCTCGTACGATCGTCCGCGTCGATCCCGAAAGCGGCTCGGTCATGGCGGTCTCGGGCCCCGACACTCGAAGCAGCTCTGCGACCCTGCGCCGGGCCCTGATCGACCTGCACATCGTCGGCCTGGGCGGCATGGGCCTGCACATAGTCGCCGTGCTTTTGGGTCTGGCCTCGGCCGCCTCGATGCTGACGGGCATCGGCATCTGGCTGGCCCGCCGTCGACGCCGCCGGGACTCACTGGCGGATCGACTGCTCGAGAAGGCCACCGCCGGCGTCGGCACGGCCACCATCATCGGCATCGCCTGGATCTTTCTGGGAAGCCGGCTGATCCCCTGGACGATGGAGGGGCGCTGGTGGGCGCAGGAATGGACCTTCTACGTCGTCTGGCTCGGGGGCGTTCTGTCGGCCTTTCTGGCGACCGAACTCCGCGCGCTGTGGCGCCGTCGGCTGATCATCTCCGGCGTGCTGTTCGCGGCCGCCCCGTTTGCCGCCCTCCGCCACTCGAGTGCCGGACTCTTCGGGTGGCTCACCGACGCTCAAGCTGAGTTGCATCCGCATGTGGTGGGCGTCGACATCGGGCTGATTCTCGCGGCCATCGCGTGCGTCGCCTCGGCCCTGCTCTTGCCGTCTGCCGACACGGAGGCTGAATAGTCATGTTTGAATTTGGTGCCATTGCGTTGACCTACCTCGCCTTTTCGGCCTGGCACGCCGCCCGGCCGGAGCGACTCCCCGACGATCTACGGCGACTGCCGCACCGTTGGAATATCACGCCGTCCCAGTGGCGCAGACTCGCCCATCTGGTCGGCTGGGCTCTGGTCGTAGTGGCCGGCCTGCTGGCGGTGACCGGCTCGGATCCACTGGTCGGGCTGATCACGGTCGCGACGGGTGTGATGACCTCGGGCGTGATCATCGTCCTTGGCTCTCCAGTTGCCCCGCAGTGGGTCTGGGTCGGGACCGCCACCTGCGCCGCGATCACACCCATCCTGATCCTCGGTTCGCTGACGACAGGAGGCGCCCTTGGTTGACCACCTCGAAGACTCGCCATCGACGTTCGACCTGGGCGGATCACTGAAGCGATGGGTCGGCGGCACCATCTGGCTCGTCGCATGCCTGTTTGGGCCGATCCCATGGCTAGTCCTGGCGACCGTGGCATTTGAAAACCTCGCCGGCTCGCCGGGCATCGCCGTCGGATTCATCGGGGCGCCCGCTCTGTGGTGTGCCCTGACGCTGGGCGCGGTCTGGCTGACGCGACGTTGGATTCCACCGTTGGCCGCCGCCCTGGGGCTGCTGCTGCTCATGACTCTGTAAACGAGCGAATATCACGCCATGCATACCGTAGAGACGATTCAATCTATCATGCTCAGTTGGGGTGCCGGCTGGGTTCTCTGGTTGCTCATTCTGCTGTCGATCGCCAGTGCCGGTGTGGCCATCGAGCGGTGGCTCTGCTTTCGGCGTCGAAGCTCCGACGTCAAAGCCCTGGCCGCCGAGATCGACGCTCACCTGGCGGACGGGGACATCGACGGCGCGCTCGAGTCCCTGCAGACCGTCGAATCCGTGGGCGCGGCGGTGGTGCGCTCCGGTCTGAAGCTGGCGGACCGTGGGCCGGAGGCCGCCGAACGCGCCATGCGCAGCGCGATGGCCGTCGAGCGCAAGGACCTGGAAGACCGACTGTCGTTTCTGGGTACCCTGGGCAACAATGCGCCGTTTATCGGACTGTTTGGCACGGTCATCGGCGTGTTGCTTGCCTTTGAATCGCTGGCCGACAAGGGCGGCATGGCATCGGGCGCGGCCCAGACGGCCGTCATGAGCGCGATCTCCGAGGCGCTGGTCGCCACGGCCGTCGGCATCGCCGTCGCTCTGCCCGCTGTAGCCGCTTACAACTACTTTCAGCGGCGCATCGCCGTGATGCTCGACGAGGCCGAGACGCTGTCGAATCTGACCCTGGCCTACCTGAGCGACACGAGTGGCCAGGTGGACCGCAACATGGACGGGGAGGTCTAAGATGGCCGGCTCACCGAACCTCAATACCAGGGGCCCGCGCGGCGGCATCATCCAGGGCATCAACGTCACGCCCCTGGTTGACATTTTGCTGGTTCTGCTCGTGATCTTCATGGTCACCGCCCAGTTCACTTCGCCGCAGGCGATCCCTCTGAACCTGCCGCAATCGAGCGAGTCCGACACCATGCAGATGGTCTTTTCGGTGACGGTGCCCGAGGACGGGCCGCTGCAAGTCGACGGTGAAACGGTCACGGGGGAACAACTCCCCGAGCTGGCCAAAAAGGCGCTCGAGGATGACCCGAAGCTCCGCGCCGTCATCCAGGCCGACGGCGATGTGCCGCATCGCCGCGTGATCTCGGTGATGGACGCCCTGCGCGAAGGGGGACTGTCCCGCGTCGCCTTCGCGACGACGCCGTCGACGGAATCGCCGGAGGAGGGATGAGATGACCGAGGGTTCCGACAGACAGGAGAGCATCGCCTCGACGATCTTCGGGGCACGCGAGGAGCCGCGCCGAATCGCACAGGAGGCCGAACGTAAGCGACGGGCCCGCCGTGCCGAACACACCCCGGCCGACGACTCGCCCGTGGCCATCGTCTTCGGTCTGCGGAACGACGAACCATCGTCTTCCGGAGGCCGCTGGCGCCGCCCCGCCGTCTCGATCGCCCTCGCCGTGGCAGCCCATCTTCTCTTGACCGGACTCGCCTGGTCGGGCGGCATGGGCACCTACGAGCCCCCCGAGGTTCCGGAACCCGACGAGCCGATGACCGTGAGCACCATGACCGTGCCGACGGCGACCGAACCGCCACCAAAGCCAGAGCCGGAGCCGACACCCGAGCCCGCCGAACCGGAACCCGAACCGACTCCGAAACCGGAGCCTACGCAACCCGAACCTGCTGAATCCGAGCCGTCGCCCCCGGAACCTCAACCATCTGAAAAGCCCTCGCCAAAACCGGAGAACGCGCCGGCGGAGGATTCATCCAGCAAGGAGGCCGCTCCCGCGCCTGCCCAGGCCGGCGAGGTCGTCAGCCAGGACTCTCCCGACTCGCAGGTCGCCGACTTCACCGATTTCGAGATGACCGAGGGCAGCGGCGACGACTACGCCGGCGGCGTCACGGCTTCCGACGGCACCTCCACCGAATCCGTCGGCAAAGACGAGGTCCACGAAGACGGCGTCGCCGATGGAACGGGCGAAGGCCCGGCCACTGGCTCACCGGCCCGCCCCGCCGGCACCGACTGGGACTGCACCTGGCCTAAACAGGCCCGCTCCCTGTCGACCGACGAAGAGACCGTCACCCTGCGCGTGAACGTCAAGGCCGACGGCACGCCGACCAAAGCGACCGTCCTGTCGGACCCCGGTCACGGCTTCGGCCGCGCCGCGCGCCGCTGCGCCCTCTCGCGCTCCTATCAGCCGGCGACCAACCGCTCCGGCCAGACCATCTCCGCCCAGACGCCCCCGATCCGCGTGCGGTTTACGCGGTAGCGGCGGCCATTTTCCTATTTCGGGCATTTTCTCGCGTAGGAAAATTCAGCATTTGGGAAAACGCATGTTTGGGCATGCGTTGTTTCGGAATCGAGATATCACGCTGATCCACGATTCCGGCACGGGCGAGGTGTAGTTTTCGAACGATGGTCATCCCGGCCTCGCGAGGCGCACAGCGCCTCGCATCGGGCCGGGCGATCACGCGGCGTGTCGCCGCGGAATAGCCAGGCCAAGATCGACGAATCAGGGTAAATCGGTCGTGTTCGTGAACGTCTTCCGTCCGCTTCACACAACTACAGGGCAGGAACACCTATTTTCGTATATAGAGTGTTTTCTCCAATGAGAAAATCAGCTTTTTAGGAAATTACCACTTGACCCGAACCACCAGTGAGATATTTTCGTACTTGATGCCATTTCTCATAGGAGAAAACGACAAAGTTACGAAAATGGACGATAGAGAAGCCCGGCAGACATTCGAAAGGACGCTTGAGACGGATCCCGAGTTCTTCTGGCCGCTAAAGGTCGAACTTATCGAGCGTGCGTTATCGGGCGACAACGGAAACCAGAGGGCGGATCTACGCCTCCAACTGTCGCTCGATGGCACGAGACAGCCGTGTGTGGTTGAGATCGATTCAACATCCACGCCGAAATCCGTCGAACGAAAGACAGCGCAAATCCGAGAGTATCTGAACAGGAGGAACGCAGCCGATTGCCCGGCTCTCTTGATCCGTTATCTTTCGGGTGGAATCGCCGAAGTACTCAAAAAGCGGGGGATGAGTGCACTGGACCTGAACGGAAACTATCTGGTTCAGACATCGAAGTTTGCAGCCGTCCGGCTGGACCAGAAGAACCGCTTCCCGCGGTCTCGCCAGATTAAGAATGTCTACCGAGGGACCTCATCGCTCGTCGGCCGGTTCCTCCTGCGAAAGCCAGACGTCTTTGAACGGGTGCAAGACATTCATGACGGCATCCTGGAACTCGGCGGAGACATCAGCCTTTCCACGGTGTCAAAGGCCCTCTCCGGACTGGACGATGACCTTCTCATCCACAAGGAGCGGGGCGAAATCCGTCTGACTCAACCGGCGGAGTTGCTCTCCCGCCTGCAATCAGAGTACCGCCAACCGAAGATCCAGAATGAATGGCGTCTCAAGTTGCCTGAGGACCGCGCGGAACAAGAGCGGTGGCTTACCGGCATGTTCGGCGAAGAGTCTACCTGGCTGTGGGGTGGAGTCACCTCGGCCGAAACTCGCACATCGTCGCCCTCCGACTCGGTGAGATACGCGTACACTCGCCCATTCGAGACAATTCCGGATAGCCTCCGGGAACGCGAGAATCGACGATTTTACAACTGCATCGTCCAGGAAACAGACACGGACTTCGTCTTCTTCGGCCGACAAGATCACCAGGCTGACGACGTGCAATGCTACCTGGAGCTAGCGAACCTCCAGGGAGATTCGAGAGTCGCAGAAATCGCTGAAACATACCGTGAGAACATCCTGACACGCTTCCGGGGGACCTCTCCCACATAGTGCATCTTCTCAGACGGGCAACGCCCCTCAATCAACAGAAAACGGAACGGCCTCGGAATCGATGTTCGTCCAGAAGGAAAGTGTGCGGGATCCTGAAACCTGGAGGCGAGCGGCGATATTTACGAGTTTGATGCCCGGAGTATCGGCTCCCGAGACCCAGCCACTGACGTTCTCGACACGAAGTGTCGACGAGGTCGCTTCCCCGTTTGTCGACGTGCATGTCGACTCGACGGAGCCAGCCCTGACGACCGCAGGGCGAAACGATTCTAGCCACACGCGAAATTGCCTTGCTGCCGGCATAGTAACGGTTCGATCGTCTTTGAGCACGACCGTACACTCATATTCGGCGCGCTCGGACGTCTCAGCACCGAATGACACCGTCAGGGACGGGGAAGGCAACGAACCATCACCACGGTCCAAGCTCAATCCTCCATCCGCTACATCTCCATCGATGTAGTAGCACTCGTCGGACGCCCTGGGAGCGACTTTGAACTTGAGGGCTTCCGCCGTGTGACACGGCTGAAGTACCGGGTTTTGAAGTTCGATGCGTCGATCACTTTCTCGGACCATTCCGCGAACAACGCCGACCCGCGGACTAGACTGTCGACGAAGTTCCACGTCCGCAACCTCGTCGTATTCTTCCATGAGCTCCAACCCTTGGACTTGTCCCAGTCCGGAAACGGGCTTCCAGCGATCCGCGGAGGGCCGTTGGAACTGGCCGTCGGTCACCTCGATGTCCGTATCGTCATCGAGAACAACTCCTTCAGTTCCGTCCTCCGTGGAGCGGATGAGAACCTGCCGTTGCTCTGGAGGTGTATCAGTCGCGTCTGCCGACCCGTGCTCAAACCATGGCGACTGGCCGTCGCGTACGTCGGTATTACAGCTCGCCGCGGAGATGACGGCGCAGGAGAGCGCGACTGCCGCAATGGTTGTAATGGGCTTTCGCATTGATGACCTCCCTACTTTGGGCGTGCATTGAGAATTCTGGAGATTCGAGGTCCGGGGATCAAGTTGACCCACGATTCGGGGCCAGGCGATCACGCGGCGTGTCGCGCCTTTGGCGCGCCGCCGCGGAATGAGCAAAGGCGGTTCCCGTACCCGTGCGTTCATCCCGTTCCAAAATAGCGAGGAACTTCTCTCGATTAGGGCATTTTCTCGGACGGGCAACGCCCCTCAATCAACAGAGAATGGAACGGCTTCCGAATCGATGTTCGTCCAGAAGGAAAGTGTCCGGGGTAGTTCGTCGTCGCCATTCTCACCGGTCGGCCCTGAAACCTGGAGGCGAACGGCGATATTTACGAGTTTGATCCCCGGACTATTGATGCTTCCCGAGACCCATCCAGTGATATCCTGGACTCGAAGTGTCGACGAGGTCGCTTCCCCGTTTGTCACTGTGCATGTGGACTCGACGGAGCCTTTGCTGACGACCGCAGGGCGAAACGAGTTTAACCGCACACGGAACTGAAATACTGCCGGCCTAATTGCGGTTCGTTCGTCTTCGAGCTCAACAGTGCACTCATATTTGGCACGCTCGGGCGCCTCACCACCGAATGACACCGTCAAGGCTAGAGATCTCACCCAATCATCCCTTCGGTTTTCCCCGTCCATCCGCCCGACCACTGCATCTCCATCAATGTAAAAACACTCGTCGGACGCCCGGGGAACGACGTTGAAATCGAAGGCCTCCGCCGTGAGACAGGTCTGGAGTGCAGAGTTTCGAAGTTCGATGCGTCGATCGCCCTCTCGAACCATTCCGCGAACAACGCCGACCCGAGGGCTAGACAGTCGACGAAGGTCCACGTCCGCAACCTCGCCGTATTCTTCCATGAGCTCTAAACCTTGGACTTGTCCCAGTCCGGACACGGGCTTCCATCGATCCGCGGAGGGTCGTTGAAACTGGCCGTCGGTCACCTCGATGTCGGTATCGTCATCGAGAACAACTCCTTCAGTTTCGTCGTCGGTGGAGCGGATGAGAACCTGCCGTTGCTCCGGAGGTGCATCAGTCGCGTCTGCCGACCCGCGCTCAAACCATGGGGACTGGCCGTCGCGTACGTCGGTATTACAGCCCGCCGCGGAGATGACGGCGCAGGAGAGCGCGATCACGGCCAAGCTTGTCACGGTGACGGAGTTGATTCCTTCGTCCCCCGAACGGCCATAGATCAGACTTGAATGTGAGTGTCCCATCGTACTCCTCCACTAGAGTTCAGGCTGCAGCCTGCAGTCGAAACCGGTCTCCGGTGCCTCATTTGCTGCCGGTTCGACTTCGGACCCAACCCTGAAATCCTTCTGGTCGCCGCAGGCCTCTTGAACAGATATTTCGTTGAGCACGAGAACGTCACCAAGTTCAAAGGAACGGTCGGAAAAATCGACGACCACGCGGCCCCCGTCCGGCTCACCTTCGACGGTAATGGACTCCGTTTGATTGGATTCCCTTCGGATCGTCGCCTCGACCGTCAACGCGGCAATCTCAGTGTCTTCTCGATTGTACTCGATGATCCACTCGTCGGACGACGGAGTGAATGTAGAAGGAGGGTCCTCGCCATCGCTACCTTCGGAAAAATTGAAGGTATCGCAGGTGAGGACCGCCTCTGAGCAACAGCGCACATTTCCCTGCGAATTCGTCCATTCGTCGTCGCAATTGCGCATGACATCTTCGGTGTCCGTCTGCCCGGTGTCCGACGGGTTGCTGGTTCCATCCGGAACACCCATGGAGTCCGAGCCGTCACATCCAAGGCTGACCAAAACGAGCGCTAAGGCCGCGACGATTACGATGAGCTTCCGCATCGAGCACCTCCCGTTGCGTGTCTAGACACACACCTCGAATGCTGGCGTACGTTTATGACTGTAAAAGTACCCCCCCCCTTGTCAAATCAGCGCGCGTTTCGGAATCGAGATATCAAGGTGTTCCACGAATCGTGGATGTGAGAGATGTAGTTTTCGAAGGATGGTCATCCCGGCCTCGCGAGGCGCACAGCGCCTCGCGTCGGGCCGGGCGATCACGCGGCGTGTCGCGCCGATTGTTTGGAAGCGATGGCGCGCCGCCGCGGAATGGGCAAAGGCGGCTCACGATCACTCCACCGGGAGAGGCCAGTTCCCCCGGGGTCCTCCACGTCCAACCTCAACGTAAACGTCCACGTGCCACCTGCACGCCCGTCGTAAACGTCCAACCTAAACCTTCTCGTGGTCGCGTGTCGTGCATCCTGTGACATCTGATCAGGTAGATGGTACATCCCGCCGCGGAGGAGTCATTCCCTAGCCGTGCCGAATCAGGAGTCGAACGTGGCGTCGAAACCGCGCATCGAGAAAGTCAATCTGCACGAGACCGCGGAGGAGCGGTACCTCAACTACGCGATGAGCGTCATCACCAGTCGGGCCCTGCCCGACGTGCGCGATGGCCTCAAGCCGGTCCAGCGGCGGATCCTGTATTCGATGTGGTCGAATCTGAAGCTCGACCACGAGTCAAAGCCTCGAAAGAGCGCGGCGATTATCGGTGACGTCATGGGGAAATATCACCCCCATGGCGACCAGTCGATCTACGACGCGATGGTGCGCATGGCCCAGCCCTTTTCGATGCGCAACCGGCTCGTGGACGGCCACGGCAACTTCGGGTCGCTCGACGGCGACAGCGCGGCCGCCATGCGATACACCGAGGCGCGGCTGACGGCTCTGGCCGGCGAGCTCCTCGATGAGATCAACAAGGACACCGTCGACTTCCGCGACAACTACGACGGGACGGAGCGCGAGCCGACGGTCCTGCCGGCCCAGGTGCCGAATCTTTTGGCCAACGGCGCCACGGGCATCGCGGTGGGGATGGCCACCAACATCCCGCCGCACAACCTGGGCGAATGCCTCGATGCGTTGATCGCGCTTATCGAGAACCGCGACCTGAGCGTCGACGAGATCGTCGGCAACTACATTCTGGGCCCGGACTTCCCGACCGGCGGCGTCATCCTGAACACCCAGGAGGAGCTGCGCGAGATCTACCGCACCGGCAGCGGCACCGTGCGGCTGCGCTCCGAGTGGGAGAGCCCGTCGAAGACGAGCATTTTGATCCGGTCGGTCCCCTACACGACCAACAAGGCGAAGATCGTCGAGACGATCGCCAACCACATCGTCAAGGGCGACCTGCCGCAGGTCAAAGACGTGCGCGACGAGTCGACCGACGAGGTGCGCATCAAGCTAGACCTGAAGAGGAGCACCGACCACGAGACGGTCATGGCCTACCTCTTCAAGCACACCAATCTGGAGTATCGGTTCCACGTCAACATGACGACGCTGGTGCCGCCCGACGACCAGCAGACGCTGGTGCAGGAGCACGACGAGCTGCGCGAGATGCTCCAGTCGCTGGCCATCGATCCCGACGACGAGACCGACACGTCGGTGCCGGTCATCGAACTTCTGGACTACCTGAACGACCTTGAGGTCGAGGCCGACCCACCGCCGGTCCTGCAGCCCGCTTCCATCGATCTGAAGGAGGCGCTGACGCACTTTCTGGACTTCCGCATGGAAGTCTACGTGCGCAGCCTCATCCACGACCTTCAAAATGTGCTCGGCCGCATCCACATCCTGGAGGCCTTCGAGACGATCTTCGACGACCTGGATCGCGCCATCGAGCTGATCCGCTCGTCGGCCAGCAAGAAGGAAGCCGGTCAGAAGCTGCGCGACCACTTCCACATCGACGAGGATCAGTCCGAGGCGATCCTCCAGACGCGGCTCTACCGTCTGGCGCGCCTGGAGATCGAGAAGATCCGCCAGGAGCTACAGGAAAAACGCGAGGAGGCCGCGCGATTCCAGCAGTTGCTCAACGACGAGGAGCTTCGCTGGGAGGCGCTCAAGCGAGATTTTCAGGAGCTACGACGCGGCTACGGCGGCACCCAACGCGGCCATCGGCTGACCCAGGTCGACGCCGAGACCCTGGATTTGAGCTACAGCGAAGAGGACTACATCGTCGACGAGGACGTCTGGGTGATGGTCTCGCGCGACGGCTGGATCAAACGCCAGGGCTCGTATTCGGACCTGTCGACGATCCGTGTGCGGGACAACGACGAAGTCGGATGGGTGCTGCCTGGACGCACGCCCGAGACAGTGGCGTTTTTCACCAACCTGGGCCGCGCCTACACGATGCGCATCAACGAGGTGCCGTCGACGACGGGTTATGGCGATCCGCTGCAGGCCTTCTTCGACTTCGACGACGGCGAGGTCGTCGTCGGCGCGGTCACCTACGACGATCGAGTTCTGGATCCGCCGCCGCCCGAGCAGGAATCATTGGAAATTGGCGAGGACGGCGAAGTCGAGACCGACGAGCCGCCGCAGGTCATCGCCATGACCGAGTCGGGACGCTCGGTGCGCGTGGGACTGGAAGACTACAAGGACACGTCCACCGTTCGCGGCCGGATGTTCATGCGGCTGGAGGACGGCGACCGGGTCGTCAATGTCGAACAGTTTACCGGCCGCCAGCTCGCCGTGGTCGCAAGCCGCGACGGGCGCGGGCTGATCTTCGATGCCCGCGAGGTCAACTTCTACAAGGGCAACGCAAAGGGAGTGCTGGCCATCAAGCTGGAGGAAGGCGACGACGTCCTGGACTTCACGCTGGTGCCCGCCGGACGCAAGCGCGCCGGCCTTGAGGTCGAGACGAACAACGGCCGCAAGGAAGTCATCCGTCAGACCAAATCGAAGTTCAAACCGACCAGCCGCGGCAACAAGGGACACCTGATCATCAAGCGCGGCCACCTGATCCGCTCCCATCGCCCGCCCGTCGAAATCGAGAAGGACGACGAGGAAGACGACGAGTGATCCACCCGCCTACTCAAGCCGGTCGAGGATCGACGCGTCGTCGTGTTTGGGCGAGTTGACCCGGGTGCTGACGGGATAGCCGGTCAGCATCTCCGACGGGAACACGGTAGTCGCCAGGTCGTGCAGCGCTTTTTTGTCTTCGACCTCCGGGTTCAACCAGAAGTCGTACTCGCCGGGTAGCAGCGTCACCGGCATGCGTTTGTGGACCTGCGAAACCGTGTCGTTCGGTTCGCCGGTGAGGATGGAGTACGACTCGATGACCTCACCGGTCTCGTCGTCCTCCCAGTGCTCCCAGATGCCGGCGAACCCCAGAAGCTCGTCGTCGGCGTGGTGAAAGTACCAGGGCTGCTTGCCGTCGCCGGTCTTTTGCCATTCGAAAAACCCCGAGGCGGGCACCAGACACCGCCTTCGGGAGAAGGCGACGCGGTAGGCGTTCTTTTCGTGGACCGTCTCCGAGCGGGCGTTGATCATGCGGTTGCCGATCGAGGGATCGTCGGCCCAGAATGGGATCAATCCCCAGCGCATCTCGGCGGCTTCGCGGGATGCCTTTTGGTCGGGTTTGCGAACGACGGGAAGCGTCTGCGTGGGCGCGACGTTGAAGCGGGGCTCGACGTCGGGGGCGACCTCGAGTTTGAAGTGCGAGGCGATGTCGCGGCCCGTGGTGTTTAAGGTGTAGCGTCCACACATGGCTGGTCCTCGGAAGCGCGGGTCACTCGGAGATCTTGTGTTCCTTCATCTTGCGCCACAGCGTCGTGCGACTCATATCCAGCAGGTCGGCGGCCTCCCCCTTTTTGCCGTTGGCTTCATCCAGGGCCTTGAGGATCCGTTTTCGCTCCAGGTCCTTTTCGGTCATCGTCTCGGCGCTCTGGTTTGGCGGCGGCTCGCCGCGTAGCTCCGGCGTCAGGTCCGAAAGCTCAAGGACCGGGCCCTGCCCGACGATGAAGGCATGTTGGATGACGTTTCTGAGCTCCCGGACATTTCCCGGCCAGTCGTACTCGAGCATCGCCTCCATGACTCGGTCTTGTACGCCGGTAATGTCTCGCGGGTACGAGGGATTCATCTCATCGATGAAGTGCCACAACAGCGCCTCGACGTCGCCATCGCGGTCGGCCAGCCGCGGCAAAAACAGCGGCACAACCCGGATGCGATACATCAAGTCTTCGCGAAATTCGCCGCGGTCGACGGCATCTCTGAGTGACTGGTGGGTCGCCGAGATCAAACGGACGTCGACCTCGATCGATTCGGTCTGACCGACCGGCGAGAAAGTGCCCTCCTGCAGGACCCGAAGGAGTCGGGCCTGCAGGTCGGTGGGCAACTCGGCGATCTCGTCCAGAAAGACGGTCCCGCCGTCGGCGAGTTTGAAGAGGCCGTCGCGGTCCTTGTGGGCACCGGTGAACGACCCCTTGCGGTGGCCGAAGAGTTCGCTGGCGAGCAGTTCGGGGGTCAGAGTGGCGCAGTTGAGGACCTGAAACGGACCTTCGGCCCGCGGGCTCATCTGGTGGATCGCCGAGGCGACGAGCTCCTTGCCGGTGCCCGTCTCGCCCCGAATCAAAGCCGGGGCGTCGGTACGGGCGACGCGTTCGACGAGTTCGAAGAACTCGCGCATCTCGTCGGAGACGGTGACCATGCCGAAAAACTCGGTCACCTCGATGTCAGGCCGCTCGAGCACCTCGCCCATGCTGCTTCCCAGTCGCTTTCCAGTCAGGAACTACGCGTCAATTTTCACTCGCTCCGGAGGCGCACCCTCCGAGCTGTTTCCGACCTCGCTGAAGACGAAGTCATCCACGAACCTATACAGATACATGCCTCCGGCCATCGAGGCCACGAAGATGAAGACTTCGGTTTTTCCGGAGCCGAGCGCCGTCAGCGCCGGGCCGGGACAGAATCCGGCGATCCCCCAGCCGGCGCCGAAGAAGACGCCACCGCTGATGAGCCGCCAGTCCAGGTCCGATCGGGTCGGAATGTGAAACGACTCTTCGACCAGCGGCTTCGGCCGCGATGGTACGATGAACTTGTACGCAAGGACGTTGACGAGCAAGGCCGATCCCATCACGAAGGCGAGGCTCGGGTCCCATTGTCCGAAGATATCGAGAAAGCCGACCACCTTGCTGGGCTGGGTCATTCCTCCGACCACAAGGCCTCCGGCGAAGATCGCTCCAGAAACGAAAGCAATAAGTACGCGCATATCAAAATCCTCCGATGACGTGTTCAAAGACGTAGACAGCTACGATGCCGGCGCCCATAAAACTGAGCGTGGCCACAAGAGACCGGACGCTGAAGCGGGAGAGCCCGCAGACGCCGTGTCCACTGGTACAACCGTTGCCCAGGCGTGTGCCGAAGCCGACAAGCAAGCCGGCGACCACAAACGCCCAGGTCGAGCGGGTGGGGATCATCTCCAGCGAAAACATGGATGGGTCGACCAGAAACATGCCGACGCCGCCGGCGACAAGGCCGCCGACAAAGGCGAATCGCCAGGGACCGTCGGAGCTGCGATTTGTGATGGCACTGCCGAAGATGCCGCTGATGCCGGCAATCCGGCCGTTGAAGACGAGCATCATCGCGGCGGCGAGCCCGATCATGAGCCCGCCCAGAGTGGATAAGACAGGTGTAAATTCGGTCATGATACGTGTGGGTCTAGAGAAGTGAGACTTAGGATTCGGCGTCGACCAGCGACGTCTGTCGCTTGGCCAGCTCGATCAGGCGTTCAAACCCGTCGAGGCTGCACTCGTACTCCACTGCAAGAAGCTGGCCACCCTTGATGACGGCCATGCCAGAGGCGTCGGACAGCCCGAACCAGCGAGCCGTTTCGGTCGCCTCGTTGGGGTTCAGCCAGACGAAATCCCACCCGTCGGGAATCTCGACCGACGGCGCGAGCTGCTTTACCTTGTCTCGGATCTCCGAATTCTGGGTACAGCACATCACCAGATGGAGTCCGGATCCCCCTCCGGGCATCAAGAATTGGGCTTCGCTGTCGTCGTGGATCTCACGAATTTCAACTGTATCGCTCATGGCTACCTCGTTTGGATGGGGAGTCCCCGCATCAGGAAAGCTGCAAAAAGAATACCGGACTATCCCAGCCAGTGCATCCGGGGTCGAAGCGGCGGAACTTTCATCTCGTTTCAACACGTTGAACCAAATGTGCGCACCATCGAAAGCCCGAAACCCAGACGCCCGTGCCATTTGTGAAGGCACGCACTTTGCAGGTCATGTGGGATGCGTTGGTTCGGACACATCAGTCCTTATGTTTGAGTCGGACCCGCTGACAGCTTTCCTCACACAGGAGCGACACCATGTACTTCGAACGCATCTACGACGACGGACTCGCCCAGGCATCCTACATCGTCGCCTGTCCCGGCTCGGGTGAAGCGGCGGTGGTCGATCCCCTGCGAGACCTCGATCAGTACCTCGACAAAATCGACGAACTGGGATTCGACCTGGTCGGTGTCGTCGAAACCCACATCCATGCCGACTTTCTGTCGGGCGGCCGCGACCTGGCCCGAGCCACGGGTGCTACGCTGTACATCAGCGGCGAGCAGTCTGAAGGCTGGGAGTACGCCGGGCTGGACGGGCTCGACGTCGTGGAGATGACCCACGGCGACCAGTTCAAACTCGGCAACGTCGTCATCGAGGCGGCCCACACACCCGGCCACACCCCGGAGCACCTGTCGTTTCTGGTCACCGATGGCGCCCAATCCGACGAGCCGATGATGGCGCTGACCGGCGACTTCGCCTTCGTGGGCGACCTGGGCCGACCGGACCTCCTGGAGAAGGCCGCCGGTGAACGTGGCACCGCCGAGACCGGGGCCAAGCAGTTGTTCGACAGCGTCAAAAACGTCCTCTGTCAGTGGGACGACTCCGTCCAGATCTGGCCGGGCCATGGTGCGGGATCTGCCTGCGGCAAGGCCTTGGGTTCGATCCCGGCGTCGACCGTCGGGTACGAGCGGCGAAACGCCTGGTGGGGGCCCTACGTGGAGAACGACGACCCGGAGGGCTTCGCCGACGAGCTTCTGTCGGGCCAGCCCGAATCGCCGACCTACTTCCGTAACATGAAGGAGATGAACCGCGACGGGGTCGAGGGCCAGGACGCGGTCGTACCGAGCATCCCACGACTGACGCCGGAGGGCTTTCGCGAAGCCGCGGACTTCGACGTCAATCTGCTGGATCTGCGTGACTTTGAGGACTTTTCTCGGGAACACATCGCCGGATCGGTCAACCTGCCGAGCCTCGACAGCCTGTCGGATCAGGCCGGCTGGGTCGTCGACTACGACCGGCCCATCGTGCTGGTCGTCGAGCCGCAGAATCTCGACGAAGCGACCCGTGCGCTCTATCGCGTCGGCTTCACGGATTTCGAAGGCTACATCCCGCGCATCGGCGGCTACGCCACCGCAACGGACCACATCGAGCTGATCGACGCGGGACGGGCCCACGTACTCAAGACCCACCAGGATGCGATGATCTTGGATGTGCGGTCTCAGTCGGAGTTCAACGAGGGGCACATTCCGGGCGCCAAACACGTCCACTACGGACGCCTCGAGGATCACTTGGACGAGATGCCCGACGACCGACCCATCGTCGTGCACTGCGCCAGCGGGCGCCGGGCCATGGTCGGCGCCAGCATCCTCGAGTCCAACGGCTTCGAGAACATCTACAACTTCCCCGGCGGCGTCGACGAGTGGCGCGACGACGGATTCGACGTCGAATGACTAGAGGCCGACGACCGAAAGGTCACTCGACCCAGTAGGTCTTGGCGTTGACGAATTCCCGGATGCCGTGGCGGCTGAGTTCGCGACCGTAGCCCGAGTCCTTGATGCCGCCAAACGGCAGCCGGGGGTCCGACTTCACAATGCCGTTGACCGCCACGTGCCCGGCCTGCAGGCGGGGGATCAACTCCCCCGCCGCTTCTTTTGGCCCCCAGACACTGGCGCCGAGGCCGAAGTCCGACCCGTTAGCCAGACGCACGGCATGGTCGACATCCTGGGCGCGTACCACGGCCGCCACCGGGCCAAAGGTCTCCTCCGACCAGCCCGGCATGCCCGGCTCCAGGTGGGTCAGAAGCGTCGGCGGGTAGAAGGCGCCCTCGGCGAGTTCACCTTCGTCGGGAATCTCACCGCCGAGCCGGCAGACCGCGCCCATATCGACCGATTTGGTCACCTGCTCGTGAAGCTCCTCGCGCAGGTCCTCCCTAGCCATCGGCCCGATGTCGGTGGCCTCGTCGATGGGATCGCCTACAGTCAGGTCGGCGAGCGCCGACTCCAATCGCTCGACAAACGCGTCGTGTTGGTCGCCGACGACGATGAACCGCTTGGCGGCGATGCACGATTGGCCGCTGTTCTGAGTGCGTGCCAGCACCGCCTGGTCGACGACCTCATCCAGGTCGGCATCTTCCAAGACCACGAACGGGTCTGATCCGCCCAACTCCAAGACCGTCGGCTTGAGCTGCTCGGCGGCCTGACTGGCGACGGCCCGGCCGGCCCCGACCGAACCGGTAAGCGTGACACCCCGAACCCGGTCGTCGGCGATGACCTTCGAGGTCAGATCCCGGCCGATCATCAGGGTCTGAAACGCCGGCTCGGGGAAGTTCGCCTCCACGAAGACCTCTTCGATCGCCTCGGCGCAACCCGGCACATTCGCCGCGTGCTTCAGAAGCCCCACGTTGCCGGCCATCAGATTCGGCGCGGCGAACCGAAAGACCTGCCAGAAGGGAAAGTTCCAGGGCATCACCGCCAGAATCGGCCCCAGCGGTTCGTATCGCACACCGCTGGCCGACCCGTCGGTCTCGATCGGCTCCGTGGCGAGCTGGGATTCGGCGTGTTCGGCGTAGTAGTCGCAGACCCAGGCGCACTTCTGCACCTCACTTTTTGCCTGCTCGATCGGCTTGCCCATCTCGTGGGTCATCAGCCGAGCGTAGCGTTGCTCGTTGTCGCGCAATACCTCGGCGGCGTTGAACATCAGGCCGGCGCGGGTCGTGAAGTCGCGCTGCCGCCAGCTTTCATAGGTCTGCTGCGCTTCTTTGAGCTTGTCCTCGAGGGCTTCTTCGGTGTCGTTTTCGTAGTCGGCGATCAGCTCACCGGTCGCGGGATTGTGGGCTTTCATGGTTGATTCGGGGCAGGAGTCGACGGCGGTCGTGATATTGAGTGTAAGCCCCGGCGTCGAGAATTAAATTGATTCGCGATGGCGCTCCGCCGCGACATAGGCAACGGAAGAGCACTCCGTGTCGAGATTCGATCGTCGCACGGTCAGGAGTCTACGTTGGCAGATGGTTCCCAATATGGTAATTTCGCGTTCGATACGATTCTGGAGTTCGGGAAGAGGGCATCCCATGACACAGATACTCCAACCGGTGGAGACCGAGGCTCAGTACGAGAGAGCCCTAAATGTTATCGAGAGACTGTTCGAACAAGGACCGCCTTCGTCGGAGTCTGAAGAGGGCCAGCAATTGGCGAGTCTCATTAAACTCGTTGAAGCCTACGAAGAAGACCATCACCCAATAGGGCCTTCCACTCCGAACGAAATCCTGAGACATGAACTTGAGCGAACTGGGCTTTCTCAGAAACAGCTCAGCGAAAAGACTGGCATCGCGGAGAGTCGGATCTCTGATCTCGTAAATGGAAAGCGAGATGCATCGGCACGGCAGGTCGCGATCCTCTCCGATTTTTTCGATATCTCGGCTGATCTTCTTCTTCCGAAGACGAGTTCGAAGCGGGCGAGTTGATCGAACCGAGACACGTACGCATCTCAAGGCAGACTGGACACCATGGCGACCAAACGCGAACATCTCTTGAGCGTGGTCAAAGACCTTCGACGCTACCTGGAATGGCAGGGTGTCGAGGGCGACCCCGGTGTGATCCCCGCCTCCGACGAGGAGCGCGAGGAGGCGCGCAAGCGCTGGAAGGAGCGGCGGGAACAGAAGACGCGGGCGATGGAGGCTGATCTCAAGGGCGAGCCGGACGAAGACGGGGCCGAGAGTCCTCCGCAGACGCCCGAGCAACAGGAGCCTGAGGAGCCGTCCGAGTCGGCCGACGAGGAGTCGGACGGCCCGATGGCGAAGTCGGGCGACGACGCCCCGTGGAAGCGGTTTAAGTCAAAGCGAGACCAGAAACCCAAGTCGCAGGCATCCAGTGGCTCGGCGTCCGACTCGGCGGATACCGGCGAAAGCGAGGCCGCAAGCGCCTCCGACCCGGACGAGATGTCCAACGCCGACAAGCTCGAGTACCTGCGCAACTACATGGGGAACTGCCAGCGGTGCCCGCTGCACGAGGGGCGCACGAATCTGGTCTTCGGAGAGGGCAATCCCGAGGCCCGGCTCCTCTTCGTCGGCGAAGCGCCCGGCTACCATGAAGATCAGCAGGGACGTCCCTTCGTGGGTAAGGCCGGTACACTCCTGGACCAGATGATCCGGGCGATGGGGCTGGAGCGCGAAGACACCTACATCTGCAACGTCCTGAAGTCGCGGCCGCCGGACAACCGCGACCCGCGGCCCGACGAGGTCCGCGAGTGCTTTCCCTTCCTGAAGAAGCAGCTCCAGATCATCGAGCCCGAGGTCATCGTCACCCTGGGTCGGCCCGCCAGCCAGACGCTGCTGGATTCGAGCAAACCGCTGGGCGCCCTGCGCGGCAACTGGCACACCTGGGGCAATAGCGACGTGATGCCCACCTATCACCCGGCGTACCTGCTGCGGAACGAAAACCAGAAGAAAAAGACCTGGTCGGACCTGCAGCAGGTTATGGAGCGGCTCGGGCTGAGCCGCTGAGGCCTGTGCGACGGAACCCCACGTACAAAACCCCGCCTTCGGACTGGCCGAAGGCGGGGTTTTTTGTGTCTGGCGAGTCGGTTGTTACTCGTCGCCGGGACGGGGGATGAACTCGCTGGCGTCCTCGTCGGGAAGCTCCAGCGTCTGCTGGGCGTCGAGCCGCATCTGGGCGGCCTTCAGCCGTTTGTCGTACATCTCCTCGTCACCGAGCTCGGCGGCCTTCTCGAAGTGCGAGACCGCGTCCTCGGTTCGACCCTGAATCTCGCGGATGACGCCCATGTTGTAGTGGGCACCGGCGAGTTTGGGATTGGCTTCGAGGGCCTTCTCGAACGAGGCGTAGGCCTTCTTCCAGTCGCCGGCCTTCATCATGTCGACGCCATCTTTGAGCGATGAATCACCCGTGGCCAACTCGACCTTGTAGGTCATCTCGTGTCGGCCGTACGGGAAGGCGAAGGCCTGAGCACTCACGGTCGCAGCGGCTTCGAAGAGTTGGGCCGAATCTTTCGGGGCCTTCATCAGCCGAGATCCCTTCGTGGCGCTCTTCCATCCGTCGGTCATCCAGGCTCCGCGCGGTGGAACCATCGTCGGCGCCTCTGCGAAGGTGTCGCCGGGGCGGACGGTCATCGGGACGCGTCGCGTGTCGACTTCTCGGCCGTCGCGCGTCCACAAGGTGTAGACGACGTCGGTCTTGACCATCGTTTTGTCGCCCTCGGTCGTCTGCGTCCATTCGACCACATGGGCGGACATCACCAGGGGAGCGTCGATCGACGGCGGTAGGTTGGTCGGTCCGTCGGTCTCCCAGGGCGCCGGTTCTTCGGAGGCGTCGGAGACGCGGTTGAACGACATCTCAAAGGCCGTCGACGTCCTGTCGACCACCGAATACGGGCTCCTCTCGAACGCTCTCTGGAGTGCGCTCTTGACCGTCTCGGTAGCTGTCGCACCCTCCGGGGCCTCGGCAGTCGATTCCGGGGCCGTGGTGACGCTGATCAGCGCAACGCTGGTCCCATCGGGCGCCTGCATCATCGGCGACTGTTGGCGGGTCTGCGAAAGCTGTGTGGCACAGCCGGTCAGAAATAGAGCAATGGTGATGAGCGCAAGGGATCGACGCATAGGCACTTGAATGTTTAAGGAGTCTCGTCGGACGAATCGCCGACAGGAGTATACGGATCTTAGGCCCGATCCCAAGCCAGACGGCTCAGCGTTCCAGACGCCGGGCCACGATCTCGAAGAGGTGCTCGGCGAGTGCTTCTTTGGAGATAGGCCCGTAGCGGGTCTCCGACGTCCCGGTCAGGATGTGGGCGACGATGTCGTCGGACCCGAAGGTGCTGTCGTCTCCACCGATCTTGTTGGCGACCAATATATCGGCGCCCTTGTCCCGTCGTTTTCGCTCGCCTCGCTCGGCGACGTCGCTGGACTCCGCGGCAAACCCCACCAGCAGGGGTCTCCCGTCGCCGGCCTCGGCACTGGCTCGCTGTCCGAGTTCGGCCAGAACGTCCGGGTTTCGCTCCAGCTCGAGTGTGCCGGTCATGGTCTCTTTTTTGAGCTTTGAAGGGCTCGAGGTCTTCGGCCGCCAGTCACAGACCGCTGCGCTTTTGACGACGACATCCATCGATTCGACCCGCTCGATGACGGCATCGTACATCTGTTGAGCCGTCTGAACCGAGACCAATTCGACGCCCGCGGGCTGTTCGAGCTGCGTCGGGCCGCTGACCAGGGTCACCTCGGCGCCGAGCCGCCGGGCGATCTTGGCCAGGGCGTAACCCATCTTGCCCGACGACGGATTGGTCAGCATGCGCGCCGGATCGATCGGCTCGTGGGTGGGCCCGGCCGTGATCAGAACGCGGCGGTCTTTGAGCGTCGGCTCCGTGGCCTCGACGAGCACCTCTTCGACCAGATCCGGCGGATCCGGCATGCGTCCCGGGCCGATCTCGCGGCAGGCGAGCTCGCCGGAATCGGGCTGGATGACTCGCCAGCCGTACTCGCTCTCCAGGGTCTCGATATTGCGGGTGACCGACGGGTGATACCACATCTGAGTATTCATCGCGGGCGCGACGACCACAGGCGCCCGGGTCGCCAGGAGCACCGTCGTCAGAAGGTCGTCGGCCATCCCGGCGGCGGCCCGGGCAATGAAATCGGCGGTCGCCGGCGCCACCACCACGACGTCCGCCCATCGCGCCAGGTCGATGTGCCCGATCTCGGACTCGTATCCGGCATCGAAGAGGTCGCTGCCGACGGGATTCTCGGACAGCGCCTGCAGAGTCATCGGCGTGATGAACTCCTCGGCCGACTCGGTCATGACCACGCGGACGTCGTCGTCTCGCTTGATGAACTCTCTTACCAGATGCGCCGACTTGTAGGCGGCGATGCCCCCTGTGACTCCGACCAGTACGTTCATGGCTCGTCTCCCTAGCAGCGGTCTACCGACTCGACCATGGGACTGATGTCAGTCGCGCAGGCCCAGATAGTCAAGGAGTACCCATACCAGATATCCCGTGACACCCCAGATCGTATAGCCCTCGTATTCGTAGTAGTGGACGGGAAAGGTCTGGTCGCCCCAGGAGCGCATCTCGACCCTGTGGATAGCGGGATCGGCGAGCACATCCAGCGGCACGTCGAAGATGACCTCGATCTCGGCGAGCTCCGGGGTCAGCTCGTACGGGTGAGGGAACTCTCCGGCCCACGCCTCCAGGCTGTAGCCGGTAATGGTGGGCATCTCGGCCAGCGCACCGTAGACGTCGACGTCGGCGGGGGCCAGGTCGATCTCCTCGTGAGTTTCACGAAGCGCGGTGTCGAGCTTCGACTCATCGACCGGCTCGACCCGGCCGCCGGGAAAGCTGACTTCACCGGAGTGTTTGGTGAGTCCGGCCGCCCGCCGGGTAAAGGTCACGTGGAGCCTGCCGTCCTTCTCGAAGATCGGGATCAGGACCGCCGCCGGACTCAAGTCGCCCTCGATCGCCGCCCTCCGGCCGGTCCAGTCCGACGCCGGTACCATGCCCAGTTTGGCCAGCCGACGGCGCACATCTTCGGGGGCGGCGGAGGCGTCACTCATTTTCCGACCTTCGCCTTGAAGACGTTGCGCCCGTTTTCTTCGCCTTCGAATTCGAAGCCGACCACATCGAGCGACAGCTTCCGGATCTTTCCGCGCCGCATTCGAATGTGGGCGTACTGATCATCCTCGACGCGCATCACTCGGCAACGGCCGAGCTTGGGATGATCGAGAATATCACCCGCTTCGAGCATCGGGCTCTCCATATCCATATCGCCGTAGATGTCATCGCCGTCATCGGCGTCGGGCTCCTTCTCGTCGGCCGTGGACTCCGGCTGCTGGGTCGCCGATTTGGCGTCGTCCCAGCTCATGCCCTTCCCCTTCATCGGTTCGGGCTCTTCGGATGACTCCGAGGGCTCCGTCTGCGAGGTCGTCTCATCGGCGGCAGGTTCGGGCGCCTGCGTGCGCTGGATCGCCGCGATCCGCGGCATGCCGCTCTCGGTGTTCATGCGCCGCTCGACCCTCAGGTCTTGGAACGCCTCGAGGACGAATTCGAGCTCCACGGCTCGACCGCTTCGAAGCTCACCGGTCATCACCTGAGCCCCGAGGGGGCCCTGCGCGCTGAGGACCGCCTGCAGCCGGACGATCACCTCGTCGCCTAGCGTCGCCACGTTTCCGACCAGGTTCAAGACGTCAAACTGGCCTTCGCCTTCGTAGACAGGCTCGTAATTGCCGGAATCGCCGTTGAAATGAACGACTTCGACGCGGTCGAATCGGCCGACGGCGCGCACCTCGCCGGCTTCGATGTCGTGCTCTCGACAGAAATCCGTCAGCTCATCGATGCACTCCTCTCCGGTCTCGAGGCGTCCGACGATGGTGCGCACCTGATTCGACTCTTGAAAGATCATTCCGCTGGGTCCGGTCTCTTTGAGGTGGGTCGGTGGCGATAACTCTACAAGCGCCGTCTTATCGACTTCTGCCGAGTCTTCAACCTCCGGTGTCGTCGGACTCGGACGTGTCCTCGGCTTCGCGGCGCTTTTGTTCGAGCCGACGTCGCTCTTCCCTTAGACGGCGGCGTTCCGATTCGTGTTCCGCGATCTCTTCTTTGAGGCGCTTGCGAACGTCTCGGACGTCCTGCTTTTCGTCCTGCAACTCCTCCTGCTGCTCCTCGAGGTGCTCGCGTTCTTCGGCCAGCTCCTCTTGCTGCTCGTCGAGTTTCTCGCGCTCTTCGGCCAGCTCTTCCTTTTGTTCCTCGAGGGTCTGTTGTTGTCGTTTGACGGCCGCCCTTTGCTTGCGAGCCTTGTCGAGTTGAGTCTGCAGGGCGGCGCGCTGCTCGGCCAACCTCTCCTGCTCGGCCTCGTGAGCGTCGAGCTCATCTTTGAGCTGCCGGCGCTCCTCGGTGATCGCCTCGCGACTCTCGTCGACCTTCTCGCGTTCCTGGGCGAGCCGCTGCCGGGCCTCGTCGATCTGCTCGTGGCGCTGTTCCTGCTCGGCAGGTTCGTATTCTTCGGGCTCGTTCCAACGCTCCAGTATATCCGAGACCGCCATGTGGGCGTTCATGTAGAATCGCTCTTCACCGATCTTGCCCATCAACCCGGATCGTTCCAGCACGTCTCGTAGCGGCCCCTTCGCGCCGGCCACGGACAACTCCACATCGCGTTCGGCCAATCCATCGACAATCTCTTGGAGTGCCTGAGTTGCCGTCGTATCGAGATCGTTAACGCCGGTCGTGTCGATAATCAGGGCCCGCACCCCCTCGTGGTCGGCATCCTCCAGGATCTCCTCTTTGAGCGTCTTGGCGTTTGCAAAACTAAACCGCGAGTCGATCCGGGTGATCCGAATGTCGGAGATGCTCTCGGCCTCGGGATGGCGACTGACGTCGCGAAACTCCTGGGTGCCGGGCACATGGCCGAGTTCGACCACATGGGGCTGACTCAGATCCCACAACACCACCACAACCGAGGCGCCCACGCCGATGAGAATTCCCTGCTGGATGCCGATCCCCAGGGTTGCGCCGAAGGTAAGCAGCGCGATCGCCCCGTCGATTCGACGAGTCTCCAGCAGATACCTCAGCTCGGGCACGTCGATCATCCCCAGACACGCCACAATGATGATCGCCGCCAGCGCCGGGGTGGGCAAAAAGAAGAAGAGACCGGTTAAAAACAACAGCGTAATTCCGACCAGGCTCCCCGCCACCACATTCGACAGCGGCGTGTGGGCGCCGGCGCGGTGGTTGACCGCCGAGCGCGAAAAGCTCCCCGAAATCGGCACGGCCCGGAAAAACGAGCCGAAGATATTGGCGGCCCCGATGGCGATCAATTCGCGGTTCGGCTCGACGTCGTATTCATGTTCGGTGGCAAACGCCTGCCCCAAAGACATCACGTACATGAATTCGACCAGCGCAAGGGTCAGGGCGGTGGGAGCCAATTGACGGATCCGCTCCAGGTCGAATTCGGCCAGGCTCTCGGGAATCTGGAAGGGCGGGAGTCCCGCGGGAATCGCGCCGACGATCTCCACACCATCGGCGGCCAGCTCGAGCCCCCAGGTCGCCAAGACCGCCACGGTCACCCAGATCAGCGCCGCCGGCCACCGGGGCTTCCACTGCTGGAGGACCGTCAGAAGCACCACGCCCACCACTCCGATCACACAGGTCTCCGGGTGAATGTCTGCAGCCTGCCGAATCGTCGACATGATGTGACGGTGAACGTACTGTGAATCCGGCGACTGGATGCCCAGGAGGTTACCGAGCTGGTTCGACGCGATGATCAGAGGGGCCGCGGTCATGAACCCGGCGATCACCGGCCGAGACAGAAAATTGACCATGAACCCGAAGCGAAACAGACCCATCAGAACTTCGCAGATCCCCGTCATCACGGCCACGAGGACTGCCAGCTCGATCGCGGAGGTCTCCGGGCCCGCGTAGATGCCGATCCCGGCGGCGACGATGAGCATGTCGACGGTCACCGGCCCGACCGACAGGTGGCGAGAGGTGCCGAGAAGCGCGTACACGAACAACGGTACCAACGCGGCGTAGAGCCCATAGATCGGCTCGACCCCGGCGAGCATGGCGTAGGCCATCGCCTGGGGAATGAGCATCACCCCGACGGTCAGTCCGGCCGACAGATCCCCCCGAAGATCCGACCGATCGTAGTCGGTCAGCCAGTCGATTGCCGGAAATAGAGACGACAGCTTGTTCACGGTCGGTCCTCGTCAGAGGCTCGTCTCATGAGTCGTCTTCCTCATCGTCTCGGCTCTGTTGCTCGGCCTCGAGCCGCTTGCGTTCTTCCTTCAGACGGCGCCGCTCTTCGGCGAGTTCCTCCTGTTTTTCTTCGAGTTTGTCGCGCTCATCCTTCATTTGCTGTCGTTGGTGTCGCATCTGCTGAAGCTGGTCGCCCAGCGCCTCCTGCTCGTCGGCGATGTCGTCGGCCTCGGCTTCGTGGCCGCGGATCTCATCGAGCAATGCATCGCGCTCGGCGAGGATCGCATCGCGCTCCTCTTCGAGCTCTCGACGCGGGTCGTCGTAGGCCTCTTCATCGCCCCACTCCTCCAGAATTGAACTCACCGCCAGGTGCGGATTCAAAAAGAAGCGACCCTCGCCGATACGGTCCCAGAGTCCGGATTTTCGCAGGACTTTGCGGATCGGACCCTTGGCGCCGGCGACGTACAGATCCACGCCGAATTCCTCGAGTTTATCGACTACATCCTCCAGCATCCCGCAGGCGGTCGTATCCAGGGAGTTGACCCCGCTGAGGTCCATGACAACGGCCCGTACCGACGTATTCTCGACCTCGTCGATGACCTCCTCTTGGAGCTGTTCGCTGTTGGCAAACGAAAACCGTGCATCGATGCGCATCAGATGGATGTCCGGGATCTCCTCGGCCTCGGGATTTCGCTTCATGGCCCGGAATTCGCGGGTGCCGGGCATGTGTCCGATCTCGATGATCTTGGCGCGCGTCAGATCCCACAATAAGACGACCACCGACGCACTGACTCCGATCAACAGCCCCTCCTGGATGCCGATCCCGAGGGTGCCGCCGAAGGTCAGAAGCGCCAGCGCCCCGTCGACACGCCGGGTCTGGAGCAGAAAACGAATCTCCGCCAGATCGACCATCCCCACGCAGGCGACGATGATGATCGAGGCGAGGGCCGCGTCGGGCAAGACCTGAAATAGAGGGGTCAAAAAGAGGAGGGTCAGCCCGACCAACACAGCCGCAACGATATTGGCCAACGGCGTATTCGCTCCGGCTCGCTCGTTGACGGCTGAACGCGAAAAGCTGCCCGACACGGGGATCGCTCGGAAGATGCTGCCGAAGATGTTGGCCGTTCCGACTGCGATCAGTTCCCGGTTCGGCTCCACCTTGTAGTCGTGGTCGGCCTCGAAGGCCTTGCCCAGCGACATGACCGACATGAACTGGACCAATGCCAGGGTGAGGGCGGTCGGAAGCAGGTCGACGACGGCCCCGTAGCCGGCGTCGGGCACTTGCGGGGTGGGTGGGCCGGCGGGGATCGAGCCGACGACCTCCACTCCATACTGTTGAAGCCCGCCGAGCCAACTGGCCAGCAGCGCCGCGATGACCCATATCAGCGCCCCCGGCCATTTGGGCCGCCAGATCTGCAGGGCGAGCAAGACCGCGATGCCGACACCACCGACGGCCAGGGTGACCGGTTCGATGGCGCCGAGATGTTCGTAGGCCTCGATCAGCATCCGATGGACAAACTGCGACCTGGGAAGGTCCACGCCGATGAGGTTTCCAATCTGGCTGGCGGCGATAATCAGCGGCGCCGCCGTCATGAACCCGGCGATCACCGGCCGGGACAGAAAGTTCACCAGAAAACCAAACCGCAGCAGTCCCATGACGAGTTCGATAACACCGGTCATGGCCGCCAGCAGGATCGCCAGTTCCACGTAGCTGAGGTCCGAGCCTGCGGCCACCAGGTGGCCGACGCCCGCGGAGACCACCAGCATGTCGATGGCCACGGTCCCGACCGCAAGGTGGCGAGAGGTGCCGAGCAACGCGTAGATGACCAGCGGGACAAGCGATGCGTAGAGCCCGTAGATCGGCTCGACCCCGGCGAGCATGGCGTAGGCCATACTCTGCGGGATCACCATCACTCCGACGGTCAACCCGGCCGCCGCGTCTCCCTTGAGCCATTCCGTGTTGTACTCAGACAGCCAATCCCAGGCTGGAATCAGCTTGGCCAAACCGTTCACAATCGGCTCGTCGGTGTTTCGACAAAAAATAGCGCGCTCACACAGCGGTGAGTCGCTCAAGGGTCCCCTAGCGTATGTGCCCGTCAGGCGAAAGCAAATTGATGGTCTTGACAATCCGGGCGGGGCGAATCAGATTCCCGAGTGAGATGAACGTCAGCCTACTGAACAGACCACGCCTCCAGAGCGGCCTCGCTGCCGCCATGGTGTTTCTGTTCTTGCAGGGGTTCGTCGGAACCTTCGTGCACTTCGAGGTCGTCGACCACTACTGGTGCGCCGAGCACCAACACGCGACCCACGACGAAGACCATGCGGGCGCCGGTCAGACGGAGACCGCGTCGAACGCGGTGCAGCCGGCCGACAGCCACCAGTCGCCGGACCCTGCGCCCGACAAGGACGACGGCCCCGATTGCCACTGGCTGACGTGGGTCGAAAAGACCTCGATCTCGATGCCCACGGTGGCCGCGGGCCATCTCGATTTGCCACCGCCGGCGTCGCTCGACGCTCCCCGCATTCCCTCCAGCCAGACCTCTGAGCCCTCCCCCATCGCGCTCAGACACCTCTCTCCGATCAACTCGCCGCCGCACAACCTGCGCGGCTGAGCCGATCGACCCTCGACAACTCGAGCGGGACCTCCCCGGACGCCTGTATGGCGTCCGACCGAGGATCGTGCTTCGGCCGCGTCTACTCAGATGAACTCGTCACTCGTGTATCTGAGTCACGACGGCTTTAACGCATGAAAATCCATATTCTAGCTTTCACCGCAGCGGCCTGCGCCGCGCTCGTGTTCCAGTCACCTCCATTGTACGCCCAATCTTCGGACCCGCCTTCCGACGATCCCAAACAGACCGCGGGCTCCGAAGAGCCAGACGACGCCGAGGGAGATCTCGATGCCGAACTCGACGCCCTCGAAGAGGAGGTGACCTCCTCGGAGACCTCCGACGACGGCGACGATTCCTCGGAGTCGATCGGCGGAGCCGTGTCATCGACGGTGCAGTCGATGAACCCGGAGATCTCGCTGATTCTCGATGCCACCGGCGCGTGGTTCTCCGACACCGCCGACCTGCGCGGCGGGCACGACCCCTCGTCGATGGGCTTTAACCTGCAGGGACTCGAGCTGGCCGTAGGCGCGAGCGTCGACCCGTTCTTTCGGTTCGACGGCTCGATCCTCTTCTCGCTGTTCGGCGTCGAGATCGAGGAAGCCTACGGCACCACCTTGAACCTGCCGCTTCAGTTGCAGGCGAGGTTCGGCCAGTTCAAAACGAATTTCGGCCGGCTCAACCCGACCCATCTGCACTCCTGGGCCTTTGCGACCCAGCCGCTGGTCAACGCCAAGTTCTTCGGCGGTGAATCGCTGCGGGGTCTCGGTGTGGAGCTCAGCCAGATCGTCTTGCCGATCCCCGGCACGTTTCGCTGGTATGTCAGCGTCCAGAATATCTCCGGCGAAGCAACCGGGCGGTCGTTTCTACCCAGCTCCAGCGACATCTCGTCGCTGACCGACCTGACGGCGACGGTTCGGCTCGAGGAGTACGTCGACCTGTCCGAGAACCTGAGCCTCCTCACCGGGCTCAACTATGCGGTCGGACGCAACAAGTCCGGCCGGCGCAACGTCTCGGAGATCTACGGCCTCGATCTCTTCTTGAAGTGGAAAAACGCCACCGAGGGCGGTCGATCGAGCGTCGGCTGGCAGACCGAATTCATGATTCGACGGCGTCAGGTGCCGCGGGACGTCCTGGAGGACTACGGCGGCTACACCCAGGTGCGCTGGCGGCCGAACCGCTACTGGGGCACGGGCCTGCGCTACGAATACGTCAGCGGCATCGGCCCCGAGTCAAACCAGCCGTCGCTCTTTGGCGGCACGACCCAGGCGGTCGATCCCCTAGACCCGAATTGGACGAAGGGTCGGCAGCGCGGCGCCGCCCAGGTCAGCTACTACCCCTCGCACTTCTCGAGACTGCGGCTTCAGTACAGCCTCGACCACATGCCGTACCGATCTGGCTCCGGCAACTCCGAGCTCGTTCATCAGGTGTTCCTGCAGGCCGAACTCGTCGCCGGCTCCCACGGTTCCCACGAATTTTAGCCTAAAGGAGGCAACCCATGTTTACATACTTCAAACCTTGGTGGCAGGCCGGGCTGATCGCCGTCGCGCTGGCTCTCACAACCACCGGCTGCAGCTTCACCGACGGCGAACCCTGGGGGTCGTTGAACATTACCCTGACCAGCCAGACGTCGGCCTCCGACCTCGTCGGTGCATCCGACGTCACCCTCGACGCCTCGACCATCCCGCTGGAGGTGGAGGTCGTTCGCGTGACGACCACCAGCGGAGGGGGCGGCGGGGAGTTCGACCCGAGTGATCCTCCGGCCGGCTACACCCTGTGCCACAGCGGCCATTGCCACTCCGAGTCCGGCGATCTGGTCCCCTACGACGAGGTCCGCGCCGAGATGCAGAGCGGTGGCGGAACGAGCGAAGTCACGCTGGCCCGCCGCACGACCGAGATCGACATCTCACAGCCCTTTTCGACGACGGCGGGCCCGATGGCCATCGGCAGCCGGGGCGACGTCTCTGAAGTGCACGTCCAGTCGCCGAACGTCGTTGTAAATGGCGAGATTCGGCGAAACGGAGACAGGATTCCGTTGGTCGTCCGGCTCGGTCCAATTTCGCTGGGTCACCTGGACTTGGAGGAGGTCACGGTCGGACCGGACTCACCGAAGACGCGCTCGGTCAGCCTCTGCGCCGACTGGCCAGACCCGCTGTTCGCCGGCGTCGACCTCGACGGCCTCGAGACGCAAGAGGGTCAGATTCTGATCACCAAAATCGTCAATGCCGACGCCGCAGCGTCGATCATCGATGCATTCGAGAATGTAAACTGGAAGACATCCTGCAATGCGTAACTGCCTGTCAGAGGAGAACCACATGTCGAACCGCTCACTCGCCTTTGGCGCCACGCCCATCATCACCGCTGCCCTGCTTTTTATCGGAGGTGTCGGATGCGGAAGCTCCGACGGAGATCCCACGGGAGACGTGGGCACTGAAGACATGACGAGCGGCTGTGTGAAGAAACCGCCGACCGACCCCGCGGGCCACGCCTGCTGGCACGTCTGCGAGGAGACGCCCATCGAGGGGGCAGCAGCCACCACGTCGGACGACGCATCGACGGCACCGGAGGTCTCATTCGGATCCACCTATCGGATCTCGCTGAACGACAACGGCGACGACACCTATTCGGGCGTGATCCGTTTTGACGCCGGTGCCAACGCCATCGCCGACGGCTCCAGCAAAAACATCCACTTCTTTACCGTCCGCGACGTCCCGTTCGCCATCCGTCCAGCATCCGACAGCTCGGCCGACCCGACCGGCCCGGATTCGACCGGCTCGATCACCTGCGATCAGGGCCTGTCCCGAGAGAGCGTTTTTGAGATGCAGTCCGACGCATACGCCGTCGACATCGGACCGACCGACGACCAGGAGGCCACCCTGGTGATCGTCCCCTTCGGCGGCCCGGACAACGCGTAGTCCTTTCTCATTGAAACGCAGACAAGGAGCACACCCATGAGATACGCCAAACGAATGTTGGTGCCACTGGCCTTCCTGGTCAGCCTGGCCCTCCCACAGCTTATCTCGCCACAACCCGTCGCGGCGGCAGATGACCCACTCCGGGTCGTCGCCACCTTGGGAGATCTGGGGGCCATCGCCCAGGAGGTCGGCGGCTCTCATGTCACCGTCGAGACCCTGGCAAATCCGCACGAAGACCCGCACTTCGTCGACGCAAAGCCCTCGTATCTAAAGAGCCTGGCCCGCGCGGACCTCGTCGTACTGAATGGCATGTCCCTGGAGACCGGCTGGCTTCCCACCCTGATCGACAATTCAAGAAACGGCGCCATCCAGAACGGCGAGTCGGGGTACTTCGATGCCTCGAACCATATCGAACGCAAGGGGATCCCCCAGGGGGAAGTCACCCGGGCGATGGGCGACGTCCATCCCGAAGGAAACCCACACTACACCATCGCGCCGCGCCAGATGGCCCGCGTGGCCCTGGCGCTCGGGGAACGACTCGGCGAGCTCGACCCGGCCCACGCTGACACGTTCAAACGCCGGGCCCGGTCGGTCGCCAAGGAGTCTCTGAAGGTGGCCAAAAAGTGGGAGTCAAAGTTCGAGGCCCTTGGGGAGTCTTCCCGAAGAGTCGTCGTGTATCACGAAGCCTGGGTCTACCTGCTGGAATGGCTCGGTCTGGAGGCCGTCGCCGCCATCGAGCCCAAGCCCGGCGTCGACCCGAACCCAAGACACGTCGCCTCGGTCGTCGAGACCATGGAGGCGCAGCGAGTCCGGGCGATCATTCAGATGGAGTACTACCCCTCATCGGTCGTCGATTCGATCGCCCAGAAGACCGACTCGACTCCGGTACGAATCTCGGGGCAGGCCCGATCCGGGCAAGGCTACATCGAGCGGATCGATGCCCTGGCCTCGTCCATCTACGACGCACTGAACGGAGAGGATAAATGACGGATGAATCCAACACCCTCTGTGCCATCCGTTCGCTGGTGTGTGGATGGGACTCCCCTCTCCTCGACGCCTTCGATTTCGAATGGCGTCGGGGAGAACTCGTCGTCATCGAAGGTCCCAACGGGATCGGCAAGTCGACGCTCATCAAGACCCTGGCAGGTCTGATCGACCCGATCGGCGGCCGCTACACATGGGGGATCGACCCGGCCGAGCGACGCTACGTCCCGCAGGTCCGCACCCTCGACCCGGTTCTGCCGGCCACCGTCGAAGACGTCCTCGCTACAGGTGTGCAGCGAGGCACAAGCCTGGCGGGTCTGCGGGCGACACCTCCCGAGGGCCAGATCGCGGCGCGACTGTCGGAGGTCGGCCTGCGGGATCGCCGAGGCGACCTCTTCCGCGATCTCTCCGAGGGTCAAAAGCAGTTGGTGCTTCTGGCCCGCGCGCTTCTGGGGTCACCAAAGGCGCTGCTTCTGGACGAACCGACGGCCTCGATGGATCCGCATCGAGAAAAACACGCTGTCGAACAATTGCGCGCCGCGGCCGACGACGGCATCGGCATCATGATGATCGCCCACGGAAGCGAGGCGGCTCGCGAGGCCGCCGACGGTTTTCTGAGCATCGATCGAGACGGCCGCGTCCATCCGAATGACACCGCAGAGGAGTCCTTCCATGGTTCGTAGTCTCCGCTCACCGTCGATCATTCTGGTGCTCGTCACGATGGGACTGTGGGTGACCCCCGGTATCGTCGCAGCCGAGTCGCCCGGTGAGCCGGGCTCCGAGTCCATCGATTCGACCCTCAAGGAACTCGAACAGGAGCTCGACCACGAGGATCAAACCCAAGAGAAGTCCAGCGATCCACCGCCAGCCGCGGCGGATTCTGTGCCGCCGGAGCCATCGAGCGCCACCGACGATTCGCTGTCGCTACCACGGCTGTTGAGCATGTACTGGCAGCCGATCTGGACGGCCCTGGTCGCAGGTCTGGCCCTGGGGCTTCTGGGCGTCTACGTCGTCGCCCGACGGATCGTCTTCGTCAGCGCGGCGTTGAGCCAGGTCTCCGCCCTGGGGATCACCCTGGGCTTTCTGGGTGTCGCGCTTCTGGGCATCCAGGGCGTACTCGCCGACCTCATCCCCCCCGTGGCCGCCGCCGTCCTCGCCATCATCACCGTCTGGTGGCTCGTCCGCGTCGGCGAGTCGTCGAGTTTTCCGCGCGACTCCGTGTTGGGGGTCGCCTTCGTGATCCCGATGGCCCTGGTGCTGATCGTCGCGCCCCTGATCACCGCCGAGATGCACGAGGTCGAACACGTGCTTCACGGGTCGGCCGTCGCCGTGAGCATGCCAAACGTCATCGCGGTCACCGTGGCAGCCGCACTTGTACTGGCGGTACAGCTCCTCGGATTTCGCGGCTTTCTGTTTTCCAGCCTGGACCCCGATGTCGCCCGCACGCAGGGGGTTCCCGTCGGGCTACTCGACGCCTTGCTTTTCGGCTCCATCGCACTGATGACCGGGCTGGTGACCCGCGCGCTGGGCGCCCTGCCGACCTTTGCGCTGACCATCCTGCCAGGCCTGGGGGCGATCGGACTCAGAATCGGCCTGGCGAAGGTCTTTGCCATCGCCGCCGTCGCCGGAGGGCTCTCGGGAGCCGGCGGCTTCCTGCTGTCAAGCTTTGTGACGGATTGGTCCGTCGGAGCGTCGCAGGCGATGGTAGCCGGTGCTCTATGCCTGATCCTGAGAGCCGCCGGACGTCTGCTCGACTGATCGAGGTCGTACGTGACAGATCGCAGGTGGCCTGACACTCTTGGGGCCGCGTCCCAGCAGCCCTTCACCCGTGAGACCCAACCATGTTCTATCGCGCCGATTTCATCTTGCAGGGCCACGACTGGATCGAGGATGGAGCCCTCGAGGTCCAGGACGACCAGATCCTACAGGTCGGGCCGGCCGAAGACCTGATCGACCCGAGCGACGCCCCCGACGTCACCGATCTGGGTCACGTCGCACTGGTGCCCGGGCAGGTCAACGCCCACAGCCACGCCTTTCAGCGGGCGATTCGCGGACGCACTGAATACGTCAGCATCGACCGTCAGGCCGACGATTTCTGGAGCTGGCGCGAGGCGATGTACGAGGCCGTCCTGTCGCTGGATGCCGACGCCTTCGAATCCGCCTGCCGGCGAGCCTTCGAGGAGATGGCCCTGACCGGCTACACCACCGTCGGGGAGTTCCACTACGTCCACCATCGGCCCGACGGAACGCCGTACGACGACCCAAACGAACTGGCGTACCGCGCCATCGACGCCGCCCGGGATGTCGGGCTGCGGATCTCGCTGTTGCGGGTCGCCTACAATCGTGCCGGCTACGACAAATCGCCAAACCCCCGCCAGCGCCGCTTTATCGAATCCGACGTCGACACCTACCTGCAGCGATTCGACGCACTGACCCGAAGCATCGAGGAACGCCGATTCGTCAGCGTGGGGATGGCACCCCACAGCATTCGCGCCGTCCCGCAGGAGTGGCTCGAGGCGATCTCGGCGCACGGCCACGGACAGGACGTACCCATGCACATCCACGCCTGCGAACAACCCGGAGAGGTCGCCGAGAGCATGGATGAATACGGCAAGCCCCCGCTGGAGGCGCTCGAATCGATGGGATTGCTCGACGACCGGGTCACCATCATTCATGGCACCCATCTGTCGGAGGGTGAACTCGGGATCCTCGCCGATCGCCAGCCGACGATCTGTGCCTGTCCGACCACCGAGCGCAATCTAGGCGACGGCTTTCTGCCGGCCACGGAGCTGATGGATCGTGGCGTGCCAATCTGTCTGGGATCCGACAGCCACGCAAACATCGACCCGTTCGAAGAGATGCGCCTGGTCGAGTACCACGAGCGGCTGCAAAAGCGGCGACGCAACGTCCTGGCGAGCTACGCCGAACCGCGCGCCGTGGCCACCGACCCCGGCGGGTCGGATCGCCTGTCGACGGCGGAGGTATGCTGGGAGATGGGCACCCGGCACGGGGCTCGCGCCCTGGGACTGCCCGGAGGCGAACTGCTACCCGGACGACTGGCCGACTTCACCGCCCTGGATCTGGATCACATCTCGTTGCGCGGAGCCGACGCCGAATCGTTGTTGCCATCGATCGTCTTCTCGATGACGCCCGGAGCCGTCCGAGATGTCTTCGTCGGCGGCGAAGCGATCGTGCGTGACGGCGGACTCACTTCTTCCTGAAGAACAGCTTGATACGCGAGCCGTCTCGGATCCGAATCGATTTGGACTCCGACATCTCGCCCTCGCTGAACTCGACCTGAATGTCGTGGCGGCCCGCCGGCACGCTGATGGTCCCGGGGGTGTTGGTCTTGCGGGGGTTGCCGTCGACGTGGATCTGACCCTTCGGCTTCGAATAGACCGTCACCCGGCCCTCTCCATCCTCGTCGTTTCGATTGGTGTTCCTGGTATTGTCCGGCTCATCGGAGGACCGAGAGACCGAACCGCCCGTGTAGCCGGTCAACTCGACCATCAGTACTTTGTGCTCGTTGGGCTTCAGGGTCACCCGATAGGTCTTCTTCTTTCCGGAATAGCTGACGACCACGATGTGGGGGCCGCCGGCCGGCAGCACCATCCCCGGCTCTTCGTTGTCTTCGGTGTACTCGGGATACGGCATGCCGTTGACCGTGATGTCGGCCTTGGCGAAGTTTGTGACGACCCGGAGCACCGCCGGTTCGTACTGGAGGCGCTGCGGCTGTTGGTTGCTGGCGTTTCCGCCATCCTGGGCGATCGACGACGCCGTGGCGCTGCCCGTCGCCCCGATGAGCGCGACCGCGAGGGTCATCAGTGCAACCCTCGAGAAGATGTCGATGATGCGTTCCTTCATGATGATCTCGTCTGGGTCATTGACCCGGGGTTTCAGTCGAAATAGTCCAACAGCTCCCGCTCGTGGGATGCCGATCGGGCGCGGCCGTGGGCCCACTCTCGCAGCGATTTAATCTGCTCTTCGTAGGTCCGATACAGCGGCACCGTCTGTTGGACGGCATATTCGAGGTCTTGTTCACTGACATCTCGTCCATCGGCAAAGGCCGTGTACATGGCGCTGACGACCACCTGCTCGATCTCGGCGCCCGAAAAATACTCCATCTTGGCGGCCAGATCCTCACTGACTCTCTCGGGAACCGTCCGGCCGCGCTGGTTCAGGTGGATGTTGAGGATCGACTCGCGCTCATGACGCTCCGGCAGGTCGATAAAGAAGATCTCGTCGAATCGTCCCTTCCGCAACAGCTCCGGCGGCAGACTCTGCACATCGTTGGCAGTCGCCACCAGAAAGACAGGTTCTGTCTTCTCCTGCTGCCAGGTCAACAGCGACCCGAGCACCCGTTGGGACCGCCCGTCGGCTTCGCCGGCAAATCCCTTCTCGATCTCGTCGACCCAGACCACGCAGGGCGCAATCGCCTCGCTGGTCTCGATGGCCGAGCGCAACGCCTGCTCCGGCGCACGTTGCCCGTCGAAGACACTGCCCAGATCGAGCCGCATCAACGGCAGGTTCCAGTGACGGGCCACGGCCTTGGCGGTCAGACTCTTGCCGCATCCCTGCACACCGATGAGCAACAATCCCTTGGGCATCGGCAGCCCGAAGTTGCGCGCGTCGTCGCTAAAGGCACGGCGCCGCTCGTCGAGCCACTGTTTGAGGACCTCCAGGCCGCCTACGTCATCTAACCCGTAGTCGAGGGGGTGAAATTCCAGGGTTTCGCTCGCCCCGATCATCCGGCGCTTCTCGTCCAGGATCCCCTCTTCGGGGTCGTACAGGGCGTTGTTGCTGAGCGCTTCGGTCAGTTGCTGACACACCCGCCGGTAGGCCCGCCTGGCCTCGCGTTGGGTCAGTCCCAGGGCGCCGGAGACCATCTGTTCGAGATCAATCTGCTGGCGAGCTTCGTCGTCGATCCCCTCCAGCGACTCCTCGCATTCCCGGCGCAACACCTCACGGCCGGGAAGGGGCATCGACAGGCGCGCCATCTCCTTTTGGAGCTCCGGCGCGTCGATACGCATCGGCGACAAAAAAACCAGCGTGGTGCCGGTGTCGGAAAAGTCCGAGGCGAGCTCGCGGAGCCGTCGTCTGGCCAAGGGGGACTCAAAGAGGTGATGGCCGCCCCGGAAGACGATCACCGATCCGTCGTCGGCCCTCGAGACGCGCTCCAGGGCCGACTCGATATCGGCCGACCCTTCGTCCCCCTTGAATCCATCGACGGGCGACCAGAAACCGGCCCGCCGATCATCTTCGGCGGCCAGCCGCCGCACGATCGAGAGGGCCCGCTCTTCTTCGTGGGTATCGACATGAATCAGCGGATACGGTGCCCGCATCAACGAGCGAAGCTGCCTCAGAAACTGGGCATGGGAGGGGGTTGAGGTGCGCATCCGCAGGGGTTGGGGGGCCGGAGAAAATCAGTGGTTGTAGTAATCGACAGCCTTGAAGCCCTCCGGCATCTCCTCGGTGCGCGTGTACTCGCGCCACTTTTCGTGCAGCTCGCCGTAGGCCTGCACGAACTCACCTTCCTGGCGTTGCGGCTCCATAATGACCTTCGCCGATACGCCTCGGCCCTTCTTCTGGGCGGTGATAATGCCGATGCCCCGTTGTTCGCATTCGCTCTTCATCCGGTCATTCCACTGGTCTTCGCCGTCGCGAAGCTCATAGAGCGGAAGCGCGATCCAACGGGAGTTCGCCTGAACGTCCGACATCGAATGAATGCCCCGATTGATGTCGAAGAGGCAGTCGTCGTAGCTGTTTTCGATGCGGATGACGTGCAGGTTCTCGGAGTCGCCATGGACGTACACCAAGTCGACGTTCCCCTCGTCCCCGTCTTCATCCTCGAGGACTTCGAACATGCCAAACTCGGCCCCATACTCGCGCTCATACATGCGCTCGATGGGTTCGATCATGTCCTGGCGAGACAGTTCATACGACGCCATACTCGGCTCCTCGTGCGAGACACCCAAAGATGGAAGATCGTGCAGATAGGCTTTTCACTGCTGCCGAAGTATAGGCACACCTGCCCAAATGTCCAGTCTCGCCAGCCTCCCCCACCGGGGGATCACTCATCGATCAGCGCATCGAGCACGTCGGGGTCCTCCAGGGTCGTCACATCGCCCGGGTCACGGCCGGCGGCGATGTCGCCCAGAAGACGTCGCATGATCTTTCCGCTCCGGGTCTTCGGCAGGTCCGGCGCAAACCGGATCTCGGCCGGTTTGGCGATGGCTCCGATCTCATCACCCACGTGAGCGCGCAGCGCTTCCGAAAGCTCGGGGCCACCGCCGTCGGCATGGTCTTCGGTCGTCACGAACCCGACGATCGCCTGGCCCTTGACGTCATCGGGCCTGGGAACGACCGCCGCTTCGGCCACCGAGGGATGACTGACGAGCGCGCTCTCGATCTCCATGGTCCCGAGCCGATGACCCGACACATTGATGACGTCATCGATGCGGCCCATAATCCAGATATTCCCCTCCTTGTCACGGCGGGCGCCGTCGCCGGCCAGATAGGTCCCCGGAAACCGTCCGAAGTAGGTCTCTTTGTAGCGCTCGTCGTCGCCCCAGACCGTCCGCAACATGCTCGGCCAGGGCTTCTGGACCACCAGCAGCCCGCCTTCGTTGGCCTCCGGGTCGACCGGGTCGCCGTCGTGATCGACAACTTCGGCCTCGATGCCGGGCAGCGGCTTGGTCGCGCTTCCGGGGATCGTGGTCGTCACGCCGGGCAGCGGACTGATCATGATGCCGCCGGTCTCGGTCTGCCACCAGGTATCGACCACCGGGACGTCCCCGCCTCCGACGGTATCGCGGTACCAGATCCAGGCCTCCGGATTGATCGGCTCGCCGACGGTCCCGAGCAGGCGAATCGACGACAGATCGTGTTTGTCGACCCATTCGTCGCCCTGCTTCATGAACGAGCGGATCGCCGTGGGCGCTGTGTAGAAGATATTGACGCCGTTTTCCTCGACGATCTCCCAGAGGCGGTCGGGGCGCGGGTAATTGGGCGCCCCTTCGTACATCACCGTCGTGGCACCGTTTTGAAGCGGGCCGTAGACGATGTAGCTGTGCCCGGTGATCCAGCCGATATCGGCTGTGCAGAAGTAGACATCGTCATCCTTCAGGTCGAAGACCCACCGGCTGGTCAGCTTCGTCCACAGCGCGTAGCCGGCCGTCGTGTGAAGCACGCCCTTGGGCTTGCCGGTGGTCCCGCTCGTGTACAGCAGAAACGCCGGGTGCTCGGAATCGACGGGGACGGCCTCGTGGTCGGCCGATTGCTTGGCCATCAGTTCGTCCCACCAGTGGTCGCGGTCGTCATACCAGTTGATGGCCCGTCCGGTACGCTGAACGACGACCACATCCTCGACCGACGGACACCCGCTCGACAGCGCCTCGTCGACGGCATCCTTCAGTTCGATTTCCTTGCCGCGACGCCACCCGGCATCGGCGGTGACGATCACCGAGCAATCCGAATCCTCGACTCGCTCCTCGATGGCATTGGCCGAAAACCCGCCAAAGATGACGTTGTGGGTCGCACCAATGCGCGCACAGGCGAGGACCGCGATGGCCAGCTCCGGAATCATCGGCATGTACAGTGCCACGCGATCACCGGTCTCGACGCCCAACGATTCGAGGCCGTTGGCGAACCGGCAGACCTCATTGTGCAGCTCCTGATAGGTCAGAACCCGTTTGTCGCCGGGTTCCCCCTCCCAGATGATCGCGGCCTTATTTCGCCGCCAGGTATCCAGGTGACGATCCAGACACTGATAGCTCAGATTCAGCTCGCCGCCGGTGAACCACTCGGCGAAGGGCGGATCCCAGTCGAGCGTCTCGTCGAACGGCTCCTTCCAGTCGAGCTCCTCGCGGGCCAGGTCCGCCCAGAACCCCTCGTAGTCCTCATCGGCCTTGGCGACCAACTCCTCGTAGGTCTCCGGATCCAGGTTCGCCTGCTGGCGGAATTCCTCCGAGGGCTCAAAGTGACGATCCTCTTTGAGTACGCTCTCGATCGTATCTTCGTCGGTCATGCAATCTCTCCCGCATGTGAGTGGTCATCGATGGTCCACGACACCCAAAATACGGTTACGGCGCAGATAAGGCAAAAGGCGTGGGAGTGGGCAGACGGCCGGGGATGGGTTTTGGAATCGGCAGCTTGCTGGGGATGCCGGATGGGCTTGATCGGGCGTGAGCCGATGGTCACCCCGGTCTCGCGCCGCGCGAGGCGCGGCGCAGCGAGCCGAGGAAACTCTGCGGCGTGTCGCGCCAAAGGCGCGCCGCCGCGTGATAGGCAAAGGATAAAGGCGCGGAGGTCGCGGAGCCGGGCTTTCCGGGCAACGCGGATTCGCTGGGATGGTCGTACGTCCTACGTCGTACGCGCGACGTGGATTCGTAATTCGCGGGGACCGTCGTACCTCGTACGTCCTACGCGAGACGCGGCCACGTGATTCGCGGGCCACCAGTTTGAATTGATCACCCCGCTTGTTGCGTCTACTCTTTGGACGCTGGGCGGTGCCGCCGCGCGGATGCGCGGAATGGAACCGCCTTCGATGGGCGTTGTCTGTATGAGTGGCCAGCAGGCCAATTCCGTTCCTCTTGCGTGAACGTGACGGAGATGACCTACGAGGAATTCGAGTGGCACATCCTCCGGATGGTCTACGAGCATGGGCTTCAACGCATCCAGCCGGCGTATATCGCCTATGCACTGGGCCTTCCCCACGACAAGACCACCGACTATCTGGAACGCGCCGCCCAGTCGGGCGTGCTGGAGATGGAGGTCACCGATGACGGCCATCTCGAGTACTTTGTGCCGGGCGTCGACCCCGACGCTCCGATGCCTCAGCCGGCCTGGCGCGACGGCCACCAGTCTCAAACCGGCCCCGCGGCCGACTTCGAGGACCCGCCATCGGATGCCCAGGTCCAACAGGTCGACCGGCGGTTCGTCGAAGCTCGCGACAATCCGGAACTGGCCCGGGACACCGATTCGGCGGCTCCATCGACAGGCCGAGCCGGCGGTGAACCCTCCGGGGCAGTAGGTCCGGCCTCCTCGTCGTCGCCGGAGGCCGATGGCGCGTTGATGCGGACCGACCGAGGCGACGCCAGCGCAGACTCCGACGAGCGTCGTCCAGACGACCAGATGCTCGAGCGGATAGCCCGTACGTCGGCGCAATCACGGTCGACGGCGCTGGCGCCAAGCGACGACGGCGGCGACACCGACCTGCAGCAGACCTCGCGCCAGTCGAAGGTCCCGAAGCGCGAACGCCAGGAATCCTCGCCCGGTGGCGCCGACGGTTCGGTCAAGACCGCGGACCACTCGGACATTCCAAGCGAACTGCGCGACCATATTCTGGACCGCAAATCGGCGGCCGACGGGACCGTCGACGAGACGACCGACATGACGGTCATCGACCGGGAGGCATCGGTCGACTCGAGCGATGTTCCGCCGGTGGTCGCGGCGCTCGAGAACTCCGATCGCGATCTGCCGATCAAGATCGAATCGACCGAAGAGACCTTCAGCGATCCGTCGCAGACGATCTTCATGCGGCGACTGCGCGTCGAGGGCGTCGAGTCGGAGGCGGCGCTTCGAGAACACATCCACCGCCTGTTCGACTCGCTCGGCTACCAGATGGTCGACGGCGAAGGAGAGCGGATGCGGTTCGAGCGGGGCAGCGTCACCTTCATCCTGGCGCTCGTCCCACTCTTCGTTCTCGTACTGCCCCTGTTCGTCTACCTGTTCCTCTACTGCATGGGTCGCTCGACGATCCATCAGGAGCCGCTGGAGCTGGACGTGCAGATGCGTCCCATCGAAGGCCGTCAGGATGCCTACGAGATCGACCTGACCTTCATCGGCCTCCACGGCGTCGTGCTCGGATCGGCCGACCAGCGCGTGCTGAACAAAGAAGTCGACACCCTCCGAGACGAGCTTCAGTGGGCACTGGGCTCCTGATCTGAGCCCGAGGAGTGCTCGACCAGCCAATTCGCCATCGGAGCGAAGACCGTGGATTCGGCCCGCTCCGAGATAAACAGGTCGGCGTGGGCATACCACTGCTCATCGTCCCCCACCCGCATCACATCGACCTCCCGCGTGCCGATCGCGTCACGGATCGACAGCGCCGCAGCCGGTGGAACGATTCCGTCTCGATTGGCCAGCAGACACAGCACCGGCGTGGTGATGGCACCCATCGCATCGGTAATGTTGGTTCCGTCGACGACCAGATCCGTCTCGTTGAGCCATAGGGCGATCTGCCGGTTCAGATACCGGTTCGGATCGTCGACGGTTTTGACCAGTTCATCGACCTGGTCGAGCTCGATCTGATGGACATTCATGTAGATCGAGGCCAGCCCCGGCAGCTTCTGTACAAACGGCAGGGCCATGCGGGCGAGCTGACGGGTCCCACGGGTCGGCAGCAGACTCGCCACGGTCTTGGAGCCGAAGACCATTCGGATCGCTGGATGGACGTCGTCCCATCGCAGGGGGCCGCCGATGGCTACGACCGAACCGGTGTCGTGGGTGTCGGGGTGCAGTGCGAGATACGCATAGACGACGCTTGCTCCCAGGCTGCAGCCGACGAGATCGAGCTCACCGCGGTCGGTCATTGTCTCGGCGAGCACGAGATCCCGGACGGCTGGAAGATCTCCCTGAGCCAACTCACGAAATCCGTAGTCTTCGCTGCCCCACAGCCGTTCCGAGTCGCCCTGCCCGCGGAGGTTGGCAGTCCAGACCTCGAACCCGCGGTCGACCAAATACTCCACCATCGAGCGGCCCGTCGGATGAAAGCCCAGAATAAAGGCATTCATCGCGTATCCCGGCACCATGACCAGGGGTCGAAGCTCTGGGTTCAGGTGAGTCGGGTCGTTGTGCCGACGTACATCGAGAGTCCAACCCCCGCTTCGCGGTTTGTAGTCAGTGACTTGGTGGGCCAGCCGCCCGGAGACTGCCGAGTCGTTCATGAAGACCGCCGAGACGTAGACATCATTCGAATTGCTTCAGATTGGACCGAACCCGGTCGGCGAGCTCCGTGTCACCCGCCTCTTCGGCCCGGTCGAGTGCCTTCTTCAGAGCCTTTTTCGCCGAGGTTTCGTCGCCGGCGTTGAGCTGCGCTCGAGCCTTTGCGTTCCAGGCCCAGGCCTCGTTGGAGGTCTGATCGGCCGCCTTCGCATCCTGGATCAACGCATCGAGGGTCTTCGACGCCTCGTTCCAGCGCTCCGCTTCCAGCTGCGCCTGCGCGAGCTGAATTCGAATCTGGATCCGAGCCGGCCTCAACTGTTCGCGGCCGGAGACGAGGTCGGCCGCATCCGAGAGATTCGCGATTCCCTCCTCGAGTTTGTTGTGTTCGACCATGATCACACCGCGACGCAGCAGAGCGTCGGCGAGTGACGAGGTGTCGTTGAGTTCGTCGCTTCGGTAAAGTTCGATCGATTGTGCGAGGTGCTCGACACCCTCCTTGGGCTTTCCTTCGCGATCGGCAGCCACGCCCATCGCATACAGGGTGGCGGCCCTGAGCCCCGGTTGCGTCAACCCGGCCGACTCGATGGCCTCGAGGGCTTTCCGACACCGGTAGTAGGCGCCGGTCGCTTCGACCTGAATGTCGACTTGGCAGAGATTCGCTCGCACCCTGGCAAACTGATCGCCGTACAGGCTCGGGTGAACCTGATTCTCCAGGGTCTCGACCGCCTGTACGTAGGCCGTGCGCGCCTCCTCGAACTTGCCCTGTGCCTGCAGCCTCTGACCGCGGGCCCCGTAGGCCTTGGCCTTCAGGCGCGGCATCCCGAGTTCGTCGAAGGTCTGCGCGGCGGCCTCGCACGTCTCCGAGGAGACGGCCTGCGGCGCCCGCGCGCCAAGATCACACAGCGCCAACCGGGCCTTCGCGATCATCTGCGGGCTCCCCGTCGACTTTGCCACCTTCAGACTCTGCTGGAATCGCTCGTGCGCCTGGCCCCAGTTGCCGCGGTACTGAGCGTCGTTGCCCAGCAACCCCAGCGTCTGCACGAGCGCAGGCTTGCTGCCCATCTGCTCGAATTTCTCGACCAGTCCGGACAACGCCGAACGGGCTGCATTCCATTTTCCGGCATCCTGCAGGATCCGTGCTTTCTGGAGCTTCACCCGGGAGGTGGCCGGCACACTGTTGGCCTTCTCGTACTGTCGACCTGCCTGCCCGACCAACTCCAGGGCGCGACCCATGTCGCCGCCCTCGGCGTACAACTCCGCGGTCTTGGCCAGCGACATCCCGACCGTCAGAGGTGTATCGGTGGACTTCAACTGCTCGATCGTCGCCTTGTAATCGGCCTCCGACCCGACGGATTTGCCCTGTAGCTCGCGCACGAGCCGCCGGTTGAGCTTGCACAGCGGACCGAACACCGGATCGCCGCTCTCGCGGGTCAGTTTCACACAGGCCCTCAATGTCTGCTCGGCCGACGCGAGTTGCCCCTGACTCGCCTCGATATGGCCGAGCGTCAGCATCAGTCGCCCGATCGACTCGTTCATCTCCAGCTCCCGCGCTTTGGCGAGGGCCTCGTCGATAAATTGCCGGGCCTGACCGTAGTTACCCTGCTCCCACAGCAGCGAACTGAGACCCACGGCGGCGTGGACTTTCAGTTCCGAGTCCTCGGCCGCTTGCTTGTGTGCGTCCTCGTAGCGCATCTGCGCTTCGTACCAGTGGCCCTTGTGGTAGGCCTGCTGGGCGGTCTGAAGCAGCCGGACGACCTCTTTCTCCTGAGCCGACGCCTTCGACGAGGTGTCGTCTGAAGCCTGGTCCGTCTGCTGGGCCGCCGCCTGCTGCACGACAGCCGGTGCGGCGAGGCAACCTAGGACGACCACCGATGCGGTGATCGTCGATCGAAGCCAGTCGTCAATGCGTCTCATAGTGACTCTCGTGACCTTCCAACCGAAAATGAACCGAGTGCTCGGGCGCGTCGCCACGCATACCTAAGACAGATCGCACAGGTGCGATGTTCCCTCAAACTCGGAATCCCTAGGGCACGGGCCGCCGCGGCGCGTCGCAGACCCGCCTCCTTCAGCCAACTCCACCCGCATGATACAAGAGGTGTCCATGTCCGACACCCTCATCGACATCCGCGACCTGGTCTGGACCCCGACGGGCACGCCCGGGGCCGAGCCGATCCTCGAGGATATTTCCCTTACGCTCAACGCCGGAGAACTCGTCTGGCCGGTCGGACCCTCCGGATCGGGCAAGTCGACGCTGCTGCGATGTATCGTCGGCCTCGAAGAGATCCAGGCCGGCGAGGTTCGATGGCGCGGCGACACCGTCGGACCGCCCAACATCCGCGCATTTCGCCGGCACGTGCATTACGTCCAACAGGACCCGAGCCCCGTCGAAGAATCGGTCGCCGACAACCTGGCTTTTGCCCGCCGGATGGCCCACCAAGACCCGGGCGCCGACTCGCTGGATGCCGACACACAGCGCGACCTCCTGGCGCGAATGGAGCTGGCCGATCTCGACTGGGAGCGCCCCTTTGAACAACTGTCGGGCGGCGAGCGCAAACGGGTGGCGCTGGTCCGCAGCCTGACCCTGCAGCCCGATGTCCTTCTGTTGGACGAGCCGACGAGCTCGCTCGACGAAGACAGTGCCGACCATGTCGTCGACCTCCTGTACGACTATCTGCAGGAGCAGCTCGACCGCCGCGCTCTACTGTGGGTCACCCACAGCTCACGGCACCGACGACGCCTCGGCGGCCGCGAATTTCCCCTGAACACCGCTTGATTCCTGTGCTTCGGGGAATTCGTGCGTATCCTTCACGTCGACGTTCGCATCCAACTAACGGTTGCAACGGAAGTGTCCGTCCGATCCCCCCGGGATCGTGACGGATGTGGGGACCCTTTTCGCAGACAACCGACGTCTTTCGCCGGATGCCCCGCCGGCCCTACTCTACGGAGGAAACTATGTGGAAACGATTGAGTACCTTGCTCGCTGCTTCGTTGTTGCTCGCCACCGTCGCTGCTTGCCAGAACGGCAAGGGTGCGCCCGACGACAAATCGGACGACATGGCGAAGGCCAGCCAGGAGATGGACAAGAAGAAAAAGTCGGGTGAGAAGAAGTGGGACGACGAGAAGAAGAAGGCCGAGGAGACGGCCAAAAAGGAGATGGACAAGGCCAAAAAGAGCGGCACGATCGTTGATGTCGCCGCCAAGGCCGGAAACTTCAACACCCTCGTCGCCGCGATCAAGGCGGCCGGACTGGTCGACACGCTCTCCGGCGATGGCCCTTTTACGGTCTTCGCTCCCACCGACGCCGCCTTCAAAAAGCTTCCCGAAGGCACGCTCGACAAACTGCTGAAGCCAGCCAACAAGGGCAAGCTTCAGTCGATCCTGACCTACCACGTCCTCTCCGGCAAAGTGATGGCCAAGGACGTGCAGCCGGGCATGGTCTCGACTGTCGAAGGCTCTGACGCCGAACTCGCTGTCAGTGACGGCTCGGTCACCTACGCCGGCGCCACCGTCACCACCACCGACATCAAGGCCTCCAACGGCGTCATCCACGTGATCGACACCGTTGTGATGCCCCCCAAGGATGACGACTCGATGTAACCCATCGGTCTGACTCCCTGGCTGACTCGGCGGCCGGCGCTCCGCAAGGATGCGCCGGCCGCTTTTCTCTGTCATGGTATCCTCGCCATCGCGAACCGAACACCCACTCGAGACCGACCATGGCCTTTGTCGAACTAACCCCCTGGGATCTGGCCCTCGCCGCGGTCCTCTTGCTCATCCCCGCGGCGCTCAGCCTCGGGTTGAAGCTCGGCCTGGAGAACAAACTCGGGATCGCCGCCGTGCGTACGGTGGTCCAGTTGACCGGCATCGGCCTGGTCCTGGAGTGGGTCTTCGACTTGAACCGATGGTACCTGGTCGTCGGCGCCCTCTTAATCATGCTGATCGCAGCGGCCCGCGCCGCCGTTGCACGGAGTGACCGCCGTTTCCCCGGCGCCTATCTGGCGTCGTTTCTGACTCTTACCTTCGCCAGCGGCATCACCGCGTTCGCCGTCACCGAAGCCGTCATCGGCGTCGACCCCTGGTATGCCCCTCGGTATGTGATTCCGCTCATCGGCATGCTGCTGGGCAACGCACTGACGGGAATCAGCCTGTCGATGGACCGATTCCTCAGCGATGTCACAAAACAGCGCCGTTCGATCGAAGCGCGGCTGGCCCTGGGTGCCACCACCTGGGAGGCCACCTTGCCGTGGCTGCGCGACGCCCTCCGCAATGGCATGATTCCGATCATCAACTCGATGATGGTCGTCGGGCTGGTCAGTCTGCCGGGCATGATGACCGGACAGATCCTCGCCGGAGCCGACCCCGTCGACGCCGTCGCCTACCAGATCCTGGTCATGTTCATGATCGCCGGCTGCACTGCCCTGGGGACCATTCTTCTCGGCACCGTCGCATTCCGGGCGATCTCGCACCCCGCTCACCGCATCCGCTGGGATCGCATCATCGACACCAGCGACGGAAGTCATTGACAATTCGGGGCCAACTGCGACCATACGGTCCCCACAAACGGCTGGACTCGTCTAACCGACACCTACGGACCGACCATGAAATCGAAGGGAAATTTCGTCGACGGTGAATGGGAGACAATCAAGTCTCCCGACGGCAAGATCGAGCGCGAAAACCCGGCGGTAAATGACGAGACCGTCTTTCGCACCTCCTGGGACGTCCTCTCGGTCGACCGGGCCGTCGGCGCCGCCCGGCGCGCGCTTCCCGAGTGGGATCGGCTGGGCCTCGAGGAGCGGAAATCGCATCTCGAGGAGTTGAAGACCGTCTTTCGGCGTCGGCACGAAGAGATCGCTCAGGCGATCGCCCGAGAAGTCGGCAAACCGCTGTGGGAGGCCCGCTCCGAAGCTGGCGCCCTGGCGTCGAAGATCGAGGTCATGCTCGAGGACGGGCTCGAGCAGACACGGACCGTCGAGCCGGAGGGCCTGGAGGGCGGCCGCTGGACGCACCGTCCACTGGGAGTGGTCGGCGTGTTGGGGCCGTACAATTTCCCGGCTCACCTGCCCAACGGTCACATCGTCCCGGCACTGCTGACCGGCAACACCGTGGTGGTCAAGCCCTCGGAGCTGGCTCCAGGCACCATGCAGATCTACTTCGAGTGCCTGGAAGAGGCGGGGTTTCCGGAAGGCGTCGTCAATCTGGTCCACGGCCCCGGCGAGGTCGGCCAGGCGCTATCCAAACACCGGGGCGTCAACGGCGTACTGTTTACCGGTTCGTGGGAGACGGGACGCGCGATCAAAGAGGCGACTCTCGACCACTACTGGAAGCTTCTGGCCCTGGAGATGGGCGGCAAAAACACCTCCATCGTGCTGGAGGATGCCAACCTCGACCAGGCGGCCCACCAGATCACCAAGGCGGCCTATCTGACGACGGGCCAGCGCTGCAGCGCTACGAGCCGTGTGGTCGCACGCACCGAGGTCGTCGAAGACCTGCTCGAGCGCCTTCACGGACTGACCCGCCGCGTCACGGTCGGTGACCCGATCCGCGAGGACGTCTTCATGGGTCCGCTCGCCTCCGAGTCCGGATACAAGAAGTTTCTGGAGGCCCAGAACCGCGATGAATCCGGGTCCCTCAAGCCGATCATTCGCGGCGGGGCGACCCGCTCGGACCTCGATGGCTACTACGTGTCACCCGGCCTCTGGCTGGCGACCTCCGTCGACGCTCAGGGCCCGCACCAGGCCACCGAGATCTTCGGGCCCGACATCGTCGTCTACCCGGTAGAGACCGACGAGGCCGCCGCCCACATCGCCAACGCCACCGAATACGGGCTGGCGATGAGCGTCTTTACCGAAGACGAGGAACGCTTCGAATCGCTCGGCTACGACCTCAAGTCCGGGGTCCTCAACCTGAATCGCTCGACCGCCGGCGCCTCGAGCCGACTTCCCTTCGGCGGCGTCAAAAAATCGGGCAACCACCGCCCCTCCGCCGTCCTCGCCGGCCGCTACACCTCCTATCCCCAGGCCCAACTCCGCGAGGAGGCGGGCTGGGAGGATGAGGACGCCGACGAAGAGCCGTTTACGTACTTGGAGTAACCCCCCGGGCTGATCCCGTTTCCGGCGGGGCTAGGTTTTCGTACTCGGGACATCCCCGGGCTCCCTACCGGTCGCGTCGGGGGGATCGATACGCGCCTACGGCGCGCGGCGACTGTCGATCTCCGTGCTCGCGAAACGTCCAGCGCAGCAATCGATCTCCGTGCTGGCGGGGATTTTCGAGCACGAACTCCGCAGGCCGATGGGTTGCGTGCTTGCGGGATTCTCAGCCGGCTGGGTCGTGTCTTTGGAATCGGCAGCCGGCTGGAGATGCCGACACGGAGGTTGGTCGGTTTCAGTATGATGGTCGTCCCGGTCTCGCGAGCCGCGGTGCGCCTCGCATCGAACCGGGCGATCACGCGGCGTGTCGCGCCTCCAGCGCGCCGCCGCGGGATAGGCAGAGGGCGCGGGGCCGCGGTTTCGTGACCCCAGGCACGTCGTACCTCGTACGTCCTACGCGAGACGCGGTCACGTGATTCCCGGATCCCGTCGTACCTCGTACGTCCTACGCGGCCCGCGGAAACGTGATTCGCGGCTCCCCTACCCGAAAATGACGTGCTTCTGCAGAAAATCGATGCACGCCCCATAGAAGTGCTCGACCGTCTCCGGCTGGCGCCAGCCGTGTCCCTCTTCGTCGTAGAGGTGATACTCGTGGGGCACGCCGCGGGAGGCGAGTGAGTCGACGATGGCTTCGGCCTGCGCCTGGGGCACGACCTTGTCCTCGCCGCCCTGAAAGACGGCGACGGGATCCTCGATGGCGTCGGCGTGAAACAGCGGCGAGCGCTCCCGGTAGATGTCGCTGTCATCGGGCAATTCACCGACGAGCCGATCCGTGTAGCGCGCCTCGAATTTGTGGGTGTCGAGGGCGAGCTCGAACAGATTCGAGATGCCATACATCGAGATGCCCGCAGCGAACGTGCCGGGCTGGGTCACCAGGGTGCGCAGCACGGTGTATCCGCCCGCGCTTCCACCCATGACGACACATCGGTCCGGGTCAGCCAGCCCCTCGTCGGCGAGCCATTCGCGTGCCGAGACCACATCCTGCACGTCCTTGACGCCCCAGTCGCCGAGCAGGGCTTCCCGGTAGTCGCGGCCGTAGCCGGTCGAGCCACGGTAATTGACATCGACGACGGCAAACCCTCGCGTGGCGAAGAACTGACTTCGCTCCTCGAACGCCGCCGTGCGCTGGGAGGTCGGGCCACCATGAACCATGATGATCGCAGGGGGTTTGCCCGTCGACTCGAAGTCCGGATTCGTCGGCGGGTAGTACTGTCCGTGGACCTCTTGGCCGTCCGGGGCCTCCCAGGATACGTCCCGAACCTGCGAGAACGCATCGGAAGAGATCCGCTCGTCAGCGCTACGTCGGCGCACGGCGGGTGATTCCCCGTCGGCCCAGGAGACGATCCGCCCGGGTTGGTCGGGAGCACTCCCCACGAATGCGACCCGTCCCGTCTGCGAGACCGCAGGCTGCATGATCGTGTCGTAGCGGTCCACGGCGTCGATCTCGGTGACCGACCCATCGAGGCCGACCCTGAGCAGGTCCATCTTTCCACGCTGATTTCGTCGGGCCACCAGCTCGCGCCCGTCCGGGCTCCATTCAAAGAAGCGCTGACCCTGTACCCAGGCCGGGCCGCCCATCTCGACGTCGCCCTCGGTCAACTGCGTGGTGCGGCCCGTCTCCAGGTTTCGAACGTGCAGATGCCACCAACCGTCTTCGTCGGAGATGTAGGCCAGACGCTCGCCGTCGGGCGAAAAACTGGGTTGCATGGCGGCGATCCGCTCGCCGCGCTCCCCGAGCCGACCGGCCACCTGTTCTGGCTCGCCGACCGTGAGATGCCCGCCTTCGACAGCAACATCGGCCATCAGAAGGCGCGTCGCATCCCAGGGCATATTCGGGTGATCCCACTCGACCCAGGCGATCTTGTCGCCGGAGGGGTGCCACGCCGGCTGCATGTAGAAGTCGGCTCCGCGGACGACCTTCTGTGGCCATTGAGAGCCGTCGGTACGAGTGGCGGCGATGACGTCGGTATCGTCCTCGTGATGAACGTACAGCGCCCACTCCCCGTCCGGTGAAATCGTCGGCGAAGCGACGCCCCCGAATTCAGGGGTGATCGCCTCTGAGGGCCCTTCGTCGATCGACATCTTGGCGAGTCTGCCGTCGGACCGGGCAAAATACACGGTCTGGCCGTGAACGCTGAACTCGCCGCCGCCGTAGCCGACCCCTCCGCCGACCGACTCTTCGCGGGTCAGATCCCGCGAGGCTTCCCCGGGACGCTCCGCGACGATCACCCGGTCGCCGCCGCGCGACTCCAGCCACACCAACGTCTGGCCATCGCCGGCCCAACCGACATCATTCAGGCCCAGATCTCCCGCCATACTCGACGGGGTCAGAGGGCTGTCCCAGAGTCCATACGGCTTCTTCGTAGTCATGCTTTCACCTGGCATCAGTCGCGTGTCGTCGCAGCACCGCTATAGCAAAGCGCTCGCAAGAACTAAAAATGGCCGCCGCGCAGGTCAAAGCACGCGGCGGCCAGAAGGGTGTTGACCGGTACGATCAGCCCGTCTCGATGAGCCCGATGTGATCGTCATCGCGGCGGTAGACGATGTTGATGGTATCGGTCTCGACGTTGTTGAAGACGAAGAACTCCCGGTCGCTGTCGTTCTCGAGCTCCGAGGCCGCATCTTCGATCGACATCGGCTCGGCGGTGTACTCCTGGTTTCGCACCACCTTGACCTTGCCCGATTTTCGCGTCAGGACCACGTCCTCCTCGCCGTCGGCCTCCTCCGGGGCGGGAAATCGTTCGTAATCTTCGGCGAACTCCTCGTACTCCATCTCGCCGTCGGTCTCCTCGACGGGCGTGACGATCCCCATGCGAAACGACCGGGCCATCCCATTGATGCCGTTTGAGTCGGCGTGGTTGTGGTGGTCGCGTTTGCGGTCTTTTCGACGGCGCAACTGCTTTTCGATCTTCTCGAGCGCCAGATCGATCGACGAGTACATGTCCTGGCTCTGGGCCTTTCCTTTGACCGTCCCATCTTTGACCGACACGGTGAAATCGACGATGTGTCCGAAACCCTCGGCGGTCATCACGATCGAGGCCTCGGCGCGGCCGCGTACGTACTTGTCGACGATGCGCTCCAGTTTGCGCGTCGCGTAGTCGCGAAGCGCCGGGGAGGACTCCATCTGCCGATAGGACACGTTCACGTTCATGGGTCAACTCCTATTGCGGGTTGAGAACAGTGTAGATCCTGGCGCAGCCCGGCAGCCGATACCATCCAGCTAAAACGCCTTCTTGCGCTTCGTACTCGAAAGAATCCCCATCTTCTCTCGATATTTTGCCACAGTTCGGCGGGCGATGTCGATGTTGTCTTCCTCTTCGAGTCGATCGGCGATCTTGGCGTCCGACAGCGGCTTTCCGGGATCCTCGTCATCGATGATCTCTTGGATGCGCGCCTTGACCGCTTCGCTGGCGAGGTCTTCGCCATCGGTGCACGAGATCGATGAGTTAAAAAAGAACTTCAACTCGAAGACGCCCCGGGGTGTGTGAACATACTTGTTGGTCGTCACCCGGCTGACCGTCGACTCGTGCATCTCGATATCCTCGGCCACGTCCTTGAGCACCATCGGTTTGAGCTCGTGGATGCCCTCGTCGAAGAAGGCCTTCTGATGTTTGATGATGCTCTCGGTGACTTTCATGATGGTCGACTGGCGCTGGTGGATCGACCGGATCAGCCACATCGCACCGCGAAGTTTCTCCTGGATGTATTCTTTGACCTCGTCGTCATCCCCCTCCTCTTTCTTCTTGGCGAGCTGCTTGCGGTAGTAATCCGAGACTTTCAGCTTCGGGAGGCCATCCTCGTTGAGCGTGGCCACCCACTCGCCGCTATCCTTGAAGATGTAGATATCCGGGGTGATGTACTGGGCTTCGTTTTCGTTGGGCATCACCTCGTAGGAGCCGCCGGGACGCGGCTCCATCGCCGAGATCACCTTGGCGGCGCGGCGAGCCTCTTCCTTGTCGACGTTGAGCACCCGGGCGATCTTTGCGGTCGATTTACGCTCCAGATCCGAGATATGGTCGGCGATGATCTCGTGGACCGTCTCGTCGTCGGGATAGTAGACGTCGGCCTGAATCTTGAGACACTCCTGCAGGTCACGCGCGGCGATCCCGACGGGGTCGAACTCCTGGATGACCTCGAGGACCGCTTCGACCTCCTCGGCGTCGGCCTCGGCGTCTTCGGCGAGCTCTTCGATGCTCGCGTCGCGCAGATACCCCGCTTCGTCGAGATTCCCGATGATCAGCGCACCTATCTCTTGCTGGCGCTCATCGAGCTCCGAGAGTCGAAGCTGCGACATCAGGTGTTCGGACAGGGACTCCTCGGTCGAGAGGGTCTCTTCGTAGCCGGGGAGCTCGGTCGTCGAGTAGCCCTTGTACGAATTCGTGGGCATCGATCGTGAGGAGTAATCGTCCAGGTACTCCTCCCAGTCGATGTTGTCCATGTCGCGCTCGTCGGCCTGGACCTCGTCGACCTCGTCGGGATTTTCGTCGGCCTTCTGATCGATGCCGTGCTCTTTGACGTACATCGACTCGGCGGCGTACGGCTCCTGTTGCTCTTCGAGCACCGGATTTTCGACCATCTCCTGGCGCACCAGGCTCTTGAGCTCCATCCGCGACAGTTGCAGCAGTTTGATCGCCTGCTGCAACTGCGGGGTCATCCGAAGTTGTTGCTTCTGCTCGAGATTGGCACGCAGACCCAATTCCATAATCGGTCACTCCCTTGAGAGGTCGGTGCAAGGCTGATCATACCGGGAAGCGTCACCGCCTACAAGTCGAAACCCTGAGTTGGAACGACTTTTGCTTCCAACTACTAATACAGAGTCCGCGGTCTCTTTATTTCGCACTTGACATGTAAAAAGAGCGTCATACAATAGTCGTCCCTTCGGGGACGGTCGGCATGAAAAATCCCCCCAGGCCGTACGCCAGGTTCATGTCCCATGGCGACGCAAGTCCTCGAAGGGATTTTTTATGTCTCCGTCCCGTCCTCGGGATACAGAGAGATATCATATTCGGCGTGACATCCGTCCGTCGGATGCTCGGGATCTCGCCACTCCAACGTGGCATGGACGATCCCAAACTCCTTGTCCAATTCGCTTCGAACCTCGTCGGCCAGCCGATTGCATTCGGCCACGCTCAACGTCCGGCTCGTCCCGACGATGGCGCTGAGTACCAGGTGACTGCTGTCGAGTTGCCACACGTGCAGATCCAGAAGTTCGGTGGCGACCTCCGGTCGAAGGAGCGTCGATTTGAGCTTTTCGATCTCTATCTCCCCGGGGGCCCGCTGCAGAATGATGTCGATGGTCTCCCGCAGCAGCGGCCAGGTGCTGTAGACGATGAGCGCGCCGATCAGGAAGCTGAGAATCGGGTCGATCGGGGTCCAGCCGGTCCAGAGGATGACGACTGCCGAACCGATGGCCGCGACGGAGCCGAGTGCATCGGCGACCAGATGAAGGAAGGCTCCGCGCACGTTGACCGAATCGCCCCCTTGGCGGTGCAGATACCAGGCACTGACGACGTTGACGATCAGGCCGGCAATACCGACGACCAGTACGGCCCCTCCCTGAACCTCGGTCGGATGGATCAGCCGCCCGATCGCCTCGCGGGTAATCAGAACGACGATCACCAGAAGGGTAGCGCCGTTGATCAGCGCCCCGACGACCGGGACGCGTTGGAGTCCGAATGTATAGGAGTCGCTCGAGTCGAGTTCGGCCAGTCGAATGCCGCCCAGGGCGATCCCGAGTGAGGCCACGTCGGAAACCATGTGTCCAGCATCGGACAAGAGTGCCAGGGAGTTGGCCCACCAGCCGACGGCCGCCTCGATAATGAGGAAGGCGGCGTTGAGAATGATGGCAATCCAGAGGGCCTTCCTGGGCGCATCGTGTGCATGGTCGTGCCCGCCGTCGTGGGAATGGCCGCTCTCCTGCACGTTACAACCTCCAAGATCCGGTGGAACTACTACCAGTCATCGTAGAAAAACGTACGGATCTACTCACCGATTTAAAGAGTCGGTCCACTCGAAGTATCCGTCCTCGCGGCGAGCTCGGCCTTCCTCGGTCAGATGAATCAAATGCGCGGTCAGCGATCGAACGGCCAGAGGCCAGACACGTTCGTCGACATCGTCGTAGACCCTGGAGACCAGGTCATCAGCACGGGCGCGGCCCGCCTGTCGCAGGGCGGCTGCCACCTTCGATTCGCGGTCGAGTCGGTGGGAGATGTAATAGCCCAGGTGATCATCCGGTGCCGTCACCGGTGCCCCGTGGGCGGGGAACAAGACCTCGCAGCCGAGCCGTCGGATTCGCCGCAGACTCTCCAGGTAATCTCCCATGTGGCCGCCGGGAGGGTCGATGACAATCGTGCCTTCGGTGGCCACCAGATCTCCGACGAAGGCGCGCTGAGCTGTCTCGTCGAAGAGGTTCAGGTGGTCGGATGCGTGACCCGGCGTCTCCAGCACCACAATATCGCGGTCCTTCAGATCGATCCGATCGCCATCGGCGAGCCGTCTATCGACGTCAAAATCGCCGACCATCTCATCGAACTCGGGGTGGGCCCACAGCTCGAGATCCGTGGCTTGCTGCAAGTGCTCGATCCCGGCGATATGATCTCGATGATGATGGGTCGCCACGATGGCCCGGGCCCGGTGGCCCCGAGACTTCCGCCGTCGAACCGCCTCGAGCAACATGTCCTGATCCGCGGAGTCGTCGGACCCGGGATCCACGATCACGAAGTCGTCTCGACCGACGAAGTAGCAGTTGGTGTACTCGGCGGGTGGCAGCGTCGGAGATCGAAGCGGCAACATGAAGTGTCCACCGGAGACCTGGAATCCTTCGATCTCGAGCCTCGACTCCGGCGCGGGAATCCCCTCGTCGAACTCCTGCAAGACCCGCAGGATCGGCGGCGACAGCAGCACCTCGTCGCGCCGCCAGCGCTCGAGGGCCCGAGCGGGATCGATCCATTCCGGATCGTCGTGCTCGCGGGGATCCAGGGCCTCCGTGCAGCCGGCCGCTTCGTCCTCGTTAAGCTCCAGCACGAAAAACCTCGTGTGGTACACCTCGCCGGCCCATGCCGGGGATGTCCATTCGCCGATGGGTTTCAAACGCTGGGCGTCCAACGCCCTGCCCGCGTGTTCCCAGCCTGCCTCTTCACACCACTCGCGGCGCGCAGCCTCCCGGTGGGGAGAATCGTTCGAATCCGCGTCGGTGTCTTCGACTCGCCCGATCACAAAACTGCGAAACCCCGACAGAAACCGGCCTTCGGGGCGTCGGGTCCAGAGGACCTGGAACCCAGAGTCGGTCTCAGCCCGGCGAACCGGCACGACACCGGCGGATTCTCGTGGAGAGTCAGTCATAAAGAAGTTCTCGAACACCCATTAATCGGAATGGCCGTCGACCCCGTGATGAGCCAGCAGCGCGGCGCCGAGGGGCCCCGCTCGATCCCCGAGTGTCGGGCGCCGGATCTCGAGATCCTCCCGGACGACCTCGAGGACCTGGGACGGAATCTTCCGCGCCAATCGACCTCGAAACGTAGGACAGTGTTCGATCACCCCTCCGCCCAACAAGAGCACGGCCGGATCCAGAAGGGTGCAGGCATTCGCCACCACGATGGCCAGAGCGTCGGTCGCCCGGCGCCAGATTCCGTCGAGCGCCTCGACCTCATCGGCCAGTCCATCGGCTTCGGATAACGACGCATTGGATTCGAGTCCGTCGACCTCGTCGGATTCAACGAGCCCTCCCACGCGCCGCTCCAGATGGATGCCTCCCGCGTAGGCCTCGACGCACCCACGTTCTCCGCACCCACAGATCCGTCCGCCGGCTTCGACCTTGCTGTGCCCAATCTCGCCGGCGTTGCCGCCGGCCCCAAACTGAAGATCGCCGCCGCTTACGACCGCCCCGCCGACGCCGGTACCGACATAGACGGCAAGAATGTCGTCTACACCCTGGACGGCACCCACCTGGCGTTCTCCGGCGAGCCCCGCGGTTACGTCGTTGAACAGACGGACGCTGGGTGGCGTCTCGAAGACGTTCGAGAGCACCTCGTCGAGCGCGGCTCCGAACGGCTCGTCGCGCCATCCAAGGTTCGGTGAGTTGCGCACGACCGTGCCGGAGCGATTCAAGTGGGCGGCCAGCCCGATCCCGACGGACTCGAGGTCCGTATCCGACCCCTCGACGGCCTCTCGAGTCATCTCGACGACAGCCGCCTGCAGATCATCGGGCGCGCGGCGGTCGCGGATCCGCTCCGATCCCTCGGCCACACGATTCCACGCATCATCGAAGGCGGCCCACCGCGCGGTGGTACCCCCGATGTCGAACCCGAGATGCATCGATCACTCCGATGTGTCGGGAGAGCCGCCGAAGTCCCAGCGGTACTGCACGCCGGTGAAGATCCCGGCGTGGCCCAGATACCGTCCATCGTAGATGAACGTCTCGTTCTGGTTGTCCATGCCGTCCTGATCGCGCACATCGACCCGCTGGGCGAACTGGTTGTCCCAGCCAAGGTTGTATCCGACGCGCAGCTCCAGCGGGATCGTCACCGGTCCGACGTCGAATTCCACTCCGCCGGTGAACATAAACATCGTGTAGTTGGAAGTCTTGATTTCGGTACGCTCGGACGGCGCGCGACCGTCGTCGTTGCTCGGATCAACAGCGATTTGATCGTTCTCGTAGGTCAGACTGCTGTCGCGCTGGATGACGAATTCAAGTCCAAGCCCGAGGACCGGGCGAATGTCCTTCTTGGTCAGCGCAAATTTCACCAAAAGCGGCACGTGGAAGGCCGTCGTCTTCTGAAATTGCCGGGCCGTTCCTTCCTGACTGCCGCTTCCGGCTTGAGTGACTTCATTGTTGCCCTTGGCGTTGTCGGCGCTCACATAAAAGCCGGTCTCCAGCCCGACGATTTCACCGAATCGGATCTCGGCGACCGCCCCGCCGCCGCCCCCGACGCCAAACATCCCGAAGATGTTCGTATCCTGGAAGTCGTACGTCGTCCCATTGGCCCGGTAGTTGGGGACATTCTCGGGTACTTCCTCGGCGCCTTGCACGTTCAATCCTCCCTTTACGCCGAGGCGCAGGGAGAAATGCATCGGATCATCCGATGTCGCCGACTCACCTGAATCGGTCGAGGGCGACTCGCTCTGAGCCAATAAAGTGGAAGGCGCGGCCAAGGCGAGCGCAAAGACCGCACAGGCGAGTAAATCGAACGATCCTGATTTCATTAAATTCACCCATTCCGACATGAATCACACTTACGGCGCAATCAGTGTAACGAAACGGACCCGCCGTGACCAATTGAACTCAGCCCGCATTTACGAAGTACTCGGTGGGGGCTACCTTGGGGACGTGCATCCGACCGGAAGCATTCAATTCGCGCATTCCACACGACCTGCAAGGACTCAGAGATGACCGAACTTCAGACCTTCGACGAAGTCCCCTCCGACTACGTACCCGGCGACGGCGACCTTCACGCCATCATCGAGACGAACCACGGGACGATCGACATCCGCCTGTTCGAGGACGACGCGCCCAAGACCGTGGCCAATTTCGTCGGATTGGCGACCGGCAAACGCACCTGGCAGGACCCCAAGACGGGCGAGGACAAAAACGAGCCATTCTACGACGGGCTCAGCTTCCACCGCATCATTGACGACTTCATGCTCCAGGGCGGCGACCCGACCGGCACCGGCCGCGGCGGACCCGGCTACATGTTTGCCGACGAGTTCGACAACGAGCTCTCCCACAACCAGCCGGGCATGCTGTCGATGGCCAACGCCGGCCCCGACACCAATGGCAGTCAGTTCTTCATCACTCTGCGACCGACACCCCACCTGGACAACCGCCACGCGGTCTTCGGGCAAGTCGTCGACGGGATGGACGTAGTCAACGAGATCGGCTCGGTCGAGACCGACGGAAACGACCGACCGGAGGATCCAGTTGTGATGGAAGAAGTGACCATCGAGCGGCGCTGACCTCAGGTACCGAACAACCGCTCTTTGAGCGACCGTGGCCGGGCTTGCTCCGCCAGGATGACCGAGATCTCCAGTGACTCGGCGAGCTCGGCCACGCCACTTCCCTCCGACAGCCTCTCAAGCAGCCCTCGTTCGGTGGCTCCAAGGACCACCAAGGTCTGCCCTTCGGCCTGCCGGCGAATCTCCCCGTAGGCATCTTCGCCGACGGCGACACGCTTGTCGGCCGCGTCGAAGGCATTCTTGGAGGCCCACTTCGACAGAAATGCCTCGCCGTCCGCACGTTCGTCCTCGCTGCGGACCACGTGCAACAACGTCACTTCGGCGTCGAACTCCGCCTCCATGGCGTGGACGATCTCGGCTCCGACATCGGTGTCCGGGCCGCCAGCAGTGGGAAGGAGGATCTTAGAGGGTTCGAAGCCGCGGTCCTTGAAGACGATAAAGTCGCAGGGCAGAGCACCCGTCAGGTCGTCGAGGGCGTTTTCGAACCGGCCACGACTGCCGTGGGATCCGGCGCCCCATCCGACGACCACCTTGTCTGCCCGCTGCTCCCGCGCGGCGTCGAAGATCTCTGCGAATCGACGGTGAGACAGAATGTTGTGGGTCTCGATGTCGACGCCGAAGGTCTCGGCATCCTTTTTGGCCTTCTCCATCAGGAGCTGTGAGCTTCGATCGAGCCGTTCCAGGCTCGCCGCCCCGGCCTGCAGGGCCGTCTGATCCGGGACCTGCACGATGTGGACGGCCACGACGGTCCCACCCTTCGCCTTGGCCAGGGCGCTGGCGATCGAAATGAGTTGCTTTTCGCTTTTGGGCGCCGCCAGGGCGACCATGACACGAAAACCAGGGTCCGGTTCGGGCGCCTCCTCGCGCAGAACCTCCGGCGCCGAGGGCTCCGAGAGTTTCAGGATCTGTTCGTTGAGCACTCCCTGACGGTCCACCTTGCGGCGGGCGTAGAGCGCATACCAGACCAATCCAAGCACCACGAATCCAAGGCCCAGACCCATCTCCACCGGATCCATGTAGGCGATCAGCGCGAAGGAGCTTATCGCGCCGAAGATAGGTACCCAGGGATAAAGCGGTATACGGAAGTCGGGGTCGTAGTTGACGTCGGGCGCCTCGCGCATAACGATCAGCGCGATATTCAAGAGTCCGTAGACCAGAAGGTGCAGCACCGCCCCCGCCTTGGCCAACACCTTGATGTCGCCGTAGGCGATGAACGCCAGGATCAGCACACCGGTGAGGGCAATCGAGCGGTGCGGCGTGGCGAAGCGGTCGTGGATTTCATTCAGCCAGTTTGACACGAGTCGATCCCGGCCCATGGCGAAGTTGATCCGCGACGAGGCCAGAATCGAGGCATTCGCGCTGGAGGCCGTCGCCAGAAGGCCGCCGAAGGTCAGCATCACCACGCCGAAGCTTCCCAGCGCGATGCGGCCGACCTCCACGACGGCGACCTTGCCCAGTTCATCGAGCGGCTGGGCCGCCACGCTGGTCAAGATCACCATGGTGATGACGTAGATCACCGTCACGATGACGACACTGCCGATGACGGCCAGCGGCAGATTTCGCCCCGGGTTTTTGATCTCTTCGGCGACGGTCGTGATTTTGGCGAACCCCAGAAACGACACAAAGATCAGAGCCGTGGCCGGCAGGATGGCGTCCATGCCGTTGGGCGCAAACGGCGTCATCTTGTTCATGTCCGCCTGAAACATCCCGGCGCTGAGAAAGACGGCCAGAATGCCGAGCAGGGTCAGTACGATGATGTTCTGGAGCCTGCCTGTTTCCTTGGCGCCCACGTAATTGACACCGATAAAGAGCGCCGCGGCGGCGAGCCCTCCGACCTGCCCCGGTTCCAGGGTAAAGCCGAGGGCCGATAACTGCATCATGTCCGCCCAGGGCAGCCACGAGACGATGTAGTCGCCAAACCCGATGGCGTAGAAGGCCGATGCAAAGGCCAGGCCCATCCAGTTCGACCAGCCGGCGATGCTGCCGAAGGCCGGGCCCAGCGCATGGTTGACGTAGTAGTAGCTTCCGCCCGCTTTGGGCATCGCCGTGCCGAGCTCACTGGCCGACAGGGCCGTAAACAGCGCGATGATGCCGCCGGCCAGAAACGACAGAGCGGCCGCCGGACCAGCCACGCCGGCTGCTTCGCCGGGCAGCACGAAGATGCCCGCGCCGATCATCGTCCCCACGCCAATCGTCAGGGCTTCAAGCGGTCCGAGGTCCTTGGCTAATTCAGGAATCGGGCTCCTCCGCAGACTCAGGAAAGACGATCACCGGGATGGAACTCTCGGTGACAAGGCGCAGCGCGGTATCCCCGGAGAGCCAGCGCACGAGTCGATTGCCCGCACGCGGCGTGAAGGCCACCGAACTCGCCGACTCGTTTTGGGCCGCCTCGAGGATCGTCTCGACGACATCGGTTCCGTAGACGAGGCGACGCTCGGCGGGGATGCCCCGCGCGGAGGCGGCTGCCTCGGCCTTGTCGAACAGAACCTCGGCCCGCGTCTCCATCTGCTCGACCGAGGCCTTGTCGGGCGCGCCGCCGCCCTTCTCAATTACATGCAAGAAGATGACTTCGCCGTGGGAGTCCTCGATGCGCGGCAGCAGACTTTGACAGGTCTTCTGGGCGTCAGACTCGCTGGCGAGCGGGACAATCACCCGCTGAAGCAGCGTATCCGGTGCTGTTTGTTCAGTCATTCTGGCGTCTCCTCGAGCTCTTCGATGTTTCCGAACAAGACCAGCGCCATGACGGTCACCGCCCCGACGGTAATACAGATGTCGGCGACGTTGAAATTCGGCCACCGGTACTGATCACCGACCTTCCAGAGGATGAAGTCGACGACGTATCCGAACCTCACCCGATCGATCAGGTTGCCGATCGCGCCACTTCCTATCAGCGAGATGGCAAACAGAAACAGTTTGTGGTCGGCCCGTACGATCCGAAGCAGATAGATCAGAAACCCGAAGGCGATGATGTTGACGACGATCAGCAGGATCCTTCGCCACTCGCCCTCGCCGCCGGCCAGAAAGCTGAAGGCGGCCCCCGTGTTCTCGGCGTACTCCCACTCCCAGTAGCCGTCGATGACGGTCACGGTGCGGTTGAGTACCGTCAGAGTCTGACCCGTCTGAACCGTGTCGCCGGCCGCCATCGGCTGTCCATCTGGCCCCAGGACGCCCCTTCGAATGATCCGGCGGACGTCCATGGGGGTATTCGACGCAAACTCGTCGCGCAGGTAGCTCTCCAGAGTCTCACCATCCTGAGACTCCGGCACCGTCACTTCGATCGGATGTTCGACATGCCCCCGGACCGTCGTCGCCAGCCGGTCCGCGGCGACGTACTTGGTGATCTGATCGATGGCGACCCCCACCACGACGACGGTGACAAAGATCGCGACCTTTTTTTGCATCGAAGTCATAGCGCGGCTCAACGGTTCGGGGGAGTGTCTTCGGCGTTCGACCAGACGTCGCGGAGAATCTCGAGCAACATCAGACCCACGCCGACGGTGATAAACGCGTCAGCCACGTTGAACGTCGGCCAGCGGAATTCGTCGCCGAGCTTCCAGACGACGAAGTCAATGACGTGCCCAAAGCGGACCCGGTCGACGAAGTTGCCCACGGCCCCGGTTCCGATAAACGACAGGGCGGTGATCAACAGGCGCTGACGCGATCGGACACCTCGCAGGATATACAGGATGATCGCCAACGCCAGAAGACTGACGACCACAAAAAACGGTGTGCGATAGGGTGAATTGGAATCGGCCAGGAGTCCAAAGGCCGCACCGGGATTGACCGTGTACTCGAAGTCCCAGTAGCCCTCGATGACCGTGACCGACCGATTCAACACCGTCAGAGTCTCGCCCGGCTCCACCGGCTCGTCTGGACCGATCGGCTCGCCGGTGGGCGCGCGGACGTGAAATTTGGCGATCCGATCGATGGTCTCGCCGTCGTTCCACGCCAATTCATCGGTCAGGAACTCTCGGAGGGTCTCACCCTGATCGGCCTCCGAGACCTCGAGTTCGAGGTGGTGGACGACCTCTCCGGGGCGACTCGTCGCGAGTCGCTCTTGAGCGTACCACTTCGTCCACTGGTCGAGTCCGACGCCGACGATCAGAATCGCCGCGAAGATCCAGTATTTCGTCGACGTTGACTCGTTCACGCTTCCTCGACGACGCGCTGGCAACGGCTGCAGATCTCGTCGTCTTCGTCGGTGACCCAGAAGTTCCAGCATCGCGGGCACTTCTCGGCCGTCGAGGGTTGAACCCCGACCGAGAGCCGCTGGTCGCCGGCCGGCTCGCCATCTTCGACGACGGCTTCACTCACGATGAACAGCTCGGCCAGTCGGTCCTCATAATCCTCCAGAAGCTCCCGGAGGGATCCGTCGGCGCGGACCGTGACCACGGCCTCCTGACTGCTTCCGATGCCGTCTTCGCCCTGACGTGCTTCTTCGAGGGCCTTCTGGACGTCGCGGCGCACCGACAACAGCCGCTCCCAGCGACTGTCGAGTTCCTCATCGTGCCACGAGGTCGGCGGGGCCGGAAAGTCCGACAGAAACACGCTGTCTTCTTCGGCGTTGGGGCCGTGGGGCAGATGGGACCAGGCCTCCTCCGCGGTAAACGACAGGATCGGTGCCGCGGCGCGGACCAGCGCGCTGAGCACGCGCCAGTAGGCGGTTTGCCCCGAGCGGCGTGCCCGGCTGTCGGTCGGTTCGCAATAGAGGCGATCCTTGAGCACATCCATGTAGATGTTCGACAGGTCCACGGTCGCAAACTCGTTGAGCGCCTGGTAGACCGTCTTGAAGTCGCACTCTTCGTAGGCCTGCTCGATCTCTCCTACGACCTCCGAGGTTTGATGCAAGATCCACCGGTCGATCTCGCGCAGCTCACCGTAGTCGAGCGCGTCTTCGGCGGGGTCGAAGTCCTGGAGGTTGCCCAGCATAAACCGGAAGGTGTTGCGCACCTTGCGATACGCATCTGCGGTCCGGTCCAGAATCTCGCTCGACAGCGCCACGTCCCCGGTGAAGTCGACCGATGCGACCCACATTCGCAGGACCTCGGCGCCGTACTCAGAGAGCATCTTCTCGGGAGGCTCGAAGTTCTGAGACGACTTCGAGTATTTGTGGCCCTGCTCGTCGGTCACAAATCCGTGGGTCAGGCACGTCTTGTAGGGCGCGTGGCCTCGGGTGACGACCCCGGTCATCAGGCTCGACTGAAACCATCCGCGATGCTGGTCGCTCCCCTCGAGGTAGAGGTCCGCGGTGTCGCCGACGCCTTCGCGCGCCTCGAGGACGGCGGCCCATGAGACGCCCGAGTCAAACCAGACGTCCAGGATGTCGGTCTCTCGATGAAAGTCGGTTCCGCCGCAGTCCGGACACTCCAGTCCGTCAGGAAGCAGGTCTTCGAGCTCCCAGTCGAACCAGATGTCCGCGCCGTGGTCTTCGACACGTTCGGCCACGTAATCGGCGACTTCGCCGTCGACGACCGCGGTGTCGCAATCCTCGCAGAAGACGACGGTGATGGGCGTACCCCAGGTCCGCTGGCGGCTGATGCACCAGTCGGGCCGGGCCTCGACCATGCCGCTGATCCGGTCGTAGCCCCACTCGGGAATCCAGTCGACGTCGTCGATGGCATCCAGCGCGCCTTCGCGCAGCGCCGGCACGTCGCCGCCGACCGTCTCCGGTTCCATGGCCACAAACCACTGAGTCGTCGCCCGAAAGATCACCGGTTTTTTGGAGCGCCACCCAAAGGGATATCGGTCGATGGTGATCCGCTCGTTGGGCTCGTTGAGCAGCCGACCCCAGTGATCCAGCGCCTCGCTGATGGGACCGTTGGCCGACAGCACGTGGGTCCCCTCCAGCTCGACGGTCTCTTCGCCGGTTTCGATGACGAAGTTCTGGTCGAACAGTCCATCTTCGCCGACGGGGCACAGGACATCGAGCCCGAACTGCTGTCCGAGCGCAAAGTCCTCCTGACCGTGGCCCGGGGCGGTGTGGACGCAACCGGTCCCCTGCTCGAGGGTGACGTAGGGCGCAGGCAAAAGCGGGACATCGCGGTCCAGCCACGGGTGGCGCGCCGCAAACCCCTTGCCTTCGCCGAGTTCTCCGACGAGTTCGCGCCCGGCAAACTCCGCGAGCACCTCGAATTCGTCGATGTCGCAATCTTCGAACATCGCGTCGCGACGCCCCTCGGCGACGACGACGGCCTGGTCGCGGCCGCCGGACTCGAATCCGACGAGCTGGTAGTTCAGCGTGGGATTCAGGGCGATCGCCTGGTTGGCCGGCAGCGTCCACGGGGTCGTCGTCCAGATGACCACCGACAGCTCACGGTCTCCGGCCGCCACCTCCAAATCAGAGGGCGCATCCTCGAAAGGGAATGTCACGTAGACATGCTCGGTACGCAGCTCCTTGTAGTCGACCTCGGCTTCGGCCAGCGCGGTCCGAGAATCCCAGTCCCAATGAACCGGCTTGAGCCCCCGGTAGACGAGCCCGCTGTCAAAGAACTCCCCGAGCATCCGGATGATCGTCGCCTCGTAGTCGTACGACATCGTCCGGTAGGGATTGTCCCAGTCGGAAAAGCACATGATCCGACGGATCTCGTCACGCTGGATGTCGACGAACCGGTCGGCATACTCCCTGCACGCCTGTCGGATCTCGGTGGTCGTCATCTCGAAGCGCTCGTCGCCGAGCTCGTCGTCGACCTCGTGTTCGATGGGCAAACCGTGGCAGTCCCAGCCCGGGACAAACTCACAGACCTTGCCGGCCATGTTCTGGTACTTGACCACAAAGTCCTTCAGCGACTTGTTGAGGATGTGGCCGTGGTGGAGATGACCGTTGGCGTACGGCGGGCCGTCGTGGAAGACGAAACGATCGGCTCCCTCCTGGCGGCGCTTCTCGACCATCCGCTCGTAGATCTCCTGCTCTTCCCAGGCCTCGATCTGGTCGGGTTCCCGCTCCGAGAGATTCGCCCGCATGGGGAAATCGGTCGACGGAAGATTCAGCGTCGATTTGTAGTCACCAGCCACGTCAAACTCCTTTCACCAGATACGGCTTCGAGCGTGCTCGCGCCCCGAGCGGGCGCTTCAGTACGAAGCGGGTCATTAGCACAGCGGCCTTCAGGCGTTCAAACGGCCACCAGTCGAGCGGATTCGTCAGCCGAGGCCCTTCAAGATCGACCCGGCGATCTCTCGGCTTCGACCGTCGGCTCGGACCACCACCGGCCGCCCCTGTCCGACTCGTTCGGTCGACTCGTGAAGCAATTGATTCAGATACTCTCTGGCCGCTCCGGCGGCCCGGCGTCGGGTGACCTTTCCGGTCCCCAGAAGCGCGGCCACGGCGCTGGAGAGCTGACATCCCGTACCCCGCACGTCGTCGACGACCCGATCCAGGGCAGGCAACATCTCCACACCGGAGTCGTCGGCCCACACATCGATCACGCCTCTCGACAACCGACCCTCCAGGTGGCCGCCCTTCAGCAGGATGGACGCCGTACTCAGCTCGGACAGACCCTCGGCCATCCGGCACATCCCCTCCAGACTCTCGGCCTCGAGGCCACTCAGGGTCGCCCCCTCGGGCAGATTCGGGGTCAATACATCGACCCGCGGCAGGAGCTCGGCGGCGAGTGCATCGACGACATTGCCCTGGTGAAGATCCCTGTCCCCGGATCCCGCTGCGAGCACCGGATCGTAGACGACGGGTGGCGCCGATTCGGACCCATCATCCAGCCATGCGGCGACGACTTCGACGGCCTCCACATCGGGAAGCATCCCGATCTTGACGGCGCCGACATCGAGGTCATCGTCGACGGCGGCGAGTTGATCTCGAAGCTGCGCCGGTCCCACGGATTCGAAACCGCGAACGGCGACGGTATTCTGCCAGACGATCGCCGTGATCGCCGACAACCCGTGAAAGCCAAAATCGCGGAAGACCTGGCAGTCGACCTGTATGCCAGCCCCTCCCGAGGGATCGGTCCCCGCAATTGTCAGCAAGTTGGCCATCGTGAATCCGTCGGCGCGAAGGGCCCTCAGAGACTACAGAACTCCCGACGGACCGCCAACTGCCGAGTCCGTCGACGCCGAATTCGGGTTGCCAGCCCGACTCGACTTCGTGCAACGTCCTTCGCGACAATCACGTCTCACCGACACGCACTAAACTTGGCTCTATGGATCAGCCCCGCCACCAGATCTATCTCATCCCGGGTTTCTTCGGCTTCTCGAGCCTCGGCGAGATCTCGTATTTTCGCGCCGTCCGAGAGATCCTGGAGGACGTCTTCATCCGTCGCGGGATCGACGTCGAGATCATCGGTGTCGATACGCTGCCGACGGCGTCGATCAAGGAACGCGCTCAAAAATTGATCCGCACGGTCGACGACCACCGCGGTTTCGACGACGGTGTCGCCCTCCATTTCGTGGGACATTCGACGGGTGCACTCGACGCCCGTCTGGCGGCCACTCCGGGAGCACAGCTCGAACGCCCATCGTCGGCCGGCTCCATCGATGAAAACCTGCGCACGGTCGTCTCGATCGGAGCTCCGCACTACGGCACTCCCCTGGCGAACTTCTTCAGCACGTTTTACGGGCAGAATTTGCTGTATCTCGTCACGTTGGTGATGATCGTGGGGCTGTGGCGCCGGCCGATTCGCCTGCTGGCCGGCCTGCTCGGTCAGGTCACCCGGGTCAACGATCTCCTTCATCTGAATGATTCGCTGATCGAACAGATCACCGACCAGCTCCTGAAGGATTTCAACGAGGATGTCGAACGGGAAGTTCGCCGGTTCCTCCACTCGATCCTCGACGACCAGGGCTCGATGGTGCAGTTGACCCCGGAGGGGATGGATATCTTCAACGCAACGGTCCCCGACGCCCCCGGCACACGCTACGTCTCATACGCCACGGCGGCACCCGCCCCGACCCAGGTGCTGCGCAAGATCCGGCTTCGGCACCTGCTGACCCCTCTGAACAAGGTGCTCTACGGCACCCTCTGGACGCTGACCTCGCGGGCTCACTCCGGCTACGACTACCACTCCCCGATCGAGGCCAAAGACGCCATCAGCGGCCACCCCCTCCCCTTTGACATCAACGAGTCGACCAGCGACGGCGTCGTCCCCACGCTCAGCCAAATCTGGGGCGACTTTCGGGGTGTGGTCCGCGCGGACCACCTCGATGTGGTGGGGCACTATCTTCGGGGCCCCTTCGATGTGCAGGACGGCGCCGACTGGTTCGGCTCCGGCGCTCGCTTCGATCGCGCCGACTTCGAATGGCTCTGGGAGGACATCGGCCACGTGATGATCGAGACGTCCGAACGAGACGACACCGCAGCAGACTGAAGCGCCGGGAGCCTCTTACTGCCGGACCCAGGTCTTCTTGGAATCGCCGTCCCCGATCTCGAGGATGTGACCGTCGTCTTTGAGGTTCCACGCCTGCGAATCCATCCAGACGCTGCCGCTGCGACGGCTCCCCACATACTGATAGAAATCTTCGCCGTGGACCGCCCACCGGCCCAGGTCTCCGGAGTCCTCACCCTCCATCGACGACTCGGCGTAGACCACTCTCAGGGTTCCATCCTTCTCGAGCACCATCTCCGACGGCGCGGATCCCTCGGTTTGGCCGTCCGTTTCGCGTTGCCAGGTCCCCACAAGTACGGGATCGATGATCGACTCCTCCAGCCGAACACTCCCGAAAAGTTCGCTCAGCGGCTCGGTCAACGATAGCACCCTGTCACGAGGCCCCGATACGCGAAGCACGAGCATCCAGGGCCGATCCAGAGCCATATAAAATGCGACCCGCTTGAGCTCATCGGCCTTCTGAATGTCCCAGGCCACCCCGCCGATCGACATCTCGTCGGCCAGTTCGACGGACGGGTCCACCCGTTCGGCGTCCGGTACCTTCCCCTCAAATTCCGTAGCCAACGTCTTCAGATATTCACTGCCGATCTGAGTGGGCGTCTCCAGATCATCGGGCGCAAACCGAAGCACCAGCAGGTATTCTTCGGCGCCCTCTTTGTAGTCCGGCGGCTGCATCGAAACCGCCGCCGGGCTGGCGACAACCTCCCACTGCTCGGGAGGCACGAAACTCAACCCGATCGGGGTTCTCACACGCCCATCGTCGACTTTCTTCTCGGTGTCGTTGTTGTCGGATCCACAACCCGCGCTGCAGCCGTAGATCATTGTCAGCAGCCCGAATAGACAGACCCATCCCATTGCCCTGCGCATCCACATCATCACAAGCTCCCTTGGCATTCATGTCACCGACCGGAGCAAAAATAACCACATTCTCGCCAGGGCAAATAGATTCGCCTGCGGCGCGCGGCGACTGTCGATTTTCGTGCTTGCGGGGTTTTCTGGCCCGCTGGGGTCGTGCTTGCGAAGAGGGCAGCCGGCTGAAGATGCCGACACGAGCGTTGATCGGTTTCAGTAAGACGGTCATCCCGGTCTCGCGAGGCGCTGGTGCGCCTCGTAGCGAACCGGGCGATCATGCGGCGTGTCGCGCCTCCAGCGCGCCGCCGCGGTTTCGTAACCCCGGGTGCTGGCGGCGCCTTCAGGCGCCGTCGAAGCCCGGGCGTGTCCACCTCCGCACACTCATGATCGGCGCACTCACGGCCTCCGCCTGCCCACGATCCCCGCACTCACGACCCCGCGGACCCCGTCGTACCTCGTACGTCCTGCGCGAGACGCGGTCACGTGCTTCGCGGCTCCCGTCGTACCTCGTACGTCCTACGCGAGACGCGACGCCGTGAAACGCGCCAACTAAACCCGCAACACTCTCTGCCCACGCCGAAGAATCGACTGTTCACAGCCAAGAGCGCGGAAGGTGGCGAGGTTCTTCTGCAGGGGATTGTCGATGCCAGTGAGGCGAGTCACCTCGTTCCAACCGAGGTTATTCAGAAACAGCCACGGCGACACGGGAATCGGAAAGTCGCTGCCGAGCATCACCCGCTGGCGGGCCATCTCATCGTCGAGCACACGACCGATGTACGAGAACCGCGCCATCGAAGCGAGCGCGGAGATATCGCCGTATAGATTCGGGTAGGTCCGGATCATGTCGAGCCAGATGTCGAAGTGTTCGGTCAGGTGTACGACGCCAGCGGAGGCGCAGTGGGCGGCGATGACCGTGACACCTTCGTCCAATACGGCCGTGAGGCGGCGCGGGTGGCCCCAGTCCTGGTTGATCACGGGGATCGTATGCTCAAAGGAGGTGTGGGTCAGCAGCGGCACACCCAGCTCGCTCATTCGCTCCCAGAAGGGCCGATGCGCGGGATCCGCCGGGTCGATGTCCTGGCTGTTCGGTAGCAGCTTGATGGCCACCGACCCGGCTTTGACCACCCGCTCGAGTTCCTCGATGGCATCGGAGCGATGGGGATTGACCGAACAGACGGGCAGAAGTTCGTCGGCCTCTGCACAGACCTGCAGGCAGTAGTCATTCGACACCAACACCGAGGTGCGGTCCCGGTCGAGTTCGCCGTCACGGTTGTAGACGCCATCCATCGCCAACACACCGACCCCGTCGAGCTCACTGCTCTCGGCCCACTCTACGAGACGCTCACGGTAGGCGGCATCCAACTCATCTTCCGGGACCCCTCCCAGACCGAGGGTGCGTTTGAGGTATTGAAAGAGGAGTCCGCGGCGCATCGACGGCTCCACGTAGCACCCGTTGTCCGGGTCGACCCCAATGAGATGGGCGTGCACATCGATCAACATAGCCTGTAACCTCCGGTAAACACCTGGCCCCCGCAGTATCTCCCCTGAAGGTTTCGATGCAACCCGGGGACAATTCGGAGCAGATCTTGCGCCGGGGATCCAACATGGACAAACTCAGGATCGCGAGGTTGAAGATGGCACATAAAAAGGCAGCCCCCAGTAGAGCGAGTTCGACATGCTGATCGAACATCCGCGCATCTATCTCGATCCCTTTGGACGCACGACCGATGCACTGCGGCTGAACGACGGGCAGGTGATCGCCGTCGGCGACCATGCTCGAGAGGACCACGAATCGGGCGAACGTCTGGTTCAGCCGGAGGGCGCGTGCGTCTTTCCTGGACTGTCCGATGCCCACTGTCACCTCTGGGGGGTCGGGCGCCGCGCCGGGTCGATCGACCTGTCCGAGGCATCGGACCCGGCCGTCGTGCTCGACCGACTCCGTGAGCGCGATCCGGAGTTGTCTCCGGGAGAGTGGATCCTGGGTCGGGGCTGGGACGACAACAACTGGGGTGCCGGCGAGTCGCTTTCGCGGTCGGACCTCGACGCGGCGTTTCCCGATCGACCGGTCTGTCTGCACCGCGTCGACAACCACGCGATAGCCGTCAACTCCGAGGCGATGCGCCGGGGCAATCTGCCACTGGAGGCCTCTGGATCGGCCTCCGATCGAACCGACGGTCGCATCGTCCGAGATGCTGACGGCCGGCCGACCGGAATACTCGTCGACGCGGCCATGGACCCCGTCCTGGAGGCGATTCCGGCACCGACAGAAGCCGAAGATCTTCATCTGATGCGGGAGGCGGCGGGTCGCATGCGCCGACACGGTATCGTCTCGGCCCACCAGGCGCTGGTCAGCGTCGACCGGGTCGCGACGATGCGTCGCCTGGCCGACCAGGGGGAGCTACCGCTTCGGATGTATCTGATGGTCGATGGCCAAGACGACGGAATCGACGCCCTGACCGCCGAAGGCCCCTTCCAACAGGCGGACGATTGGTTGCAGTGTCGCGCAGTGAAGTTCTTTGCCGACGGGGCTCTCGGCTCACAGGGGGCCTTGTTGCTCGACACCTATCCCGACGGCTCCCGCGGCGTGGCGATGATCGAGGCCGACGAACTCGCCGAACGGGCACGGCAATTGAGCGCCTCGGGCTGGCAGGTGGCGACCCACGCGATCGGCGACGCCGCAACCCGGCGCGTGTTGGACGCATACGAATCGATCCCCGAGGAGCAACGCGACCATCTGAGACCCCGGCTGGAACACGCTCAGATGTTACACGACGACGATCTCGCTCGGCTGTCGGAGCTGGGCGTCATCGCCAGCATCCAGCCGATTCACATGCGCAGCGATGCCGCCTGGGCCGACGACCTTCTGTCGGACTCACAGCTCGACCGTATGTTTCGCTGGGGAGATCTGGCCGGTCAGACGAGGCTCGCGGCCGGCAGTGACTATCCCATCGAGGATCCGAATCCCTGGCACGGTATCGCCACGGCGATGTCCCGCCGAGACGCTCGGGGCCGGGGATTCCGACCCCGGCAAGCGCTGAGCGTCGAAGCGGCACTGGCCGGCTACACCACCGGCGCCGCTTACGCCGCCCACACCGAAGGCCGAACCGGCCAACTGCGACCCGGCCACCTCGCCGATTTCATCGTACTGGATCGAGATCCGTTCGAGTCGACCCCCGACGACATCTGGCACACCCAGGTGCTCGAGGTCTGGATGGACGGAGTCCGCGTCACTCGTCGAAGCTCTTGAGCTTCAACTCCGGATCACCGGAGGGCAGACCACCCTCCGTGCCGCCCATCGAACCGCCGGGGGGACCTCCGGGCGGCATCGTCTCCGACGGCGGATCGAGTTTCAGGTCGCCACCGAGACCGTCGTCCGAGCTGCCGGACCCGATATCCCCGCTTCCCGCAGGCTCTTCGCCGATATAGGGCACCATGCTCCCGGCGGACGCGCCCAACCCTCCGATGAATCCATCGATAAACTCACCCAGAGCCGGACCATCGGGATCGACTTCGGTGCGAGCCTCGTAGAAGACACCGCTGTCGGCTACCCGGACCTCGAAGAGCTGTTCGCGGAAGGGGTCCGTCAACGACGAAGCCGACTTGAAGAGGCCGGCGTCGGGGAGGACCTCGTTGACCCGGGTGTAGTTGACGTAGACGCCGTTGAAATGATCCGCCTCGACGAACTCGGCGCCGAGGGCGCGGTCCTCGAGGTCCACGAGCATCTCGTCCTTGCGTGTTCCGCGAAGAAAGGCCCGGGCCTCGTCATCTCCGACACCGGCGGTCGCCAGCATCGCGACGTTGTCGTGCAAATACAGGTTCGGCGCCACCGGAACCGGGGAGCGGGTGACCTGAATATCCGCATCGGATTCGCCTTCGCCGGTCTCGATCGGCTCGGGACTGAAGTCGCGGGTGGGAACGGCACCGTAGAGCGCTTTGAGCACCTTGTCTCGCGAAGCAGCGTCTTTGAACTGAATGACCAGCATTCCTTTCAGCGACTGGGCGATCGTGGCGACCCCCATCCGGCCGAGTTGCTCGGGTATCTCGACGTCGTACAGGAAGAATCCGACCTGCCCGGTCACCGCATCCAGGACATCTTTCTTCATGTCGATCTCGACGGAACTCGACGACGACAGCGCGTCGAGGCTGGCGTCGAACTCCTCGCGCTCCTGGTCCGACATCACGTTGTCACGCAGGAACTTCAGAGCCCTGGGAGGATGGAACGCCATCCGGAGTCCCATCAATGTATCGGCCACGCCGAAGTGCTTCCACGGATAGGTCGTCCGGGCCTGCGACATCGACCGAAATGTCGACACGGCCTCGGAGTCCAGGCCAGTCCATCCACGAACGGAACCGACGCCGTCGCTGAAATCCAGACCGACGCCTCCGGAGGTAACGTGTTTTTTGGCCCACGTCTCGAGGGTGTCGTCCAGATTGGCGCGGGCGATCACCTCGTCGGGTCGCACAAAAATCCCGGCGGGATGGCCCGACAGCACCGCGGAGCCGAACGCATCGAAGCTGTCGAGGGACGCGAGACTCTCTTTGCGCGGCACGCCGCCACACATGCCGGCCAGGCGCTTTTTCTGCGCTTCGAAGTCGCCGGTGGCGGTCACCAAGAGCACCGTCGAGTCGATCTCACACCACGCGGTATCTTTGGCCACCTGCAGTGACTGGCCTTCGACGGTCTCGGAGCCGACGGATTCGGCCTCCCGCATATTTTTGACGTAGGTGGCAAACTTGTCTGCATCCGAGGCCTTCATCGCCAAAACGAGCCCCTGAGAATCCTGGAAGTACCCGCCGACGACGGGATTCGACCAGTCGACGCCGGTTTCGGATTGCCAGGCCTCCGCTTCGAACGGGCTGAAGCCGAATTGCTTGCGGAACCGCTTCTCGAACTCGGCGACGCGATCGGCCTCGTCCGACCCGGACTCGCCGTCGCCGGCGCCGTCGGTCCCACGACTCTTCATCCAGGCGCCGTAGGCTTCGATCAGCGACAGGGGTTTTTGAACGACGACGGCCCCGGTGACGTCACCGGGCAGATGCGCCGCCATCTTACGGGTCGGCTGCGTATCGATCTCGGGCGGCTCGTCTCCGCAGCTTCCGAAGAGATTGCATCCGGAGAGCAACAACGCGGCGCCGACGAGTATCGCACGCCCCCTCCAAGAAGTCGTCGAGTTATATCCAAACATACTGATATCTCGGCTTGTGTTCGGTGAGTCCGATGGGTTCGCAACACATCTCACTTATCACGTTTTTCGTCCACGTCCCATCGGAGGCCGGTTCTCCGTTGATTCCACTGACGTTCGTGCTATCCCGAGTGCGTCGAGTTTCCCGTGCCAACCACACACGCCACCATGGACGTCCGACAACCATTCGATCCCTACGGCTGCCACCGGGTCATCGAACCTTCGGGGGCACTTCCCCAGGCCGCCGAACGACTCGATGCCTCGGGTCCGTTGTTTTCAAACGAGGTGGCCATCGATGTCGAGCGACTGAACATCGATTCGGCGAGTTTCCACCAGATCGTCGACGAGGTCGGCGAAGACACGGAGGCCGTCGGCAAACGGGTCCTGTCGATCGTCGAGAACCGCGGGAAGATGGAAAACCCGGTGACCGGAAGCGGCGGCATGCTTCTGGGGACGGTCGGGGCCGTCGGCCCCGATTACGACGGACCGGTCGAGCTCGTCGTCGGCGACCGCATCGCGACCCTGGTGAGTCTGACGTTGACGCCGCTGGAGTTGGATCAGGTGACGGACGTCGCCTTCGAGGCCGATCAAATCGTCGCCGACGGTCGAGCCTATCTCCCCCCGTCGGCGCCGCTGGTGGTGATGCCCGATGACCTGGCCGACACGCTGGCCGTGTCGGTCTTCGACGTCTGCGGCGCTCCGGCGCGAACCCGGCGCCTCTGTCGAGACCACGACAGCGTCTTGATTCTCGGTGCGGGTCGATCGGGCATGCTGTGTGCCGCCGCTGCCCACCACACGTTCGAACAACGCGAGGTCGAGGACCCCTGGATCGGGTGCATCGATCTCAACGAGTCGAACCCGAAACACCTGGCCGAGCACGGAATCATCGACGACTGGGCGACCGCCGATGCGACGACACCGACTGCGGTCCTGGAGGTCGTCGAACAGTGGCGCCCGCAACTGCCCGAGCTGGTCGTCAACGCATGCAACGTGCCCGGCACCGAGATGTCGGCCGTTCTTGGGTGTCGGCGCCGGGGAACTGCATACTTTTTCAACATGGCCACGAGTTTCTCCCGGGCCGCCCTCGGGGCCGAGGGCGTCGGCCGCGACGTCGACCTTCTGATCGGCAACGGCTACACCGAAGGCCATGCCGAATACGCCCTGAAGCTGGTCCGCGAGATGCCGGCGGTTCGCGAACGCATCGAGGACATCGTCCTCGGTTCTTGAATTCCACACACTGGCGAAAATCCGATGGACGCGACCATACTCGACAATGACGACGACATGCGGCGCCGCATCGAAGCGGCCCTCTCCCACCAGTTTCGCGACCAGGTGATCGAGGAAGCGACGCTCGAGAAGATGGGCGGGCACGCCTCGATGCGCATCTACTGGCGGGTGAAGCTACCGGTACAGGGCGAGGCGACCGACTGGACCCTCCAGTCGGTTCGTCGCTCCGAGACGACCCTGATCGCGATGGTGCTCGCCCCGGGATTCGACGAGGCCGACAGCGAAGAGGGGCCCTCGGGCGAATCCGTCGACTCCGAGACCCTGCCCTTCATCGAGATGCAACGATACCTCGCCGATCTGGGCATGCCCGTGCCCGCCATCGAACGGGTCGACCTCGATGAAGGCGTGGTGCTCTTGGAGGACCTGGGCGACCGGACCTTCGAAGACCTGTATCGAGGAGTCAGCGAAGACGACACGCTGCCGCCGGCTCACCAGGATGCCGCGGGAGAAGCGCTGTATCAGCAGGCCGTCGACCTGATTGTCCAGCTCCAGTCGGCACTGGTCGACCGACGGGGCCGCGACGAAACCAGCCCCACCGACGGGGCGATCTGCTGGCGACGCGCCTTCGATCGGGAGTCGCTTCGCTGGGAGCTCGACCACTTCCTCGAATGGGGCGTCGACGCCCGCCAGGAGCAGCCGCTCCCCGACTCACTGGCCGCGGACGTCGACACCGCCTTCGACGAGCTGGTCGACGCTCTGCTCGATCTTCCGAGCCTGCCCGCGCTGCGCGACTTTCAATCACGCAATCTGATGTACAAGCCGCGCCTGGACCAGGAGACGCCCTGGGTGCTCATCGACTTTCAGGACGCCCTGGTGGCCCCGATGGTCTACGATCTGGTGGCGCTGCTTCGCGACTCGTACATCGAACTCTCGTTTGAGCGCGTCCAAAAGCTGGTCGACTACTACCTCGACCGGGGTCGAAAGGCCGAGCTTCCCTGGTGCAGCGCCCATGGAAACACCGAACGCGAGCCCGCCGAATTCGTCCACCGCGGCTTTCATCTTCAGACCATCCAACGCAAACTTAAAGATGCCGGTCGCTTCGTCTACATCGACCGGGTCAAAGACGACGACAGCTTTCTGCCCTACGTCGACCCGTCGCTGGACTACGTCCTCGAGGCCTGCGAACACCTCGATGGCTTCGATCCGATCGCCGAGATGGTCCGGCGGGTCACCTCGTAAACCGATACCGAGCGAGCACTACTGATGACCGACGAACCGACGACACCAGCCAGCGGAATGCGTGACTTCCTGCCCGAGCAGGTCGCGCGGCGAAATCACGTCTTCGATATCATCCGTGACGTCTACGAGGGCTACGGCTTCGAGCCCCTGGAGACGCCCTCGATGGAGCGTCTTTCGACCCTGCTGGGCAAGTACGGCGAAGACGAGAAGCTGATCTTCCGGATCATGAAACGGGGACAAAAACTCCAGCGTGCCCTCGACGAAGATCCGAGCGAAGACGAGCTCGCCGATCTGGCGCTTCGCTACGACCTGACCGTCCCACTGGCGAGGATCTTCGCCGAGCACGGAAACGATTTTCCGCGCGTCTTCAAGCGCTATCAGATCGGCCCCGTCTGGCGCGCGGACCGGCCCCAAAAGGGGCGCTACCGGGAGTTTTATCAGTGTGACGTCGATATTCTGGGAAGCGAGTCGACGCTGGTCGAGGCCGAGGTCATCTCCGCGGCGGCCGATGCCCTGGAACGACTCGGATTCGACGATTTCCGCATCCACACCAATCACCGCAAACTGCTCGACGGCATGATGGAGATCGCCGGCATCGAGCAGGAGATGCGCTCGGACGCCCTGGTCGCCATCGACAAACTCGACAAGATCGGGCTGAAGGGTGTCGTCGACGAGCTCGACGAACGAGGCCTCTCCGACGACGCGGTCGACACGCTGATGCCCATGCTCGATCAGGGGGCCGAGGCCGACTCACCGCCCTTCGACAACCAACGCACCCTGCAGGCTATCGCCGACCAGATCGAACAGACCGAGTCCGGCGCCCACGCCGTCTCCGATCTCGAGTCTCTGTTTCGGGTCTGCGAGGGCAGCTCCGCCGGGCGTCACCTCTACTTCGATCCGTACCTGGCGCGCGGTCTGTCGTACTACACGGGTGCGATCTTTGAGATCCGCTCGGATGATTTCCCGGGCAGCCTGGCCGCAGGGGGTCGATACGACGACCTGGTGGGCATGTTCACCAACCAGGATGTGCCCGCCTGCGGCTTCTCGCTGGGCGTCGAGCGGATCATCGATCTGATGGAAGAACGCGACATGTTCGACATCGACGAGACGCCCGCCGACGTCATGGTCGCCGTCTGGGACGAGGATTTCGCCGCCGACAGCATGGCCATCGCCCGCCAGATGCGCGAAGCCGGCCTGCGCGCCGACCTCTACCCGGACGACGACTCGGGGTTCGGCAAGCAGTTCGGCTACGCCGACGAGCGCGACATCCCGTTTGTGGCGATCTTCGCGCCCGACGAAAAGGAGGCCGGATGTGTGGCGATCCGCGACATGGACTCCGGCGAGCAGACCGAGGTCAGCCGAGAGCATGCCGGCGAAGAAACGGCCCGTCTGATCCTGAAGGCCCGGGACTGAGGCGATCATGAGCGGCGAGTCCGAGACCTCCGAAGAGATCCCGGTGGAGTTCCAGCGCCACTGGCTGCTGGAGCCGGGGACCACGTACCTGAATCACGGGGCGTTCGGGGCGTGTCCCAAGCGAGTGCTTCGCCGACAGAGCGAACTCCGGACGCAATTCGAGCGACAGCCGACCCGGTTTTTCGAGCGAGAGATCGTCGGCCTCTTCGACCATGCCCGGGCCGAACTGGCGTCGTTTGTCGGATGCGACACCGATGGCCTGGCGTTCGTGCCAAACGCCACCACGGGCATCAACTCCGTGCTGCGTTCCCGTCGTTTCGACCCGGGCGACGAACTGTTGGTCACCGACCAGGCCTACCGGGCCTGCCGAAACGCCGTCGACTTCGTGGCCGACCGAGCCGGCGCTCAGGTCGTCACCGCCGACGTCCCCTTTCCGGTCGACGGCCCCGAGGCGATCGTCGAGGCGATTCTCGATGCGACGACCCCTCGTACGGAACTGGCGCTGATCGAGCACGTCGCCAGCGACACCGGGCTGATCTGGCCGGTCGACGAGATCTGCGAGACCCTCGACGATCGCCACGTCGACACCCTGGTCGACGGTGCCCACGCTCCCGGGATGGTCGACCTCGATGTCGAATCGATCGGCTGCACCTACTACACGGGGAATTGCCACAAGTGGATGTGCGCTCCAAAGGGGGCCGCCTTTCTGTGGGTGGAACCCCACGAGCGCGATGACGTCCACCCGACGACGATCAGCAACGGCTACGGCCAGCAGCGCGAGGACCGATCCTCGTACCACCTGGAGTTCGACTGGATGGGCACCGCCGACCCGTCGCCGTATCTGTGCGTGCCCGAGGCGATGGACTTCCTGGGCGAACTCGTGCCCGGCGGCTGGGACGGTCTCAGAGAGCACAACCACGAGTTCGCCGTACAAGCCCGGCGACGCATCTGCGAACTTCTGGGGATCGATGAGCCGACACCCGACGACCTGATCGGCTCGCTGGCCGCCGTGCCGCTGCCCGACCGCGATCCCGACGCCGAACTCGACGACTTCGGACGAGACCGGCTGACCCGGACGCTCTCCGAGGAGCATGGCATCGAAGTTCCCATCAAGACCTGGCCGGAGGCGCCGCAACGATTGCTGCGCGTCTCCGCCCAGATCTACAACACGGAGCAAGACATCGACCGGCTGGTCGACGCGCTGGACCACGAGCTGAATCAGTAGGACATCGAAGCGCATCTCACCTCCGGCTTACTCCCCTCTTGAGTGGACCTGAGATGCAACGTCACCAACTGGCGATTATCATTCTGGGCGGCGGGCTCCTCCTCGCGGGCCCGACCGGCTGCGACACGCCACGGGCCGGCGCCAACGAGGAGCTCGCCGACGCCTCGGACCAGACCCCATCGAAGGAGACCGACGTGTATCCCCTGGAGCCACATGCATGGAAGAGTCGCCCGGTCGTCATCTTTGCCCCCGGCCGGGACGACGAGACCTACCGGGAGCAGATGGCGCACTTCAAGAATAATATGGAGGGAGTACGCGACCGGGATATCGTCGTCTTCCATGTCTTCAGCCGCACCAAGGGCTTTGGACCCGATGGACCCATCTCCGACGACGCCCTGCGACGGCTATGGGATCGATTTCAGCCCACGGATCCCTTCACCGTGATCCTGGTCGGCAAGGATACCACCGAGAAGCTGCGCCAGGACGAGGTGCTCACGGCCGATGCGTTGTTCGAGACCATCGACGCCATGCCGATGCGCCAGCAGGAGATGTCCGACGACTAATCGTCGGTCACCATCGGCCAGTGGACCCAGTTGACAAATCCACCGTCGATGAGTCGCGCCCCGACGTGGCCCTCCTCGACGGCACCCGCCGCCCCGACCCCGTAGGCGAACCCGACGAAGGTCCCGCAGATGCGCAGCCCCAGGCCGGATCCGCTGGTGGTGTAGTCGTCCAAAAACAACGAGGAGAGGTCCCGACCGCCGAAACGCTCCTCGAGGGATCGGGCGCGCTCATCGTCGACTCGATTGGCCACGGCGATGCGTAGATGACGGGGCCTGGCGGCGGGAACCGCCGTCAGATACAGTTCGATTCGACCGTCGGCGGTCCCCTCCACGGCGTTGTTCATCATGTTGTAGACGACCCGATCGAGGGCGGCGAACTCGACGCAGCGATCCGAGATCGGCCCTTCGTACCCCGCCTCGACCGACACCTCGACCGGCCGACCCTCCCCGTCGACAAGCTCCGTGCGCTTCCACTTCTCGACGATCAGCGCGGCCTCGTGGATCTTTTCCTGGGAGTCCCGTTGGTAGGCCTTCGGATCGAGATCGGGGATCGCGTTGCGCATGATCTTCGTGTGATCCCGCACCCGCAGATAGATCTTCGAGACCTGCTCATCGTCGAGTTTGCCCGCCTCGGCCAACTGAAGGCCCGAGACCAACTGCGCAAGCGCGCCGCCCTTGAGATCGTGGCGTACCTGGCTGAATCGCTCGGCGTCGATCTCGGGGTCGGACGGCTCGTCGATCCCGCGCGCCCACTCGACCAGTCTCTTCCAGCCGCAGTCGTCCAGAAAGTCCGAGATGATGGTGCGCACCCGGCCGGTCTCCCTTCGATCGATCGATTCGAGTTGGTCCTGCAGGGTCATCAGGGCCCCGTAGAGCCGCTCGACGCGGCGACGGTCCGGTTGTTTGAAGGCATCCAGCGATACCGAGAGGTGTCGCCCGCCGTAGCGTTCACCCCGGCTGTACTCCAGATCCGAGGGTGCGAGGTCGAGCACCTGCTGTTCGGTCAATTGGCTCATGGGCTGTCACAGAAAGGTCGCGTGAATCGATCCGGCAGCGAGTTGCATCCCTCGATCGGACTGCTCAGATGCCGGCACCTGAAGGAAACCATGACGTCGAGACCCGAACCTATCGAACCCGAGCCCGGACAGGAATCGGTCTGGGACTACCCGCGGCCGCCTCGTCTGGAGCCCGTCGACCAACGGTTGCGGGTGTTCTTTGGTGGCGAACTCATCGCCGAGACCACCGATGGCTGGCGGGTCCTCGAGACCAGCCACCCTCCGAACTACTATTTTCCACCGGCGGACGTCCACTTCGACTTTTTGCGCAGGATCGACGATCGGCGCACCGTCTGCGAGTGGAAAGGGCGCGCTCACTACTACGACATCGCCGTCGACGGGAGCGTCTCCCGTCAGGCCGCCTGGGGCTACGACTCGCCGACCGATGCATTTTCGGAGCTCGCCGGCGCCGTCGCCTTTTACGCCGGCCGCCTGGACGAAGCCTACGTCGGCGACGCACTCGTCAGCCCCCAGCCAGGTGGCTTCTACGGCGGATGGGTAACCCCCGACGTCGTCGGCCCATTCAAGGGAGAACCCGGCAGTCGGGGATGGTGAACGGGCACGCTCAGAGCATGGGGCTGGCGAGGTGAGCCAGGGCGTCGCGAAACTTGGTCAGCTTGGCGATGTTTTCCATCTGTTCGAGGTCGATCTCGGTACTCTCGGCGATGTCCGCCCGAAACATGTCGGCCAGCCGCTGGTTGACCTCGCGGGAGGCGACGAACCCGCCGACCTCGAAGTTGATCTCAAAGCTCCGTACATCGACGTTCGCGCTGCCCAGAAAGCTGAAGCGGTCGTCGATAATCAGCGCCTTCCCGTGGAGCACGCGGGGCTGGTACTCCCAGATCCGAACGCCGCGCTTCAGAAGAGCGGTATAGTAGGAGCGAGATGCGTAGCGCACCAGCGGAACGTCGCCGTCCAGCGGCAGCACCAGACGCACCTCGACGTCCCTCTGTTCGGCCGCCTCGAGCGCCTTGAGGATGTCGCCGCCGGGCACGAAATAGGGGGTCGTAATCCAGACGCGATCGCGGGCGCTACTGATGGCATGGTAGAAGGCGTCGTGCATCACGCTTCGTTCATTGTCGGGCCCGCTGGCGAGGACGGCCAAACTGGCGGAGTTCGTATCGAACGAGCCTCCCGATTCGGCCGACTCCCCTTCATCCGGCATCTTCAGATACTCTTCGCTGGCCAGCTTCTCGTCGGTGGCAAAATACCAGTCGTCCAGAAAGACCTCGTGGAAATCCCGGACGGCCGGGCCTCGCACGCGCATCCCCAGGTCGTGCCACAGCGACTCGTACTCCTCGCCGACATTCATCCCGCCGGTGAAGGCTTCGCGGCCGTCGCAGACGACGAGCTTGCGGTGATTTCGAAAATTGAAGGTCGGCTGCCAGGCGAAGTACCGGGGGGGCAGAAAATAGCCGACCTTGGCACCCGCCTCCTCCAGATCTGGAGCCAGTTGCTTGCGAAATCTCGGGCTTCCCCAGGGATCGACGAGCACGCGGACCTCCACGCCCTCTTTGGCCTTCTCGACAAGCAGGTCTTTCATCCAGACGCCCGTCGAGTCGTATTGCCAGATGTAGAACAGAAGATGGACGTAATGGTCGGCCCGCTCGATCATGTCGCGCAGCCCGCGGAAGCCGGCCTCGCCATCGACGAGCACCTCGACGCTGTTGTCGCCAGTGGGTCCGCCGAGTTTCAGGGGGCCATAATCCCGAAACAACCCGTGCGGCAGCAGCGGGGAAAACTGCTGGCGAGCCACCTCGGCGGCCTCGATCTCGCGGGCATCCAGAGCCTGTTCGAACTCTTCGGTGCTCGTTCGCCGCGCGCGCTGTTTGCGCTCGAGGCGCTCTACACCGATCAACCACCAGAAGATGAAGCCGACGTACGGCAGAAAGAACAATGCGAGCATCCAGCTCAGCGCCGACACGGGACGGCCGGATCGTTTCAACAACACCGACGGCGCCGAGGCCCACGCCAGAATATCGGCCACCACCAGCAGGTAGAATCCGGGGATCGGGCCGAAATCGGCGTCGAAGACGACATGTAGCAGAGCGTGCATCTAGAGTGGGTATCCTCCGAAGAGCATCCGAGCTATTCTTGGTTTGTGTTAACGTCCCACACGTGCCTAAGACAGTCTCATGCCTGAACCCTATCCTTTCCCAGACGGCGAAGAGCCTCAAGACTCCGATCTACTTCTGTGGATTTTCTGGATCTCTCTCTGGATGGCCGTCGGCGGGGAAATTGCCCTCTTCATGTTGGCGGACGTCGGAAGCAGATCGACCCAGGTCGCCGGATCGCTGCATAGGATGACTCCCATCCAGACGGCCACACTGATCGGCATCGCACTGACGATGACGACTCTGTCTGCAGTGGTCTTCTGGAAGCGACTGGCGGGCGGGGGCATGGCGACGGCCTTGATCAGTTGGATGCTCGGCAAGAGCGTCGCCATCACCGGGCTCGTCGCCTTCCAGTTGGCCGGCTCCCACGTCTACTTCTGGCCCTTTCTGGGGGTGTTCGCCGGGGTGATGCTCGTGATGAACCCGACCCAGTTCGAGGCGCCGGAGCGTCCCTCCTCTCCACGGGGTTGATCCCTGCGGGTCGGCGGGCGACACTGTGATCCGTCGATGTGACTTCTGACCGACGAACCGATGCCGACACACCTTTTCTACCACACGGTTTTCTGGACTCTCGTCGTTTGCCTGGGATCGGCCGCCTGCCAGACGAGCGGCGATCCGCCCGACGACCAGGCCCCCGCTCCGGCGTATCGTTCCGTCGAAGACACGCCCGACGAAGAGACCGAACCCAACCAGCCCGAGTCGAGCTCCGCCGGGTCCGCCGAGAAGCCGTCGGCCTCGGTTCGCTCGAAGGCGCGGGAGTACCAGAGCACGATCGTCGAGGCGCTTCACGAAGAGTGGACCCCGCCGACGATGGATCCTCAGCGTCTCGACACACTCGGAACACGGGTCGTCGTGTACGTCCGAATGAACGAAAAGGGAAAGATCGTCTCGTACGAGTTCCAGCAAAAGAGCGGGTCGGCCCCGTTCGACCAGAGTATTCGCGAATGTCTGGAGACGTTCAGAGGGGACGATGGTAACACGCTGCCGATGCCCGAGAATGCGCGCCTGCAAAAGGCCCTGGTGCGACACGGCATGAATCTGCGAAACTGGCTGGTCGAATGATCCCCTGCACCGATACGGAGCAACGACCCATGGCAGGTCACAGTAAATGGGCCAACATCAAGCACAAGAAGGCCCGTCAAGATAAAAAGCGAGCCAAACGGTTCGCCAAATTATCCAAGAAGATCACCTCGGCGGCCCGTCGAGGTGGCGGCGACCCTGAATTCAACGCCGAACTGCGCGTCTTCGTCGACAAGGCGAAGGACGCCAACATGCCCAAAGACAACATCGAGCGCGCCATCAAGAAGGGGACCGGCGAGCTCGACGGCGTCTCGTATATCGACTTCAACTACGAGGGATACGGCCCCGGCGGGGTGGCGATCTATGTCACGGGTTCTACCGACAATCGGAACCGATCGGTCTCCGAGATCCGCCATATGTTCGAATCACACGGCGGCAAACTCGGCGAAGACGGTTGCGTCAACTGGATGTTCAATGACCGCGGAATCATCAGCATCGACGAAGACGAGGTCGCCGATGCCGACGAGCTGATGATGCTCGCCGTCGAACAGGGCGCCCTCGATTTCGAGCAGGACGACGGGGTGGTCACCATGACCACCGAAGTCCCCGACTTCATCGCCCTTCGAGAGGCCACCGTCGACAGCGGTGTCGACGCGTTCATCACGGACGAAATTACAAAGATCGCCGACTCGCACGTCTCGCCGGACGTCTCGACAACCCGGACCAATATCGATCTCATCGAATCACTCGAGGACCACGACGACGTCGAGAACGTCTATCACAACCTCGAGCTATCCGACGAAGCCGCCGAAGCGATGGAACAAGAGGGGTAATCATGGCGTCGGTTCGACTCAGGCCCCGTTTTGAGCTGAGCGTCTCGCTGGACTCCGACCGGGTCCTGGAACGCTTTCGCGAACTCCTCCGAGATCCGGAGGTCCGCTGCACGGGTGACGTCCACTCCGACCACGTCGACCTCGGCATCCCTGACGATCGTCAGCACTTCTGGTCGCCGTTCTTAAAGATCGTCGTCCGCTCGACGGATCGAGGCGCACGGCTGGAGGGCCATTTTGGCCCGAATTCCAACGTCTGGACGATGTTCCTGGGTATCTACGCCTTTTTCGCTTTCAGCGGACTCGCCGGGATCGTCGTGGGATTTTCCCAGTGGACCCTGGGCCAAACGCCCACCGGCTTCTGGGTCGCCGGCGTTTGCACGATCCTCTATCTGGTCGCCTACGGCGTCGCCCTGTTCGGCCAGTACTTAGCCAGCGATCAGATGGACCACCTCTCGGAGGTCGTCCACGAGACCTTCGACGACACGGTCGTGCGCGAACCCCCCTCCGCATGAGGACACAGCGGCGTCGGACACGGCTTCTGCGGTAGATTACCCGGCGGCTTCGGCGAGCCCGCCCTGGGCTTCGCCGAAGCGGCACATGCCCACACGCGGGGAGTTGGCCGTCGGCAAGAACTCCTCTCCGTCGTGCTCGTGATCCTGAGCGCACTCCTCACACATCACGCCGTCGCCTTCGATGCCGCACTGCTTGCAGACCCACTCGGCGGGCTCGCCACACTCGACGCAGGTCCATTCCGGCTCATCGTTTTGCGCGACCATCAGCGCTTTGCCCCAGGCGATCTTGTGGTCGTCGTCGAACTCTTCGACGTCCGGGTAGGGGCATTCCTCGATCATCTTGAGGCTCAGCTCCGTGGGTTGGTTGAAGTCGTATTCGAAGCTGAACTCTTCGCCGTCATCCAGCAGCGCGAAGAGCTTGGGAGCCAACGACCCGGTCGGCGTGCCGTGGGCCGGACCCGAACTTCCTCCGTGGCTCTCGAAGCGCTGCCCCTTGATTCGAAAGGCCGTCAGGTGGCCGCAGCAGTCGACCCAGGCTTCACGCAGAAACTGGTCCAGATCGACGAGCTGTTCGGAGCGAGGGATCAGGAAATAGGTCCAGAAATCGGGCCTCTGGTCGCTTTTGGCTCCGACCAGGTAGCCGCGACTGGGCGTCTTGCGGGATGAGGGTGGCGGCGCGTCGTCGAGACATGAGCGAAGATGATCGGCCATCTCGCCGTAGTCGAGAGAGTCACCGCACACGAAGCATTCACCGTTGTTGACGTCGTCTGTCATCGAGCACCTCCGAGTAATCCAACGTGAACTCCGTCCACGAAAAGACACACACTGGCGTGGCAACGTCAACCCTACAACCCCCGTCATCGTCCGAACAGGGGTCGACCAGCGAGCCGAGATCCGTACAATGCAGCATAGATAGCTGGACGATTCAGGGAAGCAATGCGTCGCAAAGCCCTCTTGAAACTCGGCATCAACGGCCTGACCGCCGCCGGCGGTGGCCTGTCGGTGCTGGCCATTGCGCTGGCCTTCTACGAACAACCCAGGGCTGCGCTGGTGTTGATGGGCGTGGCCACGGTGGTCGACGCCATCGACGGGTCACTGGTGCGCGTCTTGGGGCTCGAAGAGACCGCCGTCCGCTACGACGGCGAGCGACTCGACGAGTACGCCGACCTGATGACCTTTGTGATCGCCCCGGTGACATTCGCCTGGGCAACCGATGTCTTGCCCTTCGATCCCTGGGGTATCGGCGCGGGTATGGTCGTCATCGGCGTCTCGTTTTTGCAGTTTTCCCGAACCGACAATAAGACCGAAAACGCCTTCTGGGGATGGCCCTCTTACTGGAATATTCTGTATTTTTACGGCTGGGGAGCTGAACTCACCGCTCCCTGGATGATCGGGATCAGCCTCGCCTTGAGCGCGGCGGTCTTCGCCCCGGTGCCTTTCATTTATCCATCAAAACTCGACACCCTGAAACGGCTCACGCTGACCGGCGGGTTTCTTTGGCTGGGTCTGCTGATCGCATGGCTTCTTATCCCCTCGATGGGCGACCACTGGCTGTGGATTTCGCTCGTCTACCCGGCGTACTACCTGGGACTCTCCTTCGCACTGTACCCCCGACTCAAGAAGGAAGCTCGTAGCTTCCCCCACAAGGAATGACGACACAGAGTTTTCTCGACGCAATCGAATGGACCCGACACGGCGATCACACCTTCGAAGGCACCTTCGGCGATAGCTGGGCAAATGGACCGGCTGCCTACGGCGGAATCATCGCCGCCGCCTTCATGCATCAACTGCGAGAGGCCTGTGATCGGCCGGATCAGAGTGCCCGTTCGTTTCACATGCATCTGTGCGCCCCGGTCTTCTCGGAACCGACTCGCATGACGACGCGGCCCGACCGACTCGGTCATACGGTCTCGCACGTCAGCGCCGAGATGACCCAGAATGAAAACATCTGCGCGACCGCCCATGCGACCTTTGGCGCCGATCAGACCAACGGTCCGCAACGCGATGATCTGGAGCGGCCGTCGGTGCCACCCCCGAACGAAGTCGATCGCCAGGAGGAGACCCCGCTGTCTCCGGCGTTTGCCCAGCATTTCGACCACCGGTTCTGTCTGGGAGACCCACCGATGTCGGGGTCCCCACGAGCACGGACCGGCGGATGGCTGCGTGCCGTCGAACCGATGCCCCACGACGCCCGCCTGATGGCCGCGCTGATGGACGCCTGGATACCCAGCACCTTTCCCACCTACGAGTCCTTCCGGCGAACCCTGACGGTCGACTTTCGCTGCCAGTTTTTTGCTCCGCCCCGCGGAGATTCCGACACCTTCTACCTTTTCGATGCCCGGGTCGACTCGACCAGCGACGGATACGCCTGCGAGGATGCGACCCTCTGGGGGCCCGACGGAACCGTCGTGGCTCGTGCCCAGCAAACCTACGCAATTCTGGACTGATTCGACGGAAGGCACGATCGAACGTCAGGCCTTGACACGCTGGACAGGTGGTTAGTATCGAACATCGACGATTAACGATGAAAGACATCCGTCGATGCCATGAACGATGTTCAAACCGACCCTGCCTGTCCCTGCTGCGGCACCGCCGTAGACGACGGCGACGCCGCCCGACTCTTCGACCCCGAGGAGCTCGAGCCGTCGCAGCGCGACCACCGGATCGCCGAGCTGGCCAAGGCCGTCGGGCATCCGACTCGGATTGCCATTCTGCGCATGTTGGCGGAGCGCGACACCTGCGTCTGCGGCGAGCTGGTCGACGCCCTGCCTTACGCTCAATCGACGGTGTCTCAGCACCTCAAGGTCCTCAGGGAGGCCGGACTCATCTGCGGTGAGTCCGATGGCACGAGCATGTGCTACTGCCTCGATCCGGAGACCTACCGGCGCTTCCGAGTTCTTCTCTCCGATGTCGTCTAGACTGCCGACGCATCGATTTTCCCATCCCGGACCCCACTTCTATGAACGACGTACCCGACGACAACAGCAACGCCCCACGCGACGAATACGAACTCGACATCGAGGGCATGACCTGCGCCTCGTGCGTCAACCACGTGCAGAAAGCCCTGGTCGGCGCAGGAGGCGTCCGTTCGGCCGACGTGAATATCGCCACCGAGCGGGCCTCGGTGAAGGTCGATACCGGCGAGCCGCCCTCGGATGTGGTCGAACGATTGCGCCGGGCGATCGAAGACGCCGGCTACGAGCTGCGCGACGCGATCACCCCGTCGGGTGAATCGACGGACCGGGACACAAAGCAGGCGGAGGGAACCGGCAAAAAGCGCATGAGCGAGCGTCGGGCCGAAGAGGCCGCGACGTGGAAACGCCGCTGGGTCTTCGCCCTGTCGCTGACCATTCCGGTGGTACTCTTGCAGATGGGCCCGAGTTGGTTCGGCATGGAGCTGTCCGGTGGGGCCAACCTGGGACGGCTGGGTCTGGCAGCCTACCTGACCACTCTGGTCGTCGGCTACGTGGGACCGTCCTACTTCAAGAGCGGGTGGAAGTCCCTCCGTAATGGCGCCGCCAATATGGACACCCTGATCTCGATGGGCACCAGTGTGGCCTGGCTCTTTTCGCTGGTGATCACGGGAGCGGCCTTCTTCGGCGTCACCATCGGCGACGGCCACGTCTACTTCGAGGCGGCGGTCATGATTCTGACCCTGATCTCGATCGGCAAATGGTTGGAAGCCAAGGCGAAGGGCCGCGCCGGGGAGGCGGTCGAAAAACTGCTCGACCTGGCGGCCGATTCCGCCGTCGTAAAGCGGGGCGGCGAATGGACCGAAGTGCCCGTCGAAGACATTCAGGTCGACGACGTGATGCGGGTGCGGCCCGGCGAAAAGATCCCCACCGACGGGATCGTCGTCGACGGAAGAGCCAGCGTCGACGAGTCGATGGTGACCGGAGAGTCCGTCCCCGTCAGCAAGGAGCCCGGCGACGAAGTCATCGGCGCGACCATCGACACCGACGGGCAACTGATCGTCCGGGCGACCCAGGTCGGAAGCGACACGGCCCTGGCAAAGATCGTCGAGTATGTCGAAAAGGCGCAGGGCTCGAAGGCCGACGTCCAGCGGATGGCCGACAGAGTCTCGGCGGTCTTCGTGCCGACGGTCATCGCCATTGCCGCGGTGACCTTCGCCGGCTGGCTTCTCTGGGGAGGAACGCTGAGCACCGCCATTCTCGCCTCGGTGGCCGTGCTGATCATCGCATGCCCCTGCGCGCTGGGATTGGCCACCCCGACGGTCGTCATGGTCGGGACCGGCATGGGTGCCAACAACGGGGTGCTCATCCAGGACGCCCAGGCACTGGAGCGCGCCCGAAGTATCGACACGATGATCTTCGACAAGACCGGCACCCTGACGACCGGCGACATGTCGGTGCAGACCTTTGAGGCCTGGGCCGACAACGACGACCAAGACGTCCTTCGCCTGGCCGCCGCACTCGAAGATGCCAGCGAACACCCCCTGGCCCGCGCCATTGTCGAAGCCGCCGAGGAACGGAACATCGAATGGCCCTCGGTCAGCGACTTCGAATCGGTGGCGGGCGACGGTGTCACCGGTCACATCGACGGTCGCGACCTGGCGATCGGCAAACCCGAGTGGGTCTTGCCCTCGGATCACCAAGCCTTCGGCCGGATCGACGAACTCCGGCAAAAAGGCGAGACCGTCATCGCGTTTACAGAACGCGATCCCGACGCCGGTCAGAGTCAACTGCTGGGACTCTTTGCCATCGCCGATTCGCTGAAGCCCGAAGCCCGCGAGGTCGTCGAGTGGCTCCAGGCCGAAGACATCGGCGTCTGGATGATCACCGGGGACAACGAAGCGACGGCCCGGTCCATCGCCGAACAGGCCGGCATCGACCCGGAACACGTGATGGCCGAAGTCCGCCCCGAAGACAAAGCCGAGGCCGTCGCTGAACTGCAGTCCGGCGATAAGATCGTGGCCATGGTCGGCGACGGCATCAACGACGCCCCGGCTCTGGCGGCCGCAGACCTCGGCATGGCCCTGGGCACCGGCACCGACGTCGCCATCGAATCCGCCGCCATCACCCTGGTCAGCGGGTCGATGAAGGGCGTGCGCCGGGCGGTGAAACTCTCGCGGCTCACCTACCGCAAGATCGCCCAGAACCTCTTCTGGGCCTTCATCTACAACGTGGCGCTGATCCCGGTGGCAGCCTTCGGCATGATCGCTCCGGCGATGGGCGCGGCGGCGATGGCCGCCTCCGATGTGTGTGTCATCGGCAACGCCCTGTCGATGCGGCGGGTATCGCTCGACTGACAACTCCGGGCGATAGACTACGACTCTCCGCGGTCGATCTTGTCGCCGAATTTCTCGCGGATGGCGTCGAGGGTGTGTTCAAGTTCGCTCTCCTGGTCGGCCGACGACGACGCAAACAGGTCGGCCTGCACGGCCTGGTCGGCATCGATCAGGTCGTAGGCGGCGGCACCGACCAGGCGGATCGGCCGCGACAAGTCCAGCTCTGACAGCCGGGTCTTTGCCGTCTCGAACAGGGTCTTCGAGTCGTCGGCCGCCGTCGGCAGCTTCACCTGCCGGGTCGCCAGCGAAAACGTATCGTCGTAGCGGACCTTCACCCGCACTCCTCGAGCCTTCAGCTCTTTTTTGCGCAGTTCCCGGGCGACCGTCTGGCAGTGCCCGCGCAACTGGTCGGCCACGGGGCCGGGGCCGCTGATATTGTCGCGCAGGGTCCCCTCCGAGCCGACAGACTTTTGCTCCGAGTCGGCTACGACCGGCCGTTCGTCCTCCCCGCGGGCCAGAGACTGAATGTGCCCGGCGAAGTTGCCGAGCTCGCTGCGCAACCATGCTTCATCGGCCTCGGCGACATCGCCGATCGTCTCGAGCCCCAGCTCGTTGAGGGTCTGCTTGGCCTTCGGTCCGACGCCCCAGATCTTGCCCACATCCATGGGCGCGATGTACTCGCGCTCCGAACCGCGCGGGATCTCGGTGACGCCGTCGGGTTTGTCGAGATCGCTGCCCAGCTTGGCCAGAAACTTGTTTTTGGCGATCCCCACCGACGCGGTCAGGTCGGTCTCCTCCTGGATGTCGGCGCGGATCTTCGCGGCCATCTCCCTCGGCTCGCCGAACAGCCTGCGCGACCCGCTCATATCCAGAAAGGCCTCGTCCAGGCTCAGCTTCTCGACTAGCGGCGTGTAGTTGCCGAGGATCTCCATGATCTCGCTGCTGACTTCCGCATACAGGGACATCCGCGGCTCCACGACGACCGCATCGGGACAGCGCTCCAGCGCCTCCGACATCGGCTGAGCGCTGTGCACACCGTAAGGTCGCGCCTCATAGCTGCAGGTCGCCACCACGCCGCGCTCCCGCGAGCCTCCCACGATCACGGGCTCTCCTCGCAGTTCCGGACGCTCCCTCTGCTCGATCGACGCGTAGAAAGCGTCCATGTCGACGTGAAGAATGATCCTCATGTTATTTCTCCAGAAACTCTCCGCAACGAATATGGGGGCTATGCATCCTAACTATGAGCATCACGGCGTACCGTGGCCACTTTGGTGTGTGGGCCGAGTGGTTTGAGGGAGGAGATGGGGAGCACACGCGTCGGTTTTGACAGTAGCTGTCAATCTATACCTCAACTAGCAGCTTCGGCTGCGGGAGGACCTGATGGAAACGCTGACTCTGTCTGCTGGCCAATACAATCTGATCTACAATCTCATCTCGATGACGCTCGCCGTGATGGGCGGGGCCTTCATCTTCTTCCTGGCGGCGAGCAATCGCATCAGCCGGGACCACCGCGCCTCGATGTACGTCTCGGCGGTCATCGTCGCCATCGCCGGGTACCACTACTTCCGCATCTTCGGCAGCTTCGGACATGCGACGACGTTGCTGGAGGGAGGTGGCTACGAGTTCCAGGCCGCCCTCTTCAATGATGCATACCGATACGTCGACTGGATCATCACCGTGCCGCTGTTGATGGTCGAGCTCGTATTGGTGCTCGACTTCGACGATAGCACCCGGCGGAAGTTCATCGCGAAAATGACGATCGCGGCATTCCTGATGATCGCGCTGGGCTATCCGGGCGAAATCGCCACCGCGCAGTCGTCGATCCTGCTGTGGGGTACCCTCAGCACGATTCCGTTCGTCTACCTGGTGTATGTCATCTGGAGCGAACTCGGTGACGCCATCGAGCAGGAGAGCGAGCGCGTCCAAATTCTAATGCGCAACACACGCCTGCTCATTCTGTTCACTTGGGGCGTCTATCCGATCGCGTACCTGGCTCCCGTCATGGGGCTGGAGGGCGCAACCGCGATGACGACCCTGCAGGTCGGCTACTGCATCGCCGATATGGCCGCCAAGGCCGGCTACGGTGTCATGATTTACTCGATCGCCCGTCAGAAGACGATCGAGCACGGTGGAGTGCAGGACCAGGTTGCCCGATCGGCGCAACCGGCTGAATGATGTAGCGTAGAACATTCGTCCGGAGGGCCCCGGCTTGCGGGGCTCTTCGGACGTTGCCCCGACCGGTGTTTCCGTCCTAGGCTGACCGGCTGAACTGTCACCGACGTTCCGGTTTACCTAGGCCTTGCCCCTTCTATGTCCGAGACGGAGTCACCGCTCTCGCCCGAAGCCGTCGACATCCTCCTCGTCGACGGACTTGAGCGCGGCGTGGGAGACTGGGATATTCGAGAGGATTCCCTGTTTCTGAACCGTGCCTGGTGGCGGCTGATCGGATACGACGAACCCTCGGGGTATGTCTCGCACCGAAAAATCTGGTCTCGCATCCACCCCGACGATCGAACCGGTCTGCTAGAGGCCTACCGCGACGCGTTGGCGGGACCCGACGACATGCTCGCCTGCACCTTGCGGCTCGCCCGCCAGGATGGAAGCTGGCTTCGCGCGGAGTTGAAGGCGCGGCTGATTCGCGACAACGCGGGTTGGGTCGAACGCGTCGTCGGATCCCTCTCGGACGTCTCGGATCTACTCGATCGAGAGCGTCGTCTCGAAAAGTTGAGCCGACGGGACCGAACCACCGGGCTACTGAACTACGACGGGTTCTGCGAGGCCGTCGAATCGTATCGCCGCCAGATACCGGCCGATCGGGTCGATGCCCTCGTCCATCTGGACGTACAGCGGTTTCGAGACATCAACGGTTCGCTGGGCCACGAGCTCGCCGACCGGCTGCTGAGGCGCTGTGCGGCCCGCATCAAGGCCTTCTTTGGAGCGGACGTGCCGATCGGCCGAATCGGCGCCGATGAATTCGTGGTGTTTCAGACCGACGTCACCGACCGGGAAGCTACAAAGGCGAAGCTCGATGACTTCCTGACCGTCTTTCGATCGGCCTTTACGATCGGCGACCGGCAGCTCTTCGTCGATGCCAAAATAGGGGTCCGTCTGGCCTACGACGACGAGGAAGACCGCCCCGTCTCCGAACTACTCGACCACGCCGGGATCGCACTTCATCGGGCCAAGGAATCGCAGACCAAGACGACGGTCTTCTTCAAGGGCCGCTTCAAGGACCGGATCGAACGGCGGCTCGAACGGCTCACCGGACTCCAACAGGCGCTGGAACGCGACAGTTTCGAGCTGTACTTCCAGCCGATCGTCGACCTGGAGTCGCGCAAGCCGGTCTTCTGGGAGGCGCTGCTTCGCTGGCACCGGCCCGATGGCCATCTCGCCGGCCCCAGCGAGGTGATCCCGCTGGCCGAAGATTCCGGGATCATCCTCCCGATCACCGAATGGGTCGTCGAAGAGGCGTGTCGGGTGATGCACAGCCAGTCCGGTGCGACAGACTGGAAGGACGCCCGCATCAGCATCAACCTCTCGGGGCTGCACGCTCGGCGCCACGATGTACCCGAACGCCTGGCTCAGCGAGTGCGAGAGGCCGGCCAGGACCCGGGACGCTTTCTATTCGAGTTGACCGAGACCCGTCTGGCCGAATCAAAGCAGGCGGGTGCCCGCATGCTGGATGCCCTGCACGATGCGGGATTCTCCACGGCGATCGACGACTTCGGAACCGGGTATTCGGCGCTCGACGCCCTGGACATCTTCGATGTGGACTACATCAAGATCGACAAGGCGTTCGTCCAGGCCGACCCCTCGAACCACAAATGGTCGGTCGTCCGCATGCTGGCCGACATGGCCGACGCACTCGGCGTCGATCTGATCGCCGAGGGGATCGAGAACCAAGACCAGCACGAGGCACTCCGACGCCTCGGCATTCCCCTCGGCCAGGGATACCTCTACAGCAGACCGAAGAGCCTCTGATCACACACGCATGCCGGGCCCGCGTCCTCCGCCCGGACCGCCGCGCAACTGCTGCAGGATCTGCCAGTTCTGCATGCCGAAGAAAAACGCGATGATTAGCAAAAAGAAGGGGTCCAGGATCGGAACGACGAGCGAACCGACGACCAATATCCCCAGGACCACCAGCGAGCTGAAGGCGGAGTAGTACATCGCCTTTCCGCGGTTTTTGTAGATGCCGCGCAGCGCATGCAGAACCACGTGACCCCCATCGAGCGGGTTGATCGGCAGCAGGTTGAAGACGGCCCAGACCACGTTGATGAGGGCCATGATGTAGAAGAAGTACGCCAGGAAGCTGACCGCTCCGCTGATCTCACTGAGACCCCCGGGAATGCCCGTCCCGGAGACAAACAGAAGGCCGAGCCAGGCCACCAACGCCACCAGAAAGCTGAAGGCGGGCCCCGCCAGACTGATGGCGATCGACTTGCCCGGCGGTGAGTCGCCGCGCCGGTCGTTGATGGTCACCCCTCCGAAGCCCTGCAACACGATCGTGCTGGCCCCGTAGCCGAAATACTTCAGCGTCAGTGCATGCCCCAGTTCGTGGACCAGGACCCCGATGAAGATGGTCGGCCCCCAGATCAGGGTGTTGAGGACGATCAGATCGATACCGCCCTGGGACGCCGAGATGCCCATCAACGAAAACAGCGCGATCAGCCCTAAAAAGAAGGGCTCCATATAGACCCGGTGGCCGAAGAGATCGAAGAGGTGCCACCGCGTACTCTGACTGCCGAACATGGTATTGCCCACAGGAGGGAAACGAAGGGACGTCGACACCGCAAGAACGTAACAACCGTATCGATCTGTTCCACCGTCAGACGAAACAGATCCCGGGTCTGCGCCGAAAACAAAGGGTGTGGGGGGAAAGCTCCCGGAGCCGGAACATACGATGACCCGACGGATGGCAGGAGAGACCAATGAAAATGCTCGATACCTTCGCCCGATTATTCGAAAGCGGCCAGACTCTGCAGCGCAAAGTGGGACGGCCCTGCCCGCACCGCTGCCTGATGGTGCTGCTCGATCGGGCTCAGCAACAAGCGGGCCTGGCGGTCGACGGAGCCTGGCGGCTGGCCGGCTCCGAAGCGCGGGCTCTTCAGGAGTCCTCCGGGTTTACGCCGCCCGGAGGATGGCGAGGCGTGGCCTCACTGGCCGCCGGATGCGGCGTCCTGGAGGCCACGCCCGGCGGATTCGAGCCGGTGATGACGGTCGATGACCTGGCGCAGTGGTCCTCCGACGGGGCCCTGCAAAAGATGATCGAGGCCTTCACGACGAATCTGGTGCCCCCGACCACAGCGGCCGGGTTGTTTATCTTGCTGGGCATCCATCCGGCCTGGGGCGTCCATCTGGCACACGCCTGCAACCACCGAGAGAGCAGTGAATTTGGCCAGGAAAGCTTCGACGCGGCCCGCGACGACATGTTTCCCGACGAGGTCCTCGAGGTCGTCGAACGCACCGTCTTTGACGCGCTCAATTCCATCGTCGGCGCCCTGAAGGGGCTAGACGCCGAAAAGACCTATTCGATCGACGGATTGGCGGACGTCATCGAGGCCGCCTGTGACACTGCACGCGATCGAGCCTACGAGGAACTGGCCGAACTCGATGCCCGCCAGGGTGTTCGGGGATTGCCTCCGTTGGTCGACCTTCCTCACACCGAGGACAACGCGAACTGGCGAGTCATCGACTTCGCCACCAGCGACCTGCTGGACGCCTTTCTCGTACCGGCGGCGGCGGCGCGACGGTTCGACGACGGACGCTTCTGGGCCGACCCCGACGCCTTCGAGGATATCGGTCTCGGCAGATGGGACGACGACCAGCAGCGTACCCGGTTGAACGCAAACCTCAACGGTTCCGGAGACTGCGTGGCATAACCCGGCGGATGTACGCCGCGAGGCTCCGGTCGGTCACTCTCTGTGTCCCGATCGGAGCTCCTCGATGCTGGAGGGCTTGTCCCCCCAGTACTTTTCGATGAATGGGTCGCGGCCCGACCCGTTGCGATACTGCTTATAGTCCCGCGTACTCTTCTTGTAGTAGTTCTGGTGGTAGTCCTCGGCATCCCAGAACCTCGACGCCGGCTGGACCGGCGTGATGATCGGCTCGTCGAACCGGCCCGACTCCGCCACGGCCTCCTTGCTTTTTTCGGCCAGTCGCCGTTGACGGTCGCTGTGGTAATAGATGGCCGAGCGATACTGGCTGCCGACATCGACGAACTGTCGGCCCTCGGCGGTCGGATCGATGTTTCGCCAGAAGACGGCCAAAAGGGTTTCGTAGTCGACCTCGTCCGGGTCGTAGCGCACCTGGATCGCTTCGGCGTGGCCGGTTCGCCCGTAGGCGACTTGTTTGTAGGTGGGATTCTCTTCGGGGCCGCCGGTGTAGCCGACCGTGGTGGACTCGACCCCGTCGATGGCATCGAAGGGAGGCTCCATGCACCAGAAGCACCCGCCGGCGAAGGTGGCGACGGCCTGGCCCTCCTGCAGGTCCGCCGGACTCCAGGGGTCGTCGGGGTCTCCCACCGTCGTGGACTCTCCGTCGCTACCTTGGGATTGAGCGGCCTGATCGATCTGGGTGCTTGGACCGCTCTTTTGTGCCGAGTTTCCCTGTCCAGGCGACTCGCATCCGGCCGAAAGGAGGAGTGCGACTACGAGCAACAACGGCGCGATACATCGTCGATTGTCGTACATGTGTTGGTCCTCGGGTGTCTGGAGACGTCTCGGACGCCACGAATCTCCCGCTCTGGCCGAGTTTTTCAAGTCGCCGACCCGACGATGCCATTGGTACAGGCGATGGCAGGTATCGTTCGACGGAAACCTGATTTCTCGCTATACAGACGGCGACGACCGGACCTTCCACCTCAAACGGCATGCTGCTTCGACCTGGAGACCTCCACACACCGACCCCGCCCGGAGAACTCTTCGGCGGTGAATCCTCCGGCCCCGTGTTCCTGGAGATCGGCTTTGGCAACGGCCGTTTTCTGTGCCACCTGGCCGACGAGTACCCCCGGGCCAATCTCCTGGGCGTCGAACTCTCACCGACCGCCTGCCAACGGACCCTTCAGCGGCTGGGCGATCACGGCCACGAACGAGTCCGACTCGTCCTGGCCCCCGGAGAATTCGTCGTCCGTGATGTGATGCCGCCGGGCAGCCTGGACCGGGTGTTCGTCAATTTCCCGGACCCCTGGCCCAAGGAGAGACACCGGGAAAATCGGCTCCTGGACGCCGAGTTCTTTACGATCCTCGCCGACCGTATGGCCCCCGATGGACACCTACGGCTGACGACCGACCACGCCGACTACTTCGAGTGGTCGCTCGAGCAGGCCGACGACAGCGGCCTCTGGAGGGTCCAAACCGACCAGCCTCCACCGTCGACGCTCGGCACGAAATACGCCCGGCGGTGGCAGGCCGAAGACAAATCGATCGAGCATGCTCTCTTCGAGCCCACCGGCGAGGCCCCGGAGATCCCCGCATCCATCCACGCAACCGAGACCATGCACCACGCCATCCTCAAGGGACGACTTCCCGACCTGGACGAATTCGACAAGCTTCGGCGGCCCTTCGACGGCGGACAGGCCATTCTGCTGCATGCGTACCGCTCCGTCGACGGCGAGCGACTGCTGATGACCGGCCTGCTCGAGGAGGAAGAGCTCTCGCAGGATATCATCGTCGAGGCCTACGAAAGCCCGACCGAAGACCTCGATGATCGGCTCATCGTGCGCATCAAACCGTTCGCCAAACCCCTGACGACCGAAGGCACCAGCCAGGCCGTCGATCTCGCCGCCGAGTGGTTGACCTCGCTCGACGATGAGTATCGCGTCATCGAACGCCGCTATTGACGAGACTTACGCCTCGAAGGGCGGCTCCAGCGACCACGGGGGCGACTCCGAGAAGCGGTCGGACAGAAAGTCCACAAAGAGGCGCACCTTCGTCGAAAGGTGGCGCCGATGCGGGTACAGCGCCCAGATGCCGCCTGCATCCAGATGCCAGTCGGTCAACACCCGTTGAACCTGGCCGGATCGAATGGCGTCGGCGGTGATAAAATCCGGCGCGGTGTAGATGCCCAGCCCTCGTTTGCACGCCTCCAGCAGCGCCTCACCGTTGTTGGCGCGCATCGGGCCATCGACGTCCACCCGGGTCTCTGCGCCCTCCTCGTTCTGGAACACCCAGGTCGATCCCGTCTGCAGATAGCTGTAGAGAAGGCAGGCGTGATCGGACAGGTCATCGGGGTCCTGCGGCTCCCCGCGCTCGTCCAGATACGACGAACTCGCGACTGCATAGCCCGTCGCCGGACCGATTCGGCGCACGATCAGGCTCGAATCCTGCAGGGTGCCCACGCGCACCGCCAGGTCGAACCCCTCTTCAATGATGTCCACCAGCCGATCCGAAAAGTGAATGTCGACCCGCAGTTCCGGATACTTTGCCATAAAATCTGCCGCCGCGGGCGCCAGATAAGATTGTCCGAAACTCATCGGCGCGGTCAGCCGCAACGTCCCCACCGGTTCGGAGTGAGCCTGGGTCAGGGCGCGCTCGGCCTCTTCGAGATCGTCCAATATCTGGGCGCAGCGCTCGAAGAATGCCTCGCCCTCACCGGTAGGGCTGACATGACGGGTCGTCCGGTTCAAGAGCCGGACGCCGAGCCGGTCCTCCAGACGGCTGACCTGCTTGCTGACGTAGGATTTGGAGACGTCGAGTTCACGAGCGGCCGCGGTAAACCCCTCGTGATTGACCACGGCGACAAAGATTTCGATCGCTGACAGTCGGTCCATAGCGGTCGGTCCCTAGCAGGCCTCAAATGTATCGCTGGCGACGAGGCCTGCATCCCATTAATGAGTACGACGACCCGTCGGCTCGCGAATGACCGGCCTCGCGCCGGTTTCGAATCTACAGGTATGGAGCATGCCAGACCAGCGCCGGACCTTCGAACAACTCCCCGTCTTTCCGCTGGGGGCCGGAGTGGTCTTGCCCGACTGCACGATTCCACTTCACATCTTCGAGCCCCGATACCACGCGATGACCTGCGACGCCCTGGAGGGCGATGGTCGCATAGCGCTGGCGATGCTCGACGATGAAGCCGGCATCGACCTTCGGGGGCCCGCCTTTCGTCCGATGGTCAGTCTCGGACGAATCGTGGATCACGACCCCCTGCCCGACGATCGCTTCCTGATCATTCTGGAGGGGGAGGGAAGGCTGCACGTCACCGAGGAGCTCGACGTCGACACACCCTACCGCCAGGTCAACGCCGTGCAGGCCCGGGAACGACTCGACGCACCCGAGGCCGCCGATCTCTCGCGCCGCAACATCAACGGCATGCTCATGGCGATGGCGTCTTTGGGACTCGAGCGCGTCGGCGAGCTTCTGGACCGGGTCTCCGATCTCGACGACGCCGGCCGGGTCGCCGATCTGGTGGGCTGGTCGACATTCGACCAGCCGCGCCAAAAGCAGATGTTGCTCGAGACCCTGAGCATCCATCGACGCATCAAGCTCGTCGAGCAGCGCGTCAGCGAACTCGTCAGCAGCGTCTACGGATCGAGCTCAAGCGACGACGATTCGCCGAAGGACTGACCTGCGAAGGAGTCGACCTCGTATCGAAAGACGTCGATGTCCGGCGACCAGCTCCCCCGTTCGATCCCGGCCTTCTCCATCAACGCATCCAGGAAACGGTCGGGATCGGGGCACTTCTGCCAGACCGATGGCAGAAACGTCCCCCGCGACGAACCCCGTCGAAGCACGACACCGTGACGCCCCGGCTCGACTGCCGATTTGGTCTCCTGCCGTGTCGTCACCGACAGCGACTCCAGTGCCGAGAGGATCGAGACCTCCAAGCTGAGCCTGTCGACATGCCCCTCGCGCGGTGGAGGAAACCGGGGGTCGCGAAACGCCGCGCCGTACGCGTTGGACGCGATGTCGTCGGCCAGCGGGCGGTTCGGCTCAAGTTGACCCATACACCCATTGAGCTCATCCTCGACGTACAGACTCACAAAGGAGGCTCTGCGTCCCGACGGAACCCCCTCGATCTGCAGGTCGTCGACCTCCGGAGCGGCTCTGTGGCGGAGGCCCCATCGGATCGATGCTTCCGCCAATTGGAGACAGGCGAGTTTCTCAGGTCGATTCAGTTGCATGGCACTCCATGTTAGACCCAATAGTGTCCATCTCGCGATCGTAACATACACGTCACCCCACAGACTTCCCGAGGCCACAGAACCATGTCCGAGCCCGCCTCCGAAACCGACGCGCGTCTGGTCGACTGGCTCGCCATCGGCGCCGCATACGTGCTGGCGGCCGCCGTCGGCGTCGGGGTCTATCTGTGGCTCGACGCCGTCGACCTGGCCGCCCCATTCGGTCCGGAGCCGCTGTGGGACATCTTTCTGGCTGACGTCGCCGCGACCATCGTGGTATTTCTGTTCAGCAGCGGGTTCGGCAACTCCAGCATCTACGATCCGTACTGGAGCGTGGCTCCCATCATCATCACCGTTGCCTGGTGGCCGATCGACGAAACCGGTCCCGACCTACGTGCCTGGATGGTCTGGGCGCTTATTATCCTGTGGGGACTGCGGCTGACGTGGAACTGGGCACGCGGCTGGGGCGGACTCGCCGATGAAGATTGGCGCTACGAGCGACTTCGCCGCCAATTCGGCTGGTGGTATCCGGCCGTAAACCTTGTCGGCATCCATTTGCTCCCGACCTTTGTTGTATGGCTCGGACTCTGGTCGGCACACGCCGCCATGACAGCCACCTCGACGGTCGGCTGGATCGATGTTCTGGCCGTCGGCTTCGCTCTGAGTGCCATCTGGCTGGAGGCGGCGGCCGACGAACAACTCCGACGCTTCAAGGCCGAAGCCGCCGAAGAGGCGGTCATGTCTCGCGGCCTCTGGTCGATGGTTCGTCACCCGAACTATCTGGGTGAACTCGGTTTCTGGTGGGCGCTTTTCGCCATCGCGGCCGCCGCCGGAGCATTTCAATGGCATCTTCTGGTCGGTCCGGTCGCGATGTTGCTGCTCTTCGCGGTCATCAGCATCCCGATGATGGAGGCGAGACTGCGCAGGCGCCGACCCGACTATCGCGAGTATATGAATGACGTGCCGCCGCTTTTGCCCCGTCCGTATGGCACCGGCAACGACGAAGACTGAACCCGAAGCGACGACTCTATGGAGCTCCACATCCCCATCGCCGTACGGCGATACCCCGGGGGAACCTGCATCGCCGAGACTCTGCATGCGCTCTCTTTCCGAGCACTGGGCCCCGACGAAGACGAGGCGATCCTCCGGCTCGAGGCGGAGCTCGACGAGCGGCTCTCGACGTTTCACCCTCGCACGCTCTGGTCGCTGACGGATCCGCCGGCCTACGAGACACATCGCATCGAACTCCCGCTGTACCGGCACCCGTTGCGCGACGACCCCGGGAACGAAGCGGACGCCGAGTCGAAGGACCTGACACGCCCCGTCGATGTCGTCGTCGGCCGACGCCCCGGTATGCCCGTCCGGCTGACCCTGCTCGATTTCGGCCGCTCGGTCTGGTCCGAGGAATCCCCGGGGCAGCGACCCGACGAGCGCTGGCCCGGCCTCAAACGGCTGTCACGACGGATTCGTCAGGAGGACACCGACCCCGCAAACCATCGGCCGCCGCCGGAATCATTGCGGCTGTCGAGCCTGGAGATCGCGATCGATCCCCTGGACCTGCGACGGGTGGACGCCGACGAATTCTGGCGGGATCGATTCGACACCGATGACATCGAATCCGAAGAGCAACAGGGACCGGAGACACCGACCCTCGACCGCGTCGCCGAACGCTGGACCATCGAGGACGGCGAGGAGAGGCGGCGGCGAGGATTTGAACCGGCCTATGGCCGCCGGTCGCTGCTGGCTCAGCTCCGCCGGCTGGTCGGCAGCGAACAGCCGACGCCCGTCGTGTTGGTGGGCCCTGCCCGAGTCGGAAAAACCGCGCTGGTCCAGCACCTGGCCTGGGAGACGGCCGTCGGCGACGAGAGCGGCTCACCGGCCACGGGGCCCGATGGCAACCTGGACCCCCATGAGCGCCTCGACCGTCCCATCTGGTTTGCCGATCCCCCGCGGCTGACCAGCGCGGAGAGCGCCTTCGGCGGATGGCAACAACAGTGCGCCGATGCCCTCGATGAACTGAGCGAACACGACCACGTCCTGTATCTGGGCCGCCTGGCCGATGCCCTGGATGCCGGAAAACACATCAACAGTGACTACAATCTGGCGCAGTTTCTGAAACCTCACCTGGCAGACCGCTCGCTTCGCTGCGTCGCCGAGGCGACCGTCGAAGAATGGAACGCCATCGAGCGACGCGACATCGGATTCGCCCGAAGCTTCGAAGTCATCCGGGTCACGGAACCGACCGGCGGCCGAGGCCGACGCATCGTCGACTGGTCGGCCCGGCGGCTGGCCAAGCATCACGGCGTCGAGCTCGCCGAGGGCGCCGTCGACCGGATCTGGCAGCTTCAGACCCGTTTCGCCGCCGAGGGGAGCCCCGTCGGCACCGCCATCGATTTCGCCGAGCGCCTGCTGCGCGGCGCCCGACAACAATATCAAGAGACCCTCGGAGCCGGCGACGTCGTAGAGCGCTTCTGCGAGGAGACCGGCCTGCCCGAGATCTTGCTGCGCGACGATCGCTCGCTGGATCTGGCCACGGTCCGCGACGAGCTCTCCGAACGCGTGATGGGACAGCCGCAGGCCATCGATCGCGTCGCCGACGTCATCGGTATCACAAAGGCGGGGCTGGGCGCCCGGGATCGCCCCTTCGGTTCATTCATGTTCGTCGGCCCCACCGGGGTCGGCAAAACGGAGCTCGCCCGGGCGGTCGCGGCGTTCCTTTTCGGCGACGAAACACGCATGCTTCGCCTGGACATGAGCGAATTCGCCTCCGCCGACTCCTACGGTCGACTCCTCGGCGAGCACGGCGGCGAAGGCGAGTTGACCGCACCCGTGCGCCGCCAGCCGTTCTCGGTGGTGCTTCTCGACGAAATCGAGAAGGCCCACGCCTCGGTCTACGACGTGCTGCTTCAGGTCCTCGGCGAGGCGCGGCTGACCGACGCCGACGGACGGACGACTCGATTTCAGAACACGATCATCATCCTGACGAGCAACCTCGGCGTCGACTCGGCGGGCAGCTCCATCGGGTTTGAAGGGGCGGAGCCGGATGACGGCTGGGACTCACACTTCCAGGAAGCCGTCGACGATTTCTTCCGGCCGGAGTTTCTGGGGCGCATCGATCAAGTCATCCCCTTTCGTCCTCTGGACCGCTCGGTCGTCCGCCGCATCGCCGGCCGACAGCTCGAGGAACTGCGCATGCGTGATGGCATTCGAAACCGGGACATCACCCTGAGCTACCAGGAGGCGGTCCGCGACTGGGTCGCCGAGCGCGGCTGGGACCAGCGCTACGGGGCCCGCCCCATCGAACGGGTCGTCGAACAGGCGGTCGCATGGCGTCTCGCCCGGGCCTTTGCCAGCCACCGAGACCCGATCCCTCGTGACACCCGCGCTCGACTTGTCACCGCCGACCAAGAACTCGATGTCGAACTCGAGCCGCCGACCTCGCAGGAGACGTCCCGCGCCAGACGACGGCTCGTTGAGCTCGTCAACCGGGCCGCCGGCCTCCGCCGACGGCTCGACCGTTATCTCGCCTCCGAACCCTTCGCCCGCCTGCAAAAACGGGTCGAGACCTACGATGCATCGAGCCGGTCCGCGGACTTCTGGGACGATACAGCCGACGCCGCCGAACTCGCCCAGGAGGCCGAATCGGCCCGCGACGTACTGGATCCCTCCGGGGATCTCGCCGATTCGTTGCGCGCCGTCGAAGATCTCGCCCGAGAAGCCTACCACGACCGCTCCTGGGAGATGGCCCGGGAGCTGGGCGGCCAACTCGACGGGCTGGACCAGGAGGTCGACCGCCTGATGTTCACCCTTCTTCGAATGGACACACAGGCGCCCGACGTGGCGGTCCTCTTCGTGGGATGCGAGGAGGCGGAGTCCGAGCTGCGCGATCGGTGGGTCGACTGGTACCGCTCCCTGGCTCGCCAGCGGGACTGGCAGTGTCAGTTGTGGCAGGCGATCCCGCCGGGCGAGCGGAAACGGGGCATCGGCCGGACCGATACGTTCGAACGCTCCGAGGTGTGGCGCACGCAACGAAACCCTCATGGCGAGACGCTGGCACTGGAGTTCAAAGGGCCCGCCGTCCGCCCCCTGCTGGAGTCGGAAGACGGTCACCATCGAATCCTCAGCGAGGACGAACGCATCGACCTGGATGTCGTCTGGCTCGAGGATGGCGAGCCCTGGCCCCATCCCGACGTCATCGATCCGACCCGCCCTCGCCAGGTGGCACGCATCTGGGACCTCGCCGATCAGACCGTCAAACTCGTCGAGGAAGGCCTCAAGCTGCCGCTGGACGACGATCCCTGGAGGCGGCTGTTCACGGTCGTGCGCCGACATCTGTGGGAACAACTTCGAGCCAAAGGATAGGTAAGCGAACCCGATGGAACTGACCCTCGACATCTATCTTGCCCGGCCACGCCGCGGCAATTTCGAAGCCTCGGTCCCCTGGGGAGGACCGCTCGCCGAGCCGATCGGCGGCCCCTCGCCAGCAGAATTGCGCGAACAGATCATGTTCCGAGCTGCCGACATGCTGACCGGCGAACAGCGCGATCGGCCCCTCGAAGCCTTGATCACCCCCGATGAACTCGAATTTCGACGGATCGTCGTTCACCGCCCCACCGCAGACGCTGACCCCAACTCCGAAAAGAAGAGCGTATCGACCCACGCCATCGTCGGCCGCTGGTCCGGCGAATCGAACTGGCACCTCTGGTTGCCCTGCGCCGGAGACGTCTGTCTGCCGCTTCGAGAGCCGAGCTCTCAGCACATCCAACGCACCGTAGATGCGTGGGCCAAAAACGTCGCCGATGCGACCACCCTGGATCGGCTGGAAGCCGAGTATCCCGGAAAGCTCAGCTCGGTGACGCTGGATCTGGAGGCGGTCTCGGACGGCGCCCGAGACTCGGGCGAACCAGATCGCCTGCGCCAACCGGAGACGCTCCGAGAGGTGGCCGACAACCTGGTCCACCAGGCCGACGACGACCGACTCGGCCGGGCCTGGGGGCGCGACGACACCGTCGACGGACTCGTCGACCTTCTGACCGGCACCGAGGCGGCGCATGTCTGCCTGGTGGGGCCACCCGGGGCGGGGAAATCCGCCGTCGTCGACGAGGCCGTCCAACGGACCCGCTCGCTGCAGGAGACGTACCGACGCCGGCGAGATGTCTGGCGCACCAGCGGTGACCGCCTGATCGCCGGCATGAGTCGCGTGGGGCAATGGGAAGACCGGACGCGACGCGTGTGCCGGGAACTGACCGCCCGGGGCGACGTACTGGTCATCGGCGATCTGCTCGGACTCATTCGAGCCGGCCGCCCCCGCCAGGGAGGTGCCGGTGTCGCACGATTCCTGGAACCTCATATCCATCAGGGGGATTTTTCGCTCATCATCGAGGCCACCGAACGCACCTTTGACCTGGCCCGGGCCGAAGCACCGGGATTCGTCGAAGCGCTGCGTCGCGTACCCGTCGACGGAATGACCGAAGACGAGGCCCTGGCGGTGGTCAACGCCCAGGCTCGCTCCATCGAATCCGAGCATCCGGTTCAATTCGAGCCCGACGGCATCGAGTCGGTCCTGCGGCTCGCGCGCCGCTACTATCGTCGGGAGGTGTTTCCGGGAAAGGCGGTCCGCCTGATGCGCCACTGTCTGAACGAAGCCCTCAAGAGACGGGCCGGCGGGCATCGCTCCGCGAGCCACTCGGTAAATGACGACGGGGCGATCACCATCGGAGCCCACGATGTCGCCTCGGTGATCCAGGGACGCACGGACCTTCCCATGCGAGTCCTGCGCCCGGAGAAGGGCCGCTCGGCCGAGGCCGTCCGTGAATCGTTCCAATCGAGGGTCTTCGATCAGCCCGAAGCCACGGATGTCATCACCGACCTTGTCGTGGCCATCGAGCAGGGCATGTGCGACCCGCGCCAGCCCCTGGGAAGTCTGTTGCTGATCGGGCCGAGCGGCGTCGGCAAGACCGAGACCGCCAAGGCGCTGGCCGAAGAGGCCTTCGGCTCCGAAGAGCGGTTGATACGCTTCGATATGAGTGAGTTCGCCGAGCCGGCGGCTGCAAGCCGTCTGATCGGCACCCCCTCGGACCCCGATGGCGAACTCACAAGTCGGGTCCGGGCTCGACCCTACTCCGTGTTGTTGTTCGACGAAATCGAGAAGGCCCACACCGCGGCGCTGGACCTGTTGTTACAGATTCTCGGCGACGGCCGGCTCACCGATGCCTCGGGCCAGACCGTCGACTTCACCAATACCGTCGTGGCGATGACGTCGAATCTGGGGGCCGGCGAAGAGGACCGCTGGGTCGGATTCAAGGGAGGCGACGAAGAACGCGACCGAGAGGAACGGAACCTGCACTACCGACGCGCGGCCGAATCCTTCTTTCGGCCCGAGATGTTCAACCGAATCGGTCGAATTGTGCCCTTCCAGCCCCTCGGACTGGAGACGCTTCGCCGGATCGCTCGCAGGACGCTGCGCGAGCTGATGGATCGTCGCGGGCTGCGCCAGCCCCAGATCATGGTCGACGTCGCGCCAGATCTGGTCGAGCATCTGGTCGGCGACGCCGTCGACGACCGCTACGGCGCCCGTACGCTGGGCAACCGGATCGAGCGGACGTTGATCGCGCCGTTGGCCCGACAGCTCACCCGGCGACCCGACGACGGACTCACGAGGGTGACGATCCGTCCCGGCACCGACGACACTCTGTCATTGGATCTGCAGTCGCTGGACAACGCACCGGCCCGACAGGCGCCGCTGCCTCCGGGAGTCGACGACCTCGCGCCCAGACCCGATATTTTGACGCCGGCTCTCGAGGGGCTGGTGGATGCCGTCGAAGCCCTCTCGGACTCGGCGGCCTTCCGGAACCTCGAGGATGAACGCCAGACCCTGCTCGAGGCCATCAACGCCCAGGAGGACGACGACACCGCAGCCCTCGACACCGGAGAGCGACTCCGGCAGCGGGAGCTCGTACGCGGCAGCATGGATCAACTCGTCGACCGCACCCGCGACCTGCTGGACGACGACGGTGCGTTGCCCGATCTCTCGGATCAGGTCCGCTCCGAAATTCACCGCTGGAGCAGGGAATATGGCGCCCTCGCTCGCGACTTTACCTGGGTCCGCGCCCAGATCGCCGCCCTCCAGCGAAGGAGCATCGACGGCGGTACCCTTGTCTTCAGCTCGTTGTCCGGCCCGGCCCACCGACTGGTCAAACAGTGGTGGCGGTGGATGTCGGCGTGGGCAAACGAGCGCGGCGTCGAACTGACGACGGCGATCCACCGCTCCCACGAATGGGAGCCGATGACCGTCTCGGAACCCGAAGCCCAGCCCGACCTTTCGGGGATCGCCTTCTCCGGAGAACATCCCGCCTTGAGCCTGCTGTTCGAACGCCTGGCCGGGTACACGTTTGCCCCGCAGCCGCCAACCCACGGCCGACACGCCCTGGCTCTGACACGCTTCGACCCCGAGGGCACCTCGGATCCCGCTCAGCTCTCCGAGCGACTCAATCGTGGCGATGACTCGATGCCCGAAGCGCCGGGAGCTCGCGTCGAGTTTCGCCTCGAGGACGGTGCCCTCATCGACCTCCGTCTCGGCAAGACCTTCCATCCCCCGAGCGGCGCGGACGCGATCCGGGAATTCGCCGACCGACTCGCCTGCGGCCGGATCGCGCTTCACCTGGAGGCCCTCGCCCCGGACCTTCCCGAACTTCCCGCCACGCGGGAGGAGGTGCCATGACCACCCGACCCGTCGATCTCCTTGTATACTCCAGCGACGCCGACAACGGCGACGCCTGGTTCGCCACCGTCTTCGGAGCTGCGGATCTGGCCGCAGCCGGCGATTCTCGCGAGGCATGCGTCGCCAGAATCGAGGGGCTGCTGGCCGATCTCGCTGCGAATGATCCCTCGCAACTCCCCGCCGGCAACGGCGCCGACCAGGTCAAAATAGAGACCGTCGAACTGTCGCTTCCCGCCTCCGATCAAGGCCATATCTTCGATGTCGATCTTCAGATCGACGCGGCCATCCGTCACGAACTCACCGAGTATCGAGTCCACGTCCCGTACCTGAAGCTTTCATTCGCGCTGGACGATCCCGACGATCTCGAGGTCGCGCTCGGACAGCACCTGGCCGAGCGCTACCGAATGGACTCACGGCTCGATATACTCTGGCCGCTCGGCGAATCGGCCGACCGCGCCGGAGGACGCACCTACAGTCCGGTGACCACAGAGCGGATTCACATCGACGACTCCGCCGGCGACGGCTCCGCGTCGATCCCGAGTCGGGACACCCCGACCCTTCAGGCCGTCGGCGAGCCTCTCCACCACCGTCTGGATAAAAAAGACGCACCGGGAGCCTTCGGCCGAGAGCCCGAAGTCGACACGCTGATCAACACCCTGGCAGACGCCCGAGACCGCAGCATCTTGATGGTCGGCGAGCCCGGGGTCGGCAAAACGGCGATCGTACAGGAAGCCGTCGGTCGAATCATCGACGGGGAGGTCCCCGAAGCCCTGGCGGGCACGGAGGTCTGGCAGCTCAGCGGCGGTCGGCTGATGGCCGGCATGCGGTATCTGGGCCAGTGGCAGGAGCGGCTCCTCAAGCTGGTCGACGAAGCGGGACAGGCCGGCGCCATCCTCTTCGTCGATGATCTGGTCGAATTGCTCGAGGCCGCCGGCAACGACGACGACGCCGAAGGGGTGCCCGGCCTGCTGTTGCCGCACATCGAATCGGGCGACATCGCCGTGATCGCCGAGGCCCGCCTCGACCAGATCGGACGCCTCGAGCAGGCGTACCCGAACTTCACCCGTACGCTGCGCCAGATTCGGGTCGAGCCGATGTCCCCGGCCGAGACCGACACGGTGTTGGAGCACGTCAGCTACCGGCTCGGCCGCCAGCAGGGAGTACGCCTGGCGGAGTCGACTCGTCAGAAGATCATCGATCTGGTCGGACGGTTCCGAGGGCTCGGGGCTCTGCCCGGGCCCGCCGTCGATCTCGCGGAGCGGATCGCCCGGACCTCGGCCGACGAGGGTGTCGATGTCGACGGATCGTCCCGACCGTTGCTTCAACCCTCGCACGCCATCGCCGGATTCGCCTCGCAGACCGGGCTCCCCGAGAATCTGCTCGACCCCGACGCCAATTTCGACCCCGACACGATCCGGCACGAATTCGAGGAGTCGGTGCTCGGCCAGCCCGAAGCAACCGAGGCGATGACCGATCTGATGACGGTGATCCGGGCCGGGCTCAACGCGCCGGAGCGCCCGCTGGGAAGCTACCTCTTCATCGGCCCGACCGGGGTCGGCAAGACCCAGACCGCCCTGACCGTGGCCGACCACCTGTTCGGCAGCGAAGACCGACTGTTGCGATTCGACATGAGTGAATACCAGGACCGCTGGTCGGCGGCGCGCCTGGTCGGCCGGCATCGCGGCGAAGCCGGGCAACTCGTGCGGCGCATGCGCGAGCAGCCGTTTCAAGTCGTCCTCTTCGACGAACTCGAGAAGGCCCACTCTTCGGTCTTCGACCTGCTCTTGCAGGCCCTCGGCGAAGGCCGCCTGACCGACGCACTCGGTCAAACGGTCTCCTTCCGAAACGCCGTCATCGCAATGACCTCGAACCTGGGTGACTCGGGCCCCTCGGCCCTCGGGTTCGAGCCGACCGACGACGTGGCCAAACGCGAGCGGCGTCGACAGCACTACCGAAGCGAAGTCGAATCCTTCTTTCGCCCCGAGTTCGTCGGGCGAATCGACCGGGTCGTTGCCTTTCGCCCCCTGGAGCACTCGACGGCGCGCGCTCTGGTGCGCCGAGCCCTCGACGATGCGCTGTCCCGCGGCGGCCTGGAGCGACGCGACATTCATGTGGAGGTCGCCGACGAGGTCGTCGACTACCTGGTCCGCGTGGGCTTCGACGAACGCTACGGCGCCCGCCCCCTGCAGCAGGCGGTCGAAAACCACATCACCGCCGCGCTCGCCGACTTCCTGGCACGCCGCAGCGAGCTGACCGGAATCAGCCTTCGCTTCGAGATGGTCGACGGGGTCCCCGAGCTCGCCATGGGGTGATCGGTTTTTCTTTTCGGCCGCCAGTGACTACATTCCGGGGCAGTTGACGCTGACCCCTGAACCCACGATGCGATGGAACCGACCCCCTGGGATCTCCAAGGTGAGGGCCTGATGGTCGCCTCCGGCTGGCTGCTTCGAGCCGAGGAGGTCGAACCGATGGTGCCCGATCCGCTCGAGGTCGTCCGCGTGCTGCCCGGCCGCACCCTGGGGGGCCTCTTCGTCAGTCGATTCGACCTCGGGACCGACGCCGCCTACAACGAACTCGGATTCGTCCCGGCCCTGACCCGCCACCGGGGCACCCTCGGATTCTTCGTCGAACGCGTCTTCGTGGACAATCCACTGGTGATGGGCGGTCTCTTTGACGCAACCGGCATCGAACGCCGATCCGCGTCGTTTCGATGGGACGCCGCACGGGGATCGGTGGAGGTTTCCACCGAGAGCGGGCTGGTCTGCGCAGTCCGATGGGATTCCAGACCGTTCTTCCTGATGCGCTCGCAGTTTTCGCTGCCGGCGCTGGGGATCGCCAACGGACGAGTCGTCGAATTCGACGGCAACCTCTCCGGCCAGATCGGGTTTGTGCGGGTCGACGTGCACCTTCCCTCCGGCGGTCCCCTCGATCTGATGTCGCGCAAGGGCCCCCTGTGGAGCCTCTGTATCGACGACTGGCAGGTCCGGCTCAGCGACCCCCACGCAGTCGCCGAGTCCGAAGGGTGGCTGGGGGCCGAGTGGGAACCCTCGCCTCAGTAGTTCAACTTTTCGCGGATCCAGTCCATCAACTCGGAGACCCGCTCGCGGGTCGGAACGAACTCGGCCCCGGCGGCTTCGTAGAGCCCCTCGGTGTCGCGTTGCGCGCCGAGTCCCAGCGCCCTGTGGTACTGGTCCAGAGCCTGGTCCGGATCTTCCTCGTAGTTGAGCGCCACCTGCAGGGCCCCGAGTTGCGCGAAGGCGTATTCGATGTAGTAGAAGGGTACCTGAAAGAAGTGCAGGATCGCGTGCCAGCCCTGGCGGCGGTACGCTTCGTCGAGGCCCTCGCGGTCGACGTACGGCTGGAAACGTTCCTGCTGACGAATCCAGGCGTCCTGGCGCTCCTCTCTGGTGTGGTTCGGGTGCGTGTACAGCCAGTGCTGAAAGGCGTCGCCGCGTGCAATCGACAGCAACAGCGACGGGATGCGACGCAGGTGCTCTTCGACGGCGCGACGGCGCTGCTGCTCGTCGTAGAATTCGTCGAGCGTCTCGTAGTGCAACAACTCCATGGCCATGCTCGAGACCTCGCAGAACTCCATCGGGATGGTCGTCGAGACCATCGGCTGCTCGGGCAACGAAGCCAGGGTGTGGAAGGCATGCCCGGACTCGTGCAGCAACGTCGTCACGTCGCCGTGGTGGCCGCTGACATTGGCAAAGATGAAGGGCCGACGACTCAGGCTGAATTGAGTCATGAATCCGCCCTGTTCCTTTCCGGGGCGACTCTCCAGATCCATATACTTGCGAAGCGCACCGAACTGACGGCCGAGCCGGTCGTCGAGTCGGCCCATCATCCGCTCGACGCCATCCTTGAGCCCGTCGCTCGTCTCGAAGGGCTCCAGGGGCTCCCGGCCTTTCGGGTCCGCGCCTCCGTCCCAGGGCCTGTATCTGTCGAGCTCGAGCTGAGACTTTTTCCAATCGACGATGTCTTCGGCCAGCGGCAGGACCTCTTGTTCGACCAACTCGTGGATCCGAAAGCATGCCTCCGGATCGTAGTCGCGCATCTTCTCGGCAAAGGTATAGTCACGGTAGTCGTCAAACCCCGCATTCTGAGCGATCTGGTGCCGTCGCTCGAACATCTCGTCGAACAACTCCTCCAGTCGCTCCCCATCCTCCAGCCGGCGATCGGCTACGGTGTGCCAGGCGCGCTTACGTACGGCGCGGTCGGGCGCCTGCAGATAGGCCTGCATCTGCGAGATCGTCCGTTCTTCGCCGTCGAACTCGACGGTCCAGTCCCCGGAGATCTCACCGTACTGCGAGGTCAGCTCCGCAACCTCGCTCTGCAGCGGCACATTCTCCTCTTCGAACAACTCGACTTCGTTGCGCGTCTGGCGCAAAAACGGCTCGTACGTAGTCCCCTCCAGACTCTCGACGGCCGGCGACCCGACGAGCTTTCGACTCAGACGGTCATTCCAGCGGGTCAGCTTGGGATTGACCTCCTTAAGAAAGGTCATCCAGCGCTGGCGGACCGTTTCGTCGTTTGTGTTCTGTGCCTTCTCGAGCCGAAGGCGATGAGCGCCTTCGGAGATGACGGCGTCGAGCTCGTTCCAGACCTTCAGAAACTGACGCAATTGCGACTCGGTCTCGACCGAGCGCTCCGACAGCTCCTGGAATTTCGGCTCGAGCGCCTCCCAATCCTCCACATCGAGATCCGGGTCGACCGTCGTCAGCTCCATCGGGTGGGGAAGTACGGATTCTGCCATCTGAAGATCCTCGAAGATTGAGTGATGAGTCAACGACATCGGTACAATGCGCACGCACTGCCACTATTTCAACTCGCGAATCGACCCGGCGATTTGAAATGCGTCGGCTCGGCGACGATAGTGGACGGAGACGAGGTATGCTCGATCCCCTGAGGGAGGTCATGACACGAAAAGACGCACTCCGTTTCCATCGGTGCTTACTCATCGTGGTGCTCGCGGCGGCCGGACTCGTTCCGACGCTCCCGGCAGCCGCCCAGCAGTCGCCGGCGGGCGCCGAAGAGTCGCCGGCGGGCGCCGAGGAATCACCGCCGGCCGACGCGCGCAGCGCCGGACACTTTCAACTCGAAGCCGTCTCGGAGTTTCCCGTACAGATCGGTGTGGGATTCCAGGCCGAGTTCCAGAGCCGCATCCAGTTTCGCACGACCATCGGCATGGTCCCGGCGGCCTACCTCGGGATCGCCAATGACATGCTGGTCGGCATAAGCGACGAGTACTCCCGCCGCGAGGCCGATCTGATCGAAAACGTGCTGGAGCGCTCGCTGATGTGGCGAGCACACGTCGGATTTCGGCCCTTCAAGGAACTGGGCCTGTACATCCAGACCGGCTACTCGATGGTCACACTGACGGGAAGCACCACCAACACCGGGCTGCTGGTCGACCTCAACGAGGGCCGGTTGACCGAGGAAGAGGAAGAGGAGCTTCGAAACAACTTCGCCGACGAGACTCTGGACGCCCAATCGACCCTCCATCAGTGGGGCGTCGAGATCGGCTACGACTGGGGCGTCACGCCGCATCTGAGAATACGTACGGCGCTGGGCTGGGCGTACACCTTCACCTCTTCGAGCAACGTCGAAGCACAGTTCAGCGCCGACAGCGCCCGGGCTCAACGGATCATCAAAAACTTCGAGAATGTCGGCGAAACCTACATCGATGAGTCGATGCAGTCGTCGGTCCACCCGCCGTGGCTCAGCCTGGGGATCGCCTACCGGTTCTGAGGTGTTCGTCGACGTGTTCGGCGGACATCGGCCGTCCGAAGTAAAAGCCTTGCCCCATCTCGAAGCCGGCCTCCCGGAGCCAGTCGGTCTGGACAGCATCCTCGATCCCCTCGGCGATCACCCCGATGTCTAGACCCGTCGCCATCGCCAAGATGGATCGCACAAGCGGCAGTTCATCGTCCGACGATTCGATGCTGTCTACGAAGCTTCGGTCGATCTTCAGACAGTCGATCGGCAAACGGTGAAGGTTGCTCAACGACGAGTACCCGGTCCCGAAGTCGTCGATCCACACCTTGGCGCGCAGACACTCCAGATTCTCGATGAGCCCGTCGAGTCGACTCGAGTCCTCGACGAGCAGGCTCTCGGTGACCTCGAGGACGAGATGTTCCGCGGGAAGATCAATATCCTGTAGGGTTCGCCTGATACGATCCAGATAGGTCGATTGCAGAAAGTGCCGCCCCGAACAGTTGACGGTCACAAAGTTCGGGCCGCTCGCCTCGGCCAGGCTCCAGCGCCTGGCATCCCGGCCGACCTGCTCGAGCATGGCACGATCGATCTCCGGGAGGACCCCGGCACGTTCGGCCACATCCAGAAACTCCCCGGGCACCAAGACGCCTCTTTCGGGGTGGTGCCATCTCGCCAGTGATTCGAGCCCAAGGATCGTGCCGTCCGACAGCCGTACGATCGGTTGATAGAAGGGTTCGAATTCACCGTGGTCCAGCCCGCGCCGAAGTTCCCCTTCGAGCTCCAAAAACTCCGTGGCCTGTCGCTGCATCGGTCGGTCGAAGACCGCCCATGTCGCCCGTCCCTCGGACTTTGCAAAATACATCGCCGAATCGGCGTCGCGCAGAACCTCTTCGGCGACGTCGTATTCTTCGGCATGTTCGACGATGCCGATGCTGGCGGAGGCGTAGACGCGCTGTCCGTCGAGCTCGACGGGCATCTGGATCGCATTCTGGATACGACGCGCCATCGCTTCGAGCCGCTCTCGTCCCCCGCCGCCGGGAACCATCACGGCGAACTCGTCGCCGCCCATCCGCGCGACGACATCGGAGTCCCGCAGGGTTCCCTCGAGACGCTCAGCCACTTCGCACAGAAGGGTGTCGCCGGCCCTGTGCCCCAGACTGTCATTGACCACCTTGAACTCGTCGAGGTCCAAGAACATGACGGCGAGGGCACCGGAATCATCGCGGCTCAGATTCAACCGCAGTTTATCCTCAAAGCTGTCGCGGTTCAGCAGTCCCGTCAGGCTGTCATGGTGAGCCTTGTAGATCAGCTCCCTCTGCGCCTCTTTCTGAGCGCTGATGTCCTCGACCATCCCCACCAGATACGCCGGCTTCGCTTCATCATCGACGACCAGCGACGCCGTCAGTCGCCCCCAGATGATCGACCCGTCCGCCCGCCGATACCGCTTTTCGATCTGGTAGGAATCGCGGTCCCCGTCGATCAGCTCCGCGAGGTACTCCTCCTCGAAGACGTAGTCGCCTTCGACCGAAATCTCCTCGATCGACATCCCAATCATATCGTCACGCGAATACCCGAACATTTCGGAGAGAGCGGGATTGACCTCCGAGATCGTGCCATCGATCTCGACAAACGCGATCCCGACTCCGGCTTCCTCGAAGATCCCGCGAAATCGCTTTTCACTCGCCTCCAGTGCCTTGCGCTGACTTCGCTGCTCGGTGATCTCGCGTGACGTCGTCAGGATGCCCGTGACCAGGTCATCGTTGCCGGGGTCCTCGTTGAGCTCGTTGGCGACGGTCTCGATCCAGGCGTAGCTGCCATCCTTGCGGCGAAACCGATATTCGCTGCGCGCCTCGGCCTGGCCGTCGAAGACGGCTCGCTGGGTGGCAATCTGGGTCGCGTCGACGTCGTCGGGATGGATGAAATCGAGGCTGTTTTCGCCGATCAGCTCGTGCGGCTCATAGCCCAGAATCCTGGTGACCGACGGGCTGACCCACCGATAGGTGCCGTCGATCTCGTGGATCGCCACGAGATCCCGGATTCGGGAGGTCGTCGTCTGGAGCCAGTCCGTCACCTCTTGCAGCCGCCTGCGGTCTCGCCTCGACCAGTCGGCGCCGCCGAAGTGCCGCAACCCCTCCTCCAGGGTCTGCCGGGATTCTTTCGACCATCGGCGCGGCTGATTCCAGCCGAGCCGAGCTCCCCATACGAGCGGGGTGTCATCGATCCGATACCGAGCGACAACCTCGGTGACGTCGGCGTCCGACGGCCCCGAAGACGTCGTCCTCAGATCGAAGCCGCCGTGACCGGGTGGCGCATCCCATCGATCCAGGGGGGCCAGTCGCGATTCCCCGGGGACCTCACCGCATACGACCGACGCACCCTCCGGGTCGGCATACTGCTTCTCTCCGGAAATGAGATTAGTCTGTATAAAGACGAAATCGGCATCGAAGAGACGACGTAACAGTCGGCCGCACAGTGCGAGCTCCCCACTCGAGGTTCGTCGGCTCGTCACGTCGTGCCTCAGTCCTCGGATTCCGACGGATCTGGCAGCCGCTTCTGAAGTAACTCTCGCACCATCTGAGGCTCGGCCTTGCCCTGAGTCGCCTGCATGACCTGACCGATGAAGTAGCCGAGCAATTTGCGCTTTCCGTCCCCGTAGGCATCGACTTGCTCGGTGTTTTCGGCCATCACGTCATCGATGATCGACGCGAGCTGCGAGGAGTCGGTGATCGCTTCGAGACCCTCGCGTTCGATGATCGCTTCGGGGCCGTCGCCGGTCTGGAGCATCTCGTCGAGAACCTCTTCACCCACATTGTGAGTGACCCGATCCTCCTGCAGGATATCGACCAGCGCGGACGCATGTTCTACGGGCGGCGCTTCGTCCTGAAACGCCTCGTCAAATTCTTCGGTGCCGACCTCGGCCCCGACGAGCGGAACGAGTGTGTTGACGAGCCACTTGGCCGCGGCGTCGGCGCCCCCCTGCTGGCGCATCTTTTCGAAGTATTCGCTCAGCGCAGATGATCCGCTGAGGAGATCCCCCTCGTCGGGAGTGAGTTCCAAATCCTGCAGGTAGACCTCCAGCCGATCTCGAAGCGCCGGATTCTCCATGCGAGTTTGGTCGCGCGGGGTCGGCTCGTAGCCTTCGACCTCCGCCCCGCGAGCCACCTCGGTCAACGCGTCGATTCGCTTCTGACGAGCGGCCTTGGCTTCCTCGCGCTTTCGCTCCTTTTCGCGGCGCCGCTGTTCGGCGCGCCTTTCGGCCTCGCGCTTGCGCTCCTCGGCGCGGCGCGACGCCCAGGTGTCGCGCAGGGTCACGATTCGGTTGTAGACTAGGGAGTCGGGACTCGATTCGCGCGACTCGCTGATGAAGTAGCCGTTTCGCTCGAACTGGTAGCGCGTGCCCAGGGCGTCCAGACGCACGCTCGGTTCCACAAACCCCTCTTTGACGACCAGGGATTCTTCGTTGATGTGGTCGGTGTAGTCCCCTTCGGCGCCCCTCGGGTCTTCGACCTCGAACAATCGATCGTAAAGCCGAAGCTCACAGGAGAGCGAGCGGTCCCGGTCGACCCAGTGGATCGTCCCCGGAATCTCGCGGCCATCGGGCGTCTCACCGCCTCGAGTCTCGGGGTCGTAGGTGACCCGAACTTCGACGATCTCTCCGTCGTCGTCGCGCACCACTTCCTGGCACTCGACGACATAGGCCCATCGAAGTCGGACCTCGTTGCCCGGATACAATCGATAGAATCCGTCGGGCGGATCCTCACGGACATCGTCGCGGTCCACATACAACTCCCCGCCAAACGGAACCATGCGCGACCCTTCGCCGGGCACGTCGTGGGGAAACGACGGCACGTCGAGCCACTCGATCTCGTCGTCCGGGTAGTTGGTGACCACCACGCGCACCGGATCCTCGACGCACATACGACGGGGCGCCTTTTCGTTCAGATCGTCGCGGATCGCCGACTCGAGCCGGTTGTACTCAACGCGGTTTTCACTGCGGGCGATTCCGATGGCGTGGCAGAAGTTTCGAATCGATTCGGGCGTGAATCCACGTCGGCGAAGCCCCGAGATCGTCGGCATGCGCGGATCGTCCCAACCCTCGACGTGCCCCTCGTCGACCAGCCGTTTCAGCCGCCGCTTGCTCGTGATCGTGTACCCGAGGTTGCGCCGGGCGAATTCGATCTGGCGCGGCTGGGGGGCGACTTCGGTCTCGCGGATAAACCAGTTGTAGACTTCGCGGTTGTTCTCGAATTCCATCGAGCACAACGAGTGGGTGATGCCCTCGAAGGAATCCTCCAGGCAATGGGCATAGTCGTACATCGGATAGATGCACCACGCCTCGTCGACGTGATGGTGCTCTTCGTGCAGAATCCGATACATGATCGGATCCCGCATCACCATATTGTCGGATTGCATGTCGATCTTGGCGCGCAGCACATGCTCGCCCTCCTCGAATTCCCCCGCTCGCATGCGCCGAAACAGATCGAGGCTCTCCTCGGTGTCCCGATCCCGGTACGGCGACTCGGTGCCCGGCTCGTTCCAGTCGCCCCGGTACTCTCGGATCTCTTCGGGAGACAGGCTGTCGACGTAGGCCTTGTCCTTTTTGATGAGCCGTTCGGCGAGCTCGTACATCCGCTCGAAATAATCCGAGGCGAAGTAGAGGTGTTCGCCCCAGTCGGCCCCCAGCCAGGCCACGTCTCGCTTGATCGACTCGACGTACTCCTCTTCCTCGGTGATCGGATTCGTATCGTCGAACCGCAGGTGAAATTCACCGTCGTAGTCGACGGCGATCGAGTGATTCAATACGATCGAGGTGGCGTGGCCGATGTGAAGATACCCGTTCGGCTCCGGCGGAAATCGGGTCACGATCGTATCGTGTTTGCCCGACTCCAGATCGTCCTCGATGATATCGCGGATGAAATTGTGCCGGGGGTCGGGACCCCCTTCAGCTTTTTCGTCACTCGACACGTGTAGCTCCTGATCGGCTGCGGCAAGGCCCGGAGGATTCCGGGAGGAGAGAGCATTGCAGCCGACGAACATAGACCGACGCTGTGCGATACTCAAACGTCACGGGACGTCCCCACCAAAACGACCCTTCGATGTTGACTATCGTATAATAAACACATCGGAGTGTTTCTCCAACCCTCCGGTCAAGACTCTCCATATCCCGGCTGAGGTTCCAAGAGCAGTCCAGACACAAGCCGAACCTCTGCGGACTCCGGTCGACTCCGCGCCAGTAGATCGCAGGCGCGACGGTGGACGACCTCGAGCTGCAGCTCCGAATCGGCGAGTTCGGCCAACTTGCGGCGCAGTCCCCGAGTGGTCGGCCGAAGTAGCCGATCGCGAAACCGGTCGACATCCGGGATCGTCAGCCCCTCCTCCTCGATGGCCCGTCGGATTCGACACCAGATTTGACGCTGCGGTGCATCCAGTTCCAGCGGGCTCGGCGCCAGACGCACGGCCTCGAGCACCGCATTGCGCCGGCACACCCACTTCATCGCGCGTTCCCAGAGAGGATCGTCGAAGGCGGCCGATTCGACCTGCAGTTCGGCATCGGCCAATGCGACGAGGCTTCCCGCAAGATGGGAGCGTCGTGCTTCGAGTTGGTCCTCCGAGACCAGAAGCCACCCGCCGAGCGAACCCTCCGCGTCTACCTGCGAACCGGATGAGCGTAACCAGCGGACCCAGAGTCGGCGGCCAAGCACGGGTCCAACGGCCCGCTGCAGCGTCGGATCTTCGCCCTCACCGAAGACCTCACCTTCCGGAGGGCCGAGCCGCCTCGCCAGCGCATCCAACTTTGTGATGGCGCCCAGGGGATCTCGCTGGCGAATCGGCTCTCCCATCCTCTCGGCCCCCAGCCTCTCGGACGTCTCCGTCTGGGCGGAGTCACGCGCGTCGTCCCCACGGACCAGATCCGACCGAACGGCGGGCTCGTCGCCTCCCTCCTCATCCCCGTCCAGCGACTCCGCGGCCACGAATGCCGTCCCGGTTCTTCGCGCATGCCCGAGCTTTCGGCGCAGATTCCGCCTCAACCCCAGAGTATCGGTCCATCCTTCGGGTCGGGGTAGATACACGTCGACCCGGTCGTGGGGCCCCCCGGGCCGAAGCAGCCGGCCGATTCGCTGTTCGACGACGAGCGGGCTGTAGGGCAGATCCGCCATCACCACGCAGCCGCAATCCTGCAGGTTGACTCCCTCGGACAAACAGTCGGTGCTGACCAGAACCGACAGTTGCTGATGAGTCGGAAGCCAGTGGTGCTGGGCCCCGGGAGCGAAACGCCGCAGCGCCTCGTCGGTCGAGGTGCGACCCAGACCGGTGACCTCGGCCCCGCCCCCGGTGACCAGACCGACGCCCGTCCGATGTCCCACTCGTTCTCGGACCGCCCTGAACAACCCGCGCGCCGCCCGACGATACCGCGTAAACACCAGGACTTTCCGCTCGCTGTCGTCGATGAGATCCACGATGGCGTCGGTGGCGCCCTGACCCTCCTCGAGCGCCGCAGCCGCGCGGTCGACGAGTTCCTCCAGAATGGCGCGATCCGCTTCGACACCCTCGGGCTCCCCGCTGCTTGCTTCCGGGTCATACAAGAACGGGAAGACCTCCTGTGTCATGCCCCCTCCACCCCGACCGAAGAGATCTCGAAATCTCTGTCGGCTCAGGCTTCGGCCGTTGGCATCCGCCTCGAGCCAACGACGATGATACTCCAGAAGCCTCTCGAGCGTGTCGTGCAGGGCGTGAGGGCCGCTCTCCCAGCACCGCAGCATGTGCTCGACGAACAGTTGGCGCGGCCAACTCTCGGCCATCGCCTCGAAGGTCATATCGCGCAGGTCCGACTCCAGATGGCCCCAGATCCAGGCCTCCGCGGACCCCGGCTCGTACGGCAACGTCTTCAACGACGTCGACGGTCGCCTTCCAAACCCCGACTCCGATGGCGGATGCGTCCGACGCACGACGACCTGCTCGACAATTTCGGTCAGATCGACGGCCAGCTCCGCCTCCGATGCCTCTGCTCGCTGAAATGCCTCGCGGAGGTCCCAGCCGACCTGGCCCCTGAGGTCATCCTCCGCCAGAAACAGGCTGAGTAGGTGATACAGATCCCAGATGCTGTTGCAGACGGGTGTGGCCGTCAGCAACACCACAGTGGCCCGGGCTGCCAGCTCCGCAAGTTCCTCGGAGCGGTTGGCCCTTGGATTTCGAAACCGATGGGCTTCGTCGACGATCACGACCGACGGCTCGGGCGTCCCCCAGTCGGCCGACCGCCGACTCAGTTCGGTATGAGAGACGATCCGGACATCTTCGATGTGCGCGCGACGCGATGCGGTACGCCATTGCGCCCGCAACCTCGCCGGTACACAGAGACCGACGGCTCCGCCGCGACCGCGGATGCGGGCGTCTCGGGCGAGCGCCTCGCAGATCCCGAGCCCGATCCGGGTCTTTCCCAGCCCGACGGCGTCGGCGACCAGGACTCCACCCCAGCGGCGCGCCAGCCCGATCCCTCGCTGCACCGCCGCCGCCTGGAACGGCGCCAGCTCGAGTTCCCCGACCGAAGTCGGTTCCCCGTCCAGGTTTTCGTTCCGGCCGGCCCGTATCGCGCGGCGAACCCACTGTGTCGACGTCTCGACATCCGTCGACGCCATCAGGCCGCCTCCCGACGAGTGGGCTGGGCGGGCAGCCAATCGCGCAGGGCAGCGAGTTCGCTGCTGTCAAGCTCGAAACAATCGGCCACGCATGCGTCGACGAGCCCCGACTCCGCCGGGCCGGGCTCCGAAGTGACCACCTTCACCAGCCGGGTGGCCGCCCGGTCGACGGTGGGGCCCTCTCCGGTCAACCAGTGCGCCAACGACGCCGGCAGGGGCAGAAGGCGCATCACCCACGCCAGATGGCGTCGCCATCCGCCGCGCGCCCGTTCGGCCACGGCCCGCGCCACTCCCCTCAGTGGAGCACTGTTGAGGACGGCGGTCAGAACCTGCGCTCGCTCCGAATCCTTCGCACCGATGAAGTAGACGGTGTTCAGAGGGATGCTCTCCGAATCGGCGACGGCCGCCTCGAGCATCGGTCCCATGTCTCGCCAGACAACCTTCGGGCCATGGAGTCCGCGGTTTAGCCGAAAAATCTCCCAGGGCTTCATGCCGGGCCGATGATCGGCGCGCTCCGCCAGATCGTCGCGATGTTGTTCAAAATACGCCTCCAGCGGACCGGGCGCTGACTCGAGCGGCCGCCCCGCCTCGTCGTACCCCCAGATGAGATAGTCCTCCGGGCGCACCGCCCCGGCACGCACGTCCCTTCCACCGAAGACGGGTCGAAACCAACTCTCCGGCACCCCCTGGTCGATCCAGCCCTCGACCTCGCTGGCTTCTCGCACGAAGACGCGGTTTCGGCCGGTCATCACGCCCCGTTTCGGCCCCAGACCGTCGTAGCTGCCCAGCGGCGACGATACCTCCCGCATGGTTGCGATCACCTGCTGGATCGGCGGAGGAACCAACACCCAGGGCTCCCGCATATCCCGACCGACCGCCGGCAGCCTCTCCGGGCTGCACTCCCACTGGACGCGCCGGTCCCCTCGCCAGATGGTCATCTTCAAACGACGGCCGACCCGGCCGGAACGTGGCCTCACACGCCCGGGCCTGCCACGGCGCCGCCCGGCGCCCCCCGCACTCTCCGGATCTCCGACTCGTCGCAACTGAAGTATCGCCGGATACACCGTGGCATCGAACAGGTTTCGGTCGCTCTCCGAGAGGTCCTCCAGAGCCACGATCTCGTGGTCGGTCAACACTCCGCGCAGACTCGCTCCGGACAGTGACCCGAAGAGCTTCACCGGTACCAGAGCTCCCAGACGGCCGCCATCGGCCAACAACTCCGTGGCACGCTCCACGAACAGCGCCGCCATGTCGACCTGAGTCCCGAAGGGCTGACGAATCCCGTAGGTCGAAGCCTCCGGCCAGAGGCTGGAATCGAAACTGCGGTATCTGGCCTTCAACAACCCCTTTTGCGAACGGTCCATCCGATGGGAGCGCACCCACGGTGGGTTGGTCACGATGACATCGAAGCCGTCGTCGTCGACGATACCGCCAAACCGCGACTCGTAGCTGAATCCGACGGCCGACGTCCGGTCCTTCTCCAGGTCCTCCAGAACCGATTCGATCGCATCGATCTGCGCGTCGAGCGCCTCGAGCTGCTCGACCGCGTCCTCGTCGACATTGGATGTCTCTCCGAAGAGATCCTCGGAGTTCATCATTCGCCGCAATGGCTCGGCGCGCTGCTCGAGCCGAGAGCGCCGCCCCTCCAGGACCGCTTCGTGCATGGAGCGCTCGACCGCCTCCATGCGCCGCCTGACCCGGAGCTTCTCGTCGCCGTGGGTCTCCAGATACCTCGCCTGCAACGCTTCCAACCTGTCGGTTTGCTTGGCCAACCCCTGCGGCCCGACCGCCGATGAAAACGCGTCGACCCCCTCTGCTGAACCTTCGGAGCTCAATGTCACGGTGTCGATCGGCGAGATCAGGGAGTTGCCGCAGGCGATCCGGTGACCCAGATTGGGCAGTGGAGCCATCGAATCGATCGGCCCGGAGGGGGCGACCTCGAAGATGGCGAGCCAGAGGCGTAACTCACAGATGCGCACCGCCGTGCGCTGCAGATCGACGCCGAAGAGATGTCGGTGGATAAGCTGCGCACGCCGGCGGTCGGCCGACGTCCCGGGAAGTTCGAGCTGAAGGCCGTCGTAGCAGGCCTCCAGCCGTCGCAGGGCCTCCAAGAGAAATGCACCCGTTCCGACCGCCGGGTCGAGCACACTGATACCCTCCAGAGCTCGAGCCAGCGAATCGCGCGCCTCGGGCTGGCCGGGTGGTCGCCCCTCTCCGACGAGGGCCCGACAGACCTCCGCGTCGACTCCGGTTTCGTCGGCCAGAAAGCCACTCAGCGCGTCGACGACGATGCTTCGAACCAGGTCGCGTGGCGTATAAAAGCTACCAGAGGAGTGACGGAGGCCCCCGTACATCAACCCCTCGAAGACCTTCCCCAGCATCTCCGGATCGACCGCATGGGTCTCGTCAGCCCCCTCGGCCGGGGTCGTCGCAAAGTAGAAACGTTCCAGAAGCCCCTCGATGATCGGCCCCCAGACCCCGTTTGGCACATCCAGCTCTGGGTACTCCTCCTCGAGCGCCAGCGGCTCGAAGAGTCCACCGTTGAGAAACGGGATCTCCCCGAGATCCTCGACTTCCTCGGGACGGTGTCCAACCGGTCGATTCAGGGCACCAAAAAAGAGCGGGCGCAACACGGTGCGGTAAAAACTCTCGCCTCGGCCGCGCGCCTGGCGGAGGTGTCGCACCACGAAACGCCGATCGTCGTCCAGGGCCTGGCGCCTCTGCACGAAATACAGAAAGACGATCCGCAGAAGCGTCGCCAGTGCGATGTCGTGGCGCTCTCGATCGTCTTCGGGCCCCGCAACCATCGCCTCTTTGAGTTGCTCCAGGCCATCGGAGAACCCCTCGAAAAACTCCCGCGTCAGTTGGTCCTGTGAGGCGACCTCGCGCATATGACGTCGGAAGGCGTCGGCACCATCCACGACATCGGCGTCGGCCATGTGTCCGAGTCGCATCGACTCCCACTGGCGAAGCCCCACCGGATCCGGATTGTCGAGTTCGGTCTCCAGCCAGCGGACAAATCGCCGTCCCCCCGGCCTCTCGTCCGCGAAGCCGACCGAGATTCGCCCATCGCAGACCCACCACCAGACGACACATACATCGGGGTTGTGCCTGCCCGTCGCCAGAACCGCCCGCCGTACGACGCGATACGAACAGTCCCCCCGGGCGAGCAGGATCCGGTAGCCGGCCCCGGCCGCAAAGATCTCGACCGACTCGAACCCGCCGACATCTTCGGGCTCGAGCCCCCACGCGGGCGCTGCTTGTTCCGGAAGACGATCGCGCACGAGGGCCACATCGAGCTGGCGACCAAGAGCGGTCCAGTCCCGACTGCGAAGATTCTCTGCCAACCGCTGCACCGACTCCGCCGCATCCATCGTTCCCCCTGTTTCGGATCATGACCTCCCTCATGATCTGTTTTCGACGGATCGATGCATTTGTTTCACATTTCTCGCCGCGACTCCCGACCGACGGCCCTCGTCAACCGGCGTCGCGATACCTGGCCAACTGCACGGGCTGACGCTCGCGCCCCCAGTCACCCGGCGACTCCTCTTCGAAGACGCCGGCACACGGGGTCCCGCAGAATTCGCAGCACCCGCGGGCATCGAGATTCCATTCGCCGAGCTCGTACCAGTCTCGCTCGATGATGCGTTCCCCACATTCGTGGCAATACGTGCTGTCACCGTCGATATCGTGGATATTTCCCACGTAGGCGTACCGCAGACCCGCATCGAGGGCGATCTGTCGGGCACGTTTGAGCGTCGAGGCCGGCGTGCGGGGCGTATCCTTCATTTTGTAGTCGGGATGAAACGCCGAGAAATGGATCGGTACGTCGACCCCGAGATGCTCGACCACCCATTCAGCCATCGACTCGAGTTCCTCGGGCTCGTCGTTCTCGCCCGGAATGATGAGATTCGTGATCTCGTACCAGACGTCGGTCTCGGCCTCCAAATACTCCAGGGTATCCAACACCGGCTGCAGGTCCCCGACTGCGAGCCGTTTGTAGAAGTCCTGGGTGAAGGCCTTCAGGTCGATGTTGACCGCGTCCATGTGGTCGTAGAACTCTCGGCGCGGCGCATCGTTGATGTACCCGGCTGATACGGCCACGGCCTTGATGCCGCGCTCGCGACAGGCGTCGGCGACGTCCATCGCGTACTCCATGAAGATCACCGGATCGTTGTAGGTGAACGCCACGCTACGACATCCCAACTCGTCCGCGGCGCGGGCCAGTGTCTGCGGGGCCGCCTGATCCGCCAGGGTATGGATCTCACGAGACTTGCTTATGTCGTGGTTCTGGCAGAATTTACACGCCAGATTGCAACCCGCGGTGCCGAACGAGAGGACCGGCGTCCCGGGCAGATAATGGTTCAACGGCTTCTTTTCGATCGGGTCGATACAGAACCCGCTGGAGCGGCCGTACGTGGTTAGGACCACCTCGTCGCCCTCCCGCTTGCGCACAAAGCACATCCCTCGCTGGCCTTCATTGAGCTTGCAGGCCCGCGGACACACGTCGCAGCGGATCTTCCCGTCGTCGAGTTTGGTCCAGTAGTCGGTCGAGACCGTGAATTTTTCCTCGGATCCGTCCATGACACTTCGCCGTCCGTTGATCATGACACCTCGCGGGGATTGAACGGTCCTTCGACGATCTTAATTTCGAAGGCGACCTGAAAACAATGACATGCGACGAGGGTGTCCTTCATGAGCAGCACGACTCGCACAACCGCCTGTGCCGGCCGATTCTATCCCAGCGATCCGGATGAACTCCAATCGACGGTTCGAGCTTATCTCGCCGGTGAATCGGCGACGAACCGCACGCCCCGTGCTCTCATCGCCCCCCACGCCGGCTACGTCTACTCGGGCGCCGTCGCCGGTGAGGCCTATCGGGAAGTCAGAAACCCGGAACCTCCGATCGAGCGGGTCGTGCTGGCCGGCCCCTCTCATTTCGTCGGCTTCGAGGGTGTGGCCGCCCCGAGCCACGACAGATTCGAGACCCCGCTCGGAGAGATGTCGGTCGACCGGGACGCCATCGACACGCTCGAACAGGATGACTGCGTGCACATCGACGACGAGCCCCACGAACGCGAACACGCCCTGGAGACCCACCTGCCTTTCATCCGCGAAGCCATCGGAGACGTCCCGATCGTCCCCCTGGTCACCGGAGACTCCGATCCGGATACCCTCGCCAGTTGCTTCGAACGTTGGGACGACCCGGGCACGCTGCTGGCCGTCAGCTCGGACTTGAGTCACTACCTAGACTACGAGACTGCAAAGGAAGTCGACGCCGAGACCTGTCGGGCGATTGAGCAGTTCCAGGCCAAAAAGCTCGAGCGGGGGACGGCATGCGGCCGGACTGCCATCCGCGCACTTCTCACGCTCGCCAAGCATCGAAAGTACGGCGTGAAAACCCTGGAGATGAAGAATTCCGGCGACACCGCCGGCGACCGCGACCGAGTCGTCGGATACGGTGCGTGGATATTCGCCGACTGAACATCGAGACCAACGAGGAGACAGCTATGGGACAGACGCGAGAAGTCGTTGCTCGGGCCGCCGACTTTGAAGACGGGGACATGAAACAGGTCACCGTCGGCGACGTCGATGTGTTGGTCGCCAAGATCGACGGCACCTTCTATGCAAACGGAGCCCACTGTACACACTACGGCGCTCCTCTGGGCGACGGGGTTCTGGAGGAATCCGGCGAGCTGATCTGCCCCTGGCACCACGCGGTGTTCGACGTCACGACGGGCGACCACGTCGAATCCCCGGGCCGCGACTGCCTCAATCATTTCTCCGCCGAGGTAGAATCCCGTGACATCGTCGTCACGGTTCCCGACGATGCGTCCGAAGCACGGACCCCGGACATGGCACAACGGGACCCCGACGATGAACGCCACTTCGTCATCATCGGCGGCGGCCAGGCGGGAAGCACAGCCGCCGAGACGCTGCGTCGCGAGGGGTTCACCGGGCGAGTCACCGTGCTCAGTGCCGATGAGTACGATCCCTACGATCGGCCGAACCTCTCGAAGGCGTATCTTTCCGGCGAAGGTCAGGCGGGCTGGCTTCCACTGCGCGACGAATCATTCTGGGACGACCACGACATCGACCTCCAGACCGGAACGCGCGTCGACGGGCTCGACACCGACGGCAAGCAGCTCGAATTGTCCGACGGATCGAGGTTGCCCTACGACCGACTCCTCGTTGCGACCGGGGGTACGCCCAATCGGCTTCCCGTCGACGGAATCGATCTCCAGGGCGTCTTCATGCTGAGGGACCGACACGACTGCGATGCAATTATCGAGCAGGCCGAGGATGCCGAGCGCGCCGTCATCGTAGGGTCGAGTTTCATCGGCCTGGAGGTGGCGGCGGCCCTTCGACACCGCGGGCTCGATGTGTCGGTGGCCTCGATGGAGGAGGTGCCCTTCGAGGGCATCTTTGGCCGACGCGTCGGAACGTACTTCAAGTCGATGCACGCCGACGAAGGCGTCGGATTTCAACTGGGCCGCAGACTCGAATCGATCGAGGGCGACGACGGCCGTGCCAACGGCGTGCGTCTGGATGACGGCACCCGCCTGGATGCCGACCTCGTCGTGGTCGGCGCCGGGGTCCACCCCTCCACCGACTTTGCCGAGGGATCACTGACCCTCGGCGATGACGGCAGTATTGAAACCGACTCGACGCTCAAGGCGCAGCCCGACGTCTGGGCGGCCGGCGATGTCGCCCGGTTTCCGGATGTTCGAACTGGCCGGAGCGTGCGGATCGAGCACTGGCAGCTCGCCGGACAACACGGAAAACTCGCCGCTCAGAACATGCTGGGCGCCGACAGGGACTACACCGAGGCCCCGTTCTTCTGGACCCGTCAATTCGAAAAGTCCTTCAAATACGTCGGACACGCGGATCAATGGGACGAGATCGTCATCGACGGTGACGTCGACGCCGGCGATTTCATCGCCTACTACGTCGAAGGCGACCGAGTGCTCGCTGCAGCCGGCACCCGCGGCGGCGACCTAACGTATCTACAGTCGTTGATGCGCCACGATGCCCTTCCGTCGGCCGATACCCTCCAGACGGAGGCCTGGCCCGTCTGACAAGAAATAAAAAACCCCGACGGGCCGTGGGATGTCCACGGTCCGTCGGGGTGGATAAACCAGCCGGCGGCGACCTACTCTCTCGACGCGTCACCACGTCAATACCATCGGCGCTGGAGGACTTAACTTCCGAGTTCGGAATGGGGTCGGGTGTGGCCCCTCCGCTGTTGCCACCGACCGAG